>ENA-UOJL01000028-UOJL01000028.1-human-gut-metagenome-genome-assembly--contig:-P47-NODE-28-length-230972-cov-16.691136_pt1 | contig 230972 bp, 192 predicted proteins | sample MGYA00242347_ERZ723894 | MGnify/ENA metagenome assembly ERZ723894
GGTCATCCTTTATATTTCGAGGACAAAGATACGCAAAGTCGAGTGCAGAAGCAAGTTAGTTCCGCAATTAAAACAGCATCCTGTCGAGCCGTTACGATACCCTGTCGCAACATTGCGGCGCTCAGCGCCGCGCGGGCCGAAGCCTCCGCCCGCGGAGGCCCGCCACAGGGGCGTGCTCCGCAGACTTCGACCCGCAGCTACGACAACAACCGATCCTCGTGCCATCCTCAGGATGACGGAACGGAATCCCTAATTTTGCAAATCGCAGGTCGCTTCTGCACCCGCCTTGTACGCTCTGCGGAGGACAAAGCCTCCGCTCAGACAGGCGGCGCCTCGGCAGAATCCCAAATAAATTTGGTTCTGCGCTCGGCTTGTACGCTCTGCGGAGGACAAAGCCTCCGCTCAGACAGGCGGCGCCTCGGCAGAATCCCAAATAAATTTGGTTCTGCGCTCGGCTTGCACACTTTGCGGAGGACGAGCCTCCGCTTAGACAGGCGGCGCTTCGGCAGAATCCAAATAAATTTGGTTCTGCGCCCAGCTTGCACACTTTGCGGAGGACGAGCCTCCGCTTAGACAGGCGGCGCTTCGGCAGAACCAAATAAATTTGGTTCTGCGCTCGGCTTGCACTATCTTTGTCCCATGACCGAATTCGAACTGATCGCCCGCATCGGGCAACTCTTCGCCGGAGTGCCCCGCAACGGCTTCGAGGAGCCGGGAGACGACTGCACGGTGCTCGGCATCGGCGGCGGCGAGTCGCTGCTCTTCACCGCCGATCTGCTCACCGAGGGCATTCATTTCCTGCGCAACACCACGCCCCCTTACGAATTGGGTCGCAAGGCGCTCGCGGTCAATCTGAGCGATGTGGCCGCCATGGGCGGACGGAGCGTCGCCACGCTGCTGTCGGTGGCGCTGCCGCCCGACGTGTCGGACGAATGGACCGAAGCGTTCCTGCGGGGATACCGCGATCTCTCGGCCGAGGAGGGGGTGATGCTCGCCGGCGGAGACACGACCTCATCGCAGCACGACATCACGGTCAACGTCACGGTCGTCGGCCGTGCCGCCGACCGCTACATCAAACGCCGCAGCGACGCCCGTGCGGGCGACGCGATCGTCGCGGCAGGGGTGCTCGGCGCTTCGGGTGCCGGACTGCGCGACCTGCTGGCCGGCAACCTCGACACTCCCAATGCCCGTATACACAACGCACCCGTCGCACAGACGGCCGAAGGTCTCTGGCTCGGCGAACGCACGGAGGTGCATGCCATGACCGATCTTTCGGACGGACTGGCCTCCGATCTGCGGCATATTGCGGAGCAGTCGCATGTCGGAGCGACGGTCGATCTCGAACGCATCCCGATCGCACCCGACTCCGATCTGGTGACGGCTCTGACGGGCGGCGAAGATTACAAGCTGCTCTTCACGGCCGCACCCGAAGCCCTGCCGGCGCTCTGCCGGGCTTTCGAATCCCGCTTCGGCCGCCCGCTCTACCCGATCGGCACCGTCACCGAAGCCGAGGACGACACAATCGTCTGGCTCGACCGCGGCCGACGGGTCGAGACCGACTGGCGCGGGTACGAACACAACGCCTGAGCCCGTACCCGCAGGCCGAAGAACTGCTTCCGTCCGGAAAATATTCCGAAAAGGCCGAAAATCCTTTGAAACGGCTGATTTATTCGCTATCTTGGGAGCATAATCCTCTCTCGTACCATGGACGTTTCCAAGCGATACCTCCTCGTCATGCTGTCGGCTCTATGCGGATGTACGCCGACCGCCCGTCTGACGAACCTGACGCCGCAGGCCCCGATACCGGAAGATTCGGTGCGCATCATGCAGGCGGTCGAGTCGCCCGACTCGGCCCGCAAGATCGCCGATTTCCGGATCCGTCCTATCCGGATGCGCGGTACGGCACGCCGCGCCGAACGCGACATCACCCGCCCGTTGCGCCGGGCGGCCGCACGCAACGGGGCCGAACTGGCCGTCGTGCGGACCTGTTCGACGAGGCGCTTCCTCTGGGGACGCAGCCATACGGCGACGGGGACACTGCTGACGCTCCGCGACTGCGACGCTCCGCGTTACGCTGCCGACTCGATCCTGCCCCGCTATTACAGCGAAGGGGAGCGGAAACGGGCAGAGTGGCAGCAGGAACATTTAAACAAAATCCAAAAACGACGCGAAAAACTCCGTGCCGATCGCCGTGCACCGGCCCACGCCTTCACCCTGGCGGCCGGTTATCTCTCCGGTTGCAATCACCTCGACGCCTTAGGCGTGCCGTGGCAGGGAAATACCCACCGCGGTTGGAGCCTCGAAGCAGCATACACGTATACTCATATCACCCGAGTGAGTTTCGGGCTGCGCTATCTGTACAGCTACGACCGCCATTCGCAGCTTTCGGACGTTTACGATTACGACTACCTTCCTCAGTTTCAAAAAATGCTGTTCGCCTCAGGCGGCAGAAGCAGCATCCACTACATCGCGCCCGAAATAGGGCTCGTGCAGCGATTCGCCCGCAAAAGGCTGTTGCTGCGCGAACGGATCGGCATGGGCGCCGGCTTCATCCGCGTCAGAGAGTATCACGACGCCGGATTCGGCCTGCATGTCAACGCCGAACTCGAATGCCGCATCACGAAGCGCATCGGAATACGACTGGGAGTGACGGCATTCGTCACGGCGAAATGGCACAATATCTATAACCGAGATTTTTTCATCACGCGCCCCATCGAATATATCGGCCGCCCCAAAACCTCCCTCACCGGCACCAACTACACCCTCGGCCTGAATATCGACCTCTGACCGTGCGGCCGCCGCACACCCGCTTCCCCGACGTAAAGTTTCGCGCGCGAGGTTTGGAATTATTCCGCAAAAAGCACTACCTTTGGAAGGTATTTTCATCGAAACGGAAACCGAACCAAAAACCGCAAAAACGATATGAAGAAAACCGTAACGCTGAACGATAAAACCTTCGAGGTGATGATCCCCGCCCACGAGATCGACCGCGCCGTCGCAGCCGTCGCCGAGCGTCTCAACGCCGATTACGGCGACAAGGAGCGTCCGATCTTCGTCGGGGTGCTCAACGGTGCGTTCATGTTCCTGAGCGATCTGATCAAGAAGATCGACTTCACCTGCGAGATTTCGTTCGTCAAGCTCGCCTCCTACGAAGGGACCTGTTCGACGGGGAACGTGGAGTGTCTGCTGGGACTCAACAACGACATCGCAGGACGCCACGTCATCATCGTCGAGGACATCGTCGACACGGGACGCAGCATCGCCCACATGTATGCCGACCTCATGCGCCGCAATCCCGCCAGCGTCGAAGTCTGCACGCTCTTCTTCAAGCCGAATTCCTACCGCGAGCCGCTGCCGATCCGCTACCGCGCCCTCGAAATCGGCAACGAATTCATCGTGGGATACGGACTCGACTACGACCAGCTGGGCCGCAATCTCAAAGATATTTACGTCGTAACGAATGATTGACACCGATCCCGCACTGTTCGACGGCGGCCGCAAGCTGCCGCTCGTGGAGGACTTCTACACCATTCAGGGCGAAGGCTTCCACGCGGGCAAACCCGCCTATTTCATCCGTCTGGGCGGATGCGACGTGGGCTGTCGCTGGTGCGACGCCAAATATACGTGGAATCCCCGCCGCTACCCGCCCGTCGACGTGCAGGTGGTCATCGACCGTGCGCTGGCCTGTCCTGCCCGTGCGATCGTCATCACGGGCGGCGAACCGCTGCTCTATCCGCTCGACATACTTACGCGGACCCTGCACGACAGAGGATTGCAAATTTTTCTCGAAACGTCGGGCACGCATCCGTTCAGCGGCCGTTTCGACTGGGTGTGCCTCTCGCCCAAACGGCAGCAACCGCCGCTGGACGAAGCCTTCCGGCGAGCGCACGAGTTGAAGGTGATCGTCGAGCGGGAGGACGACCTGCAATGGGCCGAACAGAACGCCGCCCGCGTAGGCGACGACTGCCTGCTCTACCTCCAACCCGAATGGAGCGTCTACGAACGGATGATGCCGCTGCTGGTCGAATATGCGAAGGCCCATCCGCAGTGGAACATCTCGATCCAGACGCACAAATTCATGCACATTCCCTGACGCGATGAAACGCGGTCTGGTGCGCAAATTCTGGATCGGAGCGACGCTTCTGATCATCGTGCTGACGGCGTTCGCCGCCGGCCGCAACCTGATCCACGCATTCAAGATCCGCAGCCAGATTCGGGTGCTGGAGCGCGAAAAAGCGCTCTACGAGGAGAAGATCGCACGCGACAGTGCGCTTATCGAACAACTCAAACAGGACGATTTCCTCGAACAATACGCCCGCGAGCACTTCCACATGCAGCGCAAGGGCGAGAAGGTCTATATCATCAAATAATCGGTCTCGATAAAAACGAAGGGGCTGCGACATGTCGCAGCCCCTTCGTTTTCGTCCCGGCAAAGGTCTACACCAGCCCCGAAAAGCCCATGAAGGCCATGGCCAGAATGCCGGCCGTCACCAGCGCGATCGGCGTTCCGCGGAACGATTCGGGTACGTCCTCCAACTCCAACCGCTCGCGGATACCGGCGAAAAGCACCAGCGCCAGCGCGAAGCCCAGGGCCGTGGAGACCGAATAGACGACGCTCTGCAACAGCGTGAACTCCTTCTGGATCATCAGGATCGCCACGCCCAGCACGGCGCAGTTGGTCGTGATGAGCGGCAGGAAGATACCGAGCGCCTGGTAGAGCGACGGCGAGAGCTTTTTCAACATGATCTCGACCATCTGCACCAACGCCGCGATCACCAGGATAAAGACGATCGTCTGCATGTATTGGATCTGCAACGGATCGAGGATATAAGTCTGGATCGACCACGCCACGAGCGCCGTGAGCGCCATGACGAAGGTCACGGCCGCTCCCATGCCCATCGAGGTCTCGACCTTGGAGGATACGCCCAGGAAGGGGCAGATGCCGAGGAACTGAGCCAACACGACGTTGTTGACGAAGATGGCTCCGATGACGATTGCAAAGTATGTTATCTGCTCCATGACTATTTCTTGGCTAATTTGTTAAATACGACCATCAGATACCCCAGCACGAGGAATCCGCCGGGCGCCAGCACGAATACGAGCGGCATGTAGTCGGCCGTACCGAGCGAATAGCCGAACACGGCGCCGCTGCCCAGCAGTTCGCGGATCGTGCCGATGACCGTGAGCGACAGCGTGAAGCCCAGGCCGATGCCCAGACCGTCCAGCGCCGAATCGAAGGCATTGTTCTTCGAGGCGAAGGCCTCTGCACGGCCCAGAATGATGCAGTTCACGACAATGAGCGGGATGAAGACGCCCAACGTGGCGTACAACGCCGGCACGAAGGCCTGCATGAGCATCTGCACGATGGTCACGAACGACGCGATCACCACGATGAAGGCCGGAATGCGCACCTTGTCGGGAATGAAGTTCTTGATGAGCGAAATGACGATGTTCGACAGGATCAGCACCGCCATCGTGGCCACGCCCATGCCGAATCCGTTGGCGGCACTGGTCGTCGTACCCAGCGTGGGGCACATGCCGAGCACCAGCACGAAGGTGGGATTCTCCTTGACGATCCCTTTGAGGATCAGTTGCAGTTTATTCATTGTCTCCTCCTTTCTGAGCGTTATCGCCCGTTTGTGCGGTCGCACCCGCAGCCGAATCGGCCGCGGCCGCAGCATCGCCGCCCGTCGCCGTAGCCCCCGAAGCCGTATCGGAAGCGGTCGGAGCAACCCCTTCCGCAATCTGCTTGTAGGCAGCATAGGCGCGCGCCATGGCGTCGACGTAGGCTCGCGACGAAATCGTGGCGGCCGTCAGCGCATCCACGTCGCCGCCGTCCTTCTTCACGGCGAGCTTCATCTCGCCCGGATTGCGGCCCTCGAAACTGGCAAAGAGCGGGTTGCCCTCGTCGGCCATCTTCGTTCCCAGGCCCGGCGTCTCGTTCTGTTCCAACACGTTGACATTGAGCACACGTCCCGTGGCGTCGAACCCTACCACCATGCGGATCATGCCGCTGAAACCGTTCTTGCTCGCCGTCTCCACGGCATAGCCCACAACCGCCTCGCCCGAACGTGCCGTATGCACCGCAACGGGCAGTTCGTCGAGCGTCAGCTCCGTCGTCTCGGTCCGGTCGAAGGGCGGCAGCACGGCGCGCAGCGCGGATTGGGTCGCAGCAGCCTTGGCCTCGGCGATCGGCCCGACGGTAATCATATTGACATAGCCTACCCCCGCCGACGCGACGAGCGTGATCGTGAAGAGCACGGCTACCATGTTCACAAGTGTACTTTTCATCGTCGTCCTCCTACTTTTTGGCGCCGAAACGCTTGGGTTTGACAGATCGATTGATAAGGGGCACGGTGGCGTTCATCACCAGAATCGCAAACGACATGCCCTCGGGATAGGCGCCCCACAGGCGGATGCACATCGTGATGACGCCGATCCCCACGGCGTAGATCACACCGCCGCGCACGGTCATCGGCGAGGTGGAGTAATCGGTGGCCATGAAGACCGCACCCAGAATGGCGCCGCCCGCCAGCACGTGGAAAGCGGGGAACTCGTAGAGCAGGCTGCCCGTCCAGCCGCGGCCGAGAGCCACGAAAAAGGCGAACAGGGCCATGGTGGCCAGAATCGTCACCGGAACATGCCACGTGATGACCCGACGCCACAGCAGATAGACGAAACCCGCCAGCAGCGCCAGCGCAGCCACTTCGCCCAGCGAGCCGGGAATCGATCCGAAGAGCATGTCCTGATAGTCGATCGCCGAGGCCGACACCGCCCCGAACTTGACCGCCGCCAGCGGCGTAGCACCCGAAAAGGCATCGGCCACGGCACCGGCCGGCTGCGGGAACGACGTCATCTGGGCGGGATAGGCGATCAGCAGGAAGACACGCCCGACCAGCGCGGGGTTGAACGGGTTCTTGCCCAGACCGCCGAAGGTCATCTTGCCGATGGCGATGGCCACGAAAGCGCCGATCACGACGATCCACCACGGAATCGACGCCGGAAGGTTGAAGGCCAGCAGCACGCCGGTCACCACCGCCGAGAGGTTTCCCACAGTCGGAGCGCCGCGCAGCATGAACCGCTGGATCAGATACTCGAACACGACGCAGCACACCACCGACAGCGCCGTAACGCCCAGCACGCTCCAACCGAAGAGCAGCGCCGAGACGACCAGCGCGGGCAGCAGCGCGATCACCACGTCGCGCATGATCTTCGTCGTGGACTCCGCACTGTGGACATGCGGCGACGGCGCGACAAAAAATTGATTTGCCATAGATTATCCGTTTTTGTTTTCTTCGTTCTATTTTTTCGGAGCGTTGGCCGCCGCACGGGCGCGAATCAGCCCCATGACCCGCTGCTTGCCCAGCCGGATGTAGTCCAGCAGCGGCAGGTCGGCCGGACAGGTGAACTGGCAGCATCCGCATTCAATGCACGAGGTGACCTCCTCGCCTTCGAGACGCTCCCACAACTGTTTGCGCGAGAGTTTCGAGAGCAGATAGGGTTCCAGCCCCATCGGGCAGGCCTGCACGCATTTGGCGCATTTGATGCAGGCGCTCTCCGCGCCGCGCTGCGCCTCGGCGCCGCCGAGCACCGTAATGCCCGAACAGCCCTTCGTGACGGGCGACGACAGGTCGACCATCGCGCGTCCCATCATCGGGCCGCCGTTGAGCACCTTCACGTCGCCTTCGGGCAGACCGCCCGCCGCCTCGACGAGCGACGCGATCGGCGTACCCATGCGCACCAGATAGTTCGACGGCGTCTTCATGCCCTTGCCCGTCACCGTCACGATCCGCTCGACGAGCGGCTTGCGCTTCTGCACGGCCTCGTAGACGGCCACCGTCGTCGAAGCGTTGCATACCACGGCGCCCACGTCGATCGGAAGGCCCGGCGGAGGCGGCACCTGACGCCCCGTCACGGCGGCGATCAGTTGCTTCTCGCCGCCCTGCGGATAGCGTACTTTCAGCGGCGTGACCCGCACGCCCTCGTAATGCTTCGACAACTCGCGCAGGAACGCGATGGCGTCGGGTTTGTTGTTCTCGATACCGATCTGCGCCTGCTTCACGCCCAGCACACGCATCAGGATCGTCGTACCGACCATCAGCTCCTCGCCCTTTTCGAGCATCGTGCGATGATCGGAGGTAAGGTAAGGTTCGCACTCCACTCCGTTGATAATCAGGAATTCGGCTTTCTTACCGGGAGGTACCGACAGCTTCACGTGCGTGGGGAAGGTCGCACCGCCCATGCCGACGATGCCGGCCGCCTTGATCCGGTCGAGGATCTCTTTGGGTTCGAGCGTGCATTCGCGCACCAGATCGGGCGCAAGATCGACCTCCGGCATCCACTCGTCGCCTTCGCGCTTGATCGTAATCATCATCTGACGCACCCCCTGCCCGTTGGGTTGCAGGTCGACGGCCGTCACCGTGCCCGAAACCGGAGCGTGGATGTTGGCCGACATGAAACTCGCGGCTTCGGCGATCAACTGCCCCGCGAGCACCTTGTCGCCTTTGGCGACCTTCGCCACGGCCGGCGCGCCGATATGCTGAGCCAGCGGAATCCGCACCTCGTCGGGCAGCGCGAAGCGCTCGACGGCCACGGCCCGCGACAATTTGTTATCCGACGGATGAACACCGCCGATGGGAAATGTCTTCATATAACTCTTTCCTGTTTGATTATTCACTCTTCGGGGACTCGCCGTCCGCAGATTTCGCCGGCGCGGGTTTCACGGCGGCGGCCGGAGCGGCCTTCGGTTCGCGCGGCAGCGGCTCCATGCCCACCAGACGGATCGCGCCCGTAGGGCATTCGTTGACGCACTTACGGCACAGTTTGCACTTCAACGGATCGATGTAAGCCAGGTTGTTCTCCACCTTGATCGCGTCGAACGCACAGACCTTTACGCACTTGCCGCAGCCGATACAGCCCGCCTTGCAGGCCTTCATCACCACGGCGCCCTTGTCCTTCGAGACGCACGACACATAGACGGCGCGGTGCTTGGGCCACCGCTTGCGCAGTTCGATGATCCCCTTCGGACAGGCCTTGACGCAGGCGCCGCAGGCGGTGCACTTGTCGGCGTCGACCACCGGAAGTCCCGTTTCGGGGTCCATCGAGAGCGCACCGAAAGCGCACGCGCTCACGCAGTCGCCGAAACCCAGACAGCCGTAGGCGCAGCCCGTCTCCCCCACGTAGAGCGACGCAGCCACGGCGCATGACCGTGCACCGTCGAACCGGTTCGTGCGGGGACGCTTGGCGCACGTTCCGCCGCAACGTACGGTCGCGGTCTGCGCCTCCTTTTCGGGAGCCGTCTTGCCCAGATACGCTGCGCACTGCTTCATCACCTCGGCGCCGCCCACCGGACAGAACAACTCGGAAATATCCTCGCGTTTGACCAGCGCGTCGGCCATTCCCCGACAGCCGGCGAAGCCGCAGCCGCCGCAGTTCGCACCGGGCAGCATCTTCTCCACCACATCGATGCGGGGATCTTCCTCGACGCGGAACTTCCGGGCGACGAAATAGAGCACGATCGCCGCCAATACTCCCAGCACGCAAAGTGTCAGGATCGTATAAAGCAATACTTCCATTATTATTTATGAATTTTGAAATGAATTTTCTTCTCCAACCGCTCCCGCAGCAGGTAGAGCGCCCCGTAATAGAGAGCGATGCCGCCCACAGCCGCCAACGCAGCCGCACCGTCGCTCCATCCGGCCAGCGATGCGGCCACGAGCGCCCCCAACAACACGACGAAGGGCACGACGTAAGCCCAAAGGACCGCAGTCATGCCCATATTCCGCTCCACCGAGACCGTTACGCGCTCCCCCGCCGTGAAGGCCGAGGCCTCGGGCGTCGCGATCTCGATCCGTTTTCGGGTCGATTCGCCCATACCACACGCCATACGTGCGTGGCAGGAGGCACAGGCGCTCTGCGCCGTGAGCTCCACCTCCACGACTCCATCGCCCGCGCGTACAACCGTGGCGATATGTTCGATCGGCCGCGTCATCGCCGCCTAATCGCCGTACTTGTTGGTCAGCGGCAGGATGCGTTCGTGACCGAACGCGCAGGCCGAAAGCCGCAATACGGGAGGGAACTGGTAACGCTTCTTCTCGTTGCGCATCAGCATCTGGTGAATCTTCTCCACCACCTCGGCGTCGAAACCCGCATTGACGATCTCCTCGCGGTGCTGCCCCTCCTCGATCATGCGGAACAGAATGGCGTCCACCACCTCGTAGGGCGGCAGGATGTCGCTGTCCTTCTGACCGGGATGCAGCTCCGACGACGGCTCCTTCGTAAGGATACTGTCGGGAATCACGTCGTCGTGCAGTTTATTGATGTAACGGGCCAGATCGTAGATCTCGCCCTTATAGAGGTCGCCCGTCACGCTGAACGCACCGGCCGTATCGCCGTAAAGCGTACAGAAACCGAGCGCATTTTCGCTCTTGTTCGAGGAGTTGAGCAGGATATACCCGCATTTATTTTGCAGGGCCATCAGCATCACCGTGCGCAGACGCGCCTGGATGTTCTCCTCCGTCGCGTCGAACGCCGTACCGCCAATAACGGGTTTCATCGTATCGACGACGGCCTTGTAAGCCTCCGTAATCGGAACCACGTCGTAAGCGATTCCCAGATTGTCGGCCAGCTCGCGCGCGTCGACCACCGAGTGGTCGGACGAAAACTGCGACGGCATCAACAGCGCCTTGACGTTTTCACGCCCCAGCGCATCGACGGCCAGACAGGCGACCACCGCCGAGTCGATACCGCCCGAAAGGCCGATGGCGGCCTTCGCATAGCCGTTCTTCCCGAAATAGTCGTGCAGACCGCAGACCGCGGCCGAATAGACCATGCGGGTACGATCCTTGTAGGTGGTATAGGGCACCGCGATCGGTTCGTGCTCGGCCCGCGTGTCGAAGATCGCGAAATCCTCCTCGAAACTCTTCATCAGCAGTTCGATCTGCCCGTCGGCACCCACGACGGCCGACGTGCCGTCGTAGACGATTTCGGTCGAACCGCCCACCTGGTTGATGAGCATGATGCGCTTCGACTCCACGTATGCCAGATCGTGCATCGTGTTGTAGCGATAGGTCATCATTCCCTTGCCGAAACGGCGGGCGTTGATGCTGAGGATCAGATCGACCGACTTATCGAAATTGGAGGTGCGGCTCAGGTCGTCCCCCACGATGACGGCCACCCGCTCGCCGCAGATCGTGATCGTCTCGCAGCCGCTTCCCTGAACGAGAAATCCCATTTCGCGGCGTGCGGTGATGAAACGCTTGCTTATGCAACGCTCGACCTCGCCATGCTGGATGACGGCGGCGGCGCTCACCGTACCGCATTCGGTCAGCACGGGAACACCCACGACGGCCGCGATACGGCCGCAATGCGAAGCGATCTCGTCCAACGCCTCCTCGCAAAGTTCGATAAACGTCGTTTTGCACAACAGATCCAGGGCAGGCGTTCCGCTGAGGGCCTGCTCGGCGAAGACGACGAGATCGGCGCCCTCGGACTTGGCCCGCTCGACGGCGCCGATGATTTTCGACTTGTTCCCTTCAATGTCGCCGATCGTATAATTCAACTGAGCAAGAGCGATTTTCATCTATCAGGAATTTTAATTTTCCAATATATATTGTGCAAAGGTAACGATTATTTGGAGAAGTTGGCACGTTTTCTCCTAAAATATGCCGCGCGGCGTCTCGCTCTGAGACGAAACTCCGGCAGCCACGGCACGGGGTACCGACAGCACGCCGACACCGCCCCGTACAAACCCCCGCGCAATCCCGCCGTTCGGCCGAGCGCAACCGCTGCCTCCCGCCCCGCAATCGGCGGAAAGAAGGCATGTTCCCGACCGGCGGCGACCGCGCCGGAGGCACGGCCCGCAGGACACCGCAAAAAGAGGGAGGTTCCGCCTCGAAAGAGACGAAACCTCCGCTATGTCCCGTTACGGACTACTCTTCCGCGCCGTCGGGGTCGGCGACCAGAATACGGCCGCAGTATTCGCAGATGATGATCTTCTTGCCCTGACGGATATCGGCCTGGCGCTGAGGCGGAATCCGATTGAAGCAGCCGCCGCACGCATCGCGTTTGACGGTCACTACGGCCAACCCGTTGTGCACGTTGCTGCGAATCCGGTTGTAGGCTGTCAGTAGGCGCTCGTCGATCTTGGCCTTGGCGACGTCCGCCTGCTCGCCGAATTCGGCGACCTGCGAAGCCGTCTCCTCCTCGATGCTCTTCAACTCGCCCTGTTTCACCTCCAAATCGGCTTTCCGGTCGGCGACGATCCCTTCGGTCTCTTCCAGCAGCGCCTTCTTGGCCTTGACAGCGGCCGCGTACTCTTTGAGACGCTTTTCGGCCAGTTCGATTTCGAGCTCCTGATACTCGATCTCCTTGGTAATGGCGTCGAACTCGCGGTTGTTGCGCACGTTGTTCTGCTGCTCCTTATAGTTGCCGATGAGGATTTTGGCCTGGTCCACCTCGCGCTTACGCTGTTTCGTCAGGGCGTTCAACTCCTCGATCTCGCCGTTGATATGCTCGATACGGGTGTTCAGACCGGCCAACTCATCTTCCAGATCCTGTACCTCCAACGGAAGCTCGCCTTTGATTTTGTTGATTTCGTCGATCTTCGAATCGATTTTCTGCAACTCGTAGAGTGCCAGAATTTTCTCCTGCATGGAGTAATCGACTTCGGCTGTTTTCTTCTGTGCTGCCATATGTCGTATTTAATGATTGAACTTCTTTTCTGCGTCCTCTCCGCCCGACCGCAGCCTGCAAGCAGACCGGCCCTCGCGCCACCGAAAACGTCATAAACAAAGGTAATTCACCGGATTGCAAGAGCAGCGGCTCTTGCGAACGGCAAAGGTACGCAAATTTTTCGAAAAAATCTCAAATAAAATCTCAATTGCGCAATATTCGCTTTCGAAATGGCCGATATCCGCCACCGTGAGCCGTCCCGAAGGGGCCATGAAGTCGTTATATTTCAGATCGGCCGTCAGATAGAGCTCGGCGCCCGCACGCAGGGCTTCGCCGAGGAGCGACCCGCCGGCACCGGTACAAACCGCCACGCGGCGCACCCGTTCGTGCACGATCCGGCTGTGGCGCAACGCCCCGACGCGGAGCCGCCGCCCCGCCTCGCGCAGATAGTCGAGCGTCGGCACGGCTTCGGGCAGCTCGCCCACCACGCCGAAACCCACCCCCTCGCCCTTGTCGGGCGACGGAGCCAGCACACGCAGCGAACCGATTCCCAACTCGGAGGCCAGCCGCCAGCTCATGCCGTTCGGGGCGCTGTCCAGATTGGTGTGGCAGGCGTAGAGCGCGATGTCCCGGCGCACGGCCCGCGCCACGCACCGCTGCACGTAATCGGCTTCGTTGAGTCGTTTGAGCGGGTGGAAGACGATCGGATGATGCGTCACGACGAGGTCGCAACCCTCCTGCTCGGCTTCGGCGAGCACCTCCTCGGTCACGTCCACGGCCAGCAGGGCACGGCCGACCTCCCGTTCGGGATCGCCCACCACCAGACCGGCATTGTCGTATTCCTCCTGCAACGCAAGCGGCGCGAAACGCTCGATCGCGTCGGTTATCTCCTTGATCTTCATGGTCAGAAAAGCGATTGTTCGTAAAATGCGAATAACTCCTTATGTTCGGGCTCCTCCTTCTTGCGGCGTCCGCGCCGCCGGGCCTGCGACTGTACCGCGGGAACCTCTGCCGCCGGCGCAACCGGCGCCGGTGCCGCTTCGGGCACGTCGGAATCGACCACGATCGCCCGTTCGGCACTCTCCTTCAACTCGTTGCGCACCTCGACGAGCTGCGCGCGGATCGACTGCAACCGCTCCAGCAGCTCCATATCGCGCGCCACGCCCGGCATACCGCCTCCCTTCAACGCCCGCCGGGCGCCGTCGAGCGTCATCCCGCGCTCCTTGACCAGATGATAGATCAGTTTAAGGTTCTCCACGTCCTCGGGCGTGAACATCCGGTTGCCCTTCTTGTTCTTCTGCGGTTTCAGCACCTCGAATTTCGACTCCCAATGCCGGATCAGAGAGGGGTTCACATCGAACATCTCCGACACCTCGCCCATCGAATAAAACAGTTTCTTTGCCATATCCCGTAAAATTTATCGTCCTATCCTTTGAGTATCCTGAGCGAATTCGGATACAGATTGTTGCAACGGCGCCCGATCCGCTTGGCGAATCCCAGCGCCGCACCGTCGGCCGTCACCAGATTCATCCCTTCCGCGAAACGGTCGGCAGCCACCTCGCCGCGACGCAGGTAGCGCAGCGCCTCCTCCGGCGGCAACTCGCACACGGCCGCCGCCCCGCGGCGCAGCCCCGTGAAGAGCGCCAGCGCATGGGCCGGCCGGAGAACGCCTTTGAAAAGCTGTCCCATCTCCACCCCCGACGCAATGACGTTCAACACACCCGAAAGCATCGCCACGGCCTCCGCCTGCGGCTGCCAATAGCCGTAGAACGTATCGCCCACGGCAGCGAACCGCATCGCTTCGGGCTCCTCCACCCACCGCTCCAACTCCTGCACGGCACGGCGGTCGGCCCACGCCAGCGGGTCGCGCTGCGGTCTGGGCACTCGCCGCCGCTCGCCGCCGGCGGCACGTTTGCGCACCGCCGCCGCGAAAAAGCCCTCGCCCTCCACCCTGTGGGGATAGAAGCGGAAGGTCTGGAAATCGCCCTCCGCGCCGCACACGACGCCCCACGCCGGATCGACCGCGATCCGTTCGGCAGGTTCGGTCTCGCCGGCCGCCCAGGCCGAGAAGTCGCGCAGTACTCCTTCGTTCTCCGTAAAGTTGAAGGTACAGGTGCTGTACAACAGCAATCCGCCGGGACGCAGGGCCCGCCACGCTTCGCGCAGAATACCCCGCTGCCGTTCGGCGCACAGCGCTACGCCGGCCTCGCTCCACTCCGTGCGCGCCTCCTCCGACTTGCGGAACATCCCCTCGCCCGAGCAGGGCGCATCGACCGCCACCGCGTCGAACCACCCTTCGAGACGGGCGACCTGCGACGGATCGTTGACCGTCACGGCCACGTTGCCCACGCCCCATTTACGGACATTGTCGGCCAGCACGGCGGCACGGTTGCGGACGATCTCGTTCGCTACGACCAGCCCGCCGCGCCCTGCAAGCGTCGAATAGAGGGTCGTCTTCCCTCCCGGAGCGGCGCACAGATCGAGCACGCGCCCGCCCCTGATTCCGCCGCACGCCGCGACGATATGACCGACGAACTGCGACGACGCCTCCTGCACATAGTAGCGTCCTGCGTGAAAATCGGGGTCGAGCGTAAACGACGGACGGGCATCGAGCCAGTATCCCCCCGAGCTCCAACCGATCGGACGGCCGGAGGGTGCGGCGAGTCCCTTGGCCGCATTGAGCCGCACCGAAACGGACGGTTCGCCCGTCAGCGCACGGCACAACGCGTCGCCCTCGTCCGGACCCAGTTCGCGCAGGACGCGTTCGACGAATTTCGCAGGCAGCATCGTCAACGCTTCTGTTCGTTACGCAACCGGTCGATCCGCCGGCAAATCTTCTCCAACACGGCGGGATTCTCCACGAAATCCTCCGTATCCTTGTCGACCAGGAGCACTTCGCCGTCGTAGATGTCGTTGACCCAGTGTTCGTACTTGGTATTCAGACGGCAGAGGTAGTCCTCGTCGATATTCATTTCGTAGTCGCGCCCGCGTTTGCGGATCTGCGCGGTGAGCGTCGGCACGCTCGCCCGAAGATAGATCAGCAGATCGGGGCGGGGAATGAACCCCGAACCGAGCCGGAAAATCCCCATATAGGTCTCCAAATCGCGCGTCGACATCAGCCCCATCTGGTGCAGGTTGTCGGCGAAGATGTGGGCGTCCTCGTAGATCGTGCGATCCTGAACGATCACGTCGTCGCCCGATGCGAGCATGTCGAGCGTCTGCTGGATACGACTGCCCAGAAAATAGATTTGCAGGTGGAACGCCCACCGCTGCATGTCGTTGTAGAAATCGCCGATATAAGGATTGTTGCTCTCCTCATAGTAGGCCTTCGCGTTGTAGTGCCGGGTCAGTATCTCGGTCAACGTCGTCTTTCCGCTGCCGATATTTCCCGCAATTGCAATGTACATGTCGTTATAATCTCCTTCGTTATCAATTCACACCTGCCGCCGGACGTTCACGCCGCGCATTGCCGCTGCGCGGATGCCGACATTCCCTCCCCTTCGCCCCTCCCTTTGCCAAAGGGAGGGGTTCAAACGAAATCGGAACTCTATATTCTCCTTCGTTATCGATTCACACCTGCCGCCGGACGTTCCTGCTGCCATCTTCCCGACAGTGCTGCGCGCCGTCGGCAGTTCGCCGTCGCACCGTGCGGCGAAGTGCTCTCACCCGAAACGGCTCGTGCAACTCCGACCGCTGCCGGCGAACCGCGACACCACAGCCGCCGGGGCCGCTACCCCCGCACGCCTACCGCCGCATCCTGTCCGGCCGTCGTCGCCAGCACATCCTCCAACACCCTGCGGTCGTTGGCAAGGCGCGGAACCTTGTTTTTGCCGCGCCGAAGCATCCAGCGGGCGAACGTACCCGCCGGAACGACATGCATCTCGGGCGGCGCCATCGTACTGCGGCGTTTGGCCTCGTAATCGGAGTTGAGCCGCATCAGTTCGCCGTCGAGCTTTTGGACAAAGGCATCGAAACTCTCCGGAGCGCGGCCGAACTCCACGATCCATTCGTGGGCGCCCCGCCCGTGCAGCGTCATGTAGCGGGGACCGGCCGTATACTCCGACACCACGGCACCCGTGGCTTCGGCGGCAACCGTCACCGCCCGTTCGGCATTTTCCATGACCACCTCCTCGCCGAAAGCGTTGATGAACTGGCGCGTACGCCCGGCGACCCGAATCCGGTAGGGATCGGTCGAGGTGAACTCCACCACGTCGCCCAACTCGTAACGCCACAGCCCGTTGCACGACGAAATGAGCATCGCATACCTCCGCCCCGCCTGCACGCCTTCGAGCGGCACCACCTCGTCGCCGTCGCGGAACTCGTAATAAGTGCCGTAATCGAGCATCAGCAGCATGTCGTCGCGCGACGCATCGTCGGCGATGGCGAAAAATCCCTCCGAGGCGTTGTAGGTCTCCATGTAGTGCATCCCCGCCGAAGGGATCAGTTCGCGGAACGCCGCACGGTAGGGTTCGAACCCCACGCCTCCGTGCGCGAACAGTTCCAGATGCGGCCATACCTCGCACAGGTTGCGGCGCCCCGTGTACTCCACCATGCGGCGCAACAGCGCCAGGTTCCACGACGGGACACCGGCGAAGGCCGTCACCCGCTCCGACGCGCACTCGCGGCAGATGCGTTCGACCTTCTCGTCGAAATCGGCCAGCAATGCCGTCTCGCGGCGCGGCGTGCGGAACCAGCCGCTCCAAAAAGAAGTTCGCTCGACCAGCAGCGCCGACAGGTCGCCTACGACGATTCCGCCGCTCTTCGAACAGGTGCCCCCGAGCGTCAGGGTCTTCCCCTCGAATACCCGTGTCGAGGGATACTGCCCCACGTAGAGGGTCGCCACGTCGCGCAGCCCCCGCGTGTGGCAGCGCCACAGCGAGACGTCGGTGACGGGCAGGTATTTGCTCCGCTCGGAGGTCGTGCCCGACGAACGGGCGAACCACCGCACCCGGCCGGGCGCCGCGACATCGGCCTCGCCCGCCATCATCCGCTCGATGTAGGGTTTGAACGACGTGTAATCGAACCGCTCCACCCGCTGCGCGAACGCTTCGGGCGTGCGGATCTCCCCGAAACCGTACCGTCGTCCGAACTCGGTTCGCGCGCATTCGCGCAGCAGCCGTTCGAGTTCTTTGCGCTGCGTCTCGGCGGGACGACGCCGGAACCGTTCGACCGAACGGCTGCGCAACGAGAAAAAAGTCCGTAAAATCGTACTCTTGAATGACACCGGAAAATCAGTTACAATTGCGCCTCGCCGCTCCCTCCATCCGTTCCGATCGCATACGGAGCGGGCCGGCCGCCGTTAATCAATTAAAAAAATCGCACACCCGCTCCACCGCATCCGGCAGGGCGAAGACCACCACACGGTCGAAAGCCTTGATCTCGGTACTCCCGACGGCGATTTCGACCTTGTCGCCGCGGACGATGCCGCCGATGATGACATTCTCCGGCAGCCCCATCTCCTTGATGCGGCTGCGCGTAGCGGGCGAGTTGGGCTTGGCGATGAACTCCATCACCTCGGCTTCGCTGCCCGTGAGGTATTTGATCGCCTGCACGTCGGACGACATCGTGAAACGGAAGATGTTCGACGCCGTAATCAGCTTCTTGTTGACGATCGTATCGATGCCCATGCTCTCGGCCAGATTGATGTAATTGAGGTTCTCGACCTCGGCGATCACCTTCTTCACCCCCATGCGGCGCGCCAGCAGCGCCGCGAGGATGTTGGTCTCGCTGCGCCCCGTGACGGCCAGGAAGGCGTCCATATTGGGCAGTCCCTCTTCGAGCATCGCCTCGGTGTTGCGGCCGTCGACATTGATGATGAGCGTCTTGTCCAGCAGCTCCGCCAACCGGTAGGCCTTCTCGGCGTTGTAGTCGATCAGTTTGATGTTGACCTCGTTCTGCAACTCGGAAGCCACCTGCACGCCGATGCGCGATCCGCCCAGGATCATCAGGTTCTTCACCTCGATGTGCGACTGCCCCGACAGGTCGTTCACCTCGCGCACCGCATCCTGACGGGCGATCACGTAGATCGTGTCGCCCTCCTCGAAACGCTCCTCGGCGTGGGGAATGATCGTCCTCCCGTCGCGCGTGATGGCCACCGTACGGTAGCTCAGCTCGGCGTCGCTGTCCGAAAAGCCGGCCAGCTCCCTGCCGACGAGCGGAGAGGTAGGTTCCAATTTGAAGACCGACAGCGAAAGCCGTCCGCCTGAAAAATCCACGTATTCGGTCGTCGAGGTGTGCCCCAGCAGATCGACCACCTCGGCCGCCGCGACCTTTTCGGGATAGAAAAGGTAGTCGATTCCCATTTCGATGAAAATCTCCTTGTTGTTGGGTTCGAGATACTCGTTGTTGTCGATGCGGGCGATGGTTTTGCGCGCACCGAGCTGCTTGGCGATCACCGCCGCGACGATGTTGTCGTTTTCGGTGTGGTTCACCGCGATGAAGAGATCGCACTTGCGTGTCGAGGCCTTGCGCAGCGCCTCGAAGGTGGTCGAGTCCCCCTCGACGGTGATGATGTCGGCCAGCGTCCCCACCTCTTCGAGCGCCTTGGCGTCGCGGTCGATGACCGTGATGTCGTGGCCGTTGCCGCTCAGCATCGTCGCCAGATGGCTGCCCATCTCTCCGGCTCCTGCTATGACGATTTTCATAATTGCTCTTCGTTGTTTTCCGCCTCCGGCGCGCACGTCGCCGGCGTCCGCCGCGACATTTGCCCGCAGGGATCGTGCCGCAGGCGACCGTCCCGTGCGAACGATCGGGGCAGGCATTTTGCGTTTTGCAGACAAATGTATAAATTTGTTGCGGAAAGCACAAATTTTCCACCCCTTTTTCCTCCATGAAGCGAAACTTCAAGTCGGAGTCGGGAAACTTTTAAGATTGAATTCGTTATGTCCAACTGGATCATCGTCATTCTGTGCGCCGTCGCGGCCGTCGCGCTCTTCGTCGCGGGTATGTCGCTCACGCTCATGCTCAAAGGCCATCATATCGATTCGGAAATCTCGACCAACAAGGAGATGCAGCGCCGCGGCATCAAATGCGCCGTGCAGGAGACGCGCGAAGCGATGCAGCAGGCCGACTGCTCCGACACGTCGGGCTTCTGCTCGGGCAACTGCGCCGGCTGCGACGTGGAGCACGAACAGAAATAACGGTCCGCTCGCACGAAGAGATTCCGCAGCGCCGAAAACCGCGTAATGGGCTTTCGGCGCTGCGGAATCCTTCTGTTCCCGGACACGGATGCGGCCGGCAGCGAAAATCGGTGATTTTTGACAGATCGTCCGACGTATCGGGCTTTGCGGCGGCGTAAAAAACGATTCCTTTGTTCCGAAGAAACCGTTTGCCATGAGAAGCCTTTTACGAACCGGTCTGCTCCTGCTTCCGCTGCTCGCCGCAGGCTGCGACCATATCGAATACCACCCCTACGACACCGACATAAGCGGAGAGCAGAATATCAACGCCAAGAACATCGCCCGCATCGAAGCCGCCTGCCGCGGCAGGCAGACCGTGCGTTTCGCCATGATCAGCGACACGCAGCGCTGGTACGATGAAACCGAAAAAGCCGTCGAAGCGCTCAACGCCCGCGACGACATCGACTTCGTGCTCCACGGCGGCGACCTCTCGGATTTCGGGCTGAAAAAAGAGTTCATGTGGCAGCGCGACATCCTCAACCGCCTGCGCGTACCTTACGTCTGCCTGCTGGGCAATCACGACTGCCAGGGTACGGGCGAAGCGGTGTTCGAGAAGATTTTCGGACCGTCCGACTTCGCATTCACGGCCGCCGACGTGCGCTTCGTCTGTCTGAACACCAACGCCATGGAGTACGACTACTCGCATCCCGTCCCCGATTTCGATTTCCTCGAACACGAATACGGCTCGTTCGCACCGCCGGCGCGCCGCACGATCTTCGCCATGCACGTGCGCCCCTACGACTTCCAGTTCAACAACAACGTGGCCAAAGTCTTCGAACACTACGTCATGCGCTTTCCCCAACCGCTCTGCTGCATCTTCGGCCACGAACACCGCTGGATCGAGGAGGATATTTTCGGCGACGGCATGATGTACTACGGCTGCCCGAACATCGAGAAACGCACCTATATCCTATATACGCTCACCCCCGACGGATACAGCTATGAGAAGGTCGATTTTTAGCCTGCTGCTCCTGCTTCCGCTCTGCGGGGCGGGACACGCCGTCCCCGCCGCCGACTCTCTGCCGCTGCATCCGCCCGCACCCGCCATCGCCCCCGCAACGATCGCATTCTCTCCGGCCGGCCGTACGGAAGAACTGCCGCAGCTCGCCGGCGACACCCTGCCCGCCGTGCGGACGCACCGGATCGAGCGGCTTCCGCTCGACCGGCGCCGCCATACCTGCCGCGACGGATGGCGGCGCATGATCCCCACCCACGTCAAGGTACAATACGCCGGCGGCATGGGTTTCCTCTCTTTCGGTGCCGGATGGGACTACGGACGCAAATGTCAATGGGAGACGGATCTCTACCTGGGATTCCTGCCGCGCAGCAAGGCCGACAAATTCTACGTCACCACCACAGCCAAACAGAGCTACATCCCGTGGAGCATCGCCTGCGGCAACCGTTTCGCCGTCGAACCCTTCTACTGCGGCATGTACGTCAACACGATCATCGGCGAGAAGTTCTGGGTCAAGGAACCCGACCGCTACCCGCGCAAGTACTACACCTTCTCCACCAAGATACACACCTTCCTCTTCATCGGACAGCGGTTGACGCTCTATACCAACCGCTGCACACGCTCGCTGCTCAAAGGCGTCACGGCCTACTACGAACTGAGCACCTGCGACCTCTACCTCATCAGCGCCGTCACCAACAAAAGCCTCGACGGCTGGGACATCGTCGGGCTGTCGTTCGGAGTGAAATTGCAACTGTTCTGACCGGCGGAGGCACCGTCGCCCCGCACGTCCGAAGACGAAACGGCGGAACGACCGATCCCGCCGCAAAAGAAACGCTTATCCGCAGAATCTCTGATTTCCGCGGGTCCGTCCGCTGTTCGCCGACGCCGGAACCGATGCGAGTCCCGGCGAGCGCAAGCCGCCCTATCTCGACCTCCAGAAACCGGACAAAGGCTACTATACAAAAATCCGGTCTCCCTTCCAGGGAGACCGGATTTCGTATCCGTCGTGCCCGGCTTACTCGGCCAGAGGCGTTACGCTCACATAGGATTTGCCTTCGCGCTTCTTGCAGAACGAAACCGTTCCGTCGACCAGTGCGAAGAGCGTGTGGTCCTTGCCGATACCCACGTTTTCACCCGGGTTGTGCACCGTACCCCGCTGGCGAACGATGATGTTGCCGGCCTTAGCGAACTGACCACCGAAAAGCTTCACTCCGAGTCGTTTGCTCTCCGACTCACGGCCGTTCTTCGAACTACCTACACCTTTTTTGTGTGCCATGTTTCTCTAATTTTAAGGTTATGCGACAATTTCTTCAACCAGAACCTGGGTCAGATACTGACGGTGACCGTTCTGCTTCTGATAACCCGTTCTGCGCTTCTTCTTGAACACGAGGACCTTGTCGTCCTTCAAGTGTTTCAGAATCTTGCACTTCACCGAGGCGCCTTCTACTACAGGTGCGCCTACCTTGACCTGACCGTCGTTGTCTGCGAGCAGGATTTTGTCGAAGCTCACCGACGAGTCTACCTCGCCCGAAAGACGGTGAACATAGAGCTTCCGACCTTTTTCAGCCTTAAATTGCTGACCTGCAATCTCTACTATTACGTACATCTGTGTCGATTATGTTTTCAAACATAAATTTCAGTCCGCAAATATACGCAATATTTCGGAATATCCAATCCGGGCCCCGTAAATTTTTCGCCGTCGGCAAACCGTTTTGGCATATTTTTAGGAAGTTGCGAAACCGGATACCGCCGCAACGGCATTTCCGAAGGTTTTTCCGGCATTCCGGAGAAGCAATAAGCGGTATGTTTTTACGTTTTACATACGCAATATCGAAAATATTGTTATCTTTGAACGGGCCAATGAGTATCAATACGACCGAAACCATGTTGAGCGAACAGATCAAACGCTTTCTGCTACCCCATACGTTCAATGCCGCAGTACGTGCCGGAGCCGCCGTAATGCGGATCTACGAACACCGCGACGATTACGACCTGTCGAAGTACGACGGAAATTTCCGCTCCATCACCGCCGCCGACCGTGCGGCGCACGAGGCGATCAAGCGCACGCTGGGACAGACACGCATCCCGATTCTGAGCGAGGACGGCCGCGAAATGCACTACGAGGAGCGCTGCAACTGGGAACTCTTCTGGCTGGTCGATCCGCTGGACGGCACGCGCGAATTCATCGCCGGCAACAACGAGTTCACGATCAACATCGCCCTGATGGAGAACAACGTCTGTGCGGCGGCCGTGATCTACGTCCCCTATCTGCACAAGATCTACTTCGCCGACCGGGGCTTCGGCTCCTATGTGCGCGACGGGGTCGAACCCAGCGCCGACGCCGCCTACACCTTCGACGAAATCAAACAGGGAGCCCGCCGGCTGCCGCTCGTCGCCGAACGGCACGCGCACCCCTTAATCGCCATCTCCCGTTCGCACAACACCCCCGAAACCTTCGCCCACGTCGAGGCGCTCCGGCGTCGTTATCCCGACGCCCAAGTGATCGAGCAGGGCAGTTCCTACAAATTCTGCCTGCTGGCCGAAGGGCGGGTCGACTACTACGTCCGCACGACCCACACCTACGAGTGGGATACGGCCGCCGGCGAACTGATCCTCGCCGAAGCGGGCGGACGGCTCGAAGCGCTGGCGGACGGCGCCGCCTTCCGCTACAACAAGCGCGACCTGCAAAATCCGTGGTTCGTCTGCCGCGCGCACAATTGCGCCATCGTCTGAACCTCCGGCGTCCGCGCATCGACTCACAGAGACCGGTAAATTCCGGTCTCTTTCGTTGTGGCCGACAATTCTGCCGAAAAAGAAAGGATAGGAAACAAAACATCACGGAAGTTTTGATTTCTCCTGCTCTTTTTCTATTTTTGTTGGGATAATCGACTATTAACCTAACTTTCTAATCTTATGAAAAAAAGTCTGCTGCTCCTCGGCGGCGCTCTCGTACTGTTCTCGAACAGCGCCTTCGGATGGGGAAAAATGGGCCATGACGCCATCGCCTACATCGCCGAATGCAACCTCACGCCCAAGGCGAAGAAAACGATCGAAAAAATCCTCGGCCACTCGATCGTCTACTACGCCACCTGGATGGACGAATGGCGTGCCGAGCCCGGTTACGAACATACCAGCGCCTGGCACACGGCCTCCGTGGACAAGAATCTCGTCTATGCACCGCGTCCGAAAGGCGACGTGATCTTCGCACTCGAAGACGCGATCGCCAAATTGCAGGACTACAAACAGCAGGACGACTCGACCGTCGTGATGAGCCTGCGCTGCATCATCCACTTCGTAGGCGACATGCACTGCCCCGTCCACGTGAAGTACGCCGACCAGAAGAGCTACAACGTCTACCTCAACGGCGACAAGTGCAGTTACCACAACATATGGGACGACCAGATCATCTCGCGTTCGCACCGCTGGGGCTACCTCGAATACGCGCATCAGTTGGATCGCTGCACCAAACAGCAGATCAAGACGATCACCGCCGGCACGCTGCGCGACTGGTTCCACGAAAACGCCCGCGACAGCCGCCACATCTACGAACTGGTCGGCCCCAATGAGAAACTCGACAAGAACGAAACAAAGTCCTTCGTCAACCATACGCACGAATACGCCGAGCGGCAAATCCTGCGCGCCGGTTACCGGCTGGCACACGTGCTCAACGAACTGTTCGACTAACCGATCCCGCAATACCTAAAATGAAAAAGACGCTCTTCCTGCTCTCCGCGGCGCTGATTCTCTGCTTCGACTCTGCTTTCGGCTGGGGGAAAATGGGCCACGACGCCATCGCCTACATCGCCGAATGCCACCTTACGCCCAAAGCGAAGAAAACGATCGAAAAGTACATCGGCACCTCCATCGTACACTACGCTTCGTGGATGGACGCCTACCGTTTCGAGCCGCAGTACGCCCACACCTCGCTGTGGCATACCGCCTGGGTCGACGAGAACGACGAGTACGATCCCACGCGCAAGCCCGACGGCAATGCGATCAAGGGAATCGAGGATACGATGGAGCTGCTGCGCGACTACAAGTCGCTGGACGACTCGACGGTCGTGGTCAGCATCAAGTATCTGGTGCATCTGGTGGGCGACATGCACTGCCCGACGCATGTCAAATACCCCGGCATCAAGGGCTTCAACATCTACGTCGACGGCCGCAAGCTCAACTACCACGGCGTCTGGGACAGCTACGTGCTCGACTGCAACGTGCGATGGAGCGGCATGGAGTTCCAGCACATCCTCGACCGCTGCACCAAGCGGGAGATCAAGGCCATCACCGCCGGATCGGTGCGCGACTGGTTCCACGACTGCGCCGTCTACTGCCGGCAAATCTACGTGCTGGCACAGCCCGACCAGCAGTTCAAAAGTCCCGACGTATGGGAGGATTTCCTCAACCCCGCACTTCCCATCGCCGAACGGCAGATTCTCTACGCCGGCTACCGGCTGGCGCACGTGCTCAACGAACTGTTCGGATAACACCCCATCCACACGAACACAAAAACGGCGATCCTTTCGGGATCGCCGTTTTCGACAAATACCGTCCGCCCTATTTCTTCTCAGCGGGCGTCAGTTTCTCGGCCGGGACGACGGTCTTCACCGAATCGGTTGCGGGAGCCTCCCCGACAGCCGCAGGTTCGGCCGCAGGCAGCGGTTCGGCCTTCGTTCCCTTGAAGACGAGCGCCTTCTTCCCGTCGTCGAAAAGCGTCAGCACGTCGCCGTCGATCTCGTACTTGTCGGCCTCTTCGAGCAGCTTCGCGAAACGGCTCTCCAAATCCATGTTCGGGCAGGCCATCATCGTGCTGGCCAGCCGCTCGATGTCGAGTCCGTTCCCCTCTTCGAGTTCGTAGGGGCCGAACAGGCGGTTGCAGGCACCCACGCCGTAGACCATCATCCGCGACGGGTCGAGCGTGAAATTGAACGTATCCTCTCCGGCCGCGAAGGCGGGATCGGCCTTGCCGTCCATCTCCGTGAGTTTCCACTGCGTCCCTTCCAGCGGGAGGTTCGTCTTCGGGCTTCCGCAGGCCGCCAGCATCAGCATCGCCGCAGCCGCTCCTAAAATCTGTTTCATCTTCGTAATCATTTTGGTTTCGATCGGTTTCCGATCTTGTTTTCAATAAAAATGCCGGAAGAAGGCAAATCCTGCATCCTTCCGGCAAAATTCGTCATGCGGGACTAATATTCCATTTTCGAGAGCCGCTGATAACCGGCGTAACGCCACTTGGCATTCTCCTCGGCTGCCTCGAACAACTCCTCGGCCTCGGCCGGGAAGGTCTTCAACAGCGAAGTGTAGCGCACCTCCTTCATCAGGAACTCGCGGAACTTCGACCAGTCGGGCTCCTTCGAATCGAGCACGAAGGGATTCTTGCCCTGCTCGGCCAGTTCGGGATTGTAGTGCCACAGGTGCCAGTAACCGCAGGCTACGGCCTCCTTGCCGACGGTCTGCGTGCGCGTCATGCCGCCCTTGATGCCGTGGTTGATACACGGCGCATAGGCGATCACGAGCGACGGGCCGGGATAGGCCTCCGCCTCTTTGAGCACGTTGAAGAGCTGCATCTGCGATGCGCCGATCGAAACCTGCGCCACGTAGACGTAGCCGTAGGTCATGGCCATCGCACCGATGTCCTTCTTGCGGATGCGTTTGCCGCTCGACGCGAACTTCGCCACAGCACCCACCGGCGTCGCCTTGGACGACTGACCGCCCGTATTGGAGTAGACCTCCGTGTCGACGATCAGGATATTGACATCCATACCCGACGCCAGCACATGATCCACGCCGCCGTAACCGATGTCGTAGCCCCAGCCGTCGCCGCCGATGATCCACTGCGACTTCTTGACCAGCAGGTCTTTCATCGCCAGAATCTCCTTGCAGGTGTCGCAGCCGCAGGCCTCCATCATCGGGACGAGACGTGCCGACACCTCGGCCGAACGCGCCGACGAACCGCGCGCTTCGATCCACTCCTTCATCACGCCTTTCAGCTCGTCGGAGCACTTCGTGCATTCGGCGATCGCCCGCTCCATGAGGTGCTGTATCTTGTCGCGCTGCTTCTCCACGCCCACGTGCATACCCAGACCGAATTCGGCATTGTCCTCGAAGAGCGAGTTGGCCCACGCCGGACCCTGTCCCTGCGCATTGGTGCAGTAGGGAGTCGAAGGCGCCGAACCCGAGTAGATCGACGTACAGCCCGTAGCATTGGCCACCATCATCTTGTCGCCGAAGAGCTGCGTAATGGCCTTGATGTAGGGCGTCTCGCCGCAGCCGGCGCAGGCTCCCGAAAACTCGAAGAGCGGCTGCGTGAATTGCAGATTCTTGACCGAACGGGTCTTGTCGACCGCGTCGCCCTTGTAGCCCACCTTCTCGTTGCAGTACTCCCAGTTCTTCTGCTGATCGAGCTGCGATTCGAGCGGTTTCATCACCAGCGCCTTCTGCTTGGCGGGGCAGACGTCCACGCAATTGCTGCAACCCGTACAGTCGAGCGGCGAAATCTGGATGCGGAATTTGTACTCCTTCGTCTCGCCCAGGCCCTGCTTCCATGCTACGCCCGATGCGGCAGCCTCCTCGTCGGTAGCCAGGAACGGACGGATCACGGCGTGCGGGCAGACGTAGGCGCACTGGTTGCACTGGATACAGTTGTCGATCTGCCACTCCGGCACGTTCACGGCGATGCCGCGTTTCTCCCACGCCGCCGTACCGTTGTCCCACGTACCGTCCTCACGGCCGTTGAAGGCCGAAACGGGCAGCAGGTCGCCTTTGAGAGCGTTGATCGGATCGACGATGCTGCGCACGAACTCGGGACGCTTCATGTCCACGCCGTGCGACGCCTCCTTCACCTCGATCCCTGCCCACTCGGCGGGCACTTCGACCTTCTCGACCAGCTTGCCGCCGGCGTCGACGGCCGCATAGTTCATGTTGACGATATCCTCGCCCTTCTTGCCGTAGGTCTTCGCAATGGCCTTCTTCATCTCCTCGACGGCCTTGTCGAAGGGAATCACGCCGGCGATCTTGAAGAACGCCGACTGCATGATCGTATTCGTGCGCGAACCCAGTCCCAGCTCGGCGGCGATCTTCGTGGCGTTGATGATATAGAAATTGATCTTGTTCTTGGCCAGATAGACCTTCATGTGATCGGGCAGCGTGCGGCAGGTCGTCGCAGCGTCGTGCACCGAGTTGAGCAGGAACGAACCGCCTGCCTTCAACCCTTTGAGCACATCGTACTTATCGACGTACGACGGCACGTGGCACGCCACGAAGTCGGGCGTCGTGACCAGATAGGGCGACGTGATGGGCAGGTCGCCGAAACGCAGGTGCGACGAGGTGTAACCGCCCGATTTCTTCGAATCGTAGGAGAAATAGGCCTGGCAATACTTGTCGGTCGTGCCGCCGATGATCTTGATCGAGTTTTTGTTGGCACCCACCGTGCCGTCGGCGCCCAGTCCGAAGAAGAGCGCCTCGAACGTACCTGGCTTGGCCATCGATATCTCCTCGCCCACGGGCAGCGAACGATTCGTCACGTCGTCGACGATGCCCACCGTGAACTGATTCTTCGGTTCGCCGGCTTTCAGATTCTCGAACACGGCGAGCATCTGCGCCGGCGTGGTGTCCTTCGACGAGAGACCGTAACGGCCGCCGATGATGAGCGGTTTGCGCTCGGCGGGAATCTCCTTGCACGTGGCGAACGCCTCGACCACGTCCAGATAGAGCGGATCGCCATTGGCACCCGGCTCCTTGGTACGATCCAGCACGCAGATGCGCTTCACAGTCTCGGGCAGCACGGCACCGAGGTATTTCACCGAGAAGGGACGGTAGAGGTGTACGGTCACCACACCCACCTTCCCGCCACGGGCGTTCAGGTAGTCGACCGTCTCTTTGAGCGTCTCGGTCACCGAACCCATCGCCACGACGACATGCTCGGCATCCTCCGCACCGTAATAGACGAAAGGCTTGTAGTCGCGGCCCGTGATCGCGGAGATCTCGCGCATCGCCTCGGCCACCATGTCGGGCACGGCGTCGTAGAACTTGTTCGCGGCCTCGCGCGTCTGGAAATAGATGTCGGGATTCTGGGCCGTACCGCGCGTCACGGGGTGCTCGGGGTTGAGCGCACGGGCACGGAACTCTTTCAGCGCGTCGCGGTCGAGCATCGCCGTAAGGCGCGCCTCGTCGATCAGCTCGATCTTCTGGATCTCGTGCGAGGTGCGGAATCCGTCGAAGAAGTGGAGGAACGGCACGCGCGATTTGAGCGCCACGATGTGCGCCACGCCCGCCAGATCCATCACCTCCTGCACCGACGAGGTAGCCAGCATCGCGAAACCGGTCTGGCGCGTGGCCATCACGTCCTGATGATCGCCGAAGATCGACAGCGACTGCGCGGCCAGCGCACGCGCCGAGACGTGGAACACGCCCGGCAACAGCTCGCCCGAAATCTTGTACATATTGGGAATCATCAGCAGCAGACCCTGCGATGCGGTGAACGTCGAGGTCAGCGCGCCGCTCTGCAACGAACCGTGCACGGCACCCGCGGCACCGGCCTCCGACTGCATTTCGACGACCTTGACCGTCTCTCCGAAGATGTTTTTGCGACCCTGGGCCGCCCACTCGTCGACCAATTCCGCCATGGTCGACGACGGCGTGATGGGATAGATTGCAGCCACCTCCGAAAACAGGTAGGCGATGTGTGCCGCAGCATAATTTCCATCACAGGTGATAAATTTTTTCTCTGCCATATCAATAGACTTGAAAATTGTTAATTTTCAGCATTTTACACACATACATGCGCGCAAGACTGATGCAAAGGTATAAAATTCCCCCAAGAGTACCCAGCATTTTTTGCGTTAGTTTTTTAACAGTCGGAATGTTATTCTTTTCACACTCCGCCCGGTTGTTTTCTCCGCCGAAATCCTCTATCTTTGCACTCGGAGAATTCCGGCCCGATAGGCGGCGTTCCAGCAGAAAAACGCATCGGATTCTGCACGCAACTTGCACTATCTCCGCCTCAAACCCCACACGATGATACCGTACAAACGACATACCCTTTCCAACGGGCTGACGGTGGCCGTCAACCGCGACCGCCAGTCGAAACTCGCGGCCGTAAACATCCTCTACAAGGTCGGGGCGCGCAACGAAGATCCCGCCCGCACGGGCTTCGCGCACCTGTTCGAACACCTCATGTTCCGCGGCACGCGCGACGTGCCCGATTTCGACCTGCCGGTGCAGATGGCCTGCGGCGACAACAACGCCTTCACCAATAACGATTATACGGACTTCTATATTACCTTGCCGAAGGACAATATCGAGACGGCCCTCTGGCTGGAAGCCGACCGCATGACCGGACTCGACATCTCGCCCGAAGCGCTCGAAACCGAAAAACGGGTCGTCATCGAGGAGTACAAGCAGCGTTATCTCAATCAGCCCTACGGCGATCAGGGAATGCTGCTGCGTTCGCTGGCCTATACCCTCCACCCTTACCGCTGGGCTACGATCGGGCTTACGCCCGACCATGTGGCCCGCGCGACGATCGACGAGGTGCGCGCCTTCTACCGCCGCTGGTACCACCCCTCGAACGCCATTCTGTCGGTCTCGGCCGACATCGACGAAGAGCGGGCCTTCGAACTGGCCGAACGCTACTTCGCCCCGATCGCCGACACGCCCTCCGCAGCCGGCCCGCTGCCCGCCGAACCCGAACAGACGGCCGAACGCAGGCTCGAAGTCGAGCGCGACGTACCGGCCACGGCGGTGACGGTCGCCTACCCCATGGGCGACCGCCTTTCGCGGGATTTCTATCTGGGCGACATGGCCTCCGACATCCTGTCGGGCGGCGATTCGGCACGGCTCTACGAACGGCTCGTCAAGCGCGACCGGCTCTTTTCGAGCGTCAACGCCTACATCACGGGCGACGTCGATCCGGGGCTTTTCGTCCTCACGGGGCACCTGCTGCCGGGACGCACCGTCGAGGAGGCCGAAGCGGCCTTCGCCCGCGAAATCGAGGAGCTGCAAACCCTCCCCGCGAGCAACTACGAGATCGAAAAGGTGAAGAACAAGTTCGAAGCGAACGCCCTGTTCGGCGAGTTGAACGTGATGAACAAGGCGATGAACCTGGGTTACTACGAAATGCTCGGCGATCCCGGCCTCGTCAACCGCGAGGTGGAGCTCTACCGCTCCGTCACGGCGGCCGAACTGACCGACTTCGCGCGCCGCACCTTCCGCGCCGCACGCCGTTCCACCCTTATCTACCGCGCGACACGATGAAACAACCGCAACTCACCACTCCGTCGGACATATCGCTCCACGAACCCCTCCACCGCACGCTCCCCAACGGCGTGACGATCCACACGCTCTGCGCCGCGGAATTCGAGGTCGTACGCGTCAGCTTCGTCTTCCGCGCCGGCTCGGCGCAGCAGCGCAAAGCGTTCGTCGCCACGTCGACCGCCAACCTGCTGAGCGAGGGGACGCGCGACATGACCTCGCAGCAGATCGCCGAACAATTCGACTTCTACGGCTCCTATTTCGACGTGAACGTCGACCGCGACTACGTCTACATCAGCTTCTGTTCCCTGTCGAAATATTTCCGGCAAACGCTCGCCGTCGCCGAACAGATCCTGCTTCACCCCCTCTTTCCCGAAGAGGAGGTCGCCTCCTACCGCGAAAAGCGCAAGCAGCGGCTGCGCATCGAGCGCATGAAGGTCGAGACCGAGGCCCGCGAAGCCTTCGCCCGCGCGCTTTTCGGCCCTGCGCACCCCTACGGAATAACATGGCCCGAAACAGCCTACGACGACCTCACGCGCGACGACCTGCTCGATTTCTACGCACGCCACTATACCGCCCGCAACTGTTTCGTGGTGTGCAGCGGCGCAGCCGACGCGGCCGTCGTCGACGCAGTGGCCGAGGTGGCCGGACAGCTGCCCGCAGGCGCCGACCGCGCCGCAGAACCGTTCCCGCCGGCAGTCACGACGCCCCATGTCGCAGTGCCCCACGCAGGGGCCGTGCAGTCGTCGATCCGCATCGGCCGGCTGCTCTTCGGCCGCAACCACCCCGATTACGTCGGGATGCAGGTGGTGGCGATGCTGCTGGGCGGTTATTTCGGGTCGCGCCTGATGCAGAACCTGCGCGAAGCGAACGGGTTCACCTACGGCGTGGTCGCAGCGATGGTCAACCTCGAACGCGAAGGCTACCTGGCCGTCGCGACGCAGGTAGCGCGCGACGCGACCGAGCAGGCGCTCGCAGAGATCTACCGCGAAATCGAACGGCTGCGCACGGAACCCGTCGCCGAGGAGGAGCTGTCGCTGGTGCGCAACATGATGACGGGCGAGATGATGCGTATTCTCGACGGGCCGTTCGGCATCGCCGACGTCACGATCGAAAACATCCTCTGCGGCCGACGCAACGACGTCGTGAGCGAGAATCTGCAACGCATCCGCGCCATTACCCCCGCCGAGGTGCAGCGGCTCGCCGTGAAATACCTGCCGCGCGAAGCGCTGGTCACGGTCGTGGCGGGAGGACCGGAAAGCGTCCTCTGACGGGACGCCGGCAGTTCGGCCGCCGCCATCCGATTCCGGCCCGACGGAGCCGGAATTTGCTTTTCCGGACGAAATGCGTTATTTTTGTCTTCGTCCCGCAGGGACTTTTCGGAAAGTTAGGTTTTTAATAAAACGATTGCAATGAAAAAAATTTTCTGGTTGCTGGCAGGACTCGCAGCGGGTCTTGCGGCAGGGTGCAGCGACGACGCGAACGAGGGGGGGGGTACTGACGGCCCCGCGCCCATCCCCGAACCCGAACCGCTGAGCCAGCTCACGGCCGACGTCTCATTCACGCCCCAAAGCGCGAAACTCGTCCGCGAAGCGGCATTCGACAAAGAGGGAGGCGAGGGATACTTGCTCACGCTCACCGACGCCGAAGGCGCCGAAATCCGCGTCGCGCTCCGGGCGGACGAAGGCGCTTCGCCGTTCGGTCGGTACGACTTCTCGCGTGCGAACGACTGCGTGCCGGGGTCGAACGACGGCGCCGACGCGGCGACGGGCAGCTGGTACTATGCCTCGCAGAAAGCCATCGCCCCGATCGTGGGCGGCGTGCTGGATCTGAGCCGCGTACCGGGCAACAAACCCTCCGATACGAGCTACCGCGTACAGGTCACCTTCGAGGACGACCATTCGCCCGCCTTCGGGATCACGGCCGTCTATTCGGGAGCGATGACGCTCGAAGGGGTCGACGCCACGCCCGACGCGACGACGACCTACTGCTACGCGGGTGCCTCTGGATTCTACGCCGACGACGGCTATAACTCGTGGGGCATCGACTTCGACAACGCCGATTTCACGCACCTGCTGAGTATTTTCGAATTCAACGTCGCACCCGACGCCACCGAGCAGGACGGAATCCCCGCCGGCATCTACACGATCACCGAGGACTACGCTCCCAACACCGTCACATGGGCGACCTACGACGAGGAGATGACCTACCTCTCGACGGGAACGGTCACCGTCGAACGCGACGGAGAGGAGTACAAGGTCACGGTCGACGCCGTCGACGAATACGACGCTCCGTTCAAGGCCGATTTCGCAGGACAGATCTACTACGAAAACACCTCCGAGCAGGCCTCGATCTCACCCCGCGAGGTCTACGTGGTCTGCTACGGCGAGAAAGACGGACTGACCAACTGGTACATCACGCTCGTCGACCGGGGCTATCTCACCACGCGCGACGCCGTCGGCAACTGCTACTACGGCTCGATCCTCCATTTCGACCTGCGCAGCGACGCGGCCAACGATTACACAGACGGAGTGCCCGAAGGCACGTTCGCCGTACGGAACGGACAGTCGGGCGTGGGCATCTGGGGCGGCGACAACGCCGCATGTACCTCGTTCCTCGCCGAATATTTCAGCGGCTCGCCCGCGATCGGCAAGCTGACGGAAGGCAACGTCACGATCGCGCGCGACGGCGAGTGGTACGAAATCTCGTTCGACGGGCTGACCCTCGCAGGAAGCGATCAGACATCGCTCACGGGAAGCTACGAAGGGCGCGTGCAATACATCGACGCACGGGAGTAAGCCCTTCGACACTTTATGGAAAAACGCCTTCGAACCGTGGTTCGAAGGCGTTTTTTATCCGGCCGGCCGAGGGGGGGGGTCAGCCCCCGATCCGCTGCTCCACCCACTGCGTGAGCGCCACGAAATCGGCCACCGACAACTGTTCGGCGCGCTGCGAGAAAAAGGGATGCTCCGCCCCGCCGAAATCGCCGAAGGCGGCGCGCAGCGAATTGCGCAGCATCTTGCGCCGCTGACCGAACGAAGCCTTGACCACGCGCACGAACAGCCGCTCGTCGCACGCCAGCCGCACGACGCCGTTGCGGCGCAGGCGGATGACGGCGCTTTTGACCTTGGGCGGCGGGTTGAAGACCTTCTCCCCTACCGTGAAGAGGTACTCGATGTCGTACCACGCCTGCAACAGCACCGAGAGGATGCCGTACTCCTTCGATCCGGGCGGGCAGGCGATCCGCTCGGCCACCTCGCGCTGGATCATGCCCACGCACTCGGGGACGAGGTCGCGGTGCTCCAACACCTTGAAAAAAATCTGCGAAGAGATGTTGTAAGGGAAATTTCCGATCACACGCACTCCGTCGGGAAACAACGCGCGCAACTCCATGCGCAGGAAATCGCCCGCCATGAGCCGCGGCGTGAATTCGGGATAGTGGGCACGGAGGTAGTCGACGCTCTCGGCATCGATCTCGGCACCCCACACGACGATGTCGCTGCGCCGCAGCAGGAACTGCGTCAGCACGCCCATGCCGCATCCCACCTCCAACACCGGCACCGGCGCCTCGGCCGTACCGCCCGACAGGGCGTCGCAGATTTTGCGCGCTATGTTCAGATCGACCAGAAAATGCTGGCCCAAAGCCTTTTTCGCCCTGACTTCACCCACTCGGCAATCGTTTTACGGAATCCGGCGGCGCACCGCGCGCCGCCGCACGGCAAAGGTAGCGATTTTTCCGGAAAGAGCCGCTGCGGAGAGCGGAAAACACCACGCCCTTTTCCCGACGATCCTCGAAAATCCGTCCGTCGCGGATCCCCGACAGGTCAAAATCAGTATTTACACGTACGGAAATCCGACCGGAAAAGCCGATCTTTGTGACGTCGAATTTTCGCAGAAACGCAATGAATTACCGTTCCGAAAGATGAAAAACCTCTTAGCTCAACTCAAAACCGAAGACTGGGTGATCGTACTGGCCGGCGTCGCGATCCTTGCGCTCGCACTGCTCTTTCCCGCCGGAATGCCGGCCATGCCCAAGACGCTGGCCGGCGGCGATGCGTGGCTCGAAGCCGGCTGCATGTTCGCCTTCCTGTTCGTGCTGACCTGCCTCTGCATGGCCGTGCTGGGACGTCCGGTCAAGGGAATCTTCGGCTCGCTGCTGGCGATTTTCGCCGTCGCGCTGGCGGCGCAGGCCGTGGCATCCGTCCCGCTGTTCAAGGATTTGGGACTGGAATCGGTCTTCTTCTCGGTGATCTTCGGCCTGGCGGTCAGCAACTTTTTCCGGGTTCCGGCATGGCTGAAACCGGCGATCCAAAGCGAATTCTATATCAAAATAGGCATCGTCTGCCTCGGCGCGACGATCCTCTTCGGCGAAATCCTCCATTCGGGCGTCTATGCGCTCGCACAGGCCTTTATCGTCGTCTTCCTCGTCTGGTACTTCGCCTTCTGGGTCTCGCGCCGCATGAAGGTCGACGACGAAATGGCCACCATGCTATCCAGTTCGGTGTCGATCTGCGGCGTTTCGGCGGCGATCGCCACCTGCGGCGTCATCAAGGGCGACAACAAGAAACTCTCCTACATCATCTCGCTGGTGCTCGTATGCGCCGTTCCGATGATGTACGTCATGCCGTGGCTGGCGAAACTCGTCCTGCCCGCACTGCTCGGCGATCCGAAGGTCGTCGAAGAGGTGGCCGGCGCCTGGATGGGCGGTACGATCGACACGACGGGAGCCGTCGTGGCGTCGGGCGCACTGCTGGGCGAAACGGCCGAGCAGACGGCCGTGATCGTCAAGTCGTCGCAAAACGTGCTGCTGGGGCTGGCGGCTTTCGTCATCTCGCTCTACTGGTCGTACCGCGGCCGCGAGGGGCAGGAGAAGCCGTCGGCCGGCGTGATCTGGGATCGTTTCCCGAAATTCGTCGTAGGGTTCGTCGCAGTCTCGCTCCTGTTCAGCCTCTTCTTCGACGGCGGCGCCGGTACTCCCGACGCCATGGTGCGCGGCACGGCGAAGAATTTCAGCAACACGCTTTTCAGCATCGCCTTCGTCTGCATCGGGTTGGAAACCCGTTTCTCGGAGATTTTCTCCAAAGAGAACCGCAACGCGCTGTGGGCCTTTCTCTCGGCGCAGACGTTCAACATTGTCGTCACGTTCATCGTGGCCTTCCTGCTGTTCGGCGTCCTGAAACCGATGTGGGCCTGACCGTCGTCGGAAAGAGTCCGCCCGACACGCCGACCCTACGGCAACCGCCCCGACTGCAATGCGTTGCAGTCGGGGCGGTTTCGGTTCCGGACGGAGATTACGGCTTCGGCAGCCGGTAGAGGAATTCGAACGGCTCGGAGACGACGAACCGCGAGGTCGCATCGCCCGCATACATCTCCCCGCCGGTGAGCGTCAACCGCCGCGCGGGAGCGCCCTCCGACAAATCCACCCGACTAAGATCGACCCAGAACAACGACGGCACCATCGTCCCCTCGAAATAATAGACCTTGTTCTTCTGATCGCAGACCGAACGCCAGCGCGTCGAGGAGATATGGGGCTGATCGGGCGTCGAAATGCCGAACGGCACCGAGACGTTGCGCATCACGCTCAGCACGGCAGGTACACCCACCGCGGCATCGGCCGTCTGCGGGATGACGCCGATATAGAACGACGCCCGCGCGAAACGGTCGCTCGAACGATTCGTTCCGGGCAGCATCTTCAAACCTCCGATCGCCTCCCAATAGTCGTTGACGGCCAGTTGCAGATCGTAACGCGGCGAATTGGTCATCACCCGATACTGCCGGCCCTCATGGATCCGAAGCCGGCCGTCGATGTATTCCAAAATGGCGCTGTCGCCCGTCGCATCCGAAATGGCCAGATGCAGGCGCGACTTCGTGCCGTTGGGCATGTCGGGCGCGTCGATGTAAATCCCGTCGCCCCGCAGCGCACCGACCGCCTCGGACACCGTTCCGAAATTGTCGAGCACGTACTGCGTCCACATCGCGATCCCCATCACGGGACGCTTGCCCTGCTTGCCGTAATCCGATTCGGGCAGAAAGAGCAGGCTGGCTACCAACCCCGCTTCGTTCATGCCGTCGCACGTGGCGAAATCGTAGGCCGAAGCGACCACGCTGCCGTACTTGGCACGCCAGCGAAGCGTCGTGTCGCGGTCGTATCCGGCGCGTTCCATGCCGCGGGGGAAGAGGTAGAGGTTCGTCCCGATCTCCTCCTTCCAATCCATCGTCCGCCCCGTAATGACCAACCCGTCACGCCCCAGATAGACCGCCCGCGTACAGGCATCGGCAGTCGCCGCAGCCGCGAGGAGGGCCAGCGCACCGGCCGCCGCTCCCCAGAATCGTCTTGTCTTCATCTTACTTGCAATTTACGGGCGGGATTCGTCCCGCCGCGAATGAACGTGCATATTCGATGCCGGAATCGACGGACGGACGCACATCAGCGCAGGTAACGTTTCAGATACGGCCGCAGGATCGCCTCCATCGCATCGAACCCATCGGAGGTCGGATGCACACCGTCGCGGGTGTAACGGGCGTCGAGCGCGCGGTCGGCGTCGGCCAGGCCGGGGTGGAAATCGACCCACTCGCAACCGTTGTCAAGCGCATACTCCCGCAGCATCCGGTTGAGCCGGTCGATCCGGTCGGGAGCGTCGGTCACTTCGGGGCGCCAGCCGTAACGCGCCGCCGGAAGCACCGAACAGAGGAAGACCCGCATCCCGTGCGCCCGCGCCAGTTCGGCCATCGAGCGGATATTGTCGGCGATCCGCTCCTCGTCGATCGGGCCGTTGTTGCGCGCGATGTCGTTCGTTCCGGCCAGAATCACGACCGCCCGCGGCCGCAGCGCCACCACGTCGCACTGGAACCGTGCCAACATCTGCGCCGTCACCTGTCCGCTGATACCGCGTGCGGCGAAACCGTTCGCGTCGAAGAACGAGGGATGAGCCGAGTACCACCCTTCGGTAATCGAATCCCCGATGAAGACGACCTTCGGTCGTACTGCGAGCGCCGCATTGGCAGCCGCATACCGTCCCGTATTCGCCCAATCCCGCGACTGGCCTCCGGCTGAAAGCCACACCGTCGCACACAACCATAAAGCAACCAATCTTTTCATCCGAATATCTGTTTCGGGACAAACGTTTTCGAATTCATGAAGAGACCGCCGAGGAGGTGTGCGAGTCGTACGGTCCGCAGCCTCCGGCGGCATGAATGCCTCCGCATCCGCCGCACGGCACCCCGTCCGATACGGTCAACAGCACGAAGCGGTCTCCTTCCGGCCGCCCGACCGTCGGGAATCCGCCGAAGCTCCCCACGGGAACGGCGCGGATCAATTGCCCTGCTCGCACATGAACTTGATGCGCACCAGCCGGATCTCCTCCTCCGTGTAGTCGCCGCCCAGCTCCTCGACCGCGTCGTCGAGCGAATCGCTCTCGGCATCCTCCTTGAAATAGAGGTAGATGTCCTCGGCCTTGTCCTCGTCCATGAACTCATCGATATAATAGGAGATGTCGAGCCGCGTACCGGAATTGACGATCCCCTCGATCTCGGTGAGCAGTTCGTCGAAATCGAGGTTCTTCGCGCGGGCGATATCCTCGAAATCCATCTTGCGGTCGATCGACTGGATGATGAAGATCTTGTTGCCCGACTTGTTGCCCACCGACTTCACGACCATGTCCTGCGGGCGGATGATCTCCTTCTCCTCGACATAGGCGCGGATCAGCTTGATGAACTCGGCGCCGAACTTCTTCGCCTTGCCGACGCCGACGCCCGAGATGTTCTGCATCTCGTCAAGCGTCACGGGATACTGGATCGACATATCTTCGAGCGACGGGTCCTGGAACACGACGAACGGCGGCAGATTGTGCTGCTTGGCGACCTTCTTGCGCAGGTCTTTGAGCATCGAGAAAAGCTCCTCGTCGGCCGCACCCCCGCGTCCGCCCGCCGGTGCGGCGGCTTCGGCCTCGCGCTCCTCGGCGTCGTAGTCGTGGTCGAGCGTAATCATCACGGGGAAGGGCGAACGGAGATACTCCTCGCCCTTGGCGTTGATCGAAATCAATCCGTAATTCTCGATATTCTTGTCGGCCAGCCCCAGGATCAACGCCTGACGCATCACCGCACCCCAATATTTGGCGTCGTGCTCCTCGCCCGCACCGAACCATTCGAGCTTGTTGTGGCCGTAGCTCTTGATCTGCGCCGTCAGCCGGCCCGTCAGCAGGTTGGTCAGGTGATCGACCTTGAACTTGTCGCCGATGGCACGCAGCGCTTCGAGCGCCAGCACGAGCGACGCCCGCGCATCGACCTTCGGTTTGGGATGACGGCAGTTGTCGCAATTGCAGCAGTTGTCCTCCGTATACTCCTCGCCGAAATAGTGCAGCAGCGTCTTGCGGCGGCACATCGAACTCTCGGCATAAGAGACCGTCTCCTGCAACAGCAATTTGCCGATCTCCTGCTCGGCGATCGGTTTGCCCTGCATGAACTTTTCGAGTTTCTGGATATCCTTGTAACTGTAAAAGGCCAGACAGTGACCCTCGCCGCCGTCGCGTCCCGCACGACCCGTCTCCTGATAATACCCTTCGAGCGACTTGGGAATGTCGTAATGGATGACGAACCGCACGTCGGGCTTGTCGATACCCATGCCGAAAGCGATCGTGGCGACGATCACATCGGCGCGCTCCATCAGGAAATCGTCCTGATTCTTGGCGCGCGTGGCCGCATCCATGCCCGCATGATAGGGCAACGCCTTGACGCCGTTGGCTACCAGCAGCTCGGCCAATTCCTCGACCTTCTTGCGGCTCAGACAATAGATGATGCCGCTGCGCCCCTCCTTCTGCTTGATGAAGCGGATGATGTCGCGGTCCACGTCGTTCTTGGGACGGATTTCGTAATAGAGATTCGGACGGTTGAACGACGATTTGAAAACCGAGGCGTCGTTCATGCCGAGGTTCTTCTGGATGTCCAGCTGCACCTTCGGCGTGGCCGTCGCCGTCAGGGCGATCAGCGGCGCCGTGCCGATCTCGTTGATGATCGGGCGGATGCGGCGGTACTCCGGACGGAAATCGTGGCCCCACTCCGAAATGCAGTGCGCCTCGTCGATGGCGTAGAACGATATCTTGATTTTGCGCAAAAACGCGACGTTGTCCTCCTTGGTAAGCGACTCGGGGGCGAAATAGAGCAACTTGGTGCGCCCCTCCAACACGTCGGCGCGCACCTGCGCCACGGCGGTCTTGTTGAGCGACGAATTGAGGAAATGGGCGATGCCCGACTCCGACGAGAAAGTGCGCATGGCGTCCACCTGATTCTTCATCAGGGCGATCAGCGGCGAAATGATGATCGCCACGCCGTCCATCAGCAGCGCCGGCAGCTGGTAACAGAGCGACTTGCCGCCGCCCGTGGGCATCAGCACGAACGTGTCTTTTCCAGCAAGCACATTGCGGATTACAGCCTCTTGATTGCCTTTGAACGACGAAAAGCCGAAATACTCCTTGAGCTTCCCGTGTAACAAAGTATCTTCGATTTGCTTCATTGTGCTTACAGACTCCTTAGTGAAATGAAATTTTATGTAAAGATAAAAAATATTTCGGAAAAAAACATAACTTTGTGAAAATTTATCAAAAGAAATGCGCCTTTTCACAAGCGAACTCGTCAAGAAATACAAAGCCCGCACGGTCGTCAACCACGTCTCGATCGACGTCAACCAGGGAGAGATCGTCGGACTGCTGGGGCCCAACGGCGCGGGAAAGACCACCACGTTCTACATGATCGTCGGGCTGATAAAGCCGAACGAGGGGAAAATCTTCCTCGAAGACAACGAGGGCCGCGTCGCCGAGCTGACCGACGAACCGGTCTACCGCCGCGCGCAGATGGGCGTGGGGTATCTGGCGCAGGAGGCTTCGGTCTTCCGCCGGCTGAGCGTCGAGGACAACATCCGCGCCGTACTCGAAATGACCCGTTTCTCGAAGGAGTATCAGGCCGAGCGCGTCGAGGCGCTCATCAAGGAGTTCCGCTTGGAGAAGGTGCGCAAAAGCATGGGCATCCAGCTTTCGGGCGGCGAGCGCCGCCGCACGGAGATCGCCCGCGCCGTGGCGATCAATCCGGCGTTCATCCTGCTCGACGAACCCTTCGCCGGCGTCGACCCGATCGCCGTGGAGGACATCCAGTCGATCGTCGCCACGCTCAAAAACAAGAATATCGGCGTCATCATCACCGACCACAACGTCGACGAGACGCTCGCAATCACCGACCGCGCCTACCTGCTCTACGAGGGCAAGGTGCTCAAAACGGGTTCGCCGGAGGAGCTGGCCGCCGACCCCGAAGTGCGCAAACGCTATCTGGGCAAGCACTTCGAACTGCGCCGCAGCCCGACGATCGACCGCCTGCGGCAGCAGGGCGCCGAAGCGCAGCGCTCCGTTTCGGAAACCGATGCCGAAGCTACGCACGAGTAGCCCGACACGCCGCCGCACGAATACATACAACGACCGAATAGTTAAACCACTGCGAACGACTCTATGGATAGATCCGTCCCGCCGGGGGAGATACAAGGAGAGCTTACTCCCCCCTGCTCGAAAAGTTACGCGCAGCGCGCCTTCGCGGCGGCGCTTCTGGCAGAGGGAGAATCCACACTGCGTAACATCGAACTGTGCGACGACACCCGCTCGGCCATGCGCTGCATCGAAGCGCTGGGCGCCGACGTCACGGTCGTCGACCCTCATACACTGAAAATACGGGGCGGTCTGGCCCCGCGCGGGCGCACGCTCCACGTGGGCGAATCGGGTCTTTCGACCCGGCTGTTCACGCCGATCGCAGCCCTTGCGGGCGTTCCGCTTCGCATCGAGGGCGAAGGGACGCTGCTGCGCCGCCCGATGACGATGATGATCGCCCCGCTCCGGCAGCTGGGCGTCGAGGTGCGCCACCGCGACGGGTTCCTCCCGTTCGACGTCTGCGGCCCGCTGCACAGCGCGACGGTCGAGGTCGACGGTTCGGTCTCGTCGCAGTTCATCACCGGCCTGCTGCTCGCGCTGCCGGCCGCCCGCGGCGAATTCACGATCGACGTGCGGCGCGCCGTCTCCACACCTTATATCGATATGACGGTCGAGGCGGCACACCGCTTCGGTGCGGAGATCCTCCACAACGGCTACACCCAATTCTACATCGAAGGCGGCCAGCGCTACCGACCGACCGATTACAGCATCGAAGGCGACTGGAGCGCCGCCGCCACGCTGCTCGTGGCGGGAGCCGTCGCCGGCGAAGTGACGCTGCACAACGTGTCGATCCTTTCGAAGCAGGCCGACACGGCCGTCTGCACCGCACTGGTACGGGCGGGCGCGGAGCTGATCCACGAAGCGGATCGCATCACCGTCCGCCGCCGTCCGCTCCGGGCCTTCGAGTTCGACGCCACGCAGTGCCCCGACCTCTTCCCGCCGCTGGCGGCGCTGGCCGCCGCCTGCGAAGGCGAAAGCCTCATCACAGGCACGTCGCGCCTTGCGCACAAGGAGAGCGACCGCGCCGAGACGCTGCGCGAGGAGTACGCCAAGGTCGGCATCGAGATCGACCTCTCGACGCCCGACGTCATGCGCATCCGCGGCGGTGCGATCCGTCCGGCACGGGTATTCAGCCACGGCGACCACCGCATCGCCATGTCGATGGCCGTCTCGGCTCTGCGTTCGTCGGGTGCGATCACGATCGAAGGGGCCGAAGCGGTGGCCAAGAGCTATCCGCGTTTCTTCGAAGACCTGGAATCGCTGCGCGTAAATTAATCATGACTGCTATATCTAACTTTACACCTCGTCGGTTTTTCGGACCGCTGCACACGCCCGCTTGTCGGAGCGTTCGCGGCTACGCCGCGTTTACAGATTGGATCCACCCCCAAACCCCTGCCTTAGCGGGGGCTTCGGGCAAGGCCCGCCTGGCTGGCAGGGCTTTGAGGTGCGGCGGTGTAGAATGGCATGTAGCAGCCTTAACCGATCCATACCTATGAACAGTTTCGGCACTCTCTTCCGCATCACCCTTTGGGGCGAATCCCACGGTCCGCAGATCGGCGTCACGCTCGACGGCGTACCGGCCGGGCTTCCGCTCGACATTCCCGATTTCGAAGCCGATCTGGCCCGACGCCGCAGCGGCGCCAAAGGGACGACGCCGCGCCAGGAAAACGACCTGCCGCAGATCGTGTCGGGACTCTACAAGGGACACACCACGGGCGCACCGCTGACGCTCGTCTTCGAAAACGCCAACACCCGTTCGGGCGACTACGACAACCTGCTCACGCAGCCTCGTCCTTCGCACGCCGACCGCACGGCGGCCGTCAAGTTCGAAGGGTGGAACGACCCGCGGGGCGGCGGCCACTTCTCGGGCCGACTGACGCTGGCACTCGTAGCCGCGGGCGTCGTAGCAAAAAAAATACTCGGCGGTGCGACCTTCTCCACGCGGTTGACCGCCGTCGGCGGCCAGACCGATCCGGCACGGTTCGACGCCGCGATCGACGACGCCCTGCGCGACGAAGACTCCGTGGGCGGCATCGTCGAATGCCGCGTAGCGGGCATCCCCGCCGGCTGGGGCGAACCCTTTTTCGACTCGGTTGAAAGCGCGGCGGCACACCTGCTCTTCGCCATCCCCGCGATCAAAGGGGTGGAGTTCGGCGACGGGTTCGCCGCAGCAGCCCTGCGCGGTTCCGCCCATAACGACCCGATCGCCGACGCCGACGGCCGCACGGCGACCAACCATGCGGGCGGCATCGCGGGCGGCATAACCAACGGCAATGAACTCGTCGTGCGCGCGGCCGTGAAACCGACGGCCAGCATCGCCCGCGAACAGCAGACCTTCGACTTCGCCGCCGGCCGCGTCGCACCGCTCCGCATACGGGGACGGCACGACGCCTGCATCGCCCTGCGCGCGGCCGTCGTCGTCGAAGCGGCGATGGCCGTCGCACTCGCCGACTTCAAACTCCGCGACCGATGCCGACGCGCCGCGAAGTGATCGACCGCATCCGCCGTGCGATCGCGCCGCTCTACGAGCCGCGCGAAGCCGAGCAGATCGCCCGCCGCTTCGTCTTCGAGCGGTGCGGCATCACGCTGACGCAATACGCCGTCGCCCCCGAAGCACAGGCCGACATCCCCGACCTCGAAGAGTCCGTCCGCCAGCTGGCCGCCGGACGCCCCGTGCAATACGTGCTGGCGCATACCGAGTTCTGCGGCATGACCTTCGAAGTCGGCGAAGGCGTTCTGATCCCGCGTCCCGAAACCGAGGAACTGGTCGCAGCCGCCGCGGCCGGAGCTGTCGCCGGAGCCGCAGCGCTCGACGTGGGAACCGGAAGCGGCTGCATCGCCGTAAGTCTCGCGCGGCTTATCCCCGATGCGCGCGTAACGGCCGTCGACCTCTCGCCGCAGGCACTCACCGTCGCACGCCGCAATGCCGTGCGGCTGGGCGCCGAAGTACGCTTCGTGCAGGCCGATGCATTGGCCGGCTTGCACGAACTGCCCGACGCAGCGTTCGACCTCATCGTCTCCAATCCGCCCTACGTGCCGCAGAGCGACCGCGCGGCGATGCACGTCAACGTGCGGGACTACGAACCGCCCGAAGCACTCTTCGTCCCCGACGACGATCCGCTGCGCTTCTACCGCGCGATCGGTCGCGCCGCACGCCGGCTGCTGCGCCCCGACGGACGGCTCTGGTTCGAAATCTACGAACGGCTGGCCGACGAGACGGCGCGGCTGCTCGCCGACGAAGGGTTCGGCGACATCGCCGTGCGACGCGACATCAACGACAAACCGAGAATACTATGCTGTACGGCAAGAAAATAAACGCGGTGCCCCGCACCAAGACACCGGAGCAGGCGCTCGCTGCGCTGATGCGCCTCTGCGCCCACGCCGAACGCTCGGAGGAGGACGCACGCCGGCTGATGACACGCTGGGGCATAGCACCGGCCGACCGGGAACGGGTGCTCGAACGTTTGCGCTGCGACCGATTCATCGACGACGCCCGCTACGCCGAAGCCTTCGTACGCGAAAAGATCAACCTCAGCGGCTGGGGCGCACGCAAGATCGCCGACGCGCTGCACCGCAAACGCATCGCCCGCGAGACGATCGAGCGCGCGCTCGCGGCGCTCGATGTCGGTACGGCACGCGAACGGCTGGCCGACCTGCTGCGCCGCAAGGTGCGCACCACCCGCGCCGCAACACCTTATGAACTGAAAAACAAACTGATCCGCTACGGTCTCGCACAGGGCTACGACTACGAAGCCGTGCGCGACGCGGCGGACGCGCTCATCGCAACGACCGACGACTCATGCGACACATTCTTTTAACGCTGCTGTTTTCGGGCGGGCTTCTGGCCGCCCCCGCGCAGGAACCTCGATCCGAACGTTACCGCTTCCCCGTCCGCAACGTGGCGGGGCTCTACTCGGCCAACTTCGGCGAGATGCGCCCCAACCATTTCCATTCGGGCGTGGACATCAAGACCGACGGCGTGACGGGCAAGCCCGTCGTGGCTGCCGCCGACGGCTACGTGGTGCGCATTGCCGTCTCGCCCGGCGGATACGGTCGCGCACTCTACATCGCGCACCCCGACGGTACGACGACCGTCTACGGCCACCTCGAACGCTTCCGCACCGACATCGAATCCTACCTGCGCTACAAACGCTACGAGCAGGGGCGCAGCAACGTCGATTTCACCTGCAAGCCTTCGTTATTCCCCGTCCGCGCGGGCGACACGGTCGCCCTGTCGGGCAATTCGGGCATGTCGTTCGGGCCGCATCTCCACTTCGAGGTGCGCCGCAGCTCCGACCAGCGGACACTCAACACGCTGGCCGCGAAACTGCTGCCCGTACGCGACCGTATCGCACCCCGCATCATGCGGCTGCACTACGTCGAGGTCGACTCGCTCGGCGACGTTCCCGTCCACAGCCGCCCCCGCACCTTCGACGTGGTACGCCGCAGCGAAGGGGACTATGCGCTGCGGCAGACGCAACCCGTCGCGGTCGGGCGGCGCGGCTATTTCATCGTCGAGTGCTCGGACCGCAAGGACGAAGTCTACAATACCTTCGGCATCTACCGCCTGACCGAAGAGGTCGACGGAGAGGTACGCTACGAGTACCGCATGGACGGGTTCCTCTTCGGCGACACACGCTACTGCAACGCCGTGAGCTATTATCCCATGCAGCTCTCGTCGCGCAACGAGGTGATCCGCCTCACGCAGCCGGCCGGTTGTCCCGACCGCTTCTTCACGACGATGAAGAACCGTGCGCTGCTGACCACCCCCGCAGGCAGGCGGCAGGAGGTGCGCATCACGGCCGAAGACGATTGCGGCAACCGTTCGGTGCTCGCCTTCACGGTCGAAGGCAAGGCAGACGAACGCTCGTTCCGCGCACCGGCGTGCGATTCGCTGCCCGTCGTCCGCCACGACCGCGACTTCCACCGCGAGGGCGACGGCGTGCGGATCGAGATTCCCGCCGGAACGCTCTACGAATCGTGTTTCTACACGCAGCGGCCCCACGACGAACCGCAGCCGAAGGACTCGACGCTGCTGTTCCTGTCGCGCGGCGTCGAGATCCTCGACGTGCGGTTGCCGATGCACCGCTACGCGACGCTGTGGATCGACGCGACGCAGGTTCCGCCCGAGCTGCGCCGTCACGCGGTGCTGGCCTCGCTTTCGCCCAAGGGGAAGCTGCGCTACGAAGGCGGCAAATGGAGCGACGGACGCATCCGCCTGCGCACCCGCTCGCTGGGAACCTTTTTCGTCGTGGCCGACACCGTGCGCCCCACGATCCGCCCCCGCTTCACGGCACACGACCAGAGCGGACAGCGCAGCGTCACGTTCTCCGTCGGCGACAACTTCTCGGGCATCGGTTCCGTCAGCTGCCTCGTCGACGGCCGCATGGCCATTCTGGAAGAAAACCGCGTGAAGGGCACCTACACCCACTACTTCGACGACGAGCTCTTCGGCCGCAACCGCGAGCATACGCTGCGCCTCACGGCCACCGACGGCGCGGGCAACACCCGCGTGTGGGAGGGAACGTATTACCGGTAAAACCTCGTTTCGTACAAAGACGGAACAATTGTGCGCTTCGCGCAACGATGATTTATTACGATTTGACTTCCTCTATACTCAGTTTTAGCAGGTCTCGGCCTGCGGGATCGCACTGCGAAAATAGCGGATGAAGTGACAACATCGGCGCGAGCGCCCGGAGCGATCGTGCGAAAAGCGAAGTCTTTCGTGATCGCTCAGCGAGCGCCGGTATCGTCACCCGCTACTTTTCGCCGTGCTTGATCTTTTGGTGCTTTTGGATCAAGCCAAAAGCACGGAAGAAAGAAAATGCACGATAGAAGAAATCGATTTTTACTTCGGGAAAATCCCGCACCTTCGATTCGGCGTTTCCTGCGAGGAGCGGATTTACCACCTTTTGTCACCAAAAGGCGGAAGCTGTTGTGCGCTCCGCGCAACCATGATTTATTACGATGTAATTCCTCTGTACTCAATTTAGCAGGCCGGAGGCCTGCCCGCAAGGCGAAAAAGTCGGGGAACAGCCGTCTGGAAACCGCGCCGATCCTTTATGAATTGAAAATGCTGCGCAGGATGATGCCCGTAGCGCCCTGGTTGCGCGCGGTGTAATCCTTGGCCGTGCGGCTGGCACGACGGAGCGTCTCCTCGTCGTCGCGCAGCGGCGCGAACCACGCCGCCAGTTCGCCGGCTGTGCGCACCGACACAGCGCAGCCGAGCGACACCATGTCGCGCGCCTCCTTGAATTTGCCGTAATTGGGGCCGAAGGCGATCGGCAGGCCGAAGGTCGCTGCTTCGAGCGTATTGTGGATGCCGACGCCGAACCCGCCTCCGACGTAGGCCCAGGTCGCCGATCCGTAGACCGACGAGAGCATCCCCATCGTGTCGAGCACGAGCACCTGTACGTCGTCGAACCGTGTCGCGGCATCGCACTGCGTATAGCGCACGGCGCCGCCCTTCGCATCACGCATCAGATGCGCGATACGTCCCTCGTCCATCTCGTGGGGCGCAATGACAAACTTCACATCCGGATTGGCGTTCACGAGCGGCAGAAGAATCTCCTCGTCGGGCCCCCACGTTGATCCGGCCACGAAAAGACGACCGCCGCCACGAAAGCGTTCGATCGTCTCCACCCGCTGCGCCGCTGCGGCGATCTGAGCCACACGGTCGAAGCGCGTATCGCCCGCGACGACCACGTTGTCGAACCCGATCTCGGAGAGCAGCCGTTTCGATTCGACGTTCTGCACGAACAGCGTGTCGAAGGTCTCCAACGCCTGCCGCCACATGGCGCCGTAGGGACGGAAGAAGACCGAATTGCGGCGGAAAATCGCCGAAACGATATACGACCGCACCTTGCGGCGCCGCAGTTCGGAGAGCAGGTTGATCCAGAATTCGTATTTGATGAAAATGGCGATCTCGGGGTGGACGATGTCCAGAAAACGGCGGGCGTTGGAGGGGGTGTCGGCAGGAAGGTAGAAGACATAATCGGCACCCTCGTAATTCTTGCGGATCTCATACCCCGACGGGGAGAAGAACGTGAGCAGGATCTTGTATTCGGGATGTTCCGCCCGCAGACGTTCGATGATCGGACGGGCCTGTTCGAACTCCCCCAGCGAAGCGGCATGTACCCAGACGATCCTGTCGGAGGGACGGACGGCGGCCTCCATACGTTCGAATATATTCCGTCGGCCTTCGCTCCACAGCCGGGCTTTTCCGTGCCAAAGAGCGGCCAGGCGGATGCCTCCGGCATAGAGCGAAATACCCAAATTATACAACCACATGCGCTGTTATCGAAAGTTGAGTTCGGCAAAGGTAACTATTTTTGCGTTAAAACCCAAATTACCAGTTGCATTCCATCGCCCGCTCCGTAAAACGCACGTTCATAGACCCGTCCGGAAACAGATCGACCGCCGCCAGATCGAACTGCGGTTCGAGCCGCACGCGATGCTGTGCCATGTAGGCCTCGGCGGCACGGCGCAGCGAGGCGAACTTGCGGGGCGTGATCGCCTCTTCGGGCGTCGTCAGGCCACCCGCACGGCGTGTCTTGACCTCGATGAAATGCAGCTCGTCCCATCGCCGCGCGACGATGTCCAACTCGTAGCGCCCCGACCGCCAGTTGCGTTCGAGGATTGCAAAACCCGCCCTGCGCAGGTAGTCGACGGCCGCCTGTTCGCCACGGCGGCCCGTATCGGCGGACGGCGGAAAGGTCACGGCAGGATCTTCTGAATGGCATTGGCCCGCTGCATGGCCGCCGTCAACCCTTCGGCGTCGTCGCGCTCGATCATGCGCCGCATGATCTGCAACTGGTGGATATGCTCGCGCAGCACGTCGAGCACATTGTACTTGTTGCGCAGCAGAATCGGCACCCACGTGCGCGGTGCACTCTTGGCCAGTCGCACCGTCGATTCGAAGCCGCCGCCCGCCAGGTCGAAGATATGCTGCTCCTCGCGCTCCTTCTCCAACACGGTGAGCGCCAGCGCGAACGACGTGATATGCGAAATATGGGAGACATAGGCCGTATGCAGGTCGTGCTCCTCCGGCTCCATCGACACCAGCGGCATTCCCAACGCCCCGTAGAGGCGCTCGACGGTCTCGACCGCATCCCGATCGCTGCGTTCGCGTTCGCAGATCACGGCCGTCCGGCCCGCGAAGGCTCCGCGGCTGGCGGCGTCGGGACCGCTGTACTCGGTACCCCACATCGGGTGCGTGGCCACGAACCGTCCACGGCGGGCGTGCATGGCCACCACCTCGCACAATTCGCCCTTGATCGAACCGGTGTCCATCACGACCTGATGAGGCGCGATGCGGTTGAGAATCTTCACCGTCAGCAGCGGAATCGTATCGACGGGCGTAGCCAGCACGATCAGATCGGCCGAGGGAAGCCCCTCTTCGAGCGTCACGATCCGGTCGACCAGCCCCCGTTCGAGCGCCCGCCGGGCATGTTCCTCCGACGCCTCCACCCCCTCGATGCACTCCGCCAGCCCGCGGTCGCGCAGAGCCAGCGCAAACGATCCGCCGATCAGGCCGACGCCTATAATCAACACATTCATCGTCTATTCCTTATTGCGGAGTCGTCTCCAATTCCATGACATAATCGTCCATCACATATCCGCCGCCGATGTCGGTTACCTGCGCACGCACCTCGCGGAACCCAGCCCGGCGATAAGCGCCAATCGCCCGCTCGTTACGGCGGTTGACCGTGAGCCAGATCGTCCGTGCGCCGACCTCGCGGCACAGTCCGCGCAGGTATTCCAGCATCTGCCGGAAACGTCCCTGCCCCCGCGCCTCATGCAAGAGGTAGACTTTGCTCAGGAACAGCCGCCCGTCGCGCGGCTGCACGCCGCAGTAACCGACGGCCCGTCCTTCGTCCTCCATCAGGTAATAGCGATAGCCTTCGAGCGCCAGCTGCTCGGTAATCGCCCGCACGGACTGGAACCGCTCGATCATGTAGGCGATCTGCTCGCGCGAGACGATCCTGCGGTAGGCTTCGTGCCAGATCAGCCCCGCCAGCCTGTTCACCTCCATGATGTCGCTCCCCGACTCGATTTCACGAATAGTCATCATATATACCTTAAATTATAATAAAAACGAAAGATCGTCGCCCGGCTGCACCTCGTAGGGGGTCAGTCCCTTCTTGAAAATCCGCATCGGACGGCTGCCCAACAGCTCCAACCGGCCGTTCTCGTAGCGCAGCATACACCCCTCGCGCAACCCCACGGCGTAACGGCGGGGATTGGCTGCGACGAATTCCAACAGGCGCACCTCGCGCGTCTCGCCGGCATGTCCCTCGGGATTGGCGTCGAGGTAATGGGGATTGATCTGGAACTTCACCGCACCCACCGCACGAAACGACTCCGGCTCGACGATCGGCATGTCGTTGGTCGTCGAGATCGCAGGGCAGGCCACGTTGCTGCCGGCCGACCAACCCACGTAGGGGACACCCGCCTTCACCCGGTTGCGGATCGCCCGCATCAGCCCCTGCTCCTGCATCTTTTTGGCCAGCGCGAAGGTGTTGCCGCCGCCGACGCAAATCGCTTCGGCACGGCGGATCATCACCGCGGGATCGGCGGCGCGGTGCACCGAGCGGACGCGGATGCCGAGTTCCGAGAAACGCGCCTGCACGCGCCGCTCGTAGTCGGCATAGGAGAAAGTGACGGCAGCGTAGGGGACGAACGCCACCTCCCTGACCCCGCGCAGGAACTCTCCGATACGCGGCATGGGATAAGCGAGGTAAGCCTCCCCCGCATTGGTCGAGTTGGATATCAGCAATAATCTCATAATATTCTACTATTCAATATCTTAAATAAAAAAATCCGTGATTTGTGGACAATCGTGTTGATAAAATCTTTTGCGAGTATGACAAATGTAACAAAAAAAGTGTTATTTTTGCGAAAAATTCTGCGTGAAAATAGAAAAGTATTTTCAACAATATTTGTTTAACTAAAAAATTACAATCATGTCAGAAGTTCAACAGAAAGTCGTCGAGATCATCGTAGACAAGCTGGGAGTCAAAGAGTCGGAAGTCGTACCCGAAGCAAGCTTCACCAACCACCTCGGTGCGGATTCGCTCGACACCGTAGAGCTCATCATGGAGTTCGAGAAGGCTTTCGATATTCAGATCCCCGACGAGGACGCAGAGAAGATCGCGACGGTCGGCGACGCGATCAAGTATATCGAAGAGCACAAGAAATAATTTCGCCATAAGTTTCTCTTCGCAGCAATTCGTTTCATTTCAATCAATCCGATTTTCAATATGACAGCAAGACGTGTAGTGGTGACAGGTGTAGGTACGATTAACCCACTCGGCAATACTATTCAGGAATATTTTTCGAATCTCGAGAAAGGTGTCAGCGGAGCCGCCCCCATCACGCACTTCGACACGGAGAAATTCAAAACGAAATTCGCTTGTGAAGTAAAGAATTACGACCCTTCCCAGTATTTCGACCGCAAGGAGGTACGCAAGTACGACCTCTTCACCCAGTACGCCCTCATCGCCGCCACGCAGGCCGTGGAGGACGCAGGGTTCGACATGGAGAAGCTCGACAAGGAGCAGGCGGGCGTCATTTGGAGTTCGGGTATCGGAGGACTCAAATCGTTCTTCGACGAATGTACGGGCTATGCCGAGGGAGGAAACACCCCGCGGTTTAGCCCGTTCTTCATTCCCCGCATGATCGCCGACATCGCGGCCGGCTTCATCTCGATGAAGTACGGATTCATGGGCCCCAACTACTGTATCGTTTCGGCCTGCGCTTCGTCGAACCACGGCATGATCGACGCCTTCAACCAGATCCGCTGGGGCAAGGCCGACGTGATGGTCACGGGCGGTTCGGAGGCTTCGGTCAACGAACCGGGCGTGGGAGGATTCTCGTCGATGCAGGCCATCTCGACCCGTAACGACGACCCCCAGCACGCTTCGCGCCCGTTCGACGTACACCGCGACGGATTCGTGATCGGCGAGGGCGCCGGCGCGCTGATCTTCGAAGAGTACGAACATGCCAAGGCGCGCGGTGCGAAGATATACTGCGAAGTCGTAGGCGGCGGCGCATCGGCCGACGCACACCACTTCACGGCTCCCCACCCCGAAGGGAAGGGCGCCATCCTGTCGATGAAAGCCGCGCTGAAAGATGCCGGGATGCAACCCGAAGAGATCGATTACGTGAACGTTCACGGCACTTCGACCCCGCTGGGCGACATCGCCGAGCTGAAAGCCGTCGCAGGCGTTTTCGGCGACCACGTCTACGACCTGAACATCTCTTCGACCAAGTCGATGACGGGTCACCTGCTGGGTGCCACCGGCGCCATCGAGGCACTGGCCTGCATCCTCGCGCTCACTCGGGGCGTGGTACCGCCCACGATCAACGTGGAGGAGCTGGATCCGGAGATCGACGCCAAACTGAACCTCACGCTGGGCAAGGCACAACACCGCGATGTGAAGGCCGCGATGAGCAACACGTTCGGGTTCGGCGGTCACAACTCGACGATCATTTTCCGCAAGTTCTAACTTCCGGCGGAGGTGATCGATTTCCTGTTACGCCCCTGGCGGTGCAATTTCGGCCCTGACAAGGAGTTTTACCGCGCGATCGACGGGCTGTTCGGATTCGTTCCGCACAACATCGAACTTTACAAGCTGGCTTTGATTCACAAGTCAGCTTCTTTGGTTTTGGAGGACGGACGGCAGATCAACAACGAACGGCTCGAATATCTGGGCGACGCCGTGATCGAAGCCGTCACGTCGGACTACCTTTACATCGAATTCCCCGACCGCGACGAAGGATTCATGACCAAGCTTCGGTCGAAAATCGTTTCGCGCCAGTCGCTCAACGCGATCGCCCGCCAGATCGGTCTCGACCGCTACGTCATTCTCGACGGGAGCAGCAATACGCTGGCGCAGAAGCACATCTTCGGCGATGCGTTCGAAGCGATGATGGGTGCGATCTACCTCGATCAGGGATACAATTTCGTCAACCGGCTGCTCATCAACCGCCTCTTCCGCGAACACCTGTCGCTCGAAGAACTGACCGAGTCGGAGAACGATTTCAAGAGCCGGCTGATCGAGTGGTGCCAGAAAAACCACCACACGATCCGTTTCCGCACGACCCGGCAGGAGAATTCGGCGGCGAACCATCCGCTGTTCCGTTCGACGGCGCTCATCGACAACATGGAGGTGGGACACGGCAGCGGCGAGTCGAAAAAGGAGGCGGAGCAGCAGGCAGCCTACTCCGTTTCGCAGAGCTTCTCCGACGAAACCTGCGCCGCACTGCTCGACAAAGTCGACCGGCTCCGGCTGGGCGGGGAAAGCCGCTGATGCGGACCAGTCCCCAACTCACCTCTCCCATGAAACAACTGCTCGACAAACTCACTTCACGGGGTTCCGCGTCGCTCGACGACACGGAACTGTTGACGCTGTTGTTGGGCGAAGGCGGCGAGCAAGCGGCGGCTCGTCGACTGGCCGAACGGTTGTTGGAATACTACGACGGAGCTCTGGCCCGGCTCGGCCGCGATCCGCTGCCACGGCTTCGCATGGTCGAAGGCATGGGTCAGCGCCGCGCGGCACGCATTGCAGCCGCCGCGGAACTGGGTCGGCGCATCCTGCAAGCGCAGGCGGCCGAAACGACGACGCTCGTCACGAGCGACGACGTGATCCGCCTCTTCCGCCCCGAGCTGGAACAGCTCGACCACGAGGAGTGCTGGGCAGTCTACCTTTCGTCGTCGAACCGCATCATCGAACGGCAGCGCATCAGTCAGGGCGGCGTGCAGGGAACGGTGGTCGACCACCGCCTCATCGTCAAACGAGCGCTCGAACTGCTGGCGACGCAACTGATCCTCGTCCACAATCACCCTTCGGGCAGCGCCGAAGCGAGCGAACCCGACCGGATGCTGACGGCCCGCATCGCGCAGGCGGCCGCGCTGTTCGACATCCGGCTGCTCGACCACATCATCGTCGCCCGTGCCGGCAGTTTCTCGTTCCGGTCGGCCGGACTGCTCTGAAACGCCGCCGCACGAAATCACCGCTCCCCTCTGCGGAACGACTCCGCGTATCATCTATTTCAATCGCCGGAAACGCTCGACGGTCGGATATTCCAGTTCGTACTGGTCGTGATCCATCACCCACATCTCCTCTTCGTCGAGACGCATGACCAGCATCCGCCCCTCAGGAAGCACCAGTTCCCCGCTGCGACGATTGAAACGATAATCCATGTAATCCGAATATCCCCTTCTGACCGAAAGCAGACCGGCCTCGCCCACCTCATAGTAGCTGTCGGTCTCTGCATCGTGCTGTACGGACTGCGTACCGGCGACATAGGGCAACTCCTTCAAATCGGGGATTTCGCCCGGGTCGATGTCGGGAACGATCCCGTAACGTCTCCTTCCGGGTGCGACCTCGGTGCGAACCAGCCGGCCGCGGCTCTTGAAATCGAGCAGCCAGACGGAAAAATCGCGGTTCATACGCGACGTGCGAACCCTCCGCCACACCCCGTCGCCGCGCCGGTCTTCATACGAACCCGCTTCCAACCAGCGGCCCACGATCGAAGCCCGAATATCGAGCCGTTTTTTCGCCTCGACATAAGGCACGAAAAATTTGATGTCCATAACAGTACGAGATTAAATCCGTGCTTTACGGACAGGCCCCGTTACCGGCATCCGCCGGTTCCTTCCGGAGTCGAATCCTGTCCGTCGCTTCCGGAACCGAAAAACAGAACCTTCCCGCGATCTTCGCGTCGCGGAAATTTTTCGAATCCGGTCGGATCGCAACCCTCCTTCGAACGAAACTGTGCGAAAGACACGAACGCGATCCGCAAGCTGACAAAGTACTGGTATACTCTATAAAAGACGGACGGCCCGTGCCTAACGCACAGGTACAACACGAGCTTTCCGTTATTCCCGTTATAATCCAAAATTTACCAGTTTTTGTCAGCTTACAACAGGGCTCGAATCGGTTTCCCAATATGTACAAACCTGTGGAAACCGTATCCAAAAGTAGGAAAAAACACGACTCTATGCAAGTTTTTATATGAAAAATGCCCATCGAATTTCTTGGCACACCCCGATCAATTCCGTCTCCTCGTGCTTTTTCGCCGGATTTTCCGGACGCACAGATGGGTGCAGAACAATTCTATCGAGCACAGAACTACAATATTATATTGCCCGTCAATACACAAAACACATGCCTAAGCGCAAAGCCGGCCCCGGAACGGGATTTTACGATCCGAATCGCCCCCCCCAACGAGAACAGTTCGCAATCTCCAACTCCGTCTCAGGCATTCCGTTCCGACATAATCGAACTTTCGCTTGCTTCTGCGCCCGACTTTTCGTATCTTTGCCAATCGGAACGATCTGCAAAACAAAATACGACATACGACTATGACTCAGGACGAACTTTTCAAGAAACTCGTGGCCCACTGCAAGGAGTACGGCTTCATCTTCCCGTCGAGCGAGATCTACGACGGTCTGGGCGCCGTCTACGACTACGGTCAGAACGGCGTCGAGTTGAAGAACAACATCAAGCGCTACTGGTGGGATTCGATGGTCAAGCTCCACGAAAACATCGTGGGCATCGACGCCGCGATCTTCATGCACCCCCGCACATGGGAGGCTTCGGGACACGTTTCGGCCTTCAACGATCCGCTGATCGACAACAAGGATTCGAAGAAACGTTACCGCGCCGACGTACTCATCGAGGAGTGGATCGCCAAACAGGACGAGAAGATCGAAAAGGAGGTCGAAAAGGCCCGCAAGCGCTTCGGCGAGTCGTTCGACGAGGAGAAATACCGCGCCACGTCGCCCCGCGTCGCCGAGACGGCCGCCAGACGCGACGAGGTACACGCCCGTTTCGCCGAGGCAATGAACGCCAACGACCTGGGCGGACTGCGGCAGATCATCCTCGACTGCGAGATCGCCTGCCCCATTTCGGGCACGCGCAACTGGACGGAGGTGCGGCAGTTCAACCTGATGTTCTCCACCCAGATGGGATCGACGGCCGAAGGGGCCAACACGATCTACCTGCGTCCCGAAACGGCGCAGGGCATCTTCGTCAACTTCCTCAACGTCCAGAAAACGGGCCGCATGAAACTTCCGTTCGGCATCGCGCAGATCGGCAAGGCCTTCCGCAACGAGATCGTGGCGCGGCAGTTCATCTTCCGCATGCGCGAATTCGAGCAGATGGAGATGCAGTTCTTCGTGCGTCCGGGCGAGGAGATGAAGTGGTGGAACCAGTGGAAGGAGACCCGCATGGCATGGCACCGCGCACTGGGCTTCGGCGACGATCAGTACCGGTTCCACGACCACGAGAAGCTGGCGCACTACGCCAACGCCGCCACCGACATCGAATACAACTTCCCCTTTGGCTTCAAGGAGGTGGAGGGCATCCACTCGCGCACGGATTTCGATCTGGGCAACCACCAGAAATTCTCCGGCAAGAAAATGCAGTATTTCGATCCCGAAACGGGCGAAAGCTATGTGCCCTACGTCGTCGAGACTTCGATCGGCGTCGATCGCATGGTATTGCAGGTGCTCTCGGCGGCCTACCGGGAGGAGCAGCTCGAAAACGGTGAGAGCCGCGTGGTACTCGCCTTCCCGCCCGCGCTGGCGCCGGTCAAGGTGGCCGTGATGCCGCTGGTCAAAAAGGACGGACTGCCCGATGTCGCACAGCGGATCATCGACCAGCTCAAATACGACTTCAACGTGGTCTACGACGAGAAGGATTCGATCGGCAAACGTTACCGCCGCCAGGACGCCGTCGGCACGCCGTTCTGCGTGACGGTCGACCACCAGACGCTCGAAGACGGCACCGTCACCGTGCGTCACCGCGACACGATGCAGCAGGAGCGCGTGGCGATCGACGACCTCTACCGCATGGTGGACGACGAGGTCTCCTACCGTAAACTCTTCCGGAAACTGAACCTCTGATATGAATCGCCGCGAGAGAACGGAGTGTGGCAGCCTCCGCCGGAGAGCTGCCGCGCTTTCGGCCGGACGGCCGGCAGCGATTCGTCGTCATCCAGACCGCACCTGCTGATGGGCCGGATCATCGCCATAGACTACGGTACGCGCCGCACGGGAATCGCCGTAAGCGACCCCCTGCAACTTATCGCAGGGGGGCTCGCCACGGTCGAAACACGCGAGTTGGAGCGCTACCTGACACAATATATCGCACGGGAGGACGTTTCGATCATCGTCGTGGGCAAGCCTTTGAAGATGAACGGTGCCCCGTCGGAAACGATGCGCTTCGTGCTGCCGCTCGTGGCGCGGTTGCACCGTACCTACCCCTCGATCGAGGTCGTCCTCTACGACGAACGGTTCACGTCGGCGATCGCCCACCGCGCCATGCTCGACGGCGGCCTGCGCAAAATGGCACGCCGCAACCGCGCGCTGGTGGACAAAATATCGGCGACGATCATCCTCGAAGATTTCATGTCGAGCCGCCGCGCCGAACAACACAGATAACCCCGCCGCGGCTACCACGACGCCTGCGGAGGAAAAATATCGAACCATTTCGTTAAGCCGAGTGCAATCGAGTTTACTCGAATTGCCGAGGCGAAAAACGACTATGGAAAAAGAACGAATAACACCATGATTTACCCGATTGTCATTTACGGTTCGCAGACGTTGCGCAACCCTTCCGAAAATATCGCGCCCGATTACCCCGGCCTGGAAAAACTGGTCGAAGACATGTTCCTCACGCTCGGCGAAGCCGACGGCGTGGGGCTGGCCGCACCGCAGATCGGCAAGAACATCCGCCTGTTCGTCGTCGACTGCACGCCGTGGGGCGAGGACCATCCCGAATTGGCGGACTATCGCCGCGCCTTCATCAATGCCGAAATCTACGAACGCTCAGAGGAGACTTCGCTCTTCAACGAAGGGTGTCTCTCTCTGCCGGGACTGCACGAGGACGTGCGCCGTCCCGTCTCGATCCGGATGCGTTACGTCGACGAAAAGTTCGTGGAACACGACGAGGAGTTCACCGGACTGCCCGCCCGCGTGATCCAGCACGAATACGACCACATCGAAGGAAAGGTCTTCACCGACCGGCTTTCGCCGCTGCGCCGTAATCTTTTGAAAAGCAAGTTGCAGCGGCTTGCAGGCGGAAAGTACCGCTGTTCATACAAGACGAAATAAACACGTCGGAAAGAGAAACCGCAGAGAATTCGGAAACAGTCTCTCTTCGCGCAGAGCGCCCCGAGCGGCGGCGTTGCCCCGTCCGGATTCAGGCTGAAACATCCTCGGACATCGGGATTTTCCTATCGTCGGCCGACGCCTCGTAATTCCGTTCCGGCATAATCAGACCGGCGTTTGCTTCTGCGTTCCGCTTTTCGTATCTTTGGCTTTGCCGAATCGGCAAAATGCAAGCGAGTTTGCTTTTGCCCTCGCTTATTCGTATCTTTACAGCAGGACAAACCGCCTTCGGATAAAAACGGACTCCGGCATCGGGGATTACAGTCGATTACGGCAGGGGCTATCCTTTGAAACGAAACGGGCAACATCATGATCGGTTACATCTGGCTGACAGCAGCGATCGCCGCCGAACTGGCAGGAACGACCCTGCTCAAATACACGGAAGGATTCTCGCGGTTATGGCCGTCGCTGGGATGCGTCGCAGCCTATGTATTCTGCTTCTACGCACTGTCGAAAGCGCTGCATTACATGCCGCTGAGCATCGCTTACGCCACGTGGTGCGCACTGGGAATCGTCGCTGCGACATTGCTGTCGGTGCTACTGTTCCGCGAACAGTTGACCTTGACCGGCATCGCGGGCATCACGCTGGTAGTGGCCGGTGTCGTCATCCTGAACCTCTGGGGCGGAGCCTCACACTGATCCCGCCCCCTCCGAATAAACGGCGTCCCTGAGGGGCGCCGTTCAGCGTTCGCAGTCCGCAGGTTTCTTATGAGTCATGATGTCGAGTACCAGCCGGTCGGTAGCCGCCATCCCCTCGCGGCCGATCGCCGTGAGGTTGCGGATGCTGCGATCCACGTCGTCGTCGATAATCCCCTCGTCCGAGGTGACGCACTTCCCCTCGACAGCCAGCAGCGCCGACATCACGGCCGTCGAGACGCCGCTCGACACTTTGAGCGCACAACTGGGCTTCGCACCGTCGCAGATCATCCCCGTCAGGTTGGCGATCATGTTCTGCACGGCACAAGCCACTTCGCGGTAACCGCCGCCCATCAGGTAGGCGATGCCGCAACTCGACCCCGTAGCCGCCACGACGCAGCCGCACAGCGCCGAGAGCCGCCCCAAACTCTGTTTGATATAGATCGCCGTCAGGTGGCTCAGCACCAGCGCACGGCGCGTCCGCTCCTCCGAAGCGCCCGTCTGCCGGGCGTAGACGGCCACCGGCACCGTGGCCGCGATCCCCTGATTACCGCTGCCGGAGTTGCTCATCACCGGCACCATCGCACCCGCCATGCGGGCGTCGCACGCGGCAGAGGTATAGGCCAGCATCCGGGAAAAGAGGCTGTCGCCCATGACGTGCAGCTCCCTCCGGCCGCGCAGCGTCCGCCCCAGCGAATGACCGTATTCGCCGCCCAATGCCAATTCGGCCGCAGCCATATTGAGCCGGCGCGCCTCGTCGATGAACGCCAGTTCGTCGATCGGCGCCGTCAGCGCATAGTCGAAAACCCGTCGCAGCGTCAACGGTACGCACGGCTCTTCCTCTCGCGACGACGCACCCGTCCGGCGGTCGAGCACGACCTCGCCGTCGCAGGCCAGATAGACGAAGCGGGTGTGCGAACCCGCGATCACCGCTTCGGCCCGCCGTCCGCCCGCCGTACAATGCACTTCGACATAGAGCGTCTCGGAGATCCCCTCTTTGAGCGCGACCGACACGGCATCGGCCGCAAGATAATCGCGCGCACGCGCCACCGCTTCGGGCGTCACGTCGCGCAGCACCTCCAACCCGCATTCCGACCGCCCGATCTGCGCGCCGAGCGCCACGGCGATCGGCAGCCCGATCATCCTCGTACCGGGAATCCCGACGCCCATCGCATTTTTGAGGATATTGGCGCTCAACAGCACCTCGATACGTTCGGGCAGGCCGCCGAGCAACTCGCGGGCACGCGCCGTACACAACGCCACGGCCATCGGTTCGGTGCACCCGATCGCCGGTACGACCTCGCGCCGAAGCAGATCGGCAATGGCCTTTCGCTGCGAAGAAGGAATCATCTCGAAAAGAAATTTTACGCACCAAAAGATACGGATAAACGCAGACAAAAGCAACTTTTTCAAGCACTTTGCCGGAACGGACGATCCAAAACGAGGTTAAATAGATGAAATTCAACATTTATCCGCAGGAATTCCCCGCACTTTCAAGGTATCTTCTGCGATTCGCCGACAGCGGCAGGTTCCGCACGAGCCTCAGCGCAGTGCAGTCCGCCGCACGGGATGTCGGCGAACTGCCGGCATCGCTCCGCGGTGCCGCCTTTCGGCAAATCGCATACGCTCCCGCACGGGAAACGCAAAAATATCGTATCTTTGCTGAAAAGCGAATTCCCATGAAACAACCCGATCACCGACCCTGGAAAGTCCTGAGCAGCGAATATCTGGCGCATGAGCCGTGGTTCACCGTGCGGCGCGAAGCCGTCGAACTCCCCGGCGGCGCACGCATCCCCTCCTATTACGTGCTGGAATATCCCGACTGGGTGAACGTCATCGCACGCACCGACGACGGGCGGTTCCTCCTGATCGACCAATACCGCCACGGACTCGGACGCACCTCCTACGAGATCGTCGCCGGCGTGCGCGACCCGCAGGACGCCACGCCGCTCGACGCCGCACGGCGCGAACTCTACGAGGAGACCGGATACGGCGGCGGCGAGTGGAAAGAGTACATGGTGCTCTCGGCCAACCCCGCCACCCACACCAACCTCACCTACACGTTCCTCGCCACCGGCGTGCAGCCGCTTTCGACGCAGCACCTCGAAGCGAGCGAGGACATCCGCATCCATCTGTTCACCTTCGAAGAGGTGCGCCGGCTGCTCGAAGAGAACTGCATCCCGCAAGCCCTGATGGCCGCCCCTCTGTGGCGTTACATCGCCGAACACTCCGAACGGCGGTAACCCCACCCCGGAGATCCGCCCCGCCGACAGCCGGAAAACTGTCGGCGGGGTCTTTGTTTTTCGGGGAAAAAGCGTATATTTGTTGACACTAACCCAAATCTAAAACGGAAATGTACCGCTACGCCCTCTCGATCATAGGCGGACTGTTCATCGGATGGAACATCTGTCTGGCCGCTACGAACAGTGATCTCCACTCCCGGAATGCGGAGGGGGGGGGAATTTCGACCCGCTGCTGACCCTCTCCCAAGACGAACTTCTCCGACGACTCGATTCGCTCGTAGCCGAACGCAAAGAGGCGATCCGGCTCAAACTCCACCGGATCGATACCTACCGCAACGATCTGCATAAAAGCCGCACCCCGCGCGACAGGTATGCCGCCGCCCTCCATCTCTACAACGAATTCCAGAAGTTCCAGCTCGACTCGGCGCTCCGTTACAGCGACCGGCTCGAAACGTACGCCCGCCAACTGGGCGATCCGCAGCGGATCAACGCCGCACGGCTCATCCGCTGCAAGAATCTCATCTTCCTGGGAATGTACAAGGCCGCGGCCGACCAACTGGAAGCGATTCCGGCCCACGGCCCCGAATTCGATTCGGTGGACTACTACAACTGCTACCTGAAACTCTATCATACCATGGCGCAAACCGCCATGGCCGGCCCGCTGCAACGCGAATACAGACGGCTGAAAGGCCTCTACCGCGACTCCGTGCTGCTGGTCGTAGACCGCAACCGGCTCACCTGCACGCTGATGCGCCACGACAAGCGGTACGAAGAAGGCGGAGATCCGCAGGAAAGCATCCGCGAACTGAACGCATTCTTTTCGCGCAACGACAACTCCACACCGAACAAGGCGGTGATCGCCAACAGTCTCGCCGACGCATACGGCCGGTTGGGCGACGACGAGCAACGTCTGCGTTACCTGACGCTCACCGCAATCTACGATCTGGAAGTACCCAGCCTCGCATACAGCGCCCTGCCGCGACTGGCCGACCTGCTCTTCCGACGGGGAGATCTCGTGCGTGCCAACCGCTACATCACGCGCAGTCTGGATGACGCGATCGACTGCAACTCGGTCAACCGTATCCTGATCGCGTCGCGCACGATGACCGAGATCAACCAGAGTTTCATGCAGGAGATCGCCCGCCACCAGCACCGGCTCTACCTCCTGCTCGCCGTCGTGACGGGCACGATTCTGCTGCTCACGGGAATCCTCGTCTTCACGCTGCGGCAGAAACGCACCATCAAACAACTCCAAACGCAACACGCCAACGACAACGAGCGGCTGCGCGAACTCAACGAACGCCTCAGCGTCATCAACCGGCAGCAGGAGACGATCAACGACGAACTGTCGAAAGCCAATACGGTCAAGGACAAGTACATCCGTCACTACATGCAGCTCAGCACGCTCTATATCAACAAACTGGAACGTTTCCGCGTCCAACTCTTCAAGACCTTCAATACGCACGGGCTGGACCGCCTTCTGCGCGAACTGCGCTCCCCCTCCTCCACCGAACGGGAATACAAGGCCTTCTTCAACGAGTTCGACACCGTTTTCCTCTCGATCTACCCCGACTTCATCGAACAGGTCAACGCGCTGCTGCATGAAACGGAGCGGCTCAAATCCACCAAACTCAACACCGAATTCCGGCTGCTGGCCGTCATCCGGCTCGGCATCACCGACAATGCGCAGATCGCACAATTCCTGCACATCTCGATCAACACGGTCTACACCTACCGCAACCGGCTGCGAAACGCCGCGACGATCCCTCCGCAGGAGTTCGAAAAGCGAATACTGGAAATCCGGTAACCGATCCGACGGTTCGCGGCCTGTTCCGATTCATACGCAATTCATATAATCGAACCGGACGAATCGAAATATCCATCTGATTACGAATATATTACAGCAAAATCGGATTTATATTTTCTTTTGACGCCATTGGTTCGTATCGGTCAAAGGTCTACTTTTGATCTACCTGAATCGGACTTCGTTTCGCCCTTATTTCCAACGGAAAAGGGCATCCGCACGCGATACTTCCGCAACCAACCTTCATTCTCCGAATGATTCCTTATATATACACCGACCTGAACCATTTCCGCATTGCGACCGTCTCGCAATGTGCGATCGTTTCTACAATTCTAACTCTAATCTAAAACTTTCATCTATGAGAAAATCTCTTCTTTTTCTTCTGAACACGCTCCTTGCCGCCGCGACGCTGTGCGTCGTATCGTGCGGCATCGACGACGTGGACGCGGAAGACGGAGCGATCCAATTCGAACTCTACGACACGGAGGGCACCCTCATCGAAGGTCTCCAAAGCATGAAGTTCGGCGCGACGACCGCCTACACGCTGAAAAGCGCATTCGTGACCTACACGGAGGTCACGGCTCCCGCAGGGTGGAAATGCAGCGTCATCCCCAGCTCGCGGAGCTGCACGGTGACGGCTCCCGTCGCCTCGGATCTGGAAGCCGAAGCCGGCGGCGACATCACGATCGCGATCACCTCGCAGGCCGGACGCACGATGAGCTACACGCTCAGCGTAGCCGCCCTCGAAGAGAGTATTTCGCTGACCTTCGACGGCGACGCGACGACCAAAAACCACATCTTCTCCTACGGCAAGAGCCTCGTCTTCCCCTTCTCGTGCGAAAACACCTCTTCGCTCAAAGTCGAAGCTCCCGAGGGCTGGACGACGGAAACCGACCTCGAAAACAACCAGTTGACCGTCACGGCGCCGATGCCCGACAGTCAGAATCCGACGCTGACCGGTGCGGTCAAGGTGACGCCGCTGAGCGTCCGCGGCACGGCCGGCGAATCGTCGTCGATCAGCGTCGAGCTCTCGACCAAGATGCCCGTCATCCAGTTCGCAGAGCCGATCGACCGCTTCGTCTTCGGCGAACAGCGCAACATCCCCTGCACGATGCAGTATGTAGACAAGTGCGACATCACGGCCCCCGAAGGCTGGACGGTCGAACTGGATATCGCCGCATCGATGCTCAAAGTCACCGCACCTGCCGAAGGGGTCGGAATCCCCGCCGGCACGGTCACACTGGATGCGGTTTCGGCTGAGGAGCTGACCGAATCGTTCGAAACGCAGCTCTCGCTGAAAGGCATCGCCACGGGCGACGATTTCGTGGCCTTCGGCAAAGCCGTCACGGAGGCCGCGCCGCTCGACGAGTTCATGCAGGAGGGCACGGTGATCCTGTTGCAGGACGTCGACCTGAGCGCATTCTCCCAGACCTGCTTCGTCGGGCAGGCCGAAAATCCGTTCACCGGCACCTTCGACGGCAAGGGACATACCCTCACGGTCAGCCTCAACGACGGCGACGCCAAGGAGCTGGGCCTGTTCCACACGCTCGATGCAACGGCCGCGGTGAAGAATCTGACGCTGGCCGGCAGCATGACGGTTACACAGCCCAATCCCGGCGTAGCAGGAACCCTCGCCATCTACAACAACGGCGCCGCATTGACCGGTGTCACCAACACGGCGACCGTCACCTACTCGGCCGACAAGACCAACTCCACTTCGGGTTACCTCGGCGGACTGGTCGGTCAGGACAAAGCCGGTTCGACCTACACCGACTGCCACAATACCGGTATGTTCAACATTCCGGGTTCGGGCCGTACGATGTTTATCGGCGGTATCGTCGGCGGCGCACTCATCAACACGAAGGGTTCGCTGACCAATTGCTCGAACAGCGGCAAATTCGAATTCAACTTCTCGAACAAACCCGACAGCGGTATGTTCGGCGGTCTGGTCGGCTCGGCCGAAAAAGCATTCTGGAATTTCACCGACTGCACCAACGAGGGCAATTTCTCCGTCACATTCGCCGATCCCGGCCACCAATACCACTCACTGGGCGGCATTTTGGGCAACGGTTACGGCACCTTCGTCCGCTGCATAAACAAAGGCGACATCACCTTCGGCACGGCCAAAGGCACGAATTATCGCCGTACGGGCGGCATCATCGGCTGTGTAGGCGCAAACGACGATGCCATCGACTTCCAACGAACCCTCTCGATGAGCGACTGCCGCAACGAAGGCGACCTGGCCGCTTCGACGGCATCGCTGGGCGGTATCATCGGTATCGCCGAGAAGATCGACACACCGGCCGTGATCGAGAACTGCGAAAATAAGGGCCACATCAGCAGCCCGTCGATGGCCGACTACGACGTCTACTATTTCGGCGGCATCGCCGGCAAGGTCAACGGCGCATTCACGCTGCGCAACTGTGTCAACCGCGGTAATCTGACGGCGGCTGTCGAGCGCGACATCGCCGGTATCGCCGTATCGGGAGGCAACGACGCCGTCTTCGAGAACTGCGAAAACTACGGCAACATCACTGTCGCACCCAACCACAAGCCCAACGAAGGCGACCGGTGGCGTCCGTGCGTCGCAGGCATCGTAGCGATCGAGAACGACGTCACCACCACGATCACCAACTGTACCAGCGACTGCGTCATCGACGCGACGGTCTACCGTGCGACGAGTATCGACAAGGTCTACGTCTTCCAGAAGACCTGGGAAAATGGTACGGAGGACACGAAGACCGTCTGCGACGAAGCGTCGAAGAGCAATTCGGCCGGAACGACGATCAACATTACCACCAGAGAGTAACCTATTAACCCTATTTAGAACTACAATACAGTCATGAAGAAATACGGTTTTTTAACACTGATATTGTGTCTGTTTTGCCTGGGAGAGGCCGCCGTGGCCTCTCCGGGCAAGGCGGATGCGGCACCGGCCGCACAAGCTCAGTCGTCGAAACTGACGGTCAAGGGATTCGTCAAGGACGACAAGGGCGACCCGATGATCGGCGTGACCCTTATCGTCAAGGGTACGAACTTCGGCACCGTGTCGAACGCCGACGGCAGTTACAGCATCGACGTCCCCTACGGCGGCGCGACGCTGATGGTCTCCTACATCGGTTACGCACCGCAGGAGATCAACGTGAACAACCGCACGAAGATCGACATCACGCTGCTCGAAGACAGCAAGGCGCTCGAAGAGGTCGTCGTCGTGGGTTACAATGTCCAGAAAAAGGAGACGATCACCGGTTCGATCGCCACGATCACGACCAAAGACCTCAAACAGTCGCCCACGGCCAACATCAACAACGCGCTGGCCGGACGTATGCCGGGTCTGCTGGTGAACCAGTTCTCCGGAGGCGAGCCGGGCAACGACGCCGCACAGCTCAACATCCGCGGTATCTCGACCTACGGACAGTCGGGCGTCATCATGATCGTCGACGGTATCGAGCGCGACATGAGCTATCTGGCTCCCGACGAGATCGAGACCTTCACGATCCTCAAAGACGCATCGGCGACGGCACCCTACGGTATCCGCGGCGCCAACGGCGTGATCGTCGTGACGACCAAGCGCGGCCGCAAGGGTGAGAAACCGACCGTCGACTTCAAGGCCTCGGTGGGCATCAGCGAACCGATCCGCTACCCCGACTACCTCGGATCGGCCGACTACGCGACGCTCTACAACGAGGCGATGCTCAACGACAACCCCTCGCTCGCGGCCGACTCGCCTTCGCTCTTCACGCAGACGGCGATCGACAACTACCGCCGCGCCAAAGGCGACAACTCCGACGGGCTGGGTTACAACTGGGATTATTTCGACTATGCGTTCCAGCCCTCGGTATTGCAGGATTACAGCCTCTCGGTACGCGGCGGCACGGACCGCGCCCGCTACTTCATCCTGGGAAGCTACTACAAGCAGGGCGGCAACTACAAGCACTCCAACTCCGACAACGCCAACAACTTCCTGCGCTATAACTTCCGCGCCAACGTCGACGTCGACGCCACCAAACGGCTGAAAATCTCGGTCGATCTGGGTGCCCGCGTGACGGAGTATACCTATCCCGGCGCCACGGCGGCCAACATCATCTCGCTGGCCAACACGCAGCCGCCCTACCTGCCGATCGTACTGCCCAACAACGGCAACGAAGTCAATCAGGGCGATTTCGAGGAGAACGGAGGCTACCTGCTCTACGCCGACAACGACTACCGCTACAACATGCTCGGTCAGTTGAGCCGTTCGGGTTTCAGCAAGCGCACGCGCCGCTACCTGCAAGGATCGTTCAAACTGAGCCACGATCTGGACTTCATCACCGAAGGTCTGAGCATCGCCGCGCAGTTCTCCTACGACACCTTCAACCAGCACACGATCAACAACAGCGTACCGACCCACAGCACAGGTAATCTGACCTACCCGGGCTACTCGACGTGGATGCTGCCCGAGGAGTACAGTATCGACGAGTGGAAGAACAACTCGGCCTATTGGATTCAGAACGGTTCCTACGTGACGGCCAACCAGCGCACCACCGACGACGCGCAGGGCAACAGCCTCAGCCACGCCAACCCCGAAGGGACGTCGCGTTTCCAGGCCCGACTCGACTACGCCCGCAAGTTCGGCGACCACAACGTGACGGCGATGGTACTCTACTACATGCAGAACAAGATCGTCGGCAAGGAGGTTCCCTATCGTTACATGGGTTTTTCGGGACGTGCGACCTACGACTACAAGAACAAATACCTCTTCGAATTCAACATCGGCTACAACGGTTCGGAGAACTTCGCACGCGGACACCGTTTCGGCGTATTCCCCGCAGGTTCGATCGGCTGGGTCGTCTCGCAGGAGGAATTCATGAAGAACGTGCGTTGGATCGACCACCTCAAACTGCGCGCTTCGTACGGTCTGGTAGGTAACGACCAGATGGGGAGCACCCGCTTCGCCTACCTGCAATACTACACGTCGGGCAGCAACATGAACATCTACTTCGGCGAAGACAAGAAAGCATTCGGAACCACCCTCATCGAAGGCATCTTCGCCAACCCGTCGCTGACATGGGAGAAGGCACGCAAGTTCAACTTCGGTATCGACGCCGAGTTCTTCCACCAGCGGCTGACCCTCTCGGTCGACGTCTTCAAGGAGCACCGCTACGATATCCTCACCTCGCTCAATACCGACGATAAACTCGGCTTCCCCTATATCGTGGGACAGACCGCCCCGATCGTCAACTCGGGTATCGTGGACAACCGCGGTATCGAGTTCCAGCTCGGCTGGGACGGCCGCATCGGACAGCATTTCCGCTACTGGATCCGCCCGAACTTCACCTTCGCCCGCAACAAGGTGAAATTCTGCAACGAGATCAGCTATGTCGACAGTAACGGTCGCGACTGCCCGTGGCGCTACCAGACCGGCCGCCGCGTGGGTGAGAACTTCTGCTACATCTTCGACCATTTCGTCGCCGACCAGGACGAAGCCGATCGCCTGAACGCCATGAACGGCGGCAGCGGGTTCGCTATCTGGGGCCCCGTACAACCGGGCGACGTGGTTTACAAGGACATGAACGGCGACGGCGTGGTCAACAACTACGACCGTGCGGCCATAGGCAATCCCCGTACTCCCGAAATCCAGTACGGTATTCCGGTCGGGCTGTCGTACAAGGGATTCGATTTCAGTATGCTGTGGCAGGGCTCGGCGCTCTGTTCGGTGCAGCTGAGCGGCCCGGCCGTATGGGACTTCCCGCTCTACGACCAGTCGCGCACAGGCAAGGTGCGTAAGATGCACCTCAACCGCTGGACGCCCGAAACGGCCGCCACGGCGACCTATCCCGCCCTGCACTACGGCATCCACAACAACAACAAACAGCAGTATTCGAGCCTGTTCCTCTACGACGCTTCGTACATCCGTCTGAAAAACGTCGAAATCGGCTATACGCTGCCCAAGGCCTGGACGTCGAAGGCCGGCATCCAAAGCGTCCGCATCTATGCACAGGGACAGAACCTCCTGACGTTCGACCGCCTGGGCGACGTCGACATGGACCCCGAAATCAAGAACGGCGACGGAAGCTGGTTCCCCGTGCAGCGCGTCGTGAACCTCGGCATCAACATGACATTCTAACCATTCCAAATCATTCGAATCGACTATGAAAAACATATTGAAATACCTGCTCCTCTGCTGTTCGGCCCTGTCGCTGTTCGGCTGCGAGGACTACCTCGACAAGACGCCACAGGGCGACAAGACGGAAGAGGATGTTTTCACCCGTTTCAACGAAACGGAACAACTTATCAACCGCCTCTATTTCTACGTGCGCGCCGCCGACCAGCCGCTGGTGCATATCCGCTATTTCAGCGACTCGGCGCTCGCCGACGAGTGCGAAGGTTCGTCGGCCGAGAACGGCTGGTCGAACAAGTTCAACGAAGGCGACTGGGAACCCGGTGCGGAACTCTACTCGAAATGCAACGCCACGACCGACGCCGGAGCCTGCCACACTTTCTGGCCTGCGCTCTATCAGGACATCCGCTGTGCAAACGTCATTCTCGAAGGCATCGAGAAATACAACACGCCCGACTCGCAGGTACACCCCGGAACGCTGTCGCAGCGTATCGGCGAGGTCTATTTCCTGCGCGCCTACCTGCACTACTGCGTGTTGAAGAGCTACGGCGAATGCCCCTACGTGGACTACACGGTCGACCCCAACAACCTGCCGAAATTCGAGCGAGAGAACGTCCACTCGATCGTCGAAAAGATATGCAACGACTGCGACAACGCCTTTTCGCGCGTTCCGGAGCGCTATCTGGCCGAGCAGTTCGGCCGTGTGGAGAAGGGTACCTGCCTGGCATTGAAAGCCATGGCGCGTTGGATCGCCGCCACGCCGCTCTACAACGGCTCGACGCTCAAAGGCGATAACCGCAACTACGCCTCCGAGTACCAGCGTTACGATCCCGCCCGCTGGGACGCTGCCGCCGCGGCAGCGAAGGCCGTCATCGATTTCACGACCAACACCGGCGAAAAACGCTATTCGCTCTACCAGGGAGCCGATAAGAGCAACACGACGAACTTCGGCAACGTAGACGAAAGTAACGGCAAGGTCTACACCCGTCTGTGGGAGTTGTTCAGCGGAACCGCCCGCTCGCTCGACGCCAAGAAATGCGAATGGATATGGTTCTTCCTTCAAGCCAAGACCGTCGGTTATCACAACGACATGTATCCCCCCTCGTCGCAGGGACAGGCGCGCGAAGTTCCCGTGCAGGAGCATGTCGACGAATACGAGGTGATCGGCCCCGACGGCTACGGCTATCCGATCTACGCCCTCAAAGAGAACCACAAGGCGCTCTACGGCGGCCTGATCTCCGAGGAGGATATGGCCAAGGCCTATGACGACGCCAACCCCTACGAGAACCGCGACCCGCGCTTCTACCGCGACATCACCTACCACGGCGCGATGTTCAAGGGCAAGTGGATCAACACCGCGACGGGTTCGGATGAGATCAACGCCGCAAACTCGACGACGACGGGCTACTTCACCCACAAATTCTTCGACGGCTACTACACCAAGGGCATGTCGGGCGACTGGAACATGGACGCTCCGCTGATCCGTCTGGCGACGATCTACCTCGTCTACGCCGAGGCCGTCACCCGTTCGAAGGGCGCGACGGACGAAGTCTACAACATGATGAACGACCTGCGCGCACGCTCGTTCATGGCTCCCATTCCGCCCGCCGCGAAGACCAACAAGGAGTTGCTGCTCGACTACATCCTGCGCGAACGCCGCGTCGAACTCTACCACGAAAAGAGCCGTTTCTTCTCCACGCGCTTCTACCTCGAACCGACCAGTCCGACCGAGTTGGCCAAAGAGTCGCAATGGAACGCATTGCCCGGCAGCAACGACGAGAAGGCCCAGCAGTACTTCGCCAAGTACGGCGCCTATCCCAAGACGCAGCACCGCATCTGCGGCATGAGGCCCGTGGAAGACCCCGACGGCAAGATCTCGGTAGGAGGCAAGAAATACCGCATGGAACGCTTCTGGAAGGAAGACCGCGTGTTCCTCGAAAAGCACTATCTCTTCCCGATCCCGACCGAAGAGCTGCAACGAGCTAACATCCAACAGAATCCGAATTGGTAAACAATCCTCAGACCAGATGTCCGGCGGACATCTGGTCTGAAATTAAAATGCAACTGCAATGAAAATGAATCCGATCTTCAATCTGCTGCGCCGCACGATGTTCGCAGCATTGGCCGCAACGACGATCGCCTGCGGCGGAGACGATCCGGTCGTCCCCCAACTGCCCGGCGGAGGCAATAACGGCCAGGACGGCACGGAAGAGGAGAAACCCGAGATCAAGCCCGACGAGGGCATCACCCTCTACGGGCTGGTGAGCGACAGCGAAGGCAATCCCCTCGAAGGCATCGTCGTCAGCGACGGTTACAGCGTCGTCGCCACCGATGCGAAAGGCGTCTACCAGATCGTGCGCAGCGCCAACGCCAAGTACGTCTTCATCTCCGCCCCGTCGGGTTATGAAATTCCCACGCAGGCGAATTACGGCTCCTACCAGGGAACCTACCAGGCGGCGAACTCGCTGACGGGCAGCAGCACGAAGCCCTACCGCGCCGACTTCACGCTGACGAAACTCTCCCAAAGCGACACCCGCTTCCTGCTCTTCGGACTGGGCGATCCCCAGCCCGACAACGACGAGCACATCAAGCGTTTCCGCACGGAGACCGTGCCCGACGTCAAGAAGATCAAGGCCGACTACACGATCCCGACCGTCGGCATCGCTCTGGGAGACATCCTGGGCAAGGGCGACGCACAGACCTTCACCTCGATGAAGCGTGCGCTGGGCGAGACGGGCGTTCCCTTCTTCACCACCATCGGCAACCACGACAAGAGCTCGGTCGACTACACGGGCGACACCTATCGCGACGTGCTCGGCCCGCGGTGGTACTCGTTCAACCGCGGCGAAGTGCATTTCGTCGCGATGGACAACTGCCTCTTCTCGGGTCAGGACTACACCGGCGGCTTCACCGACGAGCAGGTGGCGTGGCTCGAAAAGGATCTGTCCTTCGTCCCCACGAGCAAGATGATCGTGCTCTACTACCACATCCCGCTGCGCGACACGAACTACCGCAACCGCCAGAAGGTGCTCGACCTGATTTCCAAATACCAGAACCCTACGCTGATGTGCGCCCACACGCACTATTTCCAGCCCTATCACATGCGCTCGCATAACCTCTTCGAACGTATCCACGGCGGTACGTGCGGCTATTTCTGGCGCTCGAACTGCGGCGGCGACGGCACGCCCAACGGCTTCATGGTCTACGAGATCGACGGAACAAAGATCGTCGACACCTATTTCAAGGCCTCGCAGCGTCCCGACGATCACCAGATACGCCTCTATCACGGCGACGCCGTCTTCGCGGGGCCTTACGCCACCTACAAATACGATCTGGGGGCGGACGTCGTCGTGGCCAACGTCTTCGCCGCCGGCATGGACGGCACGACGTGGAAAGTGGAGCTGTCCGAGGACGGCGGCAAAACGTGGAGCGACATGAGCCCGATCGAGCAAAACTACGGCGACCGCTGGATTCGGGGATACCACATCGGCGTCGAACACCACCCCACCGAAAGCGGTACGAGCCCCTGCTATCACCAGTATCAGTACAAACTGAAAGATGCGGCCGCCACCGCCATCGAGGTGCGTGCGACCGACAGCTTCGGCCATGTCTACACGCAGGATACCTTCACTGCGGACAACGACTTCACGGAGGCGGAAAAATACTGACCGCACCCCTCCCGCACAAACGGACGGACTGCTTTTTTCAGGCAGTCCGTCCGTGTTTCCGAAACCGGCCTTAGCCTGACCGGCGAAGCGTGCCGAAAAAGATTCGTACCCGAAGCCGCCGTATTTTCAAGAAAAAACAGTACCTTTCTCAACCGGAACCGGACACCCGCTCCCGACCGAATCGGAACGGCTTTTGCACCGGACGCGGACAAAACGAAAGGCATTATGGAAAAAGTCATTCATCGGGCCGCCACGCGCGGTTACTTCGACCACGGCTGGTTACAGACGTTCCACACATTCAGCTTTGCGGATTACTACAACCCGCAACGGATTCATTTCGGTGCGCTGCGCGTGCTGAACGACGACACGGTGGCGGGCGGGGAAGGTTTCGGCTCGCACCCGCACGACAACATGGAGATCGTCTCGATCCCCCTGTCGGGCGAGCTGCGCCACGAAGACAGCATGGGCCACGGCGAAGTGCTGCGGCCGGGCGAAATACAAGTGATGTCGGCCGGCACGGGAATCGTCCACAGCGAATTCAACAACCTGCCCGACCGGGAGGTGAAATTCCTGCAAATCTGGATTTTCCCCGACCGTGACGATTTGACGCCCCGCTACGAGCAGATCCGCCTCGCAAAGGCCGAACCCGACCGGCTGCGCCCGATCGTCGCACCGAAAGGAGAAGGCGGCGAGCACGTGGGTGGATTCACCAGAAGGCATGGCTCTCGACGCTCGACCTGACGTCCGGCGCCGAAACGGATTACGAACTGCACGGCACCAATCACGGCGTCTACCTCTTCGTGCTGGAAGGTGTCGTCGAAGCGGCCGGAGAGACGCTCCGCATGCGCGACGGCATGGGCATCCGCCGGACGGAACGTGTCGCGCTGCGGGGCATTGAGAATTCGCACCTCCTGTTGATCGAAATACCGATGTAACGAAACTATAAATTCAATCATGCAAAACGAAACACCCGACTTCCCGACGCACCTCGCCGCCTGCGCCCGACAACTCCGCCGCCACGGTTTCGAAGCCGTGTGCGTCGCCGACCTGGCCGAAGCGGGCCGGAGGCTGCGCGACGAGATCGCCCGCTGCGCACCGCGGTCGATCTCTTACGGCGATTCGATGACGCTGCGCGCCACAGGGATCGTCGAAGAGCTGCGCAACGGCAGCCGCTATGAATTCATCGACGGATTCGATCCCGCCCTGCCGCGACCCGAACAGCTCGAAGTACGGCGCAAAGGATTGCTCGCCGACTTTTTCATGACGGGCGTCAACGCCGTCACGCTCGGCGGATCGCTCTATTGGGTCGACATGGTGGGCAACCGCACCGCGCCCGTGATCTTCGGGCCGCGCCGCGTAGTGCTGCTGGCCGGTCGCAACAAAATCGTCGATACACAGGCCGACGCCGAGCGGCGCGTCCAGCAGATCGCAGGGCCGAAGAACGTCGCACGCCACACGGGATTCCGCACCCCGTGCGCCGTGACGGGACTCTGCGCCGACTGCAACTCGCCGCAGCGCATCTGCAACTCGCGCGTATGGCTCGAACGGTGTTATCCCGCCGGACGAATTCTCGTGCTGCTGATCGACGAGGAGGCGGGACTTTAAGCCTCTTTCGCGCGACGCAGCGACTCGGGCAACGCCAGCGAAATGCGGGTGCTGCTGGCCAACGCGCCGGCCAGTGCCAACGCCGCCGAGACATAGAGCGCCAGATGCGTGCTGTTCGACGGAAAGAGGTGGAAAAAGAGCGCCATGAGCGCCGCGCCGGTCGTCTGACCGATGAGCCGCGCCGTGGCGAGCATCCCGCTGGCCGAACCGCTGCGGTAGGCGGGCGCCGAAGCGATGAGGATGCTGTTGTTGGGCGATTGGAACAACCCGAAGCCCGCGCCGCACACCACCAGCCGCCAGATGATCGCCCCGTCGGTCGGATGGTCGGGCAGCAGGGCCAGCAACAACAGTCCGGCAGCCATGACCGTCAGTCCCACGCCGCCCAACACACCCGCATGGACGCGCTCGACCAGCAGCCCCGCCACGGGGGCAACGACGACGATCACGGCTGGCCACGCCGTGAGCAGAAGTCCGGTCTGGACGTCGCTGTAACCCAGCTCCTTCTGTAAGAAGAACGGCAGCGCCACCAGAGCCAGCATCTGCGCGACGAAGGAGCAGATCGACGTGAAAACCGAGAGCGAAAAGATCGGGATGCACAGCAGATCGAACGGCAGCAACGGATAGGGTTTCCGGAGCTGGCTGCGCACGAAGAGATAACCCACCACGCAGAACGCCGACGCGCCGCAGGCCACGATGCGCGGATCGAGCCCGTGCGAAAAACCCTCGACCGAAGCGATCAACAGCCCGAAGGTCAGGGCGTTCATTACGCCGTCGCGCCAGTCGAAGCGACGGTCGGAGAGCCGGACGGGATTGTACGGCAGGAAACGCATGCTGAGCCAGACGGCCGCGATGCCGATCGGAATGTTGATGGCGAAGAGCCAGTGCCACGACGCCATCGAAAGGATCGCGGCCGCGAGCGTCGGCCCCGCCACCGAGGCGATGGCCACCACCGTGGCATTGATGCCCATGCCGCGCCCCAACTGGTCGCGCGGGTAGATGATACGGATGATCGACGTATTGATACTCACCACAGCCGCACCGCCGAATCCCTGAATCACCCGCATGGCGATCAGCATTTCCAGCGAGCCGGCAAAAGCGCAGCCTACCGACGAGAGGGTGAAGAAGACGAGTCCGCCGATGTAGATGCGGCGGTAGCCGACGACATCGCCCAGCGTCGAAAAACTCAGCAGCGAAACGACGATCGCCAGCTGATAGGCATTGACCACCCAGATCGAATCGGCCGACGAGACTCCCAGCTCGTGGGCGATCGTCGGCAGCGCGACATTGGCGATCGTACCGTCCAGTACCGACAGCGCCACGCCGAACGTGACGGCCAGAATCGCCCACAGCCGGCGCGGCATCGGCAGCCCGTTCCATTCGGTATCGCCTACGATCTGTCCTGTCATGACTCCTGTGCTACGTTATCAGTCGGCAAAATTACAACTTTTCACCGGAAACGCCTGCTCAAAAACGGAAAATCGTTATCTTCGGCTGACGCCGAAGATACTTCGCCTCGGCCATGCAAATAAATTTGCATGGCGCCCGGCTTAATCGTATCTTTGTTCGAACGCCGTCTTCGTCGGGCCGAACCGGACCGCCGCGTATCGGGCCGGAAACAGGGGAACGGCGATCGAAAACAGATGTTTTCCCCGAGCCGAGCGCAGAGGCGAACAAAATTCGGACTATGCCGAGGCGAGAAAACGACTGCAAAAAAAACAAACCATTTCGTCAAGCCGAGTGCAATCGAGTTTACTCGAATTGTCGAGGCGAGAAATGGACGAACGAAATTCAACATTTTTCCGTTAAAACCATTCAGCCATGAAAAACCTGCTTTTCGTCGCAGCCGCCCTGTTGGGAGCGTGCGCGACACAGCCGCCCAAGCCGGCGGCCACCCCCGTCGAGATGACCGAATGCATCGCACTCGCCGCACCTGCGGCCAAGGCCGGAGCGACGATCAACGAGGCGCTTGCCGCTCGCCGCTCGTGGCGGGAGTTCGGCCCCGAAAAACTCTCGCTCGAAGAGCTTTCGGGCGTACTGTGGGCCGCAGCGGGCGAGAACCGCGCGGACGGAAAGCTGACCGCGCCGTCGGCACTGGCGCTCTACCCCATCACGGTCTACGCCGTCTTCGAAGAGGGCATCTACCGCTACGACGGCCGCGAACAGACGCTGACCCGCGTAGCCGAGGGCGACCACCGCGCCGCCGCAGGACGCCAGCCCTTCGTGGCGACCGCACCGCTCAATCTGGTCTACATCGCCGACCTGCAAACCTACGAGGGCAAGGGCATCCCCGAAGAGAACGTACTGATGCTCTGCGCAATGGATGCCGCAGGTTATGCCGAGAACGTCAACCTCTACACCGCAGGCCATGCGCTGCGGTCGATCACGCGCGGCAGTGCGGCAGCCGACGAACTGCTCTCCCTGCTGCGGCTCGATCCGGCGCGCTACCGCTTCATCCTGGCGCAGTCGGTCGGGAAATAACCGGTGAAACCGTATGAAAAGAGGAGGGCTGCGACAAATGAGTCGCAGCCCTCCTCTTTTCGGAACGCACCTTTTTTAGAAACGATAGGAAGCGCCTACCGAAATAATCAGCGGATTGCTCCAATTCTTGTGCGTCTCGATCATGTACTTCAAGCCTGCGGTGATATCCCACCGGTCGGCTACCGCATAGTCGAACCCTGCACCGAGGTTGATGCCGGCCGACCAGTCGCCGAAATCATTGACGCTGATACCCGCCAGCGGATAGATATTCCAACGGTCGGCCACGGGGAACAGGTAGTGTACGTCGCAATTCAGGTCGATCGAACAGCCGTCGTGGCAGAGCAACGTCAGCGCCGGTTCCAGACGCAGCTGGTCGAGAACATTGTAACGCGCAGCGGCTCCGATACCGAAAATCGTGTCGAAGTCCCACGCCGTGTAGATGTTCACGCGCGGCATGATCGCCCAATCGCCCTTGTCCTGAGCCGAAGCCGTCGTCGAGATGCAGACGACAGCCGCAAGCAACAATAACAACTTTTTCATCTTTTTCTTATAGATTTAAAATTCCAGTTTCCAAAAATAGAAAAAATTTTGCCAAGTTGTTATTTTTTTCAATGGAATCCGCCTTTTTCAACACAAACGGCCCGCTTCGAAGCGGGCCGTTTGTGTATTCCGGACAAATCAACTACTTTCCGGTCAGCGCAGCGTGGGCGGCCGCCAGACGGGCGATCGGCACACGGAACGGCGAGCAGCTGACGTAATTCAGGCCGGCATAGTGGCAGAACTCTACCGACGAAGGTTCGCCGCCGTGTTCGCCGCAGATACCGCATTTGAGTTGCAGACGCGTGCTGCGACCTTTGAGCACGGCCTCCCGAACCAACTGCCCCACGCCGTTGCGGTCGAGGATCTGGAAGGGGTCGTTCTTCAAGATGCCCTTTTCGAGATAGACCGGCAGGAACTTGGCGATGTCGTCGCGCGAGAAGCCCAGCGTCATCTGCGTCAGGTCGTTCGTGCCGAACGAGAAGAACTCCGCCACCTCGGCGATCTGGTTGGCCGTCACGGCCGCACGCGGCACCTCGATCATCGTACCGACCATATAGTCGATCTTGTCGTTACGCTCGGCGAAGACCTCGTCGGCCGTGCGGTCGATGATATTTTTCTGGTAGCGCAACTCCTTGTGGTTGCCCACCAGCGGCACCATGATCTCCACATGCACGGGGATACCCGCCGCACGGACATTCATCGCAGCCTCGATGATGGCGCGCGTCTGCATCTCCGTAATTTCAGGATAGGTATTTCCCAGACGGCAGCCGCGGTGCCCCAGCATGGGATTGACCTCGCTCAGCTCCTCGACCTTGGCCGCGATCTTCTCGAAGGGTACGCCCATCTCCTTGGCCAGCTCGCGCTGCTCCTTCTCGAAATGGGGCACGAACTCGTGCAGAGGGGGATCAAGCAGGCGCACCGTCACGGGGTATCCTTTCATCACCTTGAAGAGGCCCTCGAAGTCGCCGCGCTGGATGGGCAGCAGCTTCGCCAGCGCCACGCGGCGGCCCGCCTCGTCGTCGGCCAGGATCATCTCGCGCACGGCCTTGATGCGGTCGCCCTCGAAGAACATGTGCTCCGTGCGGCACAGGCCGATGCCCTCCGCACCGAACGCGAACGCCTGCTCGGCATCCTTCGGCGAATCGGCGTTGGCGCGCACTTTCAGCACCGAATATTTACCGGCCAGCTCCATCAGCTTGCCGAAGTCGCCGCTCAGGTCGGCGTCGCGCGTGGCGACCTGGCCGAGGTAGACCTCGCCGGTCGAACCGTTGAGCGAAATCCAGTCGCCCTCCTTGATCGTATAGCCGTTGACCTCGATCGTGCGTGCCTTGTAGTCGATCTTCAACTCGCCGGCACCCGACACGCAGCACTTGCCCATACCGCGCGCAACGACCGCCGCGTGCGACGTCATACCGCCGCGTGCGGTGAGGATGCCCGCAGCGTCGAGCATCCCCTTCAAATCTTCGGGCGAAGTCTCGATACGCACCAGCACCGCCTTTTGACCCGTCTTGGCCAACACCTTTTCGGCATCGTCGGCGAAGAAGACCACCGGCCCCGTCGCGGCGCCCGGCGATGCGGGCAAACCCTTGACGATCACCTCGGCGTGCTTGATCGCCGTCTTGTCGAAGACGGGGTGCAGCAACTCGTCCAGCTTGGCAGGCTCGCAACGCAGCACGGCGGTTTTCTCGTCGATCAGCCCCTCGCGCAGCATGTCCATGGCGATTTTGACCATCGCAGCGCCCGTGCGCTTGCCGTTGCGGCACTGCAACATCCACAGCTTGCCGTCCTGAATGGTGAACTCGATGTCCTGCATGTCGGTGAAGTACTTCTCCAAATGATGCTGAATCTCGTCGAGCTCCTTGTAGACGGCCGGCATCACCTCCTCCAACGAAGGATATTTCGCACGACGCTCCTCCTCCGAAATATTCTGCGCCTTGGCCCAACGCTTCGACCCCTCGACGGTGATCTGCTGCGGCGTGCGGATACCCGCCACCACGTCTTCGCCCTGCGCATTGATGAGGTACTCGCCGTTGAAGATGTTCTCGCCCGTGGCGGCATCGCGCGAGAAGGCTACGCCCGTCGCCGAATTTTCGCCCATGTTGCCGAAGACCATCGCCTGTACCGACACGGCCGTACCCCACTCGGCAGGGATGTTGTTGAGCTTGCGGTAGAGAATGGCACGCTCGTTCATCCACGAACCGAAAACGGCGCACACGGCACCCCACAGCTGATCCCACGGATCGGCGGGGAAATCCTCGCCCGTCTGCTTCTTGACGGCGGCCTTGAACGCAGCGACCAGTTCTTTCAGATCGTCGGTCGTCAGTTCGGTATCCTGCTTCACGCCGCGTTTGGCCTTCTGCTCCTCGATGAGCACCTCGAACGGATCGTGATCCTCCTTCGTCTGGGGCTTCATACCCAGCACCACGTCGCCGTACATCTGTACGAAGCGGCGGTAGGAATCCCATGCAAAACGCGGATTGCCCGTGCGCTTGGCCACTGCCTCGACGGCCACGTCGTTCATGCCGAGGTTCAGAATCGTATCCATCATACCCGGCATCGACGCGCGGGCGCCCGAACGCACCGAGACCAGCAACGGCATGGTCTTGTCGCCGAAGCGCATGTTCGTGAGCTGCTCGATGTGTTTCACCGCACGCTCCACTTCGGGGCGCAGCAACTCGATGACCTTATCCTTTCCGTGAGCGTAATACTCCGTACATACCTCCGTCGTGATCGTAAAGCCCGGGGGAACGGGAATGCCGATGAGATTCATCTCGGCCAGATTGGCACCCTTACCGCCCAGCAACTCGCGCATCTTGCCATTTCCCTCGGCGGCCTTGTTGCCGAAGGTATAAACACGTTTTACATCTGCCATAATTCCTAAAAAATTTAACTATCTTAAAGTTTATTCGTTGTTATTTTTAACTTCTTCCTACAAAGGGAGTGCGAATATAATATTTTTTTCGTGACGGGCCAAAGATTTTCACCGGAAATAACAGAATACCGGCAAATTAGCGCCCGGCCCGCCCTCGTACCGCCGGCGGGTATAGGTCGCCCACGGCGCTTCGCCCGACGGGTCGAACAGCCAACGGCGGGCGTACACATCGCCGCGAACTACACGGAACGCCGTATCGATCAACACGTTGCTGCGCATTTCCCAGCGATTCCCCGCACGGCGCGTACCCCGTCCGGCACGGCGTGCCGCCGCAAGGGGTTCCGACAGTCCGCAGCGCTGCGGCTCGGCACCCGCCGTGCGCCCCGCGACCAGCAGCCGTTCGTCGGGATGCTGCCGGCGGTGCTCCTCGATCTTGTAGCCGATATAGCGGTCGCTGGCGCTCATCAGCAAACACACGCGCCCTGCTCCGCGCAGTTCGCCCGCCGCCGTCATCCAGAAATGGCCCGCCTCCACCCTGTCCGGGAAGAAGCGATCGCCGAAGTAAAACAGGGCGAAATCCAGTCCGTTGTAGCTGTCGGTCGTGCGAAACAGGTAAGCGTAGTCGCCCTTGCAAGCCGCCGCCACGTCGCGCACCACCGATTCGTTCTCGACGCCGTACAACCCGACGAGCGGCAGTCCCAGCGAGTCGATCACGGCGGCCGTCTGCATCACTTTGCGACGGTAGCGTTCGCCCGTCCAGCGCATCTCTCCCTGCGGCAGATAGCGCGTATCGTTGCCGAACGGCGACGGCACCGTGTCGTAGAGGCAGTCCGCATCGTAAAAGGCCACGCCGTGCGGCGGCTGCGCGCGAACCCGAAGCCCTGCGGCCAGCAGGCAGAAACCCGCCATACATCCCACTATGATCCGTAACTTCGGCACGTTCGACAATTTAGCGTAGGTAAAGATAGTAAAAAACGGGAATCCCGCAAGCGACGGCTCAAAAAAATCGCGCCGGCTTTCGTGTCCGACCGCGGCCGCACCGCCCTCCGCACGCGGCAACGGAGGCGAACGTCGGACATCGGCCCGACAAATATCCCCGCACGATTTGCCGTTCCGGAAATTAAACCTATCTTTGACGCAAATAAACACGCTGGATGTACGACACGTTTTTCAAACCGGATTCGGTTTCATAGGAATCCGCCCACCGTCGCGGATTCCGACACATCGGGTTCCCGGACATTGCGTCCGGGGAGATTTTTCATGTTATCCATTCATTCGCATCCGAAGGATCCGCTCGGCGGCTCCCCGCAGATGCACAAATACAAACAACGACAATGAGTAAAGAGTATAATCTGATTTCCGACTTCGACTACCGAATCATCGCAGCGTTTTTCGCCGGTCTCGACCGGCAAGGCCCGGGCGACGACGCCCAGACACGCCGCGCGCTGAGCTTCATCGACGGACTGCCGCCCCGTCCCCGCATAGCCGACATCGGCTGCGGCACCGGACGCCAGACGGCGGTGCTCGCATCGGCGCTCGACGGCCCCGTCACGGCCGTCGACCTGCTGCCCGAAATGATCGAGGGATTGCACCGGCGAATGGAGACCGAAGGCCGGACGGAGCAAGTCACGGGCATCGTCGCCTCGATGCTGTCGCTGCCCTTCGCCGAGGCGTCGTTCGACCTGCTGTGGGCCGAAGGTTCCATTTACAACATCGGCTTCGAGAAGGGGCTGACCCAGTGGCGGCGGTTCCTCAAACCCGACGGGTTCATCGCCGTCACGGAGTGTTCATGGCTATCGTCCGCACGGCCCGACGAAATGGGATTCTTCCGCGACAACTTCCCTGAAATCGACGACATTTCAGGCAAAATCCGCTGCATGGAACGGGCCGGATACCGTCCCGTCGCCCACTTCATCCTGCCCGATTCCTGCTGGACGGAAAACTACTACGAACCGGCAGCCGCCCGCGCACGGGAATTTCTCGCAACCTACGACGACGCCCCTCTCGCCCGACATTTCGTCGAACGATTGGAAGAGGAGATCGAGCAGTACCGTCGCTACGGCCGTCGTTACGGCTATGTCTTCTACATCGGGCAACGGACAGAGTGATCATCCGTATACACACGCACAGCGAGGGCCGGCAACCGATGTTGCCGGCCCTCGTTTAGTTCGGCCGCTACCGGTCGATCACCCCCGAACCGACCAGCGTCTCCCCGTCGTACCAGACGGCGAACTGGCCGGGCGTGACGCCCCGCTGGGGCTCGTCGAAAAGCAGATACCCGCCCTCGTCGCACACGACGAGTTCGGCGCCCTGCAACGGCTGGCGGTAACGGATACGCACTCGGAAACGCCGCCGCTGCCCCGCCCGCATCCGCTCGGCGGGGTCGATCCAGTGCAGGTCGCCAGCCTTCATGAAGAGCGCCTTGCGGTAGAGCCCCGGGTGCGCGTCGCCTTCGCCGACATAGATCACGTTCTGCCCGACGTCGGTGGCCAGCACGAAGAGCGATTCGCGGCGGCCGCCGATCCCCAGCCCCTTGCGCTGGCCGATCGTATAGAAATGGGCCCCGTCGTGCTCGCCGATCTTCTTGCCGTCGCGCACGGTGTAGCGCCACGGCTCGGCCAATGCCGGAAGGTCGTCGGGAGCCGCTGTGCGGGCGTATTTCGGCCAGTCGGCCCGTATCTCGTGGACGTTGCCCCGTTTGGCCGCGAGCTTCTGTTGCAGAAAAACCGGCAGGTCGACCTTGCCGACGAAGCAGATGCCCTGCGAATCCTTGCGCCTGGCCGTAGCCAGGTGCTGCTCTTCGGCGATGCGCCGCACCTCAGGCTTGGTAAGCCCCCCGACGGGGAAAAGCGCCCGCGACAGCTGCTCCTGCGACAACTGGCAGAGGAAATAGCTCTGATCCTTGTTGCCGTCGACACCCGCCAGCAGGCGGTAATGCTCCGTGCCGTCGGCCGCCGCGACGCACTCCCGCCGGCAATAGTGCCCCGTCGCCACGAAATCGGCCCCCAGCCGCAACGCCTCTTTCAGGAAAACGTCGAACTTGATCTCGCGGTTGCACAGCACGTCGGGATTGGGCGTGCGCCCCCGTTCGTACTCGGCGAACATGTAATCGACCACCCGCCGCCGGTACTCCTCCGAGAGGTCGACGACGTGGAAGGGGATGTCGAGCCACCTGGCGACCAGCTCCGCGAACACGCGGTCGTCGTGCCACGGGCAGTCGCCTTCGAGCGTACCCGTCGTATCGTGCCAGTTAATCATGAAGAGGCCCACCACCTCGTAGCCCTGCTCTTTGAGCAGGTAAGCCGCCACCGAGGAGTCGACGCCCCCCGAAAGTCCTATGACAACACGCTGCATGGTCTTCACTTCGAATTTTTCAGTCGTTCAGCGACAGCAGCCCCTCGGGCAGCGTCATCCGCAGGCGCCGGCCCTCGAAATCGATCCCCGCAATGAACTCCCCGACGGCCGGCACGAGGTATTCGCGCCCGTCGATCGTCACGCCCAGCAGCGGATTGGCCTCGCTGTCGTAATAGTCCGTCACCTCGCCCTGCCGGCCGTCCACGTCGGCGGCGAATCCGATCAGATCCTCCATATAGAACTCATCGTCGGAACGCTCTTCATCGGCCTCGACGAAGAGTTCGCGCCCCACCAGTTCGGAGGCTCGCCGCGCCGTATCCCAGTCGGCGAACTCCGCCAGCGCGCCCGCGGCTCCGCGACGCTCGAACCGCTCGCACCACAGCGGCACGTCGAGCGAATCGATGCGCACGAACAACGGCTCCGACTCCGGCGCGAAATCCTCCGGAAACTCCGTATAGAGCGCCACGACGACGCCTCCGCCCCGTTCGGCGCCGAACAATTTGGTCACTTTGGCAACAGGTAACAACATAACGATCCGGAATTAAATTTCAGCAATCGACGATCAATGCGGCCTCCGTCCGAACGGACTCGACAGCCATGCTGCCGACCGGAAGCCCCCGCCCGACCTCGTATGCTCCGTCACGAAAATTCCCTCCGACAACCCTCGCAGGGTATCAGAGGGAATTCCCTATCCAATAATCGAAAAGCCTTATTCTGCGGCAGCCTCGCCCTCGGCAGGCGCTTCGGCGGCTTCGCCCTCGGCGGCAGCCCCTTCGGCCTCAGCGGCGGCAGCGGCTTCGGCAGCCTTCTTCTCGGCGATCGCCTTCGCACGCTCCTCCTTCACCTTGGCCTCGGCAGCCAGACGTGCCTTCTCGGCAGCCTTGGCGTCGGTGGCGAGCTTCGACTCCTTCGAAGCGATCTTGCCCAGCTTCTCCTCCATCCACTTGTTGAACTTGGCCTCGGCATCCGACTCCGAGAAAGCGCCCTTGGCTACACCGCCCAGCAGGTGCTTCTTGTAGAGTACGCCCTTGTACGAAAGAATCGCACGGCAGGTGTCCGTGGGTTGCGCGCCTTTCATCAACCAATCCAGAGCCCGTTCGAAATTGAGCTCGATCGTAGCAGGATTCGTAATCGGGTTGTAGGTACCCAATTTCTCGATGAACTTGCCATCACGTGGCGCTCTGCTATCTGCGGCAACGATATGATAGAAAGGCGCAGCTTTCTTTCCGTGACGTGCCAAACGAATTTTAACAGCCATTTGCTTGTAAAAATTTAATTGTTAATCAGTTATTAAAAGCGCAAAACCCTCGCGGACTTTGCAGCGGGGCAAAGATAGCAAGAATTTTCCACGCGGCCAAATTTCCGCCGGCCAAAAACGCCGCCGACCGGAGCCCCCTAAACGACACCTCCGCAAGCGTGTTCCGAGCCGCAGTCCCGACGGCCGCACGGACGCCCGCCACCTCTGCGGACGGCCGTACACCGTTCGCTCCTGCGTGCCGGAGACCGACTCCGTGCACCGACAGCCGTCGCAGGTTCAGTACTCGACCTTGTCCTCCTTCCGCTCCCACAGCCGGAAGGCCTGCAACGCCTCGGCGCGCATCATCTCCTCGGAGGGAACCGTCCGCCGCGACGGGGCGAGCGGGATCTGGTCGTAGATAAACGAATCGTCGAAGCCGATCCGCTTGGCGTCCTCGCGCGTATTGGCGAAATAGATCTTGCGGATACCGGCCCAGTAGATCGCGCTCAGGCACATCGGGCACGGTTCGCAGGAGGAGTAGATTTCGCACTCCTCCAGCTTGAAATCCTTCACCGCGGCGCAGGCGGCGCGAATGGCCGAAACCTCGGCATGCGCCGTGGGATCGTTGAGCAGCGTGACGGAGTTCGTCCCCGTGGCCACCACCTCGCCGCGACGCACGACGACGGCCCCGAACGGGCCGCCGCCCTCGGCGACGCTCTTCTCGGAGAGCGCGATCGCCAGCTCCATAAATTTGTTTTTCGAACCGTTCATGTTTTCGATCTTTAAAACGGGGGATGATCCACCGATACAAATATAGGGATTTTCGCTATATTTGCAAAAAGAAGCGCACTATGCATCCATCGGATATTATCGGCTCGATCGCCGCCATCGCCATGGTCTTCGGGTACCTGCCCCAGACCGTGCGTACCGTTCGCACCCGCTCCACCGACGACATCGCCACGGGCACCTTCCTGATGATGGGGTTCGGCTCGGCCTGCTTCGCCGTGCAGGGCATCCTGACAGGCAACATCCCCCTGTTCGTCACCAATCTCCTCACGACGATCATGAGTTCGATCGTCTTCGGGATCAAGATCTACAACGACTATTTCAAAAAGAGACGGTAGCCCCCCGTCGCACGACATCGATGAAAACCTATGATTTCGACCGGATCGTCGACCGGCACGGCACGAACGCCGTAAAGTACGACGCGCTGACCGACGTGTTCGGCAGCAAGGAGCTGCTGCCCCTGTGGGTGGCGGACATGGACTTCGCAACGCCCGATTTCATCCTCGACGCACTCCGGCGGCGGCTCGACCATCCCGTGCTGGGCTATACGCAACTGCCCGACGACTACTGGCCGCAGATCGCCGCGTGGATCGAAGCCCGCCACGGCTGGCGTCCCGATCCGGCGTGGATGCGCTTCATTCCCTGCATCGTCAAGGGTATCGGCATGGCGGTGCTGGCACTTACCCGTCCAGGCGACAAGGTGGTCATCCAGCCGCCCGTCTACCACCCCTTCCGGCTGGTCCCCGAACAGATGGGACGCCGCGTGGTCTGCAACCCGCTGCGGCGCACGGGCGACCGCTACGAAATGGACTTCGAGCAGCTCGAAGCCCTTCTGGACGACGACTGCCGGCTGCTGCTCCTCTCCAACCCGCACAATCCCGCGGGCATCGTCTGGCCGGAGGAGACGCTGCGCCGGCTGGCCGCGATCTGCGACCGCCGCGGCGTCGTGGTCGTCTCGGACGAGATCCACTGCGACATGGCGCTCTACGGGCATCGTCACCGCCCCTTCGCATCGGTCAGCGACGCGGCGGCGCATTGCAGCGTCACCTTCGGCGCCCCGACCAAGACCTTCAACATCGCCGGCGTGGTCAGTTCCTACGCGATCGTCCCCGACGAGGCGCTGCGCCGCCACTTTTTCGGCTGGCTCGAAGCGGGTGAGTTCCACGAGGCGCCCCTGCTCTCGGCCGTCGCTACCCGGGCGGCTTTCACGCCCGAAGGCGACGCATGGCGGCGGCAGATGCTGCGGTACGTCGAGGCGAACGTCGACTTCACCGACGACTTCCTGCGGCGATACGTTCCCCGCATCCGGGCGATCCGCCCCGAAGCGTCGTTCCTCGTCTGGCTCGACTGCCGGGAACTGGGGCTGGCGCACGATGCGCTCGTCGACCTCTTCGTCGCACGCGCCGGACTGGCGCTCAACGACGGCGAGATGTTCGGCCCCGGCGGCGAAGGACACATGCGGCTGAACGTCGGGCTGCCGCGCATCCGGCTCGCCGAAGCGCTCGAACGACTGCGGGCGGCGGTCGACGCACGCTGAGACCCGTTCCGGCAGACGTCCCGACCTGCACTGCGGCAGGCGCCGCTTCGCGCCATCGCGATCCGCCCTCCCATTACCACACCCCGCCGCCGCGATTCTCCGTCGGGTGGGTTTGGAAAGTCGGTGTATTTATATTACTTTTGTGCCGCAAAACGTACTGCATCCGATATGGACAGACGGTTCCGTAGCTCAGTTGGATAGAGCAACAGCCTTCTAAGCTGTGGGTCTTGGGTTCGAATCCCAACGGAATCACGAAAGAAAAAACCGCCTCTCAAAGTATTGAGAGGCGGTTTTTGTCGTCTTATCGGCTTCTTTCCAACAAATATTTACACATCGAAATCGCTTACTTTTGACACTTTCTGTATATATTTGTCTGCAATTGTTGTTCTAATGTTGTTCAGCTATGGCGACCTTCCGAACCTGTATCTTTTCCCACCAGCGACGCGCAGACGGTACTTACAATATCAAGCTGCGCATAACCCACCACCGAAAAAGCCGCTGGATAAGCACGACGCTCTATGCGCTGCCCGATGATCTGACGCGGGGATTGAAAATCAAGGATGAAAAACTCAGCCGCAAATGCCGCGAACTGGTCGAAGATTGCATCGACCTCTGCAACGACATGGGATACGCCGTCGAGGAAATGGAGATCGACGAACTCGTCGCACGCATCAAATCAGGATTGAAAGGCGGAGAGCGATTCCGGCTCGATTTCATAGCGTATATGAGGCAGGAAGCGGCGCGGATGAATTCCGGTACGGCATCGATTTACATGACAGCCCTCAACGCGCTGAGACGATACATTGGCCGCGATACGCTCGACATCGGCGAGATCACGGCACCGTTCATCAAAGGATTCGTGCAATTCATCGAATCGGAGCCTTCGCAACGAGGCGCCAACCGAAAGCAGAAAGGTGAAACTGCAACCAAAAACAAGGGCAACAGGGCACTGTCTCTGTATATTTCGCGCATCAAAACCATCTATAACCGCGCGAAGGAAGAGTTCAACGATGAAGAACTCGGACAAATGAATATTCTGGGCAACCCTTTCAGAAACTTGCGCCTCGAAACACCCGCGCCGACGGCCAAACGAGCCATCTCCGCGGAGTCGATACAGCAGATAATCGACTTGCCGCCACTCGCCAACGAACGCGCTCGGATGGCGCGGGATTGCTTCCTCCTGTCGTTCGCACTGATGGGGATGAACAGCGCCGATCTGCTGACCTGCCCGCCGGCCAGGAAGGACGAAATCGTGTATTTCCGGCAAAAAACCGCATCCCGCCGCACGGACCGTGCAGAAATGCACGTTCGGATAGAGCCGTGCGTCAGCCCTTTGATCGCTCGCTATTCGGATAAGACGGGGAAACAGCTGCTTCACTTCTACCTCCGCTACAAAGATCGCGTGTCATTCAACAAAGCGATCAACAAAGGCCTGAAAGATGTCGGCGAGGCGATAGGCGTCGATGGCCTGACGTTCTACGCTGCGCGGCACTCCTGGGCAACCATAGCGCGGACTCCCCGAGAGGAGGGCGGAGCCGGACTGGACAAATACGTGATTCATGAAGCGTTGAATCACGTTGACACATCCATGAAAGTCACCGATATTTACCTCGTGAAAAACTGGCGTGTCATTTTCGACGCCAACAAAGCCGTAATGAATCTTTTCGATTGGAGCGGAATCGGGAAATAATTCCGGCAACGAGTTATCGGAACACGGCCCATCCTATTTTCGTGCCGACATATTGTTCTTCCCGGATCGGATCATACCCTACTATGACCTCACCGCTCCATCGGCCTCTCGTATAGCGTCCGTAGATGCCCGCCCACTGGTTGTATGGATCGATTCCGAGGGCGAGTCCCATTTCCCAGCGCGGCGGCCGCACCTCGGTATGCAGTTTTGTAACCGTAATCTCACGGACAACGGGCTTTACTATGGCCGAAGCCCGCAACAGCCGGTTTTCTCCTACGGTCGCATCGACAAGGAATGTTCCGGTCGAATCGGCGGAGAAATCCAGCCGGTAATCCCGTTCGAGCAGATAGTCGGCGATGATTGCGGCTGTATCTACACTCATGTATTTCCACACCGTATCGGCCGGTTCGCGCACCGCGACCGGATAAGGTTCCCGAATGGTGTCGTACACGGGAACCGGCCACTGTACCCATCGGGTAACGGTGCTGTCGCGCATTTCGACGGAAGCCGCCCCGCGGCGGTAGCCCCAGCCGAAAAACAATCCGGCGAGCAACACAATACAGATTATCTTGCGGATCAATTTCATAAACAAAAAGCGGTAATTCCGAATCATTGGAATTACCGCTTCATGACTATATAGTGTTCGATGATCTATTCTAACCCATATCGTTTCATCGTTCTTCGGTCGATTGCAGGCGATTCTTTCAATAGAGAGTACACCTGTGTAAGATCAGCTTCATCCAAATATCCGATGTATTCTGCATTTTCCGCAATGCGGATTTCTTCTATATCTCGGATTGAATAACAGTCCACGTATCTATATTGGCCTTTCAGAAATTCGTATTTTTCAGGATAGATACAATGTTGAAAAGGAGCTATCACGTGGGCGAAATTGATATTCACATTTGTGTTTATCAGAGATACCCCGACATAATTACCTTCGGCATCGACGCCGACGATGACAAAATATTTCGTCCGGCCGATCGCATGTTCTCCCTTCGGCGTTACTCGATCTTTTGGGTAAAATTCCATTCGAAAGATACTTCCGACCTTGATTTGTGCTTTTTTCAGCACTTCGATTTCACCCAGCAACATCAGTCTAGCGCCTTGTCGATTTCCAATGAATCAGCCAGATATGCCAACACCTCTTCGCTTGCGCCACTTTCCCTGGCTATGCTCAGATCATCCATTTTATGGCTGGTCGGATTATGAAAAGCCCTTGTCCACTCCGCACCGTGCGTTTTGGCCATCAACTTATCGAATCTCATTCGAGATACTTCCCCTATGGCTTCGTCAAGACATTCGATATTTGATTTCGAGAGACATTCCATGTCCGGCTGCTCATTGGCCGTGAAGCTCTCGTCCTGATAGTCTATCGCCGCTGCAATACGAGACAATACCCTGTCGTCGCAAAATCGATAAGGCTGACTTTCACCTCTGGCAACACGCAAGATATTGTACATGAGAGACGGGACCGGCCCGAAAGGCAATGCGGAAATCCGGTCGTTGAACAAGGGAAGCGCGTATTTTACGAAATGGTTTTTCTGTGCATAGAAAGCCGTCTTGACGATATGGTATACATCCCTCGTTCCATCCGGCATTTTGTTCAGTATGTACAGCAACACCGCTTTCATACGCTGTATATCCGGTTCTCGCATAACAGTAAAGGTGTTTGGTTTGCTCGGTTGCAAAGATAATGCATTTTTCATAAATGTTGAATTTCATCCTTCGTTTTCTCGCCTCGGCATAGTCCGAACAAGTTCGGCTCTGCGCGCGGCTTAGCGAAAACGCTCAATTTTCGAACGAACTGGCAATTCCAATATTTCAAAGAGCGTATTCTAATTCGGGGCGGTTGTCAAATAATTCGTGACAACTGCCCTCATTCTTCACAGATGCAACACCTGCCTTCGGTTCTTCCCGTCGGCACGGTATGAAATATGGATCCAGCGGCCCCGATTCTCGTCGATGAGCTGGTCGAAGGGGATCGCGCTGGCTGCGATGCGTTCGAACAGCCGCAGATTATCCGCGACGCTGCCGGTGGTGATGTCGGCCGCTTCGCCCTTCATGTGCTGGCTTGCCGCAGCTCCGCCGACGGCTGCGTTGAGCGCCGGCGATCGGTAGCCGCTGTTCACGCCGATCGGCTTGCCCCAAAGTTCGCGCACGGGATCGAGGCATTCGTCCATCAGCGCATTGAGCCGGCGAATGACGTCGTGCGACGGCGCGTTGTCGATGCTGCGCGCTGCGGCCGTATCGGAACGCACCAATTCGGAAAGGGTGAAATACGTTGCCATACCTATCCTTTCATTCGGTCATACCACATCTTTGCCCGCCAGCCTGCGGCGGCTCCTGCGGCCGCCCCGAATCCTGCGCAGAGCGTCGCCGTAGTGCGGATGCCGCTCGGCAGGAGGTTGAACAGAACGACCAGCGCAATGACGGCGGCCGACACGCAGAGCGCGATTTCGACTTGCTTTTTCATGGTTTTTACAGTATTAAGGTTGAAGCGATTCATACGTTATCGATACTCGGGCAGCAGGTATTGGATGTTCATGGCCGCCGTATGCATGATCTCCCGCGCATTCTCCTCCGATACGGACAGCGGGCGGGTGAACTCGCAGAAGATGCTGCCTATCCAGTCGTGGCGGTTGTCGTTGAGCCGTTTGATGATGGCCGCCCGACATCCGTAACTCGAAAGGATGGACTTCGCATATTTGTCGTTCACCTGCTCGTCGATGTCCGTGATGTAGAGGAAGAGGTTCTTCACCAGATCGCTGCTGAACTTCGGCACCTCCGAAATCGGAAGGCCCTGCATGTGCGGTTTCATCGGTTCCACCCCTTTGCGCTTGACCTCGTAATAGACGGACAGCAGGCTTTCGTTGCCGAGCGGATGCGGCTGTACGATATAGACCCGATCGGCATCCAGCTCGTGCAGGACGCTCCACAACTCACCGTACACGATAGACGAATTGTCGGCCCGACGGATGCTTTTCGTCTCTTCGTCCTTTTTGAACTTCTCGATTTTCAGGTCGGTCAGCTTGTTTTTGCTGTACTGGTTATAGGCGAACCACGCAGCGATAATAGTCCCGAGGGCACTGATGATTGCGGGGAGATATTCCATAGCGATTTCAAAGGTTAGGCGTCGTGTACATGCAGTGATTCCACCTCTTCGCGCTGCGCCATCCGCTCGGCTTCGAGCTCTGCGAGGGTCAGTTCGTTACGGTTGTACTCGTCGTTTGCCTCCTGGTATCGTGCGAAGTCTCGGGGATAGGTCTCTCGGAACGATGCGCCCGTCTTATTACATTTGGCGGCCCGCTCGTCCGAGGAGGCCATGATCGCACGCAGCGTCAGCTGCCGCGATTGCAAAGTGTCGATTCTCTTTTGCAGTTCTTCCATCTATAATGAGGAAATAAAGATCATATACTGTCCTATGCAGCGGATATACGAATACATCGTACCGTCTTGTCTGAAACTCATGAATGCATGTGTATAGCTCCCCTCGCAGCTCGTCCATAATGGCGTATCGCCGTAGACGGGGGCTTTCCCCAGACGCACCAGCGTGCGGTTCACTGGGTCGCGTTCCACATCGTCGGCCGCCAGCACGCGATCTTTCATGAACAGGTATAACTCTTCGACCGACGGCAGCCACCAGCCGCCCGCTTCGAGCCCTGTCGTCGCACCTTCGACCGCGACGCCGTATTCGAGAGCGGCAGCAGCGGCCGGATAGCAGGGTTTGCTCTGACCGTAAATATCGGTGAAACGCAGGCGGCCGATCTTTGCCGTGTTCGTCCTGCCGTCGCGCAGCATCGCTCCGTAAGCGGACGGATACTCAGCCATGTGTTCGCCGAAGAGATACGACGCATAATCCGCATAGGCAGCCCGCAGCTCGGCGCAGAACTCCGACGTCTCGAACGATGCCTGATTGACGATCGTCGCCGAACCGAGCGGGATATTCGATGTCGGCGTAGTACCGTCGACCGATTGACTTTGCAGGAATTTGTCGAAATTCATACCTGCTTTTCTATCGTTCACTCCATTTTTCCGGCGGATATACTCGATCGTCTGCCCTTCATCGAGCAGCACTCCGGTCAGCGAAACCATATAATTCCGATCGTCGGCTCTTCTTGTGAGTGTCGCGCCGCTGACGACATCGATGCTTGTCCATGTCTCCACATACCCTCGCGACGAGATAACCACCCGACCGTCGGTCTCATCTGCTTCGGCACTCCATCCTCCTCTATCGTAAGCCGATAGGGTGACATTTAATATCTTGTACGTTTTGAATGTGTTGTCGATTTGGGTCGCGAGTTGAGCAATAGAAATGCCGGCAGCATAGGTTATCGAAATATCGTATGTCGAAGCAATTCGCAGCACGATCGTCCCGCCGGCGGCCAGATCGAAGCCCGACAAGGCGACCTCATATCGATAGGCCCACGTTGCGATACCGGGCTTGTCGAGTTGCGCGATCAGCACCCTGTCCCCCTGCCGAGCATAGACGACGGCCAGCGGGGTGAGGCTTTCGGGCAGCTGTGCGGCCGAGAGGGTCGCACCCTTGACGAACCGGATCGCACCGGCCGTCTTGTCGTAGACGGCAAGATCGCCAACCGTAGCGGCGTCTTTTTCCACGAAGGCGCCCCAAGTCGCCGCGAAGCCGATCTGCCGAGCCTGCGCAGCGGCATTGACAGCGTACCACTCCGCGTTCGAGGGATCGGTCAGTTTCGCGTAGACGTCGGCATGAACCGTCACGGTGATCGCTGCGGTGTTGCCCGCATTCTCGACAAGATATTGCAGCGATTCAAGCGACAGCAGCGGAGAATGTGCGAATGTCAGGCTGCTTCGCAGATTCCGGATGCGCACGCGCTCCAAAAGCGGACAATACGCGAATACTTCCGTATTGATCGCAACGCTGTCGCTCAACAAGATGACCCCGACGACGGTTTTGAGTTTCGAGCAGGAACGGAACAGGTTGCGACAATCGATTAAACCTGCCGCGGTATCGTCATTGACAGCGATATATGCTTTTTCGAGCGTCGATCCTGCAAAGGCCGAACGGGCTGTCGTCAAGGCTCCATTGTATCCGGTTACATCCGCTCTCGGAGGCAGATTCACGGGGATAGTGGCATAGAGGAGTTTGGATGTCCAATCAACGCCGTTGAGCACGTTATGCGACTGCTCGTAGATCTTGGTCATCGTCGGGGTGTCGATTCCCGTGTAGTCGGCCACAGTCCAGCTCTTCGCCGTATCGTCCCACACCGCACCGGCCGCCACGAAGAGGTCGTGCAGCGGAGAACCCGAAGGGGTGAGCAGCGATTGCTGGTAGTCGAGCACGGCCGTGCCGCCCGTTGCAGTCGGAACATACGGCAGATCGAGGCCCGCGCCCGACGTGTCGCGCCACTTGTCTGCCAACAAACCGGCGGCAATGTATTCGGCGACAAGTCCGGTGCGCATCTCACCCGACAGAGGCAGCATATACCGTTCGGGTTCGCCGCCGTTCCACAGCGTAGCGACCTCCGAGGCCGTAAGGGCGTAGTTGAAAAGACGTGCGCCGAGGATAATGCCCGGGTATTTCAGCTGACCGGTTTTCAGCCCGCCCAGCGAAAACCCTACGGGAGCTGTATAGGCGGCGAAATCCGATGTGCGATTTCGTGCGATCGAATTAAGATACCCGACGGCTTCGCCTTGTTTGTCGACCGTGACGATTACCTGATAGACCTTACCCGTTTCGATCTTGTCGTTCAGAAGGTATTTCCCGCAGAAGATGAGATAGACGTAATCGTCTATCGTGTACAGATAAATCCCCTTCGAAAGCGTGCTGTAATCGTGATCGGAAAACAGCAGGTGGATAGCGCCCTTCGTATATTCATTGTGCGAGAAAACCACGGAAAACGTTTTGTTTCCGTCGATGAGGAGTTGCGCATCATCGGAAAAGAAACAGCCGTTGCCCGTTTTGACGCCCGTCTGACGCCCCTGCAAAGGGGCTATCTGCGACGATTTGACGAAGCCCGTCGCGGGGTCGAGGTCGGCTTTGCCGGCGAGTGCATCGGGAATATCCGATACGGACACAGAGGTACGCGTCGCTGAAAAGGTGCCTCCTGACTCTGTAATGGTCAATGCAATGTATTTCCCCGAAGATATATATTCGATTTCGAGTGTTATTTTCAGTGGCAGACCAACACTCCTATTTACATCTACTATCACAGGAATAGATGCACTCCTGTTCGCCGCAGCGGGATCGGTCGACACAACGACGATACAGTTTCGCCTGAGCAACTTCGAGCATAACTTTCTGAATGCGTCTACACCCCCGACGGCCGCACTGATCTCTTCGCTCGTACTGTCGCTATCGATGCCGAGATAACCGGAGGGAAGGGCCGTGTTGTTGAGCAGATCGGCCCACTCCATCGATGATGCCGTATACGGCAGTCTCGATAAGGTAAATGTTTCCGATGTCAACGTAAGACTGGACGGGAGCACGTATGTCTGCGATGCATAATATCCGATGACGGCCTTCGTATCGGCATGCACTCCATATCCTGACGGTACGAGGTATTGTCCTCCGTTATCGGGAATCCTGACAACAGGTACCGTGTGAATCGGATCCGCAACGATCCGATCGTATGCTGCCGCGATTTCAGAGGCAGACATATCGGGCAGATAGCTGTCCTCTATGGGGCCGGCTTTGGTCAACAACACCACAGGGGTTGTGTTCCCCAGAAACTCGGCGATCTGGTCGAGCGTGGCGAAGGTGGACATGCTATCCCCGTCCTGAATCTCCAACGCAACCGCACCGTTCAGGGTCTGAGCTTGCTGTAAGTCTTTGATCTTATAATTTGCCATAGTGTCATTCGGTTTTGGGTAGATCGCCCAGACGCAGGAAATCGTGTACGTTGGACGGATGTTGTCTGAGATGATGCCGAGCCGCTGCGGCCGTCAGATTCAGGTGTGTGTAGAGTTTTCCGCGATAGCGGATCACGATGCCGGATTTGAGCATGTAACCGCCGTTTGCGCCTTTCTGCTCCTTCCGCAAATAGGAGGCGATCATCGCGGCCGCATCACGGAACCGGTTGGGACACCGGCCGCTGAAATCGGAAAGCATCGGACGCCCGAACACTTCCCGATAATCCGATTCGATCCGCTTCTTCTCTTCCATGCACAGAGAGGTGCCCGATGCGCACCTCTCCATGTACCAGTCCAACGGTTGCATACCCCCCCCCTACTCGGCCGGAGTACACAATGCTTCCAGCGCGGCGCGAGAAGCGTCGATACCGCCGGCGTCGAAGAAGATCTGCGGCGTCGGTGCGTTCTGCTCGATCAGGTCGCCGCCCCAACCTCCGTTGTAGCCGTCGCCGTACTTGTCGAGCGTCGCGTTCTGCATCGATGCGCCCTGTTCGTAGCCGATCACACAGAACGCCTGGCTGCCGTCCGCACCCTTCGCCTTGTTCTCGTAGACAGCGACCCAGTCCTCGTTCTTGAACGCCTCGATGTTCTGCGAGTTCGCGGGGCTGTCGGCCAGCATACGCAGCGGCAGCGTCTTGTTGATGGCGATGCCGATTTCGGCGTTCTGATCCTCGTAGATCAGCCCGTTGTAGGGCGTTTTGGAGGGAATCGAGAACCGATAGGCCCTCTTGCCGGATTTGAGTGCGATCTTGGTGATCTTCGGTTTGGTGTAGGTCGTCGCCGATTCGTCCAGATCGGACTTCTTGATAAGATAGGCAATCTTCTCGACGCCCACCCCATAGACCGTGTTGCAATCTTGCAGGATATCGCCTGCCAGATCATTGATACATTCTGCCATTGTTTTTTTAATTTATTATAAAAGGGTTAATTCGTGTTTGAAGCAAATATAGGATACGCAGGAAGGGTTCCTCCGAACTTTTCGCTGTTTTTTACCTTTTGCGTCCGGCGTAGCGCGCCGTCTCATCCTGCACCTTGACCCGCCGCTGACCGTTGTTTATATCCCTGACCGTCACGACAGGGTTCGGAAGCCGGCGCATCACGCGCTCGAACATCTGTTCCATCTGACGCATCCCCGAACTCTTCTCCGGAAGATGCCGCGTCGGAATGGCGTTGCCGCCGCTCGACACGTTCATCATCGAGAGCACCGGCCCCCAATCCACGACCGCACGGGCCGTCATCACGGCCTCGCCGTTGGACAGCCGCGCAGGGATGCTGTCGCTCGTACCCGTGCCGGGGCCGGTCACAAGACCGCCGCGGGCATAGTGGTATTTCGCGCCCTCCTCGGCCGCAGTACTATTCAACGATTTCATCTGAGATATAACGCTCGTAATGGTCGCAATAGCAGTAATGGAAGCTGCGATGCCCTCCCAAATATTGCCAGTGGAGAACGCCTTACTCAACGCTGCACCCATTGACGCGATAGCTTGGGCCATACCTAACACTGCAACAACCGGCGCGCCTGCACCGGCCTCTTCCGCCAAACCGGCCAGTGCTCCCGCGAGATCGCTGGCTGTTTGGAAACTCATTTGCATGCTCTGCTCCTCTTTTTGGGCGCCTTTATTCATTTCGTCATGCAGGCGAATGAGCATTTCAAGCCGGCGGTTGTCTATTTCGATAGCCGAATCCCCCATTGCTCGGTACGCTGCGGCATACGAATCGAATTCGGCCAACTGTTCCCGAAGAATGGCAACGGTTTCATTCTGCGCGGCCTCATCTCCGCCTGTGGCCTGCGCATTCAGAATCCGATTCCGGTATTCGGCCTGTTTCTGATTATATTGGGATATGAACTCGGCCGATACCTCCTTGTCCATCTGCGACAGGATTTTTTCGAAATCACCCATCACGTCAATACCCGTCTTACGAATGATTTCCCGTTGCTCGTCAACCCATTTTTGAAGTTCCTGTTTGCTGCGGGCATAATACCCCTCCATCATTCGTTCTGCTTTTTTTACGCCGGATTCATCGGCATACGGGTCGTCGTTCGCCGATTTTGAACTTTTCTCAGATTCTTTTATTCCCGCTCTGTCGAGGATTGATTTCGCATCCGCATTTCGTGCGACAGTCAATTGCGTGAATGCCGATGCCTCCGCTTCGAGGGCTTCGGCCTCGGCTAATATTTCCTTCTTCTCGTCTTCGGTATATGCTATATAACGATATTCAAGAGTTATATTTCCATAATCATCTATACCTTTATAGACTGTTTGTTTACCTTTTTCTATTTTTTCTTCCGCTTCTTGTCGGGCAATCAACGCATCTTTGTACTTTTGAGTTGCCAGTTCGTTCGCAGCATTAGCTTGCGCGCGCAGATTCATTGCTTCGATAAACGCATCCGTATTCTGAATAAACAGATTATCGGCGTCCGCAACCGTTGTTATAGCTACTCCCAACTTATCGAACGCCTCTCGGTTGTTTTTGACAAACTCTGTTTTTGCTTTGAGATCATCTCCCAATTGATTCCATTGCAGCTGCAAGGCCCTGAGTTGGGCAACCTGATCGCCATAACTGCCGGAAGATTCTGCCATTTGCTTATTCACCTCTGCCTGGGCTTCCGCCATTGTCATGGCGGCCTCTCGCCCCTTGAACAGATTCCCGATCCAGCTGACAATATCCTTCCCATATACCGTGAGCAAGGTAATGCCGACGGATATAAGGCTGTTCCAGCTGAACACCGCAGCTCCCAGCTGTTTGAGAATCGGTACACTCTGCTCGGACGACTTATTAAACTCTCGCAGTTTGTTGATCTCGTCGACGAGCATCGGGATATTGCCCGAGATGGCGAGGAAGAACATGTCCGCTCCCATTGCGGCCGACGGCAACTCGCGGACGATCTGCGACACGGCGACATTCAGCCCGTTGAATGCCGACTGGTAATTTCCCACATTCGAACGGAAATTCCCCAGCCGTTGTTCGGCCGCACTGACTTGCGTCTGTATCTTGGATATTCGCTCCGCTAACCCATTGCCTATGGCACCCGCCCGATCGGCTGCCGACAGAGCGTTGTACTCCGCCGTAAGGTTACGGATGGATGCGCGTAATCCATTCACTGCCCCTTCGAGATTCTTCTCCTCTTTGATGTTGTCCTGAATCTCGCGCGAGTAGGTGCGCATCGCCGATTGGAGCGCCTTTACCTCTGCCCTGTTCGCAGCCAGCTCTTGCGTCGTTTGGGCTACCCGTTCATTATAGGCCTCCTCGTCGATCGTTCCGGCTTTGCGCTCGGCTCTAAGTTCCTTCAAACCGGCTTTCAATTCGGAGATCCGGTCGTTGAGCGCATCGATACGTTTGGCCGATTCGGACATCCCTTTTATCAAATCTTTGTACTCTACGCGGATGTTGATTGTTTTATCTATGCTCTCCATTGCAATAAATTTCTATTTTTCATATCTTTGTTCTTAACCAAATCTCAATCATCATGACAGGCATCTATGCAATCATCGGAATCGTAATGCTGGTATTCGGCATTCTGCAAATCGTTCTTTTCTTCAAACTCTGGGGAATGACGAACGATGTAGGTCAAATCAAGGGTTTACTGTCTAATCTTTCAACTCAAAAAGCCACCGCTGCAATGAGTTCTCATGATTTAGAGCAAACATCGCCCGAACAAAAAACCGAACAAAAAGTTGTCGGGAAATGGCCTGTGGGAACTCTTGTTGTTCATACGGCTACGTGGCAACAGATGCGCATCAAGGAAATCACGCCCGACCATAAATATGTGTGTACACAAGGTAATCTTGTTAGGGGCCCATATACAGAAGGATGTTTGATGTCATATGAAGACTACGTTACTACCATTTTAAGTGAAAACAAATCCAGCAGCTCCGTAGTAGGCATTGTGATTGCTCTTATCGGTATTTTAATCATCGCTATTCTATTTTTTACAGCTTGATCAATTTGCACTCGCATATACCGTCCTCACCGGTGGTGACGGAGTAGATGGCGAAATAGCATCCGTAGACATCGAGGTAAACCCGCCGCGTATAGTCGAGATTGCAGATGTCGGCCACGGTCAGTTTGACGTAGACCGTAATCATGCGGAACTTTTTCAGGATCCGCTGGTAGTCTGCATACCGTTTCGCCACGATACCCTCCGACCCGCCGAAATACATCGTGCGGGGGAACAGGCCGTGCCTGTAACGACCTGCCGGCGAACCGTTCCCGTCTTCAATCGTCGTATTCACATCGGCAAGAATACGGGCAGAAGGAGCAGCGTAATTTACCTTCTTTGCTCCGCTGACTGTCTGTTCCTCATAGCAAGGCACAAAAGCGAATGGCCTATCAGGGCGATCCGGATTCCAACCTGTTCTATTGGCCGAAGCCGAGAAATTCAATGATACCAATTCATTCCCCCGCTCGATGTTCTCGTTGTCGATGGAGATGATACCCTGCGTGTTCAACATCTCGGCGTCCTCGTCGTTGTCGTAGTCGAGCGTGTTGGTCTGGGCATAATCCCCCATCGTGAACTCCGTCCCCTCCGGCCGCCAGATTTCGCCCCGATCGTTCAGAATCACTTTGCGGCTCCAATCCTGAATCGTTGCGTCGAGATGACTGTCGACGATTCGTTTGTCGGTTTGCGTGTTCGGCGTCCGGTCGTCTTCCGAACCAACGGTGCGGTAGTCGTAGTCGATCGTGTCCGTCGAATTATAGAACTGATCGGGCGACATCATGCGGATCGTATTGCTATCCGAACTGTCCGGATAGGCGAAAAGTCCGGCCATTGTCATCAATGCCGACAGGAACTCCGCGTGCGTCATATCCGGCAGGTTCTCGGCAATCGGAAACGGAGAGGGGAATTGGATGTCGTCGAAATGGGGCGTGATGATGAATCGGGCAGCGATCGTTTGCTCCTGTTCGACTGGATAGAGGTATTTTATCTGCCAGTAAACATAATCCGTGTCTTGGACGTCGATTTCCAAATCTTTCACGATATCGGGACCGATTCCAAATGTCGCTAAGCCATTGCTTATTGTACCTCTACGTTCGAAAAGGAGTTTGCGAGTTTGGGACTCGTTGGTAGTGTTAACTCCGTAAAGAGCGATAGATGGTGATACATTTCCGAATTTATTCCCTTTAATTCCGACAGGGTTGTCGTCGTAACTTAAAATGGAAACTGAAATCTTTTCCAAATTTGAAACGTTGAAATTACGATAACGAGACCCCGTGTCACTCCCTGTTCCCGTATCAATTTCAATATCCCACAATCCCCGTTTGTCGGCCGTGATATTCTCCTGCTTGAATTCGATATTATTGATGTATTGTAACGTGCTATATAAATATCCGGAACTTGCCTCGAACCGATCCGAATACCAACTGTCGGGCCCCGAGTTTTTCGACACGAGCGGAACGATCATCGGATGTTTGTCGCTGGTTTGGCTCAAACGGGTTATATTCTCTATCGTGATACCGTGATATTTCTGTATGGCATCCAAGATCGCGGATACTTGTACGGACGGATGCGAATAATTGATATTACGTCCTGCTCCGAAATCAATCTGGATAAATCCAGCCAATGTCGTTTCATCTGGATCTACATATTTTGTATTCTCATTCCACTCGACATAATCCGCTCCCGCCACCTCGATGATCTGCTCGCGCAGATCGCGCAGCGAAGCGTCGAACAACGGCTGGAAGTTGTCGATGTTGCCCCACACGAGTGTGATGTTGATCGTGTCGGTTACGTCCGTAACCATCGCATACCCCCGCGTGAAGATCGGGAATCCGCCGAGGTAGTACGCTGCCGAATGCTTCCCGTATACCGCCGAATCGTCCAAGATGTCGATGCGGTCGATCAGACCGAAGGCCTTGCGGTTGCGGGGCGTCAGCGGCAGATTGATCTCCGCGCTGCGGTTGCTCTGGATCACGTCGAGATCGTTGAAGACCGGCGACTGGAAGATCAGCGACGGCGTATCTTCCAGATCGCACAACTGACCGTTTATGTAGAGTTCCTTCGTCATAGCGTCAAGTGCTTTATCGAAAGTTCTACCACGCAGTCCTGCATGCAGGCATTCGTCCGCGAGATGTCGCCGTCTTCGACATAGGCGTCGATCCACACCTTCCGCCGGGCGTCGTACAGCTGCACCTCCCGCCCGGAGAGAATCGATGCGCACAGGTCGAACAGTTCACGGTCGACCAGTCCGCTATGGAGCGTATGGGTCGTGGTCGCCGTGATCGTGCGGTGGCGTTCGGGTGTCAGTTTCTCGGAGAGCGTTTCGAAGGTCTCGTCTTCGGATACGTCGTCGACGCGCTCGGTCGGATGCCAGAGAAAGTAACGCATCAATCCCGTTGCATCGCGCCAGCGCACGAACGATCCGCTGTCGCAAGGATTCACCACGACCGTCAGACGCGCGCTCTTCACGGCGCCGGTCGTGCCGCCCGTCGAGACGATCAACTGCCGCTCGCCGCCTCCGAATTCGCGGAAGAAGGTCATCGGAAGGGAGAACACGGGATCGACACGCGAATAGACCTCCCGCCGGCCGCTGTCGGCATCGGTGAAAGCGAAGTCCTGCATGGCACCCGTATAGGAGTTGACGAGGATCTGCTCGCTGTAATCGAACGCCGGAAAGACCACGATCTTCGACGGCTGGGGCCAGCTGATCGGGGTATCGGCCTGCGCATTGTTCGTCATCGCGCGCGCCGACGCCCCTTTGAGCAGATAGAGCGGCGACGAGGCAATCGCCTGCCCGTCTACTTCGAGGCTGATCGTTGTTTGCGCATTCCCGTCCTGTGCGATGATTTCGAACAGATCGTCCATCGGGAATACGGCCGAACCGTTGATGATCGAACGCACCAACGTATAGCCGCCGACTTTGACAACGGCCGCATCGTATGTCGGCGCTTCGCTGACTCCGACCGTATTGTAGTTTCTCGCCAGCGAAATGGCGGGTGTTAATCTATATTTAGGCATAATCACTGATTGTTTCATTCAACATCGTAAACACGCTGCGGTCGAGCTGCTCGGAGAGTTGCCGGTCGATGTCGTCCACGGCCGGCTGCAACAGGTCGAACAGAATCTCCGTACCGCCGCCCTCGCGGTAGAGCACCGTGCCCTTGCTCCATACGTTCGCCGCCACGGCGTAGGCGTCGATCTCCTCGATGCCGTAAAGCCCCTCTTTGGCCTGCGCCCATCGTTCGATCGCAAGGAGAAAGGCATCGAAGGAGGCGTATTGCGCCTGCACATCGCCCGAAGAACGTCCCCCGTCGACGCCGGCGATCCCCTGCCGGCCGACGAACGCCGCTTCGAAACCGTCGTCGTTCTGTTCGACCTGCGTTTGGAGCGATGCCGCCGTCGCGCCCGTGGCCCACTCCGGCACGCCGAGACTGTTGCCCGCTTTCCGCTGCTGCCCGTCTTCGTTTGCAGATTCGCCACGACCTGCGTGCGCAGCGTATCGAACCGCGCTTCGCACACCTCGATGAATCGCTGCGGATCGAAATAGCGCAGTATCTTGTCGATCCTATCCATTGTTGCAGGTCGAATAGGTCATCGTCGCCTCGCATTCGACTCCGCAGACCAGCTGATCGAATCGGGCGGCGAACGGGGTGATCTTCGTGACCTGCACCTCGACTCCCCGATCCCGCAATGCCTCGAAAAACTCCGCCGAGCGGTCGATCATCTCCTCGACGATCGGCATGACCTGCGTCGCGGTATCGGGTTCCGCTTCGCCGAGGTCGCCGCAGAAGAGGAACTTCGAGGCGCGCTTGTAGACGCCATCGAGATCCGTCGGCGTGATCGTCTCGAAGAATTGCCGCACGACGACCGGATACTCCGTGATCGTCCCCAGGATGTAGTTCGTCTCTTTAAGGCGGGCATAGATATACGAACCGAAGCCGCACGCCCCGGCGGCCTTGTCGATATGGTCGTTCAGCGAGTTTATCTTCACTCCCACGATACGGCGGGCCGGCGGCGTCTGCCCGACGCCCCTGTACTCGTATTCCTTGTTGTCGGTCATCTTCTTTTGATTTTAGAGGTTTGTATCCTGCTGAGATTGCGCTGCTCGATCACGTCGTTCGTCGTCGACTCGAAGGCTTCGTAGACGACGCTCCACTCCATGCCGTAGACCGACGCGGGCGATACGGCGCCGTTCATGATCTGCACGTACTTGCGCACCACGGCGGCGATGCCTCGGTCGGGGCGGTCGATCTGCGCCTGCCGCTCCTCGTCGGTCGGTTCGATTTTCAGATCGGCAAATCTCTTCGAGATGGCCGCGAGCGTGTCCATGCAGTGCAGAAAGTAGCGGTACGCACGGATGAACCGCAAATCCGCGACCTTCTCTTTCGGGATGCCGAGCATTTGCGACAACACGCTGACGAAGTAATCGGTGGAGCGGTTCGTCGCGTTCAGCACCGCCAGATCGCGCATCGTCATGTGTTTCGGATCGCGGGCCGCAATACGCCTGTCCGGCAGCCACCGCCGATGCAGTACGCAGCATTCCGGTTCCGCCCGTCTCCTGATCTCTTCTGCAAACCGACGGCTTTCGAGGTTGAACAATGCCGCCCTGCCGATGATGATGTCCCGAACGGTGTCGGTCGATTTGACGATCATAATCCGAATAAGTTTGCGGGTTCGAAAATTGCCGAACAATAGTCCGGCACGGCCCCGAAATCCGAGAGCCGCACCGTGGCGTATCCGCCGTCGTCCTTTCCGTCTACGGCATCGGCCTTCAATATCGGCGCTTGCCTGCAAGCCCCGCCGCGGCCCATGACTTTTTTATACAGTAGTTTGTCCATTATTCCAGTATGTTTGCGATGATGCCCCCCTGCTGCCCGGCAATGAAACCGGAGGCGACCGCGTTGCCGGCGGCCGCCGACAGCGAGAGAAGATCACGCACCGAGACAAACCGCCGTCCCTCTGCGGTCGGAGTTCCGCACTCCGATCGGGTCGTCAAGCCCCGATTCTCAGTTCGCCACTTCAAGCCGAATCTCATTGCACATAGCCTTTGAAGCAAATGTAAGGGCGATAAGAGAGGGTTCTCCGAACTTTTCGCTCTTTTTCACTGCCCGATATAGCGGGATTGCAGGTGCGCATGTAAATCGTGCCACTCTTCGATAAGTCGGGGATGCCGTTCGACAAATGCCTCCCACTCGATGCGGCGCAGATAGACCCGCCCGTTGCGGACAACGGCGCCGAGTGTCCGATCCACCCGAATCGATTTCCATATCCAACGTGTCGAAATGCCGTACTCGCCGGCTGCGGCCTGAATTGAGATAAAATGGTTCATTGTAACTCCCGAATTAATTACTACCTTTGTTCTTGGGTGAGGGTGATTCTTCGGTATCACCTTCCCGTTGCTCCCGCCCGCTGAGCGGACGGGAGCAGCGTTTTCGCTCTGTTCTCAGCTCCTCCGCACACAACCGCGCACGAGCCGGCAGAAGCGGGGCGAGGCGCTCCCTGCCGCCCCGAAAGGCTGCGATGACGTTCCTACTCCGAACAGCCTGTTACACTCCTTTCGGAACCCGATAATGAAGGGTACGTCCGGGATAATGATAATCGAGAATCGGTTTGGCGAGGCGTATATTTCCTTCGATCAACGCCGCCAGTCTTCTGCTGGATACCGTCAGCGTCAGCCGATCCCGCGTTATCTCCACGCCTTGAAGATCAGTCAGCATATCGCGGCATACAGCCACCGTCGACAGCCTGTCGTAGATTTCATGCCAGCATTGCAGAAACCTCACCGGATAACGCAGGGGTTCCGACGTCTTTTCTTCGGTCCATGCACGGGCCAATGCCGCCTTGTCTACGACCTTCTCTCCCTTGCGCATCCATCCGGTAGCCTGGTAGTGATTAACGAACCTGTCGACTTCGTTTGCAGGGTTTCGGAAATTCCGGAAAAAGAAAATCTCGAAAAATTTCTCTCTCTCTTCTTCGCGCGTTTCAGATTCAGAAACAGAGACAGAATCAGATTCAGAATCAATATCAGAATCAGATACAGATTCAATAGGGTTTTCGCGGTTTCCTGCCGGTTTTGAAGAAAAACCGCCGCTTTCCGAAAAAACCGTGCGGTTTTCTTCGAAACCGTCCGCTTTTTTAGGCCGACCGCCCTTGCGGCCGTTCTCGCGGTTCTGCTCGCACTCCGCGTAATACTTTTTGGCGTTCGCATCCAGCGACGCACGGATGAACCCGAAACAGAGCGTAGTCAGTTCATCCATTTCCGGCAGCTCCTCTTCCGTCGCGTGCGCATAAATGGCGGTCAACAGCCTGCCCCGCTGCTCCATCGCGAGCATCTTGATCTGCGGAAAGAAATCGTGCCGCAGAAGAAACGTCTCTTTATTTTGCCTGGCCATGATGGTTATGTTGCTTTTGGTGACACTCCGCACAGTGCGTTACCGGACATTGCTGGTGCTCTTTTTCCCGACCTGCGGATAGATCGGCCTCCGATGCAATAGGTCTTGTGATGGATTTCCAGTGAATAGCCCCGTCCGCAAAGCCTGCCGGACAACGAGCCTGCGGCCGTCGATCGGTTCCTCGAAATAGGCGGCCAACACTCCGAACTGATCTCCAAAGGAGCCGGTCGGGCTTCATCAGATCGGGCATTTGCCCCTCGAACGCATCCGCATTCGGAATCAACGCCGTGGCGCTGCTGGTTACTTTTGCTTCTTCCATGATTAAATAATGTTTTCGACGGACGAGCAGCGGCCCGCAAGTACATTGGCGCACTAACGGGCAACAACAGGAATCACGCGGCGCGAATGCACGCGCTGCGTGAGTTGGTTTTGAATATTTTCAAGGTGAAACGATCGGATGAGCTCCGATTTCGTAAGGTGACTGTACGGGTACGATACGGATGCAGTTCCGCTACTGTCCTTCGCCTTTCAGGGACGCTTGGCATGGTCTGAAAGGTTGGTTGATGTATGTAAAAAGAAAGGCGAACCCTCCCTGTTTTCGCCGCCAGACGTCCGCCGCCTCGAAGAGGTGGCACCACAGGAAAGACCCGTTTGAATTTGCAAACAAGAAATGAAAAACCGAGGCGTAACCTCGGCTTCCAAAATACGGTTTATATTAATTTCCTATATAATCTTTTAATTCTTTGATTGTTGCGCCTATCGTCTTCAAATTATTGCGAATGATGAACTCAGGAACAGGGTCTATATGCGTCTGCAACATGACCGGTCGCCGCAGGTCATATCTAACCCATTTCTCATGTCCTCCTGTTGTCTTGATGCATTTAAGACCTTTGGATTCGAGAAACCCTCGAAATAACCGCAACGGTATATTGGATAAGCGACCCATGAAGGCTATGCGAAGGCTGGCAAACTTATGGGGGTATTAATCTTCTTGAACTCTTTCGTATCCATGATCTTTTTCAGAACTTTGTTTTTTTCAAGAAGACTACTGAATGCAGGAGCAGTAAATTTTTTCTGTTTCTTGATCGTCCATCCCAAGGATTCTAACTCTGCGACAAGGGTCTTTTTCTTGATCGAATAATCGAAGAACTCCGTCAGACAAATCTCGAACGATTCGCGGGCATCCTGCTCCTGCTTGCCGTAGCCATATACATTCAATGCAGGACAATACGCCACCTTGACATTGTCATCATCAAACATGATAACGAAAAGGTTTAATTTTATGAACTTCCCTTCCGTGTGTACAGTCCCGCTTACTCGCGTTTTTTGCATTTCTTCATTATTCATACACTCGTCTTATATCGTTTCCTACATTGTCCAATCCTGCGTCATGTTCTCTGCGTCTGTCCTTCCTTGACGCTGTTTGCAGCATTTCTCTATCGGATTCTCTGCCAATGAAAAGAGATACAAAATGCTGTCTAAAAATATGACAAAAGATTTTTCACAATAACATCTCCCTTGCAAATATACACGTTTATTATGATAACACAAAAAATGTGCTGTTATTGCGCGAATAGTTGTTTTTGTCGCGCCGGCAGGATTCGAACCTGCGACTTCACCTCCAAAGGGTGACGTGTTGCCCCTACACCACGGCGCACTGGATTCATTTGTCCCGGTGGTCCTCGCCGCTCATGTCATCGCAGCTTCGGAGCCTGTGCCGGTTTGTTGCGCTTCGGCTATTCGCCGTCGCGGGGCTGTCTCTTCGAGTCTTGCCCACGACCCGCCGATTTGGGTATTATCGGCCTACCCGATACTCTTTCTGCCCTTGCGGACTGGGGTGATTTTGCCAGAGTACCAAACCCCTCGCCTCTGTGGGTGGCTATCGTTGTGGTGTAGGCAGGATTTGAACCTGCACGGCTGCTTTCCGAGGAGCGTCATCCGCAACTTGCGTTGCCCGACCGCTATCAGCCCATCTTTTTGTGTGCGTCTACCATTCCGCCACTACACCATTTGCCGGTCTTTCCCGGCCGTCGTCCTGCTGCGAGCCTCACGGAGGACAGCAAGGAATCATCACACTGATTGCCTATGCGCATTGGAGGCGCGCAAACCTTTGCCAAGCCCCGAAGCCGCAAAACACCCTTCTCTCAAAAACTCCAATCATGAACACCTCCGGCTTCGGGGCGCTCTCATTTCAATCCTGCCCCGTCGATCTTCTCGGCTTTCAGGAGCGCTTCGACTTCGAGCCGGCTGAACAGTATCGCAGAGTTTTTAGCCGCTCCGGCCTTTATTCCCCGGATATTCCTCCGCTTGATATGATAGTCGAGCCAGTCGTTGGGATAGCTCTCGTACAATTTCCGACGTGTCATCATGTCCGACTTCGGAGCATTGCGACGGCACACGGCCAAAGCCACGAGATCGGCCGATTCGATCAGCGCATTCTGTATATCTCGGATGTTCATCATTCACAAAATTTTGCATTATGACAAAGATTCAAATTCGCGTCAGAATACGCATTCGCGCAACTGTAAGAACTTCGGTTCGAACGGTATGCCGATAGCTTCTGACCGTGATATGGCGGGCAATTTCCGCCCTCTCTAAATTTCTCCTGTCATCCGTTGTTATTCACGCACCCACCTGATTTTGGTGTTCTCGAATCCCCCGCGTTCACGAGCCATCCGGCGGATGCGATCCGGCTGTTCGCCGTAGGTAGGGTATGTGAGATTCAATGCATTATTCACAGTGTCAACCGTACACCCCAGCTCTGCGGCGATCTCCTTCTTTATCGCTGGCGCAACATCGATGAACCGGATCTTCTTTTTGGTCAGTTTGTTTGCAATCTCTTGATTCTTCATTATATTTGCATCTAACATGGTTCGTTCGGTTATCGAAACGGTTACCGTTCTATGAACTTGACAATGCAAATATATAACATTGTTATTTATTATCCAAATAAAAAATAACAAATCTGCCTAAAAAGATGAAAGAATTCAAGAAGTATACTGTAAAAGAGCGAATTATACATTATCTAAAAGAGAGCAAGATTACGCAATCAGAATTTTGCAAGCGAGTCGGGTTATCTTCGGGATATATCGGAGCAATGCGAAAATCCTTTCAACCGGACACGATAAATAAAATTGTTATTGAATTTCCCGATCTTGATATTACATGGCTTCTCACCGGCGAAGGTGAAATGCTGAAAAACGGGATTGCTCATGAACCAGACAATGGCACCACGATCGGCTCTGGCAGAGTGATCCCGTATTATGACGCCGAGGTTGCAGCAGGAACCGAGTACGGTATGGAGATGATGCAGACGGCACCCGTAGGTGTGATCGAAATAGGCGGCCTGCTCAAAGACAGCGAATTTGCGATGCGTGTCTACGGCAATAGCATGGTTCCGAACTATCCTGCCGGATGCGTGATCGGACTGCGCCAATATAACGAACATTTCATTGAACCCGGAACTGTGTACGTGATAGAGACGGAAGAAAACCGTTTCCTCAAACGGCTGTATTACAGCAAGGATAAAAAGGCATTCCGCTGCATGAGCGACAACCACATGAAGCATGAGAACGGCCCAATGGAGGGAGAATATTTCTACCCTGAATTCGAAATCCCGTTTGAAGATGTCCGACGGTTATTGCGGGTGACGGGAGTAATTAAGCGCAATATTTTATAGAATTATTGCAATATAAAGTTTAAAGAATATTATGAAGAAACTTTTATTTGTATCGTTCGCAATTCTCATTGTCGGTCATGTATTTGCACAATCAGCCGTCACCGAAGAAGATCGCTATGGAAAAGGAAAGATGCCTTTCAATGACAATGGAGAAGTCGTTTTTTCGACCATTGCAAAGGCCGAGGGGTATTCCGCCGAACAAATATATAATGCGGCGAAGATATTCATAGTAGATGCATTTAAGTCTGCAAATGACGTGATACAATTGGATGATAAGGCAAATAATGTGATAATAGCAAAAGGATGGCATAAGGGAAGCGAAGGTGGTTGTCGCGTCAATTTTACGATGAAAATCCAAACTCGTGAGAATCGATATAAAATAGATGTTTATCAATTAGTAGGACATAAAGATGCTGGTTATACAGCAGGTATGCATATTCCTGCTGTTAACATAAATGCAGAAGAACTGACCGATGAGGAATGCTTTAAACCGAACGGAAAGATAAAAAGAACTGGCAAAGGTTTTTGGAGGAGGGAAGTTATCGATTGCGCACTACTGATAACGACAGAAGCCCAATTATCAATTATGAAAAATTTAATCTCTGGAACAAAAGGTTCAGTTGAAGATAATTGGTAAATTATCCGACGCTTCGATCGAATCGTTGTACATTATCTAAAATAGAATGAAAAAGTCATTGTTATTGGCTATACTGAGCCTTTTTGCCTTTGCTGCTTCGGCACAAGAAAAAAACAAACAGATTCCTTATGACTGGGAGGCTGCAACGCATTTCACCGACCAGACGAGGAAACCGTTAAAAGCCAAGGATGATAACAACGGCAGCATATATTATGATCCTGACGAAAATATCTATTTGACAAAGGAAAATTTCCGAAATAAGTACGGTGAGCGAACACTTGGTAAATTCGATGATCTTATCTACTTAGATATATTAAAGGCTGTTCGGAAACGGGGAAATCAATCCCACCAAAAAGTCGAAATGGGGAATCAAAATTACCGCTGGCGTCTGAATCCTGTAAATGCGGTTGTCGGCGGCAGCATGATCGGCGTATCGCTGGCGACGGTGCTCGTATGCAACGTGCAAGACAGGATGAGTATGGATGCACTCAAAACGATCAACTACGTTGGTGCCGGTGTCGCATTGGTCGGGACGATCGTACTTATTTCCGGATTGCACAAGGAATATGTTCCCGGCAAAGGCCTCGCAGTATCGAACAATCTGTATCTCGACTCTCCGGCAGGCCTATCCCTTGCGATAGCATTTTAACAATACCTCATGGAACTGCAACCCATCCAAAGCAAGATATACGAAATACGGGGCCAGCGTGTGATGCTGGACTTCGATCTGGCGGAACTCTACCAAGTGGAGACCCGAACACTCAAACAGGCGGTACGACGCAATATTGAGCGTTTCGAAGGCGACGATTTTATGTTTGAACTCTCGGATAACGAGTATAACGCATTGAAAGACAGAATAAGGTCACAAAATGTGATCTTAGAAATCGACGGACGAGGCAAGTATCCCAAATATCCGCCCTTTGCCTTTACGGAAATGGGCGTCGCAATGCTTTCGAGCGTGTTGCGCAGTGAGACAGCCATACGGGTAAATAGGGCTATTATGCGGGCTTTCGTAGCGATGCGCAACTACATCATGACCACGACGACAGTAACGGCAGAATTGGCCGAAATTCGAGCACGGCTGGCGTTGTTGGAGCAGACGGGCAAGGACAACGCCGAAGCGGTCAGCGATTTGTCGGAGGATATGCGCCAGGAGTTGGACAACATCTACGAGGCAATTGCGGCACTCTCCGTGAAGGTTCCGCAGGCGCGCAAGTCCCCTCAGCCAATCGGGTTCAAAAAATAGACAGATTATACTCGATCGATGCAGATGTTATCCTAATGTTGTTCGAATATTTTCGAATAAATATCGTAAATATCTAATAAACAGAAAGTAAAATAATTGTTTATAACAGCCTTCTAAGCTGTGGGTCTTGGGTTCGAATCCCAACGGAATCACGAAACAGAATCGCTTGCGGATCGGGGAGGAATCTCCCCGATCCGCAAGCGTTCATATCGGCGGGACCTGCACAGGTTCAGGAACGCATGAGGTGCTCCCGAGGAGTTGTCCCGGCATACCGCACGACATCTCCGGAACGGGCGCGTTCGCCGTGCGGCGGAAGGGTGCCGGATTCGGAATTCTTGCGTATTTGCGATTTTTTTCATAGCTTGCCTGCATAAATCGCCCGAAAGAAATTCAGAAATCTCCCAAACACCGTATGAAAAAGATATCGAGGAAACTTTTCCTGAAAAAAGCAGCAGCCGGATTGGCTGCATTGGCCGTGTCGCCCGCACTGCTCTCATGCGACGAATCGGACGCCGGCAGCCGGAAAATCCGGAAGCTCGCCCCGCTCGCGGGCCGGTACGACGTCGTGATCGCAGGCGGCGGCCCCGCGGGATTCATCGCGGCGATCGCGGCGGCACGGCAAGGCGCGAAGACAGCGATCGTCGAGCGATACGGCTTCTTCGGCGGGATGGCCACGATCGGATACGTCGCGCCGATCAGCGTATTCGCACTCAAAAACGAACTGGTCATCGGAGGAATCCCCTGGGAGTTCGTCAAGCGATTGGAGTCGATGGGCGGCGCTTTCATCGAATGGCCCAAGGCGAACATCGATTTCGACGTCGAACTCTACAAACTCTGCTGTCAGCGGATGATCCGGGAAGCCGGCGTGGACATGTACATGCACTCGGCGATGATCGGCTGCGAAATGGAGGGGAAGAGAATCGAAACGGTGATTATCGAAAACAAAAACGGCCTCGAAACCCTCGCCTCCAAAGTCTTTATCGACTGTACCGGCGACGGCGATCTGGCACACATGGCCGACGTGCCGATGCAGCCGAATCCGGACGGAGAGCTGCAACCCTCCTCGTACTGTTTCATCCTTTCGGGAGTCGACACCGAGAGCGAATTGCTGAACAGGTGCATGTACCACAACGGCATCAACGGACCGAGCCAGTGCAAACCCGTACGCGAAAAACTGCTGGCCATGAAGGCGGCCGGAGCCGATCTGCCCGATTTCGGCGGCCCGTGGTTCAACAATGTCATGCACAAAGGCAGCGTGGCCGTGAACATCACACGCAGGGCGGCCGATGCCACGGACAACCGTAATTTCAGCGCCGCGGAGTGCCAGCTCCGGGAGGACATCTTCACCTTCACGCGCATCCTCAAAGAGAACTTCGCCGAATTCGCCGACTGCTACGTCTCCTCCACCGCGCCGCAGGCCGGCGTGCGCGAATCGAGAAGAATATGCGGCGTACATACGGTAACGGCCGACGAGTATGTCAACGCCTACCGCTACGAGGACAGCATCTCCCGCGGAATCCACCCGATCGACATACACGCCAGCAAAGGCACGCACCAGACCCGGATCGATCTCGACAAACCGGCCTACGTCCCCTATCGGGCCCTTATCGCTCCGAACTACCCGAACCTGCTCGTGGCCGGCCGCTGCCTGTCGGCCGACCGTCAGGCACTCGCCTCTCTGCGCGTGATGGCCAGTTGCATGGGAACCGGCCAGGCCGCGGGCGTCGCCGCCGCGCAGAGCGTCGCGAGCCGCCGCCCCGTACAGGAGATCGATACGGCCAGACTCGTTTCGACCCTGAAAGATCTGGGTGCGGTTCTCTGACGCGGCCGACGAAACCGGTAGCGGACAAACAGCGGGGGCGGACATCGGTCCGTCCCCGCTGTTTCGGTTCTCCGCCGACGAATGCGCCGCAAAAAGTACCGGCACGCAATGTTGCGTGCCGGCACTCCCTTTTACCAATTCAAACCTTTCCAGTGTCGTTATCTCTGCGGACGCACGTCGAACCGATAGGTTCCCGATCCGACTGCGTAGACCTTGCAGCCCTCCTTATAGCCGAGGTACTCGATTCCGGCGACCTTCTCCACGGGCAGGTTGCTCTCGAAGACGGCGGCATCCTCGGCCGCAGGCAGCCACACGGTCGACGTCGTATTGGCGGGAACTTCGGCCAGCAGCTCGAAGCTTCCGTCGGCGCCCTTCGACCACTCGCTGCGGATCTGCCCGTAGGGCGACTCGAAGCTCACGCGCGCCATCGTCAGGTCGCCCACCGCCTCGGGTCGGATGACCGACCGTTTGTAGGCCAGCGCCCCCGTGTCGCGGCGGATACCGCCGACATGGGTGTAGAGCCACTGCATGAGATGTCCCAGCATGAAGTGGTTGTGCGACTTGATCGGCACCACCTGCCACGATTCGGGCAGCGCCGTAGCGCCCTGTGCCAGCATGTAGCCGTAACCGTAGACGTCGTAACGCGAATTCATGTCGAAGATCACGTCCGACCGGCCGCCCGCTTCGAGCGCACGCAGGATATAGGTATAGCCCACGTCGCCGCCCGTCAGACCGTTGTTGCGGCTGCGGATGTCCTTCACCACGTTGTCGAGCACGCCCTGGCGGTACTCCGGATCGACCAGACCCGCGCAGAGCGCGATCGAGTTGGCAGTCTGGCTGTTGCGGTCGTAGTAGCAACCTTCCTTATGGAAGAATTTCTCATTGTAGGAGGTGCGGATCGCATCGGCGAGCTTCTGCCAGCGCTCCGCATCCTTCTTCTTGCCGAGCAGCTCGGCGCCCTTGACCATCGCCAGCGCATCCATGTAGTAGATCGGCGTGGCCGTCGCCGCGAGCGACGAGAGCTGCGCGCGGCCCGGCATCTTGGGACCGATATCGAACCAGTCGCCCAGACCGTGTTTGAGGATGTGGTCATCGGCTTTCGAGGTCAGGTAGTCCACGTAGCGGCCCATCGCCTCGTAGTGCTTGCGCAACATCGTACCGTCGCCGTAGTATTCATAGAGGTAGAGCGGCACCAGCACGAAGGCGCTGCCCCACTCGGGCGAGTCGCGGAACGCCTCGCGGAAGAGCGCGTATTCGGGTGCGATGTCGGGCACCAGTCCATTGGGCAGCTGCGCCATGGCCATGTCGTCGAGCATCTTCTCGTAGAGGCTGAACATGTCGAACGTATATTGCAGCGAACCGAACATCAGGTGCAGCTGCTCCAACCACGGCAACTTCTCGCGGTGCGGGCAGTCGGTCAAGTAGCTCACCATGTTGCTCTTGATACCCCAGCCGATGAGCCGCTGCGTCTTGTTGAGCAGGTCGTTCGACGAGACGAACGTTCCCGATTCGGGCGTCGAATTGCGGATATGCAGACCGCGCACGTCCACGATTTCGGGCAGCCCCTCGGGGTTGGGTTCGCCCGCCGGCACGGCGCCGTCGATAAGCACGTAGCGGAAGCCGTGGTAAGTGAACTGCGGCGCCCAGCTCTCGGGCTCCGCGTCGCCGCGAAGCGTATAGGTGTAGCGCGTCTCGCCGCGGTAGCCGCCGTGGATCTGGATCGAGTCGACGGCGGGATCGAACAGTTCGCAGGTGTTCATCCGCACCGCCTGTCCGCGCTTGCCCTTGACCGTCAGACGCGCCACGCCCGAGAAGTTCTGCCCCATGTCGTAGAGCCACTTGCCGTATTTGGTCTTGCGGATCTTGAAGACGGGGAACTCCTCCATGACCTTCACCGGCAGCGCCTTCGGGGCGATCAACTCGCCGCGCTGCGAGGTGAAGAGCACCTCCTGCCACGACGAATCGTCGTAACCGGGCTTCATCCAGCCCGTGCGTTCGAGCGTCGCGTCGTAATCCTCGCCGCCGAAAATGCTGCTGTACGTCACCGGACTGGTCGTCGTGCGCCAGCTGCCGTCGCTGACGATCACGTCGTGCGTGCCGTCGGCATATTCGACGTCCACCTTGCAGATCATCATCGGGTAGCCGTAGGTCATCAGCAGTTTGTAGTAGCGTTCGCGCGGCACGTTGTACATGCCGTTGCCGAGCATCACGCCCAGCACGTTGGCGCCCTGCTGCAAACGGTCGGTCACGTCGAAGGGGACGTAGCAGACGATCTTGTCGTAGTCGCTCCACGCCGGATCGAGAAAGTTGTCGCCTACCTTGTCGCCATTGATGAAGAACTCGAACTGCCCCAGACCCGAGACGTAGGCCATGGCCCGTTTCACAGGTTTCCGGACGTCGATCTCGCGACGGAACTGCGGCAGACGGTTGGGTGCCGTGATGCGGTCGCCGATCGTGAGTTTGTTATACTCCTCGCCCGGCACCAGACGCAGGCTGTCGGGCTGCACCTCCATGGCGATCCAGCGGGCTCCCGACCATGCGTCGGGCGACATCAGCCCCGTCGAGAAGCGGTTGACCGGCATCCAGGGCGAGACTTCGCCCGCAGCGTTCCAGACGCGCACGCTCCAATAATACTCCTTGCCCGATTCGAGCGCCTTGCCCGCGTAAGGGATGTGGAGCGACTCCGCGCCCTTGGCCTTTACCCGCCACAGATTGCCGCGGCCGGCAGCGACGGCCGCACGGTCGTCGCCCACGATCAGTTCGTAGGCCGATTGCAGGAACCCGCGGTCGCGGGCGCTGATCTGCCACGAGAAACGGGGCGTCAGCGTATTGATACCCAGCGGTTCATCGCGGTATTCGCAACGGGGATTCACCACCGAAAAATCCTGCGCGGCCGCGCCCGCCGTCGAGCAGAGCAGCGCAAGCAGAAGGATTGTCCATTTTTTCATCGTCAGGTTTTCGTTTAAAGATTAATCGTTAGCCATTTTGATTGCAAGTTAGCCATTTTCCGCCGATCGGGGAGTATGTTTTTTGACATTTAAATTTCTAATTCTGACATTTCGGACGAAAGGAAAGAGAGCCTATCCGCCCCTCGCGCCTCTACGGTTCGCCGCGGGCGGCGGAAACGGTACGAGCCGTTCAGGCGAGTTGCAGGCCGCCGCGCGGGGCGGAGAAACAGCCGTATCGTCCTGCGACATCGAAACGATTAGAAATCGAACGCGGGATACAATTGCGAACGGACACGAAAAACGGGGCGCCGAAACGCCCCGTATCTTACCGTCTTCTCCGGCCTCAAAGGTCGAGCGACCGCACCAGCCGCCGGTTGACCTCGTGCAGCCGGTCGACGTCGACCTTCACCACCTCGCGGTCGTAGGTCACCAACCCGTTGACCTCGCCCTCGACGTCGGTCGTCTGCGTATAGACCGCGGCGCTGAACCCGCGCTCGACCAACTCCATGAGCTTCTCGGCATAGGTCACGTAGCGATCCGTCACGTCCTCCCTGGTCTTGAACTCGATGTAACCCCAATTCTTGTCCGCCGACCAGAGGTGCCCCTCGACGGGCAGACCGATGCCGCCGTACTCGCCCAGCACGTTGACCCGCTTGGCGTCGTAGAGATACATCTTCGGTTCGGGATAGTTGTGCAGGTCGAGCATGTCGCCGCAGTCGCGGTAGTTGCCTCCGCTGGCCGGATTGACCAGCCGCGACGGGTCGCGGCGCTTGGTCCAGTCGGCCACCTCCTCGGCGCGGTACTGCCCCCACGCCTCGTTATAGGGCACCCAGACCACCACCGACGGATGCCGGCCGCAGAAATCCATGATCTCGCCCCACTCCTTATAATAATTGGCGAACGACTCCTCCGAACGCGCGGCGTCGGTTCCCGCGCCGTAGCGGTGCGGCTCCCACTTGCCCGTCGACATGTCGCCGCTGGGCATGTCCTGCCAGACGAGGATTCCCTCGCGGTCGCAATGCCAGTACCAGCGTTCGGGTTCGACCTTGATATGTTTGCGGATCATATTGAAGCCCAGCTGCTTCGTGAACCGGATGTCGTAGAGCAGCGCCTCGTCGGTCGGGGCCGTGTAGAGGCCGTCGGGCCACCAGCCCTGGTCGAGCGGGCCGAAATGGAAGAGCGGCCGGCCGTTGAGCGTCATGCGCTCGATACCGTTGGCGTCGCGCCCGGTGGCGATCTCGCGCAGCGCGGCGTAGGATTCGGCACGGTCGATCACCCGTCCGTCGCGCACAAGCGTCACGGTCAGGTCATAGAGATAGGGATCGTCGGGACTCCACAGACGCGGATGTTCGACGGCGAGGTGCACCGGCTGCCCGGCCATGCTGCTTCGCTCGGCCAACGTCTTGCCATCGGCCGAGAGCGTCACGCAGACGCGGTCGCTGCCCGTGCGGGCGGTCTTCACGTCGACCGAAAGGACGCCGGCGCGGATGTCGCTGCGCGTCGTGATCCCTGCGATATGGTTAGCCGCAGGAACCGGTTCGATCCACACCGTCTGCCAGATACCCGTCACGGGCGTGTACCAGATGCCGTGGGGTTCGAGCACCTGTTTGCCGTGGGGCTGGAAACCCTTGTCGGTCGAATCGGTCACCTTGACCGTCAGCTTCTGCACCCCTTTGGCCGAAAGCGCGGGGGTGATGTCGAACGAGAAGGGGGTATATCCGCCCGTATGACTGCCTACGAGCAGGTCGTTGACATAGACCTCGGCACGCCAGTCCACCGCGCCGAAATGGAGCAGCACGTCGTTGCCCCGGCGCCATGCGGCAGGCACTTCGAACGTGGTCTCGTACCACAGCGCCTCCTGCGGCGTCACGCCGCGCTGCACGCCCGACAGCGACGATTCGATCGGGAAGGGCACCAGAATCCGCCCCTGCGCTTCGCCCGGAGCCGCCGCTCCGGCCGGCGTGAGCGAATAGTTCCACAAGCCGTTTAGATTGCTCCACCGGCTGCGCACGAGCGTCGGACGCGGGTATTCGGGCAGCGGAGCCGCGGGATCGACCTCGGCGGCCCAACGGGTTTTGATCCGGTCGCCGGCAGGTTTCCACGGTGTCTCGGCCGTAGAGGTCAGGCAGCCGAACAGCGCGGCCGCCAGCAAAAGATGTTTCATAGAAAAGCTGGTTTGTAGTTTCCACAAAGATAGGGAAATTCCGGCAACCGCCAAATCCCCGCCATCCATTCCCCGACCGCAATTCCCCTCCGCACGTGCGCACCGATTTCAGAAAAAGCGAACGGGAACCCTCTCATTTCAAGACGCCGCCTCTCAAAACGATAGGGTCTTCCGCATCCGCCATAAAAACGCATTCCACTCATATTCAACATATTGACACCTGAAAAAGAGATATGGCGCTCCCTTTGTATCTTTTATTCATATGAAATTATACATCATATCCAACCGACTGCCCGTGAAAGCCGTATACCGCGACGGCGCCTACCTCTTCACCCGCAGCGAAGGCGGTCTGGCGACCGGTCTCCATGCCCTGCACACCCGTTACGAAAAACATTGGATCGGCTGGCCGGGAGTCGACGTAGAGACCGACGAAGACCGGCGGAGCATCCGCGAAGAGCTGGCGAAAATGAACTTCCACCCCATTTTCCTCACGCCGGAACAGATCGCGAACTACTACGAAGGGTACAGCAACAGCACGATCTGGCCGTTGTGCCACTATTTCTTCGCGTTCACCCGCTACCGCAAGGATTTCTGGGAGGCCTACCGGAAAGTCAACGCGCTCTTCTGCGAAGAGATTCTCCGCCGGATCGAACCCGACGACATCGTCTGGGTGCAGGACTACCAGCTCATGCTGCTGCCCGGACTGCTGCGCGAACATCGTCCCGCGCTGCGCATCGGTTATTTCCACCACATCCCCTTCCCGTCGTACGAACTCTTCCGCATCCTGCCCGAACGGGCCGAGATCCTGCGGGGCGTGCTGGGAGCCGATCTGGTCGCATTCCACACCCACGACTACATGCGCCACTTCATCGGTACGGCGGAACGGGTGCTGCACATCGATTTCCGGCTCGACGAGACGCAGATCGGCAACCGCTGCGTCCGCGTCGACGCGCTGCCGATGGGCATCGACTACGCCGCCTTCCACGGCATCTCCTCGAACGCCGGAGCGCAACCGCTGATCGCGAAGACACGGGAACAGTTCGGCGACCGCAAGCTGATCCTCTCGGTCGACCGGCTGGATTACAGCAAGGGAATTCTCCATCGGCTCCGCGGCTTCGGTTCGTTTCTGGAACGCTATCCCGAATACCGGGGGCAGGCGACGCTGGCGATGGTGATCGTCCCCTCGCGCGACCGTGTCAACTCCTACGCCGACTTGAAGACGGAGATCGACAAGGAGATCGGGGCGATCAACGGACGCTACTCCACGATGGAGTGGACACCCGTCCGCTACTTCTACCACGGCTTTTCGTTCGAGGAACTGGCGGCGATGTATTACGTCGCCGACGTGGCGCTGGTCACCCCGCTCCGCGACGGGATGAACCTCGTGGCCAAGGAGTATGTAGCCGTCAAGAACGACAACCCCGGTGTATTGATCCTCAGCGAAATGGCCGGAGCTGCCGTCGAACTGGCGGACGCGCTGCCGATCAATCCCAACGACACGGAGCAGATCGCGGCGGCGATTCACCGTGCGCTGACGATGCCCGTCGAGGAACAGCTGCGGCGCATCGAACGGATGCAGGCCGTCGTATCGACGCAGACCGTGAACAAATGGGCAGCCGATTTCATGAAGGAGCTGGCCGACGTCTGCCGCCGCAACGAAGCGGTACGCCGCAAACGGCTGACGTCCGAAACCGTCGCGGCCGAGATCGTCGGGCCATACCGTCGTGCGAAACGACGGCTGCTGCTGTTCGATTACGACGGTACGCTCGCTCCGATCCGTTCCCGTCCCGAAGAGGCCGTACCCTCGCACCGGCTCTGCGAACTGCTCCGTACGCTGGGAACGGATGCCGCGAACCGCGTGGTCATTTGCAGCGGCCGCGACTCCGGGACGCTCGAAAAGTGGTTCGGCGGACTGCCCGTATCGCTCGCTGCCGAGCACGGTGCCTTCTACAAGGATCGCGGCGCATGGCGTTGTAACATCCGCCCCGCCTCGTGGGATCCGAAGCTGTCGGCGTTGCTCGAACACTTCGCACGGAAGACGCCCCGATCGCGCATCGAACGCAAACAGACGGCACTGGCATGGCATTACCGCGAAGCCGACAGCTGGCTGGGACAGTTGCGCGCACAGCAATTGGTCAATGCGCTCATGCCGCTGTGCGCACGCCTGAACCTGCACATCCTGCAAGGGGACAAGGTCGTGGAGATCAAGTCGCCCCGCTTCACGAAAGGCTCCGAAACGCTCCGCCTGCTGCGGCAGGAACGCTACGATTTCATCCTTGCGCTCGGCGACGACACCACCGACGACGACATGTTCGCGGCCCTGCCGCCCCGAGCCCTCTCGATCAAGATCGGCAACGCTTCGGAGCATGCCCGCTACAATATGCCCGAACAGAGCGAGGTCGTTCCTCTGCTGGAACTCCTCGCCCGGGACCGCGGCAGTTTCGACCCGGCCGGCGTGAAACACGCGATCCGCACGACATGGAACAATCTGAAAAAACTGGTGGCCGGCCGCCGAACCGAGGAATATGGACAATAATCTGAATTACGGCGTCGTCGGCAACTGCCGTACGGCGGCACTCGTCTCCGCACGCGGAACCATCGAATGGATGTGCCTGCCCGACTTCGACTCGCCATCGGTGTTCGCATCGCTGCTCGACCGTCGGAAAGGGGGATGCTTCGGATTCGACGTCGCGGAGGAATACCGCATTTCGCAGGCCTACATCCCCCACACGAACATCCTCGCCACGACCTTCTCGGCCGCCGAGGGCGAGTTCGTCATACTCGATTTCATGCCCTGCTACCGTTCGCGCAGGGACGAACACTACATGCCTCCCGAACTCTACCGCTACGTCCGGTGGGTCAGGGGAAGGCCGCGCCTGCGGGTACATTACGCCCCTGCGCCCGACTATGCCCGCGGCCGCACGGAGCAGACCGTCACGCCCGAATTCATCGAAAGCCACAGCCTCTCCGGCCCGAAGAACCGGCTCTATCTCTATGCCTCGCTGCCGCTCGGAAAGATCGCACGGCGGGAGGAGATCGTCCTCGAACGCGACGAATTCTTCCTGCTGTCGCACAACGAAAAAGTGATTCCGGTGGACATCGAACGCGAAAAACTCGAATACTGCCGCACGCTGGTCTACTGGCTCAACTGGACGAACCGCACGAAAAGGTTCACTTATTACAACGACGTGATCGAACGGAGCCTGCTGACACTGAAACTCATGTCCTACTACAACGGCGCCGTGCTGGCGGCCCTCACGACCAGTCTGCCCGAAAGCGCCGGCGACGTCCGCAACTGGGATTACCGCTTCTGCTGGCTCCGAGACGCTTCGATGTCCATCGAGACGCTCTTCCGCATCGGACACCCCGGAGCGGCCGCCCGGTTCATGCGCTTCATCCAGTCGACGTTCGTCAACACGCACGAGCCCTACCAAATCATGTACGGCATCCGCGGCGAGCGGACATTGACCGAGACTACATTGGATCATCTGTCGGGTTACAGGAACTCCAAACCCGTGCGCATCGGCAACGATGCCTACCACCAGCGGCAGAACGACTCGTTCGGATACCTAATGGATCTGATCTACCAATACTACCGCCTGATGCCGGGTTCGCTCGACGAAATCGAGGACATGTGGGAGATGGTCAAGAACATTCTCTCGACCGTGACGGAAGAGTGGCGCAAACCGGACAAGGGAATCTGGGAGATCCGCGGCCGGAGCCGTCAGTTCGTCTCTTCGAAAGTGATGTGCTGGGTGGCGTTGGATCGGGGCGCGAAGGTCGCCGACCTGCTCGGCAAAAACGAGTACGGCCGCCGCTGGCGGCGGGAGGCCGACGACATCCGCGACGACGTGATGAAAAACGGATGGAAGGAGGAAATCGGAAGTTTCTCGCAAGCCTACGACAACCTGGCGCTGGACTCGTCGCTGCTGCTCATGGAACCCTACGGTTTCATCGAGGCGACGGATCCGCGTTACAGCCGAACGGTAAGGGCGGTCAAGGAGGCGCTGCTGCACGACGGCCTGATGTATCGCTACAACAGCGAGGACGATTTCGGTATGCCCGCATCGGCCTTCACGATCTGCACGTTCTGGCTCATACGCGCGCTCTTCGTCATCGGAGAGCGGGAGGAGGCCCGACGGTTGTTCGACGGAGTCCTGCGCTGCGCCAACCACGTGGGGTTGTTCAGCGAAGATATCGATTTCGATACGAAAGAACTGCTCGGAAATTTTCCGCAGGCCTATTCGCATCTGGCACTGGTCAATACCGCCGTGCTCTTCGCGGAAGAGGACAGAAGCCTGACCTTCGTCCGCCCCTGAGAACCGGCGGCTCGGCCTCGTCCCCATCCGCCTCGATACGAAAAGAGACCCTGCTCTACGGCGAGGTCTCTTTCGCATTTCCGGCGAGCGGAACGACCGGCAGGCTCTCCTCCTCCTGTTCGGGCGGACGCCAGCCCAGCGAATACATCCACTCGATCACGTCGGGCTGCACCACGTCGTTGCGGTCGCTCCAGCGGCGGCTCTCGATCAACCGGCGTTTGAAGGCGTCGATGCGCGCCGCGATCGGGAACTGCGGGCGTGACTGGCTGCTCTTGGCCGCACGGATCGAAGGCCGGATCGTGCGGTCGAAGACATCGCGCTGCGCGGGCCGGCGCTTGGCCTCCCATTTGAAATCCTTCAAGAAGAGATCCACGTCGGGCGGAATCTTGTCCATCGGATAGATCGTATAGACGGGATTGTTGCGATAGGTGATCTTCACCACCTGCTTCTCCTCGATGAAGAAGGTCAGATCGCCGCTTTCGAGCACCAGCAGCCCGATGATGTCGGGCGAATCGTCCTCCTGCATGAAATAGATCGTCTGGGCGTTGCCCTTCACGTCGTTGCGGTAGATCTGGTTGTTGCGGAACAGGGCGGTCATCGTCTTGCCCGCCACCTGGTTGTAGTGCATCGTATCCAACTCGGAGACCATCAGCGGCCGCCCGACGAACTCCGCCCGAACGATCTGGCTGTTGGCCGTAAAGATGTCCATCACGTCCGAAGTGATCTGGCTGTTCTGGTTCCACAGCACGGGATCGATGTAGAGATGAATGGTCGAGTCGCGCGAAACGGCCACCAGCGAATCGCATACCGACTGGAAGTCGGAGCGGTAGATGCGCACGTTGCGGAATCCTTTGACCAACCGGTAGATCGTATCGCGCGCCAGCGAATCGAGCGAATCGGCAGGCGTCAGCCCCAGCGAGTCGAGCGACAGCGAATCCGCCGCCAGAGAATCCCTGCGCAGGCTGTCCGCCGCCAGCGAGTCCGCTCCCTCCGTATGCCGGTCGAGCGAATCGAGTTTCGTGCTGTCGACCGGTTCGGGCAGTCCCAGCTTGGCACGCCGCCGAGCCGCCTTTTCGGCCCGTTTGGCCGCCAATCGGGCATTGCGCAGCGAATCCTTCGCGCGCTGTGCGTCGAGTTTCGCGCGCGTCTTGGCCAGACGGCGCGCCGCGATCGTATCGAGTTTGGCCTGCCGTTCGGCATCGCGCTTCGCTTTCAGTTCGGCCTTCTCGCGTGCGGCCGCCTCGCGCAGCAACTGTTTGCGCTGCTCCTTGGTCATTACCACCGTATCCTGCTGCAACGAATCCCGAAGGAGCGAGTCGACATGCAGCGAATCCGCCGCCAGAGAATCCCTGCGCAGGCTGTCCGCCCGTCGCGGCGCCAGAGAATCGGTGCGCTCCGTTCCGTTCCGTTTCGCGTCGCCCCGCCCCTCGGACAACGATCCCCGGCGGGCCGCGACGATCGGCGCCTCGGGCCGCACACCCTGCACCGAATCCCCGGCGGCGGGCGCCAGCGAATCGACACGCAATGAATCGGTACGCAACGAGTCGGCCGCACGGGCTGCGGCGCGCAACGAATCGGCGCGCTGCCTGGCCGGATCGATCGTATAGAGGAACATCGAGTCGGCCGCCATGAAGAGCGAATCGCCCTGCGACGTATCGTAGCTCACCACCGCGGGGCGGCGCGTGAGAAAGGCGTTGCCCGGCTCCTTCCAATACTCGCCGAAATCGCCGAACGCGAGCACCTTGTGCTCCGTGTCGTCGATCTGGATATTGCCGCGCAGTACGGCATGTCCCGCGAGTTTGTAGTAGTCGATCGAATCGCTCCACACCTCCTGCTTCTCGGTGAGGATATAGCCGTTTTCAGTGACGGTATACAGTTCGCCGCCCTTGTCGTAGCTGCCGCGGTCGGCATAGAGGTAGTCGCCCTGCGTATTCCAGATATTCGTATGGCGGAAATAGTAGGCGTGGTCGGTCGTCAGGTTGTAGACCACCGAATCGCCCGTGAGGTCGTACTCCTCGCTGCGGATCTCCACCCGATCCACGCAGATCACCGTGCGGTCGTTGGCATAGTAGTAACCGCGGTCCGATTCGAGTTGGTTTTCGCGGTTGGTCACCACGCCCCCGTCGGCGAATTCACCGACGTTGGTCTTGGTGTTGAAAAGGAATTTGTAGGTGTAGAGCGTCGCGTCGCCGTCGACCACCTTCACCAGATCGGAGTAGACGTTGGCCACGTGCGTCTCGCCGTTGTAGTCGGCGCGGTCGCCGTAGACGTAGGTATCGTTCTTGTTGATGAGCACGTTGCCGAAACACTCCATGTGCTTCTCGCTGTAACGCACGGCGCTGTCGCAGGTGATGACCGCACCGCTGTGGTAGAAGGCGACGTTGCCGACCAGACAGACGGCCGACGTATCCCGAAACTCGATCGGGTACATCACGTCGGCTTTCAGGTCGACGACCTTCTTTTCGGGCTGTGCCGCACCGCGGCCGCCCGGACGGGCGAACATCGTCGCGCCGACGGCCAGCAATACGAACGCTATGGTCAGGAATCGTCTCAAACGGATGACTGCTTCAAAAAACGGGCCGGCCCGCCGTATCCCTTCACCGGACGCAGCGCAGGAGCGCCGGCCGGATTCGCCGCGGAACCGCCTTCGCTATTTTACCCAATGTTTGTTGGCGAACTCCCCGTCGCGGAACTCGGGATCGATGTAGACGTACATGCCGTCGATCTTCTTGGAGAGCCACTCCCCGAAAACCTTCTCCTGCTTGCGGTTGAGCGCCATCTGCTCCAAACGCAGGTAGTCCTCGTTGAGCGAAGCGACGTGCGTGGGGATGATCTGAACCAGCTTGACGATCTTGCTCAACTGGTTACCGTTCATGTCCTGCGTCTGATAGGCCGGTGAAATATCGCCGACTTTGAGTTGCGAGAGCGTGCGGAAGTCGGCGATGGCGCTGGGGCCCATGTTGCCGAAATCCTCTTTCAGGAACTTCGTGGCCGTATAGCGTGCGTCGTTAGCATTGTAATGCTCCAGCAACTCGTGGTTGGTCACGATACCGCCGTTCTGGCGCGAATAGGGATCGTCCGAAAAGCGCAGGGCCGCCTCCTCGAACGTCAGCGAATCGGCGCGGATCAACCCCGCGATGCTGTCGAGCTGACGGTCGGGCTCGGAGAGCTCTTCGGTGGTGTAGGTCGGGCGGATCAGGATATGACGGCAGTGATAGAGGTTGCCCTTCTTGTCGATGAGCTGGATGAGGTGGAAGCCGTACTGCGTCTCCACGACCTCCGATATCTGCCCCGGTTTCAACTCCGAAAGCGCGTCGGCGAAGGGCTGCACGAAGGTCTGCAACGTCGCAGGCTCCATTTCGCCGCCGTGCAGCGCCGAACCGTCGACCGAATAGATACGCGCCAGCAGGTCGAACTTGGCGTCGCCCGTGATGATGCGTTCGCGCATCTCCAACAGACGCTCGCGCGCGCGGCGCTTGGCCTCGTCGATCGACTTGGGGAACTTGGTGATATGGGCGTAGACGTATTGGTCGCCGATCACGGGCAGGCTGTCCTTGTCGGTCTGGCGGTAGAATCGCTCCACCTCGCCGGGGATGATCGTCACCTTGCCGATCACCTCGCGCTGCATTCCCGAAGCGTAGGCCTCCTCCTCGTAGCGGCGGCGCAGATTTTCACGGATGTTGAAGATCGGGTTGTGCATCTTCGCCTCGACGGCCGGAATCGTCCCTTCGCGGGCGATCATATCCTGCACCTCCTCCTCGACGCGGGCCATGATGTCGGTCTTCATGATCTCCACCGAGTCGATGAGCGCCTGGTTGTAAAGCAACTTCTGCATCATCAGCTGTTCGAGCGCCTCGTTCATCGGGTCGCGGTCGGAGGTATAGCCCTGTTCGCGGCGCGACTCGGTCAACCGCCGCGCGGTGTTCTCCACTTCGGAGTAGGTGATCGACGACCCGCCCACGACGGCCACGACCTTGTCCAGCATCACCTGCTGGGCCCGCACGCCGAAAGCGCAAACCGCCAGCGCAGCACAACACAGAATCCTTGCAAATCTCATATCGTAAAGTCTATAAAGTCTAATTGTTCCTGTTCCCGTAAATTTTCGCCTCGCCTTCCGCCAGCGCCGCGTCGACCAGTTCCTCCTCGTGCGATCGGATCACCTCGGCCTGCCGCAGGTTGAACAGAATACGGCGAATGGTGGCCCGGCGCGTTTCGAGCGGCGCCGTCTGGCCGCTGCCGGCCACCTCCGTCACGAAGAAATAATAGTGCGACTCGTTGTCGCGCAGCTGCTGCACCTCGCCCGGTCGGATCAACTGCTCCGACGCCATTCCCTGACGCAGCGGCAGGTTGGCCGCAAAATCGCTCCACGGCGTCCACTCCGCGAACTCCTTCAACTCGAAATCGTTCTTGGCGCAGATGTCCGCCAGATCCTGCAAGCGGTCGGCCGAACTCGCCTTGACCAGTTCGCGCAGTTTGAACGACTGGCGGTGGTTCACCGGAAAGCGCACGATACGCCCCTTGACCAGCGGCCGGTCGAGCTTGAACTCCGCCTTGTGGGCGTTGTAGTAGGCCGCGATGTCCTCCTCGGTGAAGGTCGTGTCGATGCGTTCGTCCACATAGAACTGGTCGAGCTTGCGGATCAGCAACGACTGGCGGTAGGCCTCGACCTTCGCCTCGATGTCGTCGGCCGAAGCCGAAAAGAGCTGTTCGGCCTCCGACAGCTTCAACTGCTTGCCGATCCATTTGCGGACATACAACTCGGCGAAGGCGACGCTGTCGTCACCCGTCAGCCCCGCCGGCAACGCACGGCCGAGTTCCTGCTCGTCGAGCGTCGCGCCGCCCGCCTTGGCCAGCGTACGGCCGCCGCCGACGGTCACGGTCGGCATCTCCCGACAGCCGACGGCCGCCAGCAGCAGAAGTCCTGCCGTTATCTTCGTAACAATTCGCATATCCGATGGGCAAAGATATAATTTTTACCGCAAAAGAACGCTAATCCGACCGGATTATTGTGCTTCGTCTGCCGCCTGCTCCTGCTCTCGCAGGCGCGCGATGGTCTTCCACACCATATAGCCGGCCACGAGGAAGATGCCGAGCGACACGCCGTAAACGACCGTATAGAACATCTTCAAGCCGTGGGCGGACATCAGTTCGTACAGCGTTGTATGCGCATATCCGAGCGTGAGCAGCAGCATGGCCAGCGCATTGTTGAACGCATGGAGGATCACCACGATGTAGAGCGAATTGGAACGGATATAGATGAATCCGAGCAGCAGCCCCATCACGAAGGCGTTGACGACGGCCGCCGGATAGAAATGGATCACGCCGAAAAAGAGCGCCGAAAAGAGCAATCCGTAAGCCGCACCGCCCTTGGCGCGGGCGGCGTCGAGCAGAATGCCCCGACAAAGGAACTCCTCGGCCAGCGGCGCCATGACCACCGTAAGCAGCAGCGCCCGCCAGCCCCGCCCGTAGAAATCGGGGATTTCGGGCAGCAGTTGGAGCAGCGGCTCCAACACCACGTTGGTCGCCGCCATCAGGAGCATCCCCCACAGAATCAGCGCGGGATTCAGCCCGCGCACGGCGTAACGCCCGAGGCGGCGGTTCCCCCCGCGCAGACGGCGGTAGATCAGCGTCAGGCCGATCATCAGCCCCATCGTCAGCGGATAGGCGTAAAAGTTGAACTGCGCGGCCGCCGCATGGGCCCGGGCGGCAACGGTCTCGTCGGCACTGCCCAGCGCGGCCGCATCGGGCATCCTCGCCCCCGCGAGCAGCAGCACGAACGCCACGACCAGCTGGATGACCACGAACAGCCCTACGAGGGCCAGCAGATCGAACCACGTGGGAAACTTGTAGCGTGGAGCGGCCGGATCGGCAGGAGCGTCGTTCGGGCCGGAAGCCGCCGGCGCTGCGCCCTCCGGCGCGGACGGGGCGGTATCGTCCATGGAAACGGGAACCTCCTCCCGGTGCGATTTTCTGAATTTCATCTGTATAACTTTCACGGTCAACGGTTCGAAAGACCAAAGGTAAGCATTTTTTCGGGAACGTTGCTGAAATTCGATTTAAATTCACTAAATTTGCCCGATTGTAAACCCTTTTTACGAATGGCAAAAATCATCGCACTCGCAAACCAGAAAGGCGGCGTGGGAAAGACCACGACGGCGATCAATCTGGCCGCTTCGCTGGCCATTCTCGGCAAGAAGGTGCTGCTGCTCGACGCCGATCCGCAGGCCAACGCCACGTCGGGCCTGGGCTTCGACATCAATGCCGAGGGCATCTACGAATGCATCACCGGCGCACGCCGCGCCTCGGAGGTGATCCTTCGCAGCGAGGACGTCAAACGGCTGTGGCTGCTGCCGTCGAGCATCAATCTGGTGGCGGCCGACACCGAACTTCCGAAAATGGAACAGGGCCACCACGTCGTCAAGCGGATTCTCGCGGAGGTGCGCGACGACTACGACTACGTGCTCGTCGACTGCTCGCCCTCGCTGGGATACACCACCGTCAACGTCCTCACGGCCGCCGACTCGGTGCTGATTCCCGTACAGTGCGAATACCTGGCGCTCGAAGGGCTCTCGAAGCTGCTCAACACGATCAAGATCGTCAAGAGCGGCCTGAACCCCGCGCTCGAAATCGAAGGATTCGTGCTGACGATGTACATGCGCAACCGCCTGAACAACCAGGTCGCCAACGAGGTGCGCGAGCATTTCGGGCCGCTGACGTTCGATACAATAATCCAGCGCAACATCCGTTTGGGAGAGGCCCCCTCGCACGGCAAGCCCGTCATGTTGTACGACGCGGCCGCATCGGGTTCGGTCAATTACCTCAACCTGGCCAAAGAGTTGCTCAAAAGAAACAGGAAAAACGGGAATTGAGTATCGGCGGCCGGTCGGCCGCCATGCGGGAAACGACGCAGACGATCGTCTCTGCGCTCGTGCGAACTTTACGATAGGACGCCGACCGGCCATCGCGAAACCAAGGCCCGCGGCGCATACGGGGAAGTACGATTCCCCGACTTTAATTACGAGACAGTATGAAACAGAAGGGATTAGGCAGGGGGTTGGACGCCATTTTCGGCAACGACCACCTCGACGCAAAACTCAAACCGATGACCGAAATGGCAGAAATCGCCGTCTCGGAGATCATCCCCAATCCCACGCAGCCGCGCACGCAGTTCGACGAGGAGGCGCTCGACGAGCTGGCCGACTCGATCCGCACGCTGGGGGTCATCCAGCCCATCACGGTCAAGCGGCAGGGCGACGGGAAGTACATCATCATCAGCGGCGAACGCCGCTGGCGCGCCGCACAGCGCGCCGACGTGGCCACACTGCCCGCCTACATCCGCGAGGTGGACGACGAGAACCTGCACGCGATGGCGCTGGTGGAGAACATCCAGCGGCAGGACCTCAACGCGATCGAAATCGCGCTGGGAATGCAGCGGCTCATCGACGAGTGCGGGCTTACGCAGGACGCGCTCTCCGAAAAGGTGGGTAAGAAGCGCTCGACGGTCTCCAATTTTCTGCGCCTGCTCAAACTGCCCGACGAGATCCAGCTGGCACTCAAAGAGGGATTGATCTCGGCCGGCCACGCCAAGGCGATCGCCGGAGCACCGGCCGACCGGCAGCTGCATCTGCTCAAACGCTGCATCAAGAAAGACCTCTCGGTACGCCAGATCGAGGAGCTGGTGCGTTCGTTCAACGCGCAGCGTCCCGCCGAGCCGGCCGAAGACGAGGAGTATCCCGAAAGCTACCTGCGGCTGGTGGAGCAGCTCGAACGCTTCTTCTCGCAGGAGATCAGCATCAAGCGGTCGAAAAACGGCGGCGGAAAGATCGTCATCGATTTCGCCGGCGACGCCGACATCGAAAAGTTCCTCACCCGTTTCGCCGACAAATAACGCATGAAATTCCGTCCGGGCATACGTCGTTCGCTGCTCACGGCCCTGCTGGCCGCGGTCGTCTGCATCGCAGCGGCGGAAGCGGCCGTACCCCAGACTCCCCCGCAGGGCGTCAAAGGCGGCTCGGTGTCGCTCGAACGGTTCCGGGGAAAGAAGTCCATCGTGCGGGGCGGACGAATGCCGTTGCCCGACTCGCTGGGGCGCGATTCGCTGGGGCGCGATTCGCTGGGGCGCGATTCATTGCGCACGGCCGTCGACAGCACGCTGCTTAGGCTCGACTCGCTGGGCGGCGCGCTGCTGCCGCAGGATTCGCTACTGCTGCAACTCACCGGCGGTGACTCGCTGCTGCGCGACACGCTGCTGCTCGATTCGCTGCGACGCAATTCGCTGGCGCTCGCACCGGCCGACACCGCCCGCACCGAAAAGAAACGCAACTGGTTCATGAGCGACTCGATGTCGCTGTCGCGCGTCTGCTGGATGTCGATCCCCATCCCCGGCTACGGCCAGATCTACAACAAGCAATATTGGAAACTCCCGATCCTCTACGGCACGTTCGGCACCTCGCTGGCGCTGTACTTTCACGAGAACAAGAAGTTCAAGCCGCTCAAACGCCGCTTCGAGGAGATCACGAGCCAGGAGATGTCGCGCACGGAGGAGCTGGACGCCGTGCAGAGCGAAATGATCCGCCACAACACGCGCCGGCAAATCTACCTGTTCGCAGCCATCGGCTCCTACATCTATTTCATCGGCGACGCGGCGGTCAACTACGCCACCAACGACGTATCGTCGGTCAAGAAAGCCACGACGCTGGCCACGATCTGCCCCGCCGCCGGCCAGATCTACAACAAGAGTTACTGGAAGGTTCCCATCGTGCTGGGCGGATTCGCCTCGATGATCTACATCATCGACTGGAACACCCGCGGTTACCAGCGCTTCAAGAAGGCCTACCGCCTGCGCTACGACTACGACCAGAAGGTCGCGGCCCACAACCAATGGAAGGAGGACGTGAAGAACGACCCCGACCTGCCCGAACCCGAAAACCCCGCGTCGTCGACCGACGAATTCAAGGGCCGCTATTCGGCCGATTTTCTCAAAAACCTCAAAAACAATTACCGACGCAACCGCGACCTGAGCATCATCGCCACGGCGGGTCTCTATATCCTTCAAATCGTCGACGCGCACGTCGACGCACATCTCAAGGATTTCGACGTCTCGGACGACCTCTCGATGCGCATCGAACCCGCAGTCGACTACGCCTTCATCGCCGGCACGGGCGTACGGCCGGTCGTCGGGTTCAACTTCTCGATTAACTTCTGATTATCCCTGTCCGCCGATGAAAACCGCCCTGCGATACGCTCTCCTGCTCACCTTTCTGTCGATCTTCTGCCTCGACGCTTCCGCCGCACGCAAGCGTCCCCGCAAGCGGGCGAAAAAGAATGCGGCCGAAGTGGTCGCACCCGATACGGTCTACATCATCAAATACGTCCAGCCCGTCGATACGGCCGAGGTTCCGCAGCGGCCGAAATTCGGCGAACGCGGCTGCACCGACTATTCGCCCGAAGTGCGCGACTCGCTCCTGTCGGGGTGGTACCGGCGCAACGTCGTCGCCTCCTACGACGACTTCTTCGACCGCTACGTCTCGGAAGACACCACCGCAAACGGCTCCGAAGACGCGACGCCCGACTCGGTCTACGCACGCCGGCTGCAACAGCTCGTATCGCCCGTCCAGCTCCCCTACAACCCTATCGTCCGCGGTTACATCGCCCGCTACACCAATCCCCGCTACGGTACGATCAGCCGCATCCTGGGGTTGTCGCAATACTATTTCCCGCTGATCGAGGAGGAGTTGATCAAGGCGGGGCTCCCCGTCGAACTGCGGGCGCTGCCGATCATCGAATCGGCGCTCAACCCGACGGCCGTGTCGCGCATGGGCGCCGCAGGCTTGTGGCAATTCATGCCTTCGACGGGAAAACTCTACGGACTGGAAGTCAACTCGCTCATCGACGAACGCTACGATCCCGTGCTGGCGACCCGCGCCGCCTGCCGCTACCTCAAAGACATGTACGCCGTCTTCGGCGACTGGATGCTGGCGATCGCCTCCTACAACTGCGGGCCGGGGAACGTCAACAAGGCCATCGCCCGTTCGGGCGGCGGCAAGACCTTCTGGGAGATCTACGACTACCTGCCGCGTGAAACGCGCGGCTATGTCCCTGCCTTCATCGGCGCCTCCTACGCCTACGCCTACCATAAGCAGCACGGCATCGAACTGACCGAACCGCCCCTGCCGCTGGCCGTCGACACGATCCACGTCACGAAACTCATGCATCTAGGACAGGTCGCCTCGACGCTCGACCTCCCGATCGAATTGCTGCGCCAGCTCAACCCCCAGTACCGGCTCGACATCATTCCGGCCACCGGAAAACACTACACGCTCGTGCTTCCGCAGGAGTATGCCTGCCGCTACATCGCCTGCGAGGAGGAGATCCAGCGCAAGGATTCGCTCTATCTGAAAGAGTATATCAATCCGGTCAACGTCGCCAAGAAACGTGCGGCGACGAGCAGCTACCTCACCCACACCGTCAAACGGGGCGAAACGCTCGGCTACATCGCCCGCAAATACCGCGTTTCGCAGCAGACGATCATGCGCGACAACCGTATCCGCAACGCCAACCGTCTGAGCATCGGCCAAAAACTGAAAATTCGCCGCCGATGAACACCCCGAACGATACCATCGTCGCGCCCGCCACTGCCGCAGGCGGCGCGATCGCCGTCGTGCGCATGAGCGGCCCCTCGGCACTCGCGATCTGCGACACCGTATTCAGCGGCACACGGCGGGCGGGCGAAGCGGCCGGCTACACGGTGCTCTACGGCACGATCGCCGACGGCGCACGCGTGCTCGACGACGTGCTGGTCACGGTTTTCCGTGCGCCGCACTCCTACACCGGCGAAGATGCGGTCGAGATCTCGTGCCACGGCTCTCGGTACATCGTCCGCGAACTGCTCGCACTGCTGGTTCGCCGCGGCGCCCGCATGGCGACGCCCGGCGAATTCACCTCGCGCGCCTTTCTCGGCGGCAAGCTCGACCTGTCGCAGGCCGAAGCGGTCGCCGATCTGATCGCTTCGGGTTCGCGTGCGGCACATACGCTGGCCACCGACCAGATGCGCGGCGGTTACTCCGCCGAGTTGGAAACGCTGCGCGGCGAGTTGCTGCGGCTCGCCTCGCTGCTCGAACTCGAACTCGATTTCGGCGAGGAAGAGGTCGAATTCGCCGACCGCACGGAACTCCGCGCCGCAATGGAGCAGATCGGTGCGAAGATCGACCGGCTGATCGACTCCTTCGCCTTGGGCAACGCCATCAAGGAGGGTGTCGCCGTCGCAATCGTCGGCCGCCCCAACGTCGGGAAAAGCACGCTGCTCAACCGTCTGCTCAACGAGGAGCGGGCGCTGGTATCCGAAATTCCCGGCACGACACGCGATTTGATCGAAGCCACGCTGAACCTCGACGGCATTCTCTACCGGTTTATCGATACGGCGGGTCTGCGCACGACCGACGACACGGTCGAGCGCATGGGCATCGAACGTACCTACGCCAGTGTCGCCCGCGCGCAAATCGTCCTGCAAGTGTTCGATGCCGCCGACCCCGCCATCGAGCCCCTCGACCTCCGGCCTGACCAATGCCGCATCCTGGTCGCCAACAAAATCGACAGGATGGATCCGGCAGCCGCACCGGTATCGCTGCCCGACGGGGCACTGCCCCTCTCCGCCCGCGAGGGCAGGGGAATGGAACAGCTGTTGGAAAGACTGCGCGCAGCCGTCGACGCCTCGGCGCTCGACGACGGCCGGACGATCGTCTCCAACAGCCGCCACTACGAAGCGCTGCACCACGCCCGCACGGCGCTCGACGCCGCCCTCGGCGGTCTGGATATGTTACCCTCCGACCTGCTCGGCGAAGAGATCCGGCAAGCGATCTTCCATTTGGGCACCATCACCGGAGAAATCACCACAGACGAGGTCCTCGGTCAGATTTTCTCGAAGTTCTGCATCGGCAAATAATCATACGCAATTAATTGATTATCAACATATTACATAACAGACAATGAAAAATAAAAGAAGGAACAATCCAACTTAGATAATATTGATAATCAACACATTAAACACACAGGAATAATAAAGCATTGTATCAATTTTTCCTGATTTTGTCCCCCGTTTGTTCCCTGAACGGATACAAGGGACAAAATTCTGTCCCTCGTGCAATTTAACGGTGGTAAATAGGCAAATTTTATCAGTACCATGTAAAACTTATCCAAATTACAGATAATATTCGAATAGAACTGAATTGTTTTTCGGCCAAAATATATTCTGATAATCAAGCGATTGACATATTTAAATATGGCACCTACATACAAGTTTACACCAAGTATTTTAATCAGTATTTCTGATGATTCTTTCCTCAGAAATACTGATTATATGTTTATTTAAAATCCATTTGCATCAACAGCATATTTTGAATATGTATAGTTGTCGTCACCCGATTTAAAGAAAACAAAATGATAGCTTCCTCCCATATAAACCATATATATTGAGAATGATATAATAAATTGGTTTAATATACCTTCATTTTCCGAATTTGTTATTGACCATTTTACATTTGATGTTATAAATTCAATAGATACCTCCAATGTTTCTTCAACGATTATTCCTTTTCCTTTAAGTATATTTGGCTTGACTTTAATGATTTCTTCCAACATTTCAATTACTTGTTGGTTGGTTAATGTTAGATATTCATTAGAACCAATAGAACTATCTTTATCATCTGGTTCGGTATTAGACAAACTAAATAATTCAGTTATATATTGGGATATATCAAATTCAGTATTACCAGTGCTACTTGGATTGTCAGTTTTTTGTAAAGCAAAATAATCAATAACTAAGCTCGAAAAATTGTTGCGTGAAATGTTCAAAATTATAGTGAAATAAGTACCATTTGAATTTACACCCGAACAGTTATAAAAACTATCAAATCGTGATGGAATAGCATTGTTTTTATTTTGCTTTACAAATAATAAGCTTGTATTTTCTATACCTGTTATATCTTGAATGTTGTTTATTTTACATAAGAAAAAAATTGGTAAATTACTTGCCACATTAGAAGAATCAATAACATGTCCAGCTATTTGCGATTGATTGGCAGTAGCTCTATAATGTGCAATATTACCAAAAGGTGCAACACCTGTTTTTAACCAATTTATATCATTAAAATTTACTATTGAAAGCTCCCCATCACTCAAAGCATCATTAACTTGCTTGATTGTCGGAAAGTCGTTATCTTTACCTGCTATTTGTCCCATAAGATTTCTATTTAAGTTGTTTAACTTTATTTACTTATGAGATATTTATTGCTTACCTTATCAATCGTTTTTTACTTCTTCTTTTTCGATGACATCATCTTTTTAAGCATCAAAGCGAACTCATTTTCTGGTGTCAAAACCTGTTTCTCGACAGGAATAAAAGCATGTTGTTTCTTGTAGATAGATGATGTATCAATACTCATTAGAATCTCGTCCTTAATGTATTTAAATACTTCAAGAATAGGATATACATCATACTGTAAAGCGTCCTTATCAGTGATGATAGTCTGTTTAACTTGACGTGGAGTTTTCAAATAAGACATAATCTCCATACCGACATACATACGGCTATCATCAGTAACGTAAACGGGTACTACTGTATCTTCAATTCTTATTTCCGATATATATTCAACTACAACGAGCATATTCAATCAATTCTTTATAAGTTAAGCGATAACCCTGTACATTCTTCATAAGATGCAAGAACCTATCACCGGGTACAAATTTACAAGTATTTCTTCTGAAAACGAACTCATTCACATAAAATTGGAGATGTTCAGGTGAAACGACACAATATACACCAATTATCGCACGTTTGAGATTGCCCCAAAAGTTCTCTATGTTATTCGTGTGTGCTTTACCGTTTACATATTCTTTTAGATTATGACGTACAATATGATGGTCATAAGTTTGTTTCAGACCATTATAGGCTCCCCATTCGTCTGTGTAAACCGTTGCGAATGAGTTTACGTGTTTGATTACTCTTGGTATCAAATCCTTTGCAGTAGTGGAAGGAACTACACGTGCTACAACCTTACCGTTACGTTCAATCATACCGAATACCGGAACTTTACCTTTACAGCTTCGTCCCTGACATTCTTTAATTCTCTTGTTTGCATGACGATTTTTATTCTTACCACCAACGTAAGTTTCATCCATTTCTACTTCGTTATCAAGTATGGATTGGTTCTCACATTCACAACATTTTCTAATACGTTGAAGCATAAACCAAGCTGTTTTCTGTGTAACTCCAAGTTCTCTTTGTAATTCCATAGATGAAAGACCACCTTTGTGGGACATACACATCCAAATGGCAATGAACCAATTCTGAAGCGATACTTTTGTATTCTCGAATATCGTTCCTGTCTTGACATTGAAATACTTGCCTGTGTTCTTGCAGCGGTAACGGTTGTTTTTACATTTATAGACTTTCGATGTCGAATCAAACGGAGATACGGGATTTCCGTTCCAGAGTAATTGCTCCAGAAAATCAATACATTTCTGTTCGTCAGGAAATGTCTTAATCAATTCCGTAAGTGTCTTAAACTTAAAATCAAACATATCCGTTTCTATTCTTATTTTTCTTATACTCCGAAGATAGCAGATATTCCGGATATACGGAAATATATGATACAGAAAATCCCGAAAACAAGCTAAATATTTGCTAATCGGAGAAATAAGATACCTGAAAAGATATAGTATCGGAGAAATTGAGTATATTTGCAGTTGGAATGCGGTTATTAAACCGCATTCCAGACATAGTAGAATAGATTACACGAAAGTGTTTAACTGATTCTCACCGATAAAGTCTGGAAAACTAAAAGGTGAACGAGAATGAGTTAGCATCTCTCGCGTCATGCAATATGGCGTGGGAGACTGTTGCTTGTTTTAGTTCACGGCATTTCCAGACGCCTATCGGTTGAAATAAGTTAGCAGTCCTCACGCTTTCATCATTTAATAATGGTAATAATCTTCTTTCGAGGGCTGGTGAAGAACTTTTAAAACAAAACTCAAATGAAAAAGTTAGGTGTTATTTTATCTGTAAGTGCTTTACTTACACTATGTTTGGTCAGTTGCGGTAAAAAACAACCAGAATCACTTCGTCCGGAAACTACAGAAATTGACGGTTCACTTGGTATGTTGTATGAGCTTGTTGATGAAGATTACAAGTTTCCTACAGTTTCCAATGAATTTGAAATCAAAGTAAAACGTAATGAGTTTGAAGGACATAGTTACAGCAAAGTAGGTGTTGGTTATGAAATTTATGACGAAAATGGTAATGTATTGGAATCAGAAGTTAATCCATCTCTTGAAGATATTTCTTCATGGCCACCGATACCATTTAGTGTTATGGAATTGAAATCTGGAGAAATTGGTACAATGTCTATAAGATTGAAAGGTTGGCCAGATAAACTTGGTGGTGCTAAAACATTCAGATTAATACTTGAATCAAATATTGACGATGAATCTACCATAAACAACAGTTCTTCTTCATCTTCTGATAATAAATGGGATGCTCTTTTAGATGATTATGAAGCTCTTGTAAACGAATATGATAAGTTCCTTACTGAAATGAAATCTGGTAATGTGGATTCTCAGAGTGCTATGAATGCAGCATCAAAAGCACAAGCAATGCAAGAAAAACTGGATGCAGGTAAATCAGAAATGAACAGCAAACAAATCCAACGATTAGGTAAAATCGCTACCAAATTAACTAACATTGCAGCTAAAGCGGCAACAGTCAATCCTGATGATATTAAATCAGTAAATGGAGTTGATTTGAAAGACTTAGGATTGTAATTTACAAAACAATCGGGTGATATAAAGTTACTTTTTCTTTATACCACCTAATTGTATATAATTATGTGATTTAGAGAAATCACAAGCCAAATTAGAACGTCTAAAATGTACCGATACCAGTTCTTTTAGACAATTTCTTACCTGAAGCACCATTGATAATAATGTATGCTTGCATAATTTTGTTAGAAGACAAGATAATATACTTCTTTCCTCCAATAGTACGTAATTTATTCATACTTTGGGCTTTATTTAATGAATTAATCAATGATTATTGGAGTCAGAAGACTACTGACAAATTATTATTGACTTACGGCAAATAAGTCTCATGTTTATGACGTATACATCATGATTGCAAAGGTAAGAAAAGATTTGGTAATAAAAAAGCTCGAAGAAATTAATCTTCGAGCTTTTTTTTATCTGAAATAACGTCCTAAGAAGTTGCGTAGCACTTGGTGTAAAGTTGTATGTAGGTGCCTTATTTTTAAACTCTTCGATGGCAGCCGTATCAATGTTCCGCCAATAGAATTTTCTAGAGGCATAATCACAAGCTATAAAGAAGACGAGTTCTCCTTTATGTATTTTCGCATATGCATAAACCGACTCGGGAATATCATAAAACACTTTCCCATTTTTCTCCGGATATGTCAGGTGCTTAACTTGAACTGTTATTTTTTCTCGAGCTATTCCATTTTCATCAAGAATCTCAAGATAGCCATCAATATTTGGTAAGGTACCTCCCTCTTGAAGTTGAGAACAGTCTACACAATTATCAGGAAGGATACTCTTCAGAAGATTTATCGAACGCCGATCATGCAATACGGATTCTGAGATATTCCTATTTGGCTGTAATTCCATAACACTCACGATTCGTTTAATAGCTCAGATCTTGTAGTCACCTCTAATCATTAATTCTTTCTTGCATCCCATCAAACATCGCATCCGCCTCCTTCTCATTCAACCCAGCCTTTACCACTACAGCCAAAAGATCTTCTTTCGTCGGTTCGATACTGTCATTGATTGAAGTCGTGCGAAAACCATTAATGCCATCGCTGGGTAACAGGTCATAGGCCGGAGCAAAATACCAATCGCCATCCCGATGAATAAAGGCAAAGTTCTTAGCGTGGTCGTCCTTGTTATCAATGAGAAAATTGAATATCATCAGTCGATAAACTTTCCACAACTCGGCTACACTATGCGTCAGCATGGCGCACACCTGAAAAATATGCTTGTAGTCGATACTGGGTAACCGATAATCGGCACCAATAAGACCGGCCACGCTAACGACATGCAGTTTGCCACCCAGTGTTCGGTCGAAACGCTCCACACCAAAGTACTTGCCTTCAAAAAGTCGAGTCTCCGGCATTTCGATTCCGCACTCTTTGGCTAGCAGCGAATAGCGGTATTCATCCACACCGATACTCTGCGAATCCCTCTTGGCTCGAAACTTTACCAGCCATTCTTTGTCGTTATAACGAACGAAGATTTTAGGCCTCGCGCCACCCGGAGAACCACCTCGATCCTGAAACTCCTCGATCCCTTCGCCCATATAATCGTCGCTGGCCAGTATCTTCTCGGCCTCCAAAGCCAGCTTCTCGAAATCAGCAAAATCCTGCCGCGTCACTACGCTATTATCAGGACGAAACTCCAATGCTCCGCGTCCTGTCGATCCCACCAAGGCAAGACGATCCAGTAGAGTGAGTGTGCAAGGATTGATTCCCTTTTGTTGCAGGTATCGGTCCAGAATAAGAAGTCCCCATCCATCGGGTAGGCAATCATCGAAAACACCGAATCCCCCCTCAAACGGACGGGGTTTAGCAATAAAGACACCGCTTCGCAAAGGCAACTCAAATGGAGAAATAGAGAAACCAGAGCTAAGCCACTCTGCCGAATATTCGAAGGCACACAACCCCTCTCTCGTCAGAGCAAGACGACCGACCAGCCGATTGTTATATATTACTTCTATCTGCTTGATACTATTCATTTTTCTTTCCTCGTTTGCGGGTAACACTCTGTTCATTCAATACATCATCCAACGATTGATATTGCTTTTGTGCAAAGAGAACATCAAACTCAGATAACACATTCAAAGCAAATCCAATCTGCAGCAACCCCTTCAAAGAGATTTCTCCTGTCTGTTCGAAACGGCGGTAAGTAGCGAACTTAAGACCGGCTCTTGCAGCCATACCTTCCTGAGTTAGGTTCAATTCCAGTCTACGAGTTTTAACTCTTGCTGCAATCTGCAAAGCTACTTCGCTTGGACTTACGACATCAAATGCCAATATATTATTCATAGATTCATTTATATCAAGTAAACAAATAAGATAATATTCATTGTAAAGATAGCGAATATTTTTATTTTAACGTCAATGTTTAAGACCTATTTTTCTCACCAAAAGAAAAAGAACTTTACTTTATCTCCGTATTCACATATACGTTCAATAAAGTAAAGTCAAAATAAGGGAAGAAAAGAGATGGCTTCGCCATGATGAAATGGCTCCAGCCATTTTCTCTTTTGGCTGCAAAAAAAATATAAGTTACCGGATTGATAAGTCAATCATTCCGTCCCAATCTACCCACAAAATGACTCGCAAAACATATGCGGATTCACCTCCAATTTTATAGTATATTCTGGCGAAATAAACCCGCCCTGAACGGAATGTATCGAGGTCTACAAGGATGTTTTTCCCTCTGTTTGGATGGAGCCGATGAAAAGGTTGCATCCATAATGTTAAAGTTAGATAAGATCTGACTACAAACTTAATTAAGAATACAATCAAACAGGATAGTGTAATACACAATGCATAAACAAAAAAAAATTCTATATTTGTAAAATAAACTGTAAATTACTCCTAATTCCATGCAGGAGAACCCCATATCGAACAGCCTGTCCAAAACGGATTCCAATGAGGCATCGAATCCAATCCGTAGCCTCATGCCCTTTCGGTATGGACCGTTGTGTTATGCGATTGTGGACGTTGAGATCGGACTGACCGACCACCGGATTCACGACATTGGGGCACTCCGCTACGACGGGGCCATCTTCCATAAAGCCTCGAAAGAAGAGCTGCTACCCTTCCTCGAGCGTGTGGAGTATCTCTGTGGTCACAACATCATCCACCACGATGCCAAATACCTCTTTGAGGATCGACAAATTCCTTGGCGGCTGGTCGACACGCTCTACCTCTCGCCCCTGCTCTTTCCTGAACGTCCCTATCACCGGCTCGTAAAGGATGATAAGTTGCTCAGCGACCAAATGAACAACCCGGTCAACGACTGTGAAAAGGCCCGTGATCTGCTTCTGGACGAGATGGCCCGCTGGGATGCATGGCCCGAACAGAAACGGAGGCTCTTCACCGCACTGCTGAGGAATCAGCCGGAGTTCGACGGATTTCTCGATCTGATGGGAGCCGGCTTGAAAAATTGCGACCTGCGCGAACAAATCGCAACCGTCTACCGAGGCCGCATCTGCCAGAACGTCGAACTCGAACCGTTGATCGAACACTACCCCTGCGAACTGGCCTACGCATTGGCGCTAATCGACACGACCGATCATCGCTCCATCACGCCGGGATGGGTACTGCACAACTATCCGAGCGTGGAATTCATCATCAAGAAGCTGCGGTACACCCCCTGCCTAGCAGGCTGTACCTACTGCAACTCCCAGCTCGACGTCCACCGTAGCCTCAAGTCGCTGTTCGGTTATAATGCCTTCCGTACCTACGAAGGTGAACCACTCCAGGAGCGGGCGGCACAGGCGGCCGTCGAGGGACGCTCACTGTTGGCAATCTTCCCTACCGGCGGTGGAAAGTCGCTCACCTTTCAACTGCCGGCACTCATGGCGGGACTATCTGTCCACGGACTGACAGTAGTAATTTCGCCCTTGCAGTCGCTGATGAAGGATCAGGTGGACAACCTCGCCGAACGGGGCATCACCGAGGCCGTCACCATCAACGGCATGCTGGACCCTATCACACGGGCACTGGCCATCGAGAAAGTGCAGGACGGAACTGCTGCGCTACTCTACATCTCGCCCGAGATGCTCCGCTCGGCAACGATCGAACGCATTCTCCTTGCCCGCAACGTCGTCCGCTTCGTCATCGACGAGGCCCACTGCTTCTCGTCGTGGGGACAGGATTTCCGGGTCGACTACCTCTATATCGGCCACTTCATTCGCAAATACCAGCAGAAAAAGGGAAGCAAACTCCCGATCCCGGTCTCCTGCTTCACGGCCACGGCCAAACAGAAGGTGATCCAGGACATCCGCGACTACTTCAAACAGACGTTGGATCTGAATCTGGAACTCTTCGCCTCGAAAGCCACACGTACAAACCTGAGCTACTCGGTGCTGCACGTCGACAACGACGAAGAGAAATACCAGCGGCTGCGCGAACTCATTGCCGACTCACAATGTCCGACCATCGTCTATGTTTCGCGAACTCGTCGAACCCGGGAGTTGGCGTCACGCCTCACCCACGACGGCTTCCGGGCCCTTCCCTTCAACGGCAAGATGGATTCTGACGAGAAGATCACCAACCAGGAGGCCTTCATGAACGACCATGTACGCATCATCGTCGCCACGTCGGCCTTCGGCATGGGTGTGGACAAGAGCGACGTGGGGCTGGTGATTCATTACGACATCTCCGATTCGCTGGAGAACTACGTACAGGAGGCGGGGCGCGCCGGCCGCAACCCCCATCTGCATGCCCGCTGCTACGTCCTCTACGGCGACAGCGATCTGGACAAGCACTTCATCCTGCTGAACCAGACGAAGCTGAGCATCGGTGAGATCCAGCAGGTATGGAAGGCCGTGAAGGAACTCACGCGCCAGCGCATGCGGGTCAATTCGTCGGCACTGGAGATTGCGCGTCAGGCCGGTTGGGACGGTTCGGGCTCCGACATCGAGACCCGGGTACGAACCGCACTCGCAGCACTTGAACAGGCCGGCTACCTCGAACGGGGTAACAACGTTCCCCACGTCTACGCCACGGGCATCACCGTGCGGAATCTCGACGAAGCCCGCCGACGGCTGACGGCCTCACCGCTGTTCGACAGCAAGGAGACCGAACAGGCGGTCCGCATCATCAAGTCACTCATCTCGAAAAAGTATATCGCTAAGGCGCAGGACTCGGAGGCCGAATCGCGAATCGACTACCTAGCCGACATTCTGGGCATGAGCAAGCGCGAGGTTATCTCCGCCGTGGAGCGCATGCGCCAAGAGGGGATTCTGGCCGATAGCAAGGATCTGTCGGCCTATCTGCTCGGAACAGGGGATTCGGAGCGCAAGTCGCAGCAGCTGCTCGAACGCTTCATCCAGCTCGAACGCTACCTGCTCCACCGCATCCCGGAGGAGGGGCTCTGCATCTCCTGCAAGCAGCTGAACGAGGATGCCATCCAGGAGGGAATCGGCACCTCAAAAGAGAAGGATATCCGGACTCTGCTCTATTTCCTTACGGTCAAGGGATACCTCCGCAAACAGGAGGATGCAGACCACAACCTGCAACTTCGGCAACAGACCGACCAGCAATCAACGGAGGCCCGGTTCGATAAACGGGCCGAAATCTGCCGCTTCGCCATCGGATGGCTCTACCGTCAGGCCGCCGAGCTGACGCGTACGCTCATGCAACCCAACGCCACCGGGCAGGAACACACCGTCGCAGACAATGCCGTGCAGTTCTCGATCGTCGAGTTATTGAATCAATTCAAGGCCGACAACCGGACGATGCTCTTTGAACGGAACGACCTGCAGCTGGGCGAGGTCGAGGAGGCACTCCTCTATCTCTCGAAGATCGGGGCACTGAAGCTCGAAGGGGGATTTCTGGTCCTCTACAACGCGATGGACATCCGCAGGATCAAGGACAACAAGTCGCGCTACAAGGTCGACGACTACCGGTTACTCAACGCCTTCTACAAACAGAAGATCCAGCAGGTCCACATCGTAGGCGAGTATGCTAATCTGATGGTCAAGGACTACAATGCGGCGCTGCAGTTCGTGCAGGACTATTTCCAGATGGACTACCGGCGTTTCATCGCAAAATACTTCCGCGGCGAACGCATCAACGAGATCCAGCGCAACCTGACGCCCAAGAAATACGAGCAGCTCTTCGGGTCGCTCTCCCCGCGACAGATGGAGATCATCTCCGACAAAGAGTCCCACTGCATCGTGGTTGCGGCCGGACCCGGCAGCGGCAAAACCCGAGTACTGGTCCACAAACTGACATCGCTGCTTCTGCTCGAAGATGTCAAGCATGAACAGCTGCTGATGCTCACTTTCTCGCGCGCGGCGGCCACAGAATTCAAACAACGACTAATGGTGCTGATCGGCAATGCAGCCCATTTTGTCGAGATCAAGACCTTCCACTCCTATTGTTTCGACCTGCTGGGGCGTATCGGCAACCTTGAAGATGCCCAGGACATTGTCTCCCGGGCTGCCCGAATGATCGAACAGGGGGAGGTCGAACCCAACAAGATCGGCAAGACGGTGCTCGTCATCGACGAAGCACAGGACATGGCCGACGACGAGTATGCCCTCGTAACGGCGCTGATGACCCGCAACGAGGAGATGCGCGTCATCGCCGTGGGTGACGACGACCAGAACATCTACGAATTCCGGGGATCCGACTCAGACTACATGTTCCAGTTGGCTCAGCGCCCCGAGGCGCGCTTCATCGAGATGACCGACAATTTCCGCAGTGCCCGCCATCCTGTCGAAGCACACGCCGATTAAATCGATGCGCAGCGAAGAGGGGTGGGTCAGCGTCACTCACCACACGTCGGAGATCATGTATCAGCCGCTGGTCGACGAGTTGCGCTGCCATCGCCATGCGGGCACCTCGTGTATCCTTACCCAGACGAATGAGGAGGCGGTCATCCTGACCGGACTTCTGCGCAAGGAGGGCGTTCCGTGCAAACTGATCCAGTCGATGGACGGCTTCCGCTTCTGGAACCTCTCCGAGATACGTTATTTCCTCCGATACCTAGACAAGCGAGTGACGACGCCCGTGATTCCGGGCGAACTCTGGGAGGAGGCGAGGCGTGCCACGAGCAATACCTACGGGCGAAGTCAGAATCTGGAACTTGTGAAGCGCTGCTTCGAACAGTTCGAGCATCTCAACCAGACGAAATACATCAGCGATTTCAAGGAGTTCGTCTTCGAATCGTCAATGGAGGATTTCTGCGATGTTTCGGGCTCCGAGGTGATGGTATCGACCATCCACAAGGCCAAAGGGCGCGAGTTCGACGATGTCTACATGCTTCTGACTGACAACTACACCAAGAATGCGGAGCTGATGCGCCGCTACTACGTGGGGATCACCCGTGCCAAGAACCGGCTGTTCATCCATACCAACGGACACTGTTTTGACCGTCTGACGGCAGACCGTCACGATCACGACGATCGGAGCTATACCCTGCCCGAAGAGATCGTCCTGCAACTCTCCCACCGGGACGTCTATCTGGAGTTCTTCAAGGGGATCAAACGCGAAGTACTAGCACTGCAGAGCGGTGATTCGCTGCAATACCACGACTTCACGTTCTATACCGAGAAAACAGGCCTCCCCGTAGCCAAACTCTCGACCCGAATGCAGAAAACACTTACCGATTGGTTTACAAAAGGCTACCGGGTCAAATCCGCGACCGTTAGCTTCATCGTGGCCTGGAAACCCAAGGATGCCCCGAAAGAGGAGCCGGAGACAGCCGTCCTGCTGGCCGACCTTACCCTCACTCTCTGATCGAAGATCCAACAAAAGTCGGGGTTCCAGAAGACGGAGTTTACCTTTTTCCCTACTGTTTAGAGAGGCGATAAAACAGTTAAATTTTTTTGATTTTTTTGATTTTTTTACAAAAAACGAGTAATTTTTTGAAAATTCTACCTTTTAAGTCGTAAGCTATTGATAATCAATAGCAAAACAATAGTATATCAGCGAGCAGACAAAATTCATCAATACCGCGAAAACTTATCAAAGTCATAGGAAAGATGACTATCCAAATATCGGATGGCATAATGTTTTTCATAAGGTGACCCATATCTTCGGAACTAATCGATGCGATTACGCATGACATCTATTCAAGCTCGCGAATGAAACTAGGTTGGTTAGAACCGAGCCGTTGGGCGACCGCGTTCTGAGATGCGAGCTTTCCGAGCGAGAACGCCAGCGAGCCGGGTACGGCGGTATGGTCGCCGGGCTGCGCGAGTTCAGGAAGGGGGGGGTGCACATCCGCATCGCCGTCTAGTCTAACCGGAAAAACCTCAGGCATCTCCGAAATACGGCTCGGATAAAAACGATACGATTCTGCCGGCGCGCTATTTCGAAAATGAGCGTACCGGCTTTTTAATCGGGACATCTCCATACGCCTCTTTTGGCGTAGTCCGCCAAACCTTTCATATAAGCCGTATACATCCGTACGCACCAAGACTTCCGATCAAAATCCCAAGGCAAGACTCCTCCGCACAGAAGCGACCCCATCTTTCCTCTCCGGATACACGTCAATATCGGAGAAGCGTCGGAAACTTCACAATGCACATCTCTCGGCACTCGGGCAAAGCTCATCGACCTTTCGGGCTGAAAAAAGCACGCGGCAAATGACAAATCACAAGCTCATTAAAAAAACTCGTCATCGCCTGTAAATTACAAATAATTTGATATTTTTGCCTAAAATACTTATTTCATTCAGGGGAACATCGACCGATCCGGCCCTAACCGCCCGGAAAAGCGCCGTATCTCCCGCATGTCATCCGATGGAAAAGCGACCCTTTCAGAATCCGACAGAACAGATGCTCGACCGCTTCCGGCAGGGCGATGCCAACGCATTCGCCAGTCTCTATCGCACCCACTGGAATCAGGTTTTCCGCTTCAGCCGCCTCTACCTGAAAAACGACGAGGATGCGGAGGACGTCGTGCAGGAGGTGTTCATCCGTTTGTGGCAGATTCACGAACGCATCCACCCCGACGGCAATTTTTCGGGACTGCTTTTCATCATCACGCGCAATCTGATCTTCAACCGCTTTCATAAACAGATCGACCCGTTGAGTTTCAAGGTATCCGTCCTCGCAGCCCTCGAATCGTCCGACGACATCGAATCCGAAGTGAGCGCCCGCGACCTTGCGGAATACATCGACCGACTGATCGACCTGATGCCCGCCCGTCAGCGGCAAGTCTTCAACATGAGCCGCCGCGAGCACAAGAGCTATCGGGAGATCGCAGAAGAACTGAACCTTTCGCAAAAAACCGTCGAAGCGCACATGCACGAAGCGCTGCGTTTCCTGCGCGACAACCTCGCGCTGCTGCTCTGGCTCGCGCTTTTCAACGACGGACCGGTCTGCTAAACGACATTCCGACCGGAATCGGAGCGTTTTTTTTCCGAAAATCACAAAAAATTACCGCACGCACTAAGGGTATCTGGTGTCGTGCCGGGTATTTATTACGGATACCGCAAAAAACACGAAATGACAGATATAAAAACGCTCGTCCGCAAACTGCTCGCCGGCAAACTCCCGCATAAAGAGATGCCGGAACTCTGGCAGCGGCACGACGTCACGCAATACATGCAGCGCGAATGGGATCGTTGCGCAAAACCGGCCGAAGACGACCTCCTGCGCGAAAGCCGTATCTGGGAACGCATCGTCGCCCGCACGATGCCGCATGAAAAAATCCGGCGGAAGGGAGGCGTACGCACCGCATGGCTTAGCCGGAGCTACGGCGCCGCCGCTTCAATCATGCTGGCCATAGGTGCAGGACTCACCCTCGTCAACCTGCTGTGGCGTCCCGCTCCGGAAATCATCCACACCCTGTACAGCGGGAACCAAAGCACCGAACAGGTAGCGCTGCCCGACGGTTCGACCCTCTGGCTCGGAGCCAACTCCTCGTGCCGGTACGCCGCGGATTTTTCGGGCAGGGAACGACGGGTGGAGCTCAACGGCCAGGGGTTCTTCGAGGTGGCGGAAGATCCCTCCCGACCGTTCGTCGTGAGCAGCAATGGCATCGACGTCACGGCTCTGGGAACGGCTTTCGAAGTCTTTTCCGATCTCGGGGGCCGGCACGTGGAGGCCATCTTGCGCAACGGCAGCGTACGTGTATCCCTCCCCGGAGTAACGAAACAGACCTTCACGCTCTCGCCCGACCAGAAATTCACCTACTCCGCCGACACACGCAAAGTGATCGTCAGCCGGGTAGATGCTCAACGCTACACGCTTTGGCACGAGCGCATGTCATTGAGTTTCGAGAACCAACCCCTGTCGGTCATCCTGCCGCGCCTCGAAAGATGGTACAACTGCCATATCGACTGTCCCGAAGAGATCGCGACACGCTACCACTACACGTTCTCGCTGAGCGACGAGACACTCGACCGCACCTTGCAGCTTCTCCAATCCTCGACCGACCAGACACCGCTCTTCTACCGACGCGACGGTATGTACGTGCGCATCTACGAAAAATAAAAAGAACCCGAAACGACCCGCCTCATGAAGAAGAACCGAAGATACGGATAACGGCCCCGCCGAACATTCCGGCCGCACGGCGGCCGGACTCCGCACCGCACCGACCCAAACCTAATTCTAAAAAACCTTATGAAAAACCTTTACAACATCCGGAAAAGCCTCTGGATCCTGTTTTGCTGCATGTCGCTCCTTGCAGCAAACGGCATCCCCGCAACGCTTCATGCACAAGAGAGGAAGAGGCTGACCGTCGAAATGACGGACGCTCCGATCCTCGACGTGCTCAAAGCCATCGAAGCGCAAAGCGAACTCTCCTTTTTCTACAACAACAATCTGATCGACCCCATGCTGCGCATCACCGTATCGAAACGCGACGCTCCGATCCCGGAAGTGCTCAACCGTGTGTTCGCCGGTACGCCCTACGCCTACCGGATCGTCGACAAACAGGTGCTTATTTCAAAAAAAGAGGATGCGCCGAAACCCGACGAACCGCTGAAAATCCAAGGACGGGTCATCGATTCGAAAGAGGGCCCGATCGTAGGTGCCACCGTCGTCAACATGCGCACGCTCCAAGGCACGGTGACAGACTCCGACGGGCGCTTCGAACTGACGGTTTCCGCCCTGACGGAGGAGCTGACCTTCAACTATATCGGGTTCAAGACCAAAGTACTTCCGGCATCGAACGCCGAAGAGGTCCGTTTGGAAGAGGCTACCGTTCTCGAAGACGTCGTGGTCGTAGGCTACGGCACGGTCAAGCGCGTGAATCTCACCGGCTCGGTCGCCACGATCGATATGCGGGAAAAGGCCAACCAACCCATCACCAACACCGCGCAGGCGATGTACAACACCCCGGGCGTGTGGATCAACCAGAACAACGCCAAACCCGGAGCCGACGGAGGCACGATCCGCATCCGCGGCGTCAATACGCTCAGCAGCGCCAATCCGCTCGTGCTGCTCGACGGCGTGGAATACGACATCAACGAAATCAATCCGGCCGACATCGAATCGATCTCCGTGCTGAAAGACGCTTCGGCGGCCATCTACGGTTCGAAAGCCTCGAACGGCGTGATTCTCATCACCACGAAAAAGGGCGTCAAAGGCGCTCCGGTAATCAACTATCGGGCCAATTTCGGCGTACAATACGCCACCTACCTCCCCGACCCGATCGACGATCCGATCCTCTACATGCGTTTGCGCAATCAGGCAGAAATCAATTCGGGCAAGGCGCCCTCGGGAGTCTCCTATTCCGAAGCCGTCATCAAGGAGTATCAGGAGGGCATGAAAACCAATCCCGACGTCTACCCTGCGACCAACTGGTTCGACATCTGCCTCAAACCGGCCTTCGTCCACCAACACGATCTGCGCATCTCGGGCGGAACCGAACGGCTCGATTACAGCATGGCCGTAGGCTACATGAAGCAGGACGGCGTATTCATCGCCAACGACTGGGCCGACCGGATTTCGATGGATCTGAAACTCGGCATCCAGCTCAACAAATACATCAAGGTCGGCGGATCGCTCTACGGAAACATGCGTCACTACACGGAGCCGGGATACGGCACGAACAAGGTGATGGACGCCATGATGCGTGCCATTCCGATCATGTCCGACTACCATAAAAACGGCATCTACGGGTCGAGTTGGATCGCTACCCCGGGCCGCGGCAATTACGAGAATCCCCGCATGATCATCGAGCAGGGTTCGATCGACCGCCGAGTACAACAGTTGCTGGCCAAGGCGTTCGTGAAGCTGACGCTCCCTTACGGCATCACCTACGACGCCAATTTCAGCTTCCGCAAACGCGACACCCGCAGCAAAGACCACGTTCCGGCCATGTACACCATGAATCCCAAGACCGAAGAGGTCCGCAACTACAACTCGGCGGTGCCGCGCGTCAAGGACTGGGATGCTTGGGCGACGGGCAGTTTCTTCACCCAGACGCTGGGCTGGGAAGGGAACTTCCGCGACGAACACCACATCGGCGTCATGGTGGGCCAGGACTATCAGGAGTTCTACAACGACAATTTCCAAGCCTACAAGGAGGGATTCTACGACAACTACCACACCGATCTCAACTCCGCTTCGGGACAGGTCAACGCTCAGGCCACCGGCGCCTCCTCGCGCGAAAAGCTGGTCTCGGTTTTCGGACGTCTCTCCTACGACTACAAGCAGCGTTACCTCGTGAGCGCCGTCTTCCGCTACGACGGTTCGTCGCGTCTGGCCCCCGACCACCGTTGGGCCTTCTTCCCCTCGGTCTCGCTGGCATGGCGCATCGACCAGGAGAACTTCATGAAAAACGCGGAGTTCATCGACCAGCTCAAACCGCGTTTCTCGTGGGGTAAGATGGGCAACCAGGCCGTCTCGCTATACAGTTACCTGAGCTCGGTCAACACGTCGGGCTACGATTACAGCTTCGACGGCACGAAATACGGCGGCGCAGCCATCTCCGCTCTTGCCGACAACACGATCACCTGGGAGGAAACGACCTCCTACGATGCCGGAATCGACTTTTCGGCCTTCGGCAACCGCGTTCTATTCTCGGCCGACTGGTTCCTCAAACGCACCGAAGGCATCCTGCGCACGGTCAACCTGCCCTCGCAGGTCGGCGATCTGAGCGGCCCGAAGAGCAACGTAGGCGTGGTGGACAACAAAGGCATCGAGCTCTCGCTCACGCTGCGCGACTCGTGGGGCGACTTCTCGGCAGGCATCTCGGGCAACTTCTCCTACACGCGCAACGAAATCGTGGATCTCAACGGCGAGACCGAAATCAACGGCCGGCTGATCTGCAAGGAGGGGTATCCGATCAATTCGTGGTACCTGCTCGAAACCGACGGCGTCTTCCAGAACCAGTCGGAGATCGACAACGCGCAGGCCGTCTACGGCAACCGCGCCAACCTGCGCCCCGGCTACGTGAAATACGTCAACCAGAACAACGACAACACCATCGACGGCAACGACCGCGTCATCGCCGGCAACACGATACCTCGGTTCGCCTACGGCTTCAACCTCAACTTCGGATGGAAGGGCTTCGCCGTCGAAGCGCAGTTCCAAGGCGTCGGCGACGTGTCGGTCTACCCGTCGAGCAACATGGCCTTCGGCCTCTACAACGGCGCAGGTCTGACCAAACAATGGGTGAGGGATTCGTGGAGCGCCACCAACCGCAATACCGAATATCCGCTGCTGACGACCTACCCCGAAGCGGGCGAGAACTTCCAGAATTCGACGCTATGGCTTCAGGACGCCTCCTACCTGCGTCTGAAAAACATCCAACTGAGCTACACTTTTCCCAAGCAGCTCGTCGGACGCATCGGTATCAAGGGCTTGCAGGTCTACGTCAGCGGTCAGAACCTCGTCACCTTCTCGGACTTCAAGATCTGGGACCCCGAAATTTCGATCTCGCAGGTCAACTTGTTCTCCTACCCGATCCTGAAAACCATCAGCTTCGGCATCAACCTCACCCTATAACCGATCTTACAAAAACCGATCAACCATGAAACGCATTCAAATCATCATACCGGTTCTGCTCGGAGCCTTCTGCACCGGCTGCGACCTGGACATCGAACCGCAGGACCGCTACGACCAGCAAACCTTCTGGTACAGCGCCAAAGCCGCGGAGGGCGGCCTGACGGGGTGCTACAACGCCCTGCTCGAAAACGGCATCTACGGCCGCGCCGCCGTCTACTGGGAAGACGACGCCACGCCCAACGGCTATAATTTCAGCAACGACGACTCCTGGACGACTATCGCCAACGGTGCGCAGACGGCCACTTCGGGAGGCATCATCGCCAACCGCTGGAGCCACGCCTACAAAGGCATCGGACGCTGTAATACGCTGCTGGACAACATCGACCTCAACCGCGAGCTGGACAAGAGCGTCATCGAGGAGTACAAAAATCAGGCGCGTTTCCTCCGCGTATTGTTCTACTACATGCTGACGACCTACTACGGCGACTGTCCACTGATTACCACGACCCCCGCCATGGAGCACAAATCCCTGCCGCGCACCCCGCGCACAGAGGTGGTCTCCTTCATGCTCGGCGAACTGGAACAGCTTTCGAAGGTCCTGCCTCCGAAGGCCGAACCGGGACGCCCGACGTCAGGCGCGGCACTGGCCCTCAAAGCCCGCATCCTGCTCTTCGAGGCCAGCCCGCTGCTCAACCCCGGCCACGACGACCAGAAGTGGCGTGACGCCGCCGACGCGGCCCGAGCCGTGATGGACTGCGATTCGGATTACGAACTCTTCACCGCCCCGGGCCAGATCGGTTCGGCCTACCGCAATCTCTTCCTCGAAAGCGGAGAAAACAGTTCCGAATGTATTTTCAGCGTACAGTGCATGAACCAGAACAAGCTGGGGCTCTCATTCGAACTGATTGCCCGCCAATACGGGACGATGGCGCCGCTGCGCGACCTCATCGACTTCTACTGCGACCGCGACGGCAATGCCCGCACTCCCGGCGAACAGCGGCTCGATCCCTCGAAAATCGACCCGCGCTTCGGCGCCACGATCGTCTACCCGGGCTGCAAGTTCATGGGCTCGACGGTCACGGCGACGCAGTTCCAGCAAACCGGATGCACGATCAAAAAGTACACGGTCTACGACGAACACACGCCTACGGCCGCCGAGAAAAGCATCGGCGACACCGAATCGCCTATCGACTACATGATCCTGCGCTACGCCGACATCCTGCTGATGTACGCCGAAGCCAAAAACGAATTGAACGAGCTGGACGAGACGGTATGGAACGAAACGGTGCGCCCGATCCGCACCCGGGCAGGATTCACAGCCGAGTCGGCGCTCGAATTCCCTGGCAAGGATCAGGAGAAACTGCGCGCCGTCATCCGCTACGAACGCCGTGCGGAGTTCGTCGGCGAAGGCTACTATTACAACGACCTGCGCCGCTGGCGCGAGGCCGAAAACGTCAACAACGGCCCGATCCGCAAGTTCAACAACGATGTCATTCTGGTACGCAGTTTCGAGCCCTCGCGCGACTATTGGTGGCCGGTTCCGCAGGGCGAAATCGACTTGAACCGCAACCTGCTGCCCAATAACCCCAATTATTGACAATGAAACGAATACTCACGCTAATCGCACTCTGCATCGTGTCAGGAGTTTCGGCCTCGACCCGACAACTGCAAATCATTCCCCAGCCCGTCAAGGCCGAACTCCGTACGGGCGTCTTCGTCACGGCCGGATGCCGCGTCGAATGGGAAGGTTTCGACATCCGGCCCGAAAATCTGGCTGCGCTGACCGGACGACTGGTCAAGCCATGCCATCCTGCGTCGACGTGGAACGGAGTGAATGCCATCGTTTTGCGACGCGACACCGCAGCCGGAATCCCGGCCGAAGGCTACCGAATCGACATTTCCGCACGCCGCGCGCAGCTCTCGGCCGGCGACGACGCCGGTCTCTTCTACGGCCTGCAAACCCTCCTCCAACTGGCCGACGAACGGGGCAACCTTCCCTGTGTCTCGATCGAGGACCATCCGCGCTACCGCTACCGCGGCCTGCATCTCGACGTCTGCCGCCACTTCTTTCCGGTAAGGTTCATCAAGCATTACCTCGATTGGATGGCTTCGTGCAAACTCAACACCTTCCACTGGCATCTGACCGACGACCAGGGCTGGCGTATCGAGATCAAACGCTACCCGCGCCTGACCGAGATCGGCGGCTACCGAACCCGAACCCAGATCGGCGGATTCCACGAAGACCCGATCACCTACGAACAAGGCCGCTACGGCGGGTACTACACGCAGGACGAGATCCGCGAAGTGGTAGCCTACGCCGCCAAACGGCACATCGCTGTCATTCCCGAGATCGAAATGCCCGGTCACGCGACGGCCGCCCTGGCCGCCTATCCCGAACTGGCGTGCGGCCACGGCCCGAAAAGTTTCGAGACGAGCGGACGCTGGGGCGTCCTCGACGATGTTTTCTGCCCGGGCAAAGAGCAGACCTTCGAATTTCTCGAAGGCGTGCTGGACGAAGTGCTGGAACTCTTCCCGTCGAAGCTCATCCACATCGGCGGCGACGAGTGTCCCCGCGTACGTTGGAAGGAGTGCCCCGACTGCCGGGCCCGCATGGAGGACGAAGGGATCGAGGACGAAGCCGGACTGCAAACCTACCTGACCCGCCGCATCGGCCGCCACCTCGAAGCCAAGGGTCGCCGGCTGATCGGCTGGGACGAGATTCTCGACGGAGAGCTGGCTCCCGGCGCCGTGGTGATGAGTTGGCGCGGCACCAGGGGCGGAATCGCCGCCGCACGCCGCCGGCACGAAGTGATCATGACACCGAGTACCTACCTCTATTTCGACAAGAAAGCCACCGATTCGTACGACGAACCCGTCAGTCTGAGCAGCAGCCTCCTGCCGCTGGAAAAAATCTACGGCTACGATCCGGACGAAGGGATCGCACCCGAAGACCGGCGCTACCTGCTGGGCGTACAGGCCAACCTGTGGACCGAATTCATCCGAACCGAAGGGCGCGCGAGCTTCCAGCTCCTGCCGCGCATCTACGCGCTGGCCGAAATTGCATGGTCGCCCGTCGAGCGCAAGTCGTGGCGGGAATTCTCCGAGGTGCGCCTTCCGGCCCACCTCGCACGGATCGACGCCTCAGGAGAGCCTTACCGCCTGCCCGCCCCTCTGGGCATCGAGGACGGAACCTCAGAAGGCGAAAGTTTCTCCTTCGTCATCCGGCCTCCGTTTCCCGGCTGCAAAGTCCGCTACACGCTCAACGGCGCCGTACCGCAGGATTTCGACCGTGAGATGCCCGAGAAGTTCGACATCGCGGTTCCTCGCGGCGAGCAGCGGACGCTGCGCTGCGTGACCATCGCCCCTTCGGGGCGGCGCAGCACCGTCACGACGCTCGTGCTCACCAACCGAATGCAAACCAATAACCCCGAATGATTATGAAACGCCGTATAATAGCCCTTTTATGCGCAGGCTGCCTCTTCTCCCTGACCGCCTGCCAGGAAGACATCGAGATCACGGAGGTTCCCATGCCTCCGGTCGAGGAGGAACCCGAACCTACCCCCGACGACACCGACAAAATCTACGAATGCAAGCACCCGCTGCTGCTGACCGAACAGGCACAGGGACGCATTCTCATCGTCGACGCCGATACCCGAGAGACCCTTTGGGAGTGGCGGGCCGCAAGCGCCGCAGACATGCCCGACGCTACGTCGCTCATGCGGCTCCCGAGCGAGGTCAAAGCCATCTACAACCGCCGTTACATACTGGCCACGGCTTCGGGCGGCGGCGTAGCGATCATCCGCATCGCCGACAAAAAGGTGATGTTCTACGCTTCGGCGGGCAACAATCCCCACTCGGCCGAGGTCTTCCCCGACGGGAACCTCGTCGTGGCGTCGACCGACAACGACGGGTTCCTCAGCACCTTCCGCGTCGACACGGTAGCCCGTACGGGACAAGTCGTCCAGAAACTGCCGCTGACCTTTTGCCACAGCGCCGTCTGGGACCGTTCGCGGGGCCGCCTGCTGGCCACCTCGGACAACAAGCTGTGCGTGTTCACCTACAACGGCGACGGCAACGATCCCCGTATCACGAAGGAGTCAGAAACCGCGATTCCCGAAGGCAACTGGGCCCACGACCTCTTCCCCGTCTACGGAGAAAACGCCCTGTGGCTCACGAACAACGATTACGCGATGAAAGTCTCGGGCTCCGATCTGTCGATGGAGACGGTCGGCTTTTCGCAGTCGGACATCAAATCGGTCAGCTCGGGGCCGGAGGGTTTCCCCACCGTCCTGCTGATTCCCAAAGCGGACGAATGGTGGAACACGAAGGTCATCGACACGGAAGGGCGCACGGTCTTCGAGCAGAACGGCATGCAGATCTACAAGGCGCGCTGGTTCCTCGACAACCCATACAGCTACCCTGCAAAACACGATTTCGTACAACCCGCAAAATAACCGGCATCCATGAAAAACGCACTCAAATTCCTCCCCCTGCTCCTGTTCCTGCCCCTCCTCGCATCCGGCCAGAAGCGGCTGAACGAAGTCGGCGCAGTCTACGGGGCCATCCGCTCGATGACGCCCGAAGCCTACAAGGAGGCGCACGACAAATACGGCATCCGCTGGATCGAAGCCTGGACGGGAAATCTGACCGGCGGCACCGAGGAGCAATACGACGCCTGGATCGAGCGGTTCAACAACGCCATGAAAGGCTCCGGACTGAAACTGTGGTCGGTACACCTCCCTTTCACGCGCAAGGCTCCGAACGACCTCTCGGACGACCGTCCCGAATGGCGTGAAGCGACGTTCAAAAACTGGATCGAGATTCTCGACCGCGCGACGCGCCTCGGCAAGTTCCGTGTAGTGGTGGTACACCCCAGCAGCGAAGCCCGGATCTCCGACGAGGAGCGTCCACGGCGACTCGAAAACCTCCGCGAAATGCTGTTGCGATTCATTCCGCTGGTGAAGGAGCGCTACAACGCGGCGGTGGCCGTCGAGGATCTTCCGCGCGGGTGTCTGGGCAACAGCAGCTCCGATTTCGAATGGCTCGTGGCCAACGTCCCCGACATCAAAATCTGCTACGACACCAACCATCTGCTCGGCGAAGAGAGCCACGCCTTCGCGGAACGTTTCGCCCCCTACATCGCCAACATCCACGTCTCGGACTACGACGGAGTGGACGAACGCCACTGGATGCCCGGACGCGGCATCGTCGAGTGGCCGAAGGTAATCGACATACTCATGCGGTCGGGCTACGACGGGCCTTTCATGTACGAAGTCACGCCGCGCAACGATCCGCGCGGAAGCGTCGAATACATGCGGCAGACGACGGACAGCCTCTTTACCCGATACGCGCTCTACAAAAAACAGCGGGCAGGCGAAAAATAACCATCCAAAATCCGAACCTTTATGAAACGACACATCTGGTATCATATCGTACTGACGATTTTCGCAGCATGGTGCGGCACAGGCTGTTCCGAAGGCTACGAATATTTCAACCCCAATCCCGGCGACGAAGAGCAGCAGGCATCACCGATCGTCAATACGGGCAAAGTCTCCGTCGACGCCGCGGCGGGAAAGGCGACGCTCAACGGCAACTGCAACGCCATGGGCCGTACCGTCTCCGAAGCGGGATTCCTCTACGGCCGCACGGCAGCCGAAATGATGAAATCCGAACGGCGCATCTGTCCGGTCGACGAAGAAGGGCGTTTTTCACTCACGCTCTCCGACGTGGACAACGGCGACCACTATTTCCGGGCCTACATGGTCATCGACGGCAAAACCTACAACGGAGTCACCGGCTGGTTCGAGGTGAAAGTGGCTTCCGTTCCGGAAGTGACCACCGAACTGTCCGAAGCCGCCGGAGGAGTCCTCACGCTCAAAGGCAGCTACAAACTCGACCGCGACCTGAGCGTCGAGCCAGGGTTCCGCTACGCCGCGACCGCGGATGGCGTCGCCTCCGTACAGTTCGTACGGGCTACGCAAGTCGACGAAGCGAACAAAACTTTCAGTCTCGACATTCCCGACACAGGCCAACCCTGCTTCTTCCAGGCCGTTGTGCGCATGTCCACCGACTTCTACGACGGCGAAGTGAGCGAGGTGATCCGCCCGAAGGATCTTTCGGCGGCGGGCGTCGCAAACTGCTACATCGTCACCGAAGGCGGCTGGTACAGCATCGAACCCAAACGTCCCGACGGAACTGCCGTCCAAGGGTCTGCCGCCGACTGGGTATGGTCGTCAGGTTCCGGACTTGTATCGGGCGTGCACTTCTCGGCGGGCCGCATCGTCTTCCAGACCAGCGGGAACGCCGGAAATGCCGGAATCGCACTCACAAACGATGCTGGCGAGATCGTTTGGAGCTGGCACATCTGGATGGCCCAGGCCCCCGCCGAGCAGACTGTCAACGGCCGTACGTTCCTCGACCGCAACGTCGGCGCCACGGAGTTCGACGGGGCTCTGGTCGGCTCGCTGGGCGTCTACTTCCAGTGGGGCCGCAAAGACCCGTTCATCGGCGCCAACCGCATCCAGAAGAACTACACCGACGAATACGAAGGCGTCGGATTCCAGACCACGGGAGACAACGGCTTCACGGCGCTCTTCCTCTACAACGACGCTCTCTGCGAAGGGTTCAAGTTCGTGAACAAGGAGATGGACATGAGCATGAGCATCGCCAATCCGACCGTTTTCTACGGGGTCTACAACTCCGGCGGCTGGAAAGGCTCCAACAGCGAGGTCGAAGACTACTGGGGCGGCGCGAGCGGCACAAAGACCAACAACGACCCGTGTCCGGCCGGTTACCGCGTACCGACGTTCGACGAAATCAACGGGTTTATCAAGGACATCGACACGAACAAGACCGCGCAGGAAAACGTCAGCGACCAGTCGTACGGACGCAAATACACCGTCGGCGACCAAACGTTCATGTTCCCGGGCTCGGCCCTGCGCGTATGGAGCGCCAAGATGCGCTACCCAGGGCGCGTAACGTTCTTCTGGTCTTCAACTATTTCGCCGACAACGGAAAAGAAAGCCCTCGACTTTTATGATTACCGTTGGAACACCAATGCCGATAATACCTGTTGCGCCATGGCGGTTCGCTGTATTAAAATTCAGTAAATAAGTTCACCGGAAAGGAATTTTTCCTTTCCGGTGAAACATTGGCCGCACTTTATTCGTTAATAAATAGATCGGGAACGACTGTATCTTCATGAGAATACCGCTCGTGGATACTCTCTGACTCTACTACTTATTTAATTCGGGAACCTTATTATGAAAAAACTGCTGCTGTTGTTTGCCCTCTTCGCTGTCGCCTTGTCGGCCACAGCATCTCCCACGGAACGGTGGCTCGATCCGGAGTGTTTCGCCGTGAACCGCGCTCCGATGCGCACGAGCTTCATCGTCTTCCCGACGGCCTCGGAGGCCGTTCCCGAGAACGACTACACCCGTTCGCCTTTCTACCGCACGCTCAACGGCGAATGGGCCTTTCTGCGCGCGGAACGTCCGGGTGCGGAGCCAGAAGGATTTTTCCGCACCGGCTACGACGACTCGTCGTGGGGCGTGATGCCCGTGCCGGGAATCTGGGAGTTGAACGGCTACGGCGACCCTGTCTACACCAACAAGCCCTACCCGTGGCACAAATTCTTCGAGGTGAAACCTCCGCTGGTTCCCCATGAGCAGAATTACACGGGTCTCTACCGCCGCACCGTCCGGGTTCCCGCCGATTGGAAAGGCCGCGACGCATTCATCCACATCGGCTCGGCGACCTCGAACGTGACGCTCTGGGTCAACGGCCGTGAAGTGGGGTACAGCGAGGACAGCAAGCTCGAAGCCGAATTCAACGTCACCCGCTACATCACGCCGGGCCGCGACAACCTGATCGTGCTGCGCGTCAACCGCTGGTGCGACGGTTCGTACCTCGAAGACCAGGACTTCTGGCGTCTTTCGGGCATCGGCCGCGACTGCTACCTCTACGCCCGCGACAAACGCCGTCTGGCCGACGTGCGGCTCACGCCCGACCTCGTGAACGACTACCGCGACGGGACGCTGCGCGCCGAAGTGACCGCGACGCCGGGTGTCGGCAGCGTACGGCTGACGCTCCGCGACGACGAGGGCCGCACGCTCGACACCCGCACGCTCCGTCCCCGCCGCAACAGCGCCGAAACGCTGTTCGAGGTCGCCGCCCCGAAGCAATGGAGCGCCGAGGCCCCGAACCTCTACACACTCACGGCCGAGGCTCTCGCCGCCGACGGTTCGGTGACCGAAGCCGCAGCTTTCCGCGTGGGGTTCCGCAAAGTCGAGATCCGCGGCGGGCAGCTGCTCGTAAACGGCAAGCCGATCCTCATCAAAGGCGTCAACCGGCACGAAATGGAGCCCAACACGGGTTATTATGTCACACGCGGGGAGATGGTGCGCGACATCCGCGAGATGAAGCGGCTCAACATAAATGCCGTGCGCACGTGCCACTACCCCGACACGCCGCTGTGGTACGACCTCTGCGACAAGTACGGGCTTTACGTCGTGGACGAAGCCAACATCGAGTCGCACGGCTACCACTACCGCGACAAGTCGAAAAATCTGGCCGGCAATCCCTCCTTCGCCGCCGCACACCTCGACCGTAACCGGCGCATGGTGTTCCGAGACTACAACCACCCCTCGATCATCGTATGGAGCACGGGCAACGAGGCCGGAAACGGCCCCAACTTCGAACGCTGCTACGACTGGATCAAGTCCTTCGATCCGTCACGTCCGGTGCAGTACGAGCAGGCCTCTTACCACGGGGACTACAACACCGACATCGTCTGCCCGATGTATTGGAGCTACGACCAATGCGAGAAATACCTCGCCGACGATCCCGCGAAACCGCTTATCCAATGCGAATACGCCCACGCCATGGGCAATTCGCTGGGCGGATTCAAGGAGTATTGGGACATGATACGTCGCGAACCGAAATATCAGGGCGGGTTTATCTGGGACTTCGCCGACCAGGCCCTCGCATGGCGCAACCCCGAAGGGAGGCTGACCTACCGCTACGGCGGCGACTACAACGCCGTCGACGCCTCCGACAGCACCTTCTGTTGCAACGGCGTACTGGCCGCCGACCGCACGTGGCATCCCCACGCCTACGAAGTGAAGCACCAGCACCGGCCGATCCACACCACGGCCCGCGATTTGAAAAAGGGCGTCGTGAACGTCTATAACGAAAACTTCTTTACCGACCTTTCGCCCTACCGCCTTCTCTGGGAGATCACCTCCGACGGACGGCCCGTGTTGAGCGGCGCGGTCGAACGCCTCGACGTGGCTCCGCAGGCCACCGCCGCCGTGACGCTGGGCTACAAACCCGAACAGGTCGAAGCCCTGGACGGGGAGGTGCTGCTCACGGTGCGCTACCAGTTGCGCGAACGGCAGGGACTGCTCGACGCGCTTTATGAAGTAGCCGCCGACCAGCTCGTATTGCGCGAGGACGATCCTGCGGCCCGCTTCGCCGCCGCAGCTCCCGCCGGAACGCTCCGCATCGCCGACAAAACCGTTTCGGGCGAGGGATTCTCGGTCACGTTCGACCCGAAGAGCGGCTTCATCCGCTCCTACCGCCTGCGCAACGTCGAGCTGCTGGCAGGCCCCTTGCGTCCCAGCTTCTACCGTGCGGCCACGGACAACGATCTCGGCGTGCGCCAGACCGGAAAATATCCCGACAGCCGGATGTGGGCCGGGGCCGAACCGGAACTCGTCAACTTCACCCTCACGTCCGGAGACGGCGGGGCGAAAGCCGTCGCAGACTACACGATCCCCGCCGTCGGCGCCCAACTCCGCCTCGCCTACGTTATCGCTGCCGACGGGTCGATCCGCATCGGCGAAACGATGACCGCCGACCCCGCGCGCAAGGATGTCGCCGACCTGATGCGCTTCGGCATGGCCTTCGAGACCCCGGGCATGTTCGACGCTGTGGAATACTACGGCCGCGGCCCGATGGAGAACTACGCCGACCGGTCGAGTGCAGCATTCGTAGGCCGCTACGCGCAGCGCGTCGCCGATCAGTTCCACCCCAAATACGCCAGTCCGCAGGAGTCGGGGACACGCGGAGGTGTGCGCTGGTGGCGGCTGACCGACGCTTCGGGATTCGGAATCGAGTTCTGCTCCGACCGTCACTTCTCAGCTTCGGCAATCCCCTACGCCATTCCGCAGCTCGACAACGGATCGTCCGAATACGTCCGCCATCCCGGCGACCTCGTACCCGACGGACGGACGCACGTCCATATCGAAAGCGCCCAGTCCGGACTGGGATGCGTGAACAGTTGGGGACGCCTGCCGCTCCCGCAATACAGAATGCCGTATCGGGACTACGTGTTCAACTTTATGCTGAAACCTGTTCTTACCAGAGAATGAACGATATAGAATACGAAGGGAGGCTAAAAACGGCCTCCCTTCGTATTTCTTATCCTGCAAACATGAAGGGATCGACGACCGCCATTCTATAATCATCCCTACAATGGCCTGCGCTTACTCCTTATCACCATTCAGATATACGAATCGTATCGGGTCACACAAAATATCGGGGAAAATATTCTATTATCAACGATGGAATACAAATAAGCAAAAATACCGTCTAAAACTTGTCAGACGACCTCTTCATAGCCCTTTCGGACAATCGAGGCTGTCCGGAAAAAGAAGAGTAATCGTGCATTCCTCTCACGCTTTCGCTCCTGCCGCATTTGCGACGAGGTGATTCGTTTCTCATTTTCTGTATGGGAATAAGTTCATAATCCGACGCAATGCTGATGCCGCCGTAACCCGATTTGTTCACGCAGAAAAATTCCAGAAACTCGTCGATAAAGAACGTAAAAAGAGGGGGGGGGCAGAGAGTTTCACCAGATACTCGAATATCTCGGCGATACGTCCAGCTCTGCCCATGGCCGGAATACCCTGCTTACTTGCTATTTCGAGCCGGTAATCCTCGTCCTCCTCCCCGAACCTACGGACGACGGAAGAAATAGAGAATCGGTACGTCCCCGTATGCTTTCCACGCGAGCGACGTCTTCCCGATACGGCGGGGAGTTGCGGCAGGTGCGGCTTCCCGTTTCGGACGGATCGGAATCTTTTTCCGGTCGGGAAGGTAGGGATTCGGCCCTCCGATCCGTGAATAAGATAGATGAACGCACAAAACCGACATATCGACCGACTGATCGCACGCCACCTCGACGGCGAACGTCTCTCCGATGCCGAGCAGGCCGAACTCCTCGACTGGCTCCGCTCTTCGGAGGAACACCGCCGCTGCTACCTCGACGCCTACGACGCATGGGGCGAGAGACACTTGCCCGACACCCTCTTCGACGCCGAAGCGGCCTACCGCCGTCTCACGGAACGGATCGCGGAACCGGAGAAGTGTCCCGCGGCGCCGGCCGTCCGGCGGCGTTTCGTCGGAATCGCCTGTGCAGCCGCCTGCACCGTGCTGCTGGTCACCGGATTTTTCCTCCGCGGCAAGACAGGACAGCAAATCCCCGACATTCGGGAGTTCGTCCAGACGGCAGAGGCCCCCGTATACACCGAAAAGGAGGTGCAGCTCATTCTCTCGGAACAGAAAACGGTGCGGCTCGAGGAGAAGAAATCCTCGATCCGCTACGATGCCGCCGAGATCCACATCAACGAAGATGCCCGAAAGCCGATCACGAAAAAGGAGGTGGCCGCATTCAACCAGCTGCTCGTACCCTACGGCAAGCAGACGACCTTAACGCTGGCCGACGGCACCCGCGTGTGGGTGAATGCCGGATCGCGGCTGATCTACCCCTCGGCATTCGACGATGACCGCCGCGAGATCTACGCCGAAGGCGAAATCTACATCGAGGTAGCCCACGACGCCGCACGTCCTTTCACCGTACACACCGGAAAGATGGACGTCCGCGTGCTGGGAACCCGGTTCTACGTCTCCTCCTACGGACGCGACCGAACCCAGGAGGTAGTGCTCCGCTCGGGATCGGTGAACGTCGCGCCGGCCGACGCCCCCGAGCACGGCATCCGGATCGAACCCGACCAGCGCGCTTCGCTCGATACGGCCGGCACGTTCCGCATCCGCGAGGTACGCGCCGAAGACTACATCAGCTGGATTCACGGATACTACCGCTTCGACAACACGCTGCTCTCCGACGTACTCGCACGGCTTGCCCGATACTACAACCGGACGTTCGACTACTCCTCCGAAGTCGGTGCCATGACCATTTCGGGAAAGCTCGAACTCAACGACGATCCCTGCGAGGTGCTGCGGATTCTCTCGCTCACGGCACCGATCCGGTTCCGAGTATCCGAGGAGGGATTCCGGCTCTCCTCGACGCAAACATACGACGACAACCCAAACCGAATGCCTATGGAAAATCACGAGCCGAACTGAAAAAAGCCGGGCAGCGTCCTCCAACACTGCCCGGCACGAAATGAAATCTAAAAACTATCCTATTCTAAACTTCAATTCATTGCAAATGTACAACAAAAATGGCAATATCGGGGCCTCTGTACCCGATAATAAGCAATTATCCCGTCTGCTACGGATAAAAGTCCTGTTTTTGCTGGCCGCAATCGGGTTGTCCGGCTCCGTCGCCGCACAGACCTCCTCCCCGAATGCACGTATCTCGCTCGACTTGCAGAACGTCCCCCTCAAAGAGGTATTCGCCCGCATCGAAGACCAAAGCAACTATATTTTCGTCTATTATGACAGCATCCTCGACGCTTCGCGCCGGGTATCGATCAGCGTCTCGGACCAACCCGTCGGGAATGTGCTCGAAGTGCTCTTCGCAGGAACGGAAAACACATGGAAACTCTCCGGACGGCAGATCGTCATCGGCAAGGCCGCAGCGGCGGGCAAAGCCGAAAAGCAGACCCCGCTGCGCGTCATGGGTTCGGTCAAGGACACAAACGGCGAACCGCTGATCGGCGTGACGGTCTTCGTGAAGGAGCGGCCCAGCGTCGGTACGGCCACCGACATCAACGGAAACTACCTGATCGACGTGCAGACCGACGACGTGTTGGAGTTCAGCTACGTGGGCTACAAGACGCAGGATGTGGCCGTCGCCGGACGCGGCCTGCTCGACATCGTGCTCGAGCAGAACGACGCCATACTCGACGCCGTGGAGGTGGTCGGATACGGCGTGCAGAAGAAGATCAGCGTCATCGGCTCGCAACAGAGCATACAGGTCAAGGAACTCAAAGTACCCGTGGCCAACCTCACGCAGGGGCTCGCCGGCCGCGTCGCCGGTCTGGTCTCCGTGCAGCGAACCAGCGAACCGGGCTTCGACGACGCGGACATCTACATCCGCGGCATCTCGACCCTGACGGCCAGCATGAGCGCACCGCTGACGCTCGTGGACGGCGTGCCCCGCTCGTTCGCCAACGTCGATCCGGAGGACATCGAGAGCTTCTCGATCCTCAAAGACGCCTCGGCGACGGCCGTATACGGCGTGCGCGGCGCGAACGGCGTCATCATCATCAACACCAAGAGCGGATCGAAAGGACGACCGAAGTTCACCGTACGCTACACCGAGGGCATCACGACTCCGACGAAAATCACCGACTTCGTCGACGGCGCCACCTACATGGAGATGTCGAACGAAGCCTCGATGACCCGCGGCGGCGGAGCGCTATACAGCCGCGAGGTGATCGAAAAGACCCGCACGCATGCCGATCCCTACCTCTATCCCAACGTGGACTGGATGGACGAGATCCTGCGCGATTACAGCCACAACCGCTCAGCGAACGTCAACGTGTCGGGCGGATCGGACAAGGCCGTATACTACATCGGACTGGCCTATTACGACGAGGACGGCATGTACAAGGACACGAAACTCTCCGATTACAACTCGAACACCTACTACCGGCGTTACAACGTCACGACAAACCTGACGCTCAATCCGTTCCGCACCACCGAGATCAAGCTCGGCATCCAAGGCTACCTGGCCAACGCCAACTACCCCGCCTCGGCGCAGTCCACGATCTTCGAATCGGCCTACTTCACCCAGCCCACCTACATCGCCCCGCTCTATCCCGACGGCAAGCTCGGGGCCTTCTCGGGCGGAGAACTCAACCCCGTGGCCGAACTCGGCGCCACGGGCTACGCCAACCAATGGCGCAGCCAGGTCTATTCGAACCTGCGCATCACGCAACAACTCTACAAGGGTCTGTCGATCACCGGCATGTTCTCGTTCGACACCTACAATTACACGAGCAACCGTTTCACCAAATCGCCCAACACCTACCACGCCACGGGGCGCGACGCCAACGGCAACCTGATCTACGAACAGACCCGGCAAGGCACCGAGAACCTCGCTTACAGCCTCAGTGCCAAGGGCGACCGCACGATCTACCTCGAAGCGGCACTCAATTACAAGAACACCTTCGGGCGACACGACGTGTCGGGTATGCTGCTCTTCAACCAGAGCGACGAGATCAACACGAAGGCGACCAACGTCGAGGAGGCCCTGCCTTACCGCTTCCGCGGCCTGGCCGGACGCTTCACCTACGGATTCGACGACCGCTACTTCGCCGAATTCAACTTCGGATACAACGGCTCGGAGAACTTCACCCCCAAGAACCGCTACGGTTTCTTCCCCTCGGTGGGTCTGGGCTGGGTGATCTCCAACGAGTCATTCTTCGAGCCACTCACGAACGTCATCCAATACCTGAAAGTCCGCGGCACGTGGGGTCAGGTCGGAAACAGCCAGATCAGCGGCCGCCGATTCGCCTACCTGGCCACCGTAACCGACAGCAGTTCGACGAGCTACACCTTCGGCAAGAACATGGATCAGAACTACGGAACGACGGCCATCGACGAATATGCCGTAGACGTGACGTGGGAGGTGGCCGACAAGACCGACATCGGCGTGGACATGCGCCTGTTGAACAACAAGCTCAACCTCCAATTCGACTACTTCAAGGAGTCTCGCGAGGGCATCTACCTCCGCCGTTCGAGCATTCCTTCCTACGTCGGAATGATCAACAACCCCTACGGCAATATCGGAAAGGTCGAGAACAAGGGCTTCGAACTCTCGGTAAACTATGCCAATTCGTGGGGGGGGGATTGGTCGCTGAGCCTGATGGGCAACTACTCGTTCAACCGCAACAAGGTACTCGAAGATGACAGCACGGTCGTCTATCCGTGGCAGAACACCATCGGCAACAAGGTCGGGCAACGCTTCGGTCTGGTGGCGCTCGGGCTGTTCGAGAGCTACGGGGAGATCGCGGCATCGCCCGTGCAGACCGGCGACACCCGTCCCGGCGACATCAAGTACAAGGACATAAACGGCGACGGCAAGATCGACGAATACGACAAGGTGCCCATCGGCTGGGGCAGCGTACCCGAGATCATGTACGGCTTCGGCTTCTCGGTGGGCTGGAAGAACCTCTCGCTCACGGCCATGTTCCAGGGTGCCGCCCATGTGGACGCCATGCTCAGCGGCGAAGGCGTGCTGCCCTTCTCGCAGGGGTCGAGCCGCGGCAACCTGCTGAGCAACATCACCGACCGTTGGACCGAGGAGAATCCCCGCCAGAATGCCTTCTATCCCCGTCTCTCGATCGGAAACATCAACATGAACTACGAAGAAAGCACCTGGTGGCTCAAAGATACCGACTACCTGCGCCTGAAGAACATCGAACTCTCCTACCGGCTGCCCGACCACTGGATGAAACGGATTCATCTGGACAATGCCCGCATCTTCATACAGGGCGTAAACCTTCTCACGTTCAGCTCGTTCAAGATTTGGGACGTGGAACTCGGCGACGGACGCGGCGCCCGCTATCCGAACATCGCCTCCGTCAGTCTGGGCGTAAACTTCAATTTCTAAACACCGATCAGCCATGAAATTCAAAATAACACTGCTCGCGCTGGCTTCGGCCGCCTGCCTGACCGCCTGCAACGACGACTTCTTCGATCAGGTGCCCGACGACCGAATCACCATCGAACAGGTCTTCCAGCGCACTTCCTATTCGGAGAAATACCTCGCCACCGTTTACAGCTACATTCTGAACGAAGCCCATCGCACGAGCCCCATTCCGTGGGATCCCTGCTCGGACGACCTGGACGTCACCTACGACCGCGAGGACTACAACTCCTACCAGATAAACCTCGGCAATTGGAGCGCCTCGTCGGACTACTACGAATTCTGGAGCCACTTCTACCGCGGCATCCGTTCGGCCACCTACTTCATCCAGCACATCGGCGACAACCAGGAGATGCTCAACGACCCGACGCGCGGTCCGCTCGTGGTCGAGCAGTACAAGAACGAAGCCCGCTTCCTGCGCGCCTGGTTCTACTACAACCTCCTGCGCCAGTACGGTCCCTGCGTGCTGCTGGGCGACGAGGTGCTGCCCGGCGACCTCGACCGCGACGACGTCAAGATGAACCTGCCCCGCAGCTCCTACGACGAGTGCGTGGACTATATCGTCGGCGAACTGGACGACATCATCGACAACGAACGCCTGCCGCTGCACTTCACCTCGCAGGCCGACAAGGACTACGGCCGCGCGACGCTGGCCATGTGCATGGGGCTCAAAAGCCGCGTGCTGCTGCTGGCGGCCAGCCCGCAGTTCAACGGCAATCCGGCCTACGCCAACGTCGTGAACAACGACGGCAAGCACCTCTTCGCGACCGAGAGAGATCCCGAAAAATGGAAACGGGCGGCGGACGCGGCCAAGGCGATCATCGACCTGAACATCTTCGACCTCTACAAGGAGTACCACACCGACGGGACGCTCGATCCCTACATGTCGTGCCGCAACGTCTTCCTGGAAAACTGGAACAGCGAGGTGATGATGGTTCGCATCTACAACAATCTTTCGAGCTGGGAGCGTTCGGCGTCGCCCCGCCAGTTCAGCGGCTACGAGAGCATGGGCGCGACGCAGCAGCTCGTCGACGCGTTCCGCATGAACGACGGTTCGGCCATCACCGCCGAGCAGGAAAAGGGATTCTCGACCCAGGAGTACAAGGATGCCAAATCGGGCTGGGTCTTCGCTCCGGCCGGCACGCGCAACATGTTCGTCAACCGCGAACCTCGATTCTACGTGAACATCTGCTTCAACGGCGCCTATTGGATCGGCGACCAGAAGACCCGCATCCAGCTCTACTACACGGGCGGTTCGGGCAAAAAGGGCACATGGGACTACCCCCGCTCGGGCTACATCGCCATCAAGAACGTATCGCCATCGAGCAATCCGCTGAACAACAATTATATCAAGCGGCCGTTCCTGATGATGCGCTATGCCGAGATGCTGCTCAACTACGTCGAAGCGCTCAACGAGTACGATCCGGGAAATCCGGACATCGAAAAGTACCTCAACCTGATCCGCGAACGCGGCGGCCTCGGGCCTGTGCAGTCGGGCCTCTCGCAGGAGCTCATGCGCGAGCAGATCCGGCTGGAACGCCGCATCGAACTCTGCTTCGAGCAGCTCCGCTACTTCGACACGCGCCGCTGGCTGATCGCCGAACAGACCGACGGCGGCCCGTTCTACGGCATGAACGTCGACGCCGGCAACAGCTTCACCGACGAGGCGTTCTACGAGAAGACCGTGTTCGAGACCCGCGTCTTCCGGCCCGAATTCTACCTCTTCCCCATTCCGCAGTCCGAAATCAACCGCGACCCGCAGATCGTGCAGAACCCCGGCTGGTAAACCCTAAAAAACATCCGAACATGAACCACACGAAATATCTGGCGCTTCTGGCAGGCTGCTCGTTCGTCGCCGCCTGCGAAAATCCGGTCGACGGCGACCTGAACGTCGACAACCCCGACGCCTACACGCTCGTCTACACGGTCAACGCCGTGGAGAACGACTCGAAGAGCACGCTGACCTTCCCGCTCGAACGCGACACCGTGTTCTCCGTCTACGCCAATCTAAGCTGCATCCGCGACCCGGGAAGCGACATCACGGTCGAATTCCGCACGGCCGCCGAGCTGGTCGATGCCTACAACGAGGAGAAGCAGACCTCCTATGCGGCCATGCCCGAAGCCTGTTACACGATCGACGACACCCGGGCGGTGATCCCCAACGGGAAATACATCTCGTCGCCCGTGACGATCCGGCTCAACAGCGCCGCATTCGACGGCGTGGGCACGTTCCTGCTGCCGATAACGATCGAGCGCGTGACGCCCGACCTGCCGGTCAGCCCGACGCTCGGCACGGCCTACCTGCGTATCAACGGCACCTACACAACCAATCCGTTCCGCCCCATCGACCGGAGCGGCTGGAGCGTGGAAGCCTTCTCGACCGAGGAACCCGAGGCACAGACCGGATACGACGACAACGGCAAAGCCTTCTCGGCGATCGACGACGCCCCCTGCACCTATTGGGGAACGCAGTGGCGCAACGCGAAACCGGGCCCACCCCACTGGATCACGATCGACATGGGCAAAAGCGAGGAGCTGCACGGATTCACGATCCGCGGCCGTGCGGATCCGTTCACGTCCGACACGCCCAAGGCCAGCGGCAACCCGCGCATCTTCAACGTGGACGTGAGCGACGACAACGCCTCCTGGACCCGCGTCGGCACCTTTACCGTCGAAAACCGGATCGAGAACGAAGTCTACCTCGACCACAAGGCGACGGCGCGTTACTTCCGCATAACGGTCACCGCCACGCAGGCCGACATGTACCAGACCTGCATCGCCGACATCAAGGCGTTCTGATCCGCACTACGAACCGCTAAAACGAAAAACCGACTATGAAAAGAATACTGACAGCCGCGGCCTTGCTGCTCGTCGTCGCGGCCTGCAACAAGGACGAGAACTACAACGACAAATACGGCGACCGGGCGGTCATCCCGCCCAAGGGCCAGAGCCTGCGCGTGATGACCTACAACATCTACGGCGCCCGCGCCACGAGCCCCGCGAATGCGGCCGACCTGGATGCGATCGCCGAGGTGATCCGCCGCCAAAACCCTGATTTCGTGACCCTGAACGAAGTCGACGTGTTCACCAACCGCACGGGCAAGGACGTGCACCAGGCCCGCGATCTGGCCGAAAAGCTCGGCATGGAGTGGCACTTCTCGAAGGCCATCGACCGCGACGGCGGCGAGTACGGCGACGCCGTGCTGTCGAAATACCCGATCCTCGAAAAGCGCAGCTACCGCCTGCCGTGCGCCGCCGAACAGCCCGGCGAAGACCGTTCGCTGTGCGTGATCCGCGTTCAGATCGACGGCAAGGATCTCTACGTCGCGTCGACGCACCTCGACCACCTCTCGGGCGACGCCAGTCGGCTGGTGCAGGCCACCGAGATCCGCCGCATCCGCGACACGGAGTTGGAGGGCGACCTGATCCTCTGCGGCGACCTGAACGCCATCCCGAGTTCGAACGTCATCGCCACGATGACCTCGTTCCTGACGAACACGGGGCCGATCGACCAATACACCTTCCCGTCGGACGATCCCTCCCGCAAGATCGACTACATCATGTACGCCCCGATCGAGCATTTCGGCGTACAGAACTGCCAGGTCGTATCGCGCGGCGACCAGCAGGTCGGCGGCGTCGATGCTTCGGATCACCGTCCCGTGATCGCCGACATCCGCTTCCAGACCGAAGAGGACATCTCCGGCGAAGACGGCGGAGGGGAAGAGTGATCCCGGGCCGAAGGGCGGCTCCCGCATACACGATCCGGACCGGCCGCCAGACAAATGGTCGGTCCGGATTTCTTACCATCTCCGCTACGAGGCCGCTCCGAAAGGGCGGTTCCGGAAACGAAAATCTTCCAAAAAACAGATGAACATGAAAAAAATCCTATCGACGATCCTGGCGCTGGCCGCGTGTACGACCCTCACGGCGCAGGATTTCAAGATCACGCACGGCCCCTGGCTCTGCGACCTGACCTCGGACGGCGTCACGGTGGTCTGGGCCACCAGCAAACCCGCCCTTTCGTGGGTCGAGGTGGCCGAGGACGACGGACGCAGTTTCTACGCCGCGGAGCACGAACGCCGCTACGAAACCGTGGCCGGGCGCAAACAGGCCCGCAAGACGCTGCACAGCATCCGCCTGAAAGGGCTTCGGCCCGACACGAAATACCGCTACCGCATCTTCTCGCAGGAGGTGCGCGAGTGGAAATACAACGACAAGGTCTACTACGGCGACATCGCGGCATCGAACGTCTACTCGCGCCAGCCGTTCGCTTTCAGCACTCTCCCCACGTCGGGATGCGACCTCTCGTTCGTCGTTCTGAACGACATCCACGGGCGGGCCGACTACATGGCCGGGCTCTGCCGCCCGATCGACTTCGCACGGATCGACTTCGTGGCCTTCAACGGCGACATGTCGAACAGCACCGAAAGTCCCGAACAGCTCTACCGCGACTTCATCGACGCCTCGGTCGGGGCCTTCGCCTCCGAGACGCCGATCCTCTACAACCGCGGCAACCACGAGACGCGCGGCATCTACGCCGACCACCTGCCGGAGTACTTTCCCAAGGTCGGGGGCAACTACTACAAGCTCTACATGGCCGGCTCGGTAGCCGTGCTTCTGCTCGACTGCGGCGAGGACAAACCCGACTCGGACATCGAATACGGCGGACTGGGGGCTTACGACGCCTACCGCGAGGAGGAGGCCGCCTGGCTGCGCGAAACGGTCGCTTCGGAGGAGTTCCGCAACGCTTCGGCCCGCATCGTGCTGCTGCACATCCCGCTCGGAAACGGCACCTGGCACGGCAACATCCATCTCGAAGAGCTGTTTCTGCCGATCCTGAACGATGCGGACATCGACGTGATGCTGTCGGGACACACGCACCGCTATTCGTTCCATCCGGCCAACGACAAGGTACGTTTTCCGGTGCTGGTAAACGACAACGAGAGCCTGCTCAAATGCGACGTCGGCGACGGCAAGATCACGGCCCGCATCTACGGGCCGGAAGGTACGGTGACGCACTCGCACGAGTTCCCGCTGAAATAGGGCGGATCGTTCGCTCCGCCGGAAAAAGGGCAAGGGCCCGACCGCATGGTCGAGCCCTTGCCTCATGCGATGCGACCGGAATCGGCGGCGGATCTTCCGAAAAGAATACGCGGTCAGAGGAACAGGTTGAAGAAGCCGCTGCGGCTCAGCCTGAGCCGCAGCTTCGACAGGGCCACGCCGATGTGCTTCTCCACGGCCTTGACACTGATGTTGAGCCGCTCGGCGATCTCGCGGTTCTTCAATCCGGTCACCCTGCTCAGCAGAAAGACGCGCCGGCACTGTTCGGAGAGCTGCGACACGCCGTCGTCGATCTCATGCCGAAGCCACGAAAGATCGAACTCCTCTTCGCAGCGGTCGGCAACCAGGCAGCGGACATATCCGTCGAGCGTATCGAGCCCGCAGGTGCCTTCGCCACGCGATTTGCGGCTGCGGAGGCAATCGATGCTCCGGTTCCGCACGGCCGTCGTCAGGTAGGGCAGCACCGGACGCGAGAAGTCGATCTCCGTGCGCCGCTTCCACAACATCAGAAAAACGTCCTGCACGATATCCTCGGAGAGGTTGCGGTCGTGAACCAAACGGAAAGCCCGGATGCACAACGTCTCGTAATGCACCAAAAAGAATTGCCGGAAATCGGCCGAATGAGCGTCCAGTTTCTCCATCTTCTCAAATCCGGGCGATACGGACGACCGCAGTCTTCCGAATCCATTTTCAAATATACAAAAACTCGTTCACATCCGGAAGTTTTTCGGGAAAATAATGCAAAGCGTCCGAAACCGAACGGGACGTCGTTTCGCACCGCACTCTTGCGTCGGAGGCTTTTAGCCGCCGGGGTCCCGGAAAACAAATCGTTGCCTGTCCGTTGCTTTTCCGGGATCGAAACAAAAGTTCGGGAATCGCTTCCGCATTTCGTTTCAGATTCACAAACGCCCCCATTTATTTATTGGAATACAGCAAATTATCCTGAACAACAGAAATGACAGCAATCATAGCGATCGTCGACGATATCGCAACAGCACATGATCATGCGGTCAAACAATCGATAGCCGACAGACGACAGGTATACGGGTCGTCCCGTGCGGCAAGCCAACCGCAACAAGCCGTGGCTCCGGAAGCATGATGTACGCCGCCGGATAGTTCCCCGTCTCCGCATCGTAGACGAAATCCTCTTCGAATGCGGCGTCCGGCATTGGTAGCGGGGCGTAACCGGTGCAGGCATTCGGAGCGGACACGCCGCGCAGCGCCATCAAGGCATCGTATGGAAGGCCGGCAGACGCCGCAGCGGTGCAGGCAGGGCGGAGCATACAGCAGTCCTCATCGGGAACGGAGCCGGATTCGTCGGAGGTGTCGAAAACCAAAACGGAGTACGATAAAACTCGATACGTCCAATCTCCATGTATGTCGCAGTCATTCTGAATACAAAATCGGGAAGTCCGGCCGGAGCCGGTGCTTCCCGAAAAAACAAGAACGCGGGTTCCGCAGGACGATATCAATCGGTTCCGAGCATACGGGCGATCGGGGCGCTCATGGGCGAAGCGTACTGCTCGGCATAGAAGCGCCGCAACTCCTTTCGCATTCGTTCGATCCGACGTTCGTATTTCGGATCGCCGACGGCGTTTTTCGTTTCGAGGGGGTCTTCTTCGTAATCGTAGAATTCGCATCCCACGATCTGTCGTTCATCGAAAGGCAGGCAGGTTTTGAACCCCCGCACCCATTCCACATAGCGGTAGCGGCTGTCGCGGATCGAGTAACCCTGTATTTCCCGACGATTCGCCTGCATGAAGGCGTATTTTTTAATTCGCTTGCGGGGATTTTTCAGCACGGGCACCAGACTCGTGCCGTCGATCCAGGAGGGCGGTTCGATACCGGCCAGCTCGCAGACGGTCGGATAGATATCCACGAACTCGGTCATCGTGCGGCATTGCTGTCCCCGGGTCATGCCGGGGACGGACATCATCAGCAGCGTGCGTGTCGGAGCCTCGAAATTCGTCAGTTTGCTCCACAAGCCATGATCGCCCAAATGATAGCCATGATCGCCCCACACCACGACGATCGTATTGTCGTCCAGCCCGACTTTCCGCAACGCATCGAGAACCCGACCGATCTGCGCGTCCGTATAGGAGGTGCAGGCGTAATAACCGTGTACGAGGCGGCGCTGAATTTCCGCATCGAGTTCCTGCCCGGGCATATAACTATGGAACGAGGGTACATCGGTATAAGCCTTCACCTCATTCGAATTGTGATAGGCGCACGGTACGGGATCGGAACTCATCGATTGGAATTCGGCCAGCGGCATCTTGTCCCGATCATAAAGATCCCAGTACTTTTCGGGCGCTACGAACGGCAGATGGGGACGGATGAAACCGACGGCCAGGAAGAACGGTTTGTCGCTTCTGCTCAAAGAGTCGATCCATGCGACGGCTTCATCGGCGACACGTCCGTCGAAATAGGCATTGTCCGGAACATCGACGCATTCGGTTACAGGTTTGCCTTCCGGCAGCATGTAGACCGGCGCCTGGGGCTTTATATAAGGTTTCGTCCACGAAACCGGATCGTTGTTGTAGGTTTCGTCCGAGAGCGGATGATACACCTTGCCGATGCCGACCGTCTCGTAGCCGTGCGCAGCGAAGAGCTGCGGGAGGGAGACGATTTCCGGATTATTGCGCCGGAAAATGCCGTCGAGCGTCCATACTCCCGTATGATCGGGCCGCAGTCCGGTGAGAACGCTGGCGCGTGTCGGGCCGCTTAACGGAAACTGGCAGTAATTGTTCATGAAAGTCACCCCCGACGCCGCGATACGGTCGAATGCCGGCGTTCGGGCGATCGGGTCTCCGTAAGGGCCGATATTGGGTTTAAGGTCGTCGACCACTAAAAAAAGGATATTCGGAGGGGTCGGAACCTCCCCCTTTTCCGAGGCGGGAGCCTGCTGGGCCGTTACGGAACCGGCCATCGAGAGCGATCCGACGCCCAAAAGCATTTTTTTCAGGTCTGTCATTGCTTTTTCAAATTTTAATCTCTATTTTTGTTTCGTTCGAAAGGGTCTGAATTTTATTCCGTAACTTTAATTCTTCACTACCATGAAAACCATTGCAGCGATGCTGACTCTCGGAGTCGCGTGCTGGACTTTCGGTACACAGGCCCAGACTTTCGATACCCGGTTGCTTTCACAGTACGATGCGTCTGTTTTGCGGGAACTCTATCCCGTATGCCGCCACACCACCGTCTCCGCGGAACAGCAGGTGCGGCTGGCCGAGCGCATCCGGCAGGAAAATCTCCGTTTCGCGGAATTGATCCGTTGCGACGGCGGAGTGCTCGCCCCCGCCAGCGAGACGGAACTCGAACGGATGCGCGATAACGCCCTGCGCGAGATTCTCACCGAAGAGCAACTGCTCCAATACTATCGTTACGAAGCGCTTCCGGCAGCCTACGCCCGCGGGCGCGAAGCCAAGAAGATCGTTTCGAAGCAGCTCCAACTCACCTATATGGAGCTGAAATATGTCAATAACGCCTTCTTCGTCATCGAGCAGGAGACGCAGGCGGCCAAAAAGTTCTGGCGCGGCAATCCCGCCGAAGCGCGGGACAGAATCCGCAGCGTCTACGAACGCGAAATCGCGCAGCTCGAGGCCAAGAGCGGAATCCGGATCGACAAACAAATGCGTGCGGTGCGGGTCGTGGAATTGACCGACTACGCTCCGCTGATGCCTGCCGGAAAGTAATCGTCCGCGATCTCCGGCCTCACGGGACCGTCCTTCGGGACGGTCTTTTTTCTTGTCAAAGATCGACCTGCTGCGTCCGGGTCTCCCCGAAGCGCGATACCACACGGATCGTAACCCGTTCCGAGCGGGGAGTGCAACGGAACAGATGATCCGTCACTCTGGCCTTGATCCAGGGACGGGCGGCAATCCGCGGACTCCCTGCCGTACCGAAATATTCGCATGCCACGGGATCGAGCGCACGGAGATCGTCGTACCCGCAGCGTTTCATCGGGCGGAACGTGCGGCCCCCGTCCTCGGAATACTCTACGCGCCACTGCGGGTCCCAGTCCCAAACATTGACGAGCAGCTCCGATGCGGGGCGCGAAGCCCCGCATCGCGACGTATCGGGCGGATAAACGCTGAAAAGACGTTCGGGTGCGGCTGCGGCGACGTAGCGCCAGCGGAACCGGCGTCCCCGCACCTCGAAGAGTTTGTATCCGAGCGGAGTGCCGTCCAGACAGACCGGCCCCTCCCAGAAACCGCCGCAGGCAGCTCCTACGGTGTGCTCGGTCACTCGACGCGAAGGAGTCGCCACGCTGTTGCAGTGCGTATGTCCGGAGATGATCTGCACGCGGGCATATCCGTCCAACAGCGCCAGCAGGGCGGAACTGTCGCCGTAATGCTCCGGATCGGGGAATTGCCGGCTTTGCAGGGGAGCGTGTACCAGAACGACAACGGCGCGTTTTTTCGGGACGTAGGAGAGGTCGCGCTCGACCCATGCGAGCTGCTCCTCACCGAAACCGATGTCGTAAGCATCGCGTTTTCCGCCCCGAAAACGGATGTTATCCAGTACGATGTAATGTACGCGCCCTCGGTTGAACGAATAATACGTCGGCCCGTAATGCTCCCGAAATCGACGTGTGGCGGGCTCCTCGTTGGCAGGGGTTTCGCTGTCGCGGATCGGGCCGTGGTCATGGTTGCCGATGGCGTAGAAGACCGGCCGGCCGAGTGCCGCAAAACTCTTCTTGCTCGGCAGGTGCATCTTCGGACGGTTGAAAACGATATCGCCGGCGACAAGCACCGGAATTTCGGACGACGCCGGAAGTTGCGCCACGGTCCGTTTCAACGCGGCGAGCAGCGAATCGAGCTGCGACAGTTCCCGACGGTTGCGCACCTGCGGGTCTCCCATCGCGACGAAACGGTGCCGGCGCCCTTTATCCGGCTCGCGGAGCAGCGTAAAATCGATCCCCTCACGCACGGCAAGCGTGTCCACCCGAATCCAAAACATCGGAACGCTCTCCGCGACCGGAACCGTGTAGCCTGCCGGAATGGAGATATATACATGCATGGCATTCTCTCCGCATACGAGTCGATAGGCTCCGTGCGAATCGGTTTGCGTGAACCTTTCCCCGTCGGTGACGACCACGCCCGGGACGCCGCGCCCGCCGCAGAGGACACGTCCGCATACCGGTTCCTTGGCCATCGCATGCTCCGCAAACAAAAGCAATACGAACGACATAGGACCAGCCAGACACGTAAAGACAGAATTCATAAATAACAATAGTTTAGTGTTGTGTGGTGCAAATATAATCGGATATTTTTCAAAAAGCAAGTTTTCCGATACCGAAATCGGTAAAAAAAGCCGGAGTCCGTCAGACGGACTCCGGCTACTGAACCGGATACGGGACGATCTGCGCAATATCTATTCTGCAACCGTATCGTTCTATCGCGGGCTGTTGCAGTCTATCAGAACGTGCTGCGCCGCGTCATTCTAAAATCGCATTTCACCTTGCGAAGTTGTTTGTCGAGAATCATTCGCGCCGCTACACTTCCCATTTGCCGGAAATCGGTGGAAATGGTAGTCAGTCCGTTCAATACGATCTCGTTAATCGGCGATTCGTTGTAGGAGATGAAACCGATATCGCGTCCGGCTTTGAGTTTCTTCTCCTTCGCGGCACGCGCCAGATCAATGAGCTCCGTATCGAGCTGTCCGTTGAGGATGAGGTAGACTTCCTGGGGACGGACGATATCGGGGGTTACGGCCTGATAGAACTCGCACGGAATGCCGTGATCGGAGCAAAACCGTTCCGCCCCCTCGCGAATGAACGTATAATAGAGACTCGACGCTTCGGTGATGATATTGAGCCTGTTCTGTTTCCGGAGTTTTTTCAGCGCCTGCATCAGCCCTTCGTAGACGTCATTGGTAAAGTCCTGATATACGACACCGTAGTTGCCGGGAAGCGAATCGAGGCACCGGTCGAGCAGGATGAGCTTGCGGTTCGGAATCCGCATCAGCGCCTTGACCGCACGCCGCTGCGTGGATTCGTCGAGCGGAAAGTGCGGGGTGACGACATAATAATCGAACTGGTCGAGGTTTTCGTCGATATAGTATTCGAGCAGGTCGATCTGCTGGTTGTGCAAACGGATAGTGATCTCCCCCCGTGTTCCGATCGTCGAGGAGAACGAGCTGAACAGCACCTGCTTGTAGGTGCTCAATTTATCGAACAACACCAGTATCTTGGGATTTTGCCCGCTGTTTTCGGATGAAACGTAAAAGCCCTTTCCCTGCGTGGCACTGATAACTCCCCTGTCGCGCATGAGCGAATAGGCTTTCTTGACCGTTTCCTTCGATATCCCCAGTTGAAGCGAAAGTTCGTTCATCGACGGCAGCAGGTCTCCGTATCTGTACTCGCCGTTGTGGATAGCCGTTTCGACACTGTTGATGAGCTGTTTGTAGACGGGTGTCTGCGATTTCAGGTCTATTTTTATGGTATATGCCATATCCGGATTATAAAAAATAACTGTTTTTTTTGTTTTTCACGACAAATGGAGTATATTTGCACCACACTACAACACACATAAATCAAAACTGATGACGCCTATGTTGGGTTGAGTGTGCTATACTTTGGTACAAAAGTAATAAAAATAACCTGAATTGTAACTCAAAAACTACGACAAATGAGCAAACTTATCAGCATGACCGCAGCAATGACCTGTCTGGCGATCACCGCATCTGCCGGAAACGACACTCCGCATTGGTCCCTCACGTGGAAAAAAATGCAGACGACCGGTCCCGAACTGGAACTGATCGGTACATTGCCGACACGCACGACGCACGAATTGGGGGCTTCCGACTGGTCGGTCGGTTGCGAGACGCTCGACCGGGACTACGCCGATTTCGACAGCTACAAACCTTATCTGAGCGAATTGGGAGTAACTTCGGCACGTATTCAGAGCGGCTGGGCCCGCTGCGAAAAGCAGAAAGGGCGCTACGACTTCGCGTGGATCGACCATATCGTCGACGGAATGCTGGAAGAGGGGGTGCAGCCCTGGATCAACCTCGGATACGGCAATCCCCTGTACGGCGCTGAAAAAGGTCTCGGGTCGAAAATTTTTACCGACGAACCGACCATGAAAGCCTGGCTGAAATTCGTCGAGACGATCGTCGCCCGTTACCGGGACAAGGTACACGAATGGGAAATCTGGAACGAGCCCAATCTCGGCGAGAACCGCACGAACTACGATGCCTATGCCTCGCTGTTGTCGCATACCGTTGAAACGATCCGCCGAGTGCAGCCCGACGCCGTCATCATCGGCATGGGGCTTTCCCGTATGCCGTTAGGCTATACCGAACACGTGCTCGACCTGCTTCGCGAGCGAGGGCAGCTCGGCATGATCGATTATGTGAGTTTCCATCCTTACCACGAAAATCCCGACGACGCTACTCCCGGCATCGAAGCATTGGCCCGTTTGGTGAAATCCTACGATCCCGACATCCGGCTCTTCCAGGGAGAATCGGGATGTCCCGCGACGCTCGAATGGGCACATGCCCTGCGTTACTACGAATGGAACGAATACAGCCAGGCCAAATGGGTCGCACGCCGCATGGCCAACGACTGGATGATGGGCATCCGCTCGTCGATCTTCACCTTCGTCGACCTGCAATATCCCAACATGCAGCAGTCGTTCGGGCTGTTGCGGACAAATCTTTTCAAGGAGGTGGTTTACAAACGGCCGTCGTTCCATGCCGTGCAGCATATGGTCAATCTCTTCCGCCCCGAACTCCGTTCCGCCGGACGCCTGAATCACGAGAGCAACACGCCGCGACGACTCACGGTCGCAGGCATCGAACACCAGAAGGACGGAACGCTCGTCGGCGCCGTCGTCTGGCAGAACGACCGCATTCCTTCGGACAACCTGGCTTTCGAGCCGATCGAACTTTGGATCGAAGGACTCTCGCTGAAAGATCCCGTACTAATCGAGATGATCACGGGCCGGATCTACGCTCTGCCGAAATATCACGGGCATTCCGGCGACGGGCGCATGAAATTCACGGGACTTCCCGTATGGGATTCTCCCGTAGTGATTCTCGAACGGAGCGCCCTGCCCGAAGGGACGCAAACACGCGAACGCCAGATTTCCGGATCGACCCGGGACATGCATTTCTGACGACTATTTCCCGAACCGAGACAAAAGCGTTTCAAGTTTATGACAGGATACGACAAAGTCCGTAAAGGATACAAATGGGAGGTGCTGGCCCTGCTGTGGGTCGCCTACCTGCTCAATCAGGCGGACAGACAGGTATTCAACGTGGTGCTTCCGCTCATCCGCGAGGACTTGGGGCTGAGCGATGTGGCCGTCGGTACGATCGCCACGGTTTTCAACCTGTTCTATGCCGTGCTGGTCCCGATCGGAGGATTTATCGGCGACCGTTTCAGCCGCAAGTGGATCGTGACGGCGAGCGTCCTCTTCTGGAGCATCGCCACCATGTTCACGGGACTCTGCAACGGGTTCCTGATGCTGGTCGTGACGCGCAGCATCGCAACGGGCGGCGGCGAAGCCTTCTTCGGGCCTGCGAACTACTCGCTCATCGCCGATTACCACGACCGGACGCGAGCCTTCGCCATGTCGATCCACCAGACGGCTTATTATGTCGGGATCATCCTCAGCGGGTATGCCGCCGGCGTCGTCGGCGAACTCTGGGGCTGGCGCAACGCCTTCTACATCTTCGGCGCCATCGGGGTTCTCCACGGCATAATCATGGCCGGACACTTGCGCGACCGCAAACATCCTGCGACCGAGCCGACAGAAAGAGGGGGGGGGAACGAGCAGAAACCCCGTTTCGCCGAAGGATTCCGCATCGTTTTCACGACTCCGACGGCACTCATTCTGACGCTCAGTTTCTCCGGACTGATCTTCGTGCTGACGGGGTATCTGACCTGGATGCCCACCTATCTCTACGAACGTTTCGACATGGATCTGGCCGCCGCCGGTTTCCACTCGATGTTCTACACGCATCTGTTCGCCTTCGTCGGAATCCTGATCGCCGGACGCATCTCCGACCGGATCGCCGCGAAACACCCTGCGAGCCGAATGGCCATGCAGGGCATCGGCCTGCTGGCCGCCGTGCCGTTCATCGTGATGATGGGACACTCTTCGACGCTGTGGATCATCTATCTCGGCTTCGCAGGATTCGGCTTCGCCCGGGCATTCTTCGACGCCAACACCTATACGGTTCTTTACGACGTCGTTCCCGAACGCTACCACTCCTCGGCGTCCGGCGTAATGATCATGACCGGATTCGCCATAGGAGCGCTGGCACCCGTCATACTGGGTGCCGTGAAAGAGGCGGCCGGACTCTCTTCCGGCATTACGATGCTGGCCGGCGTATGGCTCGTATGCGGCGTGCTGATGCTTGCGGGCAGCAAACGGTTCTACATGAAAAACTATAATCGCATAAACAATGTATAGCAAACAGAAAAACAGAAAGGCGAAAGCAGGGCTGCTCCTGATCGCATCGCCCCGATTCAAGAATCTGGGGGAAGGGCTGCCGCACGGCACCTACGGAGAACGCAAAGCCATGCAGGTCGAGGAAATTCTCGGGACACTCGACTTTCTCGACGTCATCTTCCCGGGGATCGTCTACGAACGGGAGGATGCAGTCCGTGCCATGGAACGATTCTATCTGGGAAAGGCGGACTTCATCATCGCCGAGTTCCTCTCCTGGTCGGAAGATTTCGCATGGATACGTTTCCTGCGCGACATGCCCGAGGTGCCGATGATCTTCGTCAACGTAGCCAAGGAGCGAATGGCCTTCCGCGACACGCTCGACGAGGACGACTTCATCGAGTATCTCTGCTCCGGAACGCTCGTCGGATCGCTCGAAGGGTCGGGATCGCTTCCTCGTGTCGGCAGAAAACACGTCCGCATCGTCATGGGATCGCGGGAGGAGGTGACCGGACGCATCCGGACATTCGCCTCCGCCGCCCGCGTACGCAGCCTGCTGCGGCAATCGAATCTCGGACTGCTGGCCAATTACAACGAGGCGATGTGGTCCACCTATTTCGATCCCTACGCGCTCTTCACGAAAATCGGTCCGGAGATCCATTTCCTCCCCTATTCGACCTACGGCGAGGTCATCGACGGCGTGAACGACACCGTACTGAACGCATATTGCGACGAGTTGACGGCCCGATACCGGATGATGGACGACGTCGATCCCGAAAAATTCCGGGCTTCGGTTCGCGCCTCGATCGGACTGGCGGAGATGGCTCGCATGTCCGATTCCGACATTTTGGTCTTCAATGACATCGACCAGGCGATGTTCCGGCTGGTGGGACTGCGCGCCGGTTTTTATCACCCTTGGTTCAACGAGAACATCTCGGTACTCGTCCCCGAAGCCGACACAGGAGCCGGACTGATCTGCTATATCCTGAAACTGCTCTCGGGACGTCATGTAAACTTTCTCGAACCTTTCCACATCGAATCCGAATTCGGAACCTTCGCCGGTGGTCACGCCGGCCCCAACGACCACAACGACTCCTCATGGCAGGGGAATGTGGTCATCGCACGCGACGTGCGCTTCGCCAAAACCGACTACCGCTACGCCGGAGCTCCGTTCGCATGGTATCGTATCTCTCCGGGGCGGAAAACACTCGCCCAGCTCGTCGAAGAGAACGGACGCTACAAACTCATTTGCGGAATGGCCGAGTCGCTTCCGGGCGACCATATTCTGACTACCTATTCGCACAGCATTTTCCGGCCCGATGTTCCCGTCGGACGCTTCTTCGAACAGATTCTTCGCGTGGGCAGCACACAGCACTTCGGGGTCGTCGACGGAGACTACCGCCGAGAGTTGAAGGAGGTCGCCGCCCTGATGGACTTCGACTACTGCCCTATCGAATAAAAACATTCATCCCATAAAATTTACATACCATGAGTTTCATGTACAATCCGTACCCTTACGACGATCCGCGTGCGATCAATAAGCCGGTACTCGCCCCCCAGACCATCGAATCCGTCACAGCCGGAACTCCGCAGGCGGCAGTCAGACTCGCCCGGGAATTCGCAGAGACATTGAAAGCGACGCCCCAACGCAACCTGATCGTCGCATTCGACGGATACACCACGGCCGACTGGACCCGAACGATCAACCTGCTCTCGCAGCAACTCGGACTCCTCGGCATCGGATTCGAAGCGATGGATTTCGCACGGGTCTACAAAACCGAGGAACAGATCCACGAAATGGTCGACCCCTATCTGGAATGGGATCGCACGAAAGACCCGACGCTACTCTACGGCCGGATCTTCCGAGGCGGATACGAAGCGATGTTCGACCCTGCGAAAATCGAAGGGTTCGCACGACGGCTGTCCGAATTACAGGCATCCGCGGACCACGGCAAGGTGATCGCCGTCTACGGATACGGATGTCTCGTCGAAAGACTGCGGCCGCTTTACGACAGAAAATGTTACTTCGATGTCACTCCCAAAGAATCGATCCTGCGTATCCGCCGCGGCGAATACGCCAACCTGGGCGACCGTACGGCCCGGCCTGCCAACCTCGTTATCCGGCGTTGTTACTACGTGGATTTCGAAATGGCCGTACACCTGCGCGGCGAACTCTTGCAGCAGAGCGTACTCGACTACTATGTCGCTTCCGACCATCACGACCGGATACATCTGCTGCCGCGGAATGCCATGGAACAGATGCTCGGCGCCCTGGCCGCCTATCCGTTCCGCTGCAAGCCCGTCTATCTGGAAGGGGTCTGGGGCGGCACCTATGTCAAGAAACTCCGCAACCTGCCCGACGCCATGCGCAACTGCGCGTGGGTCTTCGACCTGATCCCGATGGAGGTCAGCATCGTCGTCGAGGCCGGTGCCGAGCGGGTCGAGTTCCCGTTCTTTACTTTCGTACAGCGCGAAGGCGAAGCCATCATGGGCGATGCCTGCGTAAAGAAATTCCACGGTTATTTTCCGATCCGCTTCAACTACGACGACTCCTACCACAGCAACGGCAACATGTCGATCCAGGTACATTCGGGAGCCCGTTACAACCAAGAAAATTACGACGAGCTGGGACGTCAGGACGAAAGCTATTACGTGGTCGTGGCCGGACACAACGCCCGCACGTTCGTCGGATTCCGCGACGACGCCGACACCGAGCAGTTCATCCGGGACATCAAACGCGCCGACACGGAGTACAAGCCCGTCGATTATCTGAAATACGTCAACTACGAGGTTTCGAAACCCGGATTGCAGGTCATGCTTCCGGCCGGAACCATCCACTCTTCCGGCCGCAACCAGGTGGTGCTGGAAATCGGCAGCCTGACGATCGGTTCCTACACCTACAAACTCTACGATTACTTGCGCGCCGACCTCGACGGCAAGCCTCGGCCGATCCACACCTGGCACGGCGAACGCAACCTTGCATTCGAACGCAAGGCGTCGTGGGTACATGACCATATCGTACAACAGCCTCGCATCGTCCGCCAAGGCGAAACATGGGCGGAATATATCGTCGGAGAGAGCGACATGCTCTACTTCTCGCTGCGACGCCTCGAATTCGAGACAAGCGTCGAGGACAACACGAACGGCAGGTTCCACGTGTTGACGCTCGTCGACGGCGAACGCATCCGAATCCGCTCGATCGAACATCCCGAACGCTATTTCGACGCCGAATTCATGGACATGGTGGTCGTCCCCGCGGACATGGGGCGCTACGTCATCGAGAATCTCCGCACGGAGCCGATCTGCGTGCACAAAACCATGCTCAAAGATGGATTCGACGCCGAATAACGGGAAACTGCTTTTCGATGTCGGAGGGACGTTTCTCAAAGCCGTCATCGCCGACGGAAACGGACGGTTCGTTCCGGACACGGAATACTCCGTACCGATGCCGTCGGACGGTCCGCGCGAAGAGATCGAACAGGCCCTGATCGCCGCCGTGGAGCGAGGCATGCGCTCCGCGGCGGACCGAGGCCTGCGGATCGGATGCACGGGAATCGCCTTCCCCGGGCCTTTCGACTTCGGACTCGGCATTCCGCTGATGACGCACAAATTCCGGAACATATACGGCATATCGCTGCTCGACCTGCTCCGCACACGTACGGATGTGGGACCGACGATGCCCGTTCTGTTCATGCACGACGTGAACGCCGCGATGCTGGGCGAAATGCGCTGCGGAAACGCCCAGGGTTTCGCCAATGCAGCGCTCATCGCCCTCGGAACGGGACTCGGGTTCGCCTGCTGTCTCGACGGCGAGGTGCAATACGCTCCGACCGGTTCCCCGCGGATCACCGTCTACAAGAAACCGTTCCGCGACGGAATCCTCGAAGATTATGTCGCCAAACGCGGATTCCTACGACTCTACGGCGAGATAACGGGACAGGATACCGGGCCGTCGCTTACGGTGGCCGACTTGGGCCGCATGGCCGGAGAGGGGAATCCGGCCGCCAGGGAGACCTTTGCGACCATAGGCCGCATGCTGGGCGAGGCTCTCCGCGAACTGATCCGCAAGGAACGGATCGAGTGTCTGTTGCTGGGCGGTCAAATTTCCCGTTCGTACGCTTATCTCGAACCTGGCTTGCGCAAAGGCTTGTATGGAACGGCGTGTCTGCGGAGCATTGCTCCGGCGGCACACATCGGACATGCGGCTTTCTACGGACTTCTCGCACGACTCGACAACCTGCGGCCGGAGACGTGATGCGGCGGGGGGGGGCCGATCACGGATCGTCTTTTCCTCCGATTCGACATATTACCTATCATACCCGTACGACCGACTGCGGCATCGGGAAAAACCAACCTACAAAACCAATGAAAAACAACTCTTTCACCTCGATAATCCATCGTTTGTTCGCTGTATCGGCGGCATTGATCCTGCTAATGGCCCAGAGCACCGGCTGCTCGAAGGAGGATCCCGAAGAGCACGGCATCCTCGATATCTCGGATGTCGTGCTGCTCGATCAGATCTACACATCGATCGGCAGCGAAGTCTCCATCTCCGGCAGAGGATTCGAATCCGGCGACGTCGTGGTACTGCGCCCCGTCCTCACAGGTTCGGCGGAATATACCGCTCCGGCCGTGCTCGTCACCTCGACGGAGATCGTTTTCGTCGTTCCCGACGGTCTGACCAGCGGCGAATACAAAGTCTATGTGTCGCGCAACGGCCAGAACCTGCTGCTCGGACGCACGACCTTCAATCTGCTTTCGGACATTCCGGACAAAGCGGGCATGAATATCAAAGGCATCGTCACCTGCAACGGCGAACCGGTGGCCGGAGTGGTCGTATCGGACGGTTCGGAGGTGACAAGAACGGATGCCGAAGGGATCTATTACCTCGCATCGGACAAAAAGAACGGATATGTCTTCATCTCGGTGCCGAGCGGTTACGAAGTGGATCATTCGGGTACGACGCCACGCTTCTTCGGCTACCTAAACCAGTCGGCTTCGACGGTCGAGCAACGGGATTTCGCACTTGCGAAATGCGACAACAGTCATCATCGCATAGTCGTCTTCACGGACGTGCACCTGGCCCGGCGCGTTTCGGACCGCAGCCAGTTTCAAAGCGGATTCCTGCGTGAAATGACCGACTATCTGAAAAGCTGCCGCGCAGACAACATTCCGGTATACGGGATCGCCCTGGGCGATCTGGCCTGGGATCAATACTGGTACGAAAACGATTACGACCTGAACGATTATCAAAACGACCTGAAATCGCTCGACTTCCCCGTATTCAGCGCACCGGGCAATCACGACAACGATCCCACGGTCGCCAACGACGATTTCGCGGCCGCAGGCCCCTTCCGGCAGATCATCGGGCCAACGGATTTTTCGTTCAACATCGGAAACGTACACTACATTCTGCTGGACAACGTCGTTTATGAAAATCCGAACGGAATCGACGGCACGCATAGTTATTCGGTCCGTCTAACGGATGAAAAACTCGAATGGCTGAGGAAAGACCTCGCGACAGTGGACAAGCAGACTCCGGTCTTCGTCGGGATGCACGTCCCGCTGCACAAGACTCCTACCCTCGACGACACCGGCCGCACGACTACAAGCTATAATATGGAGGATGCCGAACGTTTCGTGGAGTGTCTGGAAGGCTACGACGTGAACATTCTCACGGGACACACCCACTACAATTTCAACATCACGAAATCGGAACGCCTGCGCGAACACAATATCGCCGCCGTATGCGCTACCTGGTGGTGGACGGGGCACACCGATTACGCCGGCAATCATATCTGCCGCGACGGGTCGCCCGGAGGATACAAGATCTTCGAAGCGACCGGCAGCGACGTACGCTGGTACTACAAAAGCATCGGCAAGGACGCCGGATACCAATTCCGCACCTACGACCTGAACGAGTGTCTGCTCGAGAAATCGGACTTCTGTCCGTCGGCCAGCGACTCCGACTTCGCAAAATACGCTTTCGGGTATGATCGGGCGAACGACAATAACGAAGTGCTCATCAACGTCTTCGACTGGGCGGACGACTGGAAGATCGAAGTGACGGATCTTTCGGACGATTCGTCTCTCGCGGTGCAGCGCGTCCGTACGCACGATCCTTTGCATGTCATCTCCTACAATATGCGGAAACTCGACAAGAAGAGCGCAATGACTTTCCCGACCTCGTATTCGGCCCATATGTTCAAGGTAAAGGCCCGTACGGCCTCTTCGTCGCTGCGCATCGTCGTAACCGACGGTTTCGAAAATCATTACGAACAGATCATGGAGCGCCCGAAAGCTCTCTCCTTCGCCATGGAATGAAATCGTTCCGCCCGTCGCGGCGGCAAACGGGGTTCCCGGAAATCGGGAACTCCCGTTTTTATTTTCCGTGATCGTGTCTATCCGGATGTCGAGTGCGTCATGGCCCGTATGCGAAAAACGACGACGGAGCTGTCAATCTATTATCAGCCCTATATATTCGATCGGAATGAACAGGCATGTGCCGTATTGCGTGCGCATCCGTATAGACGAAGAGGCCCGGAACATCAGTTCCGGGCCTCCTGTTTTCGTCGTTCGGGAACGGATCAATATCCGGTATTGTTTTCGATATTGGGCATGACCTCAGTAGTTTTGTTCGGGATCGGCCACAAGTACATTTTGGGGGCGATGAACTGCCTCTGCGAGAGTTTGTTGGCCTGCGACTCGAAAAATGAGGGCTCCTCTTTGACGGTTCGGCTGAAATCGGGGCATCCGCTTTCGTCGATCTCGGGAACAGCACCGTGGAACCAATATTGCATATAGGCGTCCTGGCGCGCCTTGTTCTTTGCCGGAAGGCCATAATTGGGATAGTTCATTACCTTTTCGGCAATACGCCAGCGATAGAGATCCAGGTAACGTAACTGCTCGAAAGCTAGCTCCATACGACGTTCCGTACGAATGATCGTGCGCAGCTTGGTCTGCTCCCGTTCGGCGACGGCCGGATATTGCCCCGTCGCAGAAACTTCGACGCCGTAAGCACGGGCGCGCACACGGTTGATCGCTTCGAGCACCGAATCGTCTATTTCGTTGAGTTCCATTTTGGCCTCCGCATACATCAGCAATACGTCGGCATAACGCAATATCCGTTTGTCGGGTTCCGTCTCATAGGGCGAAAGCCAGCTTTCGTCGATTCCTTTTTTCAGGGCCAACCCGTTGTAGGAGGCGTATTGGTTCGAATTCCCCGATATCAGATACGTGCGCGAGTCGTTGTTGGTCACCATCTTGCCCTCTTTGCTGCTGTATATTTCCGCTACGTCCAGCCGGGGATTGAATTCATATCCCAAATGCTGGGTTCCGAATTCGACGATCGTGTAACTGCACCGCGGATCGCGATTCTTAAAAGGCTCGCTCGGATCATAAAGCGGCGATTCGTCGATCGGCAGACCGTCCGTGCAGAGAAACGAGCACAGAAGATCCCAGGACGGAAGCTCGCCCAATGCGTTGGTGCCCACAGGAGTGCGCGTCAGTTTCACGGTCACGGACTGCCCGTTGAGGTACTGTCTCAACGACCCGTTGGAATAGGCTTTCGAACGCGGGATCACGAAAATGCCTTCGGGCGAATTTTTCGTCGATTGCAGGAAGAGTTCCGGAAAGCTGTCGTGAAGTTTGTACACGTTCAGATCCATGCAATTCTTGGCTGCTTCCGCTGCGATCCCGAAGAGCCGTTCGGCTTCCGAGGGATTTCCCAGTCCATAGGTGTCCCACTTCCGAATGGACGCGAAATGGAGCGCCGTGCGGGCTTTCATGCCGTAGGCGGCTCCTTTCGTGGCCCGCTGCACCTCCGAAGCGGAGTACTCCCTGGGCAGCATTTCCACGACGTCATCGAACTCTTCGAGCACGTCCTCCAGCACCGACCAACGGTCGGTACGTTCGAGCAGATAGGCCGCATTTCGCCCCTCTTCGGATTCGATGTCGATGTTTTCGTCCACGACCACCACATCGCCGAAGTGCATCAGCAGACGGGCATAGAAACAGGCCCGGTAGAAACGTGCGTTCCCCAGAATACGATTTCGGAGTTCCGGGTCCATCTGCGCCTCGACCTTGTGCAATTCCGTGATGATCTTGTTGCATCGGTTGATCGCCGTATATGTGTTGTCCCACATGGCCGTCGCCACGGGATTGGTGCTGTTGAGCGATCCGTTGGTGAAGCTCAGCAGCTTGTCGCGGTTGGTGAAGTCGTCGGTGATGGCATCCAATGCACATTGGTTGGAGCCGGTCCACTCCAAACGTTCCTGAGGCCAGAACATATGGAGCAAGAGTACATTGAGGTTCATTTCGAATTGTTCGGGTGTCTGAAACCAGTTTCCTGTCGCGGCCTCATCCTTCGGATTGAGATCCAGATCGCTGCATGCCAGGAGAGCCGCGCTGCAAATCGCAGCTATCATATACCTTAAACGTCTCATATTTTAGGGAATTTATGTAGATTTAAAATGTAATCTGCGCGGAAAACAACACCGATTTAGTGATCGGATAGGCCGAAACGCCTCCCTCGGGGTCCCATCCTTTCGGAAAATCGCTGCACGTGAAAAAGTCGGTGAGCGTTACCGAAAAACGAAGGTTGCGAACCCAGACCTTATTCATCCACCGTTCCGGCAGAGAGTAGCCGAGCGTAAGGTTCTTCACCCGAAAATAGGAACCGTCGAACATCCAGAAGTCGGAAATGGCATAATTGTTTCCCTCGCTCTGATACGAATAACGCGGGTAGCGGGCATGACGGTTTTCCTCGATCGTATTTTTCCTGCTCCACGAATTCGCGCCGGCGATCAGCGTCGGGACATTGTACCATTGGGCCCGCAGCGGTTGTACCATGCTTTCCGAAAGGTAGGAGTTGCGTTTGCCGACACCCTGGAAATCCATGCTGAAATCCAACCCCTTCCATGCGAGCGAGATGTTGCCTCCGTAATTGAAGTGCGGTAGCGAAGACCCCAATACGACCCTGTCGTAGGCAGCGTTGATCACATTCGGGGAGTCGGCTCCGTCCGCTATATTCTTATAACGTATGTCTCCTACGGTTACCGCGCTGTTGGTTCGGGGCGAGTCGTTTACTTCCGCTTCGGTCTGGTAGATGCCGTCGCTCACATATCCGTACCACGACTGGTACTCGACGCCTTCCCTGATGATCTTGCCGCCCGAGATGATCTCCTTGTTGCCGATATACCCCATTTTCGAAACGTCGTCCGACAAGTTGAAGGATACGGAATACGTCAGGTCTCCGATTCTGTCGCGCCATCCCAGCGTGATTTCCCAGCCGCGGGTATTCATCGTTCCGACGTTGTCGTAGGGATCGCTCAGACCGATGATCGGTGCGATAGGTACGGTCAGCAGCATATCGTCCGTACGTTTGTAGTAATAGTCGGCCGTCAGCGAGAGCCGATTTTTCAGAAATGTCAGGTCGACGCCCACATCGTAGGTAGTGGTCGTTTCCCAAGTGAGGTCTCTGACGACCGCCGCTGTCTGGGAATAACCCGGGAGCGAGGTTACGGTATTGCCGATATAGCCGACCGAATATGCCGGAGTGAGCGTCGTCTGGTAGGGATAATAGCCGTTGATCCGTTCGTTGCCGAGTTCGCCGTAAGAGACACGGAGTTTGCCGAAATCGAACCAGTCTTTCGTTCCGGACATGAAGTTTTCCGAGGTAAAGACCCATCCGGCGGAAGCAGACAGGAACGTACCCCAGCGGGAATCCGGAGCAAAACGCGAAGAACCGTCCCTGCGGATATTGCCCTGAATGTAATACTTATTGCGATAATTGTACATCACGCGCCCGAAATACGAACGACGGGCCAATTCGAAGACGTTTTCGCTTTTGGCCACTACGTCGGAAGTGCCTCCGGCCGAGAGATAGGGGATCAGCGAATGCGGAAATTTACTTTTCGAGGCAAGCAGCCCCTCCTGTTCGTATTTGTAATTTTCGTAACCGATCATGGCGCTGAAATTATGGTCTTCTCCGAACGTCTTTTGATAATTGGCATAAAACTGCGTCGTATGACTAAATGTATCGCTGCGCGTCTCTTTGAGTTCGGTCGTCGTCGCTTCGGTGATGTATTTCGTGCTTACGGTCGAGGAATCGCCGGCGCGGAAATAAGGCACCTGCTTCTGGAAGTCCTTTTCCTTCGTATACGAGAAGTTCGGGGCGAACACTCCCGTGACGGAGAAACCCTTGAAAGGTGTCAGGTCGAGCTGGAACTTTCCCGTCATCTTGTAACCGTGCACGTCGATCGTACCGCCGTCCATCAGGGCTGCATATTTATTGCTGCCCTCTTTCCCTTCCGCATAGCGCCCGTCGCTCAATGTCGCAGCGTAAATGGCCGGAATATAGCGCATCTGGGCCGACGGCGAAGTATGGGGGTTCACCTTGTCCGTTTTGCGTAGGGAAATGTCGGCCGACGCCTTCATCCATTTGAAAAGTTCGAAATCGTTGTTCAACCGCAGCGTATAACGCTTCCAGGAAAGATTTTTCGTAAAAAGACCGTCCACGTCATCGTACCCGAAATTCAGCGACGTGCTCCGTTTGGCGCTTCCCGAACGGAAGGAAACGTTGTGCGACTGTCGCACGGCGTAATCTTTCAACAGCAACGAAAGCCAATCCGTATTCGGATATTTGTCGGGGTCCTCACGGTTGAGATTCCAATAGTTGTCCACTACGTCCTTCGTATAGGTCTGATACCATCCACCCCCGGGGAAATCGTTGTAGTTTAATTCGTTGACCGCTTTCATGTAGTCGACGGCATTCATGTAGTCGGGCATCGACGTCGGAAAATCGAGTCCGAGCGTATAGTTGTAGGTAACGCTCGTTCCGCTATTCCCCCCGCGTTTGGTTGTTACCAGAATGACGCCCGCCGCGGCCTGCGACCCGTAGATCGAAGCGGACGCAGCATCTTTCAATACCGTTATGTTGGCTACATCCGTCAGATTGAGATCGGAAAGATTGCCCGGAACCCCGTCGATCAAGACATAGGGATCCGAAGCGCCTTCGGTCATCGAAGTGATGCCGCGGATGCGAATGGTCGCCGATTGGCCGGGTGCAGAATTGGTGCGTGTCACCGTCACGCCGGGCATCGCTCCCTGAAGCGCCATCGAAACGGTCTGCGTCTGTCTGTTGAGGATCGCTCCGCCGTCGATGCTGCTGAGCGATCCGGTCAGGTCTTTCTTCTGGACGGAGCCATAGCCGATAACCACTACCTCGTCGAGCAGGTTATTGTCCTCCTCGAGCACTACCGAAATCGCGGCGTTGCTCTCCGTGAGCGGAATTCTCTTCGTTTTGTATCCGATGCAGCTGACCGAAAGCGCGGAACCTTGGGACGGTTTCTGCTTCAAGTCGAGTGTGAAAGTACCCGTCACGTCCGATGTCGTGCCGAACTGGGTTCCTTCGAGAACGATCGTTGCACCTACTACGGGGGCATCGGTCGTCGTCCGGACTGCACCTTGAATCGTGTAAGCAGGCGAGGATTGGGCCGCAGCGAGGAACGGTATCAAACCGACCGTTGCTAAAAGCATATTTATTGGTATTGCTACCAGTAAATTACTTTTTTCGCGAATGTAACATACGATTTTTTTCATGTTGTTAAAATTAATAGTATATTTGCGGTACCACACAACACCAAACCTTGCTTGAATAATATAAGTGTTGTTAGGTGTGGTACAAATATAGCTTAATTTTGCGAACTGACAAAAAAGAAGGAAATTTTAACGACTTTTTTAACGTGTTTTTTTGTCTGAAACGACTGTTTTCAGACCTGATTCCGGTTTTAAAACCAACTTAAAATGCAGAACCATGAAAAAGAGCCTTTTTAATTTTGCAGCGACGATGCTCATGTCCGCAGGAGCCGTCGTATTCAATGCCTGCTCCGACGACAATACGGACAGCGACGGAGGAGTCGGAACCTTGGAAGTTACGCCGGCTTCTCTCGAAACGATCGCCGACTACGGCGGTAGTTTCTCGTTCGATGTTCGGAGCAACTCCTATTGGCATGTCTCCGTGGAGGATGCCGACGAACTGCCGTTGGATTGGGCGTCTGCCGATATCGTTTCCGGCATGGGAAATGCGTCGGTCAATCTTTCGATAGAAACCAACGACGGGCAGACGGTTCGGACGGGACGCATCGTTTTCGAACTCGATGATATGAGCAACCGTACGGAAATCCCTTTTTCGCAGCAGGGAAATGACGCGGGCGGAACGGAAACGGTCTATGCCATCACGCCGATTTCCGATTTCTTCCTGTGCGATCCGCAATCTGCCGACGGTGGAGAATATCGAGTTTACACTTGTACGTTTGACGCCGACACGGAAACCGTCACGTTCTCTCAGACCGGCAATACCGTTTGGCGCATAGGAGGAACGGACGACAAGACTTCGCGTGTATTCGGCAAATCGCAAATTTATAACGGCCGTTTTGCCACGACCGGCTGGGGCGGTGAAGATTGGGAGAAATCCGCATTGATCGTCAAGATGAAAGCCACGTCCGATCTGAAAGGACGATTGCGTTTCGGATTCGGATTCGTTTCCGCAGACGCCGTTCCGAAAAACTGGGAATGCACTTGGAGTGCGGACGGAAAGAGCTGGAACAAGGGCATGGAGGTAGCGGCGACGCCGTATACGGATTTTTCCCCGACGTTTGAACTCAAAAGTACGTCGCCCTATAAAATGGCGCGTTTCAGCATTTCCGAAGGACAAACGATAAAAAAAGGCAATTTCCTATATATAAAAATCGCGCCGACGGACAATACGCCTATCAAAGGATCGGAAGTACTGTCGACCGGTACCGTCACGCTGAATCACGGGTTCTATCTGACGACGCACGAAAAGAAGGCTTACAATACCCGTCCCATGCCCGACGACGACAATATCGTTCTGGCGCACGGTTTCGACGAAGCGTTCAATGGCCATGATTACTTCATTCCCGCACGTTATTTCCTTTCGAATTATAACAACCTTTACAATGAGGTTATGCCGGACGGCTGGTCGGCGAGCGATACCGGCGTCCGCGAATGTCCCGGCTACGTCATGTTCGGAGCCAATCAGGACAAAGGAAGCGGGTGGCTTATGACTCCCCCGCTCGCGAAACTCGGCGATACGCCTTCCGAAATCACCGTTACGTTCGATCTGGCTTTCTATGCGTCGGCGGCTTATAAGAATGAGACCAAGTCGATGTCGGTCTCCGTCGAGGGGCCGGGAACGGTCGGAGCACAACCCGATTACAGCGATCTTCCGAGCATCAATGGGGCGACGATCGCCGAAATGGAGGCTACGGATAAGGCCTATTTCAAGTGGTACGAAGGTTATCAGGTGAAAATATCCGGAGCGACGAAAGATACGCGGATCAAATTCGCAACCGCCAACGGTCGTCATTTCCTGGACAACATTGTCGTGACGAAAGACTGACGGAGTTGAGGAACGGGATTCCTGCGAATTCCGGAGATTTCGGTCGAAAACGCAGATAAACAGAATCGGAGGGGTCGGGAACTTTTCGTTCCCGACCTCTGTTTTTTCGCCTCTTTTACCGGTACACGCGAATGATTTTATCCCATCCAGAACGATCCGCTGCCATTCAGCCTTACGGAGGAAACGGTCCCTGTTACCCCAGCCGCGACCGCCGTCGGGATAGATCATGTATGGAAACTTTTACCCGATTTCCTTCAACATATCGAAACGGTTCAGATTTACATAATGCACGGTCATGATCTCAGCCTCCCTTGAAAATATCCGGCGACATTCCCAAAAGCGAAGCGGAACGGAATCGCACCTTCTTACGAATTCAGTTACAGCTCTTTCAGGCGCAAGTTCGGTCTTCGCAGCAGAATCTCCCTTTCCGGTCTCCGGTGCCGAACGTCATCGGGAAACAGAGGTCGAATGGATAAACGACCTTCTTATGAACGTCTGAATACTATCCGATCCTATCACAGAAAATCGCGGCAGTCAAATGACTGCCGCGATCGAACGATCGGGAACCGCCGCAACGGTTTCCGGCACACGGACGCCCGCCGATGCGGGCCGCCCGCATCTCCCGATTAATACCGTCTGCGGTTGTAACCGCCGCCGTAGCCGCCGTTACCGCCGCGATTGCCGCCGCCGTAACCGCCCGACGAACGCTCCGTCTTCGGACGGGCTACGTTCACCGTAAGCACCTTGCCTTCGAACTCGCTGCCGTTGATCCGGTCGATGGCTTTCTGCCCCTCGCCGTCATCGGGCATCTCGACGAACCCGAATCCGCGGGAACGCCCCGTCTCCCGATCGGTAATCACATTTGCCGACGATACTTCGCCGAACTGTGCAAATAAATTCTGTAAGCTTTCGCTGCTTGTACCCCAGCTGAGGTTCGAAACATAAATGTTCATCTGAATCTGTAAATTAAAAATTGTTATTTGTCGCTGATCGCTACGCGCACCGCGTTCATCCCGCGCGTGCCGCGTTCGAGTTCGAATGTCACCCGATTGCCCTCGGCAATCGCTGCGGGAGCCTGCGTGATATGGAAAAAGTACTTTTCGCCGTTGTCCGAGTTCCGGATGAAGCCGTACCCCTTGGCTGCGTCGAAATACTCCACGCGGCCCTCGAAAGGGACGATCTCCTCCGGTTCCGACCTGCGGGGTACCGAGACCTCGATCTGCGATGCGTTGATCTCCTCGCGTTCCCCGACTTCGGGCGGTGTCGTGTGAAGAACGCCGTTTTCATCCACATAAGCCAGCATCTCCTCGAAATTGCGGCTGCCGCTGCTCTGGCGTTCTTCCCTTTTCCGTTGTTTGTCCAGCCGCTTGGTCTGTTTGATCTTTTCTCTTTCTCTCTTTCCCGATGTAATCCGTTTTGCCATTTATCAATTCATTTTTTCTGAGGGTTCCGACACCGTGCGCAATACGCCGCAACAGCGTACACTGCGCCCGCCGCAGGCATATTGCTCCAAACAAAGGAGCCGATAATGACGTCGATTTTGAGAATAGAAAGATCCGCGTATACGACCGGATCGAACTCTTACAAAGAAAGATTCAGAATAAAACTCGATTGTTTCCCGACAAAGATAGGTATTTTATTCCGTATTTCCTATTTTCTTGAAAATCTTATGACATCCGACCTCTTTTTTCTTTCCGCGGCGACCGGAAAAGGAAGCCGCGGAGACGGCGATTCCGGAAAAAAGCGTATTTTCGCTCCCGAAATCATACACCGCAAAAACATCCGACAACGATGATACGCCAGATCGAATTCACCCTCCGCCCCCGCAGCAGGGGCTTCCACCCGATCACCGACGAGATCGAAGCGAACCTTCCGCCGCTGCCCGCCGCGGGATTGCTGCACCTCTTCATCAAGCACACCTCGGCCGGTCTGACCCTCAACGAGAACGCCGATCCCGACGTGCGCACCGATCTGGAAGCGATCTTCGACCGCCTCGTCCGCGAACGCGAAGCCTACTACATCCACACCTACGAGGGCGACGACGACATGCCCGCCCATGCGAAATCGACGCTCGTGGGGACGGCTCTCACGCTTCCCGTCAGCCGCGGGCGCATCAACCTGGGCACGTGGCAGGGGATCTACCTGTGCGAATTCCGCAATCGGGCCGCAGGCCGGCGCATCGTCGCCACGGTCGTCGGGTAAGCGTCCGCAGGAACCCGCAGCACCGACCGGCGTCACTCCATCGCCACGACGACCTTTCCGCGAACCCCGCCGCCTTCCAGCCGTTCGTGAGCGCGGGCGATTTCGCCGAACGGGAAGACGCTGTCCACATGCACCCGCAGCCTGCCGCCGGCAAGCAGGTCGGCGATACGGCGCATCCCCTCGCCGCTGGAATGCATCAGGATGTGCCTGTAATTCCCGACGCCGTACGCTACGGCCGCTTCATCGGCCTCCGCCTTCCGATCCGAAGGCAGCAGCACGATCATGCCGTCGGGACGAAGCACGTGCAGCGACCGGACGAAATTCTCGCCGCCGACCGTATCAAGCACGAAATCGATCTCCTTCGCCCGCTCCTCGAACCGCTCCGTGTTAAAGTCGATCACCTCGTCGGCACCGAGATTCCGCACGAAACCGGCATCCCTGCCAGCCGCCGTCGAGATCACGTAACAGCCTAACGTCTTTGCGATCTGCACGGCATGATGCCCCACGCCGCCGGCTCCGCCGTGAATCAGCACGCGGGCCCCCGACCCGATGCGTCCCGTCTCGACCAATGCCTGCCAGGCCGTCAGCGGCGACTGCGCAGCCGCCGCGGCCTCTTCGTGCGAAACGTTCAGCGGTTTGAGGGCGAGGTGTTCCGCCGGTACCGCAGCGAACTCGGCATAGGCGCAGCCCGGCCCGGGGAAATTGACCGTTCCGAAGACAGGATCGCCGATGCGGAACTCCTCGACGCCCTCCCCCGTTTTCGACACGACACCCGAAAGATCCCATCCGAGGATCATCGGCCTCTGCCGACGCAGGGAATCGGCGATCCCGCCGCCCCGACGCGTCTTGACGTCGATCGGATTCACACCGGCGGCCTTTATCGTGACGAGTACCTCGCCCCTCTTCGGAACGGGGGCGGGAACCGTCGCCACGGCGAAACGCTCCGTTCCGCCGAAACGTTCGAGAATCATCGCTTTCATAACGGTAACTTTATGCTATCCACGGGAAACGCCATCCGGCCCCTCCGCCTCGGGAATGCGGGAGTCGGTAAAGCAGAGGCAGCCGTCGTAAACGGCAAAGGAGTCCGACCGGCAGTTCCCGCCTCGAAGGATTTTTCGTAGCCGGCACACAGAGCCCGCTCAGAGAAACCGTCCCCGAAAATTTCCGTGACGGAACAGGAGACACCGTCGTGCCGACGCGGAAACCAGACGCACATCCTGCCTCTCTCGCAGATCGCAATTCCGGTGGGTTGCACTCCTCGGAACGAGGCTACGGGAAAAATGCCGCCGCGGTCGGTCTCCGTCGTTTTCATAACGGTCAATCGTTTTTGTCCCGCTACGGCAAAGATAGTGCCCCGCTGCGTGCTTCTCTCGGCAGGCATCGCCGTTCGGTCCCTATTTCGCCCGCCCGAACCGCCGCACGGCATCCGAACGCCGCACCGAGGCATCGATTTTGCATATCGAATCGAAAAGCATACGAATTCGGCCCCGTCGACCGTTTATCCGATACGAATCAAAACAGAAAGACTATGGCAACGACAAAATTCAAGGACATGCCGGTACATCTCTCCGGTGACTTCATCGCAACGGGCGCTGCGGCCCCCGACTTCGAGCTGGTCAAAACCGACCTCGGAACGCTCTCCCTGAGCAGTTTGAAGGGCAAGCGCGTCATTCTGAACATCTTCCCCAGTCTCGACACGGGAGTCTGCGCCATGTCGGTGCGCAAATTCAACCAGCTGGCAGCATCGCTGCCCGACACGGTGGTGCTGGCCATATCGAAGGATCTTCCGTTCGCCCACGCGCGTTTCTGCACCGTAGAGGGGATCGAAAACCTCGTTCCGCTCTCGGATTTCCGCCATTCGGATTTCGATGAAAACTACGGCGTGCTGATGGCCGACGGCCCGCTGCAAGGATTGCTCGCCCGCTCGGTCGTGGTCATCGATCGGGAAGGCAAGGTCGTCTATACGGAACTCGTTCCCGAAATCACGCAGGAACCCGACTACGACCGCGCCGTCGAAGCGGCAAAGAGGGCCTGAGCCCGTCCGAAAAACACGGCGGCCGGCATCCTTTCTCGGATGCCGACCGCCGTGTCGAATCTACTCCTCCATCGGACGGAACTTCTCTTTCGGCGCCCCGCAACGGGGACAGTGCCAGTCGGCAGGCAGCTCCTCGAAGGGCGTACCCGGGACGATTCCGTGCTTCGGATCGCCTGCGGCCGGATCGTAAATCCACCCGCAAACGCTGCATTTATACTTTTTCATGGCTTCGTCGTCTGAACCGTTACAGCCTGTCGGCCACCTTCTGCCAGTCGACCAGATCCCACCAGTTCTTCACGAACTCGGCGCGCCGGTTACGGTAATCGATATAATAGGCGTGTTCCCAAACGTCGACCGTCAGCAACGGTTTCAGTCCCCGCGTCATCGGGTTGCCGGCGTTGGATTCCGCCACGATCACCAGCTTGCCGTCGGGCTGCTGTGCGAGCCATGTCCAGCCCGAACCGAACAACCCTACGGCCGCCTTCGTAAAGGCCTCCCGAAAGGCTTCGACCGAGCCGAAGTCGCGCGCCAGCGCCGCCGCCAGTTTTTCGGGCATCGGCTGCTGGTCGGGCGTCAGCGTGAGGAAGAAGAAGGTATGGTTCCAAGTCTGCGCGGCGTTGTTGAAGACGCCTCCGTCGGCCTTGCGGACGATTTCGTCGAGCGGCATCTCGGCATAGGGCGTCCCCTCGATCAACTTGTTGAGATTGTCGATGTAGGTTTGGAGATGTTTGCCATAGTGGTACTCGAAGGTCTCCGCGCTCATCTTCGGCGCGAGCGCTTCCGTTTTATAGGGAAGCTGAGGCAACGTGTGTTTCATAGTCTGTCGGTTTTTACTGTTTGACAATGTGTCGATATTTGTTGTTAAAACGTTTTGCGTCACGATTTTATTATCCGGATTCTTCACGAGGATATATCCGTTGAGGTAGGTCGCGAAGAGGATCCACAGCACGTAGGGTGCAAAGAGCCACGCCGCCGAAGGAGTCCGGTGCCGCACCCGGCAGATGTAGACGATCACCAGCGCATCGAGCAGGAGGATGTCGACGAATCCCGCCAGCGGGCTGCGCAGGTAAAAGAAGAAGACGCTCCACAGAAAATTGACGGCCAGTTGCAGGAACCACAGCGTGACGTAGCGTTTGTCGCCGTATCGGAGCACGCGCCCCAGCGAAAGGCCCATGCAGAGGTAGATGATTCCCCATGCGATCGGAAAGACGATGTCGGGCGGCGTCAGCGCGGGTTTCGCCAGCAGGGGATACCATACGGCGACGGACTCCGCTTGAAGACGCCCCGCCACGAGACCCGCGATCAGACACAGCAGGACGGGGACGACGTAATAAGCAATCTTTTTCATAGGGCAAACGTTGCGTTGCAACCGAACGACCGTGCAAATTTCAGGCGGAACGCACTCCCAAGTTAAGAAAAATTCGGACAGATTGTTACGCTCTTCGGAAGAAAAAAGTGCTGTTTCGGGCCGAATGCCGAAAACGGTCGCCGATCTGCGCCGTTCGTACCGCCGGTACGGCATCCGATGCAGTACGAACGTGTCGGTGCGTGCCGGTGGCACGCACCGACGGACGGAAAGCCGGCAGCGACGGCCGTTTTCCGTTTTTTTCGTACATTTGTCAATGAAAGGCACCGGAAATGCACTGCACGTCACACATGGGAAAACGGTTACTGCTACTCCTCTTATCGATAGGATGCTGCCTGGCGGGATTCGCCGCCGAGAGCTACACGCTGCGCGGCCGTGTCATCGACCGGCTCACGCGCCGCCCCGTCGCCTATGCGGCCGTCGTACTCGACGGACAGGGCGACAAGGGCGCCTCGACCGACTCGACGGGACGCTTCGCCATCGAACGCGTCCGCCCGGGCATCTACCGGCTGGCGGCCTCCTGCATCGGCTATCGCAACACGCTCACGCCCGAATACGTCGTCTCGGCCGCCACGCCCTTCATCGAGATCGAGCTTGTGGAGGACGCCGCGCAGCTCGACGCCGTGACCGTCACCCCCACGCCGTTCCGCCGCACGGCCGAGAGCCCCGTCGGATTGCAGGTGATCGGCCTGCGCGAGATCGAAAAGAGCCCGGGCGCCAACCGCGACGTTTCTCGCATCGTGCGCTCCTATCCCGGCGTATCGTTCTCGCCCGTCGGTTACCGCAACGACCTGATCGTACGCGGCGGCGGCCCGTCGGAGAACGTCTTCTACATGGACGGCATCGAGATTCCCAACATCAACCACTTCGCCACGCAGGGCGCTTCGGGCGGCCCCGTGAGCATCGTCAACGCCGATCTGGTGCGCGAGATCAGTTTCTACACCGGCGCCTTCCCCGCCGACCGGGCCGGAGCGCTCAGTTCGGTGCTGGATTTCCGCCTGCGCGACGGCGACCCCGAAAAACACTCCTTCAAGGCGACGCTCGGCGCATCGGAAGTGTCGCTGAGCGGCAACGGCCCCCTCTCGGAGCGGACGACCTACCTCTTCTCCGTACGCCAGTCCTACCTGCAACTGCTGTTCAAGATGCTGGGACTTCCTTTCCTGCCCAACTACATCGATGCGCAGGTCAAGATCAAGAGCAAACTGTCGGCCCGCGACGAGCTGACCGTGCTGGGACTTACCGGCATCGACAACATGCGTCTGAACACCGACGAAAAGGGCGAGGAGGCTGAATACCTGCTCAGCTACCTGCCCCGCATCCGGCAGGAGACCTTCACCGTAGGCGCCGTCTACCGCCACTACGCCGGACAGCATACGCAGAGCGTCTCACTGAGCCACAACTATCTGAACAACCGCAACCTGAAATACCGCGACAACGACGCATCGAGCGACGAGAACCTGATGCTGCGGCTGCGCAGCGTCGAACAGAAGACGACGCTGCGGGGTGAAAACCGTTCGTGGCTCGGACGATGGACGCTGACCGAAGGCATCGAACTGAACTACCGCCGTTACACCAACCGCACGCTGCAACGCCTCTACGGCCGTGAAACGGACTTCTCCGACTACGACACCCGCCTCGGTATCGCGGGCTGGGGGCTCTTCTTCACCGCCGCCTACGAGTCGTCCGACAAACGGTTCACCGCCTCGGCGGGGCTGCGTGCCGACGGCTGCGACTACTCGGCGCGGATGCGGCAGTTCTGGCGGCAGCTTTCGCCGCGCCTGTCGCTGGCCTATGCGCTCGGCGACGCATGGTCGGTCAAGGGCAGCGCCGGCATCTACCACCAGCTGCCGCCCCTGACGGCGCTCGGACTGCGCGACAACGACGGCGCGTGGGTCAACCGCAGCCTGCGCTACATGCGGGTGAAGGCCCTGAGCGCGGGGATCGACTGGCGGCTGCGCGACCGGCTGATCGTCTCGCTCGAAGGATTCCGCAAAGGCTACGACCGCATCCCGCTGTCGCTGGCCGACGGCATTCCGCTCGTCTGCAAGGGCGACGACTACGGCACGGTGGGCGCCGAACCGCTCGTCTCGACGGCCGAAGGCCGCGCCTACGGCGCCGAACTGACGGCTCGCTGGCAAATCCCCGGCAAAATCAACCTCGTCGGCTCGGCGACGCTTTTCCGCAGCGAGTACCGCAACGACCAGGGCCGCTACGTCCCCTCGGCCTGGGACAACTGCTACGTGGTCAACCTGAGCGGCACCTACGATCTGCCCCGCTCGTGGAGCGTCGGAGCGCGCCTGAGCTGGATCGGCGGAGCGCCCTATACCCCTTACGACGAGGCGAAGTCGTCGCTCGTCTCGGCCTGGGATGCGCAGGGGCGCCCCTACTACGACTACGCACGTTACAATACGGAGCGGCTCGCGGCCTTCGGGCAGCTCGACCTGCGCATCGACAAGACCTTCTATTTCCGCCGCTGCATGCTGGGCCTCTACATCGACCTGCAAAACGTCACGGCAAGCCGGCTCGAACGCCCCGACGTACTGATGTCGACGGGCGTCATAGCCAACCCCGCGGCCCCCGCCGACGAACAGCGCTACCTCATGAAATACATCGGCCAGTCGAGCGGGACGCTGATCCCGACGCTCGGCGTGACCGTCGAATTTTAATCCCGCAACCATGAAAAACAACCTGCTCAGCGAGAAACTGGTCTACACGGGCGACACCCGCACCCCGACCCACCTCCATCTGGTGCGTTATACGCCGGACGAGGTGCACGAATACACGGCCGACAGCCTCCCGCCGATCGAACCGCAATTCTCCGAAAAGGGGATGATCTGGCTTCAGGTGCACGGGCTGAAAGAGACCGAAACCGTGCGGCAGGTCTGCAACCGGTTCGGTATCGACTTTCTGGTGATGCAGGATATCCTCAACGCCGACCACCCGACCAAGGTCGAGGAGCACGAACGCTACATGCTCGTCGTGGCGAAATTCTTTCGCGGCGGGGAGGAGATGCAGGTCTGCCTGGTGCAGGGCGCCGACTTCGTGCTGAGCTTCATCGAGAGCGAAAGTCCGCTTTTCGACGACATCCCGCAGGCGATCCGCAACAACGTGCTGAAATTCCGGTCGCGGCCGTCGGACTACCTGCTCAGCGTACTGCTCAACAGCATCACGGCCAACTACGCCACGCTCATCTCCAAACTGGACGGCGACCTCGACGACCTGGAAACCGGACTGCTCTCGACGACCGACTGCCGCGACACGGGCGGCCAGATTCAGGAGCTGCGCCACCGCTATCTCCAACTCAAACAGGCCGCCCTGCCCCTGCGCGACCAGTACGCGAAACTGCTCCACTCCGACTCGGCGCTGCTTCACAAGAACGTGCGCCCCTTCTTCAACGACGTGAACGACCACCTGCAATACGTCGTGCAGCAGATCGACCTCTGCCGCGAAACGCTCTCGTCGCTCGTAGACCTCTACATCTCGAACAACGACCTGCGCATGAACGCCATCATGAAACGGCTGACGATCGTCTCGACGATCTTCATCCCGCTCACCTTCCTCGTGGGCGTATGGGGCATGAACTTCCGCCGGATGCCCGAACTGGAATGGGAATACGGCTATCCGGCGGCTTGGGCGGCGATGCTGCTCATCGGCGCGGTCGTCTACCTCATTTTCCGCAAGAAGGAGTGGCGCTGAGGCCGCCGGTCGTTTCGGGACTCTCGCCGGAACGCAACTGCGGCCTGCAAATTGCATGACCCAAAATGCCGGACAACGTCGTCCGCCACAACGTTTCACGTCATGCCGAACAATCGCAACAATATCCTCGTCGACCCGCGCGGGGAGTACTACCACGACGCCTACCCCGCCCAGCAACAGGAGCCGCCGGGACTCGAAAGCCGGATGCAACCCCGTCCCGACACCGGCGAAGAGAGCTATCGCGGACACGGGCGGCTGCTGGGGCGCAAGGCGCTCATCACGGGCGGCGACTCGGGAATCGGCCGTGCCGTCGCCATCGCTTTCGCCCGCGAAGGGGCCGACATCGCCGTCAACTATCTGCCGGCCGAACAGCCCGATGCCGCTTCGCTCCGCACGCTGCTCGACGGCGAGGGAAGCCGCCTGACGCTGCTGCCGGGCGATCTGAGCGACGAGCAGAGCTGCCGCCGCATCGTCCGCGACGCCGTCCGCGCACTCGACGGGCTCGACACTCTGGTGCTCAACGCCGGCACGCAGCACGCCGTCAAGGAGATCGCGCACCTCTCGACCGAACAACTGGAATATACCTTCGCCACCAACGTCTTCTCGCTCTTCTGGAGCGTACAGGAGGCGCTTCCCCACATGGAAGCCGGCGCCAGTATTATCACCACTTCTTCGATCCAGGCTTTCCAGCCGTCGTCGTTCCTGACCGACTATGCCGCATCGAAAAGCGCCGTCGTGGGGTTCACCCGCTCGCTGGCCAAACAGCTCGCACCGAAGGGAATCCGCGTCAACTCGGTCGCGCCCGGCCCCGTCTGGACACCGTTGCAGGTGAGCGGCGCGCAGCAGCCCGAGAATATTCCCGGTTTCGGAAGCCGGACACCGCTGGGGCGTGCAGGGCAACCCGTCGAAGTAGCGCCGAGTTACGTCTTTCTCGCCTCCGAAGAGTCGAGCTACATTACCGCCCAGATCATCGGCGTCACGGGCGGACGCTACATTCTCTAAACCCCGCGACCATGAGAATACCCGCCACCCACCCCGACCGCCTCACGGCCGAAGAGCGCCGCGAACTCGACGACGATGCATTCGGCATCCCCTCGCGCCGCGAATTTCCGCTCGTCGACGCTGCCCATGTCCGCGCCGCCGAGAGCTATTTCCGCTACGCTCCCGAAGCCGACAAACCCGCCCTCGCACGGCGCATCCTGCGCCAAGCGGCGGAGTTCGGCATCGAGATCCGCAGCGAAACGATCCTGCGCTGGGCGGCACGGACCGCAAAGCGGTAACGGCAGACAGCTGAAAAAAAACGTATCTTTGCAAAAAACGATGTACATGAAATCTCTTATTCCCGTTACCGCCGCCCTGCTGCTGCTCGCGGCCTGCGGCCAACGCAACGCATCCCGACAAACCGCACCGGCCGCCGCACAAACCGCCGCACCCGACATGCACGACGCCGAAAACGCCCTCGACTACCAGGGCACCTATACCGGCGTCTTTCCGGCCGCCGATGTACCGGGCACCGCCGTCACGCTGACGCTCGGCCCCGACGGACGCTACACCGAGGTGAACCGCTACTGCGAACGCCCCAGCCAATTCACCGACTACGGACGCTACACCGTCCGCGGGAACATACTCACCCTGCGCCCCGATTCGCCGAAAGACATCCCCGCCTACTACCGGGTCGGCGAAAACCGGCTCTGGCGGCTCGACAGCCACCAGCAGCCCATCACGGGACCGTTCGCCGACCAGTACATCCTCACCAAATCGGATTCGGCAACTCCCGCAGGCTGCTACTGACGCCCCTGCCGACACGATCCATCCCTCCGGTACGGGAGTCTCCGCCGTCCGCCCACGGACGGTCGCGGCACCGCGGCCGCCGCCCCGACAGGGGAAATCAAAAAACCTCCCGCACGGGTTTCGTGCGGGAGGTCGAGCGAAACGGCACCGAAGCGCCGCTGAGGCGTATGCGCTGCTATTATTTGTTGTTGTAGGCAGCCATCTTCTCGATGAGCATGAGCACCTTGTTCGAGTAGCCCCACTCGTTGTCATACCACGAAACGACCTTCACGAAGGTGTCGGTCAAAGCGATACCGGCAGCCTTGTCGAAGATCGAAGTACGGGCGTCGCCCAGGAAGTCGGACGAAACGACTGCATCCTCGGTATAACCCAGAATACCCTTCAATTCGCCTTCCGAAGCCTCCTTCATGGCAGCGCAGATCTCGTCGTACTTGGCGGGCTTCGCCAGATTGACGGTCAGGTCGACGACCGATACGTCGAGCGTAGGAACGCGCATCGACATACCCGTCAGTTTGCCGTTCAACTCGGGAATCACCTTGCCTACGGCCTTAGCGGCACCCGTCGACGAGGGGATGATGTTGCCCGAAGCGGCACGGCCGCCGCGCCAGTCCTTCATCGAGGGACCGTCGACGGTCTTCTGCGTCGCGGTGGTCGAGTGTACGGTGGTCATCAGACCGTCGGTGATGCCGAACTTGTCGTTGAGCACCTTGGCGATCGGAGCCAGGCAGTTGGTGGTGCACGATGCGTTCGAAACGATCGTCTGGCCGGCATAGGTGTCGGTGTTGACGCCGCAAACGAACATCGGCGTATCGTCCTTCGAAGGAGCCGACATGACGACGTACTTGGCACCTGCCTTCAAGTGAGCCTCAGCCTTCTCCTTGGTCAGGAACAGACCGGTCGATTCAACGACGTACTCGGCGCCCACCTCGTTCCATTTCAGGTTCGCGGGATCCTTCTCGGCCGTTACGCGGATAGCCTGACCGTTGACGATCAGCTGGCCCTTCTCGACATTGTAGTCGATCGTGCCGTTGAACTGGCCGTGCATCGTATCGTACTTCAGCATGTAAGCCATGTAATCCACCGGTACGAGGTCGTTGATGCCCACTACTTCGATCTGATCGTTGGTGCATGCGGCACGGAACACCAGACGGCCGATACGGCCGAAACCGTTGATACCAATCTTAATCTTTGACATAGTCGTAATTTTTATTGTTAGGAAAAAACTTTACTGTTATTCGCGTCACAAAAGTACATACTTTGTATATATTTAACAAATAATCCAACTAAAAAATTTTAATTTCCGATCCGACGCCCGATCGTGGAAACGGGTTCGCAATTATCGTGCTAACCCCGCCCGCCACGGACGGGGAACCTCCTGCGCCGCGACGACGCCCGCCCGATGCCGGATAAAACATACGGAAAGGCGCAGTCCGTCGTGCGGAGTGCGCCTTCGCCCGCCGGTACCGGCCGCCGTCAGCCGATCGCCTTCTTCGCGCGCTTGGCCATGGCCGAGGCGAAGACGAAATCGTTCAGCTCGCGGTTGTCCGTGTGCAGGATGTCCTCCTTGGTGCCTTCCCACCATTTGCGGCCCTTGTAGATGTAGACGATCTTCTGCCCGATCTCCATGACGGAGTTCATGTCGTGTGTGTTGATGATCGTAGTGATGTTGTACTCCTCGGTGATCTCGTGGATCAGGTTGTCGATGACGATCGAGGTCTGCGGATCGAGGCCCGAGTTGGGCTCGTCGCAGAAGAGGTAGCGCGGGTTCAGGACGATCGCGCGCGCGATGGCCACGCGCTTGATCATGCCGCCCGACAACTCCGAAGGGTAGAGATCGTCGGCGTTTTCGAGCCGCACGCGCCGCAGGCAGAAATCCACGCGCTCGCGTTTCTCGGCCTCCGACTGATCGGTGAAGAGATCCAGCGGCAGGCGGATGTTCTCCGCCACGGTCGACGAGTCCAGCAGCGCTCCGCCCTGAAAGATCATGCCGATGTCCTTGCGGATCGCCTTGCGCTCCTTGAATCCGAGCGCCGTATAGCGGATGTCGTCGTAGAAGATCTCCCCCGAATCGACGGCGTGCAACCCTACCAGACATTTCAGCAGCACGGTTTTGCCCGAACCGCTCTGCCCGATGATGAGATTCGTCTTTCCGGTCTCGAACTCCACCGAGATGTCGTCGAGCACCGTGCGCCCGTCGAACGACTTGAAGATATGTTCCGCGCGTATCATGTCAGCAGGATTTGCGTGAGGATCAGGTTGAAGATCATGATGACGATCGACGAAGCGACCACCGCCCGCGTCGAAGCCTTGCCTACTTCCAGCGAATTGCCCTTGGCGTAGTAGCCGTAGAAGGCCGACACGGAGGTGATGATGAAGGCGAAGAAGCAGGTTTTGATGAGCGAATAGACGATCGAATAGAGTTTGAAATCATAGAGCAGTCCCGTGACGTAGTCGTCGGGGATCATGATGCCCGTGAAGACGGCGATCATCCAGCCGCCGGCGATGCCGATCAGAATGCTCAGGATCGTCAGGAACGGAAAGAAGAGCACCGTAGCCACGATCTTGGGCAGGATGAGGTACGACGCCGAGTTGACGCCCATGATTTCCAGCGCGTCGATCTGCTCGGTAATGCGCATCGTACCGATCTCGGAGGCGATGTTCGACCCCACTTTGCCGGCCAGTATGAGCGCCACGACCGTCGAGGAGAATTCCAGGATCATCGTCTCGCGCGTGGCGTAGCCGATGATGTACTTCGGAATGAACGGCGATTCGAGGTTGATCGACATCTGCAACGTGATGACCGCGCCGATGAAGACCGAAATGATCGCCGTCAGCCCGATCGAGTTCAGGCCGAGCGCATCCATTTCGTAAATGATCCGGCGACGGTAGATCGGAAGCTTCTCAGGACGCGAGAAGACCTTTCCCATCAGGATGAAATATTGCCCGACGAGGGCGAAGAGTTTCGACAACATAGCAATCTATCCCGGCGACCGGACTGCATTCGGCCGCCGCAGGTTTATTTTTTCGGGTTCTGCTCCTCCACCTCCTCGAACTCGACGTATTCGCCCACCGAGTCGTTGATCCGCTTTTCGGGCGTGTCGGAGGTCTTGTAGACCTTCACGTCGCCTTCGTCGCGGCGCGAGTACCACGTATAGGTGCGGCGACGCGGGCCTTCCTGCGAGAAGCCTCCCTGCTGCCCCATTTCACGGCGCAGCTTGTTGACACGGTATCGGAACAGAAGGACGAAAACGACGCCCAGCAACAAAATCGTCAACATAACGTAAAAGATAAAGTTGGCGATACCGACCAGCACCGACGGCGCGGCGACGGCCAGTATCAGGATAACGAGGCACGTCACGGGGTTGCGGCGGACGAACTCCGTGAGGCCGTATAGAATCCGAGTGAAAAATCCCATAACAACATTCACCATTATTCGGACAAAGATACGAAAAGTCGAGTGCAGAAGCAAACATTCATGTTTGATTATGCCGAGACGGAGTATCTTCGGCGTCAGCCAAAGATACGAATAAGCGAGGGCAATGTCAAATTTATTTGAACATTGCCGAGCGGGAGTATCTAAGGCATCAGCCAAAGGTACAAAAATCAAACGAAAAAACGCAATCCGGACCGGATTCCTCCGGAACCGATGAAAAAACGCTAATTTGTCCTGATTATTTTCCGAATCCGCCATGAATCTCCCTGCCCCGTTCGCTTTCGCGCTCGGCCAATTTCGGACTGCTGCGCATCGACCGGGGACTCGACCGCATGGCCGACGGGATCGAACGTTGCCGGCTCGCCGCGGGCAAACGCATCCCGTTCGGAAAGATGTCGTGACAAGCACCTCTTTCGACAGCCGGCCGCTCCGTGCGAAAACAGACAAAAAGATTGAAAAATACGGCGATCGAGCAGGTATTTCCGAAAAAAAGCTTATCTTTGAAAACCTTTTCGACAAGCCGAGCGCAGAGCCGAACCCAGTTCGGACTATGCCGAGGCGGGAAAAGGATTGCGAAAGCGGCGGAATCCCATCCGACGAACAGAGACCGCATCCACAACAAAAGCGGCGCTCGTCCATTCGATGTTATCTCCGTGTAAATTTTAGCGAATCGGCAAATTTTCGAAATCAGATGAAAAAACGACTTATCCTCTCGATCCTTCTGCTCGCCGCCTTCGGCTTGCAGACCCGCGCGCAACGCAAAATCGCAGGAACGCGCACGGCGGACTTCACGATCGTCTACTGCTCCGCACTCGAAGACGAGGAGGGCATCGATGCCGCGCGGACGCTCCGACAGGAACTCGCCGGTGCCGCACAGCCCGAATTGCGGATACTGCCCGACACGGCGTTCCGCCGGGGCCGGGCCATCCGGCTCGTCCGGTCGGAGGATCGGGCGCCCTTCGACTACGCCGTCCGCGTCTCGCGCGGCGATCTCCTGATCGACGGCGGCGGCAGCTGGGCCCTGACGAAGGCCGCGCAGCATGTCGCGCAAATGCTCCGGGAGGGCGACATTCCGCGCGACGCGCATATCGAAGGCTCGGTCGAGGGCGAATGCCTCTTCGCACGCGCTGCGGGTTCGAACCTGCGCATCCTGGCCGACAACATCTGGGATTACAGCCGCGACGACATTCCCGAAGCATGGCGCCTCATCGGCGAAGATCCCCGCGACGACGTGCGTGCGCCGCAATTCGCCCAGCTCGTGCGCGCCTTCATGCCCGACGTGCTCGATTTGCAGGAGTACAGCCTCCACATGCACCAGCGGTTCTACCCGCTGATCCGCCGATACGGCTACCGGATCGCCTACGAGGGCGAGGAGCCGTGGAACAACACGCCGATCTTCTATAACCCCGAAACCGTGGAGCTGGTGGACGTCAACTACGTCCTCTACGCCCCGTCGTGCTGGAGCAACATCGGCAGCAAATCCTACACCTCGGCGGTCTTCCGCAAGAAGGACACGGGCCGGCTCTTCGCCGTGGTCAACACCCACCTGTGGTGGAAGAGCGAAGCGGCGCAGCCGGGCAGTACCTACGCGCGTGCGGCACAGGTACGTCTGATGATGGCCGAAGCCGAAGTGCTGAAAAACAAGTACGGCTGCACGATTTTCGTCACGGGCGACATGAACGCCTACGAAGATTCGCTGCCCATACGCCAGTTCATCGAAGGGGGTTACACGCCCTGCTACAAGGCGGCGACGGACGCGACCGACAACGGCAACGGCCATCACATCTGCGGCCCGAAAGACGGCTATTCGCGCACGAGCCGGCGCCGCAGCCCCGACCGCGAAAAGGGCGCTATCGACCACTGCTTCATCTACAACGCCCAAGAAGGCGTGGCGGTCAAAGTCTTCGACTGCATCACGGCCCGCTTCACCGTCAAACTCACCGACCACTACCCCTACCTGATCGATGCGGCCCTGTAAGCGGACTTCTCCGGCCTGCGGAGGCGGCGGCTCGCCGGACGAGCCGGACGATGGAAAATACCGGCGGCCAGTTTTCATCGGTGCGCTTACGTTCGGATTCGGGCTGGGCGTCGCCCTCTTTTTCAGTACGGGAGCACCGCTTCCCTGCAAGGTCTGCTATCCGGTCGCCTGGCTCTCGCTCGTGCTGTTCGCCCTGCGCGACAAGGCGTGCGTGCCGGTAGCCGGCGCCCTGCTGCTCTCGGCGGCGGGCGATGCCGCCGGAGCAGTGCACGACTTTCTGCTCCAAATGTTCCTCTTCGCGCTGGCGCACGTCGCCTACATCCGCTATTTCCTGCCGTCGGCCGAATTCTCCCGCAGACGCATCGCCGCCGCGGCAGTCGTCGGTGCCGGCCTGCTCCTGTTCCTCTTCACCGGCATCGTCCCCCGCGTGGCGTCGTCCGTCGAACGGACGGGTGTCGCACTCTACGGCACGGTGATCGCAGCCATGCTCCTCAGCGTGCTCTTCTATCGGGGACGCTACGCCCCGGGCTTCCGCGTCGCGGCGCTGCTCTTCGTCTTCTCCGACGCGACGATCGCATGGAACAAATTCGTGGAACCGCTCCCCGACGCCACCCTCCGCATCATGTCCACCTACTACGCCGCACAGTACCTCTTCGCCCTGCTGGCCCTCGCGGCAAGCAGCCGCAAAGCGGCGGCGGCCAGGCCGTGAGTGACACTTCCTCCCGCAACCTCCGTACGCCGGAAATCCCACCCTCCAAATTTCCGAATCCCCGCTTTTTTGCCTACCTTTGCCGCATCAAAATCCGACACGATATGTTATTGAGCAACCTGACCGCCATTTCGCCCGTCGACGGACGCTACCGCAAGGTAACGGAGCGACTGGCCGACTACTTTTCGGAATACGCCCTGATCCGCTACCGCGTCCGCGTCGAAGTGGAGTATTTCATCGCCCTGTGCGAACTGCCGCTGCCCGAATTGAAAGGGATCGACACGACCGCATTCGAGCGACTGCGCGGACTTTACCGCGACTTCTCGACGGCCGACGCCGAGCGCGTCAAGGAGATCGAGCGCACGACCAACCACGACGTGAAAGCCGTCGAGTACCTGCTCAAAGAGAAGATGGATGCGCTGGGGCTGGGCGCCTGCAAGGAGTTCGTCCACTTCGGCCTCACGTCGCAGGACATCAACAACACGGCCATTCCGCTCTCGATCAAGGAGGCGCTGGCGGAGGTCTGCTACCCTGCACTGGCCGAACTGCGCGAGAAGCTCGCCGCGCTGGCCGCCGAGTGGCACGCCGTCCCGATGCTGGCCCACACGCACGGCCAGCCCGCCTCGCCCACGCGGCTGGGCAAGGAGCTGATGGTCTTCGTCGAACGGCTCGACCGGCAGATCGACCAATTGAAAGCCGTCGCCGTCACGGCCAAATTCGGCGGCGCGACGGGCAATTTCAACGCCCACCACGTCGCCTACCCCGCCGTCGACTGGATCGCGTTCGCCAACCGTTTCGTCGGGAATACACTGGGGCTGACCCGCTCGCAGTACACCACCCAGATCGAGCATTACGACAATCTGGCGGCGCTGTTCGACGCGCTCAAACGCATCGACACCATTCTCATCGACCTCTGCCGCGACATGTGGACCTATATTTCGATGGAGTATTTCAAGCAGCGCATCAAGGCCGGCGAGGTCGGTTCGAGCGCCATGCCCCATAAGGTCAACCCGATCGACTTCGAAAATGCCGAAGGCAATCTGGGCATCGCCAACGCGCTCTACGAGCATCTGGCGGGCAAGCTGCCCGTTTCGCGTATGCAGCGCGACCTGACCGACTCGACCGTGCTGCGCAATGTCGGCGTTCCGGTGGCCCACACGCTGCTGGCCGTCGCTTCGCTGATGAAGGGGCTGGGCAAGGTGATTCTCAACGAGGAGGCGCTGCGCCGCGATCTGGACGACAACTGGGCCGTCGTGGCCGAAGGCATCCAGACCGTCCTGCGCCGTGCGGGCTATCCCTCGCCCTACGAAGCGCTCAAAGCGCTCACGCGCACCAACACCCACATCACCGCCGAGGCGATCGCCGCATTCATCGCCGGGCTCGACGTCTCGGAAGAGGTCAAGGCCGAGTTGCGCGCCATCACCCCCGCCAGCTACACGGGCATCGACTTCTGACGGATAGATTCCCCGTTCATGCTAAAAGGGAGAGGCTTCGGCCTCTCCCTTTCCCGTTGTACCCCGCACCCCGCGGCATTCGCGGTATTCCGGCCGACGCGGTGCGTTCCGCCCCTCCCGAACGGACATCGCCGCCGATCCGCGAAAAGCATAGCGTCCGTAATGGTCAAAACGAGCCGTTTTGAAAAAGGATATTGTTTATTCTGAAAAAGGCACTACCTTTGCAGCAGTTATCCAAAACATTATCAACCATGACAAAAGCAGAACTGGTAAAAGCAATCGCCGCACAGACCGGCGTCGAAGCCGTGACGGTCGCCACCGTAGTAGAACAGATGATGGAGGAGATCCGCCAGTCGATGATCGGCGGGGAGAACGTCTACCTGCGCGGTTTCGGAAGTTTCATCCTCAAACACCGTGCACAGAAGGTGGCGCGGAACATCGCCAAGAACACGTCGATCACGATCCCCGCACACAACATTCCGGCTTTCAAGCCGTCGAAGGAGTTCATGGACAAAGTGAAGTAGGCGGATGTCACGAATCCTGCGATTCCTCTTCCCGACGACGCGCTATACCGCACGGGCTTCGCTCTTCCTGCTGGCCCTGCGGGTGCTCTTCGGCGTGCTGCTGCTGTCGCACGGCATCGCGAAAGTCGACGATTTCGCCGCGCTGTCCGAAGTCTTCCCCGACCCGTTGGGGCTGGGCAGCCGGATTTCGCTGACGCTGGCCATTTTCGGGGAGTTGTTCTGTTCGGTCGGGTTCATCGTCGGCGCCTTCTACCGGCTGGCGCTCATCCCGATGATCTTCACCATGTGCGTCGCGCTGTTCGTCGTCCACGGCGACGATCCCTTCGCCGTGAAGGAACTCGCCGCGATCTACCTCTCGGTCTTCGTCCTGATGTATATTTCGGGACCCGGCAACTATGCGCTCGACCGTCTGATCGCCGAGCGGCTCCGCAATTAGCGAATGCTACGCAAGTAAACGCCGACCGGCCCGTCGAACGACGGGCCGGTCGCGTATCTCCGAGGCCGGCGGACCCTACGCCCGAAACGGCTTCCCGTCGTTGCGGAGTTTGATTTCGAGCGACGCGCCCGACCACTGGTTGATTCTGTAATGCATGTCGCCGAACGGAACGCCCCCGTAACCGATACGCAGGCGCACGTCGAAAGGCGCGACATTGCCGATCTCGCGGGTTTCGGGCAGCGTGTGCGGCACGATGTAGACATACATGACGATGTGGTCGCACGCAATGCTGCGAATTCCGATCCTGCGCTCCGCAGCCGCTCCCTCCGGCGGAGCCGAAAGATCGCTTCCCACAGGCGCCACGACGCTCTCGGCCGAGGCGAACCCGATCCGGTCGCCGTCCGCATCGAAACAACCGCACAGAATCGTTACATTATAACGCCACCACCCCTCGTAACGGCTCTCCACTTCCACCGAGAATCCTTCGTCCTTTTTCATACCCGTGCCTTTCACTTTCGGACAAAGATAGTACAAGCCGAGGGCAGAACCAAATTTATTCGGGTTTTGCCGGGGCGCAGCCTGCCTGAGCGGGACTTGCCTCCCGCAACGCCTGCCGGACGCACCGCAAGGCGGGCCTCCGCTCACGGCGGTTTGCGCCCGCGCGGTTCCTTCAATCCGTTCACGATGAGACACAGCGCCCCTGAATACAAAAAGACGAAAATCTTTGTGATTTACTGGAAATATTGTAACTTTGCACGATAAATCTGCACACCGATGGATGTGACGAAACAATACGCAATCGCCTGGAAAGGGCTGAAAAACGGCACCTACCGCTTTGATTTCAAGGTGGATAATGCGCTGTTCGAGGCCTATGGGTCGACCGACATCAAGGACGGCGACCTCTCGGTCGGGGTCACGCTCGAACGGGGCGAGTCGATGCTCTCGTTGCAAACCGTCATCCGCGGTACGGTGACCGTCGCCTGCGACCGCTGCCTGGAAGATTGCCGCCTGCCCGTCGCTTTCGACGGAACGCTGCTCGTCCGCTTCTCGGACGAAGTCGCCGACTACGACGGCGAGGTGATGTGGATTTCGCCGGCCGAGGGGGAAGTGTCGCTCGCACAATATATTTATGAGAGCATCGTACTCTCGCTGCCCTACCAGCGGGTGCATCCCGAAGGCGAATGCGACGCCGACATGCTGCACCGTTTCCGGATCGTTTCGCAGGAGGAGTTTTCGCAGATCGAACACGACGCCGAAACCCGCGCCGAAGTCTCGCAACCGCTCGACGGCGACGCGCTGGCACAACTTGCCTCGCTCAAAGAGAAGTTGGAAGGCGAAAAGAAGTAGAAATTAAGATGTTGAACTTAAATAACTTATAACAATGGCACATCCTAAACACAAAATCTCGTCTACCCGACGCGATAAGAGAAGAACCCACTACAAGGCTGTCATTCCGACCGTCGTAACCTGCTCGAACTGCGGCGCAGCGGTGCTCTACCACCGTGTCTGCCCGGAGTGCGGTTTCTACCGCGGCAAGCTGGCCATCGAGAAGAAGGCCGCCGAATAATTCCGGCCCCCGAGCGGGCGCGCTGCTGGATCGCGGCGCGCTCTTTTGTACCGCAGACCATTACAAACCAAAGACTGAAGCTATGTTGAAGATTGGTTTAGACGCTATGGGCGGCGACTTCGCACCGGAAGCCGCCGTAAAGGGAGCCGTCATGGCATCCGCAGAGATCGGCGCCGACAGCAAGATCGTACTCTTCGGCGACAAGGAACGTATCGAGGCGATCCTCGCCGGAGAGAATTGTCCGGCCGACCGTTTCGAAATCGTTCCCACGACCGAGGTCATCGAGATGGGCGACCACCCCGCCAAGGCATTCCAGCAAAAGGCGGATTCGAGCATCACGGTCGGATTCGCACACCTGGCCAAGGGTGCCATTCAGGGCTTCGCATCGGCCGGCAGCACGGGAGCGATGATGGTCGGTTCGATGCAGGTCATCAAACCGATCGACGGAATCATCCGTCCCACCATTTCGTCGCTCGTACCGACGGTAGCGGGACGTCCCGCCCTGTTGCTGGACGTGGGTCTGAACGTCGACTGCAAGCCCGAAGTGCTGAACCAGTACGGCCTGATCGGCTCGATCTATGCCGAGAGCGTGCTGGGGATCCCCAATCCCCGCGTGGCGATTCTCAACATCGGGGAGGAGGAGACCAAAGGCAACGCCCAATCCAAGGCGGCCCACGAAATGATGAAGGCTTCGGGCCGTTTCAATTTCGTCGGCAACGTCGAAAGTTCGCATATCTTCTCCGGCAAGGTCGCCGACGTGATCGTCTGCGACGGTTTTACGGGCAACGTCATCCTGAAAATGGCCGAAGGACTCTACCGCATCAACAACGCGCTGGGCGGTAACAACAACAAATTCTGGGAAGCGATGAACTACGAACACGTCGGCGGTACGCCGGTGCTGGGCGTCGGTGCTCCGGTCATCATCGGGCACGGCTGTTCCTCGCCCCTCGCGATCCGGAGCATGATTCTCTCCACGGAACATACCGCGAAGGCCGGTCTGACGGAGAAACTCCGGCTTGCGTTCAACGATTAAATTTACAACAAACTTTACTTCATAGATGGGAAAAATCAGAGCTGCAATCACAGGCGTCGGCGCTTACCTCCCGGATTACATCCTTACCAACGACGAACTGAGCCGTATGGTGGATACCTCCGACGAGTGGATCATGACACGCATCGGCATCAAAACCCGCCATATCCTCAAAGGCGAAGCGCTCGGCACCTCGTACATGGGCGTCAAAGCGGTACGGGATCTGCTCGAAAAGAAAAACATGAACCCCGAAGAGATCGATCTCGTCATCTGCGCGACGGTCACGCCCGACATGTTCTTCCCTTCGACGGGAAACCTCATCGCAGGCGAAGCAGGCTGTAAAAAGGCATTCGCCTACGACGTATCCGCCGCTTGCAGCGGATTTCTCTTCGCACTGACCACCGCTTCGAAATTCATCGAAACGGGAACCTGCAAGAAGGTGATCGTCGTGGGTGCGGACAAGATGTCGTCGATCGTCGACTACACCGACCGCAAAACCTGCCCCATTTTCGGCGACGGCGCTGCGGCCGTACTGCTCGAACCCGACGAAGAAGGTTACGGCGTCATCGATCATATTCTCCATTCGGACGGTACGGGAGCTCCCCACCTCTATATGAAAGCCGGAGGTTCGCGCTATCCCGCCTCCGAAGAGACCATCCGCAACAACTGGCACACCATCACGCAGGACGGGCAGGCCGTCTTCAAGGCCGCCGTCTCGAACATGGCCGACGTTTCGGTCGAGATGATGGAGCGCTACAACCTCACTTCGGACGACATCCGCTACCTCGTACCCCACCAGGCCAACCTGCGCATCATCGACGCTACGGCCAACCGCATGGGGCTGACCCGCAACAAATGTATGATCAACATCGACCGCTACGGCAACACCACCGCAGCGACGATTCCGCTGTGTCTCTACGACTACGAAAAGGAATTGAAGCGGGGCGACAAACTCATCCTCGCTTCGTTCGGCGGCGGCTACACCTGGGGATCGGTCTATGTGAAATGGGCCTACGACGGCGAATCCGCGAAATAGGTTTCAATTCCAAGCCGAAAAAAGAAATGGACATCTTTTTTATAAAAGACGTCCATTTCTTTTTTTTTCGGAATCACCGTATCTCCGATCAGAAAGCGAGAATGGGACGAGCGGCGCAATCGGCATCATACCAATTGATATACAACTCGATCATACCCTTCGTACCGATCTCGACGATACAGACCGCTTCGGAATCGAACGGTGTCGAAGCCCAGATCGAGCAGAAGGGATGTCCCGCATCGTCGACGACCAACTCCTCTTTCGCATCGGCCGGAATCTTCTCCATCGTGGAATTGAAACGTGCCAGCACATCGTAACCGACCGTTGCACTGCAATATCCATAATCCACGCGATAGGTCGACGTCTGCCACTCTTTCATGGTCGAAGCCACATCGCCTCCGCAGAGATTGGCGATCATATCCCACAACTGGCCGGTACTGGGCAGGAACCAACCGCTGGTCGTCGCAGGTGCAGTCAAGCCGAAACCGTTGATCGTCCAATCGAAAGCCGGCATCATCGTGATATTGGAACCGTAGGTATCTCGAACCGTCATCGTTTCGACATATCCGTTGACATTTTCATACCACGTCGACGGCAGCTTCGCACCTTTCAGACAATCGAAATTCACATCCGACGACCACCATGTCGTCACCTTGTCCGTCCCATGGGCACTGCGCACGGCTACGGCATATCCGTGCGTGTAACCTGCATCTTTCTCACTCTGCGCAATACGATCCGACGCTGTCTGGCAGACGATCGCTACGACGCTTTTCCCTTCGACGGGAGCCGGTTTCTCCTCCGCCCACACGGGATTGAGTCCATCGGATCCGATACTGATCAGACCGCCGTCGCTCCATGTCCCATCGGAGTAGAGATAATCGCCGATCTTTGGAGCCTCCAATACGGCTACGCGCAACGTCGTGATCGAACCGGCATTATCGGGACCGAAATAGACGATAGACACCTCGCCCTCCGAATCGGCGCAAGAAGCGTGCTCGGCAGTCGGAGCGGTCACCGTCAGTTTGCCGTCGGCATAGGCAACCTTCCACTCGTCGGGTTTGGTGATCGTATACTTGATCACGCCCTTCGACTCGACCTCGAAACTCTTGGTCTGGCCATAGGAGAAATCGGCCAGTGCCGCAGCGCCTTTGATGCTCAGATAGAAATCCGCACCCTTAGCCAGCTTGATCACCGTCCCGGCTTCGTCGTTGAGCGTGATGTAGACATAGGAGTCGTCATACGTGACGCTTTCGAAAAAAGAGGTATCCTGCAATGCCGCCACCGGATTCCCTTCGCTGTCCACCACACGCGAAGAGGTCGTCCCGCCGTCATAGCTAATCGTCCAATAACCCTCGGCATCCACGCCCATCACCGGCGTAACTCCCGATACCGGCATTTTTTCATTCTCCTCGTTCAGCAACCATTCGGTCTTTCCATCGATCGTGCGCGTCCAGTAATAGAGACCGTCGGTATCTTTGTCGATTCCGATCACCGGAGCTGCAGCTCCGGCGGCTCCGTTCTTGATTTCGGCAGTCGTTCCGTCCGAGAAGGTGATCCGGTAACCGTCGGCGATGGGATCGACCTTCGAAACGTAAACTTTGCCCTCCAACGCATCGACGATTCCAGACAATGCGGTATAATCGCCGTTGAGCTTCGCCACCGATTGTTCCAATTTCTCGACACGACCAGACAGTTCGCTCAAATCGCCGCGCAATTGCGAATCGTCATAATCATCGCTGCATCCCGCAACGGTCGAAAGCGACACGATCACCGCACAGCAGATCGCAGATTTAGCGAGCGAGCGGAGAAATCCCCCCCCCTCCGAATCTCTGTAAAACTTCTCATAGCTTAACTAATTTAATTATAAGGAACTAATGTCTTACAAAGATAAGCATGTTCCGAACAAATTGTACTCTCCCTGCCAAAAATCGATTCGAACGAAAAAGCCGGAGGCTTCACAGCGTCCGGCTTCCCATCAATTAATCCAAACAAAACTATTAAAGAAAACTCATAAGTGATTATGAATTTTATCGTCTCCTCCGGCTCCTTTCGAAGCCGTATTCCGGCCGTCGATCCGTCGCAGCCGGAGAGGAGGCAGCGTGCTACTCTACTTCCCAGATACCGCCCTTGCCGAACAGCCGTTCGAGCCACTCGTCCATGAACCCGCAGCGATAGGCGATGTCGATATTCGAGAAACGGCTGCGCATGTAGGGAATCTTGGCGAACGTGTCGCGGAAGCGGGCGCGCGAAACACCCAGCTGCTCCGGCTCGTAGGGAGCGCCGACCAGTTTCAGGCGACGGCGAACCTCCTCGAAGGGGATGATCTGCTTGCGGATGCGCTCTTTCAGCTCGGGCCATGCGGCCTTGAAGGCCGTAAGTTCCCGACGCAGCCCCTCCTTGTCGACATATTTGTTCTTGGTCTCGGTCAGGGCGCGGTCGATGAAGCCGGGTTTCCCGTCGAAGATACGCAGGATCTCCTTCTCGGTCTCCTCCCACGACTTCCACTTGGCCACGCAGGCATCGATGTCGAGCGACTCGATCGGTGCGGCGAGCAGCAGTTCGAGCGAAGCGGTCGAAGCCAGCGTACCGATGCCGACCTTGAAGCCGTGCGACACGTGCTTGCCTTCGAACTCCAAATCCTCCATATCCCAGAAGTGGCTGAACTGGTGCTCCATGCCCGACGCCGGACGGCTCGATTTGGCGGCCTGCATGGCAAAACCGCTCAGCAGCAGTCCTTCGGCCAGCTGTTCCACCTTCTTCACGTCGCCGTTGTAGACCCCTTCGGGATCGCTCAACGCCTCCTGCAAACCGTCCTGCACCAGATCGAACGCAAAGCGGTCGATCGCCTCCGATCCCACGACATCGGCGATCATCCAGTCGGCGCCGGCAGGAATCTTGGCGATCAGGTCGGCATACCCCGACGCCGACATCGCCTTGGGGGCCTTGGCCGCGATCCGCGGATCGAGGGCCATGCCGTAGGGCGCCGGACAGTCGAACGTCTGCTTGTTGCCCTGATAGGTGATCGAAGCGCCGTAGGCCGTATAACCGTCCATCGAGGCAGCCGTGCCGACGCACATGTAACGACGGCCGCAACGGTGCGCCGTCAGCTTCGTCAGGTCGTTGATGACGCCCGAGCCCACGGCCACGGGAATAGCGTCGGTCTTTTTCAGCACGTTCTCCAACTCCTCGACATACGTCCACTCGGCGAACGAATCGTCGTAACCGTATACGTGCGGTTCGTCCTGCGCGATACCGGCCGCGGCGAAATAGTTCTTCACGGCTTCGCCGGCCAGCGGATAGGTGATCTTGTCGGCCACGATAATGGCCCGTTTCCCGGGAAACAACTCCTTGAACATCTCGGCCGAACGGGGCAGGGCGTCGCTGCCGATAACCAGCGCTTTGGTGTCCGTCGTCCGTTGCAAGGCACTTTCAACTTTGTTCATTTCTATGAGTATTATATTAACGATCGTATCGGATTGTGTTCACAAAGTTAGAAAATTAATTTCATATCCGCAACGGCCTTCTTTATTTTTCATCCCCATATTCAGGTATTTTGTTTTCTTTCACCTCTCAATCCGTTGCTTTTGTCACCGAACAGTATAGAAAAGGAAAAACAATCGGTCGGAATACCCGTGCCGCACGAAGCATCGCAGGGAAGGCGCACCTTAAATTATATATATGACAGGCAACGTCCCGATCCGACGGCCCTCGTCTTTCGAACATCGCCGCCGACCGGCTCGAAATCGTCCCGCCGGCAATCGTACAAGGCGGTTTTCGAGGGGATCGCCGACTTCACCGCCTCCGAAGCGGCGGCACTGCGGCGGTCGGCCGGAATCGACAGGACGGTATGGACGCCGGAAAGCGGCCCCGATCAGGACGAGGCACCCACATGGGAGGAGATCGCAGCCGAAATGCGCAGCAACTGCCTGAGCCGGCTGCAATGGCCGGACGGCGAAATCGCCAGGTGGCAGGGATACGGAGGACAACAAAAAAGTACGGCAGGGAATCTCACGATTGCCTGCCGCCTTCGAGAAGAATTGCTCTTCTCCAAAACTACTAACCCAAACTTAAATAAATGAAGAAACCTCACTACATCAGGTAGTTATTCCGATGCAGTTGTCTATTACGATCGCAACTCCCGTGCCAAAGCGGAGTCCGCTCGGGAAATCGGACGGTTCCGCGGAGAGAGGAAGCCGGACGGAACATTTCGCGCTCCGTCCCCGATCCGCCTCCCCGCGGCAGCCGTACACGGGCGTCACCGGTCCCGAAACCGGTTCCGGAAACCGCTCTCCGAAAACAGACGCTCGCGCCGCCCCTTTCGGGGTGGCGCGAGCGTCTGGCAAAAAATATCCCGAATTACATCTCGCGCAGCGTATCGTAAAAACTCTGCTGCGCACCGACCAGCATGTCGAGCATACGGGGAACCATCACGGAAGGTTCGGGCGTCTCGTCCAGCAGCACCTCGGTCATCAGAAAAACGCCTTCGCCCATCACGACGGCCTTGACGATCTTCTTCGACAGGTTGATCTTGTTGCAGGCTTCGAGCGCCGCGACACGATTCTCGGCCGTCACGTCGAAGATGAACGGCATCATGATTTGCAGGAACTGCCTGTCATCTGGATAGTTGGAGACGACGAAATTACGCATCTGGTATTTGAACCGGATGTCCTTGTCCTCATCGTATTCGGGCACGAGTCCCTGCACTTTGAGGTAGTCGAAAATCATCTCTTGTGTGGTCATGAGCAATAGGTTTAATGGGTTTGTCGTTTAAATCCAATCGGAGTACGTGCGGCCCGCCGCTCCATGCCGGTCATCTTGTCGCGCAGCTTGTCGTACTCGGCCAGCATCTCCTCCGTGACCGACGGCCGCATACAGTCGAGCGTTTCGCAGAGAATCTTCTGAGAAATGGGCACATTGGCGAATGCCGCCGTGATGGCCGCGTCGTTGACGGCATAGGCGATGTCGCTCGCCACGAAATTGACCGTCCGCTCCGCCAGCGCGGCACAATCGACATCTTCCGTGGGACGATCCTTGAGGTTGATCTCGAAGAGCACCCGACGGGCGTCCTTGTCGGGAACCGGCACATAGACCATCCGGTCGATACGCCCCGTGCGCAGGACGGCAGGGTCGATCATGTCGGGACGGTTCGAGGTGGCGATCACGAAGACCCCCTTCTTGCCGCAGTTGTTGAGCTGCGACAGGAACTCGTTGACTTCGCCCGCCATACTCGCATGCGTCGACTCCTTGCGGCTGGGCACCAGCGCGTCGAACTCGTCGAAACAGAGCACGGTCGGCGCCTTGGCACGCGCCTCGTCGAAGAGTTTCCCGATCATCTGCTGCGAACCGTGGATGTAGATGCTCGCCAGGTCCGACGACTTGACCACCGTATAGTTGAATCCCGTCTCCTCGGCGAACTTCTCGGCGATGAAGGTCTTGCCGCATCCCGGAGGGCCGTAGAGCAACATACCGTTGGGAATCGCCAGACGATATTTGAGCGCCCGCTCCCGATCCTGCAACACATTGATCACTTTCGCCCGCAGCAGCTGCTTCAACTCCTCCATTCCCGCCACGTCGGCAAAACCGTTGCCCTCGCCCTTGGCGAAGGTCGCACGCGGGGCTTCGCCTTCGGCCTCTCCGCCGCGCTGTTCCCCATCGGTCGTAACATCGCCGTTCGCCGAAGGCGGCGCAGCGGATTCGCGCTTGGGAGGCGGCATCTTCACCTCCTCGCCGCGCAGCGCCCCGACGAACTCGTCGGCACTGCCGAAACGGTCGCGATCGATCAGCGCCAGGGCGCGTTGCAGCACCTTGTGCAGCTGCTCGGTCATCCCCTCCGGCTCTTTCTCCGGAAAGCGAAGCCCCGCCTTGCGCGCCTCACGCAGCTCTTCGCGCACCTCCGAGGGCGATTTCGACGCATCGCAGCTCCACGGCGGACACCCGTAGATCATCTCGTAAAGCAGCACGCCGACCGAAAAGAGGTCGGACAGTTTGGAATAGATTCCGATGAAGGTTTCGGGCGCACGATAGCACAGTTCCAGATCGGAGGTCTGGAAATCGGGACGCCCCATCACCGGATGCGAGAGATGCCCCATATCGATGATCCGGGGCCGGAGCAGGGCATCGCCCACGCAGTCGTACATGATGTTGCGTGCCGTTATATCGTTATGAATCAACGTTTCCACCTGACCGTGCAGGTAGCTCAACCCTTCCAGCACACGGATCGTCAGCTCGACGGCCTGCGCTACCGGCAGCCGGTGTTCGCGGCTCAGCAGCTCGGCCAGCAGACCGCCCTGAATGTAATCGGTAATCAGGTAGGCGTACCGTTTGTCGCCGATCGACTCGATCCCCGTGCGCCGGCAAGCCACCAGCGACGGGTGCTCCAACCGTGCGCACATCTCCACCTCGAAAGGCATTCCTCCTTTCGTGAGCCTCGCGGCGGGAATCCGTTCCAGATCGAAGATTTTCAGGAAGAACGGCTGTTCCCGAATATCGCAGACGCGGTAGGTCTCGGCACAACTTCCCTCCTTGATAAAAAAACGCACGACATAGCTGCCGGCGAACGTATCGTTATTCTTTAAAATACTCATGCGGTAATTCTTCGGATTAGGCCGATAACAAATATAGGCATCTTTTTTCAATTTCCCAACTCCCCGCCCGCCGCCGGAGAAACGACGCTCCGCATACGGAAAGGACGGGCCGATCCCCGTCTCCGGGTCGGCCCGTCCTTCGTGTCATGCGGCATTACTCGGCCCTGGTGTATACGACACCCGATCCCTCGATCGTCAGGGTCGGCACGCCTCCGTTCTCGCCCAGCACGGCCGTATCGGTCACGTCGATCGTCTGACCGTTGCCGATGCTCTGCCCGTGGAGGATCAGCTTGCCGGGCTCGCCCTGCAACTCCCACGAGGCATACGGCAGCGTCGCCATGTTGATCGACTGCGCCTTGCCGCCGACTCGCAGTTCGACCCCCATCACCTCGCCCTCCTTGACCGGATCGGGCATCACCCAACGGCCGATGGCATCGGCGTAATCCTTGCTGCACGCCACTTTCGTGGCAACAGGCATCTCGCCCTCGCCGGCAGCCTTGTAATCCACCATCACCACGTTGCCTTCCAGCAGGCCGTAAGCCTCTTTAAGATCGGTCGCATCGTCCAGCGCGAAACTCTGCCGGGCGGCATCGCCGCCGATCGGATCGACCACCAGCACGTGCATCGACGTTCCGCCGTCGACAAAGCCCGACATCTGCTTGATTTCGGCCTTCTTATCACCTCCGCACGACACGGCCAGCAAAGCCGCGCATGCCATCATCGCTACCTTTTTCATCTCTTTTATCGTTTAATTAGGTGTATCCTTAACTTACGCCCTATCGCGTCCGGATGTATTCGTCGATGGCGCGTGCCGCACGGCGGCCTGCCCCCATGGCCAGAATGACCGTCGCGGCACCCGTCACGGCGTCGCCGCCGGCGAAAACGCCCGCCCGTGTCGTGCGCCCCTCCGCATCGGCCGTGAGGCATCCCCGCCGATCGGTCTCCAATCCCGAGGTCGTCACCGCCAACAGCGGATTGGGCGACGTCCCGAGCGCCATGATGACCACGTCGCACGGCACGTCGAACTCCGCCCCCTCCTTCTCGACCGGTCTGCGGCGGCCGCTCTCGTCGGGTTCGCCAAGCGTCATTTCGACGCACCGCAGTCCACGTACCCAACCCTGCTCGTCGCCGAGCACCTCGACCGGATTGGCGAGCATCCGGAAAACGATCCCCTCCTCCTTGGCGTGGTGCACCTCCTCGGCGCGCGCCGGAAGCTCCGCCTCCGAACGGCGGTAGACGATCGTCGCCTCCGCACCGAGCCGCTTGGCCGTGCGCACGGCGTCCATGGCCACGTTGCCGCCGCCGACTACCACGACGCGCTGCCCGACGTAGATCGGCGTATCGTAACGCGCGTCGTAGGCGTGCATCAGATTGGCGCGCGTAAGGAATTCGTTGGCCGAGACCACCCCGTTCAGGTTCTCGCCCCCGATCCCCATGAAACGCGGCAGACCGGCACCCGAACCGATGAACACGGCGTCGAATCCCTCCTCGCCGAGCAGCGAATCGACCGTCACCGTGCGCCCGACGATCACGTCGGTCTCGATCTCGACGCCCAGCCGCCGCACGGCCTCGACCTCGCGCTCGACGATCTTCTGCTTGGGCAGTCGGAACTCCGGAATGCCGTAGACCAGCACCCCGCCCACCTTGTGCAGCGCCTCGAAAATCTTCACTTCGTAACCCATCTTGGCCAAGTCGCTCGCACAGGCCAGACCCGCAGGCCCGCTCCCCACGACAGCCACCCGACGGCCGTTGCGCGCCGGCAACGCCGCGGCGCACTGCGCCGCATGGCCGATGTTCCAGTCGCCCACGAACCGCTCGAGCTTACCCACGGCCACCGGCTCGCCCTTGATGCCGAGCACGCAGGCCCCTTCGCACTGCGTCTCCTGCGGGCAGACGCGGCCGCAGATCGACGGCAGCGAACTGTCGCGGGCGATCACGTCGGCAGCCCCCGCCACATCGCCTTCGCACAAGCGGGAGATGAAATCGGGAATCTGCACCCCGACCGGACAGGCCGCCACGCAGCGGGGATTGCGGCAATGCAGGCAACGCGACGCTTCGGTCCGTGCCTCTTCGAGATTATACCCGTAGCAGACCTCTTCGAAATTGGTCGCACGGAGCGCCGGATCCTGTTCGCGCACCGGCACGCGCGGTATTTTGTTCGCCATGATCTCCTTCGTTGAGCGTTCGTTTATTTGTCGAGTCCTATGCGGCACCGGTGTCCCGCCTCGCGTTCGGCGGCGATCGCCCGTGCGCGCTCCTCCTGCGTGCGGTACATCCCCTGACGGCGCATCGCCTCGTCGAAATCGACGGCATGACCGTCGAATTCCGGCCCGTCGACGCAAGTGAAGAAGGTCTTGCCGCCCACCGTCACCCGGCAGGCGCCGCACATCCCCGTACCGTCGACCATCAGCGCGTTGAGCGACACGGTGGTTTTCAGCCCGTATTCGCGCGTGGCGAGCGCCACGAACTTCATCATCACCATCGGACCGATGGCCACGCACTCGTCGTAGCGCTTGCCCCGCGTGTCGATCAACTCGCGGATCAGCCCCGTCACCATCCCCTTATATCCTTCCGAACCGTCGTCCGTGGCGATGTAGAGGTTGCCCGCCACGGCACGCATCTCGTCGGTGTAGATCAGCATGTCGCGCGTCTTGGCGCCCACGATGACATCGGCCCCGACGCCGTGCTCGTGCAACCACTTGACCTGCGGATAGACCGGCGCCGTGCCTACGCCGCCGGCGACGAAAAGATAACGCCGACCGCGCAGCGCCTCGGGCGACAAGGTTACGAACTCCGAAGGGTGCCCCAGAGGACCTGCGAAATCGGCCAGCGCGTCGCCGGCTTCCAATGCGCAGATCTTGCGCGTCGAGACGCCGATCGTCTGCGTCACGATCGTGACCGTACCGGCCGTGCGGTCGTAATCGGCCACCGTCAGCGGCACCCGCTCGCCCTGCTCGTCGGCACGGACGATGACGAACTGTCCGGGCAGCGCCGAAGCCGCCACACGCGGCGCTTCGACCCGCATCCGGAAAATCCCCGCCGCGAGTTCCGTCTTTTCTACGATTCTAAACATATCCTATTTCTTGATAAATGCTCACTGTTCGATCACCGCCGTCGCACGCACCGTCAGCATCGGGCGTTCGGGATCGTCGGTGACGATGCGGATCCGCTCCACCGCGACGCCGTATTCGCAGTCGGAAGGCGTAAGGCGGATCCCCACCTGCGCCTCCCCGCCTGCGGCGATCCGCACACCCGGCCGCAGCGTACAGCCGAATACGCGGCTCTCCACGGCCCGTACCGTCAGCGGGCGTTCGCCCGTATTGCGCAACGAAATCCACTTCGTCGACGGTCCGGAAGAACGCTTGACCGGGCCAAATTTAACAATATTTTCGCTTATTTCTGCCTTCGGAGCCGAATTATCGCTGTACACGAGCGGATTATCCACCGCAATGCCGCTCACGACGATCCAGTCGGCCACAGGCGCCCCGTCGACCGACAGCCCGATCTCGTCTTCCAACGTCCCGTAAACCCCGCATCCGGCAGGCAGGTCGTATCCGAAATCGAACGACGCCCGCTCCCCCGCAGCGAGCCGCGCCGGCACGCTCGCCGTCAGGCGGCCGCTCCGCCGGCCGTAACGCAACGTCAGTTCGATCGGTTCCAACGACACGTTGACCAAGCCGATCGCGCTGCGCTGCGGCTGCGCGTGCCGGACGTATCCGAAGGCATGGCTCGTCGCCGCAGCCCGCAGCCCTCCGCCCAGATCGCAGGGATAGAGCTCCTCGACGCTGCGTTCGCGCGGCGTCACCCGCCCCGTAATGCGCAACCGGATCGGGTCGCCGCTCTCCGACGTGAAGACCGAAACAGCCTTGTCGAACCGTCCGGGCCGGTTCATCGGATCGAACGTCACGGCGATCTCGGAGCGCTCGCCCGGCAGCACGGGACGCTTCGAATAGACCGGAACCGTACAGCCGCAGGTCGCCACCACGTCGGTCACCACCACCGGACGGCCGCTCCGGTTCGCAAACCCGAAACGGTGAGTCACCCTGCCGCCCGCCTCCGCGACCGTTCCGAAATCCCAGGTCAGCGTGTCGAAGCGCAGTGCAGGAGCCTGCGCCAGAGAAGGCAACAAGCTAATTATAAATAAAATGGAAAGTATACAAACCGGTAATCGTCTCATCATCGAAGATTCAATGCGCAGGACAAAGATACATTTTTTCTATTTTTTTGCGGGAAATATTTGGCGGGAAATATATTTTGCTCTATATTTGCACCACCAAACGAGGAAAATCCGATCTCGGCTGCGACGAATCGTCCCCGAACGGAAATCGCTCCGGCGGTCGGAAACGTTCTTCGAAATGCCTGAATAGCTCAGTTGGTTAGAGCACATGACTGTTAATCATGGGGTCCTA
>ENA-UOJL01000030-UOJL01000030.1-human-gut-metagenome-genome-assembly--contig:-P47-NODE-30-length-227912-cov-83.264104_pt1 | contig 227912 bp, 192 predicted proteins | sample MGYA00242347_ERZ723894 | MGnify/ENA metagenome assembly ERZ723894
GTATCATAGGAGGCCTCTTTTTTCTATTGTCCGTTTTTACTGGACTTGTTCAATATCCGGTGACCTGCTTTTTAAATTTATTCCGAAAATTCTGCAATGACTGCGAGGAAAACTTCTCCGTAGCGCTGTGATTTTGCCTGACCGACTCCGGAGACCTCCATAAATTCCTCCTGCGTTTTCGGCTTGAGGCGGCACATATCGACAAGCGTCGCGTCGGTGAAAACGACATAAGCCGGTATGCTCTGGCGCATGGCGAGACTTTTTCGCAGATCCTTGAGCGCGGCGAGGAGCTTTTCGTCCGCCGGCGGGAGCGGAGCGCCTTTTGCGGCGGCAGCTTTCTTTTTCTGCGGTATCTCGAGCATCATGCGCAGCGTCTCCTGACCCGTCAGAACTCCGCGGCTCTTCGGCGCGAGTTTGAGTATCGGGTATTCGTCGCCCTGTGCGGTCATGTATCCATTTTCGCAGAGATGGTCGATGATGTCGCGCAGCCGCTTTTCGGGGCAGTCCGCCATTATGCCGTAGGTAGATTGTCTGCTCAGCCCGGCGGATATCAGCCGCTCGTTTTTGCTCCCGCGCAGGACATCGCAAATTACTTTTTTGCCGTATCGCTGACCCGTCCGTGCGACGCATGACATTATCTTCTGCGCGTCAACCGTGATATCCGTGTTCTCGTGATTCGAGAGGCAGTTGGAGCACTTTTCGCACCGCTCGGGGCCCTTGTCGCCGAAATATTCGAGTATGAATTTACGCAGGCACTTGTGCGTCGTGCAGTAAAAAGTCATCTGCTTGAGCCGCTCTCTGTCGCGCCGTCTGACCTCTTCCTGCTCGTCCTCGGTGAGGTCGGGGTTCGGCTCGGAATTGTTTATTAAGAACTGATTCGTCCGCACATCCTTTGCGCTGTAGAGCAGAATACAGTCCGCGCTTCTGCCGTCGCGCCCGGCGCGTCCCGCCTCCTGATAGTAGCTCTCCATATTCTTCGGCATGTTGTAGTGGATGACGAACGAGACATTCGATTTGTCGATTCCCATGCCGAATGCGTTTGTGGCGACCATTATCGTCGCGCGGTCATAGACAAAATCGTCCTGGTTGCGCCTGCGTTCATTTTCATCAAGCCCCGCGTGGTAGCGGGTAGCGGCGAATCCGTTTTTTTGAAGCAGTTCGCACACTTCCTCGACCGCCTTGCGCGTCGAGCAATAAACTATGCCGGATTCATTCTTGCGCTCTTTTATCAGCTTCATCAGCTCGATCGATTTGTTCTTCGGCTGCATGACAGAAAAGAACAGGTTCGGCCTGTCGAAGCCCGTTGTGACAACGAGCGGGGAGAGGAGCCTGAGCAGCGTTTTTATATCATCTCTGACGGCTCCCGTGGCGGTAGCGGTAAACGCGCCGACAACGGGACGAGAGTTAAGAGCGTCGATAAAATCGGGTATTTTCAGATAGCTCGGGCGAAAATCCTGACCCCATTGCGAGACGCAGTGCGCCTCGTCGACCGCGACCATGGATATATTGAGATTGCGGCATATTCCGAGAAAAGCGGGCGCGCAGAGCCGCTCCGGTGCGACATAAATTATTTTATATTTGCCGCTCTCCGTGTTTTGCAGCACTTTCAGATACTGCGCGTGGGTCAATGAGCTGTTTATGTATGCGGCGGCGACGCCCGATTGGACGAGCGCGCTGACTTGATCTTTCATCAGAGAGATGAGCGGGGAGACGACAATAGTGATGCCGTCAAACATGAGTGCGGGCACCTGATAGCATATCGATTTCCCGGCGCCCGTGGGCATGATGCCGAGAACATCGCGTCCGCCGAGCAGGCTGTCCGTTATTCTGTCCTGCCCCTCGCGGAAAGAATCGTGGCCGAAATATTCTTTTAATACGCTGAGCTTTTCCCTCACCGTTTGCACCTCAACAGAAATATTTATAAAATTAATTATACTCTGCGGCGCGAAAAACATCAAGAAAATAAAAATAACGGCGGGCGAAAAATCGCCGACCGCTTGAAATATTTATAACGCAGCGTTATCAATCAAATAACCAAAAGACTGAATTCTTTTCGTTATTTATCCGCCGCTCTGCCTGCAAAATACCGCCTGCGGGTGCACAAAACGGAGATAATCCGACCGCAGGGGAAAGACGATGCACAAAAGGTGGAAAAAAGGCATCCCCGGCTTTTGCGGACAGGCTTATGGCGGTCCCCATCAACGATTAATAACACTGCGTTAATAATTAAAGTATATCATTGAAAAATATATTTTGCAATGTCGATTTTTGCCAAAAAGCCGCAGACAAAACGGGCGTAATATAGCCCGAACATGCAAAAGCAGCCGCGCGGGCGACTGCTTTGCTTTAAATCTGATTTATTCCGCGACCTTCATCGTCAGCTCGAGTATGCGCTTGACGCTTGTCTCGAGGTCGACGCGGGTTATCTTGCCGTTTTCAAAAGCGGCTTTCAACTCCTCGGGCTCGCCGTCGCCCATCTTGACATCGTTGCCGGCGAGAACCTCGTCGGAGTGGTTGCTGTGGACGCCCCAGTCTGTTGTGACCATGCCCTTGAAGCCCCACTCGTTGCGGAGCATCTCGGTGAGCAATTCGTAGCTCACCGAAGTGTGGCAGCCGTTGATGAGATTGTAGGAGGACATAATTGTCCACGGGTCAGCCTCTTTGACGCATATCTCGAAGCCGCGCAGATATATCTCCCTGAGCGCGCGCTCGGAAACTCTGGAATCGCATTCAAAGCGGTTCGACTCCCTGTTGTTGCAGGCAAAGTGCTTTACCGATGCGGCGATTTTCTGCGACTGGATGCCGCGCACGTCGGCGGCGCAGCACTTTCCGGCGAGGAGGGGATCCTCGGAGAAATACTCGAAGTTGCGTCCGCACAGGGGATTGCGGTGGATGTTCATCGCGGGCGCGAGCCACACGCCGAGATTGTTTTCTCGCAGCTCAGCGCCGCCTGCCGCGCCGACTTCTTCAATGAGTTCCGTGTTCCATGTGCACGCGAGAAGCGTTGCGCAGGGCCATGCCGTTGTGGGCACGCCCGTTGAAGCGTTGAGGCGCAGACCCGCAGGTCCGTCAGCAGTCGGGACGGGCGGCACATCGAGGCGTTTCATGCCGCCGAACGCGCCTGTGTTGCAGACTCCGGGCTGATTCTGATGCCCGCCGACAAAGTCGATAAGCTCGTCAACGGTGAACTGCTTTATAAATTCGTCGAGCGTTATATTTTCGCCGACTTCGTCGAACATGATTGTATCTTTTGGCGCGGTTGCTTCGATGGGAGCGTGTGTGCCACGTGTGTAAATGGGTTCGCCCATCGGAAGATTTTCAAAGCTGCCGTCCGCGAGCAGACGCTTTTCGAGCTTGAACGGTCTGCAGAGCGGCTTTGATTCTTTTGTGATTATATCCTCGCTCAGCACGAAGTCGTAGCGGAGCTTTTCAGTCGCTCTGACGGAATTTCCGAGGTAAAATGAATATGTGCCTTTTTCGAGCACGAATGCTGATTTCTTTATCTTGCCGAGATCGTCGAAGCTCGCCATGTCACCGATATCAAAACTCAGCGCGATTGCCTCGGACTCACCGGGGGAGAGAAGCTTCGTCTTTTTGAACGCGGCGAGCTCTCTTGCGGGCTTGCCGAGCTTGCCCTGCGGCGCGCTGTAATAGAGCTGAACGACCTCTTTGCCGGGCACTTTGCCGATGTTTTTGACCGTCACCGCGGCGACTATCTTTCCGTCGCTCTCGCCGCAGAATGCGCCGCTGAACTCGAAATCGGTATAAGAGAGACCGAAGCCGAACGGATAGCGAACTTTTTCGGCGGCGCCGGGAATCGTCTCGAAATAGCGGTAGCCGACATATATGTCATCAAAATAATCGAGATGCTCGAAGCCTGTCAGAAACTCCTGCGCGTTCTGATATGAGTCGTAGGAGTCGGGGATAGTGTCCGCCAATTTGCCGGAGGGGTTGACATCGCCGCAGATAATGTCTGCAATCGCCATGCCGCCCTCGAGTCCGCCCTGCCAGCCGGAGATTATCGCGCCGACTTTTTCATTGTCCGCGAAATACTCGCAGTCAACGACTGCGCCGGAGTTGAGGACTATAACTGTGTTCGGGAACGCCGCAGCGACTCGGTCGATGAGGCTCTTCTCCGTGTCCGAAAGGTAGTAGTCGCCGGGGATAGCCTTTCTGTCAACGCCCTCTGCGGAGAAGCGGCTGAGGGTTATTATCGCGATATCCGCGTTCGCGGCTGCCTCCGCTATGAGCTCGTCGGGCATATGCGCCTCGGCAACATGCATGCTCGCGAAGGTGTCGTAGATTATATCGTCTTTCTCTTTGCAGAAGGACATGGCGTTGACCTTGTCCCATATCTTCTCAATCTGGGCGCGGGTCGGGATGCGCTTGCTCGCCTCCTTGACGTATTCTTTGTAGAACTCGACGGTCGGCTTGAACACGCTGACCTTGCCCTCGGCTTCCTTCTGACTGAATCCGTCATAGACATTGCGGATGTAGGCGCAGAAAACGTCGCCGCTTCCGCCGCCGCCCTTTATGTATTCGATAGTCGCCTTGCCGAAGAGTGCGACTCTTGTTCCGCGCGTGAGCGGCAGAGTGTGAAGCCTGTTTTTGAGCAGAACCATACCCTCGCCGGCGGCCTTTCTCGAGAGCGCGGCGTGCTCGGGCGAACCCGTGACCTTTCTGCCGTCAGTGCCGAGCGGGATGCAGGGCTGATATCTGAATCTTGCGTATTTGTCCATAGCTGTTCTCCGTCCTTTATTTGAATTTATTTAAGCTCACCTTGTGTTATTCTGTCGATGAAAATGCATTCCGACTCATACGAATCCGGCTTGTTTTCGTCTATTATAATCAGTCTGCCGCCGCGTTTGTCGCCGTAGGAGTGGTAGCCCGCGCCTGGGCTCTGAACGAGCTTTATGCCGTCGACTTCCATTGTGAATGTGTTCACATGGTCGTGGCCGAAGAATGCGGCGACTATATCGCCCGTTCTCTTCCAGCTCTCGAATTCGTCTCCGTTTTCGAGCGGCGGACAGGGGGATTCGTGAATCTCGCCCTCGAGCAGTGCGCCGTCCGGGACGGAGTAGTGCTGCGCGCCGAGGCTGTATTCGCCATCCGGGTCTTTTTTGAGTTTTTTGTATTCCTGAATGACGGGGATATGCTGAAACAGCAGAGAGGGCACGGCTTTTCCGCCGTTCTGCGCCTTGAGTTCGGCGGCGCGTCTTTCATACCATGCTATCTGATCTTTTTTTACAAAGCCGTATCCGGCGTCGTCTATAACATTGAACTCATCGTCCCTGACATAGTCGCCCGAGTCGATGCACCAGATGTTCCAGGCGATATGCTTGCCGTCGGAAGACAAAGTAGGCAAACTGCAATTCGCACAGCCGGAGACATCTTCGTCGTTCATCGTGCTCCTGAAATTCTCGTATTCGGCGTATATACAGATCTGATTCTCTTTCGCGAGAAACGGCAATTTGGGCTGAGCCTCGGCATCGTGATTGCCGAAAACTATGGCGAGCGGGATATTTTTCTCCGCAATCGGCGCGACTATCTTTTTGATAGTATTATATATATATTCATATGTGAACTCCTGCCAGTAGCCGCTGATGTTGTCGCCGCCGAAAACGATAAGATCGGGATTAGCAATTTCAATGCATCGACGAATGACATTTATCGTCTCTTTGCTCTTGTTTATCGGTATCTGTCTGTCCTCCTCATCGTCCATCTCCGGGTCGACTTCGTGGATATCCGTCAGATGCAAAATGCGGAATTTTCCGTCCGCGCCGAAGCGCAGGGGAGCCCGCTTTTCTTTTATATATTTCTTTGAATCCGGCAGCCCTTTTGCCATGCTGTTTCCTCCGATATTTGATACTGAAATTATATACTTGCTTCGACACTGTGTCAATAATTGTGTTGCATTCGCAATTCTGCGTTGTTTACTGTGCATAATTTAAAAAGTCTGTTTTTGGCAAAAGTGCATATTGCGAAAAGCAGAACGCGGTGATATAATTGATTTAATAACACGGTTTTCTAATTTGCAGATGAGGGGCGCGCTTTTTGAAAAATACACTTGATTCATCCATAGTCAAGCTGACGAATTACCGCTCTGTGTGGGGATACATACACAAAAACAAGCAGGCGACAATTCCGCAGATAGCCAAAAGCATCGGGCTGAGCCTGCCGACCGTGACGCGAGCTATTGATTACGGTATTGCGGAGGGAATTATTAATCCGGACGGAGTTATAGGTGCGGAACGCGGGCGCAAGGCGCAGGTATATAAGCTTAACGCGGACTATATGCATTTTCTGCTGATTTATCTTGACTCCGATGTTCTTTCATACAGAATCCATGATTTCAAAAGCCGTACTATCGGCAGCGGAAATATACCGATTTGTGACGAAAAAGTACTTTCGACGCTTGAGAATCTTGTTATGACAAGCGTTGCGGCCGATCCGCTCATAGCCATGACGGCGATAGCCGTTTCGGGCGTTGTCTGCAAGGGTGTTGTTATGGACTCGGCGGCATTCCCGTCGCTCAACCATATCGATGTTGCAAAGAGGCTGAATGAAAAATTCGGACTGACGGTTCTTATTGACAACGACCTGCATGTCGCAACGAATGTGGCAAGAAAATATTCGAATTATCAGGATGGTATAACCGTCCTCTATGCCTACGGCAAGCACAAGAGCGGCTCGGGAATAATCGCAAACGGCGAGGTACTCTGCGGCGCGTCGGGCGCTGCCGGCGAGGTCGAAAACATCCCGCTGCACACTCCGGACATTGAATCCGAGCGCATAGCTTTTTGCAGCGAACGCCTCCAGGCGATAATCGCGCTGATGAATCCGGGCAGGGTAGTTATATATGAGCTCGATGAGGGCATGGATACGGATAAGCTCATAGGCTTGATAAAGAGCAAAATGAAGCCTTATCTTCTGCCGGAGTTCAAGCTCGGTCGCGATTTCTTTGAGGACTGCTTCCTCGGGCTTAGCATCGTGTGTGAGGTTGGGATAAAACAGAGCCTACGGGAGAGACTTGATTTTTAAACAACGAGGGGAATTTCAACAATTCCCCTTATATCTCAAATAATTAACAACACTTCTTTAAGATATAACTTTACTTATTTGTAGATATAGTGTATAATATCCGCGAGGGTTCTGAATTATTTTATGAATAGTGCGGTACTTTGTCGGCTCTGCATATTAAAATCTGAATTTATAACTTAACGTTATAATATAAATTGCTGCAAAGGAGGAGAAAAAAAGAAGCAAAGAATAACAATGTCTATAATGTTTTTACAAAACGAAAGGAGAACAGAGTAAATGAAAACATTTAAAAAAGCGCTGAGCGTTATACTTTGCCTGTGCATGATAATGTCCGTTATGGCGGCAGGGCTCAATGCCTTTGCGCAGGAGGAAGCGACCGCAGCGCTTGACGGCGCTGTCAGCGAAGCGGCTGCTCTTGCCGTATCCGATCCTACGGACGAAAAACCCGACGTTGACGCTATGGAGCGCACCAAGGTTAAGTATCCCATCGGCGCTTCCAAGAAGGCTGTCAACAGGTCTATCGGCAGAGTTGAAGATATTCTTTTCACCGTTTTGAAGGTTCCCGAGGGCGGAGTTCCCCAGGTGCTCAACGAGAAGGTATATACCAATGAAACCGTAGCTCTTGTTGCAAAGAAGCTGTTCCCGCTTGTCGGCGGACTCAGCAGTCTTGTTGCAAAGGGACCCAAGGATCTTGCCGCAAAACTTGACAAGGAGACCTGCGCGGGTGCTATCGCGGCTCTTAACGCCGCAGCAGCTACGCTCGGCGCGGACGGCAAGCCCGTAGGCAAGCTTGAAGCATGGCAGTATCTCATTGTTGTTGACGGCGACTTCGGTTTCGCTAACGGCGACAAGGAGGGCTTCCTCGACGCTGTTGCGTCGCTGTTCAGACCCCTTTCGCTGCTCACTACCGTTGTTTCATTTGAGAACACAACCAGCTTATTTTACGGTCCGCAGCTGGGCATATACGAGGATCTCATCCCCATATTTGAGGCTCTCGGCATAAAGGACTTTATGACCTCCGACGAGTACACCGCATATGTTAAGAAGGGCGCCAACACAAACGAGAAGATGGATCGCCGTATCCGCGGCATCATCACTCCCATATTCACTCTTGTTGACGCAGTTGCCTCTGCGGAATCCCCGGTCGACGAGGTTCTGAAGCTTCTCCCGAATCTTGCCTCCGCTATTGACACGGGACTTATCGACACTCAGATACACAGTATGCTGGGCAAAATCAGCCTGGGTATCGGCAACAACGTTAAGGTTGACCTCACCACCGGCGGCATATACGATATGATCGCCCCCAAGCTCAAGGACATCGAGCTTCAGGCTGCCAAGACTGACGAGAACGGCGAAGTTACCGCCCCCGCGGTCACTCTTACAATAAACCTTGACAAGGAGAAGTTTGCGGCTGCAATAAAGGATATCGCCGCCTGCGGAGTCTTCACCGCAAAAGAGAGCGCAGCCAAGACCAGAAACTGGTTTGTCGGCATCGAAGGCGACTCGGCGGATGCGTTTGTCGTTCTGTTCAAATATCTCCATTCCGAGCTTACCGAGGAGAACAACGCTGTGGCTATAAAGACCGCTGTTGCAGCTCTCGACATGAACGCCTCGCAGAAAATTGTTGTCAATTTCCTCGTTTCCTCCGTGCTCTCGTCCTCTGCTGACGGAGCGCTCAGAACCATAGTTGCTCTTCTTCCGCTTGCAAAGACCGGCGTGAAGATAGCAGCCCGCTTTGGCGCGTTTGATAAATAAGCTTTAATTTGCAAAACACAATTTCATAAAAGCAAGGTTCGGCGGAGCGTCATACGGCGTTCCGCCGTTCCGTTGTCAATCACAAATCAAATTGTTAAATCAACTAAAAATAAAGCTGTTTTTTCGGCATTTCGTACAGGCCGCCGCTCTTGTTTTTTATTTCTTGTTATGTTAAAATCAATTCGTATGAAATACATTTTTGGAGGTCTTTCTATGAAAAAATGGCGAGTAGGTATTATCGGTGTCGGCGGAATATTCAACGGCGCTCACCGCGAGCACTATCTTAAAGACGATCGACTTGAGGTTGTCGCACTCTGCGACATAATCGAGGAGAGGGCGGTCGAGTGCCGCGACGGATTTTTCCCCGACGCGAAGGTATATACCGATTTCAACGAGCTGCTCAAGGACGAGACGATAGACTCTGTCGATATCTGCACCCCGAACTATCTCCACTCGATAATCGCGGTTGCCGCTTTCAAGGCGGGCAAGCACGTTTTCTGCGAGAAGCCGGACGCTGTCAATGTCGAAGAGGTCATGAAGATGAATGACGCCGCGAACGTTGCGGGCAAGACGCTCATGGTCATGAGAAACAACCGCTTCACCGACGCGTCTAAGCTTGCGAAGAAGTTCATTGACGACGGCAAAATGGGCGAGATATACTGCGGACGCTGCGGCTGGCAGAGGAGACGCGGAATCCCCGGAAAGGGCGGCTGGTTCACCACCAAGGCGCAGTCCGGCGGCGGCCCGCTCATTGACCTCGGCGTTCACATGATAGACCTTGCGATATGGCTCATGGGCAACCCGACTCCAGTCGCCGTGACCGGCAGCACATACTGCAAGTTTGCCGACAGCGACGTCAGCGACTCTGTGAACTCCGACTTCGGCGACAAGGTCGAGGACGGCACGTTTGACGTTGAGGATCTTGCGATGGGCACTATCCGCTTCGATAACGGTGCGCAGCTCCAGATAGAGTTCAGCTGGGCGTCGAACGTCAAGAAAGAGACACGCTTTGTCGAGCTTCGCGGCACGAAGGCGGGACTCAATTGGCAGGACGGCGAGGTCGAGTTCTACACCGAGGAATACGGCAAGTGCCTCGATGTTATCCCGACTAACTACGCTACCGACAGAGAGCACGCGAGAAACCTCAGGCACTTCTACGATGTGGTCATCGAGGGCGCCGAGCCATGCTTCAAGCCACAGCAGGGAATTGATATGATAAAAATCCTCTGCGCAGTTTACGAGTCCGCAAGGACGGGCAGAGAAGTAGTGCTTTAAAAAATATTTTAAACAGCTTTGGGGAAAAGAGAAATTTTGGCTGATATGTGGGAATATCAATCGACAGCGTTGCGGTTGATATTCCTGCTGAAAGCGCATTTTGTGAAAAGAGGAGAATGAAATGAAATCTAAATACAAAAAGTCAGTTTTGTTTTTGCAGGAAGTAGTTCTGCTTGCAATCGGCATAGGAATGGCGCTGCTGTTTTGGCGAGGACGCTATGATACCGACAGCTTTAAAAGGACGCTTGTCGGCGGAATCGGACTGATGATTGCTTTCTTTGCGGTCTTTTTTGCTGAGTATTTTAACCGATATGTTGAACTCGGTGAGAGCTGCGCAAAATTCAATTCATTCAGAGTCACAAAGGGCAAAAAGGCGATGAATATGAATGTGAGCTACGAAAATATTCTCGCCATAGATTCAAAGCGGATGCCCCTTTTCGGAATCTATAAAGTTGTGGTGCGTGCAAAGAATATGCCGGGCAGCATACCGATTACTTCGGTCATGTCGCATTATTGGAAGCTTGTTACTCAACTTTGCGATTTGGCGAAAAAATATAACCCGCATGTCAATATAAGCGATGATCTTCTTGAAGAGATCGAAAAAAAGCGGGGTAAATAAAATGAAGAAAGTCAGAAATAAGAAGAAAACTATAGCATATATAATTATCATTCTGGCGGTGATTCTTTGCGACTTCCTGTATGCAATACTGTATTTGAAAGGTATCATTCCGCCAAAGTTTAATTACATACCTGAATGTATACTTCTGTTAGGCGTCTCGGCGATTTGTGCCGTGAAATTCAAAGACAGGAACAGTCAGAATAACATTTGATATCGAGAAGTCTCCCCGCATCTCAGTGTGCGGGGAGTTTTGCGCCGATAAAGTTTTGCTTGTTGTAGGGGTCGGCGACTCAACGACCCTATGCCGCCAACGGCGGCACGGAGTTTGGACAATGCTTTTTCGAGTCATTACAAATAGAAAAAAACTATTGCTTTGTGCTGACTTCGTCAGCAGTGGGTCGGCGAGGTCGCCGACCCCTACAAGAGCGCGTAGTGTATATTATGTGGTAATATATTTTGCTCCGAGCTATTTAATGGTGCTCAGTATTCGGTCTTTGCTCAATAAACAAGAGCGGGTAAAGTGCATTTAAAAACGCAAAACGATAAACCAAAAGGTCACAATCCGCATTGCCTGCAAATTGTGACCTTTTTTATTTGCTGTTTTGTCTGCGCCGAGAATTATTTCTTCGACTTCTTGTCGTATCTTCCGCCGAGTCTTTCTTCGGCTTCGGCGCGGGTTATTTTGCCGCTGTTGCAGTCCGCCATGGTCTGAACATCCTTGTCGGTGAGCTTGTAGCGGGTCCAGATGACATAGGCTATGGCGTAGCCTATCGCCGTGAACATAACATAGATGAACCACAGAACGGCCTTCGCGTGGTCTGTCTGAGTGACACCCTGGAGGTCTGCGAAGTTCTGCGCGCCCTCGACGCTGACCCAGCCGGTGGACTTGAGACCGAGTATAAACATACCGAGCGCGCCGGAGACGGCTGCGGTGAGCTTGCACATGAAGGTCTGGATTGCGAAGGTGATTCCCTTGGCCTCGATGCCGGAGGTGAATTTGCCGAACTCCGCGCAGTCGGGCGTGAACATGAAGAGCATGACACCGAGAATAGCCATGGGTATCGCGCGCAGTATCGAGATGATGATGAAGCCTATCATCGAGTTGTAGCCGATGAGCCACATGACAACGCTTAAAATAACGGTAGCCAAAGTGCAGACTCTGAACAGCTTCATCTTGTCAAATTTTCTGACCATGTGGGGCACGAGGAACGAGAATATCGCCGCGGGAACAAGGCTCAGCGCCTGAACGACGAGCGAGAACTGCGAGTTGTTGAAAAGATAGAACGAGACGAAAAGGTTGAGCGAGCCGGAGACGTTGGCGCTCGAATAGAAGAAATAGCCTATGTAATAGATGAGCAGATACTTGTTCTGAACAAGGTAGCTGAACATCTTCTTGAGCGTGAAATCCTCATCCCTGTCTCCGCCGAAGCGCTCCTCAAGCTTGAAGCAGGCGGGGATCATCGTGATAATTGCGAACACGGCGCAGATTATTGCGACTACCGTGTAGTTGAGCTTGACCTGCTCGCCGACGAGGACGGTGCCGAGAATGAGCGCAACGCCCGAGCCCACGCCCGCCCAAATCTGCTTATAGGATATAATGCTGTTTCTTTCGTCAATGTTTTCGCTCATCGAGGTGATGATACCGAATATCGGCACGTCGCAGAGGGTGTAGGCGGTATCCCAGAGTATATATGAAACAGCGAGCCAGATGAGCTTCGCGTTTTCGCTGAAGTTATTGGGTATGGCGAAGAGCATGACGGTGGTCAGCGGGATAAAGACGAGCGATATCTTGAGCCACGGGACAAACTTCTTGCCGCTCTTGAATTTTACTTTGTCGAACAGCACGCCGAAAATAGCGTCGTTGACCGCGTCCCATACCTTGACCGCGAGCATGATTCCCGCGGTTTTGACAAGTCCGCCGATAGAGAGCATGAGATAAGTGGTCAGGAAAGAGGCGACGAGGTTATATATCGCATTCTGTCCGCAGAAGTAGAGATAGTAGCTCAGTCTCTCCTTCGGTTTTGTAGACCAGCCCTTCGGGGTGGATGTGATTTTTTTGATAAGACTCGGCATTTTTTGTAACCCCTCCGTTTTTTGTGGATTTCATATTGAAAATCCGTTTTTAATCAAATAATACTGTACCATATTTACAATAATCAGTCAACAGTAATTTGCTTCAGAGACAAACCAAAAATTGAAAATTCTTGACCGTTCGCTTTACTGCAGAGGAATATGCCGCCTTTGACCGGTATCTGAAAATACCGTTATGAAAAAATAATGTTGCGAACTTCCGTTAAACCGCAAACAAGCCGTGTCTTGCAAATCGCAAAACACGGCTTTTCGCCTGCCGCGCCTATCCCGCGTAGAAGAAATCGTCTATCATCTCCTCCACATGGACGGGGGAGACATCGTTGCGCTCGAGCATGGAGACAAAGTCCCTCAGCTTTTTTCTGCTGAAAGAGATGTCGGGAAAACTTGTTGTTTCATTGAATCCGTTTTCCGTGACGGTCATCACTATGCCGTAGGAAATACGGCCGCTCGAGGCGGCTGAACTTTTTCTTGCTTCGGAGGCGCACTGAGCATCGGAGATTGCCGCATATCCGATGTCGTCCGTTTCGCATCCTGCCGGACGGCAGATGCCGTCGGTGATCTCAAATCTTACTTGCCGCATTTGTTCACCCTCAGTTACTACGCTGATTGAGAATAATTATATGTGATTTTGATTCACTTTGCAATAGTTTTTGTAAAGAAATTTTGATTTTTTATGAATTTTTATTGATTTTGTGCAATATTTTATGGTGTTCGACAAGAAAAAACAGGGAAGCGCGGCATATGTCGGCTTCCCTGCTTGATTTTCAGATGTCGAAAATGTTGAGTCCTGTCTGCTCGCTTATGCGCCTGCCCATGTCAATGTCGAAAATTTTGATGAACATTTCGCAGGTCGCGCTTATCACCGCTTCATTCAGGTGACCGCCGATGACGGCGCCTTTTTCGTCCGCGAACGCGGCGTGAAGGTGGAGATAAGGCTCGCCGTCCTTGCGGCTGAGATTGCCGTTTAACGAGACAAGCTCGAGCGGCTGAACAAATGTCAGGCTGTGGTATTTCTGCTCTTCGAGGTCGTATAGCCCGAACACCGCGCGCCCTACCGCTCCGATGGCTGATATCTCGGCAAAGCGGATATCTTCGTCCTTTGCTATCTTCAGCACCGACGCGATTATTTCCTCGCCCGGGTCAAGCCTTACCGCGAGGACATCGCCTGTTTTCACATATTTCATGCTATCCCTCCGTCAAATTTTATTCCCGCCGACTCGCGTATGCGCTGCATCGTGCGGCTCACAGAGAGCGCCGTTTCGCGCAGCTCTCTGTATTTTTCTCTGTTGTTTTCCGGCTCTGTTATCAGCTTATAAAACGCGCGAGCCTCGTTGCCCATGAGCTCATCTTTCGGCGTGTCGCCGCAGATAACCCAGCTCGTTCCGTCGTTCATCACGAGTTCGATGTCCGTGAGCTTTGAAATTGAGCCGATTTTTATGCTGCCGCGCTCGGCGATTATCTGCGAGCCCGCGTGATCCTGCCCGGTTTTGCAGCTTGTCATTGTTATCGCGGTGTTTTTACTTAGCATCGAGACGGCGGTTGCCGCGTCAGCTCCGCTTTCGAGAAATGCCGATACTGCCGAGACGGTTTTCGGCTCGCCGAACAGATCGATTGCAGGATAGACGCAGTAAATGCCGAGATCCATGAGACTGCCCGTAGCCATAGCGAGGTTGAAAATATTTGGCAGCTCGCCGCGAAGATAGGCGGGATATTTCGACGAATACTGCGAGAAATCGAAGTGCGCCGTCCAAACCTTGCCGATATCGTCGAGAGCCTCGCGCAGCTTAGCGCGCACAGGCGAGTGCATATACATTATAGCCTCGATGTAGACGAGCTTATTCCTGTCCGCAAGCTCACAGAGCTCCGAAAACTCGGCGGGTGTCACGGTTATCGGCTTTTCGCAGATAACGTGCTTGCCGCTCTCGAGCAGCCGCTTGCTCTGCGCATAGTGCAGGGCGTTTGGGCTCGCGATATAGACGCACTCGGTAGGGGAGGCGGCGAGCTCGTCAAGCGAGGTGTATACTGTACTTATCCCGTTCTCTTTTGCGAATTTTTCTCCGCGCTCGCGCGAACGCGAATATACGGCGAAGAGTTCAAAATCGGGCGCGAACTTCAACCCGTCGATAAAGCTTTTGACTATCCAGCCCGTGCCGATGACGGCTAATTTCATATTTTTTCCCTGCTTTCTCAGACCCTGCGCGCCATGACTGTGCAGACGCGCAGAGGGAATATGATATCAAACTTGTTCTTTTTATAGAAATTTATTGCGTTGGTGTTATATGAATCGACCACCAGCATAACGCCCTTGCAGCCGATCTCTCTGAGATGCTCGGTCAGAGCCGCGAACAGGCGGGTGCCGATGCCGCAGTGCTGATAGCCGGGCTTTATGTTGATGTGCATATGCGCGGGATAGCTTCTTGCGAATATAGCGGGACCGTTTACGGATGCCCACGACTCAATTATATCTCCTTTTTTACAGCCCTTGACGCGCGGGAGATATTCGGCTTTGAATATGCGCTTGTATTTTTGATAGTCCGGCGCGCAGAAGATATAGCCGACCGCGCTGTCCGTGTTTTCATCGACGGCGATGAAGCAGTGCTCCGCCTCGCGGTCTATATAGTAGTCGCAGAAGGTCGCGAGCAAAAAGCGCATCGACTTTTCTTCGCGCGCGTTGCTGCCCGCCGTGTCAAGGCAGATATTGCGGACATCGTCCCGATATTTTTCGCTGTAATTTGTGATGATTATAGCCATATTTTACTCCTCAAAATCAATGTGGATATGGTTTTCGCCTTCCCAGAGTTCATATTCGCAGTCGCTGCCGTAAGTAAACCATGACTTTTGCGGAACGGTTACATAGAAGTCCATCTCGCGTTCCGTTCTGATAAACGAGACGGCTATTTCGCCGCGCACCGTCGTTATGTGACCGCTCGCGCGGTTGAGTCCGTCGGGAATCTGCGGAGCAATGACAATTTTTTCATAGCCCGCCGAGTTTTTCTCCTGCGTGATGCCGAGAATGAACGAGAACAGATACCGCGTCACCGCGCCGAACATCGGATGGCTGTGCGAGCGCTCGCCGTCCCAGTTCTCCCAGATGGTCGTCGCGCCCTGCTTTTTCATGTTATAAAACGAGCCTTTGCCCGTTGAAGTCAGCAGGCGGAAAGCCGTGTCGGCGCAGCCGCGCTCAAACAGCACGCGGGTTAGAATATCCGTGCCGAAAATGCCGGTGTCAAAAGAGTCCGCGGCGTCGTATTTCTTTTTTGTATTGTTGAAAGCGCGCTCGCCGCCGAGACCGATATCGATAGCAAAGCTGTTCGCCCCCTGCGCATCGCCGATAAACGAGCCGGTCTGCGGGCTGTAATATGCGCTGAGAATAGCCTGTTTCTTTTCTTCTATGCGCTTTTCGAGCATGGCGGCGGTTTCGCTTTCGCCGATAGCCTCCGATGCTTCTTTTGTCATCATCATCTGCTTGACATAGAGCGCAGTGTTGACGAACGGCTCACATATTGTTATTTGTTCGGGCGGGCACCAGTCGCCGAGGCACCAGCCGCCCTCTTCCTCGCGGCAGACGAGACCGCCGGAGCTTCGCGAGTCGAGATAATCAAAATATCGAAGGATCTTCGGCAGATAACGGCGAAAGATCTCCTTGTCGCCGTATATTTTATACATCTCATACGGCACGACCGCTATCGCGCCGCCCCAGCCTGCGGGGCCTCCGCCGCCGCCCATGAAAGGCGCGGTGTGCTGGACGTGACCGTTTCCGATGCTCTGGCAGTCGGAGATATCCTCGAGCCACTTTTTATAGAATTTCTGCGAATCCAAAAGCATCATCGCCGCTTCACAGCAGAGCTGACCGTCGCCGGTGTATCCGAGGCGCTCTATATGCGGGCAGTCCGAGGGCACGCCCGAATGCATGTTGCTCAGCTGCGTTCTGATATATGCGTCGTAGAGCCAGTTGAGCATCTCGCTGTCCGACTCGAACGATGAGGTCACGGCGCAGTTTGAGTGAACTACTTCGCAGCGCACAGGCTTGGCGTTGTTTGTCAGCTCGAAATACCGAAAGCCGTGCCAGGTAAACCAGGGCATGCACTCTTCGCCCTTTTTCGCGTTGCGATATTCATCTTTTTGAATCTGCCCGCGGTCGCAGGAATTGAAATTCAGCGTGCCGTCCGGGTTTATTTCCTCGCTGCATCTGACGGTTATATCCGCGCCGTCAACCGTTGCCGCGACAGCCGGATAGCCCGAAATATTCTCGCCCATGTCGTATATTGAAACTTCTCCGAGGTCAAAGAGCTTCGCGGGCTTTATTGCGCGCTCCGCTCTGTCCGCCGGGCAGTCCTGAACGAAAAACTGAGTCTCATGCGCCGAGGCTTTGATAACATTTTGAAAGCCGCTGTTCGCCGTCAGCTCGTCCGCAAGGCTCATGTCGTGAACCTCGCCGAAATATATGTTGTTTTCTGTTATGCGGCTCTGCTTCCATTCAAGGTTCTCATCGGAAACAAAAGTATATTTTTTGCCGCTTTTATTCTCAGCGTCGATTTTATAGCAGAGTTTTATGTCGCCGTATTTCGCGAACCCCTCGGCGCTGCGCTTCTGCTGGGCGAACCAGCCGCAGCCGAGAATGACGCGGATATCATTTTTGCCGTCAACAACAAATTTAGATATGTCATATCTCACGGCGTATGTGCGGTAAGACAGCTCGTCTAAGATAGGATATTCAAACGCCGTCAGATCGCGCTTACAGTATTGACTGTTGACGGGGACGAATTTGTCCTCGGACACCTCGCGCCCGTTTATCCACAGGCGAAAGAAGCCGAGCCCGCAGATAGTTATCTCCGCTTTCTTCGGCTCTTCGATGAAGAAGCCGCCTTTTATAACCGGCGAAGTGCAGCCGCTATCGCAGGTCACCCATTGAGCATTCCCGAAAAGTTCGCTGAAGTTCATGTTATTCCTCTTCCTCAAGTTGAGCTTTTCTGTTTTCGAGCTCTTCCCACTGCATCATGAGCTCGGTCTGCTCGTCGTTTAGCTTGCCGAGCGTTTCCGTCAGATCCATGACGCGCGCGTAATCTGCCGCCGCTTCGGGTGTTGACATCTCTTCGTTGGTTTTTACTATCAGCCCGTCGAGCTCGTTTATCCGCTCTTCGCATTTCTTTATCGCGGTTATCGTGCGGCGCAGCTCGCTCTCGCGCTCCTTGCGGCGCTTGTAGTCCTCGCCGCCCTTGCCCATGGTCTTTGTCGCTTTCGGCTTCTCCGCGCCCTGCTCGGCGATTTTCGCCGCGTAGTCGTCGTAGCCGCCCTCAAAGCTCTCCGCACCGTTCATGCCTATCGACAGCACGCGGGTGGATAACTTATTTATAAAATATCTGTCGTGGGACACGACGAGCATCGTGCCGCCGAAATCGAGCAGAGCCGCCTCGAGTGCCTCGCGCGAGGGAATATCAAGGTGATTCGTCGGCTCGTCGAGCAGCAGGACATTCGCGCCCGAGAGCATCAGCTTCAGGAGAGAAAGCCGCGCTTTTTCGCCGCCGCTCAGAGTTTCTATCTTTTTGAAAACATCGTCCGCGCAGAACAGGAACTGCCCGAGCAGGGTGCGCACACGCGCCTCGGTGAAATCGCGGTGCAGATTCCAGATTTCGTCAAGGACTGTATTATTATTGTTGAGCGAGGAGAGCGTCTGGTCGAAATAGCCGACCTGAACGCCTGCGCCGAAGAGATATGAACCGGAGTCGGCTTTCTCCTTGCCGATAAGTATTTTTAAAAGAGTCGTCTTTCCGCATCCGTTCGGACCGAGCAAAAACGCGCGGTCGGATCGGCGTATCTGAAACTCGACGCCGCTGAAAAGATGCTTGCTGCCGAATGACTTTGACAGACCCCTGACATTCAGAACTTCGTTGCCTGTCGGCTCGACTTCGCCGAACGAAAAGCCGAGAGTTTTCGCCGAGCGGTCGGGCGCGTCGATTTCCGCCAATTTTTTGTCTAGCATCTTTTGCTTGCTGTCCGCGGTTATGAAATGCCGCCAGCGGCGCTGCTGCTCGATTATGCCCTCGAGACGGTGAACTTCGTCCATCTGTCGCTCGTAGTGACGGCGTTCGATCTCGTCACGTTCGGTCTTCTGCTCGAGAAAGCGGGAATAGCCGCCGTTGAACATCTCGATTCTTCCGTTTTCGAGCAGCATGGTCTTAGTTGTCACCTTGTCGAGAAAATAGCGGTCATGGCTTATAATTACCGCGCTGCCGCGGTAGTCGTTGATGAAGCTTTCGAGCCATTCGAGGCTTGTCAGGTCTATATGGTTCGTCGGCTCGTCGAGCAGGAGCAAATCAGGCGCGCTCAAAAGCAGCTTGCCCAGCGCGAGCTTTGACCGCTGACCGCCCGAGAGCAGGGAGCAGGGGAGCGAGAAGTCGCTCTCCGAGAATCCGAGACCTGTGAGTGCCGAGCGGGTGCGGCTTTTGTAGGTCAGCCCGCCCTCGTCCTCAAATTCGGTGTGCAGTCTGTTCTGCTCGGCGATGAGCGCGTTAATGTCGCCATGTCCCGCTTCGATGAGATCCGCGAGCTCTTCGAGCCGCTTCTCTTTTTTCATAAGAGGCTCGAACACGCTCTCCATCTCGTCATAGACCGTCTTTTGGCTCCCCGCGCAGGCGTGCTGCTCGAGATAGCCTATCTTTATATTTTTGCCGGGATATACCCCGCCCAGGGTCGGCTCAAGCTCGCCGGTGATGAGCTTGAAGAGGGTCGTTTTGCCCGTTGCGTTCGAGCCGATGAAGCCTATCTTATCGCGCTCTCCGACTTCAAAGCTCACGCCGGAAAACAGCGTGCGCTCGCCGAACTCCATATCAAGATTCTGTACGCTTAAAACTGCCATTTGTAATATCAGACCCTTGTTTCAAGGATCTTTGCTTCTCCGTTTATTTTGTATTCGCCGCAGTTTGCGGGAATGAAAATGCTGCCGCCTTTTGAAAATTCAAGAGTCTCGCCCGCGCATTCGAGCGAACCCGCGCCGTCAAGGATAAGAAGCGACACAAAAGATTTTTCGTCCGCAGTGCCGTCAAAAGAACCGTTAACATCAAGAACGCGCTCCGTAAAGAACGGGCAGGCGACAAGATTCGTGACGTTGCCGTCTTTTTTCGGCGTGCAGGGATTTTTGTATACTCCTGTGTGCGTGACATTCACCGCGTCCTCAACATGAAGCTCGCGCGGTTTGCCGTCAAAGCCCAGACGGCCGTAGTCATATATTCTGTATGTCGTGTCCGAGTTCTGCTGAACCTCGGCGAGCAGGATGCCCTTGCATATCGCATGGAGCGTGCCGGACTCAATAAAGAAGAAATCTCCCTTTTTGACCGGGACTTTTTTGACATAGTCGGTCAGCGTGCCGTCGGTTATCGACTGCCTGAACTGCTCGCAGGTTATGTCTTTTTCAAAGCCGAGCAGAAGATAGGCGCCCGGTTCGCAGTCGAGGATATACCACGACTCGGTCTTTCCCGCGCCGCTACCCTTTTTCAGGCAGTAGGCGTCGTCGGGATGAACCTGAACCGAGAGGTTCGCCGCGGCGTCGATAAATTTTATCAGCACCGGGAAATCAGAGAATCCGGCGCAGTTTTTGCCGCCGAGCTCGGGGTGTTCGAGATAGACTTCGCGAAGAGTCCTCCCCGCAAATTCGCCGTTTGCGACTGTTGAACTGCCGTTTTTGTGCGCGGACATGACCCACGCCTCGGCGGCGTTTCGCTTGTCTGTGACAACGGAATATTCGTCAATGAGTCTGCGCCCGCCCCAGACAGTTTCCGAGACAAAGGGCGTCAATACCATGGGATAAAGCTTCAAAACACATTCTCCTTTATTATAAACATCCTATATATTTTTGGCGTTCGGGCGAAAAATATCGTCCGGCTGAATTATTTTATCATATTTGTCCCATAATTGCTATACAAATAATACCGGGAGGACGAAAAAATGGTTACTGCTTTCAAATATCTGCTCGGAGGAAAGCTCAAAAAGGCGGACGAAGCTCCGACAAGGGAGGAGCAGCTGCTAGTGGACATAAGAGCGCTCAAAAAGGAGATGGACGCGGCATATCTGCGGTTTGAATACGGCGAGGACGACGACTCGGTCGAGGCCGCAATATATGAGCTCGAATCGCTCAAGCGCCGCTACCACAGACTCCTGAAGCTCGCAAAGCAGGAGGGACTTGAAAGCAGCGACATAGCCGTCTGCTACAAACTGGAATGAGGGGATAGCCTTGTCAACAGGAATGAAAACGGTTCTTATAATATTTCTCGCTGCCGCCGCGCTCGCGATAACGGTGTTTGCCGTGACGAACAGGCGCGGCTTTTCGGCGCTGATACTCAACGCGATAGGCGGCGCGGCGGCGCTGTTCGCCGTCAACATCGCGGGGCTTGCGACGGGGATACAGCTCTCCATCAACCGCTGGTCGCTCGGCGCGGGCGCGCTGCTCGGTGTGCCCGGGGTGATATCGATGCTGGTGCTCGATATCGTTTTCAAATAAATTAAAATGAAGCCGCCCGCGGGCTGAAAATAGCATTTCTGCGGGCGGCTTATAAAAAAATCAGTTTTTTTAAAATTATGCTTGACATTCGCGCGGCGTTCATATATAATAGGCTCTGCTGAACGGGAAAGACCGAAAAATTCAGCTCAAATGGACGCTTAGCTCAGCTGGTAGAGCATTCGCTTGACGTGCGAAGGGTCAGCGGTTCGAGTCCGTTAGCGTCCACCAGAAAACGCCTTGATGAAATATCATCGAGGCGTTTTTTTATTTGCTTTGAAAACGCCGCCTGCGGAGAAACAGGCGGCGTTTGATGATTTATGCAGTTTTAATTTTATTTCTCTTGCTTGCTTTTATGCGAGCAGCGGCATAGGCGATGTACGGCACGGCGGCGTAAGTATTATTATAGTAATGGAGGGCTCATATAGGCTCTGAAACCTTATGTCATGTATATCTATCACTCCGATTGACGACAGGGTATAGAAAAAGCCGAATCCCGCGCCGAGGAAAAAGACGACGGAGGCGATGAGCCCTATGAGATATCCGTTTGATCTTTTCCTGCCGAATACTATTCCGAACGCTATTCCGCCGACAAGAACGGCGGAGCTTGCGATGCTTCCGATGATGAATACGGCGTGGCTCGCCGCGAGGCTATCCAGTCCGGCTTCGGGGAGCGAGGTAAGAACAGAAGCCGCAAAGCCCAGAATGCCGTAAACAAGAAATGTAATTACGCCGGTCATAACTTCTCTTTTGGTGGTTGATTTCATCTTTGTCACCTTGCTTTTTGGTTTATTGAGAAGACAAAACGCGCACAAGCCGGCTGCGATGCCGACCTATGCGCCTTATTAAACTGCCCGAATGCGCACCCGCCTCAGACTTGATAAAAATCTATAATTTTTTGAATCGAACAGCATCATAGCATTTCTCCGAAATTATATGATATTCTGTCTCAGAAAACCCATCTGCAATTACAAAGTAGCATATTTATATATCGGAGTCAATGCTTTTTAACATGCTTTTTTGAATATTCACAAAAAGTTAATTTTTGAAAGCGAAGATATATTTCGCCGCCGCGGTGTTGCCGTAAAAACTATTCACTAAAAACAAAAAGTGTGATATAATCAGCTCGGCTGAAAATACCCGAAAGGAGCGCAAACATGAAAGAACCCATCACCCGATATGTCGAGGACAGGTATGCGAAGCTCAATGAGTTTGTTTCCATGCAGCCCGATATGTCGGAGCTGCCGGATTTTGAAAAGGAGAAGGGAAAGCTCCCTGAGCCCGTGTGGGCGGGACACGACGATGAAATTGCCGCATATTACAAGGCGTGGGAGATAGCCTTCCGCAACCTCGGAAAGCCGACGAAAGAGAGCGGCTTTGTCTCGCCCTATATCGACGCCGCTTTTAACGGTCACATTTTTATGTGGGATTCCTGCTTTATGCTCATGTTCGGGAAATACGGCGACAGCGTCCACTGCTTCCAGAAAACGCTCGACAATTTCTACTGCAAGCAGCACAAGGACGGCTTCATCTGCCGCGAGATAAACGAATTAGACGGCGTTGACCGATTCTATCGCCACGACCCGACGAGCACGGGACCCGAGATAATGCCGTGGTGCGAGTGGCAGTATTATAAGAACTACGGAGACAAAGACAGGCTCAAAAAAGTCTATTATCCGCTGCTCTCGTTCCACCATTGGCTCAAGAATTATCATCGCTGGAAGGACGGGAGCTATTGGTCGAGCGGTTGGGGCTGCGGCATGGATAATCTGCCGCGCTGCGATCTTGAGCTCATCCCCGACTCGGAGGACTGGCAGCTTGAGACTTTCCACCACAGTTATATGTCCTGGATAGACGCGACTCTGCAGGCGGCGATGAGCTGCGAATATCTTATAATGATGGCGGAGGAGCTCGGCATCTCTGACGATGTCGACGCACTCAGGGACGAATACGATAATCTCGTCAGGTTCGTCAACGAGAAGATGTGGAGCGAAAAAGACGGGTTCTATTATGACCTCAAGGCGGACGGAAGCTTCCTTGCCGTCAAGACCGTCGCTGCGTTCTGGGCGCTTATCTCGAAGATTGCCCCGCCCGAGAGGGTCGACGCGCTCTGCCGTCACCTCGAGGATAAAAATGAATTTAACCGCCCGAACCGCGTCCCCGCGCTCTCCGCGGATCACCCGGACTACAAAGATAACGGCGGCTACTGGAACGGCGGAGTCTGGGCGCCGACCGATTATATGATACTCTGCGGGCTCTCCGCAAACGGAAAAGAGAAGCTCGCAAAAGAGATAGCCGAGTGCTGCTATAAAAACTGCATCGAGGTCTATAAAAAGACGGGCACATTCTGGGAGAACTATGCCCCCGAGACTGCCGACCGCGGCGACCCCGCGCGCGAGGATTTTGTCGGCTGGACGGGCATATTCCCTATAACCGTTTTGATAGAGTACATCCTCGGAATCAGAGTCTCCGCCGAAAAGTCGGAGATAGTCTGGCGCGTGAACAGGCTCGAGGAGCACGGAATAAAGAAGCTGCCCGTCGGCAGGGATTCGTTCGTCACCCTCATGTGCAAGGCGAGAAAATCCCAAGACGAGAAGCCCGAAATAACCGTCGAGAGCGACAAGCCGATAAAAGTAAAAGTTATCTACGGCGAGGATTGGCAGTTCTCGTTTGATATTTGATGGAGGTATATATGAAACTTAAGGTTGATTTCAAAAACACTGTCGGCAGGATAAAGCCGATGAACGCCGTCAACAACGGCCCCGTGTATACGGACAACGGCGACCAGAATCTCACGAATCTGCCGGACTTCAGGGAGGCGAACATCCCGTTTGCCAGAACGCACGATTCGTCCATATGCTATGACTACGGCGGAGAGCACACGGTCGATATACATAATATATTCACCGATTTTGACGCCGACCCGTATTCGCCCGAGTCCTATGACTTTACGCTGACGGATATTTATCTCGGCACGATTATGCGCGCGGGCGCAAAGGTGTTTTACCGCCTCGGCAGTAAGATCGAGCACTGGCCGAAGCACTACGGCATTATGCCGCCGAAGGACTATCAAAAATGGGCGGTCGTCTGCGAGCACATCATAATGCATATGAACGAGGGCTGGGCGGACGGTTATCATATGGGTATTGAATATTGGGAGATATGGAACGAGCCGGACTTCAACGACAAGTGCTGGACGGGAACGCCCGAGGAGTTCTATGATTTTTTCGCCGTGGCGGCAAAGTATCTCAAGTCAAGATTTCCGTCGCTGAAAATCGGCGGACCCGCGGTCTGCGGCTACAATGAAAAATGGCTCATTCCGTTCTTTGAAAAGATGAAAAACGAGAATGTGCCGATGGACTTCTATTCGTGGCACTGCTACGGGTCGAAGGTAAGCGATTTCACGGACGACGCGCGCCGACACCGCGCCATGCTCGACCGCCACGGCTACACGGACACCGAGAGTATACTCAATGAGTGGAACTATGTCTGCGGCTGGAGCGGCGACGGCTGGAAGCGCAGCCTTGAAACCGAGGCTTCGCTGAAGGGCGCCGCGTTTATCGCCGCCGTTATGAGCGCCTGCCAGCGTGAAAAAACCGATATGCTCATGTACTATGACGCGCGGATAAATTCGAGCATGAACGGGCTGTTCAAGCAGGGTACGCTGGACAGATTAAAGGGTTATTACTCCGTTAAGGCGTGGGGCGAACTGCTCTCGCTCAAAAACGAGTGCGCCGTCAGCTGCGATGTGCCGGATATCTATTCGGCTGCGGCGGCGGACGGGGAGACTCGGATGCTGCTCATCACATACTATACCGATGCCGCCGCGCCTCTGCCGCGCACATTCAAGGTCGAAACAGGCGAAGACAGGCTCTATACTATTTATATGCTTGATGAGGAGCACGACATGGAGCCGTTTGAGACGATAGCCTCGGACAACGGCGAGTTCACTCTGACAATGCGCCCGAACACGGTAGTTGTGATAAAATAAAAATTGATATAAAACAATGCCGCCTGCGTGAAAATGCGGGCGGCATGTTTTATCCCCGACAAAATTCTCTGTTAAATACTAAACTTTGAATTTTTTTCGTTGCTTTAACGGACGTTTTGTGATATTATAAAAATATAGGATTGTGTAGGAGAGTGGGCTAATAAGAAATAACGGAGGTGTTATACGAAAAACTTTTTAGCATGCGAAACATGAGATAGTAATATTTAAAAGAAAAGGAGAACTGTAATGCAGAAAGTACTAAAAAAAATTGTTTCGATTTTGTTCACTCTCGTTTTAATTTCCTCGATAGGGATAGTTTCATCGTTTGCTTATCAGGTACCGCAGAATTCAGAAACGGCAGTATTAAAGGGCAATGAACACTATTCTTGCTCTGGTAAGGTTATAGGTACATTTAAATTGTTCGGAGCAAAAACTAAAAGGGAATCGAACCGAGCAATGACAGCCTGTTCTATGTATTTTAATGCCTCCTCAAAGTCGTTTAAATATGATAAGAAAATAAAGGTGGGCATTGGCAAGGATTTCGATAGAGAGGAAACACAACATTTCAGTCAGGCGGTTACATGGCAGCTTTATCTTAAACCTTATGGAGCTTGGAATTCAGGAGCTCAGGGTGAAGGATACATCTGCTACAAATAAATGAATAGAGGAGCTACCCGCAGTATAGCGGGTAGCTCGATTGAATCCTAAAAAATAGGAGGTGTAACCTTGCCCGACAAGAAGCTGATTTTTCAGGTCAGGACGATATTTCTCCGCTCAAAAGAAATGATAGTCGTTCTGTCACTGTTTATGTTTTCGATTGTGGCTGCCATGATATGGTTGATGGCTGGAAATGTCAGCGCTCTCTATGATGATGCGGCTCTCGGTGCGCTAGATGTGCCGTTGAAGTTTTCTCTCGCTTCGTTCGTCGTTTTTTCGTTTCTGTCCTTTGAAATGAGTTACAAACTCCGCCGATATAAACTCGACGAGTGCATGGACACCGTGACTCACGCGAAAAGAAAGATATTTTTAGCGCAGGGGATAGTTTTTGCAGTCGTTATTTTTGCTTTTTTTATTGTGTTTAATATATGGTGGTTGATATCATTTATAAAATACAGAAATTTTAACTGTTGGCATGGCAAGTTTATCATTCAGACCGTTCTGAATATGCTGCTGAGCCATTTTTTTCTTCCATGCTGCGCTGCGGCTATGGGTATGTCGGCATCGCTGCTTTTTCACAGAATAAACGGCTGTCTCGGACTTGTGCTCTTCACGCTGCTCGGTTCGCCGCTTTCGAATTATCTCGGCGAGATGTTCTATTCTTTCAGCCGTGATGTCAGCATAAATATCTTTCCGTTTTTGCGGCTGTTTGATGTGTTCCCACCGTCGCTCAACTATGCGCCGATCTTTGCTTTCGGACAATCTGTCCTGCCTTATCGGTGGCTGACGGTGCTTTTTTGGTTTATGCTCTCGCTTTTTGTGATAAGTCTGAAAACCGGGGAGAGAAACAGACGTTTTCGGGCGGCTCCGGCCGTTTTTGCCTTGTTCGCGTTTGCTTTTCTCGTTGTGTCGCAGATCCCCGCTTCGCGAGTTGCCGTGGGGAGAGACGACCCTCAATATTCTATGGAATGTGCGGATGAGGATTACTATGACGAAGCATACGGATTTTATTCCGACGATTATGATGCGGACGGCACGAACAAAGAGTGGGCGCGTTTTGAAAAAGAGTTTGATGTGATCGATTACGATCTGGAAATAAAGGTCGGCAATAATCTGCACGTCAGGGCGGTGATAACCGTTGACAAGCCCAATCTTGAAAAGTATGATTTCACACTATATCACGGATATAAAATAAGCTCAGTTCGGGACGGCGGCGGAAACAAGCTTCGCTTTGAACAGAACGGAGATTATTTCACTGTTTTAAATCCGGGGAGAAAGAACCTTGACAAGATAGTGCTTAAATACAGCGGCTTTTCAACGCAATATTATTCCAATCTTCAGGGCTTATTCCTGCCGGGATATTTCCCGTATTATCCGCACAGCGGTTCGCTGCCGGTATATAATATGAAGCAAAGGGAAGTATACCGATTTGTACTTGATGAGCCGATTCGCTTCAAGGTGAAAGTGAACAGCAATCAAACAGTGTATTGCGGACTTGAACAGACAGGAAAGAATGAGTTTGAGGGAAAAACGACAGGATTGACGCTCGTTTCCGGGCTGTATGACTGTTATGAGAAGGACGGGGTGAGAATGGTCTATCCGTATCTTCATTACTACATGGGTCAGAAAAAGATGCTCGATAATTTTGTCGACAAATATCGTGGAACTCAAACTCTGCCAAATGATATTCGGACGGTTATTTTTATTCCTCAAACAGGCAGTTCCGGTAAGTTTACCGGATATTGCCGATTTACCGAATCGCTGGTGACAGATGAAATACTTGATGTTGACTATTCTTTGGCGACGCAGGCAACTGAACCGTGGAGAATGGAGCTGTACGAGAATTATAATTACTATGTAAACGGTGATGCGCAAGCAAAGAGCTTTATGCGTGAGCTTGCGGGAAAAGACTATGCTTCATATAAAAAATTTATCGATTACATAGACCGATTCGGCGAAGAAGAAGCACTCAAGAGAATGTCCGAATATCTCAACAACCCCAATGATAAGCGCACTGCGAGCGAGTTTTACGCCGACGCAGACTGAGGAGGGATTTTTTATGCTATCACTTTATGCGGTGGACAAGAGCTTCGGCCGCAGTAAAATATTGAAATCGATAGATCTGCAGCTCGATAAAAAAACATACGGACTCCTCGGCCCCAACGGCGCGGGCAAGACAACGCTTATGCGCTGCATAACGGGACTCTATCCGCTGAGCGCGGGAAAAATCGAATTTAACGGCAGTGATATTTCAAAGGACAAAAACTTTCAGAGCCATATAGGCTATCTACCGCAGAAATTCGGTCTTTATAAGGAACTGACCGCCTTTGAAATGATGGAGATGCTCGCAGACCTCAAGGGCATCAGCCGAGAAAAAATCGGCGATGAGGCGAAAAAATATATCAAACTTGTCGGTCTTCAGGACAAGCTCGACAAAAAAGTCAAGACCCTTTCGGGCGGCATGATACGCAGGCTGGGCGTGGCTCAGGCTCTGCTCGGCGAGCCGGATATCATTATCTTCGACGAGCCGACAGCTGGGCTCGACCCGGAAGAGCGCCTGCGCTTCAAGAATATTGTTTCAAAGCTCGAGGGCGAGCGCACGATAATTATCTCCACGCACATTGTCGAGGATGTTGAAAACCTCTGCGACGAGCTGGTGATAATAAACAACGGTACCGTGGCGGCACAGGGCACATGCGCTGAAATAGAAAATGCCGCCGCGGGCAAGGTCTATGAAATCGAGGATTCAAGGCTCGGTGAGCTTTCGGAGCCGTATTTCATTCAGCGCCAGTTTGAGCGCGATTCAAAGCGGATGACCGCCGTACTCTCGGCGCAGGCTCAGCCTACTGCCGCGTCGGTGTCGCCGCGCGTTGAGGACGGATACATATGCATAACAAAAAACATATGAGCGCGGTTTTTATGGCTGTGCGTCTGTCGCTGAAAAATGTGGGTGCGGTGAGGTTTGCTCCGCTCGTGCTCTTCGATGTTCTTTATCCGATACTGCTCTGCTCCATGCGTTTCAACGGCACCGAGCCCGAGATGATAGAGGTTTATCTGCTGCAGATGTCGCAGGTGATATTTCCGTTCTTCTCCGCGTGGGATGTCATTTTTGTGCTCAGGGAGTATAACGAATCCGAGGGCAACGAAGTGCTGTTCGTCAACAAAAGGGTGAGCGCAGGCACTATTTGCGCGGTCATATTCTGCGCGATGCTCCTGAATATTTCAATTATGATGGCAGCGTCGTGCCTGCTCATTCCGGATTTCGTTTTTGAATTTATGCGGATAATCCCCGCCTGTGTGTTCTTCTTCGGAATGTGCGGCTTTATTATCAGCATTTCAAAATCTGCGGCGATAAGCATTCTCGGCGGCGTGCTGTATCTGATAGCAAACTATATATTCTGCATCAACAAAGAAGTGCCTATGTTCTATATGTCGTTCGGGCTTGTCTCGTCCGAACTGGTGCTTCAAAGCTGCCTGCCTCTGCTCGTTTTGGGTATTGCGCTTGCCGTGGCGGGAAATATCATAAGCAAGAAGAGAACGGTCTATAACTGACCGCAAAGTCAATTCAAAATGCCGTGTCCGAGAACGGGTAGACCGCTTTTCGGGCGCGGCAAAAATTTTTTGCAAATTTTTCCTTGACAGAACAGAAATATAATGCTATGCTATATACATAGAACACCGATGTATAGAAACTCTATGCTTAAAGGAGGACTTTATATGAATATCCAAAAAGAACTGTCGAAGGGCAGCAGCTCGCTGCTCGTGCTGTCCGTCCTCGGAACAGGGGACATGTACGGCTACCAGATCATCAAGGAGATCGAACAGCGCAGCGAATTTGTGTTCTCGTTCAAGGAGGGCACGCTCTACCCGATACTCCACGGTTTCGAGCAGGAGGGACTCGTGAAGTCCTATTGGCAGGACGGCGAGCGCGGCAAACGGCGAAAATATTATCACATCACCGACAGAGGGCTGAAAATGCTCAACAAATCGACCGAGGACTGGCATTCGTATTCGAGCGCAGTCGAAAAGGTGATAAGGAGCGGGTTAGCACCCTCGGCGGTCTGAGGTAGAGAAAATGGACAAAAGAATAGAAAGCTACCTCGATTCTGTGATTCCCGAAAAGCTCTCGAAGAGGCGGCAGAAACTTATCCGCGAGGAGCTGCGGGATCATATATCCGACCACATCGATTTTTATACCGAGATCGGCTACAGCGAAGATGAGAGCATCCAAAAAGCACTGGCCGATATGGGCGACGACGGAGGTGTAACCGCAATGGTGAAAAAGGATTTCGAGAAAGTCTACGGCGAAAAAATCTGGATGCCGATTTTGGCGTTTGTGCTGACTGTCGGAATAGGCTCGCTGCTTTATCTTTTCGCATCGTTTCTCTTCGGCACATCATTTTCGGATGCGTGCAGCGCGCTTGTCGGGTTCGCGGCGATGCTCGGTGTGTCGCTCGTTATGTCGGCGGCATACCGAAAGGGCTTCAAAAAAACGGTGCTTGCAATGGGACTGTCCGGCGCAGTGTTCGGTTTGCCGTTTATTACTCCAGACCCGCGGCTGCCCTCTATTTATTCGGGCTTCGTTGACGCGCTCTTCTATGACGGCTGTTATATATTGGAAAAAATAATGCCGATATCATTATATCCGGCAACTGAATTTTATGACTACGATATTTTCGCGGTGCTCGGCTCGGCGGCTTTCGGAGTCGGCTTCGCAGTTGCGGCGATTGTACTCTATATCCGCCTGAGAAAAGACGGACTGCCGAAAGAAAAAAGTAAGAAGAGCAGGGCAATAAAAATCGGCGCCGTGTGCGTCGCGGCAATAGCAGTGGCGCTGACATGCCGCGGTGCGGAAAACTTTTTCAACTCCTATATATATGTTATGAACGGATATAAGTTCGAGACTTCCGACGGGATATGCAAGCAGAGCGAAGCGGCGTTCGACTCGATAGAACTCGGAATGAGCTACGACGAAGCAAAGCTGAAGCTCCGCGTTCAGGGCTATATGCCGTTTGACGAATATTGCGAAACGCAAAGCGGGGGAATGCGCAAAAGATTGAAATATTCGCTGAATGAACTCGATCTTGCCGTCACCGACGAGGGCTACACGGTGTTTGTCAATCCGAATGTGTTCTATGACTACAGCGGAATCGACGGAAGAAATTACAGCAACGGGTTTGTCTATATCAGAGCCGATTCCGACGGCTGCGTAGAATCCAAGGGCGTCGGAAGCGGAACGAAGCCGGGCGACGGGAGCTATAGTGTAACATTCTCGAGTGACGACAATTCGGACGGCATAACGGAGGGCATAGTCGAAAACTGCTCCGTATCTTCAAAGTTTTTCACGCTCAAAGACGGGGTTACAACAAGAAAATATGTTGTCACTCCCGGCAGACCGTACCGGATAGAGGATATGCTGTAACAAAATCAGCCCGCAGTGCCGGAGAAGCTATATAAGTCAAGAAGTCCTACCCAACATAAAAATTGGGTAGGCTTTTTTCATCGCGAGAAGTATGAAAGCTTTTATTATAGTGAGACGCGAAGGCAGAAGTCGATTATCAAAGGTGTCTTGCCGCATTATTACACCGATTTTTTGACCTCTATCCTGACTCTGCCTTTTTTCGTCTGCGTGAACTCTTCGCCGAGAATCGCTCTGCCCTTGCCGCGCAGAACGATTTTGTCTTTTGGGGAGAGGCGGCGGTCGGCTTTCAATACCTGCTCGTCGTTTACCGTCACCGCGCCCGAGGCTATCGCTTGAGCCGCCGCCGAACGCGAGAGCGAGAATATCTCGCCTGACACTGCGTCGAGTCGCGGCGATGCTACGGTGATGCTCGTTTCCTTTATATTTACCTGCGGCGCGCGGACTTCGCCGAGCGGGATTTGTTTAGCTTTGAGCGTAGCGCGTCCCGCACCCGTCAGGTTCTGAACGATATATTTCGCGGCGTTGGGCAGGGCTATGATGTCGCAGCCGTCGGGCTGAACGCAGATGTCTCCGACGCTCTCGCGCGTAAGACCGAGACCCATTACCGCGCCGAGATAGTCCCTGTGGCCTATGTCGGAAAACCTGTCCTTCTCTACTCTCACGGCGCTCAGCGGGCATTCGTCGGAATATACTGTAAAAATTTCGTTCGGGTCGTCGCTCTCAATATAGTCGGGGATGCTGAGCATGACAACGCGCTCCGCTCCCTCGAAGCCGCCCCAGAAGATTAATCTGCCCGCAGTCGAGCGGGCGAGAGCGGCCGCCGCTGAGAGCGAAGCGGAGTCGAGAAATTTCGACACCGCTGACGGAATATTTTCTCTTTGAGCCTTTTCGATGTTCTCCGATATGTATGCTCTAAGTATGCTGCCTTCCATTTTTGCGCCCCTTTTTCGCTTTCTCGGCTCATTATACCATAAAAATCGCGCGGATAAAAGCGCCTCAAACCCCCTATGTGGAATTCTATGGACAAAATGACCAAAGATCAAATCCACTAAAAGCGAATTAAAAAAATTGTGGGAAATAGATAAAAACAGGCGCTTTTTTACCCGATTATGAAAAAAATCCTTTATTTTACACATTTTTTAGCCCGTTATGTATTGCAATTAAGCGTATAATTGTGTAAAATGTCTATAGCGCAGTTGTCAAAATGTCTAAAACGGCAGAAGTTGAAATCATTCAGAATAGGGGTAGATATTATGTCAAACAGGCTTTTCCAGGGTGTCATCCATCAGATGCGCGACGCTGTTGACAGAACAATCGGCGTTATTGATGAGACCGGCACCATAATCTCCTGCAGTGAGCTCGGCAAAATAGGCGAGGTTATCTCGAACGCTTCGCAGATTTTTGCGGAGGACGGCGACCGCATCGTTAACGGCTGCACTTACCGCTCGTTCGGCTCTCACATGCAGGCCGAGTATGCTGTTTTCATTGACGGCGAAGATGAGCTTGCAGGCAAATATGCGGATATCTGCTGCGTGGCGCTGAGCAACATCAAGCAGTGCTACGACGAGAAATTCGACAGGGGCAACTTCGTCAAGAACGTCATTCTTGACAACATACTTCCCGGCGATATCGCTATCAAGGCGCGCGAACTCCGCTTCAACAGCGACGCCGTGCGCACCGTCCTTCTGATAAGGATCACCGAGCACAACGATTCCGCGGCGTTCGACGTTATCCAGAATCTGTTCCCGGACAAGACCAAGGATTTCGTCATCAACATAAACGAAAACGAGATAGCTCTCGTCAAGGAAGTCCGCAGCAACATCGAGACCAAGGATCTCGAGAAGCTCGCGCGCTCCATTTCCGATTCTCTGACAACTGACCTTTATATCCACGCATATGTCGGCATCGGCACGACCGTCACCGGCGTCAAGGAGCTTGCCCGTTCGTTCAAGGAAGCTCAGATAGCCCTCGAGGTCGGCAAGGTGTTCGACACCGAAAAGACCATAGTCAGCTACGACAATCTCGGCATCGCAAGACTTATCTATCAGCTTCCCACGACCCTGTGCGATATGTTCATGCGCGAGGTGTTCAAGCGCGGCTCGATAGACAGCCTCGATCAGGAGACTCTGTTCACCATTCAGCGTTTCTTCGAGAACAACCTCAATGTTTCCGAGACCTCCCGCAAGCTCTTTGTCCACCGCAACACTCTTGTTTACAGACTCGAGAAGATCAAGAAGCTCACCGGCCTTGACCTGCGCGAGTTCGACGATGCTATCGTCTTCAAGGTGGCTCTTATGGTCAAGAAGTATCTCGATGCGAAGCCTGTCAAATACTGATCTGCGGCGTAATTTAAGATCAGTATAAAGTCAAGCGAGGGGGATACCGCTTTATATAGGAGTGAAAACTGTGATTGAATTCAGAGATGTTTCCAAGACCTACGAGAACGGAACACATGCTCTAAACCATGTCAATATCAAGATAAACAAGGGCGAATTCGTCTTTGTCGTCGGCGCGTCCGGCGCCGGAAAAAGCACCTTCCTCAAGCTCATGATGCGTGAGGAAGTGCCCTCGCATGGAAAAGTTATAATCAAAAATCAAGATCTGAGCACCCTTACCCGCAGCGAAATACCCTATTTTCGCCGCGGGTTGGGCATAGTATTCCAGGATTTTCGCCTGATCCCCAAGATGACCGTGTTCGACAACGTGGCGTTCGCCATGCGCGTCACCGGCTCTAAGGAGAACAAGATTCAAAAGCGCGTTCCGTTCGTGCTCGACATAGTCGGGCTGACGGACAAGATGAATTGCTATCCCACCGAGCTCTCCGGCGGCGAGCAGCAGCGCGTGGCTCTTGCCCGTGCCCTTGCGAATAACGCCGATCTTATCATAGCGGACGAGCCGACGGGCAATGTTGACCCGCATATGAGCCTCGAGATAGTCGATTTGCTCATGCGCCTCAACCAGGAGGGCACGACTGTCATCATGGTTACCCATGAGCACAATCTCGTCCGTATGTATGACAAGCGCGTTATCCTGCTCGAAAACGGAACCGTTGCGGCGGACGGCAGAATGAAAAATTCCGCTCACCGCGAGCGCACGCTTGCAAAATCAAGCAGTCTCAACCGACCGGCGGACGGCTTCGCAACGAAGTATCTCGACGACGAGGAAGAAGCTCCGGAGGAAAAAGTTGCCGCAAAGGAACCCGAAAGGCTCCCGGAAAAGGCGGAGGAGATAGCAAATGAGACCGCCGCCGACGATGTCTACAGGCAGGCTCTCGAGAGTATAAGAAAAGAACGCCAAAAAGAGACGACGGGATACGGAAGCGAGTATGACACAACATATTCTTCCGTCTTGGCGGATTATTCTATTTACCTCGAAGACGACGGAGAGGGGGACGAGAGCGATGAAAAATAACGGAAGCCTCGGCTACCTCACCCGCGAGGGAATGAGAAATCTCTATGTAAATCGACTGATGAGCATAGCGTCGGTCTCCGTGCTGTTCAGCTGCATGGTGATGATTGGCGTTGCGTTCATGATAATGGTCAATATAAATATGTTCATCGGTAATGTCGAGGATCAGAACGTGATAATGGTCTTTGTCGATGACAGCGCGACGAAAGCGGAGGAGGACGAGCTCGGCGCGAGCCTCAGAGGGCTTTCAAATGTCCGCGAATGCACTTTCGTCGGCAAGGACAGCGGCTTTGCCCAGCTCAAGGACGAGATGGGGGACAGCTCCGTGCTCTTCGACGGGCTCGACGAAAACCCGCTTCCCGATGCATATGAAGTTTCGCTCAAGGATACGGATAAGTTTGACGACACGGTCAAGCGCATCTCCGAACTCCCGCATGTTCTGCATATCCGCGAGAACAGGCAGCTTGCAAAGCAACTCGCGGGGCTGAGAAACACTGTCAGCTATGTGAGCGCAGGCATGATAGCGCTGCTGCTCATAGTTTCGCTTTTCATCGTCTCCAACACAATAAGAATAACGATGGACAGCCGCAGGCTCGAAATAAATATCATGAAGAGCGTCGGCGCGACAAGGTGGTTTATCCGATGGCCGTTCATGATCGAGGGCATGATGCTCGGACTTATCTCCGGAGTGCTCGCCCTGCTTGCCGTCTGGGGCATATATGAAATTGCGGGCAGGTCGCTCGTCAAGACCCTCTCCGGCATCGGAATGTCGGGAATCGCTCCGTTCGGTAAATATGCTCTGATACTGCTCGCCGCGTTTATCGTGCTCGGCGTTCTCTCCGGCGCGCTCGGCAGTGCGGTGTCGATAACAAAATATCTCAAAGAAAAGGAGTTCGCGATAGTCGATGAAGAATAAGCGTAACACATGGCTCAGAAGAGCGGCGGCGTTTGTTCTTTGCGCGGCGCTCGTGCTGATGACCGGAATTTTCCCGACAAGGGTTCAGGCGAAGAGCCTCGAGGATCTCAAGCAGGAGTATAATGAACTCGAAAAAGAGATTGAGGCAAACAAGAAAAAGCTTGAAAGCATAAAAAATCAGCAGACCTCGAATACGGAGAAGATGAAGCTGCTTTCTTCTCAGGCTGAGGCGATAAGCAGCCAGCTCGATGTTATAAACTCACAGCTCTCCGTTTTAAATGCGGACATTGCAGACTATGACAGAGAGATAGCGGCGCTCGATAAAAAAATTGACGAGGCTCAGTCGAAGATAGACAAGCTCGACGAGCAGATTGACGCCACGCAGGAGAAGATATCAGAACGCCTGCGCGCCACATATATGGCGGGCTCGTCCTCATGGATTGAAATCCTGCTCGAGTCGGACAGCATCTCATCGCTCTTGCTTCGCATCCAGCTGCTCGCGAGCGTCACGGAGAACGACAACAAGCTCATCTCCCAGCTCGAAAAGCAGACCGAGGAGCTCAACGCCGCCAAGGCGGAGCTCGACGAGGACAAAAAAGCTCTCGAAGAGAAGCGCTCGTCTCTGGTCGAGAAGAAATCCGAACTCGACACTAAAAATAAAGAACTCGCTTCAAAGCAGAACGCATATAACGCGAACTACCGTCAGATATCGGCTCTCATGACCTCGCTCGACAAGAGCAGCGCCGAATATCAGCAGGAGCTTCGGCGGCAGTACAGAAAGCGTGAGGCATTTGAGCGCCAGATAGACAAAATCATCAGCGGCGGCTCCCAGAGCGGCGACGTTGACGATGGATTTTATAACGACGGCGAGATGATGTGGCCGGTTCCATATAAGAACTCTTACATCTCCGCGGGCTACGGCTACTACGACCCCGAGGGTGACGGAACCTACACCATGCACCCGGCTATCGATATAGTCGTGCGCGAAAACGGCGTCAATGTCTCTTACGGCAAGAAGATAGTTGCGGCGCAGAGCGGCAAGGTGCTCGTCAGAGGCTATTCCGATGTCGGCGGCAACTATATCACCATCGACCACGGCGACGGATACAGAACATATTACGGCCACTGCTCGAAGATAGTCGCTTCGGCGGGACAGTATGTTGAAAAAGGCGAGGTCATCGCCTATATGGGCAACACCGGATATGTCACCGGACCGCATGTCCATTTCCAGGTCATGCATGTCAAGAACGGTGCCGTCACAAGGCTCAATCCTCTCGATTTTGTCACGCCTCCGAATTGATCTCAGGCAGGAAGGAACGTGAAAGCAAATGAACAAGAAAATTTCGCTCGGACTTGCGATTGCGCTCATTATTCTGAGTGCGACCGCGACCTTCGCAATAACGATGTCGGTCTCACAGCGTATGTACAACAAGCTGATAACCGACCTTCCCAAGCGTGCACAGATGTATGATGCGGTCGAGGAGGTCGACAAGATCGTTCGCTCTAAGTACTACGGCGATATAGACGAGGCTCTGCTCGACTCGAACCTCGAAAACGGCTATATCAACGGACTCGGCGACAAGTACAGCCGCTATATGAATGCGGACGCCTACAAGCTCTATTCCTCGAAGCTTGAGGGACGCAGCGCGGGCATCGGCGTTGAGGTTGAAACTGACCCCGAGAGCGGTTATCTGCTCATAACGGAAGTCTATCCCAACTCCCCGGCGCAGACCGAGGGGCTTCAGAAGGGCGATAAGATAGTTGCCATAGGCGGCGACACGGTAACTGCCGAAAACAGCAGTGAAATGGCGGGCAGACTCAGCGGTATAAAGCTGACCTCAGTCAGCCTCACCTACAGGCGCGACGATGTCGACAAATCCGTCAACGTCGTCCTCGGTTACACAAACCAGACCGTCAGCTACGAGCTTATCGGCACGGTCGGTTATATAAAGATATCCGCGTTCTACAAGAATACATTGAACCAGCTTGAAAAGGCAGTCGACCAGCTCAAGAAAGAGGGCGCGAAGAGCCTCGTTTTCGATGTGCGCTCGACCTATGACGGAACTATTGAATACACCTGCCGCGTTATAGATTATCTTGTCCCGACGGCGACCGAGGGCAACAAGGCGCTCGCGACGCTCGTTGACAAAAACGGCAACAACGTCAAGACCTACAGCTCCGACGCCAAGGATATAACGATGCCCATGGCGGTGCTTATAAACTCAGACACTGCGGGCTACGGCGAGCTGTTCGCCTGCGACCTCAAGGATTTCGGCAAGGCGTTCCTTATCGGCGAAAAGACAGCCGGCAGAGCCGATGTTCAGGAGACTTTCGAGCTCAGCGACGGCGGCGCAGTCGTGCTGACCACCTCAAAGATGCTGCCCTATATCAGCGAGAGTTTCGACGGAAAGGGCCTGACTCCGGACACCGAAATCATCCTCGCGGATTCGCTCAGAGAGAATCTCAGTACGCTCGAAAAAGAGAGAGACACCCAGCTCCAGGCTGCCATCTCCATGCTCGCGGGCAACTCGTCAGAGGGCTGAGACCGAAAATAAGAAATGCAAACTCCCTGCTTTTTGAAGGCGGGGAGATTTTGTTTTGAAAGGCAAAATAATGATGCCGATATGTCAAAATATCCGCGCCGGATTTTCGGCAGTATTATGTCATTTTGGGCTTTATGATACAATATTTTGGGCAGATTAACGAAACTTTTCCTGTATCTGTAAAATTTTATCAAATTGCTTGCATATGAGGACAAAAACGGCTAAAATATATGAGGTATATAACCAATAACCAATTATACTAACAACGGAGGAATTCAAATGTCAGTTAAAGTTGCTATTAACGGCTTTGGCCGTATCGGTCGTCTTGCATTCCGTCAGATGTTCGGCGCAGAGGGCTACGAGGTTGTTGCTATCAACGATCTTACCAGCCCCGAGATGCTTGCAAACCTTCTCAAGTACGATACCGCTCAGGGCGGCTATTGCGGAAGAATAGGCGAGAATCTTCACACCGTAGACTTCAAGGCTGCTGAGTATGAAGAGGACGGCAAGACTGTCAAGGTTCCCGGCGCTATCATAGTTGACGGTAAGGAGATCACCATCTATGCTATGCCCAACGCGAAGGATCTTCCCTGGGGCGAGCTTGACGTTGATGTTGTTCTTGAGTGCACCGGCTTCTACTGCTCCAAGGCTAAGAGCCAGGCTCACATCGATGCAGGCGCTAAGAAGGTCGTTATCTCTGCTCCCGCAGGCAATGACCTCAAGACCATCGTCTTCAGCGTCAACGAGGGCACCCTCAATGCCGACGACACCATCATCAGTGCAGCTTCCTGCACCACCAACTGCCTTGCTCCCATGGCTAAGGCTCTTAACGATTACGCTCCCATCCAGAGCGGTATCATGTCCACCATCCACGCTTACACCGGCGATCAGATGATCCTCGACGGTCCCCACAGAAAGGGCGACAAGAGACGTGCCCGTGCAGGCGCTGCCAACATCGTTCCCAACTCGACCGGTGCTGCTAAGGCTATCGGCCTTGTTATCCCCGAGCTCAACGGCAAGCTTATCGGCTCCGCTCAGAGAGTTCCCGTGCCGACCGGCTCCACCACCATCCTTACCGCTGTTGTCAAGGGCAGCGATGTAACTAAGGAAGGCATCAACGCTGCTATGAAGGCTGCTGCTTCCGCTTCCTTCGGCTACAATGAGGATCCGATCGTTTCCTCCGATGTTATCGGCATGAGATTCGGCTCTCTCTTCGATGCAACTCAGACCATGGTTGCTAAGATTGCTGACGATCTGTATGAGGTTCAGGTTGTTTCGTGGTACGACAACGAGAATTCCTACACCAGCCAGATGGTCAGAACCATCAAGTATTTCGCAGAGCTCAGCAAGTAATCAGCCAAGTTCAGTGCCCCGCACGGAAGTGCGGGGCATTTTTTTATATTGTTATCTTCGGCGAATTTTTGACATAGGCTCCCCTGCATAGGAGCCGGATACGCGAAGCGTAGACTGAGTGGCTATTGCCTCGAATCTTAAATGACATACAATCCGCGCCATACAAAACATAAAAATCCTCCGTACACCAAAATGTACGGAGGATAATTTTTTATATCGCGAGGAACGCTTTGGCGAGCGCGAAGTAGATGAGCAGGGTGACCATATCGACTATTGTTGTTATCATCGGTCCTGCCATGAGCGCGGGGTCGAGCTTTATCATCTTTGCGATTATCGGCAGGGTGCATCCGATTATCTTCGCCACTATAACAGCGCAGACCATTGCGGCTGAAACGACAAGATAAACAGGCATCCCGCCGGAGGAGAAGAGCATCATTCTGCCGATGTTGACTGCCGCTAGGGTCAGTCCGCAGATGAGCGCGACTCTTATCTCTTTGAACACTATCTTCAGATAGTCCTTCGGGTGGATCTCGCCGAGTGCAAGACCGCGGATTATCAGCGTCGAAACCTGATTGCCGGCGTTTCCGCCCGTGTCCATGAGCATGGGTATGCAGGCGGTGAGTCCCGCGACTGCTGCGAGCATATTCTCGTAGTTTTCGATTATCTTGCCTGTAAAAGTCGCCGAGACCATGAGCACCAGAAGCCAAAGGATTCTGTTCTTTGCGAGCTTGAAAACGCCCGTCTTGAGGTAGTTGTCGTCCGAGGGATGAAGCATTGCCATCTTCTCGAAGTCCTCGGTGTTCTCGTCCTCGATGACGTCGACGATGTCGTCTATCGTGATTATGCCGACGAGTCTCGCCTCGTTGTCAACAACGGGGACGGAGAGCAGGTCGTATTTTCTCGCTATGTCCGCAACCTTCTCCTGGTCGTCGAGCGTGTTGACGCAGATGAGCTGGGAGTCGGTGTCCATTATGTCGCGGATAAGCTCGTTGTCTTTTGCCATCAGTAGCGTGTGCAGGGCGACCGTGCCGATAAGATGGCGCTTGTCGTCGATGCAGAAGCAAGTGTAGACCGTCTCTTTGTCGACGGCGGTCGAGCGGATGTGTTCGATTGCCTGACCGACCGTGAAAAAGTCATGCAGCTCGACCATCTCAATGGTCATTATCGAACCTGCGCTGTTTTCGGGATATTTCAAAAATCTGTTTATCAGGCACCTCGTCTCGCTGTCTGCCTTTGCGAGCACGCGGCGCACGACGTTTGCCGGGACTTCTTCGAGGAAGTCGACGGTGTCGTCAAGGAACATGTCGTCGAGCAGGTTCTCAAGCTCCGTATCTGTTATAAGATTCAGCAGCTGCGCCTGAGAATCAGGCTCAAGATAAGAAAAAACGTCCGCTGATATGTCTTTGGGGAGGATGCGGAATATCCGCAGAAGCTCGTCTTCCGGGAGCGATTCCATCGCCTGCGCTATATCAACGACGTTCATGTCGCACAGCTGTTCACGCAGATCGGCAAGTTTGCCCTCCGCCAACAGTGCGCTGATATTTTCCAGGATATCACGGCTCATATTGCACCTCTTTCTCCGTGAGGCGCACGCAAAAAGAGCCGATTTTTTTATCGGTCGAACTTTTTCGGGCGTGACCCCACAGCTTTATTTTTAGTTTGCCAACTTCGCGGCTTAGGTTTGTCGCTGCCCAAAAAATTTCACCACTTTTCAAAAATTTTTGCGTCGGGAAAGCCCGACGGGAGCACTTTTCGCACTCCTACATTAGTTTATACCCCACGACCTCAAAAGTCAAGCAAAAGAGCAAAAATCTTGCGTAATCGGCGGCAATCACCGAAAACGGGGAAAATCAACCGAAAAATGCCTGAAAACAGGCGAAAACAGACTTTTTGTTTCTCTAAATATTAATAAAATATGAACTTTGTTGACGCTCCGCCGTTTTTTGCACCCCGATATGCAAAAAATCGGGGCGTTTTCGCTATGGGTGACGGGCGCTTCGGAGACCGCCGCCGAATAGCCCGTGAATATAGATAAGGAGATGAGAGTATGAAAAAGAAAGAACCGCTTTCGCCGAAGGAGGAGAACTTCTGCCGCTTTTTCGTCGCGTCCCGCGAGCCGAGGGCATCGACGGCGCGGGCGGGCATTCCGTCCACCCGGAGCGAACGGCGATGAGGCTGCTCGCCGAGCCGGAGATAAAAAGAAGAATAGCGAAGCTCGAAAACGAGCGCGACGCGAAGCTGGCGGAGGTCACGGAGGGCTACCGCCGTCTCGCGTTCGGAAGCGTTGCGGATGCAGTGAGGCTCATTTTGTCGGACGAGCCGCCGGACGGGTCGGAAATAGAAAAGCTGGACCTGACGATGGTATCGGATATCAAATGCCCGAAGAACGGGGGAATAGAGGTCAAATTTTTCGATCGACTCAAGGCACTCGACCGACTTTGCGAGCTGAGCAATGCCGCTTCGGCGGGAGAAAATTCGGATTTCCTCTGCGCGCTCGAGCGAAGCGCACGGGCTCTGCGCGGCGGTGATGCGGGTGAGTAAACGCAAAAACAACACTTTTGAGAGCTTCTCGGAAAAACAGCTGCGGGTGCTCTCTTGGTGGTGCCCGTCGAGCCCGGACAGAAATTTTGACGCGATAATCTGCGACGGCGCGGTGCGATCCGGCAAGACGGTGTGTATGTCCGTCTCATTTGTCGCGTGGGCGTTTTCAGCGTTTGACGATACATCTTTCGCGCTGTGCGGCAAGACGGTGACTTCGCTTAGAAGAAACATAATCACGCCGATTCTGCCCGTCCTGCGCCGACTCGGCTTCGACTGCCGCGAAAAGCTGTCTCAGCATCTGGTGGAGATAGAATACTCCGGCAGGCGCAACCGATTTTATTTATTTGGGGGCAAGGACGAGGGCTCGGCGGCGCTCATTCAGGGCATGACACTCGGCGGCGTTCTGCTCGACGAGGTTGCCCTGATGCCGCGCTCGTTTGTCGAACAGGCATTGGCGCGGTGCTCGCTCGACGGCTCGAAACTGTGGTTCAACTGCAACCCCGACACGCCGCTGCACTGGTTCTACGAGGAATGGATAAAAAAGAGCGCGGAGAAAAACTGCCTGTATCTTCATTTCACCATGGACGATAACCCGTCGCTCACGCCCGCGATAAAGCGCAGATACGAGAGCCTTTACAGCGGCGCGTTCTATGACCGCTTCGTGCTGGGCAAATGGGTTGCGGCGCAGGGACTTGTCTATCCGTTCTTTTCGCGCTCGGTTCATGTCGCGGAACCTGCAGGCATACCGTCGCGCTATTTCATCTCCTGCGATTACGGCACGGTCAACCCGTCGTCGTTCGGACTCTGGGGCGAGTACGGTGGGCGGTGGTACAGGCTGAGCGAATATTATTTCGACAGCCGCAGAGAGGGAGAGCAGCGCACCGACGAGGAGCATTACGCCGCGCTCGAACAGCTTGCGGGCGACCTCAACATAGAGGCGGTCATAGCCGACCCCTCCGCCGCGAGCTTTCTCGAATGTATCCGTCGCCACGGCAGATTCCGCGCCGTGCCCGCAAAGAACGATGTTATAGACGGCATCCGCCGCGTTTCGGATGCCCTCAAGGAGCGGCGCATTCTTTTCTCGCAGTCATGCACGGACTGCCTTCGGGAATTTTCCCTCTACAGATGGGATAACACTGCCGCACGCGATGCTCCGAGAAAGGAATACGACCACGCCATGGACGATGTGCGCTATTTCGTCTCCACAGTGCTCGCGCACGAGGAGGACGGCTTTTTCGCGCTCGCCATGAGCAGATGATGGCCGGGCGGTCGGCCGTCATGAAAAGGAGGAATAACAATAAATCCGTTCAAAAGAAAGAAAACCGCTCCCGAGCCTGCGGCGGTGCAGACTTCGGCGCGCCCTGCGTCCGGTCTCGGACTGCTCGACAGCTACACTCCGCTCGGCGGAAATCAGACGCGGCTCTACTACGCTCTGCGCGAAGCCGTGCCGATAATCGACGCCGCAATATTCAAGACCGTCCGCCTGACGGGCGGCTTTGAGGTCAGATGCGCCGACGAGCGCCTGCAGGACAGGCTCGACAATTTTATACGCAATGTTCCCGTCGGCGGCAATCAGTTTGGGCTCGAAAGCTTTATCTCCACTTATTTCGAGCAGCTTCTTACCTGTGGTACGGCGGTGGGCGAGATGGTGACGGACTCGGACGGGCATATCGCGGCGCTGTTTAACTCGCCGCTTGAAAATATCGAGCTTCGCCGCGCCTCGGACGGAGTCGGAGTTGATATCTTCTCCGCCTCGTGTGTCGGGATGCCGTCGCCGGTCAGGCGACCCGAGCTTGTATTGCTGTCTGTGCTCAACCCGCAGCCCGGGCGAAGTCTGCGGTTGTTCGATGCTCAAAGGCCTGCCGTTTGTCAGCGGGATACTCATGAAAATCTACAAGACTATCGGGCTCAACTGGGAGCGCATGGGTAACATCCGCTTCGCGGTCACATATAAGCCGCAGAACGACTCGCTCGACCGCGCATATGCCAAAGAGCGCGCCATGCAGGTGGCTAAGGAGTGGAGCGAGGCGATGCAGACGGGCGGCGCGGTAAAAGATTTTGTCGCCGTCGGCGATGTTCAGATAAAAGTTATCGGCGCGGACAATCAGATTCTCGACAGCGAGGTGCCCGTGCGCCAGATGCTCGAACAGATAGTCGCGAAAACGGGGCTTCCGCCGTTCATGCTAGGCCTGTCATGGTCGTCGACGGAACGCATGTCGACCCAGCAGGCTGACGTGCTCACCAGCGAGATCGACGCATACCGCCGCATTCTGACACCCGTCATCGAGCGCATATGCCGCACATATCTGCTCTTCGAGGGAACGCCCTCGCAGGTGACGGCTGAGTGGGACGATGTGACTCTTCAGGACAATGTTGAGCTTGCACGCGCCGAGCTCTATGCGGCGCAGGCGGAAAAAATCAGAAAAGAGATTGAAAACGGGGAGTGATAACTACGCAGAACAGCGTTCTTTCAGGCGCTCCGACTCCGCAGGAGCTGGAGCTTATCAACAATTATACCGTAAAACCGCTGAGCGCCGACGAGGTCTATACTTTCGGTATCGTGCTTTGCGACAATGAGATCGACCGCGACTTCGAACGCTTCGATATTCCCGCGCTCGAAAAGCTCGCCGAGCTTTTTGTCGGCAAGACGGGGATATTCGACCACAGCATGAGCGGCAGGGATCAGACGGCGAGGATATTTTCCTGCCGCGTCGAGACGGACGAGAGCAAAGTGATCTCGGCGGGCGAAAAATACACGAAGCTCTGCGCGAGAGCCTATATGCCGCGCAGCGAGAAGAATGCGGCGCTCATAGAGGAGATAGACGCGGGGATAAAGAAAGAGACGAGTGTCGGCTGCTCGGTCGGCAGAAGCGTCTGCTCAATCTGCGGCAAGGACGGGCGAACCGATCCGTGCGCCCACATAAAGGGCAGGGAGTACGGCGGCAAGCTCTGCCACAGGATACTCTGCGACCCGACGGATGCCTATGAGTGGTCGTTTGTTGCCGTGCCGGCTCAGCCCGCGGCAGGCGTTACTAAGTCTTACCGCGCGGACGAGCAGACGGTGAAAACAGTCAAACGCCTCTCCTGCGCCAATGAGGGCGTGACCCTCACAAAGGCGGAGGCGGCGGGACTCTACGGCTATATCGACGAGCTCGAACAGCTCGCCCGCGAGGGCAAAGAGTACCGCGAGGAGCTCATATGCGATGTGATACGCATGGGCGCGGCGGCTCTGCCGGATATGCGCGGCGAGAGCCTCTCGGCGATATGCGGCACTCTCGGGCTCGAACAGCTCAGAGAGCTCAAAAAGGCTTTCTCGGGCGGCGGAAAACTCAACAGCCAGCTCTCGTCAGCCAAGCCCGAAACGCACTCGGGCAACAGCGAGTTCAGAATTTAAAGGAGGATAATTATGTCAGTTTCAACTAAAGGTTTTTGTGAGAATGTTCTCACGCTCAAGGCGGCAAGCGGACTCAAGGCGGGCGTGCCCGTCGCGGTCAGCGCAAACGATACCGTTTCGGCGGCAGGCGCGGACGCAAAATTCTGCGGCGTCAGCGTGAATGTAAACGGCGGATATGCGGGCGTTCAGCTCTCGGGTGTTGTCACCATGCCCTATACGGGTACGGACGCCCCGGCGGTCGGCTATGCGGCTCTCGCATCGGACGGCGCGGATGGAGTCAAGGCGAGCACAAAGGGCAACACATATCTCGTGCTCAGCGTCAACACAACCGCCAAAACAGTGAGCTTCATGCTCTGATTCTGAAAGGAGAATAATATGACTGCTTTTGATAATATCAGACTTGAAAAAGGTCTCTATGCTTCCGGTGACTTCACCGGTGCACTCGAAAAAATCGACCCCTCGGAGAATTACAGCGGCACCGCTCTTGAGGGTCTTGACGCATATCAGCGCCAGCTCAAGCGCTTTGATATAAAGGTCAGCGGAGCGGGCAGCGACGTTGTCGACAAGTTCTTCAAGACCTCCGATTCCGCCGTGCTCTTCCCCGAGTATGTTTCCCGCGCCGTCAGACAGGGTATGCAGGAGGCAAATGTCCTGCCGCGCATCGTTGCATCAACCACGGTTATAGACTCACTCGACTACCGCTCGATAGCCTGCGAGCCGAGCGACGATGAAAAGGAACTCAAAGTCGTCGCCGAGGGCGCGTTCATCCCTGAAACCAGCGTCAAGAGCAAGGCGAACCTTGTTCATCTGAAAAGCGCGGCCGTTCGCTTGTCGCTTCCTATGAAGCCGTCCGCTTCCAGCGCCTTGATCTGTTCACAGTCACCCTGCGCCAGATCGGCGCATATATCGCGCGCACTCAGCTCAGCGATGCAGTCGATGTGCTCATAAACGGCGACGGCAATGATAACGCCGCCTCCAACACTGCCGTCGCATCCTCAGGCAAGCTCACCTACACCGACCTTGTCAACTTCTGGAATCTCTTCGATCCCTATGAGCTCAACACGATTATTGCCGCTCCCGCGCAGGTCGCGCAGATGCTCGGCATCAGTGAGTTCAGGGACGCTGCGGCAGGTCTCAATTTCCACGCGACGGGCGAAGTTATAACTCCCCTCGGCGCAGATCTTATAAAGGGCTCGTGTGTGCCCGCAGGCAAGATAATCGGTATCGACCGCAGTTGCGCCCTCGAGATGGTCACGACAGGCCCTGTCTCCACCGAGTACGACAAGCTCATCGACCGCCAGCTCGAGCGTGCGGTCATCAGCTCGACTGCGGGCTTTGCAAGGATATTCGACTCCGCCGCGCGCACCCTTACCGTCTGACGGCGGGGGTGAGAGCATGATAACTCAGTGGAGCGTACTCTCTCTGCTCAGGCAGCTGACGGATATCGGCGAGGACGAAGAAAAAGTCTGCCTCGGGATAGCTCTGAGCTCGCTCGAACGCGTACAATCGAGATTAAGAGTCGATGCGGACATGGACGATGTGAGAATCGCTCAGGCCGCCGCGGGACTCGCCTATTACGCCCTGTGCGTGCGCCGCGCGGGCAATTCGGACGGCATACAGAGCTTCAAGGCGGGCGATATCTCCGTTGAAAAGAGCGCGGACAGCTCATTAAAATTCGCTGCATCCGTGCGCGACAGCGCGCTCGCGGAGCTGACTCCGCTGCTGAGCGACGAGGGCTTCTTCTGCTGCGGGGTGGAGATATGAACCTCTCAGCGGAATTTGAAAAGTGGGGCAGAACGCTCGTTATCGAGAACACCGACTCCACTCAGACCGCGCCGTTCAAGGGCTTTATTCAGCCGCTGAGATACAAAAACAAGATGTATCTCTACGGCGTAAACACCGAGATAGGCTACAATTCGCAGGGCTATTATCTCTATATCGGTCCGCCCGAGCATGACCTGACGGTCAACGAGGACGCGCTGATAATCGACGGCGATGTAAAATACCAGATCGACCGCGCGGAGAAGATAAAGTTCGGCGAAGAGGTGCTCTATGTCTGGGCGGTCGTGCGGACGGTCGTCGAGATAACGGAATAACTCAAAGGGTCGCCGGGGTTTTTCCGGCGACCCGATAAAGGAGGTTTTTATGAGTACAATCAGTGTTCTTCCCTCGCAGATAGCCAACTGGCTGTCCGAGCAGACGAGGCTGAGCGGGATAAGATTCATAACCGAATATCCCGCCGTCAAAAAGGAGATACCCCTAAAGCGCGTCACCGTCGCCGTGGGCATAGGGGAGATGGAAATAGTGGACAGCTTCACCGCGAACGATGAGGGCGTGTTGGTCAAGAATGAATATTGCCGTCTTGCGAATATAAAAGTCAAACTCGCCATCCATGTCCCGTATAGCAAGGGCGGCGCGACCTGCCACGATGTGCTGACGACTATAATTGACTGCCTGACCTTCGACACAGATTTGAATGTTGTCGAATCCGGCTGTTCCGGCGTCAAGGCGGACAGGGACACCGACGCCTTTGTCCTCGACGCATATATACTCATGCAGGCGGATTTCTGCCCCGCAGACACGACCGGGCTCAACTTCCACTGCTTCCTCGACAAGACTCTGCTCTGCGGTTCGCATATCCGCGATACCGTCAAGCATGTCACCGCCGAGGACAAGGCTCTGTGGAACGCGCCTGTAAAAATCGGCTCATATACGGGCACGGGTGCAAAAAGCCGTTCTGTAAAAGTCGGCTTCAAGCCCACCGCCGTATTTGTTTTTTGCAGGAGTATGCCCGCCGCTATAGCTGATTTTTCGGGCTCATCAACAAACTGCTATGTTGCCGCCGCGACTCAGGCGGGCGGTATGCCGGGACTCAGCATCTCCTCCGGCGGCTTCAGCATCAGCACGGCGAGCGATGTCAACGGGAGCAAAAATCTTCTCAATGCGCTGGGTATGACCTATATATACATCGCGCTTAAAATATAAATTTGCTGACCTTTTTATCGGACAGAACTTTTTCTTCCCGCTTTCTGAATGTGACTGTGCATCATTTAGTGCAAATTTTCGGGGTCAAATTAAATATTTTCCCGTTGACAAATATCTGATGTGTTACTATAATTATAAGCATAGATACGAACAAATGTTCGAGAAAGCGAGGAGATGAGCAAATGTCAAAAAGAAGTGTCGAGGCGGCGATGGATTTCTCGTTTCCGACTCCTGAAGAGCGGCGGGCGGCGATGTGCGTCTGCTGCGGCTCGCACTGCCCGGGCTGCGAATCGCCGGACGACTATGCGTGGCGGCGCAGGGATGTTGACCTGTCCGTGCTCGCCGACGAGGTGATAAAAACAAGGCTTACGCCGCGCGAGAGGCAGGTCACGGAGGCATATTGGTTCGACGGCTCGACGATATCCACGATAGCTCAGAAATTGGGCGTGTGCCCGTCGAGCGTGTCGCGATGCCTCGACAAGGCGCAGAGAAAGATATATGACGCGCTGAGCTTCACTGTAAAATATCAGCACGATATAGAATCCGTCGAATTTCTGCCGATAGCTGTCAGGCGCGCGCTCGCCGTGAGCGCGGCAAAGCGATATGAGCCGAACACCCTGGGCGGGCGTATAAAAAAGCTTCGGTGCAGCGAGAACATAGGCGAACAGCTGCTCTGCGATGCGCTCGGAATGCAGATAAGAACATTAAGAATGGTAGAAAACGGCGAAAAAGAGCCGACTTTGCATCAGCTCGCGCAGCTTGCCGGATTTTTCGGCACAACGGCCGACTATCTTTTGAAAGGAGAAGACAAATGACTTTCAACAGAACTCTTTCACAGCTTGCCGACGAGTATTTTGAGCAGGCGCAGGTGCTCGACGGGATTATAGCAAGGCACAGAAAACGTCTTTCGGCTCTGCCGAATCCCGAGACGAGCGACGAGGCATATAAAATTAAAACTCTGCTCAACGTGCTCTATAAAGAGCGCAGGGACGTTCTGGAAACGGCGAACTATCTCAAGGACAACTATTCCGGGGAGGAAAACAGATGAGAGATATAAAAATAACAATACTTTCGGACGGAACGGCTCAGATTGAAGAGCCGTTCTGTTTTTGCGGAGAGCATAACGCGGCGCGGCTTTGCATCACGCTCAACGACGAGCTGAAAACAGACGCTTCGTATTATCTTCTGAGCTTCGATGTCTACGGATTGAGCCGCCGCATCGTGTCGAATATTATCAGCGGCGCAAACAGCACTCCCGCCTATATAACCGGCGGCGTTATATATTGCCCTCTGCCCGAGGCGCTGACCTCAACGGGTGAGCTGACCGTTCAGGTGGAGGCGCATAAGCGCAATGACCTCGAGGTGACAAGAATAACCAAGTCCGCCGTGTTCACCCTCGGCTTTGAGCCGTCTGTTATGGGCATTGACGGCGAGCTTGAAGAGGAGTGCGGCATTCTGCCCGAACTCGCCGCCGCAGTGGAGAGTATGCGGGATTTAAAAGCCTTGTTCGGCGGGACGACCGATTTAAAGGCAGTCATAATAAATTCCCTCGGCTTCACTCCGCAGGCTCCGCCATCGCAGTATACCTACAGCACTGCGCAGGTGTCTGCGACGCTCAACGACAATGCGGAATACCGCATGACGGGGCTTCGGACGCTGACGGTTCAGTATCCCGAAGACGCGAAGTTCGAGTGCTGGATGCGCTTAACCTTTGCCGAGAGCGGGACAATCACCGTCACTCTGCCCGCGGGCACCGGATATATCGGCACTGCGCCGGATTTTCACAACGGCGAAACCTGGGAGCTGAGCTTCAAAGACAAAATTTTGGCGGCGCAGAAGGTCGGTGACGGCACTTGATGGGGCGAAGAAGAGAACTTTTTTCGCGTGCCGCGCGGCATATCGAAGGTCTGCCGGATGACTTCACTCCCGTGAGCTTTTTGCAGTCCTCGGGCAGCCAGTATATTGACACCGGACGCAAGCTGACGCAGGATTCTGATATCACCATAGATTTCAGGATAGTCGGTGAAATATACAGGGACGCAGGCATATTCGGTTCGCGCGAGAGTGCGTTGAAAAATAATCTTACGCTGTTTCAAAACAAAAATCCGATTGTTTTCTCCGGCGACTTTTCCGAGTATCAAAAGCACCGTTTTTCGGTGGCTTCATCATTGGAACGAACAAAAATCCAAATAAACAAAGCCGGCGTGTGGGTCAATGATATTTTAAAAAAATCTTGGAGCGATGTCGCCGACTTCGAGACGCCGACAAACGGACTGATATTTGACGTCGGCAACAACAACTGGTCGGGCAATAAGGCTGTTATGCGGTTATATAGCTACACCGACGGCGATGCACAGCGGCTTGCCCCGTGTCTCGATGCAAACGGTGTGCCGTGCCTTTATGACCTTATAGGCAAAACGGCGCTCTATAATCAGGGCGCGGGCAGCTTCACATGGGGGTGAAAATATGATATACGGAAAACTGGTCGGCGGTGCTCTGCACGGTGCGCCGAGACCGATAAGAACAGAAAATGGCGATGTTTTTACCAACGACCCCGCATTGCTTTTGCAGTACGGATACAAGCCGATAATCACGGCGGATTATCCATCCGACGGCGGGTATTACACCGAGTCGTGGACGGAGACTGAATCCCAGATAAAGCAAATCTGGACGGCCGCCGAGCCGCCCGAAGATATATCGGCGGACGAGGCGCTGGATATCATCACAGGGGGTGCGGATATATGACACGGACGCAGGCAAAACGCTTCCGCGAGATGATAACAAGAGCCGCCGCGAAGCTGACAAACGCCGAAGCTCTGACAAGTATCAGCCTATTTGAACCATGGAGCGACGAAAAAGATTATTCTATCGGCGACAGGGTGCGCGACGGCGGAAATCTATATCGCTGCTACAACGCGATATCCGCCAATCCCACATGGCGTCCGAACGTAACCCCAGCGCACTGGGAGCCTATCACGGTCGGCGAGGACGGCACTGTGAGCAACCCGATTACAGCTGCCGCTGGTATGCGGTATTTCAAGGACAAGTACTATCTCGACGGCGGCAAAATTTACAGATGCACAAGAGACGACAGCGGCGGCGAGGGCACGGTCATGCACTATCTGCCGTCGCAGCTTGTGGGCATTTACTTCGAGGAGGTGCGAGAGTGAGAATTTGTATATCCGTGGGTCACGGAAAATCGGCGGGCGGCGGCTATGACAGCGGCGCGGTCGGCGGAGGCTTCCACGAGTTTCGCATAGCGCGAAAGATTGGCTTTTATATCGTCGAGGCGCTCAAAAAATACGGCTGCGATACGGTACTCATAAACTACGATGCCGATATGTATCTGACGGACAGGATAGCCTATGTCAACCGCGAGAACTTCGATCTGGCTGCCGAGATTCATCTGAACGCGGGCGGCGGAACGGGGAGCGAGGTCTATTATAAACACGCCGACGAGGACGGCAAAAAGCTCGCCGCGGAGATAAGCGCGGGCATTGCGAAGACATTTTCACTGCGCGACAGGGGAGCTAAAACAAAGCACTGCGCGACAGGGGAGCTAAAACAAAGCTCAATTCCGCGGGCGGAGATTATTTCGGCTTCGTCCGCTCGGTGGGGTGCCGCAGTCTGCTCATCGAGACCGTGTTCATAGACAGCTCTTCGGACAGAAAGAATGTCGAAACGGAAGCGGGACAGAAAAAGTGCGGCGAGTCGATTGCCGCGTCGATAGCCGAATTTTACGGGCTTTGCGTAAAAAACAAACCGCAAAAAGTCGCGCAGTCCGCCGATATCAGAGCGGGCGACCGCGTGAAAATTATAGGCAAAAACTATGCCACGGGTCAGCGCGTTCCGTCGTGGGTGAAGCTCAGAACGCATACCGTCGCAAAAGTCGAGCCGAGCCGCGCGCTGCTCAAAGAGATAAACTCGTGGGTCAGGCTCTCTGACTTGAAACTCGCGGCGAGACCGTCAGTTTCGGTCGGGAGCGTTGTTTTTATAAAGCCCGGTGCGGTCTACGGCGGCTGCACCTCGGCGCGCGGAAAGCGCGTGCCCGATTCTCAGCTCTCGCCGAAAAAACATACCGTCACGAAAGTTCAGCAGAACCGCGGCACGCTCGAAGCCCTGCTCGGCGATATTTCGAGCTGGGTCGCGGTCGGCAGTCTCGAGGAGGTGTGAGATGAACGCAGAAATAACTGTGGCACTGCTCTCGGCGGCCGGCACGCTCATCGGATCGCTCGGCGGCATCCTCGCGTCGAACAGGCTGACGAATTATCGCATCGCGCAGCTCGAAAAGCGGGTCGACAAGCACAATAATCTCGTCGAGCGCATGGCGGCGGCAGAGGATTCGATAAAATCCGCGCACAGGCGCATAGATGATATCACGCGCAGAAAATAAGGGGGATTTTTCATGAAGAAGCTTTTTGAGAATATAACAAAAATATCTGTCGGCACATGGGTCAGGGGTATTTTGTCTCTTGTGTCAATAGTCAATATGGCTCTGACCGCGTTCGGAAAAACACCGGTCAGCGTCGAATACAGCGAACTCTATACAATAATAAGCCTGATATTTACATTCATTGTCGGCGCTGCGAGCTATTGGAAGAACAACAGCTTCACTTCGGCCGCTATAGAAGCGGACAAATTCATGCACGAACAGCGCATAGCGGAGGGCGAAGATGATAACGGCACTTCTCTATAATATAATGAATATCTTCGGGCTTTATCTCGCGGCGGTTTTAGCTGCGATATACCGCATCTTAGAACTTCGCTGAAATAACACGAGCCGCCGCGGGGAAAACATCTCCGCGGCGGCTTTTTTGCTTCTTTTCTCTTCAAAAATGCTTGCAGATGCAACACTCTTGCGGTATACTGTTACATATTATATAAGTCAAATGTCCGCGCAGCGGAAAAATATATTTTGGAGAGAAGAATATGCTGGATTTAAAACAGACCGACAGAATGCTCAGAAAGCTTGAGCGCTTTGTCGATATCATCGAGCCGATGATTTTTGAAAAAGTCGGCGAGCCGGGCCCCGTGAGCGCGTTCGCAACCCTCGAGCGTTTCCACTGCATCCCGGAGGACAGCCTTTTTGACCCCATCGAAAAGGGCTACAAATGGGGCGAGGAGTTCGGATATTGCTGGTTCAAGACCGATTTTGTCGTCCCCGACGGACTCGGCGGAAAAGATATTTTTATCCGCCCGCACATCTCAGGCTATGAGGGAACCCTCTGGGTCGACGGAGTGCCCTACGGCAACTTCAGCACGAAGATAGTTTTCACCGGCCACGGCAACCACTACTGCGACCTGCTCAAAAAGGACGCAAAGGCGGGCGAGAAGATAGCCATCGACCTCGAATATTACGCGGGTCATTCCTATAAGGGCTGCCACCCGACCGAAAACAACCCTCTGCTCACCTATGATTTTTCATACGAGGGCATCGATATCTGCGTCAAGAACTATGCTATCCAGGAGTTCTATTTCGATCTGCGCACCCTTGTTCAGCTCGTCAAGAACCTGCCGGAGAGCTCTTTCAGACGCGCTTCCGTTATAAACGAGCTTGAAAAAGTGTTCAAAGAGATATATCAGTCACCCGACGATGTTGACCGTGACGAGTTCATGGCGGCTCTCGAGAGAGCGAAGCCCTACCTTAAAAAAGCACTCTCCGTCAAAAACGGCGACGATGCACCGAAGGCTGCGCTCATCGGACATTCGCATATGGACACCGCGTGGCTCTGGCATGTCGGCGAGACAGTCAAGAAGTGCGCGCGCACCTATGCAAACCAGCTCGCGCTCATGGATGAGTATCCGGAATATAAATTTATCCAGAGCTCCTCGTGCCACAGCGACTTCCTGCGCCGCAAATATCCCGACCTCTTCGTGCGCATTCAACAGAAGGTCAAAGAGGGCAGATACGAGCCCAACGGCGGCGTGTGGGTCGAGTGCGACTGCAACATAACCTCCGGCGAGTCGATGGTCAGACAGTTCCTCTGGGGTCAGAGATTCACGAGAAAATATTTCGACTTCACATCGAACTGCTTCTGGCTGCCCGATACTTTCGGCTACAGCGCGGCTATCCCGCAGATAATGAAAGGCTGCTGCGTCGATTATTTCCTGACAACTAAAATTGACTGGAACGACACCAACACATTCCCGCTTGATACTTTCTATTGGGAGGGTATCGACGGCACAAAGGTGTTCACCCATTTCAACCGCACCCACATCTGGCCCGATGCCGAGGATCTCATGACCTATGTCGCGGGCACTCCCTCGAACAGTCATTCATGCATCAAGGATAAGCGTGTCACCGACACCCGCGTTATCTCCTACGGCTACGGAGACGGCGGCGGCGGACCGCAGTTCGAGATGATCGAGGCGGCAAAACGCTGCGCCGACTTAAACGGCTGCCCGAAGTCCGAGCACAAGCTCGTCGGCGAGGCAATGAAAGAGATTGAGAGAGATGCGGTCGAGCCTGATACATACGCAGGCGAGCTCTATCTTGAGCTGCACCGCGGCACGCTCACAAACCAGCATGTCATAAAGCGCAACAACCGCAAGGCTGAGTTCGCACTCAGAGACCTTGAAATATTTACCGTAAACGACGCAGTGAAGAACAATAAGACGGCGGACAGTGCGGATATCGCTCCGCTCTATGAGAAGCTGCTTGTCAACCAGTTCCACGATATCCTCCCCGGCACCTGCATCCCGCGCGCCCATGAGGAGTCCCGCGCCATGACCACCGCGCTCATAACCCGCGCCCGCGATCTTGTCAAGGAACTCGCTCAGAGCGACAAGGAGGACTTTGTGACCGTCACGAACACCCTTTCTTTTGATCGCTCCGATGTCATTGTTCTCGACTACAGCGGCAAGATAGTTGACGGCGGCTACAGACAGCAGGTCTACACCGATGTCAGAGGCAACAAAAAGCTCATGGTCGGCGGCGTGACCGTCCCGGCGTTTTCGAGCGTTACTCTCAAGCTCGTCGACGGTAAGCCCGAAGAAAACAGCGTGTTCAGCCTCGATGATAACAGCCTTGAGACTCCGTTCGCGTCCGTCAAGTTTGCGGATAACGGCACGATTTCTTCTTTTGTCGATAAGCGCGCCGACCGCGAGATCTGCGGCGATGGATATAATCTCAACACTTTCATCATGGCGGAGGATTTCCCGTCCGAGTGGGATAACTGGGATGTTGACGCCGATATCGAGATGAAGTTTGAGGATGTCTCGAAGCTTGTCAGCCGCGAGGTCGTTTCAAACGGCTCCGTCGCGCTCGTTATCCGCAGCAAGTATGCGATAAGCGGCAAATCGACCGTTACGCAGGATATGATATTCTTTGCGGACAGCGCCGAGGTGCGCTTCGACACCGTCATGGATTGGCAGGATAACCACCGCTTCTTTAAGACCGCGTTCGATACTTCTGTCAGGCAGGAGTTCGCCCGCTTCGATGTCCAGTTCGGCAATGTCAAGCGCCCGACCACCCGCAACAACAGCATTGAAAAGGCAAAGTTCGAGGTGCTCAACCATAAATATACCGACCTCTCCGAGACCCGCTTCGGTGTCGCTGTTCTTAACGACAGCAAGTACGGCATCAGCGTCAACGGCGGCAAGCTGCGCCTGTCTCTGCACAAGGGCGGTCTGCACCCCGATTTCAAGGGCGACAGAGGCGTTCACCACTGCGTCTATTCGTTCCTGCCGCATGACAGTGGCTTTGATGCCGAGAATGTTATCCGCCCGGCATATGAGCTCAATGTTCCCGCCGCGGTGACTGCCGGCGAATATTCGGCTCAGAAGCTCATGAGCATCGACGCCGACAATATATTTGTCGAGGCTGTCAAGCCCTGCGAGGATGCTCAGCGTGCATTCATAGTTCGTATGTATGAGGCAGAGGGCACCTTCACCAACGCAAAGGTCAGCTTCTTCGACGGCGCAAAGAGCGTGAAAATAACCAATATGCTCGAAGAAGAGCAGGGCGAAGTCGAGAACATTGCGCCCGCGAAGCTTCAGTTCAGACCCTTCGAGATAAAGACCCTCAAGGTCACTTACTGAGGAGGAATATCATGACGGTTGAAAAGCTGGAACTCAAAAGCAATCCCGGGGCGACGCTCACCGCGTATCTGCTCGATACATCAAAAGAAATGCCGAATATGACCGACCGTCCGGCGGTTTTGGTCATACCCGGCGGCGGATACTATATGTGCTCCGACCGCGAGGCTGAGCCGATAGCCATGGCGTTCGCCGTGCACGGATATAACACTTTCGTCCTGCGCTATACCGTGGGCGAGGGCAAGGATTTCAAAATGCCCCTTGCCGATGCCGAAGAGGCGCTGACGCTTATACGCGAAAGGGCGGAGGAGTGGCATGTTATAAAAGACAAGATCGCCGCCATAGGCTTTTCCGCCGGCGCGCATCTTGCGGCGGCCCTCTCGACTCTCAGCAGCACAAGACCCAACGCGTGCATGCTCGGCTATCCGTGCATCCTCTCCGAGATAAGCCGTATTCTGGCGTTCCCAGTGCCGTCGCTCGAAGAACATGTGGATAGAAATACTCCACCCACATTCATCTTCGGCAGCGCGTCGGACAAAACCGTACCGATAATAAACTCCATAAAATATGCCGAGGCGCTCACGAAAAACGAAGTGCCGTTCGAGATGCATATTTTCGCCAAGGGCTGGCACGGCTTCTCGCTGTGCACCCCGAGCGTCTGCGATAACCCTAAGTCGGTCATAGAAAATGCCCGCGCTTCCCAGTGGGTGAAGCTCTGCACCGATTGGCTCTCGGATACCTTCGCCCTCGGCGAGATGTAATAAAAATAAAATGAGTCTCCGTATTTCGGAGGCTCATTTTTTATCTTAGCTCGCGGCTATCTCTTCGATTGAATTTCCGTGGATGACGCGCTCCGTCGTCTCTTCTTCGGGCTCTGTCGTCGCTTCGTATGGGGCTTCGCTCTTGAGATACGGGACATACAATGTCCTTATGGCCGGCCTCACCCAGCAAAATCGTTGCCCTTGCTCTGAATCTATCTGAGTTTTCGGTGTGCGTTCGGATATCCATAATATCGGTCTTTTGCGATGAATGTACGAGGCTCCGAGCTTTATGTCATATATCGGATATGGCGTGTCGGCGATGGTGAGGTCGGCGGTGTAGAAAATCCTCATTCCCGGCTTGCATTGGAATTCGACCTCGGAAATTGCCGTGTTCCCGAGCGCGTCGGTTTTTCTCTTGATATTCAGCGGCTTGTTTTTCAGCTCCTGACCGTCTTCTTGAGTCAGAATGAAAAACGAGTCGTTGTTTCTGTATACCTGATATGTCATCAGACTTTTGTTTGCGTCGCTTTTCTCGAATTCAAGGCAGTCGGCGTAATTTTTTATATTGTCCTTCTTGGCGGATTCTATGTCTTTCAGCTCAAAAGAACAGAGCAGCTGTTTCTTGCCGTCGTTATCCGTGACGCAGTATGTTAAATTTTCAAAATAATATGACGGATTGCCGGTAGTGCCCATCGTGTAGACGCCGGATTGAAGCTTGCCGTCGCTGTTCCTGCGGCTCTGATATTCCTTTGTGTATTTGATGTCCTGAAGAGACATGTCTGTCAGCTTGTCGATACTCGCCGTGTTGCGGAATCGCATAATCTCGCTGTTTGGCAGAAGCTTCAGAACCTCTCTGTCAACTCCGTAGTCCGCAAGGGTGTTTTCTATTCTCGCGCGCTCGTCTGCGTCCATTGCGATGTCCGCCGTGCTGTACGGCTCGATTTCGGCTTTTCTCGTCAGTCGGTATGCGTCGAAACCCGCGCATGCCGCGAGCACCAGCGCGAACGCGCAGAGCGTTACGGCGGCTTTCTTCAGTCCGGAGCTCTCCGCCTCATATTCGTGACCGCTCTCGTAGAGGAACTTATTTGCCCGCCGCAGAACAGCTATCGTGATTATCATGTTGAGTATAACCAGCGATATCGCGATAAGGAAGAAAATCGGCGCGTTTTCCGAGTTTAGGGATGCCGTTTTTGTGATGTACATATATATGTATGTCCCGCCGCTGAGCGCACTGAGAAGCACGTTCGACACAGCGCACAGCGGGAGATGCAGAGCCTCTGCGTCCTCGCGGCCTCTTGTGAGATCAATCAGCCCGCTGACAAAAAGAATCCAGAACGCCGCACCGCATATCGCGCCGAGTAGCGAAAGAATGAAGATTGGGAGTGGGTGATCCTCCGCTATCGGAGTCAGCACCGTTGACGCGCCCGAAAGAACATATTGTCCCATTATCGCGGCGAATGATAATCCGAGCTTCCTGTGTGCCTTGCGCAGGCAGAATATGCCCGCTATCATCAGCGATTGACCGAACAGCTTTATGAGTATGTCCATGCCGCTGAGCAGACTTATTTGGAACGATGCAAAGAAGAATCCGGCGATAACGAGAGCAAGCGCGCTCTTGAATCTGAGCTCCGGAAAGCTCGCGTGAACCTGACCGAGCTTTGTCTTGACATCGTTCCTGTCGCCCATGGAGTTCTCCGCCTCAATCGCCGCGTGCTCTTCGTCCATGCCCTGCGCGAGGTTGCATTCGTAGGTGCACATCAGATGGTCATAAAGCTCATTCCTGGTGTTTTCGCGCTCACGGTCTGAGATTATATCGCCACAGACATAGTCGAGAAATTTGTCAAACCTTCCCATTATATTGCACCTCCGTTGTTTGTTGTTACCCTGTCTGTCCGCTTTCGGGCAGTTTTCATTGTATTATATCCTCCGTGAAATCAGAAGCTTCGTCTTCGCTGTCGACGAACGGCTCTTTGAATATCGACTCATATGACACATCGCACGGATGTATATCGTTGCGGCGGCAATATGCCGGTGTGGATATTCCCGTCTGATGTATGAGCGCGCGGCTCGCAGGCGACTGTATCGGCAGTTTGCGGTGGACATACTGTACCGTGTAATTCGCCGTGAGTATTTTGCTCGAATCGTCGCTCGGCTCGCCGAGATAGGCGGCGTAAATTATCTTCATGCCATCTTTGAGTTGGAATTCAACGCGGTTTATTCTGTTTATCGACGCGTCGCTGTCCGGTTGTATGTTGAGCGGCTTGTTTTCTACAAGACCGCCGTTCTCTTTGGTCAGTATCATGAAAAGATCACCGTTGTATTCTCCGCCCATGTTGAGCGGCATAAGATAATTCGAGGCGGTTGCGTCGGTGTAGTTGAAAATCATGCCGTCAACATATTTTCGGTCGTTTCTCGTCTGCTCGGAATCCTGCAATTCGAGAAAATACAGTGTGCGAATATAGTTGTGCGGCTCTCCGGAATCGATGATTATGCAGTATTCGTGCCGCTCGAAATTATATTTAATATCTCTGCTTTTGAAGCTGAACTCCGGGCGGGCGTTCCAGTTTGCGATAAGATCTTTCATCGTGTCGTCGAGCTTGTCTGCGCTGACCGCATTGCTGTATTTTTGCAGTTCGCTGTCCGGGAGCAGGGCAATGTTGTCGTCCGATATCCCGTAGCTCGAAAGTATTGCACAGATTCTGTCACGCTCGCTGTCGCTCATAGATATGTCGTGTGTGTTATACGGCTGCGTTTCCGCCTTGCGCTCGGCGAGAGCAAAATCGACAGCACCGCTGAGAATGAATACGAGCGCAAACGAGCATATCACAAGCGCCGCTTTCTTGCCGCTTGATGATTCAACGGTGTATTCGTGCCCGCTTTCAAAAAGCAGTTTGTTCGCACGGATGAGCATGATAAGCGTGACAACGATCGCGGCGACTGCGACTATAATAAATATCAGCGCGGGGAAGCCTTCTATTTTGATATTTTTGTCCGCGCTGTAAGTGCCGCTTGAGAATGCGAGCAGTACGAGTATAGTGTTGGCAATATTTAACGCCGCGTTGAGATATATGCATGCCGAATACGGCGGATGCTTTGCCGCTTCGCGCCCGTTTGTGAGATTTTTCAGCCCCAGTGCAAACAGTGTCCAGAACACGGCGGCGCATATATATGAGCCCACGAGCAGAACGGTTGGGAGCCAACTGTATTTCTCGCTGAGCGGGTATAAAATGATATTTGCGGCAAAAAGTGCAAACTGCGCCGAGAACACGACAAAAGATTGACCGAGCCTCTTGCTCGCTTTGCGCAGGCAGAATGTCCCGGCGAAGACCAGCGCCATGCCGAAAAGCTGAATGACTTCTTTCAAAAGCGGGTAGGATACTTCGAGCATAAAGCTCATGAAAACGAAGCCGACCGTAACGAGCGTCAGGGCTTTTTTGAAGTCGAGCTCCGGGAAGCTCGCGTGAACCTGTTCGAGCTGCGCACGAACAGCATTTCTGTCGCCCATGGAGTTCTCCGCCTCGATCGTCGCTTTTTCTTCGTCCATGCCCTGCGCGAGGTTGCATTCGTAGATGCACATCAGATGGTCATAAAGCTCGTTCCTGGCATTTTCGCGCTCGCGCTTCGATATTATATTGCCGCAGACATAGTCGAGAAATCCGTCAAACCTCTGCTGCAAGCTTCGCACCTCCCAGTACCTTTGAAACGGCGCCTGAGAAGCTCTGCCACTCGCGTTTTTTGTCCGCGAGCTCGGCGAGCCCCGATTCGGTTATCTTATAGTATTTGCGTTTTCTGCCCTCCGCTTCGCACCAATAAGATTCGAGCGAACCCTCTTTTTCGAGCGAGTGCAGAATGGGGTAGAGCGTGCCCTCGTTGAGGCTGAACACGTTTTCGCTCATCACTTCGAGCGTCTTGATTATCTGGTAGCCGTACATATCGGTCTTTGATATGACGCTGAGCACCAACAGCCCCGTGCTGCCCTTTGCGAGTTCCTTGCTTATTTTCATACTATCACCTCGTATATAATTTTACTCAATGCATTGAGTATCTATGCATATATACTATCATGTATTTTCGCCTTTGTCAACAGAAAAAAGAAATTTTTGCATTCTTCGCCCGCATTGAATATGCAATACAGTTGTGGTATAATCTACCTGTTATTCAGCTCGGAGGTGCATTTTATGGATAAAAAGATAGCGGTCCTGACCGGGGGAACGTCAGGCATAGGCATGCAGACCGCGCTCGCGCTCAAAAGTGCGGGCTATACCGTTTATGAACTCAGCCGCCGTGCGCAGGGTGTCGAGGGACTCAACCACCTCGTCGCCGATGTGACGGACGAAGCGGCAGTGAAAAAAGCGGTCGATGAGATAGTCGCTCGCGAGGGCAAGATAGATGTGCTCGTCAACAACGCGGGCTTCGGCATCTCGGGCGCAGTTGAGTTCACAAAGACCGAGGACGCCAAGCGCCTTTTTGACACGAACTTTTTCGGTATGGTGAATATGAACCGCGCCGTCGTTCCGGTTATGCGCGAAGCGGGGCAGGGGAGAATAGTCAATATCAGCTCCGTCGCCGGGCAGATTCCGATTCCGTTCCAGACCTATTATTCCGCAGCGAAAGCGGCGACAAATTCATATACCATGGCTCTTGCAAACGAGCTTCGCCCCTACGGTGTCACCGTCTGCGCGGTTCAGCCGGGCGATATAAAAACGTGCTTTACAAAGGCGCGCGAAAAGACGGTCGACGGCGACGATGTCTACGGCGGACGCATCGGGCGCTCGGTTTCCCGCATGGAGCATGACGAGCAGACCGGAATGGATCCCGCGGTCGCCGGAAAATTTATCGCCAATGTCGCCATGAAGAAAAAGGTGAGCCCGATATACACCATCGGCGCGAGCTATTCGTTCCTGACCTTCCTCACTCGCCTCATGTCGTGGAAGACCATGAACAAGATAATCGGCGCGATATATGCAAAATAAGCGCAAAATCTGAATAGAGTCTCCGTTGCCGGGCGCGGCGGAGACTTTTTTAAGAAAAACTGAAAAAAATTGCAAATAAGGCTTGACAGAATGACGAATTTATAGTATATTAGTCTGCGTCGTCGGACGAAAAACCGATCGATCAGGGAGCATAGCTCAGCTGGGAGAGCACTTGCCTTACAAGCAAGGGGTCACAGGTTCGAGCCCTGTTGTTCCCACCAAAATGGCCCGGTAGCTCAGTTGGTTAGAGCGCTAGCCTGTCACGCTAGAGGTCGACGGTTCGAGACCGTTCCGGGTCGCCATTATTTCGCCGAAATCCGGCTATGCCGGTTTTCATATATTTGCCTCTGTAGCTCAGTTGGTAGAGCAGCGGACTGAAAATCCGCGTGTCGCTGGTTCGATTCCGGCCGGAGGCACCAACTGTGCGGATGTAGCTCATCCGGTAGAGCGCCACCTTGCCAAGGTGGAGGTAGCGAGTTCGAGCCTCGTCATCCGCTCCATTCTCTTAATGCCAATTAAATTTAATTGGCATTTTTTTGACAGAGAGAGCGTACAATTCAATATGGCGCCATAGCCAAGTGGTAAGGCAGAGGTCTGCAAAACCTCGATGCCCCAGTTCAAATCTGGGTGGCGCCTCCAGAAAAAAAGAGCATTGCGAAAGCAATGCTCTTTTTTTCAACGAAATTTGCCCTTGCGGGCAAGTGAAATAGCTGCGCTGTGAAATATCTGCTTCGCAGATGTGAAATGTTTGCTGCGCAAACGAGGGCAAATTTTATTTCACATTGCGACGCAGGAGCAATATTTCACAATTTGCGCTCGCGCAAATTATTTCACATCGAGCGCAGCGAGATATTTCACTTAAAAGAGCGCAATGCGATATTTCACTTGATAATTTAGAATTTTTGTAGTATTCTGAACTGAGAGGTGATATCCGTATGGCAGAATCAAAGCTTCGGAATCTGGCTATGGACTTTTCGGTGAATATCATAAAAGCGTGTGGTACGGTAAAAGATCATCGTTCGTTAGTGAATCAGCTTGAGCGTTCCGCAACATCGATTGGTGCGAATATCCACGAAGCGAATTATGCGCAGAGCAGGTCTGATTTTGTTGCCAAACTTCAGATTTCGCTCAAAGAGTGCTACGAGACCGAATATTGGCTCGAATTGTTTGTGAAATCCGGTGTTATCGAACCTGAGTCGGCGAAGGCACTGTATGCTCAATGCGGAACCATAAGAAAGCTCCTCATCTCCTCTATCAACACCGCAAAGCAAAATGCGCAGTAAAACGAAAGGGTGATTCTATGACAACGGAATGGGAAAAATTATATGCCGCCGCGCTTGCTGTCGCAGTGCCGAAAGTGATATCGGAACAAATGTGTTCCAGCGGGGTGGGTGCTGCCGTGCTGACCGATAAAGGGAATGTGTATACGGGCGTGTGTATCGACACCGATTGCTCGCTGGGTATGTGCGCGGAGCGAAACGCGCTGTCGACGATGATATCTTACGGGGAGTATGCCGCAAGAAAAGTCGTTGCAGTAACAAAAATGGGAGAGATTTTGCCCCCGTGCGGAGCTTGCCGTGAGTTTATGATGCAGCTCGGCAGCCCGGAGAATATAGAAATTCTTGTTGATTCCGATACCGCCGTGACTCTAAAAGACCTCGTGCCTTATCCGTATTAAAATAATCATAAAAGCCTCCGCAAGCATTGTTGCTCGCGGAGGCTTTCGTTATTTACTTATCCTCTTTTCCCTTGCTCTCTTCAAGCAGCCTGTCGATGTCTGCGGGCGTGAACACATATTTCTTGTCGCAGAACTGGCAGCAGACCTCGGTCTTTTCGTCCTCCTTGAGCTTTTCGAGTTCATCTCTGCCCATACTTATCAGCGCGCGGGAGACGCGCTCGCGCGAGCAGTCGCATCTGTACTCCGGCTCCGAGGTGTCGAGCACGTCGAGCTTGAAAGCGGGGAGCACGGTGCGGCAGATGGTCTCGGGGGAGAGCCCCTTGTCGAGCATTGTCGTCACAGGCTCAATGTCGCTGATGCACTTCTCGACCTTGTCTATAATTGTGTCGTCGGCGGTCGGGAGCAGCTGGATTATGAATCCTCCCGCTTTTCTTATCGTGAGATCGGGGTTGACGAGCACGCCCAGCGCGCAGACGGTCGGTATCTGCTCGCTCGTTGCGAAATAATTCGTGATGTCCTCAGCGATTTCGCCGCTGACTATCTGCACCTGACCGACATAAGGCTCCTTGAGTCCGAGGTCTTTTATAACGGTCAAAAAGCCGTCCTTGCCGACTGCGCCGGAAACATCCAACTTGCCCTTGTCGTTGAGCGGCAGCTCAACAACGGAGTTCACAGCGTATCCTCTGACGTTGCCGTGGCTGTCCGACGCCGCGAGCACGGTGCCCGCAGGGCCGTTTCCGTTTATCCTGAGCGTGACGGAATCGTCCGCTCCTTTGAGCGCGCTGCCCATGAGGCTCGCCGCCGTCAGCAGCCTGCCGAGAGCCGCCGAAACAACGGCGGATGTGCCGTGAATTTCCTGCGCCCTGTTTACTATATCCGTTGTGTCGGCAGCCATAACGGTCAGCGTGCCGTCCTCGGAAATGCAGCGTATAAGCTTGCCCATATTTTTGTCCTCCTGTTATTTTCTGCGCCTCGCGGCAATCACCGCGCGCTCGGAATCTTCTCTGACGGGTTCATTTGTCATGCCGTCATATATGTTTTCAATGTCAAATCCCGCGTCGTCGAGCCACTTTGAGAGCTCGTCAAGACTATATGCGCGCTCGCTGAAATCTTCGCTCGTGCGCTCATATGTCCCGTCCTCGTTTTCCTCGAAAAAGTCGAGCATGATGTCCACCGTGTCCGTCTCATCGTCAAGGCTGTTCTGCCAGACGCAGAAAACATCCGGGTATTCGTAGACAAACGAGTTGTCCGCGAGAATCTCGCGGTGCTTGTATATCGTGTTCACATCGAATATGAACATCCCGCCCGGGCGGATGAATGTGCCGAGTCGGCGGAATGTCTCTCTGACATCATCGGGCTCGGTCAGATGATTTATGCTGTCGAGCGTGCAGAGTGCGGCGTCGATTTTTCCGAAAAGGTCGAGATTTTGCATCTGCTGGCAGAGAAACAGAATGTTCTGTCCCTCCTCAAAAGCCCTGTTCTGCGCCTGAGCGAGCATATCGGGGCTCGAGTCAACGCCTATCATTTCATATCCGCGCGAGGCTATGAGCGAGGTTAAATTACCCGTGCCGCAGGCGAGGTCGAGAACCGTTCCGCTTTTTATCCCATATGAAAGCAGAAGAGCAGAAAAATGCTCTGCTCTTCTCTCGTAATCAACATTTTGCGTCAGCTCGTCATAAAAACGGGCAAAGAATGAATATTCGCTCATTATCAGTCTTTCTTCTCTGCCTCTGCGGCGTCGATGCGCTCGAATATCTTCTCGTATCCGTCGCAGCCGTAGTTGAGCGAGCGGTTGACGCGGCTTATCGTGGCGGTGCTTGCGCCGGTCTTGCTGACTATCTCGCTGTAAACCTGCTTGTCGCTGAGCATTTTCGCAACAACTATGCGCTGCGAAAGAGCCTTGAGCTCGGTCACGGTGCAGAGATCCTCAAAAAAATCATAGCACTCGTCGATATTCTCGAGGGCGAGAACCGCTTTGAACAGAAAATCAACGTTGCTGTCTTTCAGCTTGCCGTTCATCAAAGTTACTCCTTTTCGCGGTCATATTGGGTTTGACTCCGCGTACATGTATATATTTTAGCACACTAAAATTTGAAAGTAAAGAGCAAAAATCAAAGCGTCTGAGTTTCGACGGAATTTATAACGACATCCTCGAGCGGCTTGTCCGAGGAATCGCGGTCAACCGAGGCTATCGCGTCGACAACGTCCATGCCCTCGAACACCTGACCGAACACGGTGTGTCTGAAATCGAGCCACGGAGTTCCGCCGACTGCCTTGTAGTCTTCAATAGACTCGTCCGTGAACATATCGGGCAGGCGTTCCATCTGCGGGATAAAACGCTCGTCAACCGACGGAGCCTGAACGATAAAGAACTGGCTGCCGTTCGTGTTCGGACCTGCATTCGCCATGCACAGCGCACCTCTGAGGTTGTGGTAGTCGCGACTGAACTCGTCCTTGAACGGTCTGCCCCAGATGCTCTCACCGCCGATACCCTTGCCGAGCGGGTCGCCGCCCTGGATCATGAAATCCGGGATAACGCGGTGGAAGATAACCCCGTCATAGTAGCCGTTGTCCGCATGGGTCGTGAAATTTTCGACCGCCTTGGGCGCGGCGTCGGGGAAGAGGACGACTTTTATGTCGCCCTTGTTTGTCTTTATCGTTGCAACGGTGTCGCCCGCTGCAGGCTGTCTTAACTGCTTGCTCATTTTATTTCCTCCGTGGATTCGTTTTTCTGTGCGGGTTTATAGAGCTTGGCGAGTCCGCCCTCGCTCGTCTCGCGGTATATTTTTGAAAGATCCTTGCCCGTCTGATACATCGTCTCGACTATCAGATCGAACGATATCTTTCTTGTGTATGTCAAAAAGTTTGCAAGGCTCACTGCGTTTATCGCCCTCATCGCGGCGACTGCGTTGCGCTCGATGCAGGGCACCTGAACGAGTCCCATGACGGGGTCGCAGGTGAGCCCGAGATGGTGTTCCATTGCGACTTCTGCGGCGTATTCTATCTGATCCGTGTCCATGCCGTAGAGCTCTGCGAGTGCCGCCGACGCCATTGAACATGCCGAGCCTATCTCCGCCTGGCATCCGCACTCCGCGCCGCTTATCGAGGCGTTCGTCTTTATGACGTTGCCGATGATTCCGGCGGTCGCAATGGCTCTGCGTATTTCATTTTCAGAGAATCCGCGCCTGTCCGCCGTGTATCGCAGAACTGCGGGCAGAACTCCGCACGCACCGCAGGTCGGGGCAGTTACTATCTCGCCGCAGGAGGCGTTCTCTTCGCTGACTGCGTAGGCGTAGGCGCAAACGAGCCTGTTTTCGCGCGTCTCCGGGCTCTCGTCCATGTGGCGGCGGTTGTTGAGCATATAAGCCTTTCTCATTATGCCGAGTCCGCCGGGCAGCTCGCCCTCGGCGGCAAGTCCGCGCTTGATGCAGCTGTTCATGACGATCCACACGCGGTCGAGATAATGCCAGATTCCTTTGCCCTCGAATCTTTCAACCAAGTCGGGAATACGGATATTTTCTTTCTTGCAGTATTCTTTTATCTCCGCGAAATTCTTGAACGGGTAGACTTCGGGCGGCTCTGCATCTTTTCTGCCCTCTATCTCTATCGCACCGCCGCCGACGCTGCAGACTCTGCGCTTGCCGATGACGTTTCCGTCCTTGTCGAACGCCGCGAAGTCGAGCGTGTTGGGGTGGGGGATGTCGGTCGTCGTCATGTCGAATTTTATGTCGAGCACGCGGGGCGCGAAGGTATCGCGCAGAACTCTGTCCGTGCCGTGACCTTTTCCTGTCTTTGCGAGTGAGCCGTAGAGAACCGCTTCATATCTGTCCGCCGACGGGAACTCGTTTATAAACATTTTGGCTGCAGACTCGGGTCCCATGGTGTGCGAGCTTGACGGGCCGCGTCCGATTCTGTAAATTTCTTTGATAGATTTCATTTGCCTCTCCTGTAAGCCGTTGAAATATGTTGCCTCATACATTGTTAAGTATATCACATAATATTTCCAAACTCAACAAGTTGCGGCAAAAAGACCGTTGACAAAAAATAACCGGGTGTTATAATTGCCTCATCACGGTTTTGGAGAGAGTCATGGAACAGCGCAAGGACAAAGAAAAAATACTTTCGGCGGGCACGCTGCTTTTTGTTGCCTGCTGGTCGGCTTATTGTGCCTCGTATCTCGGCAGAATAAACTACACCGCCGCGCTGACCGCCATAGTCGCCGACGGGGTGTTTTCAAAGCCCCATGCCGGATTTATCGGCACGGTCTATTTCTTCTGCTACGGAGCGGGTCAGATATTCAGCGGAATACTCGGCGACCGCGTGTCTCCCTATAAAATGATAGGCACGGGGCTCGCCGGGACGGTGTGCGCCAATATTATAATGCCGCTGTGCTCGTCGAGCTATATCACCATGAGCATTATCTGGGGACTTAACGGAATAGTTCAGTCCATGCTCTGGACTCCTATACTTTATATAATATCGAATATCCTGCCGGAGGAGCAGCGCAGCCGCGCGTGTCTGCACATAGCGTCGTCCTTCCCGATAGGCAGCCTGCTCTCCTATGTGATATCTGCGGCGGCGATAAAATTCGCGTCGTGGCATTTTGCGTTCTATATCCCCGCCGGAATAATAACCTGCGTGCTGGTCTTTTGGTGCATATGCGCGAAAAAGACCTCGAAAATCCTCGGAAAAGGGGAGAAGCCGTCGCTTCCCGTCCATGAGAATACTGGCGAAAAAATCTCTCTCGGCAAGCTCTTTATGATTTCCGGCGCGTCGGTCATATGCGTCGGCGTGCTCGTCCAGGGTATGCTGAAGGACGGAGTCAGCTCGTGGGTGCCCACGCTTATTACCGAAAAATATGACGTCTCGGCCTCGTTTTCGCTGCTGCTGTCGGCGATTATGCCGATAATCAATCTCAGCGGCGCGTGGATAGGAACGAAGCTTTACGAGAAGGTGTTCAGGCACAATGAGGCCGCAACGTCGGCGTTCGGCTTCGCCATGACGCTGATACCGCTGACGGGCATAGTCTTTGTCGGCAAATATCCTATCGCCATTTGCGTGATACTCCTGGCGCTGTTTACTACAATAATAGCCGCCATGAACCATCTGCTTATGACGCTCATACCGGTGCACTTTGCGAAATTCGGGCGCGCATCGACGGTCGGCGGAATATTCAACTGCTGCACATATATAGGCAGCGCGATATCGACCTACGGCTTCGGCGCAGTGTCCGAAAAATTCGGCTGGACGGCGACGGTTGTTTTTTGGATTATTCTCGGCGTGATAGGCGTCGCGGCGTGTGCTCTGCCGATGCGCCGCTACGCAAGATTTGCCAACGGGAGCGATAAGGCGTAAGTCAACAGCTTTTCTTGATAAAAAATCACAATATCCTATAAAGCGTGTCAAAAAACAGCACGAAGCGCAAAAAAATTAAAATTAGGTATTGCAAAACCCGGAATCTTATGTTATTATAATGTGCGTTCGGTGAGAGCCGACAAATTGGCCCGGTAGCTCAGTTGGTTAGAGCGCTAGCCTGTCACGCTAGAGGTCGACGGTTCGAGACCGTTCCGGGTCGCCATTCGCTGCTATGGCTCAGGTGGCAGAGCACATCCTTGGTAAGGATGAGGTCACCAGTTCGAATCTGGTTAGCAGCTCCATAAAAAGCCTTGAAACTTGATTGTTTCAAGGTTTTTTACTTTTGCCCAAAATTGAATTCTACAATTTTTCGCCCTGAATCGGCTGCAATTTTTCGTCAACTTTATGTGCCGCGCCGCCGCATTTCTGCAATTTTTGAGCACCTTGCCCTTTTTTCAAAATCTATGGATTTAACTTCCGCTTTGTGCTAAAATGCCTTTTGTGTTGTGTTTGGAAATCCAAATGGTTAATGATAAGCGCGGCACCTGTGTGCAATTCTCTGTTGGGGGAACGAAAATGAAAAGGATAGGATATAAACATACGGTTGCGGCGAGCTTTACGGCGTTCGTCGTTCAGGCAGTCGTCAACAATTTCGCGCCGCTGCTGTTTTTGACCTTTCAGGCGCAGTACGGCATAGAGCTCTCGAAAATAACCGTTTTGATCACCGCGAACTTCTTTATTCAGATATTTGTTGATTTAACCGCGGTGCTGTTCGTTGACCGCATCGGCTACCGCGCTTCAACGGTGCTCGCCCATGCGATGTGCGCGACGGGTCTTATTTTCATGACGATTCTGCCGGAGATACTGCCCTCGGCCTTTGCGGGACTTCTCGTCTCCGTGTTCTGCTACGCGGTCGGAGCGGGTCTTTTGGATATCACGATAAATCCGATAGTCAACTCCTGCCCGTCAACAAATTCCAATCAGCTGCTCTGCCTGCTCCATTCGTTCTATTGCTGGGGCAGCGTCGCGGCGGTCGGCATATCCACTCTGTTCTTCGCCCTGTTCTCGACGGATAATTGGAAGATAATGTCGCTGATATGGGCAATTCTCCCGATAGTCAACGCCGTTATGTTCACCCGCGTGCCTATAGCGCCCGTCGTCGGCGAGGACGAGGAGAAGCTCTCGATAAAGGATATGCTCAAAACAAAGGCTTTTTGGATATTCATGGTGCTCATACTCTGCGCAGGCTCGAGCGAGCAGGCGGTCAGCCAGTGGGCTTCGACTTTCGCTGAAAAGGCGCTCGGACTCACAAAGACCGTCGGCGATCTGGCGGGTCCCATGCTCTTCTCGATTCTTATGGGCGTGTCGCGCTTTATGTACGGCAAGTTCGGCAACAGAATAAATCTCGATTCAATGATGCTCCTGAGCGGCTGCGTCTGCACGGCTTCTTATTTTCTCATTTCGCTGACCTCTTCGCCCATTCTCGGGCTTGTCGGCGTCGCCGTGTGCGGACTGTCTGCGGGTATCCTCTGGCCGGGCACGATAGGCAAGATGTCCTCTGCGCTCCACGGCGGCGGAACGGCGATGTATGCTATTCTCTGCCTCGGCGGCGATATCGGCTGCTCGGCGGGTCCGACCTTTGCCGGAATGATGGCGAGCTTCTTCGGCGATGACCTCAAAAAGGGCATACTCTGCGCCGTCATATTCCCGCTGACTCTGTCGGTGATAATGCTCGTGCGCGAGTTCATTATTCCGCGCCGCAGAAAGAAGGCGGCTTCATGAAGAAAAACTATAAATCGACCGTCAACGCCTGCTTCGCGGGCTATGTCGTCCAGGCGATAGTCAACAACTTTGTGCCCCTGCTGTTTTTGACTTTTAACAAGAGCTACGGCATTGAGCTTTCAAAGATAACCGCGCTGATAACCGTCAATTTTATTCTCCAGCTCATAATCGACCTGCTCTCCGCGTTCTTTATCGATAAGATAGGCTACCGCGCGGCGGCTGTTGCGGCTCATGTGTTCGCGGCGGCGGGACTTGTTTCTCTGACCGTCCTGCCGGATATCCTGCCGTCTCCGTTTGTCGGCCTGCTCATTTCCGTTGTGCTATACGCTGTCGGCGGCGGACTGCTCGAAGTCATAGTCAGCCCGATAGTCGAGGCGTGCCCGACGGATAATAAAGAGAAGATGATGAGCCTGCTCCACTCGTTCTATTGTTGGGGCAGCGTCGCTGTCGTCGGCATTTCAACGCTCTATTTCTCGATATTCACAACGGCTAACTGGAAGTATCTCGCCCTTATCTGGGCGGTCGTGCCGATAGTCAACGCCCTGAACTTTATCCGCGTCCCGATAGCCCCGCTTATCGAAGAAGGGGAGACGGGGCTCTCTTTTAAACAACTGCTCGGCAACAGGATGTTCTGGATATTCATGCTGCTGATACTTTGCTCCGGTGCGAGCGAGCAGGCGGTCAGCCAGTGGGCTTCGACCTTTGCGGAAAAGGGTCTCGGCGTCTCAAAGACCGTCGGCGACCTCGCAGGTCCCATGCTCTTCTCCGTGCTCATGGGTGTATCGCGTATGATATACGGCAAATTCGGCGACAAAATCGACCTCGACGGCATGATGATTTTCAGCGGCGCGCTGTGCATGGCGTCTTATCTGCTCATTGCGCTCAGCTCCTCCGCTGTGCTCGGGCTTGTCGGAGTCGCGCTGTGCGGCTTCTCGGTCGGCATCATGTGGCCGGGAACGTTCAGCAAGGCGTCCGCGGGGATAAAGGGCGGCGGAACGGCGATGTTTGCTCTTCTGGCGCTCGGCGGCGATCTCGGCTGCTCTTCCGGTCCCACTTTTGCCGGAATGATGGCGAGCGCATTCGGCGACGATCTCAAAAAAGGCATACTCTGCGCCATATTTTTCCCGGCGCTTTTAACCGTGCTGACAATTTTTACAAAACGCAGAAAGGCGAAAATTTGATATCAAAAAGCGGCAGAATACGGATGATAAACCCGTGTTCCGCCGCTTTAATTTGTTTTTGCGGTTTACATTTGCAGGAATAGCTGATAAGATATATATGTGAGATTTTGGCTTTCTTTGAGTCTCATAAACAGGAAAATGAAAATGTACAGGAAAACTGAAATAAGGGGACTGAAATATGAGCGTAGCTAATATTCTGTCGATGGCGGGCGGACTCGGTCTGTTCCTATTCGGCATCAGGACGATGGGCGACGGACTCGAAAACGCAGCCGGCGCCAAGCTCAAGAGAATGCTCGAAGTGCTTACCGGAAACCGCTTCCTCGCAGTGCTCGTCGGCTTTGTCGTCACGGCGATAATCCAGTCGTCAACCGCAACGACCGTCATGGTCGTCGGCTTCGTCAATGCTGGCATGATGTCGCTCGCGCAGGCGGTCGGCGTCATAATGGGCGCGAATATCGGTACTACCGTCACCTCGCTGCTCATCGCGCTGAACTTTTCGAGCGTCGCGGCGGCCGCAGTGCTCGTCGGCGTTATACTCATGCTCGCGTCGAAAAAGACCGTTGTCAAGAACCTCGGCGCAATATTCACAGGCTTCGGTCTGCTCTTCCTCGGCATCGATATGATGTCCGATTCCATGGCTCCGCTCAGAGATAGCGCAGGCTTCATGAACTTTATCGTCACCGTCTCGGAGTCGCCGCTGCGCCCGCTGTTCGGTATTATCCTCGGCATAGTCATGACCGCCGTGCTCCAGAGCTCCTCGGCATCTGTCGGCGTGCTCCAGACTCTCGCCATGCAGGGACTCGTGCCGCTCAAGTTTTCCGTTTTCGTCCTCTTCGGTCAGAATATCGGAACCTGCCTCACGGCACTCTTCTCGACCGTCGGTGCGAAGAAAAACTCGAAGCGCGCCGCAGTTATCCACCTGCTATTCAATCTCATCGGCACGGGCATATTCATTCTTATCGCCCTGCTCACTCCTTATGTCGAGTGGATAGAGAAACTGTCGCCCGACCCGATGGCGCAGATAGCCATATCGCATATCGTATTCAATATCGTCTCGACCGTTGTTATGTTCCCGTTTGCGAAAGTTCTCGTCAAGCTCTCCTGCCTGCTCGTTCCCGGCAAGGACGACAGCGAGAGCGAGATGCACTGCAAGTTCATCGATGACCGTCTGCTCAATACGCCCCCCTTCGCTGTCATGCAGGTCAGCAAGGAGGTCGCCCGCATGGCGAAGCTCGCGCGCGATAACTTTGAGACAAGCGCCCACGCGCTCATAAACCGCAGCGACAAAGATCTCGACAAGGTCATGGAGAACGAAGAGATCATAAACTACCTCAACCATCATATAACCTCGTATCTCGTCAAGCTCAACGCTCTTGATATAACCGACAGCGACTCGGATTATATCGCCCGCGTCTTCCACGCGATAAACGATATCGAGCGCGTCGGCGACCATGCGATAAACCTCGCCGAAGCGGCTCAGCACAATATCGGCGAGGGGCTCAAGTTCTCCGACCCCGCGAGGGAGGAGCTCAACCAGCTCTGCGGCAGTGTTGTTACATTGCTTGAGCGTTCGATGGCGGCGTTTGATAACCAGTCGCTCAGCGACAACGAGGCAAAGGAACTCTCCGACCTTGAGGAGCATATCGACGACCTGACCCTCGAATGCCAGGATTCGCATATTTTCCGCCTCAACCGCAAGGAGTGCAACACCGAAGCTGGTATGCTCTATCTCAACACCATAACCGACTTCGAGCGTGTCGGCGACCACGCCATAAACATCGCTTTTCTTGCAAGATCAAAATAATTTTCAAAATACCCTTGCATTTTGCAGGGGTATGATGTAGAATAAGAACAGAACATTTGTGCGAACAAAAATTTCAGCTCCCCGAAAGGACGGAACAGTATGGCAGATAAACAGAAAGCGCTTGAAACTGCGATATCGCAGATAGAGAAAAATTTCGGCAAAGGCTCGATAATGAGACTCGGCCAGAATACGGCAATGAATGTCGAGGCTATCTCGACCGGCTCTGTTACACTCGACGCCGCCACCGGCATCGGCGGACTTCCGCGCGGCAGAATAGTCGAGATATACGGCCCCGAGTCGTCTGGTAAAACCACTCTCGCGCTTCATGTTGTCGCCGAGGCTCAGAGAATGGGCGGCGAGGCTGCGTTCATTGATGCCGAGCACGCGCTCGATCCCGTGTATGCCGCGAATCTCGGCGTTGATGTCGACTCTCTTCTCGTCTCTCAGCCGGACAACGGCGAGCAGGCGCTCGAGATAACCGAAGCTCTGACCCGTTCGGGCGCTATCGATGTTATAGTCGTCGACTCCGTTGCGGCTCTTGTTCCGCGCTCGGAAATTGAGGGCGATATGGGCGACTCCCATGTCGGTCTCCACGCGCGCCTTATGTCGCAGGCTCTCAGAAAGCTCGCGGGCGCGATTTCAAAGTCGAATACTATTATAATTTTCATAAACCAGCTGCGTGAAAAGGTCGGCGTTGTCTACGGCAATCCCGAGGTGACGACGGGCGGTCGTGCGCTGAAGTTCTATGCTTCTATCCGTATCGATGTCCGCAAGATAGAGCAGCTCAAAGGCCCCGGCAATGAGTTCATCGGCTCGCGCACAAGGGCTAAGATAGTCAAGAATAAAGTCGCTCCGCCCTTCAAAGAGGCTGAGTTCGATATCATGTACGGCAAGGGCATATCCAAGGTCGGCGAAATACTCGACCTCGCCGTCAAATATGATATTATCCACAAGAGCGGCGCGTGGTTCTCTTATAACGAGAACCGCCTCGGCCAGGGCAGAGACAACGTCAAGAATTATATCAGCGAGCATCCCGACTTCATGGCGGAACTCGAAGCACAGGTCCGCGAGCGTCTTATGGCGGAGAACAACGCCGCAAGAGCCGCCGCAAAGCCTGCGGAGAAGCCTGCGCCTGCCGCCGCGCCTGCACCCGCTGCGATGCCCAAGAAGCCCACGAGCCGTTCCGGCGCAAAGGCGAAGCTTGACATCGTTGTTGATGACGACGATTGATGAAGATAACGGCACAGCAGGGCAGAGGACAAAAAATACATATACTTGTTGACGGGGAGTACCGTCTGACCGTTACCCGGGATTTCTGGGCGAGTCAGAATATACGCTCCGGCGATGAAATTGACGATGCGGAGTTTGCCGCCTTTTGCGAGGCGGCAGGCTCCTGCCGTGCATTTAACGCGGCTGTCGATATTCTCTCGCGGCGCGACCATTCGTCAAAGGAGCTTCAGCGAAAGGTTGCCCGTCGCTCCGGCGCGGAGTTTGCGCGCGAAGCGGTCGAACGCCTTGAAGAGATGGGCTATGTCAACGACGAGCGCTATGCCCATACCCTCGCGCAGGAGCTGTATGAGCGGCGCGGCATGGGTAAAAAACGCATTGAACAGGAGCTAAGACAGCGCGGAATATCGCGCGAGACGGCGAGCGAATGTGCCGAAGAGTTCGACGGCGACGACGTTGAGCGGATAAAAAATCTGCTTGAGACCAAATTCGCCGGCAAATTTTCCGATGAAAAGGGCAGGCGGCGCACCTTCAACGCCCTGACCCGCCTCGGCTACGGCTATTCCGATATCCGTTCGGCAATGCGCGCGATGGACGAGGAATATGAAGATACGGACGATCAATTTTCCTGTTAGAAGATAAGAAAAGGAAAAAATAGTGTATAATTTCTGTTATCAAGCGAAAGGAAGAACTGTTTGATGAAGAAAAGAAGAGTTTTATTCGTGTCGCTCGGCTGCCCGAAGAATCAGGTCGACGGTGAGCTGATGCTCGCAAAGCTTCAGAACGCCGGATTTGAAAATGCGGACAATTTCGAGCGCCTCGACGCAGTTATAGTCAACACCTGCGCGTTTATCGACTCCGCCAAGCAGGAGGCTATCGACACAATTCTGGAGATGGTCGGCCTCAAAAAAGACGGACTTGTTCGCGCGGTCATTGTCACCGGATGCCTCGCCGAGCGCTATCGCGACGAGATACTTCAGGAGATTCCCGAGGTTGATGCGGTCGTCGGCATCGGCGCAAACGGCGATATCGACAAGATAGTTGACGAGGTTCTCGACGGCAAGCAGACCAATGTTTTCCCCGACAAAAAAGAGCTCCCCATGTGCGGCGAGCGCGTGCTCACCACTCCCGACTACTGGGCGTATCTCAAGATAGCCGAGGGCTGCTCGAACTGCTGCACCTATTGCGCCATCCCGTCCATCCGCGGACCCTTCCGCAGCCGCGACGAGGAGAGCATAGTCGAAGAGGCGAAGACCCTTGCGAATGGGGGTGTCAAAGAGCTCGTGCTTATCGCGCAGGATGTCTCGTCCTACGGCATTGATATCTACGGCGAATACAGGCTCGCTCATCTGCTTGATTTGCTCTGTGAGATCGACGGCATCGAGTGGATACGCCTGCTCTATTGCTATCCCGATAAGATAACCGACGAGCTTATCGACACCATGGCTTCCCAGCCTAAGGTGCTCCATTATATAGACCTGCCGCTCCAGCACGCGGACGATAAAATCCTCAAGGCGATGAACCGCCACAGCACCGCAGAAGAGACCCGCGAGGTCATAAGAAAACTGCGCGAGCGTATGCCGGATATTGCTATCCGCACGACGTTTATTGTCGGTTTCCCCGGCGAGGGCGACGACGAGTTTGAGACTCTTGCCGAGTTCGTCAACGAGGAGGAGTTCGAGCGCCTCGGATGCTTTGAATATTCCCCGCAGGAGGGTACTCCCGCCGCGAAGATGGAGAATCAGGTCGACGACGATGTCAAATCCCGCCGCGCCGAGGTCATCATGCAGGATCAGTATGAGATAATGACCGAGAAGAACAACAATATGATCGGCAAGACCCTGCGCGTGCTCACCGAGAGCTACGATGATTATACCGACAGCTACTCGGGTCGCTCATATATGGACGCGCCCGATATCGACGGCAAGATAATCTTCACCTCGTCCGATTTCATAAAAGAAGGCGAATTCGTCGATGTCGAGATACTCGGCGTTAACGAATATGACCTGCTCGGAAGAACAGTAAAATAAAACCCGGAAAGGGGAATTGAAATGCAGAAGCTGAATCTGCCCAATAAACTGACGCTCATAAGAATGTTCCTCGCGCCCATTTATCTCGCGCTGATGCTTATTGAGTTCCCTTGTCATTACATAGTCGCGCTCGCTGTTTTCTCGGTCGCGTCGCTGACCGATATGCTCGACGGCAAGATCGCGCGAAAGAATAATCTTATCACCGTTTTCGGCAAGCTTCTCGATCCGCTCGCCGATAAAATGCTCACCACCGCCGCTCTGCTCGCATTTATGCGCGAGGGCTGGTGCAGCATCTGGATCGTCATGATAGTCCTCACCCGCGAGTTCGCCGTCGCAGGCGTCCGCCTTATCGCCACGGCGCAGGGCATTGTCATCCCCGCAAACTATTGGGGCAAGGCGAAAACCGTCAGCCAGATGGTGTTCACTATTGTTATTATGCTCCTCGCCGAGCTTGACGCGACGTTTGATATTTTCGCAAACGCCGGCTGGTTCACTCTCGCGAGAGTGTCGAATATCATGCTCTGGATAACCGCCGTTCTGACGGTCGTTTCGGGCATCACATATTTTGTGGACAGCAAAAAACTTATTGACTTTTCCAAGTGATTTCAATATAATGATTAGTAGATATGCGAGTCATATCGGCTGACAAAAAACAAAAAATAACATGCGTTTACCGGGAGAAGTAGCCGGATATTCGCGGCAAAAGAGAGGGAGCCCGAAGCTGAGAAAGCTCCTTGCCGTATGAAGGCAAAATGCACCCGTCAGCACGCAGGGGGAACAACAGTATCCCTGCGCGGAAGGCACCGTTATCGGCCGGGCGCGTATTTGCGCGCAGAGATATAAACAGGAGTGGAACCGCGCTCAGGCGCCTCCGTTGTCCGCAAGGATAACGGAGGCTTTTTGTATGTTATTTGTATATTGAGCGGCTGTAGGGGCGGATATAATCCGCCCGCGAAAATGCACAGACTTATTAACAGCGCATACGCACTCCAAACAACTAACGCCGCATCGCGGCAGCAATTTTATCCGAGCTCAAGGAGTTGATATTTATGTTTGACAGGCTCAGGGAGGATATAAGCACCTTCAAGCGGCGCGACCCCGCCGCGAGAAGCGCGCTCGAAATCTTCTTCCTCTATCCGGGTCTTAAAGCTATAAGAATGCACCGCAGAGCCAATTGGTGCTATCGCCGCAGGATGTTCTTCCTCGCACGCTGGATATCGCAGCGGGCGGCGCGTAAAACCGGGATAGAGATACACCCGGCCGCAACCATAGGCAGACGATTTTTTATCGACCACGGCACCGGCGTCGTTATCGGCGAGACCGCCGTTATCGGCGACGATGTTATGATATATCAGGGCGTAACCCTCGGCGGTACCGGCAAGGATACCGGCAAACGCCATCCGACTATCGGCAACAATGTCATGATCGGCGCGGGCGCAAAGGTGCTCGGCCCGTTCAAAGTCGGCGATAACTCGAATATCGCCGCGGGCGCAGTGGTTCTCGATGAGATTCCGCCCGACTGTACCGCCGTTGGCGTTCCGGCTCATATCGTTCGCCGCAACGGAGTCAGGGTCGACGACCTCGACCAGGTGCATATACCCGACCCGGTCGCGCAGGAGCTTTGCAGGCTCGAGCATCAGGTCTCCCAGCTGAGGAAACAGCTTGAGGAGCAGGAAAACACACAGGAAATTGACTGAAAGGAAGATATAAATGAAAGTCTATAACACTCTCACAAGAAAAAAGGAAGAGCTCGTCCCGATAACTCCGGGCGAGATCAAGATGTACGCCTGCGGCCCGACCGTGTATAACTATATCCACATCGGCAACGCCCGCCCGCTGTGCATCTTCGATATCCTGCGCCGCTATCTCGAATATCGCGGCTACAATGTGAAGTTCGTTCAGAATTTCACGGATATCGACGATAAAATAATCAGACGCGCAAACGAGGAGCATGTTGATTTCTCCGAGATTTCCGAGCGCTATATAAAAGAGTTCTGGACCGATGCCGACGGACTCAATGTCCGCCACGCAACGATAAATCCGAAGGCTACCGAGAATATCGACGCCATCATTCAGATAATCTCGACCCTTATCGAAAAGGGCTACGCCTATGAGGCGCAGGGCGACGTTTATTTCAGCACCGAGAAGTTCAAGGATTACGGCAAGCTCTCGCATCAGCCGCTTGAGGATCTTGAGGCGGGCGCGCGTATAATGGTCGGCGAGGTCAAGCGCGAGCCGATGGATTTCGCCGTCTGGAAAGCCGCGAAACCCGGCGAGCCCGCATGGGATTCTCCGTGGGGCAAGGGCAGACCCGGCTGGCATATCGAGTGCTCCGCGATGAACTGGCGCTATCTCGGCGACACCATTGACATTCACTGCGGCGGTCAGGATCTCATCTTCCCGCACCATGAGAATGAAATAGCGCAGAGCGAGTGCTTCACCGGCAAGCCCTTTGCCCATTATTGGATGCACAACGGCTACATCAACGTTGACAATGTGAAGATGTCGAAGTCTCTCGGCAATTTCTTCACCGTGCGCGATGTTGCCGAAAAATACGGCTATGAGCCGATTCGCTATCTGCTCATCTCCGCCCAGTACAGAAGCCCGATAAACTACAGCACCGATATCATCGAGCAGTGCATCGCCGCGCTCAACAGGCTCTATACCTGCCGCGATTCGCTCGATTTCGAGCTCAAGAACGCTGCCGACGCAGAACATGACGGCGACAAGGCGATTATCGACGGATTTGATAAATACAGAGAGCAGTTTATCTCCGCTATGGACGACGATCTCAACACCGCCGACGCCATCGCTTCGATATTTGAGCTCGTCCGCGATATCAATACAAATGTTGTCGGCAAGACCCCCTCAAAGGCGCTTGTTGAGGGTGCGATAGCCATGTTCGACGAGCTGACCGGTGTGCTCGGACTCGTCTATAACCGCAAGACCGAGACTCTCGACAGCGATGTCGAAGCTCTTATTGAGGCGCGCACGAACGCCCGCAAGGAGAAAAACTGGGCAGAGGCGGACAGAATCAGAGATCAGCTCAAGGAAATGGGCATCGTCCTCGAGGATACTGCCCAGGGCGTGAAGTGGCACAGAGAATAAATCTATAGACAAAACGCATAAATTAATGTATAATACTATGTGACTTTTTAATTAAATTGCGGAGGTTGAGTAAGTGAACGATCTGAAAACCCGATTCTTTGACGATGTGGACAAAAACTGTCCTCTTCCGGAGTATCCCCGCCCACAGCTTGTGCGCGAGGATTGGATGTGCCTCAACGGCGAGTGCGATTATGAGATAACCCCGGCGGGCGACGCCTGCCCGAAAGATTTCAGCGGCAAGATAATCCTGCCTTTCGCCATCGAGAGCCAGCTCTCCGGCGTTCAGCGCGCGCTTCAGCCAGACGAGCGCCTTTGGTACAGAAAGAGGTTCACTCTCGACAGCCGCTTTGATAATAAGCGCTGCATTTTGCATTTCGGCGCTGTCGATTGGCAGTGCGAGGTGTTTGTCAACGGCGTCTCCGTCGGCACTCATACCGGCGGCTATTGCCCGTTCTCTTTTGATATAACAGACGAACTTGTCGACGGCGAAAATGAACTTGTTGTCAAGGTCTATGACCCGACCGACAAGGGCTGGCAGAATCGCGGCAAGCAGGTTCTCAAATCCGTCGGATTCTGGTATACCGGAACCTCCGGAATCTGGCAGACAGTGTGGCTTGAGCCCGTGGCTCAGAGCCATATCACCTGCGTGCGCCTGACCCCCGATATCGACGCGGGCGAGATAATCGTCTCCTGCACCGGCGAGGGACTTGACGGATGCACGATAGAGGCTGAGATTTCGCTCGGCGGCGAGCAGGTATATTCCGGCGAGATGAAGCTCAACGCGCATCTTCCCGTGCCCGATGCGAAACTCTGGAGCCCCGAGAGCCCGACTCTCTATGACCTTGTACTCACCGTGAAGAAAAACGGCGAAGCTGTCGATACTGTCAAGAGCTATTTCGGCATGAGAAAGTTCAGCATCGGCAAGGATAAGCAGGGTCTGCCGCGCCTTATGCTCAATAACGAGCCCTATTTCCAGCGCGGCCTGCTCGATCAGGGCTATTGGAGCGACGGCGGTCTGACTCCACCCAACGACGAAGCGATGATATTCGATATCGCCGAGATGAAGCGCCTCGGCTTTAATATGCTCAGAAAGCATATCAAGGTCGAGCCCCTGCGCTGGTACTATCACTGCGACAGACTCGGCATGATAGTCTGGCAGGATATGGTCAGCGGCGGCGAGTATATCGGAAATATCCTTGCGGGTGTTCTGCCGAATATCGGCATCGGCGTCAAGGATAATAAATATAACTGGTTCAGCCGCGGCGAAAAGGAGTGGCGCGATGACTACCGCCGCGAGCTGTTCGAGATGATAGACAATCTCTATAACTGCACCTGCATCGGCTGCTGGGTGCCCTTCAACGAGGGCTGGGGTCAGTTCGACGCGAAGGAGATCGGCGATGCCGTCAAGGCATACGATCCCTCGAGAATCGTTGACCACGCGAGCGGCTGGTACGATCAGAAGGGCTGCGACCTCAAGAGCATGCACAAATATATTCTGCCGATTCATATGCCGAAGCTTGACGGCAGACCGTTCGTCATAAGCGAATACGGCGGATACAGCATGATTCTCGACGGCCATGTATGGAACAAGCAGAAGAGCTTCGGCTATATCATGTTCAGGTCGAAGGAGAAGCTCTCCGCGGCTTATAAGAAGCTGCATGAGAAGCAGGTCATCCCGCTGATAAAGAAAGGACTTTGCGCCACTGTTTATACTCAGGTCAGCGACGTCGAGTTCGAGGTCAACGGAATGTATACATATGACCGCAAGGTGTTGAAGCTCGACGAAAAGACCGTGCAGGAAGTCAACTCCAAGTTGCATTTTTAAGGAAGAAAGCGACAGATGAAGTCACTGCTTATAAGACTGATAAAAAAACTCGGCGATATGCGCCGCCACCTGCTCTATTACCGCATTTGGCCTGCGGTCTACAGGCGCGCGGCGAAAAAGCCGATAGACGAAAAAAAGGTGCTTCTCGCATCGAACAGCAAAACGCTTCCGGACAACCTGTCCTGCATGAAGTGCGAGCTTGAGGCGCGCGGGATGCACTGCACCGAGATGCTCATCCCCGCGGGAGCGGGCAGTATAAGCGCGAGGGTGGCGGAGTTCAGGCAGAATATCCGCTTTCAGCGCGAGTATGCGACGAGCAAACTCGTCTTTGTTGAGGATGCGTTCTTCCCGCTGTTCGCGAATCATCCGCGAAAGGGCACCGAGGTCATTCAGCTTTGGCATGCGTGCGGCGCGTTCAAAAAATGGGGCTATTCGACCGCCGACCTCAAGTGGGGCGCGGACAGAAAGAGCCTCGAACGCTATCCGATCCACAACACCTATACTGCAGTCACCGTGTCGGCGCGCAATATTATTCCGTATTATGCCGAGGCGTTCAACTGCCCGGAGCGCATAATCAGACCGCTCGGTGTGCCGAGGACGGATATTTATTTCAATCCCGATTTTGTCTCGTCCGCCCGTGAGGAAATGCTCAAAAAATTCCCGCAGATAGGGGACAGGAAGATAATCCTCTATGCCCCGACATTTCGCGGCAACTCGATTCTCAAGTCCTATATGGATCTGAAGCTCGATATCGAGCGCATGAATGCGGAACTGTCCGACGATTTCGTCCTGCTGTATAAGCTCCATCCGCAGACGGCGAAACGCTTTTCGCTCAGCGCCGAAGAGCGCGAAAAATATGAGAATTTCGTGTTCGATATCTCAAAAGATGTGCGAATCGACCTCGCCATGTGCGCGGCTGATATGCTGATAAGCGACTATTCGTCCGTGATTTTTGAATATTCGCTGCTCAGCCGTCCGATGATATTCTTTGCCTATGATCTCGAAGAATATGACCGCGACCGCAGTTTCTATAACAAATATGAGGACTTCGTTCCCGGCCCTATAGTCCGGGATACCGAGGGCATTATTTCCGCCGTCAGGCAGGCGCAGTCCGGCTTCGACAGCGCGGAAATTGAAAACTTCAGAAACTATTTTATGGACGCCTGCGACGGGCACAGCACCGCGCGCATCGCCGAAGCGTTCATGGAAAAATAAGGTGTATTATATGAAAAAGACTTTCAAAGCCACAGCGGCATTCCTGCTCATCCTGGCAGTCGCCATAGGTATGTGCGCGTGCTCGGGCGGAGCCGGAGGCAAAGCGCCCGGCAAAAAGATCGCCATAGTCACAGCGACCCTGTCGCAGAACCCTGAGGAATATCAGCGTGCGGCTCAGCTTGCGAGCGAATATTCCTATGTCGAGCATGTTGTCTATACCGACACGCGCGTCGGCACTTCGGGCATTCTTGATTTCTATAAGCGCGTCAACGATATCGCCTCCGATGCGAGCTACGGCGCGATAGTTATCGCGAGAGCGAATCTCGGAGCCGTCGCGGCAGTCAGAGCGGCAAAGGCAAAGAACCCCGATAAGCTCATCGTCTGCACTGCACCAGAGGAGAATATCCAGACTCTTGCGAAGTCCGCCGATGCCATTCTTGCGATAGACACCGCCAAGGACGCGGCAATGATGGTCGAAGAGGCGCACGGACGCGGCGCGCAGGTCTTTGTCTATTACGCCACCGGCGTTCAGCAGAGCACCCCGAGCATCAAGGAGTCGCGCGAAGCGGCTGAGAAGAAGTGCGAGGAGCTCGGCATGACATATAAATTTGTCAACTGCTACGATGTCTCGCAGGCTCTCGGCATAAAGGGCGCGCAGAGTTTCATGAAAGAGGATATCGCCCGCCAGCTCAAGAATTTCGAGGGCAAGAAGATTGCGGCTTATTGCGCCGATATATCTTCTCAGGCGGAGCTTATAAAGAACGCCTGCCCGAACGGCATAATCGTTGCGGGCACAAGCTTCCCGAGCATCTATGACGGATACACCGCCGCTTTTGATATCGAGGTCGGCAAGAAGTGGGACAACAAGTCCAAGGTGTTCAGCAAGGTCAGAGCCGCGATAAGAGCGAACGGCGGCACGAAGAACCAGTTCATCGTGTGGGACGATCTGACCGCATCTTCAATGACCGAGGCAGCGTTTGAATATGCAAGAGCCACCCTCTGCGGCGAGCAGATTGATATGGCAAAGGCGGTCAAGTCGAGCTTCCCGTCGAAGATAAAAGTGTCTGACAAACAGCTCGACAAATGCACCTTCATTTACACGGAGGACTACCGCGTATTATGAGAGGAAAATTTATTGTAGTTGAGGGACTTGACGGCTCCGGCAAGGGCACCCAGACGGCTCTGCTTTGCGCTTATCTCAAGTCGCAGGGCAGAAATGTGTATCCGACCGCCGAGCCCACCGAGTCGGTGACCGGCGGTATGATAAGAGATGTGCTCAGCGGCGCAAGGCAGCGCACATCCTCGGAGCTCGCTGCGCTCTTCCTCGCGGACCGCGTGGCGCACAATATGAACCCCGTCAACGGCATAGAAAAGACGCTCGAAGCGGGAATCGACGTCGTGTGCGACAGATATTATTATTCGTCCATCGCCTATCAGGCGGTGGGGGAGGACAGGCAGTGGGTCATCGATATGAACCTCAACTGCCCCGGCATACTCAAGCCGGATATCTGCATCTTTTTCGATGTTGACCCGGAGAGCTGCCACGAGAGAATAGAAAACGGGCGCGTGTATCTCGAAATTTTCGAGCGCGACCCGGAACAGATAAACGCCATCCGCGAGCGGTATTACAGCGCGTTTGAACTGCTCAAAGACAGAGACAATATCGTCGTCATCGACGCCGCGCGCGATATAGATTCCGTCGCCGCCGATGTCAGAAAAGCAATTGATACGGTTATAAAATAACTAATCCGCCCAATTCCGGGCGGATTTTTTCGCTTTAACTCAAGGCGATGTTGGCGAAAAACAAGGAGCATAGCGCCCGCTCCAATGGCGATAGGCGACTATGTTTTGAGAGTCGCTCGTGCGGCTTGCTTCGCAAGCCGTTCCCTCGCCTATCTCAGTTAGACTTCAAACACTGCGGCGCGGCTGTTGAAAGCTTGATTATAAAAATTGGCTGAAACACTTGCTTTTACTTTGCTGTGGCTCGAGTGATGGACAAATCTCAATTTTGCAATACCAAAAAAATCAAGCCGCCCGGTTGCCCGAGCGGCTCAAATTATTTATTCAGCTTTGGATTAATACATTCCGCCGCCGGCCTGTGCAGCCATCGCTGCGGCGTTTGCCGCGTCTGCTGCCGGGTCGGGCTTGTCGGTGACAAGGCTCTCGGTGGTCAGAACCATTGCCGCAACGGAAGCGGCGTTCTGCAGAGCGGAGCGGGTGACCTTTGTCGGGTCAACAACGCCTGCCTCGAACATGTCAACATATCCGTCAGAAGCGAAGTTGTAGCCGTAGCCGATCTTTCCGGACTCAACGATGTGGTTGATGATAACCGAACCCTCAAGTCCCGCGTTGGAAGCAATCTGGCGAACGGGCTCTTCAAGAGCCTTGAGAACGATCTTCACGCCGGTCTTCTCGTCGGAATCCTCGGTGCTGTCAAGCAGAGCCTTGACTGCGGGGATAGCGTTGAGCAGTGCGACGCCGCCGCCTGCAACGGAACCCTCTTCAACAGCTGCCTTGGTTGCTGCGAGAGCGTCCTCGATGCGGAGCTTCTTCTCCTTCATCTCGGTCTCGGTAGCTGCGCCGACCTTGATGACCGCTACGCCGCCTGCAAGTTTTGCAAGGCGCTCCTGAAGCTTCTCTCTGTCATAGTCGGAAGCGGTGTTCTCAATCTGGGTGCGGATCTGGTTGACTCTGGACTTGATAGCGTCCTTGTCGCCTGCGCCGTCAACAATGATGGTGTTCTCCTTGGAGACCTTGACCTGGCGTGCGCGGCCGAGATCGGAAATCTGGGTGTCCTTGAGCTCAAGACCGAGCTCGGAGGTGATGACCTTGCCGCCGGTGAGGATAGCGATATCCTGGAGCATCTCCTTGCGTCTGTCGCCGAAGCCGGGAGCCTTGATGCCCACGCAGGTGAACACGCCGCGAAGCTTGTTGACAAGGATGGTCGAAAGAGCCTCGCCCTCGATGTCCTCAGCGATGATGATAAGCTTTCCGCCTGCGTGCATGATCTGCTCGAGCAGGGGAAGAAGATCCTGAATGCTTGCGATCTTCTTGTCTGTGATAAGGATGAGAGCGTCGTCAATGACAGCTTCCATCTTGTCGGTGTCGGTTACCATGTAGGGGGAGATGTAGCCTCTGTCGAACTGCATGCCCTCGACAACCTCTGCCTCGGTCTGTGCAATCTTCGACTCCTCAACGGTGATAACGCCGTCGGAGGTGACCTTCTCCATAGCGTCGGCAATGATTCTGCCGATATCCTCGTCAGCGGAGGAAATGGTGGCTATTCTCGCGATGTCCTCGGTGCCCTTAACAGGCTGAGAGTGGGACTTGACAGCCTCGATAGCGGCATCAACAGCCTTCTGGATGCCCTTTTTGATGACCATCGGGTTTGCGCCTGCAACAACGTTCTTCATGCCCTCGCGGACGAGTGCCTGAGCGAGCAGGGTAGCGGTGGTGGTGCCGTCGCCGGCGACATCGTTTGTCTTTGTGGCGACTTCCTTTATCAGCTGAGCGCCCATGTTCTCAAAGGGATCTTCGAGCTCAACATCCTTGGCGATGGTGACACCGTCGTTGGTGATGAGGGGAGCGCCGTACTTCTTGTCGAGCACAACATTTCTGCCCTTGGGGCCGAGCGTGATTTTAACTGTGTTAGCGAGCTTATCGATACCGGCCTGGAGAGCCTTGCGGGCTTCCTCGCCGTAAATGATCTGTTTTGCCATGATGAATTACCTCCGATTATTCTACGATAGCGAGAATGTCGCTCTGACGGACTATGGTGTATTCCTCTTTGTTGAGCTTGACCTCAGTGCCGGAATATTTGCCGGTTATGACTCTGTCGCCGACCTTGACATACATCTCAACTTCCTTGCCGTCAACGAGTCCGCCGGGACCCACTGCAACGACCTCAGCGACCTGGGGCTTCTCCTGTGCGGAAGCGGCGAGGATAATGCCGCTGCTCGTAGTTTCTTCAACCTCGACAGGCTTGACAACAACTCTGTCTGCAAGCGGTTTAATGTTCATATCGATTCCTCCTGAATTATAAAAAATGCAAGCTTAAAAATCTTTTGGCACTCTACATCCCCGAGTGCTAATTCATATTCTAAACCCATTTGTATCAAAAATCAATACCTTTTTCCAAAGTTTACAATTATGTCATAAACTTTGTCAGCAGTTTGAAAAGACGGCATAATATATAATAGTATTACGCCCGCCCGAAAAGATGCCGGAGCGTGAATATAAAAAGGCAAAAAAATTACGGCACCGTTTAAAACAGTGCCGTGAATATCTGTTCGGTCATCAGACAGCGCGTGTAACTTTGCCGGAACGAAGGCAACGAGTACATGCATAAACTCTCTTGGGAGAGCCGTTCACTATAGCCTTGACCCTTTTAATGTTGGGCTTCCAGGTTCTGTTTGAACGTCTGTGAGAATGGGAAACCTTGATGCCGAAAGACACATCCTTACCGCAATATTCGCATTTTGCCATGTGTCGCACCTCCTTCTTTACTCGGTAACAGATGATATGATAACAGATAACTTGCAAAAAAGCAAGCTTTTTTTTATTTTTTGTAGCTCCGAACGCGAAAAACTTGAAAATAATTATTATCCCTGATATAATATAGCAGTCAAAAGCCGCGCAGACATTCAGCGGACGGCACATATGCGGATATGGCGGAATTGGCAGACGCGCCGGATTTAGGATCCGGTGGGCAACCATGCAGGTTCGATCCCTGTTATCCGCACCAAAAATCGGCAAGTATCGTCAGATATTTGCCGATTTTCACTTTTTCACTCTCCACTCTTAACTTGCCACTCACCACAATCCACTTTTCACTCTCCGCTCGCCAGTTCTATTATCATTCTTTCAAGTTCTTTTGCAGCCACGCTCAGCGGCTGCTCTTTTCTTTTTATAAGGCAGATGCTGCGCTCGGGTATCTCTTCTTCGAGGTCGATTATCCGCACGTTGTCGGAAGGATTTACGAACTCCTCGGGCACGAATCCGACTCCGAGATCCGCCTGCGCCATCGGGAGAATCTGATCTGCCGTTGCAGCTTCGATGTCAGGGCTGTACGGCAGACCGTGCTCGGTGAAGAACGCCGAATAAAACTCGAATGATTTTGTGCTCGTGCCGAGAGATATCAGCGGATAGTTACCGAGATCGGCGAGGCTTATCTTTCTGCCGAGCAGCTCTTTGAATGCCGGCGAGCATATCGCCACCTCGCGCACGGAGCGAAGCGGGGTTTCGCTCAGCGAGGCGGAGCGGACGGTCGGAGTCGTGACGATTGCGATATCCGCCGTTCCGTCCTTGAGCGCGGCTATTGCCTGCGGGGTCGAGTGGTTGCTGATGCGTATACGCACCCCCGGATAGAGCATGCGAAATTTTTTGAGCACTGGCAGAAGCAGGCAGCGCAGGGCGACCTCGCTCGCCGCGACGAAAACCGTGCCCGTCTGCAAATTCTTGCTCTCGATTATCTCTTCTTCGCCCGCCTCGATGTGCTCGATGGCGACTTTGATGTGCTCATACAGCTTCTGACCCTCCGGCGTCAGGCGCATGCCGCGGTTTGTGCGCGAAAACAGGGGGCAGCCGAGCTCGCTTTCGAGGTTCTTTATCGTCCTTGTCAGATTGGGCTGGTTGTTCAAAAGCAGCTTCGCGGCCTGTGAGATGTTGCCGTATTTTGCAACGAAGTAAAAGATGCGGTAGTAGTCGTAGTTTATGTTCATGATAAGCCTCCGCTGATATATGTTTTGGATATCGTTGATATATGTATTATAGATTTTACACATGTCTGCAACTGGATTATAATACACTCGTCAAAAAAAGTAAAGCCCGGAAAGAAGAATTACTTTGAATTATCTGAAAGCAAGCAGCGAAGAGCTGGCAGCAGAAAAAGAGAAAGCTACGAAAGAGCTCCAAAAACTTTTGAAAAACGGCGTGACGCTCGATCTGTCGCGCGGAAAGCCGTCGGCGGAGCAGCTGGATTTGTCGCTCGGTATGCTCGATGTTATCGACAGCCGCAGCATCCTCGACTCCGAGAGCGGGCAGGATTGTCGCAACTACGGCGGACTTGACGGAATCCCGGAGGCAAAGCGCCTGCTCGCGCATATGATGGGCACGCATTCGTCGCATACGCTTGTCGGCGGGAACAGCAGCCTTACTATGATGTATCAGATAGTCAGCCACGGCATGACCGACGGAATCTGCGGCGCGAAGCCCTGGCAGGAGGTTGAAGGGCGCAAGTTCCTCTGCCCCGTCCCCGGATATGACCGCCATTTTGCGATAACCGAGCATTTCGGCTTCGAGCTTGTCCCCGTGCCGATGCTGCCGACGGGTCCCGATATGGACGAGGTCGAAAAATTGATAAAGGACGAAAAGGTGAAAGGTATCTGGTGCGTGCCGAAATACCAGAACCCAACGGGAATCGTGTTCAGCGACGAGACGGTCAGACGTTTCGCCGCATTGAAGCCGGCGGCGGAGGATTTCCGTATCTTCTGGGACAATGCCTACTGTGTCCACGCCTTTGACGGCGACAATGCGCAGATACCTGATATAATCGAGGAATGCGAAAAAGCCGGCAGCGCCGATATGGTCTATGAGTTCTGCTCCACGAGCAAGATAACCTTCCCGGGCGCGGGCATTGCGGCGGTCGCGGCGAGCCCCGCCAATCTGATAGATATAAAGAGCTTTTTGAAATTCGCGACCATCGGGCCGGATAAGATGAACCAGCTGATGCACGCGAGATATTTCAAAAACAGCGCCGGACTTAAAGCACATATGAAAAAGCACGCAGCCATTTTGAAGCCGAAGTTCGATTCGGTATATAAAGTGCTGGACGAAGAACTGGGCGGCCTGGGCATCGCAGAGTGGACAACGCCCAAGGGCGGGTATTTCCTCTCATTTGACACCATGCCGGGCTGCGCCGGAAAGGTCGTGAAGATGTGCGGCGACTGCGGCGTTACGTTCACTCCCGCCGGGGCAACTTATCCGCACGGACTCGACCCGGAGGATAAAAATATAAGGCTCGCCCCGTCGTTTGCAACGGTCGAAGAGATAACTCTCGCGGTGCGCGTGCTCGCACTCTGCACGAAGCTTGTCAGCATAGACAGGCTGACTGCCGATAAATCCAAGGGTCGTGTGTCTGCATGAAGCTCAAAAACGGATTTCACGGACAGATGTCTGACAAATTCCGCGCGGCGGTGTTCATAATACTCTCCGGCGGATTTCAGGATGCCTATACTTATTGCTGCCGAGGCTCGGTCTTTGCAAATGCGCAGACGGGAAACATCGTGCTCATGAGCACTGCCCTTGTCGACGCGGACAGAAGCAGGGTCATCAAATATCTCATCCCCGTTGTGTCGTTTATCATCGGCATCGCGATAGCGGAAGTGGTGCATATGCGGTTCAAAAACTACGAGAAAATCCACTGGCGGCAGCTGATTCTTATCGATGAGATAGTTCTGCTGTTTGCGGTTGGATTCATGCCGCAGAAGCTCGATCCTCTCGCGAATGCGCTCGTCTCGTTCGTCTGCGCGCTTCAGGTGCAGACATTCCATAAGGTGCGCGGCCATGCCTATGCCAGCACGATGTGCATCGGCAATATGCGAAGCGGCACTGAGGCTCTCTGCGCCTATTTTCGCACAAAGGATAAGGCGATACTCAAAAAGGCGCTTACATATTTCGCGGTCATATTGGTCTTTGCCGTCGGCGCGGGTGTCGGCAGCTTTGTTACCGGGAGACTCGGCGAGAAGTCGATCTGGATATCCTGCGGACTGCTTTTGATAAGCTTCGGCATGATGTTCATCCGCGAAGAGGAAGAGCTTATTCTCAGCGCGGAAAACGGCGCAAAACACAGCGAAAACTGAAATCATGCCGCATGGCGGCAAGTCAAACGAAAGAAGGAGCAATCATTATGTTATCAGCGATAGTCGGTGTCAACTGGGGCGACGAGGGCAAGGGACGCATCGTCGATTATCTTTCGCAGGATTTTGATATAGTTTCGCGCTATCAGGGCGGAAACAATGCGGGTCACACCGTCGTCAACGAAAAGGGCACGTTTATTCTCAATCTGCTCCCGTCCGGCATTCTGCGCGACGGCACAGTGAACGTCATGGGCACGGGAATGGTTATTGATATCGAGCACCTCGTCGGCGAGATCGGCAGGCTGCGCGAAAAGGGGATAGAGATATCCCCGGAAAACTTGAAAATCAGCGACCGCGCAACTATCTGCATGCCCTATCACAGGATACAGGACTGCCTCGAAGAGGACAGACTCTCCGATAAAAAATTCGGCTCGACCCGCCGCGGAATCGCGCCCGTCTATGCGGACAAATATATGAAAAAGACCATTCGTATGGGCGATCTGCGCGACATAGACGGCGTCGCCGATCATCTCAGGGATATCGTCGAGTGGAAAAACCTGCTCATCGAGGGCGGATATCACCACGAGCCTATCGACGCCGAAAAAATGCTCACCTGGCTTCGCACCTACGGCAAGCCGCTGCTCCCGTATATCTGCGACACGTCGGAATATCTGAGCAAAGCGGCTGACGAGGGCAAAAAGATACTCTTTGAAGCTCAGCTCGGCGCACTCAGGGATATTGATTACGGCATTTATCCGTATACCTCGTCGTCAAACAGCATCGCCGCATTTTCGACTATCGGCGCGGGCATTCCGCAGTTACATCTTGACGAGAGCATAGGCGTTATGAAAGCCTACTCGACCTGCGTTGGCGAGGGTCCGTTCGTGTGCGAACTGTTCGGTGAAGAGGGCGAAATACTTCGCCGGGCGGGCAACGAATATGGCGCGGCTACCGGCAGACCGAGAAGAGTCGGCGGCTTCGATGTTGTGGCCTCGCGCTACGGAGCGCGTGTACAGGGCGCAACCGCAATCGCGCTGACAAAGCTTGACATTCTCTCTTATTTCGATAAAATCCCCGTCTGCGTCGCATATGAAATGGACGGAAAGCGCGTCGATACTTTCCCGACCGGCAGCGCGCTCAATAACGCAAAGCCCGTCTATGAGTATTTTGACGGCTGGAAAGAGGATATCTCCGACTGCCGCTCGTTCGATGAACTGCCCGAAGCGGCGAAAAAATATATCGACTTCATAGAAGCGCGGATCGGCGTGCAGATAAAATATATTTCTGTTGGCGCTGAAAGGGATTCCATCATTACCCGCTGACGCACCCGTCGCGTGCTTCGCGGGTCACGACCATATGAACAACTATTCCGCCGAATATCACGGGATAAGGCTCAGCTACGGTCTATCGTGCGACCATAATATCTATGTCGTGCCTTTCAGGGGCGGCCAGCTTATAAATATCAAAAACGACGGCACATTCACCGTCCAAAGGCTCATTCGCCACAGGGGACAGAGCACCGTGACGATTGGAAAAGAAAAATAAACAAAAAGCCGTTCCTTAATGGGGCGGCTCAATTTATATACTAAAAACACAAAAGCCATCCCTTTTTCAGAGATGGCTTTTGTGTTTACTCTTCTGCCGCTTCGCTGTATCTTCTCAGTGATATCCTGCCTGCCGTCAGCATGACGCCCTCAAGCATCAGCGCGGAGCAAAGCGGAGCACATATTCTCGGATAGCCGAAGATGAGCACCGCCGTCATGGCTGCGAATGTCAGGGTGACGCGGATTATCGACCGCTCTCGATAGCGGATCTTCTTCGCTTTATCGAGCGGCTTCTCTTTCGCCGCCGCAGGGGAGAGGATGCATATTATAATGTATGCCACTGCCGATGCGAGCGCACCGGATTTCAGAACCGCGGACTCGCGCAGGGCGAAGAAAACAAAGCATATCGACAAAAGTATTTCTATCGTCGAAAGTATCATGCATCTGCCCTCGGTCGAGGCGTGAAACCCGCCGCCGTATTTCTTGACGAACAGGAACACGGCGTAGAAAATCATGCTCTCGAGCGGAACCGAAAAAATCAGCCCCAGTATCAGGCAGATGACCGCGTACATCAGCTTCGATAACAGCGAAAAGAGACCGTAGGCCACGATCTCTTCCTCGCTGTCCGGCAGATACCCGCGCTTCTCAAGGCGAGAAGTCAGGCGAACTGACAGATCATAAATCATTTGTTCTTGTAGATCTCCGCGCTCTTGGGCATACGGGGCTGATAGGTCCAGGGCGAACCGGTCGAGTTGATGTCGTCCTTGACGTTCTTCTTGGCGAGAGTGATAACAGACTCTGCCGCTTTCTTTGCTATGTTTTTCATTTTGTCCACCTGCTGCCGGTTCCATTTAAGTCCGGCATTTCCTTTCTTTGGTATTTTTGGGACAACTACATGATAACATGTCAACAATAAAATTCAATATAACAAACAATACTGCATATTTTTGCGTCAAAACTGCACAAATCCATAATATTATTTAACAACGGCATAAAATAACAGCGTATTAGAAATATAATTGTGTTAGTAAATGGCAGTTTGTTCCAATTAAAAGCGGCAAATGGTAACATTTTCCATAGGTGATGAAAGTGAACGATGAAAAGAAGAATGCCGTTATCGGGGCGCGGATAATGCAGCGCAGGAAGCTGCTCGGAATGAAACAGTCCGAGCTGGCGGAGCTTATAGGAGTCTCTGATAATCAGATATCCAATATAGAGAACGGCAGGAGCTATCCGAAGCTCAACAGCTTTATGCTCATCTGCAAGGCTCTCGACTGCAACGCGGACTATTTCTTCTCCGGCGTGATAAGCGATTCTCTTCCCGAGCAGATAGGGGAGATGCTCTCGTCGCTTTCCGTCGAGGAGCAGAGGATGGTCTGGCGCCTTGTTGACTGTTACATACATCAGAAAGATGACTCAACGATTTAACGATTTAAACTATTTGACTTGAGTTTTCTCATATGGTATAATTGTCAACGAGGAGTGGCATTTCGTGAAGATCGCAATTTGTGATGACGACAGTGCTTATGTAAAAAAGATCGAATCGGTGGTTCGCACGACCCTTGCGGAGAAGAATATCGATGCGCGGTTCGATCTCATATCTGACAGTGCGCAACTGCATGACAGCGCGGAAACATATGATATGGCTTTTCTCGATATCGGGATGACCCCGTATAACGGGCTTGAGGTTGCCGCAAGGCTGAAGAAGAGAAACCGCAATATCATTATATTTTTTATCACATCGTATGATGACTATATCGACGATGCCATGGATCTGCACGTTTTCAGATATATATCCAAACCGCTCGACGCAAGGCGGCTCAGAGCGGGAGTCGAAAAAGCGCTGAAGCTCATCGACAGGGCGCGCATAAACTTTCTTGTGAAAGAGAGCGGAAAAGCCGTGTGTGTCTTCTCAAAAGATATTGTTTTTGTTGAGATAGCCGGACGCTCCACGCGGGTCGTGACGACCCAGGGGGAGTACAATTCGGAAAACGGCATTGACTTCTGGGATTCAAAGCTCGCTGCGCCGTCATTCTTCCGCGTGCATAAGAGCTATATAGTCAATGTCCATTATGCAACGGATTACACCCGCGCGTCCGTTGTGCTCTGCGGCAAGTACGAAATACCCATAGCCTATAGAAAACAGGCGGAGTTCCGTCACTTTTTTCTCAACTATTTCGGGGGACGATGATCTGAAAAATGGAGTTATTATCTGCACTTTCACATGCTATAGAGCTTTTTATTGTCTTTCAGTTCTTCAACGATCTGTTTGCCAATAAGGGCAGGAAAACCGTTGCAGCGGCGGTCGGCATTGCTTTCTATGCCGTGGCATATGCGGCGTTTTTGCTGTTTAATTCAACGGTCGTCAACATTTTGCTCTGCTTTGTTATCGATTCCGTGTTTGCAAAGCTCTTCTTTGAATGCAATATCAAAGGCGCAACGCTCGGCGCGCTGTTCATAGCGGTGTCGAACACTGCGTCGGAATTTATAGTCATGAGCGTGCTCGGCATAGTCGGCGGAGATATAAAGACCTATCGGTCGAGCCTGTATATTTATCTGCTTATGGTGCTCCTGAGCAAGTCCGTCCTCTTCGTTCTGACGAAAGCGGCTGTTTATGCGGGACTGTATCTGCGCGGTCAGAAGGGCGTGCGCATCCCCGCGTTCCTGCTGATTTATCCTATAGCGTCGATAGTTATTCTCTATACTTTCTGGATGATCTCCGTGCGCTACGATTTGTCGAAGAATATAAGTGTTATAATTTCCGTCGCGTCAATCGCTATAATCGCATCGGCGTTTCTGACTTTCGTCTTTTACGGGCGCACTTCGCGCAAGCTGGACGAGCCCTATAAGACCCAGCGTGAGGCGGAGCGACTGCGCACCGACCAGACTTATTACGCCCTGCTCGATCAGCAGAACGAGATGCTCAAGACTATAACGCACGACGAGAAAAATCATCTTATCGCCATAAAAGCACTCGCGAACGATCCCGCAGTCAGCGAATATATCGAGAATATCTACGGCGATATAAAATACCATTCGATGTTTGGCAACACAAAGAACAAGTTCCTCGATTTGCTGCTCAACAAATATAAATCGATCTGCGATTCGAGCGGGATAAGCTTCGAATACAATATAAGAACGGCGAACCTCTCGTTTATGGATGCACCGGATCTGATAACGCTTCTGAGCAATATCCTCGACAATGCGGTCGAGGCGGCGAGCGTTTCCGAAAAGAAAACGATAGAGCTTTCGATAAACAGGGTCAATGAGTTCGATATGCTTTCCTGCGTCAATTCCAGCGACCGCAAGCCGCAGTCCGTCGGCAAATCGCTCAGGACTTCAAAGAATTCCGGCGGCTTCCACGGTCTTGGAACAAAGAGCATCAAGGCGATGGCGGGAAAATATAACGGCGAGTTCGATTGGTCATACAGCGAGGCTGATAGGGAGTTCACGGTCAATATCGCGTTCTTCCATACAGATAAGGAGAGAGTAACAAAATAATATTTTTCGCGGAGCACAGTTTTTTTACTGCGCTCCGTTTGCTGTAATATTCATATATTGCCAGGCTCCTTTGCTGTGCTCAAATATCACATCTGAAATTTATATGGCAAAATCAATCTCAGGCTAATGCGGCAGAGCAGTAGCCTGATACTTCGATACACTGCTGAAGTAAAGCAAATAAATTTTGCAAACGACTTGACAGCGCGCTTTCGGGAATCTTTGCGCCGCGTGCGCGCAAAAAACTAATATCGCGGACACCGAGATATAAAGCCGCCGAAAATTTTGATGGCATTCCGGGGTATTTGACAATAAATTCAATCTGTATAAGCTTGCATTTTCGGCTGTATTATGTTAATATGTCCTATATTAAGCAGTCATAAATAGTTGTAATTCAACACTTTTAGTTGTTTGTGGTGCTTTATCTACGGGGCGGCGCACAATTTTTGCCCCGATACTTTGACGACAGGGAGTTGGCATACTTGGCGAAGTATATCATCAAGCGTGTTGCAATGGGTCTGCTGTGCATATTCATTGTTGCAACACTGACTTTTCTTCTGATGAATCTGGTACCGGGCGGTCCGTTCACGGCTGAGAAGTCTATGAGTGAGGCGGCGCAGAGAGCGCTTGAAGCAAAATTCGGACTGGACAAGCCCCTAGGGCAGCGTTATTTGACATATATGTCCGATCTTCTCAAGGGAGATATGGGCCCGAGCCTTAAACAGCGCGGACGTTCGGTAAACGAAATAATTTCCTCGAAATTTCCGATTTCGGCGCGTCTTGCGGGCGTCGCCGTGCTCGTATCGTTGCTCGTCGGTATCCCGCTGGGCTGTGTCTCGGCCTATAACAGAGGAAAATTCGCCGATAATATTATTATCGTGCTTGCGACCTGCGGAATAGCCATACCGAGCTTTATAAGCAGCGTTATTCTGCTATATACGTTCGGAAGCAAGCTGAACATATTGCCGACGATAGGACTAAACTCGTTGGCATCATATATAATGCCGGTAACGGCGCTGTCGATTTATCCGACTGCATATATAACGCGCCTCATGCGCTCGAGCCTGCTCGATGTTATGGGTCAGGACTATATCCGCACCGCGAGGGCAAAGGGTCTGTCGAACTTCAAGGTTCTCTTCAAGCACGCCCTGCGAAACGCCATCCTTCCCGTTGTTACTTATGTCGGCCCCATGCTGGCGGGTCTTATGACCGGATCGTTCGTCGTGGAGAAGATATTCACCATTCCCGGTCTCGGCCGCGATTTCGTCTCGGCGATAAACCAAAAAGACTATACGCTGATAATGGGAACTACAATAGTTCTTGCCACTCTTATAATTGCGGCGAATGTTATAGTTGATATCCTCTATAAGATCATAGACCCCCGTATTAAACTCAAGTAAGGGAGCGGCAGGAGAGAAACGATGAAGAAAAAATTTCCGAGTCTGCACCTGAATGCAGATGATTTTATCCCGGCAACAAACGATGAAAAAGAGAGCCTCGTCGTCATGCGCGACAGCGTCAACTTCTGGGCGGACGGTATGCGCCGCCTGCGCAAGAACAAGATAGCGATGATAAGCCTCGTTTTCATCCTTATAATAATGTTTTTCGCTTATGTTATGCCTGCTTTTTGGCCGTATAGCTACGAGCAGCAGATTAAGTACAGCGAGAATCTCAAACCTTTTGAATACAGCCAGACAGAGCAGGCGCGCATAGACGCGGGCGAAAAGGTTTTCCCGCATATCTGCGGCACCGATAAGCTTGGCAGAGACTTTGCCGTCCGCCTTATGATGGGCACGCGCATAAGCCTTACCGTCGGTCTTATCTGCGCGGCGCTCGTTTTGATAGTCGGCTCGATTTTCGGCGCCGTCGCCGGATTTGCCGGCGGCTGGGTCGATATAATAATGATGAGAATCACCGATATTCTCTATACAATACCTGATGTTCTTTTGATAATAGTGCTCTCGCTCGCCTTGAAACCGAGGCTTGAGGATCTCGCCGAACAGCCCGGATTTGGCTGGATGAACACGGTCGGACCGAACCTTATCGCGATATTCCTCGTGTTCGTTCTGCTCTATTGGGTCGGCATGGCGCGTATCACGCGCTCGCAGATTCTTGTGCTCAAGGAGTCCGAATATGTTACGGCGGCGCGCGCTCTCGGCGCAAGCAGCTCGCGCATAATCAGAAAGCACCTGCTCACAAACTGCATCGGCACCCTTATCGTTACCACAACTCTTCAGATTCCCTCAGCTATATTCACCGAGAGCTATCTGAGCTTCCTCGGACTCGGCGTTGCGGCTCCCATGCCGTCGCTCGGCTCCCTCGCGACCGATGCGGTCAAGGGCATGAACACTTATCCGCATCTGCTGTTTTTGCCGGCAATACTTATCAGCGTCATCATTCTCGCATTCAACCTCTTCGGCGACGGACTGCGCGATGCGTTTGACCCGAAGCTGAAAAACTGACAAGGAGGGCGAGAATTTTGAGCGAAAAACTTCTGGAAATAAAAGACGAAAAACTCTCGTTCTTCACCCCCGCGGGCGAGGTCAAGGCGCTTAACGGCGTGTCCTTCTCCATGAACGAGGGCGAGGTGCTCGGCATAGTCGGCGAGTCCGGCTCGGGCAAATCCGTCACGGCTTATTCAATAATGGGTCTTACCGCCTATCCCGGCAAGCTCATCGGCGGTACGATATATTTCAACGGTCATCAGATCGAAAAGATGAGCGAAAAAGAAATGCGCAAAATCAGGGGCAACGAGGTCTCGATAATCTTCCAGGATCCCATGACGAGCCTCAACCCTGTCTATACTATCGGCAATCAGATAACCGAGGTTATCCGCCTGCATACGGGCAAGAGCAAAAAAGAGGCATATGACCGCGCGAAGGAGCTGCTCGAGCTTGTCGGCATCAACGAGCCCACAAAGCGCCTCAAGCAGTATCCCCATGAGCTCTCCGGCGGTATGCGTCAGCGAGTTATGATAGCAATAGCCCTCGCGTGCGAGCCCAAACTGCTCATAGCCGACGAGCCCACAACGGCTCTCGACGTTACCATTCAGGCTCAGATACTCGAGCTTATGCAGGAACTCAGACAGAAGCTCGGCATGAGCATCATAATGATAACCCATGACCTCGGCGTCGTCGCCAGCATGTGCGAAAGAATCGCCGTCATGTATGCCGGTCACATTGTTGAGTACGGCACGGCGGATGAGATATTCTATGAGCCCAAGCATGAATACACAAAGGGACTCATCAATTCTATTCCCAAGCTCAGCGCTCAGGAGATAGAGCGCCTTGTGCCTATCGAGGGTCAGCCGGTCGACCTGCTGAATCCTCCCGCAGGCTGCCCGTTCGCGCCGCGCTGCGCAAACTGCATGAAGATATGCCTGCGCGAGATGCCGCCCAAGACGGAGCTTAGCGATACGCACTACAGCCACTGCTGGCTGCTTCAGAAAGAAGAATTTGAAAAGGGGGAGATAAGCTGTGAGTGAGAATGAAAAGCTCGTTGAAGTGCAGCACCTGCAGCAGTATTTCCCGGCAGGCGGCAGAGGAAAGCACAAAAAATTCGTCCAGGCAGTCGATGATGTCTCATTCTTTATCAATAAGGGAGAGACGCTCGGTCTCGTCGGCGAGTCCGGCTGCGGCAAAACTACCGTCGGTCGTACTCTGCTCAGACTCTATGAGCCCACGGACGGCAAGATAATCTACGACGGAAATGTTATTTTCGATAAGGAAAACAAAGTGGCGGTCAATATGCTGCCCTTCAGACGCAAGATGCAGATGGTTTTCCAGGACCCCTATGCGAGCCTTGACCCGCGCATGACGATAGGCGATATCGTAGGTGAGCCCATCGATATCCACCATCTCGCCGCCAACAAGGCGGAGAGAAGAGAGAAGATAATCTCCCTTCTTGAGCGCGTCGGACTCAACAGCGAGCACGCAAACCGCTATCCGCATGAGTTCTCCGGCGGTCAGCGCCAGCGAGTCGGTATCGCGAGAGCGCTTGCGGTCGATCCCGAGTTCATCGTCTGCGATGAGCCGGTCTCCGCGCTCGATGTCTCCATTCAGGCGCAGGTCGTCAATATGTTCGAGGATCTTCAGAAAGAGCTCGGACTGACCTATCTGTTTATCGCCCATGACCTGAGCGTCGTTCGCCATATCTCGAACCGCATCGGCGTCATGTATCTCGGCAAACTCGTGGAGCTTGCGGACAGCTTCGAGCTGATTGCGCACAGCGTCCATCCCTATACCAGAAGCCTTATCTCGGCTATCCCCGAGGCGGATCCCAAGACGGCGCGCGCCGCAAAGCGCATTCCGCTCGAGGGCGATGTCCCGAGCCCGCTGAATCCTCCGAGCGGCTGCCGCTTCCGCACCCGCTGCCCCTATGCGGACGAGCAGTGCGCCAACGAGTGCCCGCAGCTCAAAGAGGTCAGCCCCGGTCATTTCGCCGCGTGCCACCACCTCGACAAGGTCGCGGACTGAAAATAACGGTGTTTGTTGCGCCGAAGAGCGCAATGGATATAAAGCGGCAAAGCCGCAAAAATTTGTAGAGGAGATGTATCAATGAAGATCAAGAGAATCGTATCTCTGTTCCTTGCTCTGGTGCTCGCACTTTCTGCTGTCGCAGTTCTGGGCTCCTGCAAGAAGTCAGAGAAGGGAATCACTGTTCAGATCGGTCCCAACCCTGAAACTCTCGATCCGGCACTCAACAGTGCAGTCGATGGCGGCAACATGCTCATCACTCTGTTTGAGACACTGCTTATCATCGACCAGGACAACAAGGTTCAGCCCGGACAGGCCGAGTCCTACACCGTCAGCCCTGACGGTCTTACTTGGACCTTCACCATGCGTGACGGCCTGAAGTGGTCCGACGGCACCGAGCTCAACGCCAAGGACTTTGAGTACACCATGAAGAGAATTGCCAATCCCGATGTCGGCGCACCCTATGGCGAGACTGTTGTCGGCATGATCGAAGGCTATCAGGATGCTATCGGCAATCCCGATAAGAACGGCAAGAAGACCACAAAGCCCGACATTGACAAGCTCAATGTCAAGGCGAGCGAGGATGGCAAGACCCTTACCATCAAGCTTGCTTATCCCTGCTCTTATTTCGATAAGATCGTTGCTTTCGGCACCATGAGCCCCGTTCAGAAGGCTACCGTTGAGAAGAACGGCGACAAATGGGCAACCAAGCCCGAGACCTATGTCTGCAACGGCCCCTACATGATCTCCGAGTGGACTCCCGGCGAGCGCATCGTCTGCAAGAAGAACCCCAACTATAAGGGCGGCTGGGACAACAGCAAGATCGTTACCGAGCAGCTTACTTTCCTCCTCCTTGAGGATTCCAGCGCTTCCTATACCGCTTACACCAGCGGCCAGGCTCTCATGATAAAGGATGTTCCCACCGAGGAAATCCCGAGCCTCAAGAAGTCAACCGACGGCGGCGACTTCTATGTCGATCCGATCCTCGGCACTTATTACCTCAGCATGAATCTTAATAAGGCTCCCTTCAACAATGTCAATGTCCGTAAGGCTCTCAGCCTTGCTATTGACCGTGAGTATATTGCCAACACCATCATGCAGGGTACCTACAGCCCGGCTTACAACTATGTCGGACCCAGCATCGTTGACAGCGGCGACGGCATGTTCCTTGACAACGCTATCGCAGCAAACGGCGGCAGCACCTATATCAGCAAGGACTATCAGGCTAACCTCGCCGAGGCTAAGAAGGCTCTCGCAGAGGCAGGCTATCCCGACGGTAAGGGCTTCCCGACCATCACTTATTCGACCAATGATACCGGTTACCACAAGGCTGTTGCTGAGTATCTTCAGCAGGTCTACAAGAAGGAGCTTGGCATCACCATGAAGATCGATGTTGTTGACTGGTCGTCCTTCACTCCTCAGCGCCGCGCCGGTAACTACGAGATGGCCCGTAACGGTTGGGTCATGGACTACAACGACGCTTCCAATATGATCGAGCTGTTCTATTCGTCCAACGGCAACAACGATGGCAAATACAACAGCAAGGCTTTCGACGCCGCTATTGATAAGTCCAAGGTTGCCGATTCCAAGGCTCACTTTGATGCTCTCCACGAGGCTGAGAAGATCATGTCCGAGGATTATGCTTGCATCCCCGTTGCATACTACAACGACTTCTGGCTGCAGAGCCCGACCCTCAAGGGTACATGGCACAGCCCCTATGGCTACTGGTACTTCCAGTATGCTTATGTTGAGGGTTAAGTCATAATCCAAAGCTCAAAGCATAATTGAACGCTGCCCGTGTCACGCAAGTGGCGCGGGCAGTTTTCGCTTTGCCTGTTTTTTTAGGTATCAGTTTTTCTGTATTTGGAGTGACTATGTGAATGCGATGCAGTAGGGCGGATATCGTTCGACGGCAAAATACATGCAGCTTGTAGGGTGCGGCGACCTCGACGCACCGATGCCGCATTAGCGGCACATAACCTTCACGAATATTTAATTTTAATACCGTAGGGACAGCCCTTGCGGCTGTACGCTGTCGGCGCAGCCGATACAAAATCACATCGGCTTTGCAATTTGATTTTTGCGCCACAAAACATACCAACATTCCTCCGATTTTCACCGCTCTGTTGCCAAATTTCGCCGATTGTGCTATCATTGAACCGACAAAAAAACGGAGATGATAAAAATGACCGTTACCGAAAGATTTCTGAAATATGTTACCTTTGAAACCACTTCCGACGAGTCGAGTGATAGCGTGCCCTCGACTGCGACCCAGCTCGTCCTTGCCGATTATCTCGTCGAGGAGCTTCGCGGCGCGGGAGTCGCCGATGCAATGCGCGACGAAATGGGCTATGTCTATGGGCATATCCCTGCGTCTGATGGCTGCGAAAATTGCCCGAAGATAGGGCTCGTCTCGCATATGGATACTTCGCCCGATGTCAGCGGCGCGAACGTCAAGCCGCAGATAATCAAATTTGACGGCACGAACGCCCCGATGGTCGGCGATGAATATATCGGGCGCGAGCTTATAGTTACCGATCATACCACTCTGCTCGGCGCGGACGACAAAGCCGGCGTTGCCGAGATAGTCGCCCTGTGCGCCGAAATCAACGCGAACGAAAACATCCGCCACGGTGCGCTGAGTATCTGTTTCACTCCCGATGAGGAGATAGGCTGCGGTGCGGATCACTTCGATTTTGTACGCTTCAACGCCGATTTTGCCTATACTGTCGACGGCGGCGAGGTCGGCGGCATCGAGTGCGAAAACTTCAACGCCGCGGCGGCAGATATTACGGTTCATGGAGTGAATACCCATCCCGGAACCGCCAAGAACAAGATGAAAAATGCCGCGCTGTATCTCGCGGAGTTTGTCAATATGCTCCCAGCGTGGGAGACCCCGGCGCATACCGAGGGACGCGAGGGTTTCTATCATTTGGCGCGTATCGCCGGCAACGAGACCGAGGCGAGCGCGCATATGATAATCCGCGACCACGACAAGAATAACTTCGAGCGCCGCAAGAAGTTCGTCGCCGATACTGTCGGCTTCCTGAACGAAAAGTACGGCGAGGGCACTTTCGAGCTGAATATAAAAGACAGCTATTATAATATGTTCGAGATAATCGAGAAGCATATGGATATTGTCGAGCGCGCCGAAAAAGCTATGCGCGATGCGGGCGTTGAGCCTGAAATAGTGCCGATACGCGGCGGAACGGACGGCGCACGTCTCTCGTTTGAGGGTCTGCCGTGCCCGAACCTCTCGACCGGCGGCATGAATTTCCACAGTATCTATGAGGCGATACCCGTCGATGCATTGCCGAAGATGGTCGAGGTGCTGATAAATATTGTGTCCGTGACCGACTGAATAAAATAAAAACGCCGGAGACAGGGAATTTCCCGCCTCCGGCGCTTTTATCAATATGGCTCAATGTTGAATTTGAGATTCTTTGTAGGGGTCGGCGACTCGACGACCCTATGCCGCCGTCGGCGGCACTGTTTGGAAAGCAGAAAAAAGCAAGGTCAAAACTACGCTTGACCTTGCTTTTTGTTTTATCAGTATTGTTTGCCCTCGCCGATGCGGCTGAACGCAAGTATGATGCAATCAATGCCGAACAGCACAAGGTATGCGCCGACGATGTAAGCAACCGCCGCAACCGAGATGTTCGGGCTGAATATCATCACGATGCCGAGCACAAGCCCGATGATGTTGACTATCATCGTGAACCAGTAGACGAAATTGCCCGCGATGAACCGAATCGTGTTCAGGTGCGAGAGTCTCGAGAGACAGTGCGCGATGAACCATATCGGGAACAGGAGTGAGAGCACCCATTTGCCCGCGTTGGGATAGACGAGCAGCATGACGCCCGCCATGACGCTGAGTATGCCCGAAATGAGTGACACAGTCGGACCGAAGCCGAGATGCTTGTCAACGCGAACATAGAGCACAACATCCGCAATGCCGGTTATTATGGCGATTATGCCGTAGATAATAACGAGGGTTGTCACCGCATTGTCGGGATAGACAAAAGTGAATATTCCGAGCGCCGCGAGCGCAATGCCGACTATAAGCTCCATCCATCCGAAGCCGGAACGCCTTTTCATTCCTCTTCGCCTCCTTTGTTGAGAATGGACATGAATTCTTCGCCGGTTATGGTCTCTTTTTCATAGAGATATTTTGCCAGCTCGTCGAGCTTTCCGCGGTTGTCCGCGAGAATCTTGGAAGCCTTCTCGTGCTGGCGCTTTACTAGTTCAACGACCTTGCGGTCTATTTCATTCTGCGTATCGGCGGAGCAGGCGAGTGAAGCGTCGCCGCCGAGATACTGGTTCGAAACCGTCTCGAGAGCCACCATGTCAAAATCTTCGCTCATGCCGTAGCGGGTTATCATCGCGCGGGCAAGCTTTGTCGCCTGCTCGATGTCGTTCGATGCGCCTGTTGTTATCTCGCCGAAAACGAGCTCTTCTGCGGCGCGTCCGCCCGTAAATGTCGCAATCTTGTTTTCAAGCTCCTGCTTTGTCAGCAGATATTTGTCGCCCTGATCGACCTGCATCGTGTAGCCGAGCGCGCCGGAGGTGCGGGGAATTATCGTTATCTTCTGCACGGGCGCCGAGTGCGACTGCATCGCCGCAACGAGCGCGTGACCTATCTCGTGATAAGCGACAACTTTCTTTTCGCTGTCCGAGAGCACCGCGTTCTTTTTCTGATATCCCGCGATGACCGTCTCGATGCTCTCCTCGAGGTCGGATTCGTTGACGACGGTTCGGTTGTTCCTGACCGCGCGCAGCGCCGCCTCATTTATAATATTCGCAAGCTCCGCGCCCGATGCGCCGGATGCCATTCTCGCTATCGTGTGGAAGTTGACATCGTCTGCCGTCTTTATCTTCTTTGCGTGGACTTTCAGTATCGCCTCGCGTCCCGCAAGGTCGGGCAGCTCAACGGGCACGCGCCTGTCGAAACGGCCGGGGCGGGTGAGCGCGGGATCGAGTGTCTCGGGGCGGTTCGTCGCCGCTAATATGATAACGCCGATATTTTCCTGGAAACCGTCCATTTCTGTGAGCAGCTGGTTGAGCGTCTGCTCGCGCTCGTCGTTGGAGCTGAACTGACCGTCGCGCTTCTTGCCGATGGCGTCGATCTCATCGATGAACACTATGCAGGGAGCTTTCTCTTTTGCCTGGTTGAAAAGATCCCTGACCTTTGAAGCGCCCATGCCGACGAACATCTCAACAAACTCCGAACCGGACATCGAGAAAAACGGCACATTCGCTTCGCCCGCAACAGCCTTCGCGAGCATTGTTTTACCTGTTCCGGGAGGGCCGACGAGCAGAACGCCCTTGGGCATCGACGCGCCGACGTCGGAATATTTCTTTGGATTGTGGAGATAGTCAACTATCTCCGAAAGGCTCTCTTTCGCCTCGTCTTCACCCGCAACGTCGCTGAAATGTATGCCCTGGGTCGACGGGACATAGACCTTCGCGTTGCTCTTGCCGAAGCCGAACGCCATGGAGTTTTTGCCGCCCGCCTGTTCCATCAGCTTCTTGCCCATATACTGGCCGAGTCCGATGAAGATTATCAGCGGGAGCACAAAAGTCAGCAGGAAACTCACCAACGGCGAGGTCGTCGTTTCGATATCCTTTGAGAACTTCGCGCCGGAGTCGTAGAGCCGCTGAGTCAGCGTCGGGTCGTTCATCGCGCCGGTCTTGTAGATTTTCTTCGCGTCGTCCTTGTCGGTGAAGATTATCTGATCGTCATCGACCTCGACATTGCCGATTTTTTTCTGCTCAATCATGCTCATGAATGTGCCGTAGTCGACTTCCGTCACCCGCGCCTTGACGAGCAGGGGAGACACTATCACATTGAACAGCACAATGACGAGCAGCGCAATGCCGTAGTAGAATATCAGAGGCTTCTTTGGGGATTTCACTTCTTTCATTTTCCGCACCTTCCTTTTTTAGGATTGATGTTAATTGAAAATATATATTAATTATACTCTTGCGTCAATATAAGTTCAATACAATTAAAGAATAACAGCAAAAAAGCAATGCTCGCGAATTTGCTTAATATAGCTTTAAAAAACGGTCATTTGCAAATTGAAATTTGCGGAACACTTGAATTATAGCAAAGCAAAAGCGGGCGACTCGACTAACACTTATAATCAGACTTACAATAGCCGCGCCGCAGTGTTTGAAAGCTTTCTTAGGGGAGCGGGCAACATCACCGAAGCGCCGCCGGTGGCGGATAAAGCGAGGCGATGTTTTGAGAGGACTGAACGGCTTGCGAAGCAAGACGCACGAGCCGCACTCGTTCAAGCTCCGGCGCGTTTGCGGGCGAATGTGCCGAGCTGCTAACCGAGAGGCGCAAACTATGTACTGCGGCGCGGCGTTGCGGGGGGCTCAGGGTGAAACCTCGAGTCTGCCTTTTCTTTGCAGGCGTTTCTTTTCTCAGACAGAAAAGAAATGTCGAAACGCGGGTAGTGTGAAAAGTTTGATTATAGTGGGACGCGAAGGTAGTAAGCCAATTATAAACAAATCAAAATTGTTGTATCGGCTACGCCGATATCGGACAGCCGCGAGGGGTCCCTACGAGCGGTCGGTAAAACAAGCCTTTTCAAAGATTTTGTGCCGCTCGCGCGGCGTCGGTGCGTCGAGTCGCCGCACCCTACAAAATACAAGACAATAAGTCGCTACAAATTTTGCGGTCAAATAATATCCGCCCCTACCGCATATATTTGTTGCTTTGAGCGAAGCAAAACACCCTCTCAGTCTCGGCTTGCGCCGGGACAGCTCCCCTGCAGGGGAGCTTAAATAGTTTTTGCGACAAATCCGATTTGTCTCTCCGTATCCCCACATCGCGGCAAAACAAAACAGCCGCAGCAAAACAAATCGCTGCGGCTTGACTTTATATATTTTTTTACTCGCTGATTTTTCTGACTGTCTCCATGACATAGTCGCCGAATTCGCTGCAGGTGCAGCCGTCCTCGCGGCCTGTGATTTTGAGCTTTTTGTCCTCGTACATGCAGATGTCGAGCGCTCTCTCGAGCAGATCGGCTTTTTCCTGCTCGCCGATGTGGGAGAGGAGCATCACGCTCGCTCTGAGCATCGAGCAGGGATCGGCGTACTGTGCTCTGCCCTCGCGAACCATTCTCGGAGCCGAGCCATGGATAGCCTCGAACATCGCGTAACGCTTGCCGATGTTTGCGCTGCCGGCTGTGCCGACGCCGCCCTGGAACTCGGCAGCCTCGTCGGTGATTATGTCGCCGTAGAGGTTCGGGAGGATGAAGACTTTGAAGTCGCGGCGGCGCTTCTCGTCGATGAGTTTCGCCGTGGTGATGTCAATGTACCACTCGTCGGTCACGATGTCGGGATATTCCTCGCCGACCTTCTTGCAGAGGTTGAGGAACTTGCCGTCCGTGGTCTTGATGACATTTGCCTTTGTGATTATCGAGACGCGGCCCTTGTTGTTGCGGCGCGCGTAGTCATATGCGAGTCTTGCTATTCTATCGCAGCCCTCGGAGGTCGTCACGACGAAGTCGAGCGCGAGGTCGTCGGTAACATTGACTCCCATCGAGCCGACGGCATATGCGCCCTCGGTGTTCTCGCGGAAGAAGGTCCAGTCAATGCCCTGCTCGGGAACCTTGACGGGGCGGAGGTTCGCAAACAGATCGAGAGCTTTTCTCATCGCAACGTTTGCGCTTTCGATGTTCGGCCACGGATCGCCCGCCTGCGGGGTAGTGGTCGGACCCTTGAGGATAACGTGGCAGCTCTTGAGCTCTTCGAGCACGTCGTCGGGAATAGCCTTGTTAGCCTTGACGCGGTTTTCGATGGTCAGTCCGTCGATGACCTTGAATTCAATCTTGCCTGCCTTTACTTTATCGTCAAGCAGATATTCGAGAACTCTTGCGGATTCCTTGGTTATAACCGGGCCTATGCCGTCGCCGCCGCAGACGCCGATGATGATCTTGTCGAGCGACTTGAAGTCGATGAAATCGCCCTGAGCCTTTATTTTGTCCGAACGGTCGCTCTGAGCGCGGATGAGAGCCTCAAATTTTTCGACGGCGTTCTTGACCTGTGCCTCTGTCATGTTTATCTTCCTCTCTTATTTGTGTGATTCTCTTGTGTAGTTGAGCAGACCGCCTGCGAGGATTATGTCCTTCTGTCTGCCGGAGAAGCTGTAGCAGAGCTTGTAGCTTTCGCCCTTTGTCTCATTCTTGAGAACAGCCTCGCCACCGTTTTCGATGGTCTCTCTTATGCCGTCGAGCGCGAGCTTGTCGCCCTTCTCGATGCGGTCATAGTCGGCGGGATCGGCGAAGGTGAACGGCACGATGCCGGCGTTTATGAGGTTTGCCTGATGTATGCGCGCAAAGGACTTTGTGATAACGCTCTTTATGCCGAGATACAGCGGAACGAGTGCCGCGTGCTCTCTCGAAGAGCCCTGGCCGTAGTTGCTGCCGCCGATGATGATTCCCTTGCCAGCCTGCTTGCAGTGCTCGGCAAAGTGCTCGTCGCACTGCTTGAAGCAGAAGTTCGACAGGAACGGTACGTTCGAGCGGTAGGGGAGAATCTTTGCGCCTGCGGGCATGATGTGGTCGGTCGTGATGTTGTCGCCGACTTTGAGAACAACTTCTGCCTCGATGCTCTCGGGCAGTGCGTCGCCGTTGGGAACGGGCTTGATGTTCGGACCGTAGACTATCTCAAGATTCTTAGCCTCTTCCGGAGAAGCGGGCTTGTCAATAAGATTGTCGTTTATTTCAAAGTGATCGGGCATTGTGATGTGCGGCGCCTCGCCGAGGGTTCTCGGGTCGGTCAGCACGCCTGTGAGAGCGGAAGCCGCGGCGACCTCGGGGCTGACGAGATAAACGCCCGCGTCGGCAGTGCCGGAGCGTCCCTCAAAGTTGCGGTTGAAGGTGCGCAGGGAGACAGCGCCCGAGTTCGGGGACTGACCCATGCCGATGCACGGACCGCACGCACATTCAAGCAGTCTTGCGCCCGCGCCGAGGATGTCGGAGAGTGCGCCGTCCTCGGAGAGCATTCTGAGAACCTGCATCGAGCCGGGGGAGATAGTGAGGCTGACACTCGGGGCGACGCGTTTGCCCTTGAGGATAGCCGCCACCTTGAGCATATCGTAGAGCGAGGAGTTCGTGCAGGAGCCGATGCAGACCTGGTCGATCTTTATCTCGCCTATTTCGGAAACTTTCTTTACGTTGTCGGGCATGTGGGGCATCGCCGCGAGGGGCTCGAGGGTGCTGAGGTCTATGTCGATAACCTCGTCATAGACTGCATCGTCGTCCGCCTTGACCTCGACCCAATCCTGCTCTCTGCCCTGAGCGGCGAGAAAAGCCTTCGTCACTTCGTCGGAGGGGAAAACAGAGGTCGTTGCGCCGAGCTCCGTGCCCATGTTGGTTATAGTTGCGCGCTCGGGGACGGAAAGAGTCTTGACTCCGTCTCCACCGTATTCGATTATCTTGCCCACGCCGCCCTTGACGGACATGATGCGCAGAACTTCGAGGATTATATCCTTTGCGCTGACCCACGGTGAAAGCGCACCGTGCAGGTTTATGCGAGTCATCTTGGGCATAGTTATGTAGTATGCGCCGCCGCCCATCGCAACCGCGACGTCGAGTCCGCCTGCGCCGAACGAGAGCATGCCGATGCCGCCGCCGGTCGGGGTGTGGCTGTCCGAGCCGATGAGCGTCTTGCCGGGGATGCCGAAGCGCTCAAGATGCACCTGATGGCAGATGCCGTTACCGGGGCGTGAAAAAAGCAGTCCTCTCTTTTTAGCGGCGCTCCTGATGAATCTGTGATCGTCCGCGTTTTCAAAGCCGGTCTGCAAAGTGTTGTGGTCAATGTATGCGACCGAAAGCTCGGTCTTTACTCTCTCGACTCCCATGGCCTCGAATTCAAGGTATGCCATGGTGCCTGTGGCGTCCTGAGTGAGAGTCTGATCGATCCTCAGACCGATCTCGCTGCCAACGGTCATGTCGCCGCTGAGCAGGTGGCTTTTTATAAGCTTTTGTGCAATAGTGCTGCCCACTTGTATCCCTCCGTATAAAAATAAAATTACCTTTAAATTTTATTGCAATCCGCGGATTTTGTCAAGGTGCGCCGCGCCAAATATATACCTGTATATATTACATTTTATAGGGGAAATTGATATATGACGATTTTTTATGTTGCCCGAAAGCTTTCTGCGTGGTATAATTAAATGTAATCTGCCGCAGTGCGCTGTGCTATGGCTGAATTATCAAAAGTTATTCGGGCATACTGTTTGTCGGGAGTGAATTCGATGAACAGAAAAAAGCACGAAGAACAAAAAGACAGCATATTGGAGCCCGTCGCGCCGACCCCGAGTGTCAGTGAGGAGGACGGAGATTCGTCCGACAGCACGGACAGGGAGCTTCGCCAGATAGTCGAAACAGGCGCGATAACCGTTGACAAGCGCGGGCATTATATCCACTGCCTGACTGTTATCGGTCAGATCGAGGGTCACTATGTCCTGCCGGCGCAGAATAAAACTACAAAATACGAGCATGTCATTCCGCAGCTCGTCGCGATAGAAGAGAGCCGCGATATTGAAGGCTTGCTCATAATTCTCAACACCGTCGGCGGCGATATCGAAGCCGGACTCGCGATAGCGGAGCTTATAGCCGGAATGAAAACGCCGACCGTGTCCCTCGTCCTCGGCGGCGGACATTCGATAGGCGTGCCGCTCGCGGCTTCGAGCGCGTATTCGTTTATCGCACCGAGCGCCACCATGACCGTCCACCCGGTCAGAATGACGGGACTCGTCCTGGGCGTGCCGCAGACTATGTCCTATTTTGAGCAGATGCAGGAGCGTATAGTCAGATTCGTCGCCGATAATTCGCGCATCTCCGCCGACCGCTTCCGTTCGCTTATGCTCGCAACCGGTCAGCTCGTTATGGATGTCGGCACTGTGCTCGACGGCGAGGCGGCGGTCAAAGAGGGGCTTATAGATTCTCTCGGCTCTCTCTCCGATGCCCTCGATAAGCTCTGCGATATGATCGAGGAGCAGAGTGAAAAGAAAGGGGAGAACGGGTGATGCTCTACACAGTTGTTTCTCCCGCCGAGATTTTTATGCAGCCGCCCGCGGATATCTGCGAGCATCAGACTCCGTTTGGCTGCGTGATGTGTTCAAGGACAGAAAAAGGCGAGGTCGTTGAAAGACTTGTGACGACCGATCCGTTTGAATATCTGAAACCGTGTTATTCACCCGGCACTTTATATTCCGCCGGAAAAATGGAAAAGGGGTAATATAATAATGGAAATACTCAAGGCAATATTGCTCGGCTTTCTGCAGGGCGTGACCGAATTCCTGCCCATCTCATCGAGCGGGCATCTCTCGGTCTTTCAGCACTTCTTCGGCAATGTCGGCGGCACAAGCTCGCTGCTGTTCACGGTGCTGTTACATATGGGCACTCTGATAGCCGTGTTCGTCGTTTATTACAAGACCATATGGGGTCTCATCGTTGAATTTTTCAGCACTATAAAAGATATCTTCACCGGCAAGTTCAAGTGGAGCGAGATGAACGAGAACAGGCGTATGCTCTTCATGTTCGTTATCTCCTGCGTGCCTCTGCTGTTCCTGCTCATTCCCGTCGGCGGCGACAGACGCATCATGGATGTTCTCGGCGGTCTTGCCGATGACAATGATATATTGGTCGAGGGAGTCTGCTTCCTCTTCACCGCAGCTCTCCTGCTCGTCGGCTCATGGCGCGCAAAGAAGGTCAAAGCTCGTCCCCAGATAGGCGCGAAATCCGCGCTTGCCGTCGGCGTGGCTCAGGCTTTCGCCGCCGGATTCCCCGGCATCTCGCGCTCCGGCTCGACCATCTCGACCGGTATGATTTGCGGCGTTTCAAAAGAGTATATGGTTCGCTATTCGTTCATCCTCGGCATACCGGCTATCCTTGCCGCCAATGTCATGGAGATAAAGGACGCCGTAGCCCTCGGCGAGCAGATAGATATCCTGCCCGTTATTATAGGCGTTGTCACCGCCGCCGTCGTCGGCTTTGCCGCGATAAAGGCTCTCGAGTGGCTCGTCAAGATTGATAAGTTCAAAATTTTCGGTTACTACTGCCTTGTCCTCGGCGTTGTTGTTATCATCGCCGGCATAGTTGAAAAGGTCAGATAAGTTCGTTCAAATTTCTAAGGAGGGCCTTAATGGCTGCGAAAAAGACTGCGGCAAAGTCAACGGCCGCTAAGAAGAAAAAAACAACAACTACAACGCCAAAAAAAGCCCCGGCTTCAAAGCCTGCGGCTGCAAAAGAGCCTGTCGAGCAGACTCCCGAGCAGCAGTCCTCGCGCCGCCAGAAAGCGGCTATCGCGCTCATGGCTGTCGCGGCTCTGCTCATAGCCATGGCGTTTATCGAGGGCGAGAGCGCGTGGCGCGCCGTGCATAATTTTATGTTCGGCGTATTCGGCACGTGTACATATATCTGGCCCGTCATGCTCATTTATGTTTCGGTCATGCTCGCCATGAACAAGACGTTCGGCTCGATATCGTCGAATCTTATCGGCGTCGGGATATCAATATTGCTGCTGTGCTCGGCGATACATATTTTCTCGAACCCGTCGGAATACTTTTCGCTCATGACCCTCGGCGATCAGATAAAGACCGCGTGGAGAGATTATGACACATTCCCGAGTGCGGGCGCGCTCGGTGCGCTCGTCGGCGGACTGCTTGCCAAAATGGCGGGCAAGGTCGGCGCGGCGATAATAAATATTATCCTGCTGATAGTCAGCATAATGTTCCTCACGGGACTCACTCTGTCCCGCCTCGGTACATCTATCGCCAAGCCCATAAAGCGCATGAGCGAGGACACCAACGAGCGCCTTGAGCGCGGAGCGCAGCGCGTCAGAGATGAGCAGGAGAGAGCGCCGTCGAGAGACAAGCGCAGGGAGAAAAAAGCGGAGGAGCCCTATGTCAGTCCCCGTCCGTTCCCCGTGCCGCCTCTGCCGACTGATACGCCGGCAGCTGCTGCAAAGAGCCGCAAAAAATCCGCCGCCGATGAAGGTCCCGAGCCCACCGTGTTCCCGCGCAAGCCGGTTCAGACCGATGTCGGCATCGATGATATAGTCAACCGCGTCAACGCTGCGTCGGCGACTGCGAAGATAGCCGAGGGCGTGTCAAAAGCCGCCGCCGTTGTGGACGGCAGACCCGCCTGCGTGCCGCCTCTGCCGACCGAGAGCGCGAAAGACGAGCTTGAAATGCTCGATATAAGCAAGAAGCCCGCCGAGCCCGAAAAGCCGAAGAAGAAAGAGCCGGAGCTCCCGCCCGTCAAAGAGCCCGATCCCGTGCCCGATGTGCCGGATGAGGATGAGGAAGAGCCTGTTATCGAGAGTCAGCCGACTTATCGCAAGCCGCCGATAACCTGCCTCAAAGAGCCCATTCATGACGGCAACGACAACTTCTCCGATGAGCTCAAATCCAACGCGCAGAAATTGCTCGACACGCTCGAAAGCTTCAATGTCCACGCGAAGATAACTGAGATAAGCCGCGGTCCGTCTGTCACGAGATATGAGCTTCAGCCGGACGCGGGCGTCAGAATAAATAAAATAACCAACCTTGCGGACGATATTGCCCTGCGCCTTGCCGCGTCGGGAATAAGAATCGAAGCGCCCATTCCGAACAAGGCGGCGATAGGTATCGAGGTGCCCAACAAGCTGCGCTCGATGGTCTATATGCGCGAGATAATCGAAACCCCGCAGTTCAAGAACGCCCAGAGCAAGCTCAATGTCGTCCTCGGCAAGGATATCGCGGGCAACGCCGTCTGTGCTGATCTTGCGAAGATGCCGCATCTGCTCATAGCGGGTACTACGGGTTCCGGTAAATCCGTGTGCCTGAACACAATGATAGTCAGCATTCTCTATAACGCGACTCCCGACGAAGTGAAGCTTCTGATGATTGACCCCAAGCAGGTCGAGTTCACGGTCTATAACGGCATCGCGCATCTCGCTGTGCCCGTCGTGTCCGATCCGCGCAAGGCTTCGGGCGCTCTGACATGGGCGGTCAACGAGATGGAGAACAGATATAAGATACTCTCCGAGAAGAATGTCCGCGATATAAGAGGATATAACAAATTAGCCGAGCGCGACAAGTCACTGCGCCCGATGCATCAGATAGTCATTTTCATCGATGAGCTTGCCGATCTTATGATGGTCGCGCCCAATGAAGTCGAGGATGCGATATGCCGCCTCGCTCAGAAAGCGCGTGCCGCAGGTATGCACCTTGTCATAGCGACTCAGCGCCCCTCCGTCGATGTTATCACAGGTATTATCAAAGCGAATATCCCCAGCAGAATTGCGCTCTCTGTTTCTTCGTCGGTCGATTCGAGAACGATACTCGATATGTCCGGCGCGGAGAAGCTTATCGGCAACGGCGATATGCTCTTCAGTCCTATCGGCGCAAACAAGCCGACCCGTATCCAGGGCTGCTTCATCTCCGACGAAGAGGTCGAGGATGTTGCCGACTTCATCAAGCACAACGCCGAGGCGGAGTACGATGAGGGCATTATGGACGAGATAAACAGGCAGGCGGCAATAGCGGGTTCTGCTAAGAAGAACAGCGCCGCAGGCGGCGATGACGGCGAAGAGCCGGGCGATGAGATGTTCCCGAACGCCGTCGAGGTCGTGCTCGATGCCAAAATGGCTTCAACAACTCTTCTCCAGCGCAAATTGAAGCTCGGTTATGCCCGCGCCGCAAGGCTCATGGACGAACTCGAGAGCAAGGGTATCATCGGACCGTTCGAGGGCAGCAAGCCCCGCCAGGTGCTTATAACCAAACAGCAGTGGATGGAAAAATGTGCCCTGTCGGATGCTCCCGCAGACGACGAGACCTGATCGGAGGAAATTATGGCAAATCAGAGAAAAGGCGGTTCCGCCACACAGAACAAGCGCACGAAGATAATCGTCACCGCAGTCGTGATAGCCGTCGCGCTACTGATAACCTTCGCGCCCTATATGAATCTCCCGTTCGATATCCCCACATGGGGCGAGCTGCTCTCGGGCAATGAGCAGACGATACAGAGCGGCGACGCACTCAACCAGCCGTTCACCGTCCATGTTATAGATGTCGGTCAGGGCGACAGCATCTTAGTCAAGAGCGGCGACCACGCCATGCTGATAGATGCGGGCGAGCGCGGCAACGATCAGACGATACTCGATTATCTCAAGGCGAACTCTGTCGAAAAGCTCGATTACATAGTCGCCACCCACCCCCATTCCGACCATATCGGCAGTATGCCCAAGGTTATCGAGGGTATAGAGGTCGACAATATTATCATGCCGAAGCTCCCGAACTCCCTTGTGCCTACAACTTCGATATACCAAAAGCTCATAAAGGCTATTAAAGCGTCCGGAGCTAAAGTTATCTCCGCAAAGGTCGGCGATACCTATACCCTCGGCGACGCAAAGATAACTATAGTCGGACCCGTCGGCACGCCTGAGGATTTAAACAACGCCTCCGTTGTGATGAAGGTTGTCTACGGCAAGAATTCGTTCCTCTTCACAGGCGATGCCGAAGAGAAGAGCGAGAAAAAGATTCTCGCAAACGGCGCGGATATCAAAGCCGATGTTCTGAAGCTCGGTCACCACGGCAGCAGCACATCGACGAGCGAGGAGTTCCTCAAAGTCGTTTCTCCGTCGCTCGCGCTCATCTCCTGCGGCAAGGATAACGACTATGGCCACCCGCATAAAGAGACTATAGAAAAGCTTGAGAAATATAATATCCCGTATGAGCGCACGGATATAAAAGGCACGATAGTTGTTGGCTCGGACGGCGAGCATCTTTCAACGGCTTTCCCGGATAACAAGACCGCTGAGAAGTAAAAAAGGAGGCGGAATAATGGAATATTACGCCATCGACCGTATCGAAGGAAACTACGCAGTCTGCGAAAAAGACGGCGAAACAATGGTCAATATCAGCCGCGCTCTGCTCCCCGACGGAGCGGGCGAGGGCAATGTCCTGCGCCGCCTGCCGGACGGTTCGTTCGTGCTCGACCGCGAGGAAGAAGAACGCCGCCGCAAAGCAGCTCTCGAACTTATGGACGGTCTGTTTGATGAATAATTTCCCCATTGATTTTTAGCGGGGTGCTTGTAGAATATAAAAACGATCTATGGCTCATAGGTCGTTTTTTGTTGTCGCAAGGTGTATAGACGTGCCAAGTTTATCGGTTTGATAAACTTGGATTTGTTGATTTGATTAGCACGAATTTTTACAAAGTAGAAGTAGACTGCCGACTTGTCTTTATAATCAAGCTTCCAATAGCCGCGCCGGAGCTTGAACGAGTGCGGGCTCGTGCGTCTTGCTTCGCAAGCCGTTCCCTCACTTCTCTAAAAAAGCTTATCAAACACTGCGGCGCGGCTATTGAAAATCTGATGATAAAAATCAATTGAGTCACTTGCTTTTACTTTGCTACAGCTCAAGTGATAGACAAATCCTAATTTGTCAATCTGTTCTATGTATGCTCGGCGTTATATCAATGTTTTTTATCATGATATCATCCACCGAAAAAATTTTCCGCCGCCGTGCAGTAAAATCTCAAATCCGTGCGTTTTATATTTTGCACGCTTTGTGTAAACAGCCAAAAATAAAGAAACAATAAATTTGTGGGATTGGTATAGCTTTTTGACGCAAAAAGTGATACAATATGCCGAATACTGTTGAAAGTGAGCTGCTTTATGAAAAAGAAAGAAAAAAGAACATTTAAACAGTTTTTTATGGACAACAACAAACGCAATCTAAAAATTACGATTACCGTTGTCTGCGTGGTGCTCGCCCTTGCTATAATCGGCGGCGGCATCTATATCGGCAATAAGCTCGGACTTATTACCATCGACCACGGCAGCAACGGTGATCCCGAGGGCACCTTTGCGCCCGAGGAGCAGTTTGATGCAATGTACGATGTCAGCGACGCTTCGAGCATCGACAGCCTCATAACTGCGTGGGCGAAGAACGGCGGCGCGAAGTATTCGAGCAAGAATATAATCAATGTTCTGCTCCTCGGCGTTGACAGCGAGACCGGCAAGGCAGAGGGCGGACGTTCGGATGCCATCATCCTGCTCTCGCTTAACAAAAAGACCAAGACGATAACGCTCGTGTCTTTCCTCAGAGACTGCTATACCTATATGAACATCAACGGCTCCGAGCGCTGCTGCAAGACTAACCATGCCTATTTCTGGGGCGGTCCCGCGGCACTTATCGAGACGCTTGAGAATAACTACAAGATTGAGATCGATCATTATATCAGCGTCGATTTCAAGAGCTTCCCGAAGCTTATTGACTCTCTCGGCGGCGTGTCCGTTCCGATTGAGCCCTATGAGGCGGATTATATCAATCGCACCACAACGAAGATAAAGAAGATAACCTCCGGCGATTCCGTCAAGCTCAGCGGCAGACAGGCTCTGGTCTATAGCCGTATCCGCCATGTCGACAACGAAGGCGATGTCGGCAGAACCGCGAGACAGCGTACCGTTATCATGGCTCTCATCAAGAGCGCGCAGAACGCCTCTGCGGGTCAGCTCAACAACGCGCTCGATATCGTCCTTCCCAATGTCGTGACGAACTACAAGCGCAGTGAGATTCTCTCTCTCATGACCCAGGCGCTCTCTCAGGGCTGGATGAACTACGAGATAAAGCAGATAGTCATGCCGACCGAGGGCAACTACACTTCTGCTCAGCTCTATACCTACTACGGCAAGATAATCAACCAGCGCCTTTCGGTCTGGGTCGTCGATTATCCCGTCGTTGCGCGTGAGCTCCAGCTCGCTCTCTACGGCGACACGAATATAAAGATTGGCGATAACCATGTCTCCGCTGTCGACCTGCTGAAAAAGGGCGCAGTCCCGAGCAGCAACAGCAGCGGCTCAGGCTCATATTCTGCGTCGACCCGTCCGCACACCGATGTCGGTACTGTGGCGGAGAGCGAAGAGCCTGTAACTCATGAGCATACTTCCGAGGCGGTGAGCGAGCTCACCGAGGCAGAGAGCACGACTCGCCGCTTCCCGTTCACTCTTCCCGATTTCGGCTCAACTTCGCCGGCGGAAGACGAAGATGCAGCATAAAATTACCGCTCCGGATATATTCCGGGGCGGCTTTTTGTATATGATTGAAAAATTATGATTGATGATATATAATTGTCAGAGAAACAAACGGACGGTGATAACATGAACAAAGTTTGTCATATAGTCGGCGGCGGCGACTTCTTCGGAATCCGCCCGACAGGGGAGGGCGATTTCATCATCGCTGCCGATAAAGGTCTGCTGTATCTTCAGAATCTCGGCATAACTCCGAATTTGGTCATAGGCGATTTCGATTCCCTCGGCCACACTCCGAACGGGCGGAATATTATCGTCCTGCCCTGCGAAAAGAACGATACGGATATGGGGGCGGCGGTCGCAGAGGGCGTGATGCGCGGATATAAAAATTTCATTCTTTACGGCGCATCGGGCGGCAGAGCCGACCATACTCTTGCGAATATCCAGCTCATCTCGTCTCTGTCGAGGCGCGGAATGACCGCGATTATCGACGCGCGCGAAACTTCGTTCACTTCGATAACAAACGGCAGAATTATTTTTGACGAGAACGCAAAGGGCATGATCTCCGTGCTTTCCCATTCGGATATCTCATCGGGTGTCACTATAAGCGGGCTCAAATATGAGCTCAAAAACGGCACATTGAAGAACACATACGCCCTCGGCGTCAGCAATGTATTTGTCGGTAAAATGAGCGAAATATCAGTGGCTCAGGGAACGCTGACGGTCGTTTATCCGAGCAGCGCAGAGCCCTCTTTTTTCAGATTTTGAGCCGCGCGAAAAGATGTTTTTGAACCAAATAATATCCTGCACCGAGATGCTGCCCGTGAGCATCAGCAGAAGAATATACACCGCCGCGTTGACAGTTATTATGATTGTCAGCGCGGCTTTTCCGCTGCCCTGCGCCGAGGAGAGCAGCAGCCCCGCGAGAAACGAAGCTGTTACGCAGACGGCGGGCTTTATTATCGAATCCATGATATTTATTTCGAGCGTGCAAACTTTTGAAAGCCTGTGTATGCTCAGCGAAAAGTTTACTATCTCGCTGATAAAAAGTATCGCGACATAGCCCTTTACGGAATATTTCGGGATGAGTATCAGCACGAGCACGACGCACATCGCGGAGTCGATTATATTATATCTCATTGAATATACCTGCTGGTCGAGCCCTTTGAGTATTCCGTCAACTGTCGTGTCGGTGTACATTATCGGCAGAAGCGGCGCGAGCACGCGCAGATATTCCGCGCATTGCCCGTCCCCGTAGATGCACTGCGACAGCCCCTCGGAAAAAATGAACATTATTCCCGCCGTGCCCATCGAAAACAGCACGGTTATTTTTATTGCCCGCGCCGCCATGCTGTCTATCCTGTTTCTGTTGCTGCGCGCCGCACATTCGGCAAATTCAGGCACGAGCATGCTCGCGAGAGCTGTCATTATGGCGGCGGGGTAGAGGATAACCGGCAGAGCCATGCCGTGAATGACTCCGTAGAGCGTCATCGCGCCGCCCGCGCTCTGTCCGGATTTGCGAAAGCCCACGGGAATCAGCAGGTGTTCTATCGTCAGCAGCACCGAGCGCGCGCACGATCCGGCGGCGTCCGGGAGCGCAATGCGCAGCAGAGCCCGAAGCCCGCCGGGCGTTTTTTCTTTCGGCTTTTGGTGCTTCGTTGACTTGTAGAGCAAAAAGGCGCATATCAGCGAGCTTATCTGCGATATCGTTATGCCGAGCGCCACCGCGTCGCAGGCATATTCTGCGCCCTTTGCCGCCCAGAATCGAAGCATCAGAACAGAGACCGCTATTTTTACCGCCTGCTCGAATATCTGTACCGCCGCATATTTGAGCACTGTGCGCCGCGCCGTGAAATATCCGCTGAACGCGCAGCCGACCGATGCCGCGGGGAGGCTCAGCGCGAGTATGCGAAGCGACGACGCCGTGCGTATGTCGCCGAGCCACAATTTTGCTATCAGCTCTGCGCCGAACCATACGGCGGCGAGCATCATGCACCCGACCGTCAGCCCGTAGAGCGCGCACCGCCGCATTATCCATGCGCCCTGACCGGCATTTTTTCCGGAATCTTCGACCGTGAGCCGCGTCGATGCGAGCGGCAGACCCGCAAACGAAAATGTCAGCGCCATCGCGTATACATCTGTGACGAGCGAAAAAAGTCCTATTCCCGCCGCGCCCAGCCGCCCGGTCAGATATACATTGAACGCAACGCCGACCGTGCGCATGAGAAACGATGTCGCGGCGAGCGTCAGCGTGTTTATGAGAAGCCGTTTCGTGTTCTTCATTTTTGCCTCCGGAGAAGTCAAAAAGCGTTAAATCTCTTGACAAAAACGCTTCTGAATGTGATAATATAGAGTAATTCATCGGAAAAGAGGGAATCCCCAAAAAAGGCGTATGCAGTGCCGAGTGCCGCATCGCCGCCGATTTTTGAAATGTAAAATCAACGCTGCTCCTCCGGCGCGGAGCAATCAGCGTTCATGTAAAATCTATTCGCCGGAGAAATGGATTATGTTATGGCAAAGGAACTCGCAAAACAGTATGATCCGAAGGAAGTGGAGGACAGAACCTATAAATTCTGGCTCGACGGCAATTTCTTCCACGCCGTACCCGACCCGGAGAAGAAACCCTATACTATAGTTATTCCCCCTCCGAACATCACGGGTCAGCTCCATATGGGTCATGCTCTTGACAATACTCTTCAGGATATACTTATCCGCTACCACCGCATGCAGGGCTATGATACCCTCTGGCTGCCCGGCACCGACCACGCTTCTATCGCCACCGAGGCGAAGATAGTCGAGGCTATGGCAAAGGAAGGCCTTACAAAGGACGATGTAGGCCGCGAGGGCTTCCTCGAGCGCGCATGGGCGTGGAAAGAGAAGTTCGGCGGCAGAATAATCGAACAGCTCAAGAAGATGGGCTCGTCCTGCGACTGGGAGCGCGAGCGCTTCACCCTCGACGAGGGCTGCAACGAGGCCGTCAACGAGGTTTTCTGCAACCTCTATGAAAAGGGACTCATTTACAGGGGCGAGAGAATAATCAACTGGTGCCCCCATTGCCTGACTTCGATCTCCGACGCCGAGGTCGAATATGAGGATCAGGCGGGTCACTTCTGGCATCTTCGCTATCCTTTCAAGGACGGAAGCGGCTATCTTGAGCTTGCAACGACCCGACCCGAGACCCTGCTCGGCGATACCGCTGTTGCCGTCAACCCCAATGATGAAAGATATAAGGATATCGTCGGCAAGACGCTCATCCTGCCCATAGTCCACCGCGAGATACCCGTTGTCGCCGATGATTATGTCGAGATAGACTTCGGTACCGGTGTCGTTAAGATAACCCCCGCGCATGACCCGAACGACTTCGAGGTCGGTCTGCGCCATAACCTGCCCGTTATCAATGTCCTGACCGATGACGCAAAGATAGTCGACGACTATCCGAAATACGCCGGCATGGACAGATACGAGGCGAGAAAAGCTATCGTCAAGGATCTTGAAGAGGAGGGCGCTCTCGTCAAGGTCGAGGATTATAACCACAATGTCGGCACATGCTACCGCTGCTCGACTACCGTTGAGCCCCGCGTTTCAAAGCAGTGGTTCGTCAGCATGAAGCCCCTCGCGGGTCCCGCTATCGACGCTGTCAAGAACGGCGAGACAAAGTTCGTGCCGAAGCGTTTCGAGAAAGTCTATTTCCATTGGCTCGAGAATATCCGCGACTGGTGCATCTCCCGCCAGCTCTGGTGGGGTCACCGTATCCCCGCGTGGTATTGCGACGATTGCGGCGAGATAACCGTTGCAAGAACCGCTCCCGACAAGTGCTCGAAGTGCGGCAGCACCCATATTCATCAGGATCCCGATACGCTTGATACATGGTTCTCCTCGGCTCTCTGGCCGTTCTCAACCCTCGGCTGGCCGAATACCGACAGCGAGGATTTCAAGCGCTATTATCCCACCAACACCCTTGTCACAGGTTACGATATAATCCCGTTCTGGGTCATGAGAATGATGTTCTCCGGCATCGAGCAGACCGGTCAGGTTCCGTTTGATACCGTCCTCATCCACGGACTCGTCCGCGATGAGCTGGGCAGAAAGATGTCGAAGTCGCTCGGCAACGGCATCGATCCGCTCGAGGTCATTGACAAGTACGGCGCAGATGCCCTGCGCTTCACTCTTGCCAACGGCAACAGCCCCGGAAACGACATGAGATATTCCGACAAAAAGGTCGAAGCGAGCCGCAACTTTGCGAACAAGCTCTGGAACGCCGCACGCTTTATCCTTATGAACCTCGACGACTCCGAAGAAGCGGGTCTGCCCGATGAGCTTGCACTCGAGGATAAGTGGGTGCTCAGCCTCTATAACGACCTCGTCAAAGAGGTTACGGACAATCTCGAGAGATTCGAGCTCGGCATCGCCGTTCAGAAGCTCTATGATTTCATCTGGGATGTTTTCTGCGACTGGTATATCGAGCTTGCGAAGATTCGCCTGCAAAAGGGCGGCGAGCCCGCACAGTGCGCAAAGCGCGTGCTCATATATGTCATGTCCAACGTCCTGAAGCTCCTCCATCCGTTCATGCCGTTCGTGACCGAGGAGATCTGGCAGTCCCTGCCGCATGAGGGCGCGAGCATAATGGTCTCCGATTGGCCGCAGTATTCCGACGCTCTGAACTTCAGCGCAGAGGAAGAGCAGATGAACATGATTATGGACGCGGTCAGGGCGATAAGAAACCGTCGCGCCGAGATGAATGTTCCTCATTCAAAGAGAGCGAAAATATATATCAGCACCTCCTATGTCGATACCTTCAGACTTTCCGGCGAGTTCATGCAGAAGCTCGCGGGCGCGTCCGAGGTCGAGGTTGAGGACGGCATCGAGATAGACGGCGCAGTCTGCATCGTCACCGACGCCGCAAAGATATATATCCCCATGGGCGACCTCGTTGACTTCGAAGCCGAGCGCGCAAGGCTCAACAAAGAGCTCGCCTCCGCTCAGAAGCAGCTCGACGGCATCAACGCCAAGCTCTCCAACGAGAACTTCGTCTCCAAAGCTCCCGCGCCGGTCGTTGAGGCTCAGCGCGAAGCGGCGAGAAAGCTGAACGAGAAGATAGCAATGCTCAACGACAGCCTCTCTAAGATCGCCAATGCGTAATTTCGCGTGATACTGCGTTGTGGGAACCATGCCCGTTCGGTCACGCACACAAAGTGCGCTCCCTCGCGTGCAGAACCCCACGCCTTGTCTCACCCCAAATTCCGCTATTGGCTCGCCTGCGCGTAAATTTTGGCACCAATGCGTATTTTCGTGTGATACTGCGTTGTGAGAACCGTGCGAATTCGGCGTTTATTGCGCTTGTGCATATTCTCTCATAAAAACCAACCTGCAAAGGACGGGCGTGTCCCGTCCTTTGATGTTTTACGGAGGAAAACTGATGACACCAACCGAAGCAATCGAATATATCCATTCGCGCCTGACATTTGGCATACACCCCGGCATGGAGCGTATCAGGGCGCTCTGCGCCGCGCTCGGAAACCCGCAGGATGAGCTTCGCTTCATCCATGTTGCCGGGACTAACGGCAAGGGCTCGACGAGCACCATGATATCCTGTATGCTCTCTGCCGCCGGGTACAGAACCGGGCTGTTCACTTCGCCCTATGTCATCGATTTCCGCGAGCGCATGCAAATTGACGGCGAGATGATTCTGCCGGAGGAGCTCGCCTCGACCGTTGAGCGCGTCAAATTAGCGTGCGACGAACTCGATAAGCGCGGAATTGTTGCAACCGAGTTCGAGACTCTGACCGCCGCCGCGTTTCTCTGGTACAAAGAGTGCAAATGCGATGTTGTCGTGCTCGAAGTCGGGCTCGGTGGGCTGCTCGATTCAACAAATATTATAAAAACTTCGCTCGTCTCCGTCATAACCTCGATTTCCATGGATCACACCGCGATACTCGGCAATACAATCGCTGAAATAGCCGCGCAGAAATGCGGAATAATCAAGCCGCGCGGCGTGACGGTCATGTATCCCGAGCAGTCTGTTGATGCACGCCGTGTTATAGAAGAAACCGCTCGGCGCGAGAAAAATAGGCTCGCAGTGCCGGATATGACCGCCTGCCGCGTTGTTGACGAGACGATACGCGGCACAGATATTATCTACGGCTCGCTGAATCTCCGCATACCGTTCGCGGGCGACCATATGATAAAAAATGCGCTGACAGCCGTCACCGCCGTTCGCGAATGCGGCTTGAATGTCAGCGGCGAAGCGATAGAGCAGGGAATGAAAAACGCCGTGATGCCCGCGCGAATGGAGCTTATCGGCGAAAATATTATTCTTGACGGCGGTCACAACGAGGGCTGCGCCTCGGCGCTTAAAGCCTTTTTGGAGCGCTTCACAAGCGGCAGACGCGTTGCCGTGTGCGCGCTCATGGGCGATAAGGACTGCGACACATATCTGCGCCTGACCGCGCCGCTGTTTGAAAAAATGTATCTGACAGCTCCGGACAATCCGCGCAGCATGAATCCCGAAGCCCTGAGCAAGCTTGCCAATAAATATTGCGCCGACTGTACGCCTGTGTCCGACCCGACAGAAGCCTGCCGCATGGCGATAAATGACATAAAGCAAAACGACGGAACGCTCGTTACTTGCGGTTCGTTCTATCTCGCAGGCGAGGTTCGCGGTTATCTTTTGGAAAATAAAAATATTTAACCCGCCGCATTTCGGCAGGATTTTCAAACGGGATGGATTATTATCTTTGATGATAATAGTCCGTCCTGTTTTTTATTTTGTACAAGCCGTGTCTGATTTTTGATCATATCAAAATGACCCTCCGCACATAGCCGACCAACGGCGGCACAGATTTTTCATAAGATTTGCTGCAATTAAAAATTGTGTACGGTTCGTAGGGACAGCCCTTGCGGCTGTCCGATATCGGCGGCAGCCGATACAAAATTTTAAATGCGCTGATATCGTCAACAAAAAATTCAAACAAATCCGAGAATAATCCCACTCATCCAGGACAAACTGTTAATTGATAATCACCCCAAAGGAGGAAAAAATATGGGTGTTGAAATAATCTCAAATCCGCTCAGCGTCAGCGCGCTGCTCTCAGGCGAGATAGACCACCATACCGCCGCCGCAATGCGCGCGGATATTGATGCCGCCGCCGCGGCTCAGCAGCCGAAGATACTGCGCCTCGACTTCGCCGATGTCACTTTTATGGACAGCTCCGCCGTCGGTCTCGTCATGGGGCGCTATAGGCTCTTGCAGGGCTGGCAGGGGAAGCTCGAGGTCACGAATCTCAGCGAGCGCAATTATAAAATGATGCGCCTTGCGGGTATGCAGGCGCTGTGTACGCTGTCGCAGAAAAGGAACAAGGAGGATAAACATGAGTAGAAAAAAGCCTGTCGATCAGATGAGCCTGAAAATAGAGAGCCGCTCCGTCAACGAGAGCTTCGCGCGTGTCGCAGTCTCGGCGTTTGCGGCTCAGCAGGACCCGACGGTCGAAGAAATATCGGATATCAAAACCGCCGTTAGCGAGGCGGTCACAAACTGCATCGTCCACGCCTATCCAGCGAGCGTGGGGGAGATATACATATGGGTCGGGCTGTTCGACGACGGACTCGTCCGCATCAGAATAAGGGATCGCGGGTGCGGTATAGTCGATGTGCGCCAGGCTATGGAGCCGCTGTTCACGACCCTCGGCGGCGAGCGTGCGGGCTTGGGATTCGCCGTCATGGAGAGCTTTATGGACAAAGTGCGCGTGCGCTCCGTCCCGGGCAAGGGGGCGAGCGTCACCATGGATAAATTTATAAAAGGACGCGGCGATGGACAGGGCTGAACGCAATGAACTCGTTGAAAAGAATATTGGTCTCGTCCATGCCTGCGCCAACAAATTCCGCGGCAAGGGCGCGGAGTATGACGACCTGTTTCAGGCGGGGTGCGTCGGAATTATAAAAGCCGCCGAAAACTTCGACCCGGAGCGCGGATTCTCGTTTTCGACCTATGCCGTGCCCGTCATTCTCGGCGAGATAAAGCGCATTTTCCGCGACGGCGGCAGTGTCAAAGTCGGACGCGCACTGAAAGAAAAAGCGCGCGCCGCGATGCGCGAAAAGGAGGCGCTGACTGCCGAGCTCGGCTGCGAGCCTACAGTAGGCCAGCTGGCGCAGCGCCTCGGCAGCGATGTCGCCCAGACGGCGCAACTGCTCAATGCGGCAATGCCCGCCGTGTCGCTGACCGCCTGCACGGACGACGGCGAGGGGCAGATAGACCTGCCCGTTGAGTCGCCCGAGAATGCCGCCTCGGAGCTTATCGCCCTGCGCGAAGTCATTGCTCTGCTCGATGACCGCGACCGCGAGATGATAAGCCTGCGCTATTATCGCGGCATGACCCAGAGCCGAACTGCCGAGCTGCTCGGTATGTCGCAGGTGCAGGTGTCGCGGCGCGAAAAAGCCGTGCTCGCGCTCCTGCGGCGCAACCTGTCCGCCTGATTTTCTTGACAATTCCCGCCGATGTGATAAACTTAACTGAGATCATATTGGAGGGACAAAAAATGAAAAAGATGATTCCCAACGGCGTCTATCCGACCATGATAACGCCGTTCACAAAGGACAATAAGATAGATTATGCGGCTGTCGAAGCGCTCATAAACTGGTACGCCGGGAAGAAAGTCGACGGAATTTTCGCCATCTGCCAGTCGAGCGAGATATTCTTCCTCTCGTTTGAAGAGCGACTCGAGCTCCTGCATTTTGTCATGCAGCATACGCCGAAAAATATCTCAATAGTCGCGTCCGGTCATGTCGCGGATGATCTCGGCACTCAGATAGAAGAGGCAAAGGCTTTCATAGACGAGGGGATAGACGCCTATGTGTTTATCTCGAACAGATTCGCCTCAGCCGATGAGGACGACAGCGTGTTCCTTAAAAATATCGACAGGGCTGTCGAATCCGTCGGCGATGTCAATTTCGGCATCTATGAGTGTCCATATCCCTATAAGCGCATTATGACCCCTGCGGTGCTCAAAAAGCTCGCCGAGTCCGGCAGACTCACCTTTCTCAAGGACACCTGCTGCGACCCCGGCATGATAAACGAAAAGCTCAGAGCCGTTGACGGCATGGGACTCAAGATATTCAACGCCAACTCCGCGAGCCTGCTCGAAACGCTGAAAATGGGCTGCGCCGGATTCTCGGGCGTTATGGCGAATTTCCACCCGGAGATATATTCGTGGCTGTGCAAAAACTTTGAAAAAGAGCCGGAAAAGGCGAAGAAAATCCAGGCTTTCCTCGGCTTTGCCTCTCTCGCCGAGTGCCAGCTCTATCCCGTCAACGCCAAATATTATCTCTCCCTCGAGGGCGTGCCCATGGGCTATAACTGCCGCTCAAAGGACGCCTCGGCGTTCACTCTCAGCCGCCGTATGGAGATAGATCAGATGCGCGAGCTGACCGAACAGTTCAAGGCAGATATGGGTATAGAATAATGCCCGAACTCGGTTTTCAGTATGAATTAACGCGCTCCGACCGCAGGACGATGAGCATAAAAATATCGCGCGATGCAAAGGTTCTGGTCTATGCGCCGCGCCGAATGAGCCTCAAGCATATCGAAGATTTCCTTTTTGAAAAGCGCGCGTGGGTGCTCAAAAATCTCGCAAAGGTGCAGGAGCGCAAAGACATTTCCGATTCGTTCGTCCCGGGAGGGGAGTCGGGACTTCTCCTGCTCGGGCGCGAGTATCCGCTGATAAAAAAATCCGAGAAACGCGCAGGATTTGACGGCAGCAGCTTTTTTGTTCCCGACGGGCTCTCGGCGGAGGATACGGCGGCAGCGCTCAAGGAAGTCTACCGCTCGCTCGCCAAGAATTATCTCGTCCGCAGGACATATGAGCTTGCCGATCAGTTCGGCGAAACGGTCGCTTCAGTCAAGATAAATTCCGCGAGAACGCGCTGGGGGTCGTGCACTTCAAAGGGAAATATAAATCTCTCGCTGTTTCTCGTTATGGCGCCCGAGGGCGCGGTTGATTATTGCATTATCCATGAGCTTTCGCATCTTAAACACATGGATCATTCGGCGGCGTTCTGGCGGCTTGTCGGTTCGCGGTGCCCGGATTATGAAAAGCGCAAAGAGGAGCTGAGAGTTTTAAATCTACGCCTCATGCGTGAAAAATGGTGAAAAACAGCTGTGATCGGGCAATATATTTGCTCCGACCGCAGCCGTTTTTTTTTGAAAACCGATTGACAACGGGAATAAATTCCATATATAATTGTCTTGTAAACGGCGCGTTCGGAGAATAACCGCCGACAAAAACAATGAAAAAGGGATGGTCATGTGGCAAAAATAATTTCATTTATCGTATCTGTAATTATGTTCTGCTTCCCTGCGCTCAACATTCCGCACGTTAAGGTTGACGATACGAAGTTCAACACCGAGTATGCCAACGTTTTCGTTCACGGTCTTGCGGGCTGGGGCAGCTACACTTGGTATAACGATTTTCTGCCCTATTGGGGCATGTTCGGCGGCGACCTGATGCAGTATCTCAACGCCCGCGGCTTCGAGTGCTATTCTGCAGCGGTCGATCCGACGGGAAGCGCATGGGACAGAGCCTGCGAGCTCTACGCCCAGCTGACCGGTACCGTCACCGACTACGGCGAGGAGCATTCAAAACGCTGCCACCACGACAGATACGGCGAGGATTATTCCTCCGATCCGCTTATCGATGAGTGGAGCGCCGAGGATAAGATAAATCTTCTCGGTCATTCATTCGGCGGCGTGACCGTCAGACTTCTGGCTGAGCTTATGGCAAACGGCAGCGAGGCCGAGCGCGAGGCTTCTGGCAGCGATGTCTCCGACCTGTTCACGGGCGGAAAGGCAGATTGGATATATTCCGTCACAGCGCTCGCCGCTCCGCATAACGGCACGACCGCCTATCTCGTGCGCGACGCTATAATCAAAGATGTCAACGCCACCGCCGAAGAGCGCGCGGTTGTCGCCATGCTCACTATTGCCACCGCTCCGCATCTCGACAGGGCGCTTTCGGACAGCGCGGAATATGATATGGACATCGACCACGCTCTCGCGATAAATGAGAATATCTCGACGCTCAAAAATGTCTATTATTTCTCCTATCCGTGCAGCGCGACCGAGCGCAATGAGGACGGCACTTACAGCCCGGTAGACGGCAATATAGATAGGCTCTTCAGAGCGTGCGCAGTCAGAATGGGCAAGTTCACCTGCACCACCAAGGGCGGCTATGTCGTCGACGAGAAGTGGTTCGAGAACGACGGACTCGTCAACAAAATCTCCGCTCTCGCTCCTTTCAATGCACCTTCTGCCGTTTACAGCGGCGGCGAAGTCACAACGGGCGTATGGAACATCATGCCGACATTCAGCGGCGACCACCTCTCGATAAACGGCGGTCTGTTCGTCAATCATAATGTCCGCGTGTTCTATGTCGACCTGCTCTCGATGATAAACGAGCTGTAATATAATTTTCCCCGTGCCTTGCATGGGAGTGAAAAACAGAAATCCTACCCACAGTTTTCCCTTGGGTAGGATTTTTTGCTTGATAATCGCCTCGGCGACTCAACACATCGCTGCCGCGCGAGCGGAATGAAATTTCAGCAAAGAGTTATTCTGCCGACTGTCAATATCCCCAAATGTCCTGAGCTTAAATTGTGCATATTGCAAGAAATTTTAAAAATATATACAAAAAGATGCGATAAAATAAGTGAATATGTTGCAATATCGCTAATATAATGCTATGATTAGAAAAAACAAGCAGGAGGGTAAAGATGTATAACACAGAAAATCCGTACAAAAGCGCGGGGGAGTATCTGAAAGCGCCGCTGTTTGAAAAATATCAGCTCAGACGCGCCGCGGTCAAGACCTCGACTGCGCTGTTCCCGTTTATGCTCTTCGCCGCGATATTCGCGTTCATAATACTTATTCTCGGAAAAGTTTTTCCGTCCCTGCTCGACGGGCTCTATTGGGTCTCGTATATGTCCGTCCAGCTTTTCGGCATAGGTATGTCGATATGTATGGCGTATTATGCGGGCGGATTTTTCTCCGCGCTTGTCTCGGGCGTTCTCGCAGTGTATTTCGGTCTCTTCTGCACCCAGGTCGCGGGCGTTGAAACAGTGGGCGGCTCGTCTGTTATCGGCTTCATGGGCTATTATGTGATAGCGTTGCTGAGCACCGTGTGCGTGACCTTCCTGCACAAGGTCTGTGTCGTCGTTATAGAATGGGCGTTCGGTCTGCTGTTGAAGCTTGCCCATTCAAAAATAAAAGACGAAGCAAAACGCGAGGAGCTGATATGCACATTCCGCCCGCAGCTCAAAAATATGACTCTGCTCGGCGATTCGCTCGTTGTTATCGGACTCTCTGCGTTCGCGGTGTTTTTCGTTATGAACTATGCCTACGCTCTGCCGATGACCCTGCTCGCGCATAAGCTCGCCGGAATAGTCGCCTCCTCCGCAAATATCATTCTCAAAGGCGCCGTGATAGGCTTCGCGCTCGGCTTCGATGTCGGCGGTCCGCTCTCGCTCGCGGTGTTCGATGAGATATTCAAGGGCGTGCTGGCGGGCTCAATGGAGAGCGCAAGGCTGCTCACAGTGTTCTCCGCGGCGATGATAACCCCGTCGTGGATATGCATGATTTATCTCTTCGTCGGCAAGAAGTTCAAGTCCTGGCCGATGGTCGTCTATGATGAAAACCTGCTCAACACGGGCTTCATTAACGAGGTGTTCCAGAATGTCAGGCTCATGGCGATGTCGCCGATGGTCTATTGCGTCAGAGAGCCGCAGACAACGCCTTTTGCACTCATCGGCGGTACAACGCTCACTGGCATTCTCGCCGCGGCATTCGGCATCTGCAACGAGTCATTCTTGACTGACTATGCCCGGAAATACGGGCTTCTCCGCACTTCTACAATCGTCGTCACCGATAAATACGACGCATTTGCGGGGCTGCTGCCTCCGCTCTATGCCGGAGGGGGAGCGAAAGTTATTCTGCTCTCGTTCGCGGCGGCGCTCGTCGGTTCGCTGCTCGGCGTGGGGATTGTAGTTTCGCTCAAGAAAGCGCGCTATTCAAAGCAGGAGAAGCGCGGCGAGGATCTCTTCCTTGCATACGGCTATGAGTTCACTCAGCAGGAGTGGAATGAGACATATAAGAAAAAGTCGAAGCTCGAACAGAAATTAGGTCTCGCGGGCGATATAGAAGAAAACGAGCCGGAGCTCGACCCGGCGGAATAAAACGAAACCGGGGTTGGCGAAATATCAATCCCGGTTCTTTTTGTCTCTTATTCTTTTACATATCTGTCGAATGTGAAAATATATCCGTTGCTCTCCTGCGCATCGGCGCGCGACAAGCTGATAAAAGTGAAAGCTTATATCAAAACCGAGTCCGGCAGCGCGGTCATCCGCCTGAGAATGAACGGAAAAGTGCTCGAATATACGCCCGACGCCGACGGCAGATTCGAACGCGAGTTCAATTTCCAAAACGGCGGCAACTACATCATGATAGACTTCGACCGCTTCACCGGAACAGTTCAGATGACAGCAGAATATGTATAACAAAAACGGCAGGAACCGTAAAAAAGTTCCTGCCGCTTTTCTCGTCATTTTATATATCCCGGCGCATCGCTTTCGGGAATGTACATCGTCTGATTGTAGCCGTCGGTGAATGTTATCTGCGCGATATAGCCGCCGAGAGAGGTGTAACACTGTCCTTGAGCGAGAGCGAACAGCTCGTCTGACTGCTTTTGATTTGTAACGCTCTTTATGAAGCAGTCATCCATGTCGCCGAAAGCTTTGTTCACCAACTTTATTTCTTTCGTGTTGAACATCGTGCTCATAATAAAAATCGGGTTTATCGCGGTGCCGCCGTATTTTCCGCTTTTGTTTATCTCCTGCGCCTGCAAAATGATGCGGCGGCAGTCGTAAATATTGACGCTCTTAACTTCGCGCTTTTGCCCGAGCGCGTCCGCCATGCCGTGTTCTTTGATAAACCTCAGCGTCTCGGTCATGTCGTCCGTGACAGCCGCAAGAACAGACCTGCCCTCAACATTTTCTTCATATAGACCGCCGTAGTTCGTGGCGTTGTCGATGAGATAAATATACGCGACTTCCTTTTCGCTGCCGCGAAGAATATCCGTATATTTTTTCTTCGATATGTCGCTCCATATGCATTTGCCGAGCTTATCAAGCTCATCCGAGCTCAACTCTCGGCAGAAGCTGCCGTCCTTGCTCGCTATTAGAACGCCATCCTTATTGCGCAGCGGATTGCCGTAGTTTCGAAATAAGAAATAGCCTTGCAGGTTCGACATATTCGGAGCTTTTACGTCTTCGCTTTCGAGCTTTTCGCGCTCTGTATCGGAGGCGGCGAGGAAAAGATATTGCTGTTCCTTTACCCCGTCTGTGTCGGCAACGGCAAAATATGAGTTGAGGTCTTTTTCACTTATGTTCGTGAAAGTGCGCTCCATGCTCTTCCCGTTCTTGAAATAATACTTGACGGAGAACTGGGTGTTTGTCTTTTCGTCGCTCTTCTTCTCGTTCGTTATGAGCTTGTGGATGGAGAGCACCGTGTTTATGTCCTTTTCCGTCGAGAGAGTTATGCAGTTTGTATAGGGCTTGAGAACCGTTGCAGTGCCCTTGACGGTGCGGAGTATACTGCCGTTTTGCGCCATTCCGCTCTCAAAGCTGAACGGCATCGACACCGTGACATACTCTACCTCTTCCGCTTCGGGAACGCGCGCGGTGTAGCCGAATCCGCCGGTCAGGAATATTGCGGTGATTATCGCCGTTGCGCCGACCGGCATTGCAAACTGCCAGAGATTCTTGCGAACCGCCTTCAAATTCCTGCGCGCAATGAATGTGTAGGCAAAATATGCCGCGAGCATGACGGCGATACCCAAAAGCGCGGTGAGCGCAGTATTAACGGAGGGGATAGTGGTTTTCAAAACCCATGCGGGAACGGAAAATCCGCAGAACACTATTATCGCCGAGGTAAGCGCTGTGAGTACACGGCTCGCCGCCGGAACTCCGAGCTCTTCAAGCTTCTTTTTGCCGAACATCCGCTGCGCGAGCACGATCAATACTGCGGTCAAAACTATCCAAAGCAGTATCGGAAGCCATGCGTCTATCTCGGGCAGGGACGAGCCGTCCTTGCAGTAACCGAAGTCGATAGGACCGAATCCGCGCAGATCCGAGATTGCAGAATCCTCTATACTCGTTCCGGGAACGCGGAACAGCGTGAACGGGCAGAATGCCATTATCCCGCGTCCGCCCCGTTGGATGGAGAAACTGAAATAGTAATGCTGCATATCCATGTCGCCGGTGTAATTCACGCCGGAGACTGCCGTCCTGCCGCGCAGAAATACCGAAGAAAGGGCATCCCAAGCAGTTGAGAGAAGCGGCAGGGCGAGAATGAGCACTACAGAATAGAATATGCTCTCCGCAACGCTGCCCGTGAGCGACGCCGTCAGCGCGCCTATCGCAAAGCCCGCGAACATCATCGTCAAAAATCCGGAATACTGATAGAATATTACCGGGAGAACTTTTGCGGCGGAGCAGCCGGACGCGCAGCATATTATCGCGCTGATTATTCCGGGTATTATTATCGCCGCGCCGAGGAGCGTCAGCGAAGAAACACAGCGGTTTTTAAAGAGCGTCGAGCGGCTGAGATTGAAGCTGAACCACACATTTGACTGATTCTTTATGTTGATGAACCGCAGAGTGTATGCCGCCTGTATCGCGCCGACGAGAACAACGCAGAATGAGATGAAAACAAGCGAGTCGGGCGAGTTCCTGAACCATGTGAAAAAGACCTTTTCTTTCTGTTTGAACTGAAAATATGCGCATACTGCCGCCTGCACAGTGAATGCGAGAAAGGTCAGCGCGGGTATGACGAGATTTGAAGCAAAGCTGCGCTTTAAGTCGGCGGAAGCAATATTATTCAAAGACTTTTGAGATTTCATCGCTCTTGTCCTCCGTTTCCTGTAAGAATATTTCTTCAAGCTCCATCGGGAACTCGTCGATGAACAGCGGCTCCAATGCGTCGAGCTTTGCCCTTGCGTCGTCGATGTGTCCGCAGACGGTCACAACGGCGCTTCGGCCGTCGATGTCGAGCTTTTTGATGTCGATATTCCCGAATATCGAGCGCGTCGGCTCAAAGTCAAACTGAAGCCTGAATTTGCGCCAGGTAGAGGGGATATCGTCCGTGCAGCAGTTCATCTGCATACGCTTGCCGGATATCAGCACTATCCTGTCGCAGAGGTTTTGAAGATCTGCTATCGCGTGGGACGAGATGAGCATGGTGCAGCCGCTCTGAGCCATGTAGTCCATGAAAAGCTGCTTGCAGATGTCCTTTTTAGCGATGTCAAGCCCATCGAGGCATTCGTCGAGCAGCAGGACCTTCGGCGACGAGGCGAGCGCTAACGCTATCTCCGTCTGGCGCTGCATTCCTTTTGAAAATCCGCGTATTTTCGCGTCGCCGTCAAGCTCAAAGAGCTTTAGCATACGCTCGAAGTTGCCGAATGAAAACTCCGGGTAGTAGTCTTTGTAGAAGCGAGCCGCGCTGTTCGGAGTCGAGCCGACGGGGAAGAAGAGATCGTCCGGCACGAAAAACAGCCGCGAGCGCACCTCATCGGAATTGTAGGTGGATTCGCCGTCTATAAGCACCTTGCCGGAGTCCGGCTTATAGAGCCCCGCGGCGCATTTTATAAGCGTTGTTTTGCCCGCGCCGTTGTAGCCTATCAGACCGCAGACGGACGAGTCACAAGCGGAGAAAGATATGTCCTCAACGGCGGTGAAATCGCCGTAGTTTTTTGTGACGTTTCTGAATTCAATCATGGCGTTTGCCTCTTTGCTCCTTTCATTTGTTTTCGGCGTAGACCTGCTTTAGAAGCTCCTCAATATCCGCTTCGCTCAGCCCGTTTGCCTTCGCCGAGCGCAGAGCGGCCGAGAGCGCCGAAAGAGCCTGCTCGCGCACGCGGCTGTTGTCCGCCGCGTTTTCGCTGATAAAGACTCCGCGCCCGGGTTGGGAATAGGTCATGCCCTTTGCCTCAAGCTCCTGAAACGCGCGCTTTACGGTGTTCACATTGAGCTTGAGCTCGGAAGCTAAAGAGCGGGTGGAGGGCAGACGGTCGTGCGGCTTGTACACGCCGCGCCTGACCATGAGCATCACCTGCTCCTCGATCTGTTCGTAGATAGGTATTTTTGAGTGGAAATCGAGTATAATCACGATTTGTCCTCCGTATTAAAAAGTTAGCTAACTGAGCTATCTCGAATAGCTCAGTTGTATATTATCATCCTTTTCGGCGTTTGTCAACGGAAAAGTTTTATTTTTCTTTCGTCAATATTTCCAAATGTCGGGCGCTTTGTTTGTGCATATTGCGGCAAGAACGGCGATAGCGCAAAAATAAATCTTTGATTAAAGAGCCGAAAAAAGTCCGAACCGACCGAATAAAACAAAAAACCGGGTTTGGCGAAATACCAATCCCGGTTCTCTTTGTCTCTTATTCTTTTACATATCTGTCAAATGTGAAAACATATCCGTTGCTCTCCTGCGCGGCGGAGCGCTCGACGAGCCTCCAGCCTGCGCGGCGGTCGAGGTCGGGGAAGAACTTTTCCGCATTTCCGTCCGCGTTCACGCGCGTTACATACGCTTCATCGCATGAGTCAATCAGCTCGTTGTAGACTGCCTCTCCGCCCATGAGGAATACATTTTCGTTATTTTCTATAATGCCCGCGAGCTCGTCAATGCCGTGGCACACCGTGACATTCTCGGCGCTCCAATTTTCGTTTCGCGTCAGCACTATATTCTTCCTGCCCGGCAGAGCCTTCGGCCCCGGCAGGGAGAGAAATGTCGTGCGTCCCATGATAACGGTGCTGCCCATAGTCTTTTCTTTTAAAAATTTCAGGTCTGCGGGGATATGAAAGAGCATTCCCGTGCCCTTGCCGATGCCCCAGTTTATGTCGGCACAAACTATTGCTTTCATCTTCGCTCCTTATATCGCAACGGGTATCTTCTCGGTGAACTCGTGATACTTGTAGTCCTCAAAATGCACGCTGTCGGGCGTGAACTTGTAGAAATCTGTTATCGATTTGTCGAGGACGAATTTCGGCGCGTCGTAGGGCTCGCGCTTTATCAGCTCTTCGACTATCGGAACGTGCCTGTCATATATGTGCGCGTCGGCTATGACATGGACGAACTCGCCCGGCTCAAGTCCCGAGACCTGCGCTATCATGTGAACGAGCGTCGCATATTGGCAGACGTTCCAGCTGTTTGCCGTGAGCATATCCTGCGAGCGCTGGTTGAGTATCGCGTTGAGTTTCTTGCCCGTGACATTGAAAGTCATGCTGTAGGCGCAGGGGTAGAGGTTCATCTCGCTCAGGTCTGCGTGGACATATATATTTGTCAGTATGCGGCGGCTGAGCGGGTTGTGCTTGAGGTCATAGAGAACTCTGTCAACCTGGTCGAAATCACCCTCGGGATAGTGGTGCTTGACTCCGAGCTGATAGCCGTATGCCTTGCCAATGCTGCCGTCTTCATTGGCCCAAGCGTCCCAGACGTGCCCCTTGAAGTCGTTTACATTGTTCGATTTCTTTTGCCATATCCAGAGCAGCTCGTCCGTTGCGCTCTTGATAAAAGTTTTTCTGAGCGTCATCGCCGGGAACTCCTTTGAAAGGTCGTAGCGGTTGACGATGCCGAACTTCTTTATCGTGTGCGCGCTCGTGCCGTCCTCCCAGTGCGGGCGAACGTTGTAGTCCGTGTCCCATGTGCCGTTTTCGAGTATATCTTTGCAGTTGGCGATAAATACCTCGTCTGCGTAGCTCATTTCTTCCTCTCCTCTTTGCCTTTTCTTTTTTATATTATCCCCGTCTGCCGGAGCAGATCGGGTATTCCGTGCTCAAAATCAACGCCGTAGCGAAGATCCGTGCCCGCTTCTTTTGTTCTCACGATGCAGCCGTGGGTGTAGTCAACAGCTATCCTTGCGCTTTTGGCGAGGCTCAGTCCGTTCATGTATGCGCCGAGCAGCGCGCTCGCGAACACATCGCCCGTGCCGTGAAAATATCCGTCCACCGTGTCCGAGAGGGCGTAGCTTATCTCGTCTGTCGAGCGGTCATATGATGCCGAGCCGACCTGTCTGCCGTCGAATGCAACTCCCGTCAGAACCACCTTTGACGGTCCGAGACAAGAGAGCCTGCGAAGCGTCGATTCAACATATTCTTTTGAGTAGGGGGCAGGGCGGTATTCCTCGCCGAGCATGAACGCCGCCTCCGTGAAGTTCGGAACGATTATGTCCGCCTTTGCGCAAAGGCGCGTCATCTGCCTTGCAAAGTCCATGTTGAACACCGAGTACATACTGCCGCCGTCCGCCATAGCGGGGTCGACAAGCACAACGGTGTTTTTCTCTTTGAAGTCATCGATGAAATCCGTTACTATGTCTATCTGTTCAACAGAGCCGAGAAAGCCGCTGTATATCGCGTCAAATTTTATTCCGAGGCTCTTCCAGTGCTCCGCGATCGGGCGCATGTCGCCCGTGAGGTCGCGGTAGGTGAAGCCCGTGAACCCGCCCGTGTGCGTCGATAGCACGGCGGTCGGTATGACCGAAACCTCAATGCCCATGGCTGAGATTATCGGCAGGGCAACTGTCAGCGAGCACTTGCCGAAGCCCGAAATATCATGTATGGCAGCAGCCCTTTTGAGTCTCTCCATGTGTATCACTCGCTTTTCATTATGATGTCCGCAAGCTCGTCTGCGGTCAGATTCGGGATATATTTTTCAACCCGGGCTTCTTCGAGCGCCGATATTATTTCTTCGCGCCGGAACTCCGCCCCGCGAAGCCGCGCTTCGAGCTTTGAAATATCTCCGATGTTCATGAAATCGCCGAAAATGCGTATATCTTCTATCCGCCCGCAGGCGGTTTTCTTTTTTATATAAACCGTCCCGCAGCTAAGACGGGATCGCTCGGATTTTTGAAGCCGCTCGGTGCCGCAGTTCCATTCGTCGGTCGAATATTTACTGTCCCGAAGTTTCTCAATGGCTTCTATATCGCTTTCGCCGAGTCCATATATTTCTCCGCCGCGCTCCGTCATATATTCAGCCAGCATCGCGCCGATAATGTCGGGGCTGACTTCTTCTTTCGTGTATTCGGACAGATTCGCAACGCGGCTTCTGACTGACTTCACTCCGTGCCCCATCAGCTTGTTTTCGTCCGGTTTCAGTGCTTCGGACATAGCCTCAAGGTCGGCGCTTATCAGCAGCGTGCCGTGAAACAGCGATCTGCCGCCGCGCGAACACATCGCTGTGCCGGAGATTTTTCTGCCGCCGACAAGAATGTCGTTTCGCCCGGATATCTCCGCCACAACGCCGATGGAGCGAAGAACATCTATAACGGGTCGGCACAGTTCAACTCTGTCCGCTTCGCCGTTTTGAATGAACGAAAAATTGAGGTTGCCCGCGTCGTGATAAACTGCCCCGCCGCCGGTCATACGCCTGACAACGGGCAGGGAGCGGGTGCGGACATAATCACCGTTTATCTCGTCCGCCGCGTTCTGATTTCTGCCGATTACAATGCACGGCTCGTTTTGCCAGAGCAGGAAAAAATCTTCGTCCTTTTCGCAGAGAAAGTATTTCTCAGCCGACAGGTTGAAAAACGGATCGCTTTCGCCGAGCGTCAGAATAAACACAAAACTCATCTCCGAAAATCTGTTGCCCTTTATAATATCATTTCGCGGGAAGAAAATCAATAATAAGCGCGAACGAAACGCAAAAAGAGCCGCCCTGCGAGTTTTGCAGAGCGGCTCGTCTGTGTTATTTAAACAGCTTCTTTATAAAATTAATTATAGATGACGTGATTTTAAGAATCGGCTTGAAGATTGCTTGGAAAGCCTTGACAACGAGCGATTTGTCCGTGCCGTTGCCGTTCTCTATTTCGGCATAGAAAGCGTCGTAGTCGCCTTTTTCGTATCTTTCAAGCATTTCGCCGAAGGTGACGTCCTTTTCCTCGCCGTCCTTTATAACGCTTATCTTCACATAGATGTCCTTGAAGGTGAGGTACTCGGAGTCTGGATCGACGCACTCGAATCTCTTGCCGTCCGTAGAGTCTGCCGTCTTGATTCCGTCGAAGGTCAGAACGTCGAAGTGGAGATACATGGCGTCGGGATATCTCGACGCGTAGTAGGCAAGGTATCTTCCGGCAACGCTCTCAAAGACGGTGAGCGTGCCCTTGAAGTTTATAACCTTCTTCTCCTCGTCGTAGCTTACTGTCACAAGCGGCATCTCATTATCAAGGGCGAAAGCCTGCGCGGCGGTGTTTTTCTCGTCGCATATGAGCAGGAATTTTTCGTTGTGACCGTCAAACGCATCGTACTCTATTTCCGTGTCGCCCTCCGTTGTTATCGCAACGGTCATGAGGTCGCCGCAGTTTGCGAATGCGAGGGAGTTTATATTTTTTACATCGCTTCCGAGCAGTACCTCGTTGAGATGGGGGAAGCTGTTGAACGCATTCTTGCCGACGGAGGTCACTCCGTTGCCGAATACAACTCCCGTGACCAGATCGGCGTTGCTGCTCCAGGTGAAGTCCTCAGCGTTGTCGTAGGAATACATGTCGCCGCTGCCCTCAACAGTTATTTGGAAGAGGTCGGGCTGCAGGCTCCATGTGAGGTTGTCGCCGCATACGCCGCTCGTCTGACCATAGTTATAGACAATCTTGATGTTCTTGAGCGCAGATGCAACGTCAACAACATTTATCTTGTCCCAGTCGCTCTTTGTGCCGCGATAGTATATAGTATCTATCCTGTTCGTGCCGCCGAGCGCACCGATTTCTATCTTCTTTATGCCCTTTCCGACAACGACGGTTCTGAGCTTCGGGCATATAGAGAATATATTTTTGAAAGTGTTTACTTTGTCATTGAACTCAAAATGTGTCAGCGGTGTGCTGCTGAATGCTTGAGTTCCTACATATTCAACCGAGTCGGGGAGATAGAACTCTGTCATTCCGCATCCGTCGAATGCTACCTGGTCTATCATTCTGACTGTGTCGGGGACTGTGGTTATCTTGAGCGAGCCGCAGTTCCTGAACGCGGCATACGGAATTTTCTTGATAGCATATGAGAAAGTTACATCAGTAAGATTCGCGCAGTTGTAGAAAGCATATTGATCTATGTTGCAGTTTATATCGAATGTGAAAGCTTTCTCGAAGTTCGGGCAGTGGAGCAGGAGCGACTTGTCCTTGTTATAGAGCACTCCGCGTTCGTCTGCGCTGTAGTTCGGGTTGGCGGCGTCTACCGTAATTGCCGCAGGGCAGCCGCTGAAAGTGTATCCGGGAATTGATATCTCTGTAAGATTTTTCGATATATTTATCTCTTTGAGCGCACAGCCTGTGAAAGCCATATTGCCTATCGTTGTGACAGAATCCGGAATATTTACGCTTTCAAGCTTTCTGCAGCCAATAAAGCATTCCCGTGGAATAGTTTCAAGACCCTCGGGCAGAGTTGCCTTTGTCATTTTCCAACAGTCACGGAATGCGCCGACGCCTATTGTCTTTACGGAGCCCGGGATAGTGATGTCAACAAGCTTTGTCGCACTGTAAAAAGCGTAATCGCCGATGGTTTCAAGTCCGCTCGGGAGATTGACATCTGTAACTCCCGTGTTCGCGAACGCATATGGCGCGATTTCTTTTACAGTAGATGCAACCGTGCACTCGACAACATCGTAGTCAGCCGTTGTATTTTGGGCAGGGAACCTGATGAGCTTTGTCTTGTCCTTGTTGTAGAGAATTCCGTTGAGCGAGCTGAGATACGGGTTGCCGGAATCGACCTCGAACGATTTCATGTAATAGAACGGCTGTATCGAGTCGCAGAACACTCTCGCATCGGTTACGTTTATGTTCTTGCCGATTTTAACCTTGAGAGCGTATGTGTTTATTTCCGAGGTGTCCCATTTCTTTATGTCATTGACCGTCAAAGTGCCGCTTCCTGTTATGGTTACAGTACTTTTGGATCTGTCGAAGGTGAAGGTTATCTCCTCCGGCTCTTCCTCTTCGCTGTAATTATAAACAACATTTGCCGATTTAATGGCGCTGTTGTCGTAGCTGTCTATAGTTATGAGCTTCCAGAGTTCCTCTGTGCCGCGGTAATTTACCGTATTCAGCGATGAATCGAACGCAGCGCCGTCAACTCTCTGAAGCGTCGCGGGGAGAGTTACGGTATTGAGATTTTTGCAGCCGTTGAAAGCATATGTCGGTATGGCGCGCAGGTTATATGCAATGTCAACGTTTCTGAGATTTTCGCACCCCTTGAATGCATATTTATTGAGATCACATCTGACGGTGTAGTCAAAAGTATACGGAAGATTCGGGCAGTAGTAGAGCAGGGTCTTGTCCTTGTTGTAGAGCACACCGAGATCGTCCGTGCTGAAATACTGATTTTCGGGGTCGACTGTCAGGGCAATATTGAGTCCGCCGAAATTTCTTCCGGGGGAGTCGGTAAATGTCTGAAGATTTTTCGGCAGCTTCAGGGTTTTAAGCTTGGTGCAGCCAAAGAATGCGATGTCGCCTATAGTTGTCAGTGAATCGGGAAGATTTACTGTTTCGAGACTTCTGCATCTGTCAAATGCGTCTTCGGGTATCGCGGTAACGCCCTCTTCAATGGTTACCTTGTTGAGCAGATTGCACTGAGCCAGAACGCCTTTGCCCATCGAGGTCACCGTGCCGGGTATTGTGATATAGAGCAAATTGCCGCAGTTGTCAAACGCAAAGTTTTCTATTGTCTCAAGACCGTCGTTAAGGAATATTGTTTTGAGAGCGGAAGAAAACTCAAAAGCACGGTAAGAAATGGTTTTCACGGTATCGGGAACGGTGTAAAACGAAAATTCTTTGCTCCCAGCTGGGTATTTTATGAGCACAGTCTTATCTTTGTCCATAAGCACGCCGTCGGGGTTGCAGAGATATTTATTGTTCGCGTCTACCTCATATTCATCTACAAAGTCAAAGTTCTCAAAGACGCGACCGGTTGTGATATTTACATCCGCCCCGATCTTTACATGCTCGGCGACCCATGAGCCGCCGAAAAGCCCGAAGTCGGCAACATCTTCGCCGAGTGTGCCGCTGCCGCTCAAAACGAGCGTTTTGTCGGCCGAGGTGTAGACCCAATCGACTCCGTTGACTGTGCCGCTTGCGTCCGAGCCTGCGGCAAAAGCCGCTCCGGCGCAGCCGAACACGGTCAGTGCCGCGAGCACAACGCTCAAAAATTTCCTGAGCGTTGCTTTGATTTTACTGTTCATCGTTTCTTGCACCCTTTCTCATTATCATCATCACTTCAACAGTGAAATATCCGTTTTCATATTTGAGATTGACCTCGCCATTGTATTTCTTTGCGGCGCTTCTTATGCTGCCGATGCCGAACCCGTGGTTCACGCTGTCGAGCTTCGTCGTTTTGACAGTGTTGTTCTTTATCTCGACCGGGTGGAGAGTGGGGTTGCTGACGGTCAGCATGAACACCGCCGAATCCTGAACGGCGTGAACGCTGATGACCGCGTTGTCAACAAGCTTGCTCGCCTCAACAGCGTTGTCCAGCGCGTTCGCAAGAATAGTGCAGAGGTCGATGTTTTCAATCCCGTCGGCGGGTATTATTCCGTCGAAATCAAGCTTAGTCTGCCAAATTGCCGCAGCGGCGCTCTTCTCGGCGAGTATGGCGTCGGCAAAGTGGTTGCCTGTCGAAAATGCATTTTTCGTCGCGTCGAGCCTGCCGTAAAGCTCGTCTATGTATTTTTCCGCCTCGCCGTACTGCCCGTCGGATATCAACGCCCTGACGGAGGTGAGATTGTTCTTGAAATCGTGGCGGAACACACGCATATCGCGGTTCTTCTGAACCATATTATTGTAGTGGTTGAGCTCGAGCTCAAGCTGCTTCTCCGTCGCGCGCTTTCTCTGCGAAGCGATAAGATATTTTGTAACCAGATACGCTATGCATCCGACGATGAGCACGGACGAAAGCATAGTCAGCGCGTTTGCCGTCTCTTTGGAATAATCCGCGTTGAGCGACACAGTGACGCTGTAATATGCGGCGAGAAATGCCGCGAATATCATCAAGCTTGCGACTGGCGGGAATCTGTCGAACGATTCTATGGTGTCAAAATCGCCGACCCTGTCGCTTGTCAGCATGATAGCTATGAACACCAATACATACAGTATGACTTTTGCCGACATCTGACCGATGGTGTCGAGCTTGAAAGCGTAGTTTATAATGAACGCGAAATAGTCGAGGCTCGCCGCCATCGCGATACCTATCCATAAAAACGCCGTCTTCTTTTTGTACGGCTTCAATACGAGATAGGGGAACACGATAAAGCAGAGCGTCGATGTTGCGTCTGCAATGTCGGTTATGTCGAAATATTCGGGCAAGAATATCGGGAGAATCGAGAGGGCGGCAAGAACAACGCAGAAAACGACGAGCGGAGCTTTTCTGACCTTTTTCTTGTAGCCTATGAGTGCGTGAAGGAATATGTATACGAAAAACATGCATACGGCGCAGCTGATGAGGTTCAGCGGCGGGCAAACGGCGTTTAGCACCTTAACATTGTTCATCTTCTGTTACCCCTATACTTTAAAGTGCGTTGCGCTGCCGTGCCAGCTCGCGAAGCTTTCTGGATATCTTGTTTAAGCTTTTCGCTCTGATCGGAATGCTCTCCTCACGGTTCTTTATGTATATACCATCCGTATTAAGGTAATCTATCATCGACAGATTCGTCAGATAGCTGCGATGCGTGCGGAAAAAGTGAAAAGGCGTAAGCTCCTTTTCAAGGCTGTCGAGAGACCTTTTGCAGACGAACACTTTCTCTTCGCCGCCGCTGTCGTAGTGGATATATGCGTCCTTACGCTCGACTTTTATAAAATATATGCTGTCTATGTCGATGAGCTTTGAATCCCCGCCGTTTCTGACGAGCAGGCGGCGGAATGAATATGCGTCCTTGTCCAGCTCGTTGAGCGCACGGTAGAGCTTCTCTTTCTCAACGGGCTTTGTGAGATAGCGATGCGCATGAACCTCAAAAGCGTCGTAGACGATGTCGTCGTATTGCGAGATGAATATAATAGTCTTCGTTGTCATATATTCTTCTCTGATACGCTTTGCAAGCTCGAACCCGTCTATATCCGGCATTCGGTAATCGAGAAGAAAAACATCGAATTCACCGATTCTCTCCGCCAACTCCTCGGAGTTTGAAAAGGCCGTAGCACTTATTCCGTAGGCTGCCTTTCGCGGATATTCTTCAATGAGCGACATTATCTCCCGAAGTTCCCGCAAATCGTCGTCACATACCGCAATTCTCAATATAATCTACCCCCAAAAAAGAACAAAAAACTTCCTATTGCATTTTAATACTTTAAACAATTTCTGTCAATGAATTTGGATGCTTTGCCCAAAAAAATTTAGTTAATACCGAAAAAAGTAATGTTCGTACTGAGGGGGTAGCCTTTTAATTCTTCTTCCCGTTTTTGCGCTTTTTCGGCAGTCCCTGCGCAATATGCGGAAAAGAATTTTCCGTCTGCGAGGTTGGCTGAATGTTGTAAGTTCCGTATTTGTTCACCATGTCGAATGAGTCCTCGGGTTCGCCCATGACAGGGTTGGAGCTCGGTGTGGGGCAGTGGCTGCCGTCGAATTTTTTGTCGTTTTCTTTATTCATTTTAATTTTATCCTTTCTGATAGAAAAAAGCGCCTTTGCATTTATTATCGTTTCCGTCCGACGCCGAAAAAATTTACTCGTTCACAAAGATTTAAAAAAATTTTTATATTCTCTTTAAACTCTATTGCAATTTTGCGTCTAATTATTGTATAATTATGGCACATTTTCAAAAGGAGTATCGCTTTTTCATGAAAGAAGAACACAGAAAGTATGCCGAAGAGGTATACGACATAATCAATCATGCCGCGAAGAACATCGGCGCAAGATTGCCGGGTTCGGACGGCGAAAAAAAGTTTGCTGCCTATATGGGCGATAAGCTCAGAGAGATCGGCATCGAGCCCGTTCGCGAAGAGTTTGCGGTTTCCCCGCGTGCGTCCATCGGCGGAATCCCCTATGCAGGCTGGCTCGGTCTCGCGCTGAGCGCCCTTGTCTATATTGCAATGGGCATCCCCGCAGTCTGGTACGGCATGGCTCTCGCTTCGGCGGCATGCATCGTCTGGCTTGTCTGCAGCGTTTTCCTTTATAAGACCTGGTTCGATATGTTCTTCAAGCAGGAAGTATCGCAGAACACCTATGGCGAGCTGCTCCCGGAGGACGGCAAGTATGACTACACCATCATCCTCTCCGGCCATACCGACACCAGTTGGAACTGGCGTCATTCCGAGCACGCTTCGAAGTTCGCTAAGACAAACCCCGCACTCGGCCTCGTTGCCACCTTCGTCAAGGTCGGCTTCGGCGCTCTCTGCTTCTTCTTCCTTGCAGGCACTTCGATTGCCGTCGCGACCCTTTACACCGGCTATTATTTCGGTGCAAGCTGGGCAGCGGAAGCTTTCGCTTCTCCCGCGTTTGTGAACTTCATGTTCGCTATGCGCTTCCTGCCCCTCGTTACAGCTATCGGCTGCGCGTTCCTTGTCATGTGGGCTGATCCCGATCCGCGCAACGCATCCCGCGGTGCTATGGATAACGCCTCCGGCTGCGCTATCAGCTATGCTGTTACAAAGTATTTCAAAGAGAATCCCGACAAGATGCCCAAAAACTGCCGCATCATCGACTTCAACTGCGGCTCCGAGGAGGCGGGTCTGCGCGGCTCTATCGCGTTCACCCGCGCTCATAAGGGCGAGGTCATTCTTGAAAACGCATGGAACATAAATATCGACTCCGTCGCCGATAAGGACTATTTCGAGGTTGTTATCAAGGACGATTGGCAGTTCTGCCGCTTCGACAAGGATCTTGAGACAATGTTCAAGGATACTTTCTCGGAGCTCGGTATTCAGAGCAAGTCGAACGGCTGCATACATAACCCCGTCGGCGGCTGCGACAGCACCCCGATGACCAAGGCGGGCATGAAGTCCGTTACATTTGCGGCTCAGGATCCGACCCTGACCTATTATTATCACACCTGGCGCGATATGCCCGAGCGCTTCAGCGTTGACACCGTCGGCGACGGCTTCGATGTTGTCCTCGGCGTTATCGACAAGATCGACAAGTTCCAGCAGGCGAACGGCTTTACCGGTCCCCGCAGATAAAAGACTGTTTTGAGCGGCTGCCGCGACCCGTATTTGCGGTTTCGGGCGGCCGCTTGACTTATATTTAAGGAGGTAATAAAAATGAATCTTCAGTCAATCATTGACAAGAAGAAAGAAGCGGCCGAGTATATGGTGAGCGAGATAACCCACATATGCAAGGACTTCGAAAAACGCGATCCCGGCTCCAAGGGCGAGCAGCAGGCATGTGAGTATATGGCGGACGTACTGAAAAACGAGTGCGGATGCGAGAGAGCCGACGTCGAGTCGTTCAAAGAGAACCCCGGTTCGTTCTTCGGCTGGATATATTTCACAATTACCTTCGTTCTCGCGGCGGTCGCTATTTCGTTCTTCTATCCGCTCGTCTCGATAATTCTTATCGTCGTCGGTCTGCTTATAGTCTTTATGCAGTTCGGACTCTATAAGAAATTCATCGATCGCTTCTTCCCCGAAAAGACCGGACATAACGTCACCGCAGTCAAGAGCTGCAAGGGCGAAGTCAAGCGCCGCATATTCTTCAACGGCCATCCGGACGCTGCCTGGGAGTGGCCCGTAAACTATAAGCTCGGCGGTGTCGGCTTTGAGGGTCACGCGGTTATCTGCGGCATCGGCGCTGTCTATTATCTTGTCATTTCCATAATGCTCGTAGCAAAGAACGGACTCGAGTATGTCTCGTTTGACGCAGACGAGACCCTCGGACTTCTTCGCCTCATCGGTCTCGTGTTCGTACCGTTCCTTATCGGCCTTTATTGGATGTGGAACGAGAACCGCGTCGTTGACGGCGCGAACGACAACCTTTCCGGCTGCTATATGGGCATAGCCATCCTCAAGGCTCTCAAGGAAGAGGGCATCGAGTTTGATAACACCGAAGTCGGCGTTATCCTCACCGGCTCCGAGGAAGCGGGTCTACGCGGCGCAAAGGCGTGGTGCGCGGCTCATAAGGGCGAGTTCGACGATGTCCCGACCTTCATCTTCTCTTATGATACGATTCACGATCCCAAGTACCTCATGACCAACTACCGCGACCTCAACGGCACGGTCAAGGCGGATAAAGATGTCTCCGACCTGTTCATGGAGGCTGCTAAAGAGCTTGATATCTCCTGCAAGAAGGGCTGGGTTCCGCCTCTCGGCGGCGCTACCGATTCCGCAGCGTTCGCGCAGGCGGGCTTCAGAGCGACCGGCGTCACCGGACTCAACCATAAGCTTGAGGACTATTATCACACCAGAAGAGACACCTATGACAACATGAACGAGCAGGGTCTCGCCGATTGCTTCGCAATCAGCGTCAAAGCTCTCGAGATGTTCGATAACGGCGCAAAGCAGTAAATCTTATCTCAAATAAGCTCACCCCGGACTGTATTTTACAGCCCGGGGTTTTGTCTTTTATATATTTTTTATCCCAAATCAGGCTCGGCGGTTATCTCGACCTCCGCCTTTTCGCAGCCCTCAAGTTCGAGTATGATTATCTCATTCTCGTCCTTGAGCAGGACTCCGGGAATGTACAGCGCGCGCTGGGGACCTATCTCCCAGTAGCGGCCGATGTTGAAGCCGTTTATGTATACGCAGCCCTTCTTGAACCCGTCAAGGTGAACGAAGCAGTCATTTTGGCTCTGCGCCTTGAAGTGTCCGCGCATGAAGAGGGGATACTTGCCGCCCTCGAGCGAAAAGTCTATCTTCTCGGGGTTGTCGAGCGGAAGTGTGACAACATCGTAGCCCATGAGATTCTGGTTGCCGTAGCGGATGGCATCAATGCCCTTGCGGTCGTAGAGGTGCTCGCCGTAGTTCACTCGTCCCATCGCGTCAACCAATACGCCTATCGTGCAGCCGTCCGTGCAGCCATCGAATTTGAATGTATCGTAGCCCTTGACTTTGTTCTTGTCGCGGCGGTCAATAGTCGCCTTGTGCTCGCCGTCTATATAGACATACGCAGTGTCGTGGACATTCGCAACGCGCAGCTCGCGCGGGTCATATATCTGTTCAAGCTTCGTCTCATAGTAAATCATGCCGCTGTTCTGACCGAAATATTCCATGCTCTCGGGCAGGGGAACGCGGTGGTGCTCGCCGAGATTGTCGAAGTTGCTCATCAGCGAGGTGCTCTCGTCAAGCTCGACTTTGCCTATCGTCTGGAGCTCCGGCGATGCGGGAAGCTCGGTCTCGGGCAGGTTCTGAGCCTTGAGCAGAAGCTCTCTGACTGCATAATATGCTGGCGTGTAGTCGCCCCATTCGGTCAGCAGTGCGCAGTAGTCATAGCTCGTGACCGTCGGCTGATATTCTTCGTAGCAGTTCGCTCCGGCAGTGAAGCCGAAGTTCGTGCCACCGTGGAACATGTAGAAATTGAAGCTCGCGTCGATGTCAAGAAAATCTTTAATCTCGCCTGCAACGCTGTCCGAGCCTCGAGTGTGATGTTCCTCGCCCCAGTGGTCGAACCAGCCGCACCAGAACTCGGTGCACATCTTCGGGGTGTTCTCATGGAATCTGTCCATGGCGTTGAATATCTCGGACGCGCGCGAACCGAAGTTCAGCGTCTTGAACACATCGGGGAGCGTGCCGCCGGAGAGCATGCTGTTGTCGTCGCCGTCGGAGGTGAAGAGCATAACCTTTGTGCCGCAGTCGAGCATCAGCTTTTCAATATATCTGAGATATTCCTTGTCGTTGCCGTAGCTTCCGTATTCGTTCTCAATCTGCATCGCGATTATGTTGCCGCCCTCGCTCTGCTGAAGATCGCCGATCTCCTCAAACAGCCTGTGATAGAAGTCAGAAACATGCTGCAAATATTCGGGATAGGCGCAGCGCAGACGCATGTTTCTGTCCTTGAGCAGCCATGCGGGCAGTCCGCCAAAGTCCCATTCCGCGCAGATATACGGACCCGGTCTGACTATCGCATAGAGCCCGACCTCCTGCGCCGTCTTGATAAAACGCCTGATGTCGAACCTGCCGGTGAAGTCAAATTCGCCCTTCCGCGGCTCATGCATGTTCCAGCAGACATATGTTTCAACCGTGTTGAAACCCGCCGCCTTGAGCTTCCTGAGCCTGTCCTCCCAATATTCGGGCATGATGCGGAAATAGTGCATCGAGCCGGAATATATGCGAAAGCTCGCGCCGTCCATTTTGAACTCGCCGTCTTTTATAGTGAGCATTTATTCTGTTCCCCCTAAGATTTTTAGTTGATTATACAATAACGCCCGAGTGCAGTCAATAGAGATATCCGCACTCGGGCGTTAAACTTTATTTCAGCGCTTTCGGCTCGTCCGTAAGCCCCAAGAGGTAGTCTGCGGAGATGTTGTAGTAGAGCGCAAGAGTTTTTATATGGTGACTCGGTATGTCTCGCACACCGCGCTCGTATGCGCTGTAATACTGATAGGTCGTGTTGAGCACTTCCGCAATTTCCTTTTGCGTTTTTTCTCTGTCCTCACGAATGTCGCGCAGTCTCTGATAATAGTATTTTTGCATAATTCCAGCAGCTCTCTTTTGTAAGTTTTGCTGAATTGTATCATATGTGATTAGTATATCCTTGACAATTAACCATATGTGGTTTAATATAAAATAAAACTAACCTTATGTGGTTAGAAATATAAATCGGAGGATATATTATGTTTGACAATGTGGGTTCGAAAATCAAAGCTCTTGCGTCATTTTTCTGCTGGGGCGGTATAATCGCAAGCGTTATCGGTGGAATTATTGTTATCACTTTGGATGAAGACTTGGTTTGGGCCGGATTAGCGGTTATTATAATCGGCTCGTTACTCTCGTGGGTCTCTTCATTTGTTCTGTACGGCTTCGGAGAGCTTGTGGTCAACAGCGCGATTATAGCGGGAAAAGAAGGCAAGATTGTTGTCGGCGGTCAGAGCGGCAATACGGTTGCGCCACAGAATAAAAGCGAGAAGATAACGGCTTTGAATAACCTTAAGGCAAGGGGTCTCATTAGCGAAGAAGAGTACAGCAGAAAGCTTGCTGAATTGGAGAGCAAAAGATGAAAAATAAGCTTGCGTTTCACGCAGACAAAATGAAACTTGTGTGCATTTTAGAAGCGATATCTCAGGGACTTTGTGTTATTTGGATTATATTCAGAGTCATGGCTGCTGAGAAAAAAATGGAAGATTATTCGCAGCTAATCATAACTTCAATTTTTTCATTTGTTCCGTTGATACTGTCCGTTTTTATATTGGAATACGGCAAGAGAGGCGCGAAAGTTGATAGCCTTATAAAGATTTATGCATCAGTATTTGCAGCTTCAAGTGCGTTATCAATTGTTTCAATGATTTATAATTATATTAAATACCGCGGCAATGGAGTTGCGTTGCCGGTGGATTATTTGGTAGTTGATGCTATATGTTTGGTTTCCTGGTTACTTATTGCTGTATTCTGGAAGCGCCATGCCTTGTTTGTTGCGTCTGGTGTAGTAGTTGTTTTGAGCATCTTTTTTAATGTTTTTCAGAATGCTTTAAGCTTGGTTTTGTATTTTACGAATTTTGATGTTCTGAATAATTTTGAAGTGGTAAAATATTCCGTATATGAAAGTCTATATAGTTTGATTCAAGCTTGCATAGATGTTGCTTGTGCAATAATTCTGCTATTTTTCGTCTTTTCAAATGGGAGAGATAATCTGGAAGAAAAGCTTGAAAAATTACATGAAGACTACACATCCGGAAAATCACAAAAGACAGCTACGATGCTCAACGCGAGGAATTGCTCAAAGAAATATAAAATAATCGCCGCCGAGTTAAAATATCGGCGGCAATTTTTTATCATCTTTGCAAATGAAAATACCGGCAGATTTTACTCTGCCGGTAAATTGCTTTTTGAAGCTTTTCTTATGCCTTGTTGACCGATCCGAACAGCTCCATCTTCTCCTTGACGGTAGCCTTGATAGCCTCGAAGCCGGGTGCGAGAAGCTTTCTGGGATCGAAGCCCTTGCCCTCGAGATCCTTGCCTGCCTCGATGTACTTTCTGGTAGCGTCAGCGAAAGCGAGCTGGCACTCGGTGTTGACGTTGATCTTGGAAACGCCGAGGGAGATAGCTTCCTTTATCATGTCTGCGGGGATGCCTGTGCCGCCGTGGAGAACGAGGGGCATCTCGCCGGTGAGCTCCTGGATGTTGGCGAGAACATCAAATCTCAAGCCCTTCCAGTTTGCGGGATACTTGCCGTGAATGTTGCCGATGCCCGCTGCGAGCATATCGACGCCGAGATCAGCGATCATCTTGCATTCGTTGGGGTCAGCAACTTCGCCGCCGCCGATAACGCCGTCCTCTTCGCCGCCGATGGCGCCGACTTCAGCCTCAACGGAAATGCCCTTCGAGTGAGCGAGAGCGATTATCTCCTTGGTCTTCTCGATGTTTTCCTCAATGCCGTAGTGAGAGCCGTCGAACATGACGGAGGAGAAGCCCGCCTCGATGCACTTGAGCGCGCCCTCATAGGAGCCGTGATCAAGGTGAAGCGCAACGGGAACGGTAATTCCGAGCTCGTCGACCATAGCGTCAACCATGGCGGTGACGGTCTTGAAACCGCACATATATTTGCCCGCGCCTTCGGACACGCCGAGGATAACGGGGGAGTTGAGCTCCTGAGCGGTGAGAAGAATAGCCTTTGTCCACTCAAGGTTGTTGATATTGAAGTGACCGACCGCGTACTTGCCGGCCTTTGCATCTTTGAGCATTTTTGCTGCGGAAACTAACATAGTAAAAACCTCCTAAGTTTTATGGCTTTATTATACACCATGAGTTTCAAAAAATCAATATTATCGATCCTCGCGGAAGTAAGAAAGTCCGAGGCTCGCGGGCGGCAGATTCTCGCGCTTGCGGCGCATGCTGACCGCGACAAGGACGATTATCGTAACAACATAGGGAGTCATCATGAATAGCTCCTGCGCGCCGAAGCTGAGGTTCGGGATGTAGTTGTGAACGACCATGAGACCGCCGAAGAGGAACGAGCCAAGGATGCCGAGATCGGGCTTCCAGACGGCGAAGATAACGAGCGCGATTGCAAGCCAGCCGCGGTCGCCGAAGCCGTTGTTCGACCAGACGCCGTTCGCGTAGTCCATGACGTAGTAGAGACCGCCGAGACCCGCTATAACGCTGCCGACGATTGTCGAGACATATTTGTATCTGCCGACGTTGATGCCCGCCGCGTCACTTGTTGCGGGATTCTCGCCGACCGCGCGCAGCTGAAGTCCTGTGCGCGTGTGCTTGAAGAAATAGGCGGTGATGAGCGCGATGATTATCGCGGCGTAAGCGAGGAAGCTATAGGAGAAGAATATATCTCCGACCTTTCCGAGCTTTGCGGCGAACGGGAGCGTTGTCTTGAAGCAGTTGCTCGTTGCGCTGAGCGCTATCGAGGGAATGTCGCTGCCGGTTATCTTTATCAGCGAGCCGCCGAAGAAGTTGCCGAAGCCGACGCCGAAAGTTGTCATCGCAAGACCAGTGACGTTCTGGTTTGCACGCAGAGTGACGGTCAGGAAGCAGTAGAGCAGACCCATGAGCGCCGAGCCCAAAATGCTCGAGAGCAGGGGAATGAGCACTGCGAGGAACGGGTTCACCGTCTCGACGCTCTTCTCATAGAAGAACGCGCCGATAACGCCGGAGATGCCGCCGACATACATGATGCCGGGGATACCGAGGTTCAGGTTGCCGCCCTTTTCGGTTATCGTCTCGCCCGTTGAGCCGAAGAGCAGAGGAATGCTCTGCATTATAGCACGCTGAATGAATGTGATTATCATTATGCCTTCGCCTCCTTGCTGCGGAACTTGACAGAGTAGTTGATGAAGAACTCACTGCCGATAATGAAGAAGATTATGATTCCTGTGATGATATCGGCAAACGAGTCGTTGAGTCCGAGGCTCGTCGATATCTGAATTGCGCCCTTCTGGAAGAAGACGATGAGCAGTGAGGTGAGGATCATGTAAGCGGGGTTGAACTTCGCGAGCCACGATACCATTATCGCGGTGAATCCGCGTCCGCCGACTGTGTTTGTCGCGATGGTGTGGTCGGTGCCGCTGACGAGCAGAAGTCCGGTGACGCCGCAGAGCGCGCCGGAGAGGAGCATCGTGCGCATGATAACCTTCTTGACGTTGATGCCTATGTAGCGCGCGGTGTTTTCGCTCTCGCCGACGACGGAGAGCTCATAGCCGTGCTTGCTGTATTTGAGATAGATGTACATGAAAACGGTCAGTGCCGCAACGATAAGTATGTTGAGCAGGTAGTCCTGACCGCCTAGGCTCGGAAGCCAGCCGTTGTGGCTTACGCTGTTGATGACTCCGATGTGACCCGAGCCCTTGGGGTTCGACCACTTGTAGCAGAAGTAAGCGACTATCTGCGTTGCGATGTAGTTCATCATCAGAGTGAAGAGCGTCTCGTTGGTGTTCCACTTCGCCTTGAAGAATGCGGGGATGAAAGCCCATATCGCGCCCGCAACAATGCTCGTTATAATCATAACGGGGAAGAGAAGATAGGACGGGAGCTTGTCGCCGAAGAGGATCATGCACGCCGCCGTCGCGAAGCCGCCCATGAGAGCCTGTCCCTCAGCGCCGATGTTCCAGAATTTCATCTTGAATGCGGGGGTGACTGCGAGCGAAACGCACAGGAGCATTGCAAGATTCTGGAGCAGGCTCCATATACGCCTCGGCGAGCCGACCGCGCCGAAGATTATCGCGGAATAGACCTCCGCGGGGTTCTGTCCGGTGATGACGACGGTCACGACCGCGCAGACGAGCAGCGCCAGAATGACCGCGCCGATTCTGATAAGCCATGCCGCCCATGAGGGAACGGTGCTGCGCTTGACTATGTGGAAAAGAGGCTCACGCTTCTGTCCGTTTGACTTACTCATGGGTTTCACCTCCGTCGGTTTTGGTCATAAGCAGACCGAGCTCTTCCTTTGTGGAAGTCCTCGCGTCAACGAGTCCGGTTATCTTGCCGGAGTTTATGACGAGGATTCGGTCGCACAGCTCGAGCAGAACGTCAAGATCCTCGCCGACGAAGATAACGGCGACGCCCTTTTCTTTCTGTTCGTTGAGCAGGTTGTATATAAGATAAGATGAGTTGATGTCGAGTCCGCGCACGGGGTAGGCAGCCATAAAGACCGTGGGGGAGGAAGCAATCTCACGGCCGACGAGCACCTTCTGCACGTTGCCGCCGGAGAGACGGCGGACGGGCGTATTCGCGCTCGGGGTTACAACTTCGAGGTCGCTTATAACTTTTTCTGCGAGCGTCTTGGGCTTCTTGCGCTCAAGGAACGCGCCCTTGCCCTTGCGGTAGCTTCGCAGCATCATGTTGTCGATGATATCCATGTTGCCGACGAGTCCCATGCCGAGTCTGTCCTCGGGGACGAACGACAGGCGCACGCCGAGCTCGCGGATCTGCATAGGCGTCTTGTCGCGCAGGTTGTCCTGGCCGCCGGTCTTTGGGTTGTTGTACATAATCTCGCCGCTGTTGAGATGCTGAAGTCCTGCGATGGATTCGAGCAGCTCGCGCTGACCGCTTCCGGCGATGCCCGCGATGCCGAGAATCTCGCCCGAACGCGCGGTGAACGAGATGTCGTCAAGAAGCTTGACTCCGTCGCGGTTGATGCAGCTGATGTCCTTGACAATGAGCCTGTCCACAGGGTCAACCGGATCGCTGCGGTCGATGTTGAGGCTTATCTTCTTGCCGACCATCATCTCTGTAAGCTCTGATTCGTTCGTCTCTGAGGTGTTGACCGTGCCGATGTATTCGCCCTTTCTGAGAACCGATACGCGGTCGGAGAGGGAGAGCACCTCGTGGAGCTTATGGGTGATGATTATGATAGCCTTGCCGTCGTCGCGCATGCGGCGCAGGATGTCAAAGAGTTTGAGCGTCTCCTGCGGGGTGAGAACGGCGGTGGGCTCGTCAAGAATAAGGATGTCCGCGCCTCTGTAAAGCACCTTGATTATCTCAACGGTCTGCTTCTCCGAGACGGACATTTCGTATATCTTCTTGTTCGGGTCAATGTCGAAGCCGTACTGCTCGCTTATCTTTTTGATGCGCTCGGCGGACTTCTTGACGTTGAATTTGCCCTCGTCAAGTCCGAGGATGATGTTCTCCGTTGCAGAGAACACGTCCACGAGCTTGAAATGCTGATGGACCATACCTATTTTGTAGTCGAGCGCGTCCTTGGGGGAGCGGATGACTACCTCTTTGCCGTCGATGAAAATCTGACCGTGATCCGGATAGTAGATTCCGGCGATCATGTTCATCAGCGTTGTTTTTCCGGAGCCGTTCTCGCCGAGAATGGAGAGTATCTCACCGCGGTTGACGGTCAGACATACATCCTTGTTGGCGATGATGCTTCCGAAGCTTTTTGAAATATTTTTCAGTTCAATTGCTGCGTTCAAGCCCACTTATCCTCCTATTTTAAATCTCAAAAGCCGATTAAAACAGGAAGGATAATCGGCTTTTCAAACTTAAAAATCTTGTTTTTTGAACTGCTTCAGACGGAGCGGCTTTCGTCGCCCCGTCTGAATGAAAGTTATAGCTTAATTATTTGTTGAGAAGAGTGATGCCGTCGATGTCAACATCGAAGTAAGGAGCAGAACGCTTCTCAGACTCGTGGAAGTAACCGTTGGAAACAACCTCGGTGTCGGGGCTGTAGTTCTCGTCGGTGTCGACGTCAGCCTTGTAGCTGGTGAGAACCTTGCCGCCAACAGTGAAAGTGGAGGTGTCAAAAACATGAAGAGTGCCGGCCTTGAACTGCTCTTCGGCAGCCTTGATAGCCTCGGCAGTGCCGGGAGCTGCGACCTTATCGTTGATAGCGGTCAGCTCAACAGCGCCCTCGTTGATGCCCTTGCACCAGTCGGTGTCGATCTCTTTGCCGTCTCTGACGCACTCGATCATGTACTTCATGTAGGGAACCCAGTTGATTCTGGACGAAACGATGAAGGTGTTCGGGCAAGCGTCAAGAGTGGAGCCGTTGTAAGAAACGTTGGGGACACCTGCGTTCTCGCAAGCGGTGGGAGCGCCCATGGAGTCAGCGTGCTGGCTGATGAGCTTGCAGCCTCTGCCGATAAGCAGGGTAGCAGCTTCCTTCTCCTTGGCCTCGTCGTACCAGGAACCGGTGAACTGGACTTCCATGGTAGCCTCTTTGCAGACGGATCTTACGCCGAGGAAGAATGCGGTGTAGCCGGACTTAACCTCTGCATAGGGGAATGCGCCGACATAGCCGATCTTAGCGTCCTTAGCTTCGAACTTGCCTTCCTTGATCATAGCGTTGAGCTTCATACCTGCGGCAATACCTGCAAGGTAACGGCCCTCGTAGATGGAAGCGAAAGCGTTGTGGAAGTTCTTGAGACCCTTGGTGTGAGCCTGGGTGCCGGTAGCGTGGCAGAACTGAACGTTCGGATACTTCTCGGCAGCCTGGATCATGAAGCTCTCATGGCCGAAGCTGTCAGCGAAAACGATTGAGCAGCCCTGATCAGCAAGGTCAGCCGCTGCATCGTAGCAAGCCTGAGTTTCGCCGATGCCGGTCTTCTTGACTATCTCAACGCCAAGCTCCTTGCAAGCTTCCTCAGCTGCGGTGATGAAGTTCTTGTCATAAGTCGAGTTCTCGTCGTGAAGGAAGATAAAACCAACCTTCATCTTCTTCTCGCCGCCGTCCTTGCTGCTGCAAGCTGCAAAGCTGAAAATGGTGGCGAGCGCAAGAACGATCGCGAGGATTCTTGTGAATTTCTTCATTTTTTGACTTACCTCCAAAAAAATTTTTTATATTTATCCCGCAGTCCTGCACGGGAAAAAATAACTCAGTCGTCCTGTTCTTTGAATGTTATTGTTCCGTTGCCCATCTTCTCGATGATGGCGAGGGATTCGACTCTCGCGCCCTTCTCTTCGAGAACCTTTCTGCCGGGCTGGAAGCCTTTTTCAATGGCGATGCCGACGCCCTCAAGCTCGGCGCCCGCCTGGTTGATTATATCGATAAGTCCCGAAACGGCGGCGCCGTTTGCAAGGAAATCGTCGATGATGAGTATCTTGTCGCCCTTGTTTATGTAGTCTTTCGACACTGTAACAAGGCTGTCCGTGCCCTTTGTGAAGGAGTGGACAACGGAGGAGTAGACATTGCTGCCCACATTTTTGTGCGCGCCCTTTTTGGCAAAAACAACAGGCACAGAGAAATATTGCGCAGTTATGCACGCGATCCCTATGCCCGATGCTTCGATAGTCAGAATTTTATTTATATTACACCCGTCAAAACGGCGCTTGAACTCCTTGCCGATCTCCTGAAGAAGGTGCACGTCGATCTGGTGATTGAGAAACATATCCACCTTGAGAATATCGTCCCCGATCACTTTGCCGTCAGCAATTATGCGCTCCTCAAGCAGCTTCAAATCCTCGTTCCCCCTAAAGAAAAGTTCGGTGAAAATACAATAATAGTATAGGGCTTTTTGGGGGTAAAAGCAAGGAAAAGTTTAAAAATCTGCATTTTATACAAACGCCGTCGGAAAAAATCGGATAAGTGTATGAATATGTCAATTTTGTGTACAAACTGTGTCAGTTTCTGCTGATGTTTCCCGCAAAAACGTAACCTGTTGTGTTTCCGAAGTCGATGGCATACCACCCGTTGAGTGCGCCGGTTATTTTTACGGCGCGTCCGTTGGGGAGAGTGCCAATAACGGCGGAGGTCGTATTCGGCGCGCGCCGGACATTGAGCACTCCGCCCCGCGTGCTAACGGTACCCTCGGCGGGGAATACCGGCGGATGAAACGGCACGCCGAGAAAATCCGCAATGCTTATGACAAGATTTTCGGCTATCGCGTCGATGTTGTCGGCTATCCACCGCGCGTCCTGCTCGTTGTCGTGGTAGGCAAGCTCAAGGTAAACCGCAGGAGCCTTCGAACGCTTAAGCTCAAGCAGTGTTGTTGAGGTGCGCGTGTTCACAAGCTCCGGCTCGGGGTAAATCTCGCGCAGTCCGTTTGCGATTATATCGGCAGCGCGCTTTCCCTGTGTGCTCGTCGGATAGTAGTAGACGTCCGGTCCGCGCAGAGTGCCCTCATATATGGCGGGCGCGGCGTTTGAGTGCAGGGCGAGATAGAGCCGATAGTTTCCTCTGTTTCCGCGTGCAACAGCCGCCGCGGCGTTGCCGTTCGGGTCGTTCCTGCCGTAGCTTATCCCGCTTGAAGAGAGATACGGCTCCATCGCGTCGGCGAGGAGATTCATGTAGTATTTCTCGCTCCCGCCGATTATGTAGGGGTTATAGTCCTGAGTTGAAGGACTGAGATAGACATCGGGCATAAAAATACCTCCGCATATTCATTTACTATAAGAATATGCGGAGGGAGTGTTGTTGGTTAATTGCCTCGCTTGCGCCCAATAATAAAGTCTGATTTTGTAGGGTGCGGCGACCTCGACGCACCGTTGCCGCGCGAGCGGCACAAAAGCTCTAACAAACTTATCGTAATACAATAAATCCCACCAAATTGCTGTGCGGTGCTGTTGATTAATGGCTCGGTTTGCCGATTATTTATCTAAGAAAAATCAAATATATTAAAACAAAGATTGCGGAAAGCAGAAAAATAATTATATGTATTTGTCCTCTGATCATGTAACGCTTTCTATATTCATGCAAAGCTGAAAGATCTTCATCCGTCAAAAAGCGAGTTAAGTAAACATGATACCAAACATCAACGGCAAGATAATCGCATTGCTCTCCGTTGCCCTCATGAAACTGCGGATTTCTTCTTTCTAAAAATGCGACATCATCCCATTTCCGTTTCTTGTATTCCAAATTGTATCTATAATGTTCTGTCAGAATCACATATTTTAAATCTTCTCTGATTTCCTGCTTTTTGAAAACGAATATACAACTATACCTTATTTCAACAAGCTTGTAACCCTTTTTGCGCATTTTTTCCAAATATTTCGCCATTCGTTCGGGCATGGCTAAAGAAAACAAAAAGAATTTATAGACAAATGTATGGTCGTTTTTCATTTTATTTCTCCGTTTTATTTTGCTGATTTGTTTCTCTATGGTCGTTAGTCTAAATATAGCATATTCAGCAGATTTAGGCAAGTTCGTTATTAAACCGTGTGCCGGAATTACAGGCTTATAGATACCTCAATAAAAAACAGGGAAAACAGATATTATCCGTTTTCCCTGCATGAATTTTATATATCCAGCGCCGACGCGTCCTCGGTTATGTCGCTCTTCTCAAAGCCGTTATCTTTGTCAAAATAGAACACGCTTCCGCCGTCGTTTCCGCACATGGCGGAGAAATGACCGTCTTTGAATATGAGCGCCGCGCCGTCCTCGGCTCCGATGCCCGAGACTCGGCAGCCTATTACGGCCGTCCCGAAGCTCTGCCAGCGTTCGCTGATGAAGTGCGGGCAGTAGCAGTAGGGGAGAAGTCCGATGCAGTCGATGAACATGAAGCTGCCGTTTTCGCCGCAGTCGTCATATCCCATGTCGAACCAGCACATTGCGCCGGAGCTGAGCCCCGAAAGGACTTTTCCGCGTTTATACGCTTCTCTGAGCGCCTCGTCCGCGCCGGTCGCCTTGAATGTGTTCATCATGAACTCGAGGTTTCCGCCGCCGGCGTAGACAATGTCCGTGTTTACGAGCGTATCATATATGTGCTCGCGGGAGTTCGCGGGGTCGGTCAGCTTGAGCGTCTCAACCGTGCATCCGAGCTTTTCGAAGCTTTCCCATATGGGCTCGTCGCCCTCGGTGTCGTCGTGCCCGGCAGTCGGCAGGAACACGACATGAGGATTTTCTTTGCCCGATTCGCGGACTATTCTTTCAAATATCGGCATGACCTCGCCGTCGTCATAACGGCCGCCGCCGAGTGCGATTATCGTTCCCATTCGTCCTCCGTCAGCCGATAACGGCAACATCAAAGCCGTTGTCCTGCGCGTATTTCTCGGCGTCGCTTCCGCTCTCGGTCGAAATCGTGAGCTTGCCGACATCCTTGAATATCTCGCCGCCGAACACGGTGACTCCGGAGTGAATGGTTATCTCGTCGAGTCCGGTGCAGTTGTAGAACGCATATTTGCCGAGCTCTTCCATGCTCTCGGGCAGGACGACTGTCTTGAGCGATTTGCACTCTTCAAACGCGCCCTTTTCGAGCTTTTTGACTCCCTCGCCGATGGTGAGCTTCTCGAGAGAGGAGCAGCGGTAGAATGTGCTCACCGCAATGCTCTCAACCGTGCCGGGAATCGATATCTCGACCGCTCCGGTGCACTTGAGGAACGCGTGGTCGTCAATTTGAGTGACGCCCTCGGGGATAATTATCTTCTTTGCGCTGAAGCACTTCGCGAACGCCCAGTCGCCGATGGTCTCAACGCCCTCGGGCAGGACTATTTCGGTCAGCGCGGAGCAGAAGTAGAAAGCCTTTTCGGATATGGTCTTGGGCGCGCCGTTGAAAACAACGGTCGTAAGCTTGCTCTTTCCGGTGTAGGCGTTCTCCTGCGAGCCCTCGAACGCGCTGATGCCGATGTGCTTGATGTTCTTGCCGATAGTTACTTTTTCAAGATTGTCGCAGTACATCGCGGCATAGTTGCCGATTGCCTCGACAGAGTCGGGGAGTATGAGCTCCTTGAGCGTGCTGCTGCTCTTGAGAGCCTTGTTCTCGAGACCGACTACCTTTGCGCCGTCTATCTCCGCGGGAATGGAAACAACGGGGTTGCTCCCTGTGTAGCCCGTGATGCAGGCAGTGTTGTCGGTATATAATGTATAGGTGAAGTCGCCGCTCTTGACGGATTCCGTCTTGACGGTCTTGTCGAGTATATCCTCAACCTTGACGAGCGCCGGGTCGTCGACCGTGACATCGAGGGAGAGGGCGGAGATTATCGCGTTGCCGAGATTGCCGCAGCCTGTGAAAGAGAGGCAGACAACGAGCATCAGCGCAACAACGGCTGCTATTTTACTGAATTTTTTCATCGTCTGTTCCTCACTTTCCGTTCTTCTTTGCCAGACGCTCCTGCTTCCTGCGCTCGAGGTCTGCCTTGCGCGCCTCTTCGAGTCTCTCGATCTCGACTCTGCGCGCCTCGTACTCGGCGTCGGTGTTCGCTTTTGCGTCGGCGTATCTTGCGCGTATATCGTCAAGATGCGCGTAGTTTTCTTTTTCCGTCAGCTGGCGTCTTGCGTCGAGAAGAGGCTTGACGCTTCTGATGTACTTCGACTTCTCGTTGACGAGCTTCTTGACGGTTCTCTTCTTCTCGAGCTGATGCGCGAAGGTGTCGTCCGGCAGAGCCTCTGCGGCCTTGAACGCATCGTCTGAAGGCTCGACGATATTTTCGGGCGAGCCGTAGAACTTTATCATTGCCTTTCTGGCGTTCTTGAGCGCGCGGGCGTGGGTTATGGCGTCGCTGCGAATCTCGCGCTCATCGTGAGTGGACTTCGGCAGAGCCTTGGCTTCAGCCATGTCCTCTTTGCTGTAGTTGAATATTCCGGCATATCCGGCAGCCTCAAGCGCTCGGGAACGCTCGACCTGCTTTTGGATACGCAGGGTGTCGTATTTGTTCATCTCGTCGATGATGAAATCGCACACGGAGATGTCCGCGTTGAGCTTGTTGAGCTCTCTGTTCTCTTTCTTCGCGGCCTTTATCGCAGCTTTTCTCGCCGCCTTCTCGGCGTCGGTGCTCTTGGGCATGGCCTTTGCCTGATTTATGCGGTCTTTCTTTATGCCGCGGTTCTGAGTGTTGAATTCTTTGTAAGCGGCTTTCAGTCGCTTGATTTCGTTCTTCTTGAACTCTTTTTCCTCGGGCGTTCTCGCGGGCAGTCTCTCTGCCTTCTTGATGTCGTCCTTTGTGGTCATGAGGGTTCTGTCTTTGTAGAGGAGATTTGCTTCGTCGATTATGTCTATGGCTTCAACGATGCTCTCGTCGCGGAGAATACCGTTGCCGTAGTCCTCGAACATCGCGCGTATCTTGAGCACTTTGACTATGCCGCGCTGCTTGGTCTCGGTCAGATCGTAGAAGAGGTAGGGGACGAAGTTGAGCGCCGCGCCGATAACTGCGGCGATGATGAGCACGTCGAACATATCCTCTCTGAACGAAGCGACTTCGAGCACGTCGTAGTTGTCCTCAAGGCCGAGCATCTGATAGATGGTCGGGAGCACCATGCCGGTGAACATTCCGATGAACGAGCCGATTATGCCGACCGCGCCGAACATTCCGTCTATGCGCTCGCCGGTGAAATACTGCTGATAGTCACGCATGTCGGCGTTGATGCCGGGGTTGTAGACTATCGAGAAAGAGTTGATGAATCCGTTGAGATAGTAGAGGATTATAAGCGCGGGAATGTTGTTGTAAAGGGGATAGAGCAGTCCGATGAGCACGACGTTTGTAACATTGCACCAGATAAGCAGGTTTCTCTTGCCGAGGACTCTTATCGCTATCGGACAGATGAGCATTGCCCAGAGCGCCGCGTTGCCGATAAGCGTTGTCGCGACTCCGTAAAGACCCATTCTGTCGGGGTAGGCATATATAAATGTCCAGCCGATGATAACGCCGACTGCGCCCTCAAGGAAGCCGAGCCAGCCTGCAAGGGAGGTTATCCAGAAATATTTGTTCTTTGCAACGGCGCGGAATGCGTCGGAGAATTTGAACTGGGTAACGTGGCTCTCCGCCACGATTATTCTCTCTCTCGTTCCCGCGTATGCCACATAGGACAGAAGAAGTCCGACAACGGCGACGAGGGGATGGATTATACGGTATGTGGTGATGGAGTTCAGACCGCCGGTGAGCGTCGAGAGCATCGGCACGAAAAGACCCGTGAGGGACGGCGCCATTGAGTAGATGATCGACGAGACCGAAACGATATCGGTACGCTCATGGGAGTTGGGCGATATGACGTTTGCAAGGTCTGTGTATGCCTGCTGGAAGAAAGGATAGAAGCACTGCAGAAGGTTATAGCAGAGGAAAACCGCAATGACTTTCTGCATATACGACATCGTCTCATATGGCAGCCAGACGAACACGACCGCTATAATAACGGTGGGAATACCGGTTATCGCAAGCCAGGGACGGAATTTTCCGGATTTGAAGCGGGCGCTGTCGATTATGTAAGAGCGTCCGATAGTGATTCCGAAGCCGATAATAGTCGATGCGACCGCCATATACTGCAAGTGCATCGGCTTGATGCCTATCGTGTTTCCGACAAGGAAGCTCGTTGCGGAAAGCGCGATGAGCGAGCAGAAGAACATGACGAACTGAACGCCCATTCCTCCGACGCCGTAGGCAATTATCTCTTTGTAGGAGACATATTTGCCCAAGGCGGGTGTTTTCCAGTGCAGTACGACATTGTTCCATGTCGTGCTGACCTTTTCCTTGAGATTACTCTTTCCCATTTCAACACTCCTTCAGGTCCGCGGCGAAGCAGGGAAAATACGCCCGCAGACAGTTGTTTTAGCCCCCCGATATGAAAAAATTCAATCGGGAAGCATCGACAATTTGCATAAAAGCTCTTATAATTATAGCAAAAATATTAATAGCTTGCAACAGCGTTTTGGACTTAAGTACAATAAAAGCAGAAATTTAATAATTATTTCAGCGTTATCACATTCCTGTTGAATTTTCAGCGGCGAAGTGCTATAATGTCCTCAGAAATTTTTCAGAGGTGAACAGTGTTGAATAAGCCAAAGATAATCGCACACCGCGGTGCTAACCGCTATGCTCCCCAGAACACGATACCCGCATTTGAAAAAGCAGTCGAGCTCGGGGCGGACGGAACCGAGACCGACGTCCATATCACCAAGGACGGGCATATAGTCATCTGCCATAACGACACCGTTGACGAGATGTCCAACGGCACCGGCGCTATCGGCGACTATATGTTTGATGATATCCGCAAGCTCGATTTCGGCAGCAAGTTCTCAAAGGACTTCGCCGGCGTCACTCTACCCACCGTCGAGGAGTACCTCGAGTGCATGAAGAAGAGCGACAAGCTGAGCGTTATGAATATCGAGATAAAGCCCAACAAGTCCGAGCGCGAAGACATAGTGCGCAAGACGATAGAGGCAGTCAAGGACTACGGACTTTTCGATGAGCTTCTCATTTCGAGCTTCGACTATAAGATGCTTGTTGAGGCGAAGAAGTACGATCCCAAGTGCAAGACGGCGTATCTCTATCCGATTTACGGCCAGGTAGTCATAAGATGGTTCTTCCAGCCTCTGCACCTCGCGAAGAAGATCGGCTGCGACGCACTGCATCCGCATAAGGCGTTTGCGACAAAAGCGCTCGTCCGCCGCGCCCATGCCGCCGGCATTAAGGTCAACGCATGGACCGTCGACGAGGAAAAGGATGTTATCCAGATGCTCGAAAACGGCGTTGACGGTATCATCACCGACCGCCCCGATTATGTCGAGTCCGTCGTGGACAGATACCTCGCCGAGCATAAATAAAGCCTGAAATCAAAGTACCGCAGAGCAAAAGCCCTGCGGTATTTTTGCTGTTTGCTGATGCTCAGTTTGTAGGGTGCGGCGACTCGACGCACCGTTGCCGCGACAGCGGCATGAAATCTTCGCAAAGATTTATCCTACCGACCGTAGGGGCGAACTTCGTTCGCCTGCCCTTGAAATCTATATGGTGGATAAAGCTACTGAGGGATTGTTACACTTGCACTTACCTCAAAACACCGTGACGCTTGCGCGTCAAATGGTCGTCGAGGTCGCCGACCCCTACAAACCGACCCCACACTGGAAGCACAAAATCAGCACCGCCATAGGCTCCCCTGCAGGGGAGTCGGCTCGACGAAGCCGAGACTGAGGGATTGTTTCGCTGACGCTCAAAGTAATAAGTAAAAGTGAATAGTGAAAAAGTGCGCAGTAGGGATTATCATCCGCCCGCGAAGTTTGCACGATTTTATTGGTGCGAACCTCTTTTGCGCGGCGACTTGATGCATCATTGCCGCATCTACCGCCGAGTTATTTCACATGCCGAGCACTCAACAGCAAAACCGCCGCGGATATCCCGCGGCGGCTCGCTTTATTTTACAGCTTTTACAGCGCTCTTACGCAGTCCTTGAATATCTCGCCGCGCTGCTGATAGCATTTGAACATATCCCAGCTCGCGCACGCGGGGGAGAGCAGTACGCAGTCGCCGCTCTCTGCGTCGGCGGCCGCTATGCTGACCGCCTCTTCGAGCGTGTCGACGAATTTGTAAGCCTTGAAGCCGGCTCTGTCGCAGGCGGCGGCAATGTCGTGCTTCGTCTTGCCTATGAGCAGAAGTTCTTTTACCCTGCCCTCAAATGTCGCTACCCACTCGTCATAGCTTGACTTCTTGTCGTAGCCTCCGCCGATGAGGATCGTCGGCGAGGGCATGGCACATACCGCCTTTATTGCCGCGTCGGGGTTCGTGCCCTTTGAGTCGTTGTAGTATTTGACTCCGTTCTTCTCGGTGACGAATTCTATCCTGTGCTCGACTGCCGTGAACTCTTTTATGCCTTGGCGGATGGTGTCGAGCGGCACGCCCATTGCATGGGTCATTGCGATAGCCGCCATGATATTTTCGTAGTTGTGCATGCCGACAAGACTCGTGTCTTTCGTCGTGCAGACGGGCGTTTCAACGCCGTTTTCTTTTATTATCATCGTATCGCCGCGCAGGAACACTCCGCTCTCGAGCTCTTCCGAAGAGCTGAAGAATATTACTTTGCAGCGCGGGGTCTTGCCGAATTCGCGCAGAACCGGGTCGTTGTAGTTGAGCACGCAGAAGTCGTTCTCGTCCTGATTCTTGGTTATCGATTCTTTTATCGCGATGTAGTTTTCGAGCGTCTTGTGCCTGTCGAGATGGTCGGGCGTGATGTTGAGAATAGCCGTGACATGCGGCTTGAAGGTCACCATAGTTTCAAGCTGAAAGCTGCTTATCTCCGCGACCGTCACACTGTCCTTGTCGCTCTCGAGCGCGTATCCGGTGTAGGGTATCTCGATGTTGCCGACGAGCAGAGCCTTTTTCGCGTGGCGCTTCATTATGTCATAGGTGAGCGAAGTTGTCGTGGTCTTGCCGTTTGTGCCTGTTATGCCGATAACCGTGCCCTTGTCGTGCCTGTAGGCAAGCTCGACCTCGCCCCAGATCGGTATATTATGCTCTTTGACGGCTTTCATTATTGGCGTCTCAAGCGATACGCCGGGGCTGACTACGCAAATGTCAACGCGCGAAAAATCGAAGCCCGAAAAATCGCCGAGGATAAATTCTATATTATCCCTGCCTATTTTTTCGCACGCCGCCGCAGTGTCGAAATTCTCGTTGCCGTCGTAGATTATAAAATCCTCGCCGACTTTGATAAGCAGCTGCGCGGCGTTGATTCCGCTGCGCCCCGCGCCGACTATAAGATATCTGCTCATTGTTGTTACCTCCGAATCAGTTGTCGGTCAGGTCGAAATAGACCTGCTTCATATTTTCTGCGCTCAGCTCGTCTGCGCGCTTCTTTCCGTTTTCCGAAAGACAGGCGCGAAGTTCGCCGTCCGTCAGCAGTGTTTTGAGCGCCTTCGCGTATTCGCGGTGGGCGTTATTTATGTTGCCGTAGTCAAAGTCCGGGCTCTCGGACATTACGGGGCAGAGGATTCCGCAATCGACTTTTGTCATCTTGTCGCAGTGCGGCAGAAACGGGCGACCGGGCGCGAGAACCTCGGCAGGCCCCGATGTGCAGTCCGTGCTGACCGCCGGAGTGCCGACCGCCAACGCCTCAACAATGACATTCGGGAAGCCTTCGTAGTAAGAAGTCATTGCAAAAACATCCGCGCGGGATACAAATTTGAACACATTCTTTTGGAATCCCGCAAAGACTATGTCGCCTGAATATTCGCTCTTTTTCGCCATTTCACGAACAGCGTTTTCGTATTCGCCGCGGCACCCAAGGAATATCAGCCCCGCATCGGGGATATCTTTTTTCAGCAACTCAAAGCTTTTTAGCATATCCCACTGGCATTTCTGATCAACGAATCTCGAAGAGAAAGCTATAACTCTGTGCGTGTCATAGAATTCTTTGTATTCTTCGTCGAGTTCTTCTTTTGCGTCCTCGCGGGCTTTTTCGCAGTCGATGATATTATATGCCGTGAAAAGCTTATCTTCGTTTCCCGGGAACATCTCTTCGCATTTTTTCTGCATTTCGAGGGCATTGAAGAGAACATTGCATCCGTGCCGCAGCGCGAATGAATAGAGCTTCGAGCTCTTTATGAGCCGCACATAGTCGCGGCAGGAGATATATTTCACGCACTTCGCGCCCGAGAGCGCGAGCGCTTCGTTCGGCGCGTGAGTGAACGAATACGCAGTGCATATATCATGCTCTTTGACAAATTTTTTTATCGCCGCGGCGCGCTTGAGCATAATAACAGCACGCTGTGCCGTGCCTTTGCCTGCGGGTAATTTTAAATCAACGAATTCGCCCGCGCAGTCGAATCGCTTTTCGCTCGCGTCAAAGACCAGGACATAGACATTGAATTTTTCGCTCAGCAGATGCGACAGCCTGCTCGCAAACCGCTCGCTTCCGCCGCTTCGCAGATCCTGAAGTATTATCGCGACATTTTTCATTTTCAGTTCACTTCTTTGCATATTTTTCGCTCTGGGCTACCGCGAGCCTGTCGCACCGCTCGTTCTCGGGGTGCCCCGCGTGTCCTTTGACCCATATGAACTCATATTCGTGCTTTGAAAGCGCCTTGAGCAGCCGCTCCCACAGCTCGGGATTCAAAACAGGCTTCTTGTCGGATTTTTTCCACCCGTTCCTCTTCCAGTTCCATATCCAGCCTTTTAAAAACGCGTTCGCAACATACTGCGAGTCGGTGTATATTTTTATATCGCAGGGCTCCTTGAGCCTCTCGACCGCGCTTATGACCGCCGTGAGCTCCATGCGGTTATTCGTCGTGTTCGCGTCGCCGCCGGACATCTCCGCCTCGTGCTCGCCATAGCGCAGAACGGCGCCCCAGCCGCCGGGCCCGGGATTGCCCGAACACGCGCCGTCGGTGAATATCTCAACTTTTTTCAGTTCGCTCATATTTCACTCCGTTGTGTTATTTTAATTAATTTTATCACTAAGTCGGGTCAAAAACAAGGTGATTTTGCCGCCCCGCCGCACATTTATAAATGTGTGAAACTTCGGCTTAAAACCGCTCCCGTCAGGCAATAATAGGAATATCATATCTTCGGAGGGGTTATCATGTACAGCTACGATGCGGACTCGGCGGCTTTTATAAAACGGGCGCAGGGGCTCACTGCGTCCGACTGCGCGAGAGCGGGCGCGGCAGTCGGTGCGGCTTTTGGGCGCGGCAGAGTAGGCGTCGCCTGCCGAAACGACGAGTATTCCCGCGCCTGCGCCGATGCCGTGTGCGCGGGACTGCGTGTTTCCGGCGTCAATGCGTGGTCGTTCGGCGCGTCCTTTGAATCCCAGCTATCTTTTTTAGTTCCGTTCTCGTCGCTCAATGCGGGCGTGTTCGTCTGCGCCGGGGAGGGGACGGTCAGCATCTTCGGCGAAAACGGGCTGAGCGTGTCCGCGGCGCTCGGCAGAAAGGCGGCGGATTTCATGGAGACCGATTTATCTCCCGCGCCGTCGTGCGGGCGGCTCTTTGATATGTCCGCCATGGGTATGCTCTACCGCGACGAGCTTATGCACCATGTGCCTTACGGCGTAGCCGACTGCGCGATTCTCAGCTCCGACCCGACGATATCAGCGCTCATAAATGATTGTATGCGCACCACCTCGAACGAGCGCGCGCTGACCCTCAGAATAAACCGCAGGGGAACGAGCCTTAGCGCATATACTGAAAAGACCGGGGTCGTGCCGTTTGTCAAGCTTATCGCCCTCTGCGGAATGTACGAGCTCGAGAGCGGGCGGGATATCTCCGTCCCTTATGATTCTCCCGCATTTCTCGATGACCTCGCGCGGAGCTACGGCAGGACGGCTTATCGCTATCTCTCTGCCCCGTCGGACGGCTCGGACAATGTCGCACGCCGGCTCGCGGCGCGTCAGTTCTGGTCGCGCGATGCGCTGTTCACCGCGGCGAAGCTCACCTGTATTTTAGAAGAGAAGAATATGACCTTCCCCGAGCTCTATTCTCTTTTGCCGCCGCTGTTTGTCTACAGCACCACGGCGCAGCTTGAGCTGCCGCCCGACTATCTCGACGAGTTCGAGGGCGAGAACTTCTCCTTCGGGCGCGACGGGGCGAACGGCTTCGTGCTTGTCGAAAAGCGCGGAAAAACGCACATTTCGCCGCTCGGAAACGGGCGTTTCCGCCTGACGGCGCAGAGCTTTGACGAGGAGACCGCACGCGAGCTCTGCGCCGAAGCGCAGGCGTTTATCTCCTCCGGCGCAAAGTGATTGCAACACCTTTTGCCGATGAGCCTTTTTGTAGGCTGCGCATAATTTTATTGCATCGCGTGTGGCTTAAATTGTATTTACCGATTTGTCCCTATCGGGTGCAACACACTTGACAGTTTTATCCAATCATAGTAAAATTAACAATAGGGATATTTTTGTATTATGACTGCACGCATATGTCTTAACTACCCGAAATTTGTCTTGTATCCATGCTGAAAATATCATCGCGTTTTTAACAGACAAGGCTTTAATTCCCGCACCTTGACCGGTCGGGGTTCTACTTACATCAAAATTTTAACAGAAAAGGAGATTTCTATGCCAAAAGCAAAAGAAACCGGCGCAGCGTCTGCGCCCGCAAAGAAGACTGCGGGCAGGCGCAGCTACCGCAGTTACGGCAAAATTAAGCCCGCACCGGGCAAATCGAAGGCTGAGCCCAAGCCTATAAAAGTGTCGTTTTTAGGCGGCCTGAATGAAGTGGGCAAGAATATGACACTGTTTGAATACGGCGAGGATATGTTCCTTGTCGATTGCGGACTTGCATTCCCGGATCAGGATATGCTCGGAGTCGATCTCGTGCTTCCCGATTTCACCTATGTCGAGCGCAACGCGGACAGGATACGCGGAATAGTCATAACCCACGGTCATGAGGATCATATCGGCGGTCTGCCTTATCTTCTCAAGGTTCTCAATGTGCCCGTCTACGGCACGAAGCTCACCATCGGACTCATTCAGGGGAAGTTGCGTGAGCACGGACTGCTCAATTCCGCATCACTCAATGTCATCAAGCCCGGCGACGTGATAACCCTCGGCGGCTTTACCGTTGAGGCTATTCATGTCAACCATTCCATACCCGACGCACTCGGACTCGCTATCCGCTGCGAGGGCGGCACTATCGTCCACACGGGCGACTTCAAAATCGATACAACGCCTATCGACGGCGGCATGATGGATCTCGGCAGACTCGCCGAGATAGGGCAGGAGGGAGTCCTCTGCCTTATGTCCGACTCTACCAACGCCGAGCGTCCCGGCTTCACCGAGAGCGAGAGAAAGGTCGGCGAATCGTTCGAGACCCTCTTCCGCAAGGCTGGCAACAACCGCATAATAGTTGCAACATTCTCTTCCAATATCCACCGCGTGCAGCAGATAATGAATGTTGCGGCGAGCCTCGGACGCAAGGTCGCGCTCGTCGGCAGAAGCCTTGAAAATGTCGTGAGCATCTCGGCGGAGCTCGGCTATCTCAATATACCCGAGGGGATAGTTATCGATATCAATATGATAAACCGCTATCCCGCCGATAAGCTCGTTATCATCACTACGGGCAGCCAGGGCGAACCTATGAGCGCCCTGACCCGCATGGCGTTCTCGGATCACCGTAAGGTCGAGATTCATCCAAACGATTATGTTATAATTTCCGCAACTCCGATTCCCGGCAACGAAAAGACCGTCAGCCGTGTCGTCAACGAGCTGATGAAGCTCGGCGCGGATGTCGTATATGAGAAGATGTACGAAGTCCATGTCTCCGGCCACGCCTGCCAGGAGGAGCTGAAAATGATAATGGGCATCGTCAAGCCGAAATATTTCATTCCGGTTCACGGCGAGCTCAAACACCTGAGAAAACACGCGGGTCTCGCGCTGAGTATGGGTATCCCTAAGGAGAATATACTCATCGCCGATAACGGCAGAGTCGCCGAGATCAGCAAAAAGGCGCTCAGATGTACGTCAACCGTGCCCGCAGGCAGAGTGTTTGTCGACGGTTACGGCGTCGGCGATGTCGGCTCGGTCGTGCTTCGAGACAGAAAGCATCTCGCGCAGGACGGTCTCGTTATCGTCGCCGTCTGCATTGACCGCGAGAGTGGCATGATAGTTTCCGGTCCCGATGTCGTGACGAGAGGTTTCGTCTATGTCAAGGAGTCCGAGGAGCTTATAAACGCCGCGCGTGAAGTCGCCGTTGAGGCTATCGAAGCCCAGACGGACGGCGGATATTTCGATTGGAACAGCATCAAGGCAAGCCTCAGGGACGAGATATCTCACCTGATGTATGAGCGCACCAAGCGCAGCCCGATGATTCTTCCCGTTATTATGGAGGTCTGATGAATGAGTTTTAAGGATTTCCTGCGAGAGCTCGCAGTGGAAATAGCTGCCTTTGTTGCGGCGGCTGCGTTCATTGTTGTTGTCGCTGTCCGCTACAGCGGGTGGGCGGCGCTTGTGGGTAGTGTCCTTCTCATCGCGTTCTCGGTCTATAAGATTGTCAAGTTCTTTAACATCCGCAACCGTGAACGCCAGCTAAGGGACATGGCGTCGCACAGCCTCGATGCGACCGACGCCGGTTCCGTCAACGATTTTCCCATGCCTATGCTCGTTTGTGACGGCGACGGGATAATCGAGCTTTTCAACAGAAGCTTTTTCCATACTTTTATGGATGAGTCGGTCATCGACCGCAAGCTCGCCCAGCCGTTTATCGGCGGCTGCGATCCCGAGCAGGCGGAGTCGAACGGCGCAGCCATAGTCAAAATCAAAGATTCCTATTATATAGTCACCCCGTCCTCGTTCGAGTTCAAGGGCGGGAAAGAATATGTTTTCTATTTCACCGATGTAAGCGAGATGAAGCGCGCTCAGCTCGCTTACATAAAGAACAGACCCATCATAATGCTTCTGCAGACCGACGATATCGCGGATATCAAGGCGGACTACAGGGACAGCGAGCGCGCGGCGATACGCGGCGGAGTCGAAGAGGTGATAGAGAACTGGACAGGGCAGTATGACTGCATCATGCGCAAAATCTCCGAGGAGCGGTTCATGATAATCGCCCAGAGCGATGTGCTCGAGAAGATGCGCGCCGACCGTTTCAGCGTTCTCGATAAGATACGCGAATATAAATACAAAGAAAGAGTGCTCGGTCTGACCCTCTCGATAGGCGTCGGTACGGGTGTCGCCATAACCGATTGCGAAAAGTCCGCCGAGCAGGCGCTCGATATGGCGCTCGGACGCGGCGGAGATCAGGCGGCGGTCAAGACGAAGGACGAGTATGAATTCTTCGGCGGCGTTTCCAAGAGCGTCGAAAAGGTCACAAAATTTCAGACCCGCGTCGCGGCTTCGTCTCTTTCGAGTCTTATCAGCGCGAGCGACCGCGTGATGATAATGGGTCATTCGTTCCCGGATATGGACGCTTTCGGCGCGGCAGTCGGCGTGTCGTCGATAACCCGCGCCCTCGGCATCGACGCGTATATCGCCCTCGATGAAAACCGCAGCTTTGCCGGCGCCGCTGTCGATATGCTCCGAGCTGACGGCTGGGACGGCAAGATAATCGATGTCAACGAAGCCCTCGCGCTCATGACGAGAAAGACCCTGCTCGTCGTTGTCGATACCCATAAGAGCAGCTTTGTCGATTTCCCGACTCTCTATGAAAAGGCGTCCGCCACGGTCGTTATCGACCATCACAGAAAGTCGGTCGATCATATCAAAGACGCGCTCATTTTCTTCCATGACCCCAACGCCTCGTCGACCTGCGAAATGGTCACGGAGCTCATGCGCTATATAACCCCCGCGCCGACGCTGTCTCCCGTTGAGGCTCAGGCGATGCTCGCGGGCATAATGCTCGACACAAAGGAGTTCGTCCTCTCAACAGGTGTGCGCACCTTTGAAGCAGCGGCTTTCCTCAAGGGCAAGGGTGCAGATACCGTCGCGGTAAAGCGCCTGTTCTCGAATTCGATCGAGAGCAACCGCAAGCGCAGCGAGATAATCTCCGCCGCGCATATCTACAGAGGCTGTGCCATAGCCTGCACCGCACCCGGCATGGAGAACGCGAGACTGCTCAGCGCCCAGGCGGCGGACGAACTGCTTGAAGTCAGCGGCGTAAAAGCCTCGTTTGTTATCTTCGACAGCGGAAAGGACAGCGTCAATATCTCGGCGCGTTCCTACGGCGATCTGAATGTCCAGATAATCATGGAATATCTCGGCGGCGGCGGCCACCGCACCATGGCGGCGGCTCAGCTCACCGGCGTGAATATGGAGGAGGCAAAGTCGAAGCTCTGCGAAGCGATCGACGCCAAATATCCCCGCACCGACGACGAAGAGCCAACCCCGATTTCGTGATATTCCTTAAATTAACGCGAATTTATCGGCGTGCGGCTTGTAGGGTGCGGCGACCCCGACGTACCGATGCCGCCTGAGCGGCATGAAATTTCGCACGAGCCAATCACAATATGCTGCAATTCGCCACAAAATCACACCCGTAAATAACCCGAAAGGAATTGATATAAATGAAAGTTATTCTTACTCAGGATGTAAAAAGCCTCGGCAAGAAAGGCGAGCTCGTCAACGCTTCCGACGGCTACGCGAGAAACTTCCTCTTCCCGAGAAAGCTCGCCGTTGAAGCAAACGCTCAGGCGATGAACGAGCTGAAAAACCGCGAGTCCGCGGAGAAGTACAGGCTCGAAACCGAGCTCAAGAACGCCAAAGAAGTTGCCGCGAAGATAAACGGCAAGACCGTCAAACTCACCGCCAAAGCGGGTCAGGGCGGAAAAATCTTCGGCTCCGTCACCGCAAAGGAAGTCGCCGAGTCGATAAGCCGCCAGTTCGGCGTTTCGGTCGATAAGAGAAAGGTGTCCATGGAGGATATCAAGTCTTTCGGCACATTCAGCGCCGAAGTGAAGGTATATAACGGCGTCAACGCAACCGTCTATGTCAGCGTGGGCGAGGAATAATTGCTGAAAACCGGAGGATCTAACAAAAGTGGATGTGAATAACCTAACCCTGCCCGAGGGGTATCAGATGCCCTTCAGCCTTGAGGCGGAGCAGGCGGTGCTCGGATGCGTGCTGATGGATCCGAACTGTATGCCGCAGGTGCTGATCTATCTTCGCCCGGAGTATTTCTATCTCCCGCAGCACAAAGAGATTTTCTCCGTCATGGTGAGTCTCGATGCGCTCGGCAACAAGATCGATCCGCTCATTATTCTCGAAACGCTCAAGAATAACGGAACATATGACGAGGCGGCAGGCAAGAACTATCTGTTCCAGCTCGCTCAGAGCGTGCCGACCACTTCAAATGTCGAGTCATATGCCAAGATAGTGCGCGAAAAATATTTCATGCGCACCCTCATCACCGTCTCGCAGGAGACTATCGACAACGCCGTCGCCCAGACCGACAGCGCGGATATGCTCCTCGACGCGGCGGAGCAGAGGATATACGATATCCGTCAGGGCAAGACGAGCACAGGCCCGTCGAAGCTCAGCGATATAATAGTCAATCAGGTCTATGACACCCTGCAAAAATTGAGCTCCGAGGGCGCGGAAGCGTTCAAGGGAATCTCGACGGGCTACAGGGATCTTGACGATGTTATCGCCGGACTCAACAAATCCGACCTTATACTTATCGGCGCGCGCCCTGCAATGGGAAAGACAAGCTTCGCCTTGAATATTGCGAGAAACGTCGCTGTCAAGGCTAAGAAGAAAATACTCTTCTTCTCGCTCGAAATGACGAAAGAGCAGCTTGCGCAGAGAGTGCTCTCCACCGAAGCGCGCGTGCTCAGCACAAAGATGAGAACAGGTCAGCTCGATACCGATGACTGGACCCGCCTCGGACTTGCTACCGCTTCGCTCAACGACTGCGAGCTGTATTTTGACGATACGAGCACGATAACCGTCGCCGAGATGAAAGCGCGCGCACGCAGACTCAAGAATGTCGATTGTATTATTATAGATTACCTCGGACTTATCCGCTCCGGCACAAAGGTCGAAAGCCGCGTGCAGGAGGTTACGGAGATAACCCGAAGCCTCAAGCTCATGGCGAAGGATCTGAATATCCCCGTCATCTGCTGCGCCCAGCTCTCCAGAGGCACCGAGGGCAGAGGAAAATCCCACCGTCCTCAGCTGTCCGATCTGCGTGAATCGGGCTCTATCGAGCAGGATGCGGATATAGTCCTCATGCTCTACCGTGAGGAATATTACAAGAACGAAAAAGACGACCCGGACGGCGACGATGAGCCCGCGCCCACCGCTCCCGTTGCCAACGAGGTCGAGGTCATTGTTGCCAAGAACAGACACGGTCCGACAAAGACCGTCGATTTCATCTGGGATGCGGATCACACTCTGTTCATGGGCGTGGAGAAGATTCAGAATGCTTGATAAAGCGCTCAGCGCCGTGGAAAAATATAATATGCTCAGCCCGGGAGCTGCGGTCATAGCCGCAGTCTCGGGCGGTGCCGATTCAATGGCAATGCTGCTCTTTCTTATGAAAATAAGCGAGCGGTATTCGCTGTCCCTGACCGTCGCCCATGTCAACCATGGGCTGCGCGGTGAGGAGGCGCGGCGCGACGAGGAATATGTGCGCTCCTTCTGCGAAAAGAACTCTCTTCGTTTTGAAGTCCTTCACGCCGATGTCGCAGCACTTGCAAAACAGAGCGGGGAGACCTGCGAAGAGTGCGGGCGAAGAGTGCGCTATGAGTTCTTTGAATCGATAGACAAAAACGCGAAGATCGCAACCGCCCATACCGCGAGCGACAACGCCGAAACGATGCTCTTCAATCTCGCACGCGGCTCGTCGCTGAAAGGTCTGTGCGGCATACCGCCCGTTCGCGGGAATATTATAAGACCGCTGATATTCTGCACGAGAGAGGATATAGAAGCGTTCTGCCGCGAAAATTCTCTCGATTTTGTGACGGACAGCACCAATCTGACTCTCGATTACAGCCGCAATAAAATTCGCCATATCGCAGTCCCGGCGCTCAAGGAGATAAACTCCGCTTTTGAAGAGAACGCCTCGCATTTTTCTCAGAATGCAGCACTTGATGAGGATTTTCTTGAGTGCGAAACGGAGTCGCTTCTGGCGTCCGCTAAAAAGGACGGCGGTTTCTCGTGCGAAGCCCTGCTTTCGGCTCATCCGGCGATACGCCGCCGCGCTCTGCTCGGCACTATTAAAAATGTATGCCCGAAGTCGGCGGATTTCAAGACTGTAAACGTCGTTGAAAATATTCTCCAAGGCGGCGGAAAAATTCAGCTGTCGCCCGATATTTTTGCCGTCTCGGACGGCGATATTATTCGCTTCAAAACTCCCGCGAAGATGAGCGAAGAGTGGTCCGAAGATGTCGAACCCGAGTGCATAAACGGTTCCGTATGCCATAACGGGCGCGTTTCAATTTGTCGGGTTAACAAAAAAGTTTTCTTTGATACACAAAAAATTCACAAAGATATGTTGGATTATTGCATTGATTGTGATAGAATAAATGGAAAAGTTCAAGTCGGGAGCCGCCGCGCGGGCGATAAACTGACCCTTGCAAAGCGCGGATGCACAAAAAGCCTGAAAAAACTTTTCAATGAGGCACATGTCCCGCCGGAGAGCCGCTGCGATGTCGCAGTGCTGCGCGACGAGTCGGGTGTGCTGTGGGTTGAGGGATTCGGCGCGGACAGACGATGCCGCGTCGGAAAAAACACTGAAAATGTGCTTATAATACGGAGGGAAAAGCAATGATAGAGGATATAGAGAGAGTATTGCTCAGCGAAGAGCAGATACACGGGATAGTCTCCCGCCTCGGCAGGCAGATAAGCGAGGACTACAAGGACAAAAAGCTGCTCATGGTCAGCGTCCTTAAAGGCTCGGTCGTTTTCATGGCGGATCTCATGAGAGCGATAACGATCCCCTGTGAGATAGACTTTATGGCGGTTTCGAGCTACGGCTCGGGAACCGAAAGCTCCGGCGAAGTCAAGATAATCAAAGACCTTGACAGACCTATAGAGGGCTACGATCTGCTTCTGGTCGAGGATATCCTCGATTCCGGCAAGACCCTCCATTACATATCCGAGATGCTCAGAGCGCGCAGACCCGCGAGCATAAAGATATGCACCTTCCTCGATAAACCCGAGCGCCGCATGATAAAGGATCTCAAGGCGGACTATGCGGGAACGGAAGTGCCCGACGAGTTCGTTGTCGGCTACGGTCTCGACTATGCCGAGAAGTACCGCAACGTGCCTTTCCTCGGCGTGCTCAGTCGTTCGGTCTATGAGAAGTAAGAGCGGCTCATTCAAGAAAACTTCGGCAGTCATAGGAGTGATTTGACGTTTGAAAAATAACAAGAAAGACACCAACAGCGGCGCAAGAAAAGCGCTGGCATGGATACCGTATATTCTTATACCCGTCCTTATAATCTCCGGTGTTTCCCTCTATGCAAGGCAGCAGAAGAAGGAAAAGCTTGAGTATTATCAGGTCGTGCAGTATTTCGACGACAAGAAGGTCACGGAATACGATCTGAATATGTCGAGCGGCGCGCTTGAATTCAAGCTCAAGGGCGACAACAAGGTGTATACCTACACCGTCCCGAACGTCAGTATGTTCCAGGAGGACATACACAACGGCGTTATCGCATATAACAGAGCGCATCCGGATGCCCCGATAAAGGCGCAGTACGAGACCGGCTCAACCGGCGCACTGCTTCTCAATATCGTCCCGACGCTTCTCATGCTCGTTATTCTCGGCGTACTTCTGTTCTATATGTTCCGCAAGATGAACAACGCCATGAACAACGAGAATAACCGCACCCTTTCGTTCGGCAAGGCGCGTGTCAAGCGCGCAAAGGACGAGAGCCGCAAAACAACGTTTGACGATGTTGCGGGTGCTGATGAAGAGAAAGAGGAGCTCAGCGAGATAGTCGATTTCCTCAAAGATCCCTCGCATTTCAATAAGCTAGGCGCGAGAATACCGCGCGGCGTTCTGCTCGTCGGCCCTCCCGGTACAGGTAAAACTTTGCTTGCAAGGGCTGTCGCGGGCGAGGCTAATGTGCCTTTCTTCTCGATTTCCGGCTCGGATTTCGTCGAGATGTATGTCGGCGTCGGTGCTTCCCGTGTGCGCGACCTTTTCAATGAAGCGAAGAAAAATTCACCCTCGATAATCTTTATCGATGAGATAGACGCCGTCGGACGCCACAGAGGCGCAGGCATGGGCGGCGGACATGACGAGCGCGAGCAGACTTTGAACCAGCTGCTCGTCGAGATGGACGGCTTCGGCGCAAACGAGGGCGTTATAATCATCGCGGCGACTAACCGCCCCGATATCCTCGACCCCGCGCTTCTGCGTCCCGGCAGATTTGACCGCCAGGTAACAGTCGGCTATCCCGACCTCAAAGGACGCGAGGCTATCCTCAAAGTCCACGCCAAGGGCAAGCCCCTCGGCCCCGATGTCGATCTTGCCACTATTGCAAGGACAACTATAGGCTTCACCGGCGCGGACCTCGAGAATCTGCTCAATGAAGCGGCTCTTCTCGCCGCGCGCCGCGATAAAAAAGCCATCACCATGACCGAGATAGAAGAGGCGATGATAAAGGTCGTCGCGGGCACCGAGAATAAGAGCCATAAGATGACCGACAAGGAGAAGCGCCTGACTGCTTATCACGAGGCAGGCCACGCAGTCTCCGCCTATTATCTCGAATATAACGATCCGGTTCACCAGGTCTCTATTGTCCCGAGAGGTCAGATGGGCGGATACACAATGTATCTCCCGACCGAGGATAAGAGCTATCATTCAAAGAACGAGATGCTCGATAATCTTGTCAGCCTGCTCGGCGGCAGAGTTGCCGAAGCGCTGATAATCGGCGATGTCTCGACCGGCGCGTCGAACGATATCGAGCGCGCTACGGATATCGCGCGCAAGATGGTAATGAAGTACGGCATGAGCGAGAAGCTCGGCCCGATAACCTTCGGCTCGGGCAACGACGAAGTGTTCCTCGGCAGAGATTATTCGCATCTGAAGAACTACTCCGAGGAGACTGCCGCAGAGATCGATGAGGAAATCAACCGCATTATCACCACGGCTTACGGCAGAACCGAGGATATCCTCAAAGAGCATATCGACAGGCTCCATGCAGTCGCAGGCGCGCTTATTGAGCGCGAGAAGATAAGCGGCGAGGAGTTTGAGACGATAATGCACGGCGGCACTCTTGATCCGCTCAGTGCACAGAGTGATGACAGCAAACCTGCTGAAGTGCCGGAGCAGTCCGACGCTCAGAACAATGAGGAGGCAGACGGAAATGAGAAAGAATCTGAGTAAGATGTTTTTCGGAATAGCGGTCGTTGCCGCGGGAATCATATTCCTCGGCTCGGCGTTCGGCTTCTGGGAGATTAGCGAGCTGAGCGGCTGGTGGACTGTGTTTATTATTGTCCCCGCTATCGGCAGCATGATAGCCTCGGGTCTTGACCTGCTCAATGTCGCGGCTTTCGCGGTCGGCGTGTGGCTGCTGATCAAGTGCAACCCCCAGTGGGTACCCGCAGAGCGCATGAACCATTTCGCTATCGCTATCGCGCTTGTCACGGTCGGCTTCTGGCTGATATTCAGCACCGTCAAGACGAAGAAGCTCAAAAAGCATCTCGATGACAACAGCGGACCCATTTCGCAGGAGAGCAAGCCCACTTATACAGCGGTCTGCTCGGGCGGCGTTTATAAGAACACGACCGGCAACCTGCTCGGCGCTCATTGCTTCGCAATCCTCGGCGGTCTTGAAGTTGACCTGAGCGAGGCGCAGATAAACGAAGAGATAACGATAAGCGTCACCTCGATTCTCGGCGGAGTCGATATCTATCTGCCCGAGAATGTCAGAGTTGAGTGCTCGGACGGCGCGAGCCTGCTCGGCGGCATCGACAACAAGATGCCCGCGAACAACGACCTGTCTCAGCCGCTCGTCCATATCAAGCATTTCAATGTCCTCGGCGGCACTGATGTTATGACAAGAGTCCATAAAAACGCATAAATGATTTCGCGCCCGGATAATTATTTCCGGGCGTGTTTTATATGGTGAAAAGATGAAAGAACGCAAATTTATAAAACTGCCGCCCGAAAAAGCCCCGCAGATGTTTGATCTTGTTCTCGAACGGATGAAGTGGATGGACGAAAAGGGGATAGAGCAGTGGAATGTCATGGGCTATGACGAAGTTTATCCGCTGTCCTACTACGAACAAAAATGCAGCGAGGGTCGAGCCTTTGCGCTTGAAAATAAAGGCGGAGCGATACTCTGCGCCGCCGTGCTTCTTGAACACGACAGTCGTTGGAATGACGACGCTCCTGCGCTCTATGTTCATAACCTTGTCTCAAAGGTCGGCGCGGGCGATGCGGGCGCGGAATTTCTGCGCCGTGCAGAGGAGTATGCCCTGAGTATAAACAAAAAATATCTCCGTCTCGACTCGTCCGAAAATAACGAACCGCTCGCAAAATATTACGAAAACCTGGGCTTCGTTCCTGTCGGCACCTGCACTGACGGACCGTATAAAGGCATTCGCCGCGAGAAGAAGTTGAAATAACAGAATCTGCACAATTTTATTGCAACACACTTGTAGGGCGCGGCGGCTCGACGCACCGTGCCGCGTAAGCGGCACAAAAGCCTGTCACTACTAATTTTGCAAGCAAATTTTTATCACAATATATAATCTTATTTCGGCTCCCTTATGTAAAGTGAACCGGCTCGGCGAAGCCGAGACTGAGGGGTTGCAGCACAGAATTGACTGATTTTGCAGTGCTTTTATCTTCGCACCCAACTCTAATCAAATGACGCCCCTTTCCCACCGCACAAACAAAATAACCGGCAGTCACAACACATCATCCGTTGTGACTGCTTCGTTTTTTCTCTACCGCCACCCATTTGTCTGCCGCGCACAAAAATACACGCTTTGGGTCTCTCCGAATTTACACTTTGTTTTCATCATTTGTTTGACATGCGGCGCATTTTGAATTACAATAAATAGATAGCGAGCAGGCTGGGCAGCTGCGGGGATCTTTTTATAAGATCAATGAGGAAAGTCCGAGCTTCACAGAGCAGGATAACGGCTAACGGCCGCCGAGGGTGACCTTAGGGAAAGTGCAACAGAGATATACCGCCCGCTTTGCGGGTAAGGGTGGAAAGGCGAGGTAAGAGCTCACCGGCGTGCGGGGAACCGCATTGCCCTGCAAACCCTATCCGGAGCAACACCGACCGGAGAGGAGCGAAAGCTCCGCGCTTGCTCGGCGTAATTCTCTCCGACAGGTGGCTTGAGCGTATCGGCAACGGTGCGCCTAGACAGATAGTTGCCTTAAAAGACAAAACTCGGCTTACAGGCCTGCTCGCTTATCCGGTTTATTCTATATGTAACCCGCCGTGTGTCCCCGGCATATGATGTGCTGAGGTGATATCAATGTCGGACGGAGTGCTTCTCGGCATTTTTGCGTCGTTCGTGCTCATCGGCGTGGTCAGCATATCGTATTACATACTGCTGAAAATTCTGCACCCGCGCTCAAACGGCAGATATATCGTTGTTATCCCCGCAAGGGCGGGAATGACCGATGTCGCGGGGAAGGGCTATGCCCAAAGGCTTCGCAGCGGAATGCTCGGCGATAAAGAAGCCGTTGTGATTCTCGATCTCGGTATGGACGAAAAACAGATCGAAGAGTGCAGAAGAATGTGCAGAAGCTGCGAGGGGCTTTATCTCTGCTCCCCCGGCGAATTTGAAAAGTTCGTTTCCCGAAAGGATATATAAATGGAGGAACATGAGAGGATACGCATAAGCGGCGTGATAAACGATGTGACCTTTGCGAATCCCGAAAACGGGTTCACGGTTCTCGAGCTCGAAAGCGGCGATGAGCTGATAACCGCAGTCGGCGTCATGCCCGAGCTCAAAGCCGGTGAGTTGCTTGAACTCTCCGGCTATTGGGATTTTCATGCCTCCTTCGGTCGCCAGTTCAGGGTCGAGCTGTGCGAGCATAAAATGCCCGCGTCTGCAGGCGATATCCTCCGCTATCTCGCCGCAGGCGGAGTCAAGGGCATCGGCTCGAAGCTCGCGGTCAAAATAGTTGACAAGTTCGGCGAAAACACCCTTGATATAATCGAAAACGACCCCGAGCGCCTCGCACAGATTCGCGGTATATCGCCCGAAAAGGCGAAGCAGATCAGCGCGGATTTCAAGCGCCAGTTCGCTGTGCGCGAAATTATGATATCGCTCGAAAAATACGGCATGACGACCGCCGAATGTGTCAAAGCTTTCAATGCGTTCGGCGTGCGCGCCGCAGATATAATCAAGCGAAACCCCTATGCGCTGTGCGGCGAGGGAGTCGGCTTCAGCTTCGAGCGAGCCGAGTTCATCGCAGATCAGCTCCCCGACCCGCCCGATAACGGGTATCGCCTACAGGCGGGCGTTCTGCATGTCATGAACCACAACCTCTCGAACGGACACACCTGCATCCCGCGCGAGAAGATGTTCGCCCCGTGCGCCGAGCTGCTCTCGACTAATGAGGACACGGTCGATATAACAATCGACGAACTGATAGGCTCGGGCAGGCTCGTCAGCGAGTTCATCGATAACCGCGAGTTCTTATTTCTGCCGCATATCTACAAGGCGGAAAAGTCCTCGGCGGAGCGCATGAAACAGATACTCCGATTCCCTCCCGCAGGCAGAAAAGCGGCGGACAGGGAAATTGACAGAATAGAGAAAAAGAACGGCATAAAATACGGCGATCTCCAGCAAAAGGCGATAGTCACCGCCATTGAGCGCGGACTGCTTATCCTGACCGGCGGCCCCGGAACGGGAAAAACAACGACCCTTAACGGGATCCTTCAGCTGTTTGAGGATGACGGGCTCAAGGTTGCGCTCGCCGCACCGACGGGACGCGCCGCAAAGCGCATGAGCGAGGTCACGGGCAGACCCGCCAAGACCATCCACCGGCTGCTCGAGGTCGAGTGGGACAAGCACGATCGCCCGCAGTTCTCGCGCAACGCACGCAATCCTCTCGACGCTCAAGCGGTTATCCTCGACGAGCTGTCGATGGTAGATATAACTCTTTTTTCAAGCTTTCTCGAGGCGCTCCCGATAGGCTGCCGCCTTGTTATGGTCGGCGATTCGGATCAGCTGCCGCCCGTCGGCGCAGGCAATGTCCTGCACGATATGATAGCCTCCGGGGTCATCCCGGTCGTTGAGCTGACCGAGGTTTTCCGCCAGGCGATGGAGAGTCTGATAGTCGAAAACGCCCATAGAATAGTCAAGGGCGAGCCGCCGAAGCTCGGCGTGCGCGACAAAGATTTCTTTTTCATGCGGACTGATTCGCCGTTTATCGCGGCAAAGACCGTCTCGGATCTGTGCGCCGCGCGCCTGCCCCGTGCCTATGGATATTCACCGCTCGACGATATCCAGGTCATCTGCCCGTCGAGAATGGGTGAGTGCGGAACGAACAATATCAACCGCGTCATGCAGGCTTCTCTTAATCCGCCGGATGCCTCGAAGCCCGAAACTACAGTCGGCGCGACAGTGTTCCGCACGGGCGACAAGGTCATGCAGACGCGCAACAACTATGATATCGAGTGGACAGGCCCCGACGGCGACGGAACGGGGATTTTCAACGGCGATATCGGCATTCTCAGAAATGTCGACCTTCGTTCGCGCATGGCGGAGATAATGTTTGACGAGCGCAAGGCGGTTATCCCGTTTGAAGCTTTGCAGGAGCTCGAGCTTGCCTACGCCGTGACAGTTCACAAGAGCCAGGGCAACGAGTTTCCCGCGGTCATAATGCCGATAATCGGCGTGCCGCCGCGCCTTGCATACAGAAACCTGCTCTATACGGGCGTCACCCGCGCGAAAAAAATACTTGTCCTCGTCGGCAGCCAGAGTCAGATTTACGCTATGGCGGCGAACGACAAAAAAGCCAGACGCTATTCCGCGCTCAAGCATTTCCTTCTGGTGAATGAAGAATGAAGATGTCAGCGCTTGAATATATCTCATATGCTCTCTTTCCGCGCCGATGCGCCCTGTGCGGCAAAGTCGTGCCGCCGGATATGCCCGTGTGTGACAGGTGCGAAGCCGATCTCGAATATGTAAAAGGCGAACTGTGCCCGCACTGTGGCAGGGAGAAAAAGTATTGTTCATGCTCGTCTCACCGACGCTTTTTCGAATCGCAGACCGCGCCGTTTTATTATTCCGGTGCCGCGAAGCGTTCGGTTCATGCCCTGAAATTTGACGGCTGTGTTCAGAATGCCGTGGGACTCGCCCGGTTTATGTCGGACAGCGTTAAAAATAATTTCGCGGGCGTGAAGTTTGATTTTGTCTGTTGTGTGCCCCTGTCGGAATCTTCGCTCAAAAGGCGCGGATATAACCAGAGCGCACTGCTCGCAAAAGAAATTGCAAAAGAGCTCAGCGTGCCGTTTGAAGAAAAACTGCTCTCCCGACCGTTTCAGGGAAAGGAACAGAAAACATTGGGCGGCATCGAGCGCTTCGGCGGAGTCATCGGCGCGTTCGATTGCGCCGAAAACAAGATTACAGAAAATGCCGCAGTTTTGCTCTGCGACGATATATCAACAACGGGAGCGACACTCAACGAGTGCGCAAAGCTCCTGCTTCTGCGCGGCGCGGATAAAGTATATTGCGTCAGCGCGGCGATAACCAAAAAGGAGGACGGAAAATGCTCGGAACAAACATCGGAATAGACCTCGGCACAACTTCCATACTCATCTTCGTTGAGGGCAAGGGAATAGTCGTCTCCGAGCCGAGCGCCGTCGCATTCGATACCGATACGGGCAGACTCCTAGCGGTCGGTCAGAAAGCGGCGGATATGATTGGGCGCAACCCCGATTCCATAACCGTCGTCAAGCCCATGCGAAGCGGAGTTATTTCGGATTTCACCGCCACTAAGGCGATAGTCCGCGTCCTGCTCTATAAAGTTTGCAAAAACATGGTGTTCAAGCCCAATATAGTCGTCTGTATGCCCTCGACCGTCACGAACCTTGAGAAGAGAACTATCCTCGATCTCGTCACCGCCGCAGGAGCGGGCAGGGCGTGCCTTATAGAAGAGCCGCTCGCCGCGGCACTCGGCGCGGGGCTTGATATCAGACGCCCGATGGGCACGATGGTCGTCGATATCGGCGGCGGAACGGCGGATATTGCGGTCGTCACCATGGGTAGCATCTCGATTTCAAAATCAGTTAAAATCGCCGGCAATATCCTCGACGAGGATATAATCCGCTACCTGCGCCGCGAGCGCAATATAGTCATCGGCGAAAAGACCGCCGAGAGCATAAAAAAACGCATCGGCTGCGCGTATCTGCGCGACACCGAGCTTGCAATCGGCATAAAGGGCAAGCACTATATAACCGGAATGCCGATAACCGATGAAGTCAACACCACGGAAGTCTATCTCGCCATGCGCGAGCACCTCGAAGCGATAGCCGAGGGCGTGCGCAGCGTGCTCGAGGTGACGCCGCCCGAGCTCGCGGGTGACATCTCCGAGACGGGTATACTTTTAACCGGCGGCGGCGCTCTGCTCGACGGCATGGATAAGCTCATAGAGAAGAGAACCGGCGTCCATGTCATTATTCCCGACGATCCGCTCGAGTGCGTCGCGCTTGGCACGGGCTACGCCATCGAGCATATGGATATACTCGAAAACAACGGCGGAATCTTCAAGACCCGCGAGGAAATAACGGGATTCAAAGATTAATTCCGCTTCCAAACTTTTCCGTATAAACTCTCATAAAACCGTCCATAATTCGGTTGCATCCGAAAGAAAGGACGGTTTTTACTTATCATGAAGTCAAAAAAATTATCAAGTCTGCTCAAAATACAGGCCGTTGTGTTCGCGGTCGTTGTCGCGGCGGGCGCGTGCAGCGTCGGGGCGTTTGCCTATAACTGCTCGCGTGTGCGCTCCGATGTGCTTCGAATGCATGTCATTGCAAACTCAGATTCCGACGGGGATCAGGCGCTCAAGCTAAAAGTTCGCGATGCCGTGCTCGAACGCGGCGCGGAGCTTTTCGACGGCACTGTGACAGCGGACGAGGCAAAGGCAAAAATAGAGCCGCAGAAAGCGGAGCTTGAAGCTGCTGCACGCGAGGTGATAGAGCGCGAGGGCTATGACTATCCCGTGAGCGTCAATGTCGTCAACGAGTATTTCGCCACCCGCTGTTACGGCGATCTGACGATGCCCGCGGGACGCTATACCGCCGTCAAGGTCGTGATAGGCGAGGGCGCGGGGCACAACTGGTGGTGCGTGATGTTCCCGCCGCTGTGCCTGCCCGCCGCGCAGGACAGGGGAGGCAATCTCGATGCGTTTTTTGATGACGGCGAGCTGAAGGTAGTCGAGAGCTCCGGCAGATATGAGCCGCGTTTCAAGATAGTTGAGATAATAGAAAAACTCAGAGAAAAAACCTCGTTCGAAAATTGAAAATTTTCCCCGCGGCTTGCCGATTTTAGCGGCGAGCCGTAACTTTTTTTGTCAAATCTGTTGACTTTTTTGCGGATTGGCTCTATATTAATAGTTACGACTTTGTTTATATTTTGATGTGCGGTTTGCATCGAATTCTTTTGAGAGAGGGGCTGCATAATTGAAAAAAAATGTCATTATCGATTTGAAACACATCTCCGTCAAACTGGGTGATAATCAGGTGCTTGACGACTTGAGCCTTTATATAAGGGACAGGGAGTTCATCACCTTGCTCGGTCCGTCAGGCTGCGGAAAGACTACTATTCTGCGCGTTATTGCCGGCTTCCTCGATCCCGATGAGGGGGATGTCATATTTGAGGATAAAAAAATCAATGGTGTGCCGCCTCATAAGAGGCAGGTTAACACCATTTTTCAGCGTTACGCGCTTTTCCCGCACCTGAATGTCTATGAAAATGTGGCGTTCGGTCTGCGCATAAAGAAAGCGCCGGAGAATGAGATTGAAAAGACGGTCAGCGAAATGCTGTCTATCGTCAACCTCAGCGGCTTTGAAAAGCGCAACATAAATTCACTCTCGGGCGGTCAGCAGCAGAGGGTGGCGATAGCCCGCGCCCTTGCGGTCAAGCCGCGCGTGCTTCTGCTCGATGAGCCGCTCGGCGCGCTCGATCTCAAATTGAGACGCGAGATGCAGGTCGAGCTCAAGAAGATTCAGCAGCAGATGGGCATAACATTTATATATGTCACCCACGATCAAGAGGAGGCTCTCACGATGTCGGATACCGTCGTTGTGCTCAACCAGGGCTATATCCAGCAGATCGGCACTCCCGTTGACATTTATAACGAGCCCACGAACGCTTTCGTCGCCGACTTCATAGGCGAGAGCAATATAATAGACGGCGTTATGATAAGAGACCGCCTCGTGCGTATCCTCGGCGCGGAGTTCGTCTGCGTCGATGAGGGCTTCGGCGAGAATATGCCTGTCGATGTCGTCATAAGACCCGAGGATGTCGTCCTGACTCCGCCTTCACAGGGCGAGCTCAAGGGCGTTGTCACCGATATAATATTCAAGGGCGTGCACTATGAGATGCACGTTATGGTGAACGGATACGAGTGGCTTGTCCACAGCACCGTCTCCACTCCCATCGGAGCGGAGGTGGGTCTCAGCGTTGAACCCTCGAACATCCAGATCATGAACAAACCCGAGTCCGAGGACGAGGAGGTGTTCAACGCCGATGCGTAAAAAACTTATGGCAGGGCCGTATCTTCTGTGGATGCTGGTCTTTACGATAGTGCCGCTGCTGTTCGTTTTTTATTACGGCTTCACTTCTTCGGACGGCACGTTCACTTTTTCAAACATAACAGCGATTTTTGAAAAGATTCATATCCAGGCGCTCGGGCTGTCCCTGCTGCTCGCAGTGATAACAACGGCGGTGTGTCTGCTGTTCGCTTATCCGCTCGCGTTGATACTCAGCAAAAGCGCCGCGAAAAACCGCAGCTTCGTTATATTTATTTTCATCCTGCCCATGTGGATAAACTTCCTGCTCAGGATAATAGCTATAAGGATGTTGCTCTCGGATAACGGTATTCTCAACTATATCCTCTCGGCGCTGAATCTGCCGAATTTCAGCATCATGTATACTCCGGCGGCGATAGTTATCGGTATGGTCTATGATTATTTCCCGTTTATGGTTCTGCCGATTTACAATGCCCTTATAAAAATTGATCGCAACCTTCTCGACGCCGCGGGCGACCTCGGCGCGACCCCGGCGAGGACTTTCCGCAAGATAATCTTTCCGCTCTCCGTGCCCGGCGTTATAAGCGGCATCACTATGGTGTTCGTGCCGAGCATCTCGGAGTTCGTTATCGCCGATATTCTCGGCGGCGGAAAAGTTCTGCTCATAGGCAATATTATCGAACAGGAGTTCAACCAGGGCAATAACTGGCATCTCGGCTCCGGCATCTCGATAGTGCTCATGATATTTATCTTCGTGAGCATGATGATCGGCGAGATGAAAGGCTCGGGAGAGGAGGCGTCGCTGTGGTAAAATTCAGACACTTCCTCGAAAAGTTTTATGTGGCGATAATCTTCGTCCTGCTCTATTTGCCGATAGCCGTTCTGACAGTCATGTCGTTCAACAATTCGCGCTATATGAAATGGGGCGGCTTTACCTTCAGATGGTATGAGGATCTGTTCACGAGCGAACCTATCATGGAGGCTCTGCGCAATACGTTTTTGCTCGCCGTGCTCTCCGCTCTGATAGCGACAGCAGTCGGCACTCTCGCGTGCGTGGGTATTCTCTATATGAGAAAGCGCAGTCAGTCCGCAATAATGAGCGTCAACAGCATCCCGCTTCTCAATGCCGATATCGTAACGGGCATCGCGCTGATGCTGCTCTTCGTGCGCATGTTCGGCAATCTCAATTTCACGACCATGCTCATAGCGCATATCAGCTTCAATATTCCCTATGTCGTCCTCAATGTCCTGCCGAAGCTCCGTCAGCGCGACAGGAACACATATGAGGCGGCGGTCGACCTCGGCGCAACGCCGGTTCAGGCGTTTTTCAAGGTGATAGTCCCGGATATTTTCCCGGGCATCCTCTCGGGCTTCCTTATGGCGTTCACCATGTCGCTCGATGATTTCACCATCACTTATTTCACCAAGGGCGCGGGAATAAAGACGCTCTCGATAATAATCTATACCGAGCGCAAGCTCGGCAACCAGCCTGAGCTCTATGCTCTGTCAACTATAATCTTCCTCATCGTGCTTATCGTGCTGTTCGCCGTCAACCGAATCAGCATCAACAAGGAGAAAAGCGCGGCAAAGGGAAAAAACTATTGATGGGGGACGAAAAATGAAAAAATCTGTTTTTGTAAGAATTGCGGCGGCAGTTATGGCAATTGTGCTCTGCCTCTGCTCCATGGGCGCGCTCGCGGGCTGCACCAAGACCCGCAGCATAAATGTGCTCGTCTACGGCCAGTATATCGACCTCGATGTTATCTCGAACTTCAAAAAAGAGAACGGCATCAAAGTCAATGTCGATGAGTGCGACACTCCCGAGGAGCTTTATAACAAAGCGGTCAACGGCGACCAGTCGTATGACCTCATCTGCACCTCGGATTATATAATCGAGCGTTTTATTAAAGAGAACAGACTCTCCGAGCTCAACTTTGACAACATTCCGAATATCAAGAATATCGGCGAAGTTTATCTCGAGAAGTCAAAATCTTTCGACCCCGAGAACAAGTATTCCGTCCCGCATTTCTGGGGCACAGTCGGCGTTATCTATAACACCAAGATGGTCTCCGAAGAGGATGCGAAGAGCTGGAAGATGTTCTTCAACGAGAAGTATTCCGGAAAGATAATCATGTCCAACAGCATCCGCGACTCCTTCCTTGTCGCGCTTGAGGCTCTCGGCTATTCGCTCAACACCACCGACAAGGCTCAGATAGACGAGGCGAAGCAGCTGCTTATCAAGCAGAAGCCGATGCTCAAGGCGTATCTTGTCGAGACCGAGGCTCGCGACGCGATGATAAGCGGCGAGGCTGCGATGGCTCTCGTCTATAACGGCGAAGCTTATCTCGCTATCGAGGGTGACGAGGAGCAGAACATCAGCGGCAACCCCGATCTGAAGTTCACCATTCCCGAGGAGGGCACGAACTTCTGGATCGATTCGTGGGCCGTCCCGACCTACAGCTCAAACAAGGCTGACGCCGAGGCGTTCATCAACTACCTCTGCGGAGTTGAAGCGGCGAAGAAGAATTTCGAGTATATCTATTATTCGACTCCGAACCAGGCTCTCTACAATGAGCTTGATTCCGAGGTTCAGCAGGATGAGGATATCTTCCCGTCCCGCGAGGTTATCGACAAAGGCGAGGTTTATCACGACCTCGGAGCCGATCTCGACGCTTATTACAGCGCCGCATGGAAAGAAATCAAATCATAACAATAATAGCCGGGGTGCGGGCTGCCGTGCCCCGGAATTTCTGTAAGAAAGGGCAATATTCATGCTTATAGATGAACTTGTCGGCTTTTCGAATTTTTATGGTTCCGACCCGTCTCTTGTCCTCGCCGGCGGCGGCAACACTTCTGCAAAGGCGGACGGCAGGATGTGGGTCAAGGGCTCGGGCACGGCTCTTGCGACCATAACGGCGCAGGGCTTTGTTGAAATCGATCTTTCGAAGCTCGGCGAAATATTTGAAAAGAGCTATCCGGATTCCGATTCCGAACGCGAGGCTCTCGTTCTTCAAGACCTTATGGCGTCGCGCGTTCCGGGCGAGACAAAGCGCCCGAGCGTCGAGACTACACTCCATGCGCTGTTCCCGCAGACCTATGTTCTGCACCTGCACCCGGCAAAGGTAAACGGCATCACCTGCTCAAAGGGCGGGGAGAGCGCCGCACGCCGGGTGATAGCCCGCGATTTTATCTGGATTGAGCAGTGCCGCCCGGGCTATGTGCTGGCGAAGCTCTGCCGCGACAAGATGCTTGAATTTAAGGCTCGCACGGGCAAAGACTGCGATATGCTCCTGCTCGAAAATCACGGCATATTCGTCGCCGCCGATACGGTCGATGCCCTCGGCGAAAAGCTGAGTTTTGTGCTCGATTCGATTGACCGCAGCCTTTCGGAAAAGCCCGATTTCGATAAAACTCCGACTTTTGATACGGAAGCTCAGCAGGCTCTGCTCTCTGCATTCCCGCAGGGTACTGTCTGCCGCGAAGTCCCGTTCGGCGTGTCAAAGAGCTTTGTCGGCTCCGCGGATGCCGCAAATGAGCTTATGCGCCCGTTCACTCCCGACCATATCGTCTATTGCCGCGCCTATCCGCTCTGGCTCGACAGCGTCGGTGAAGCGGATGAAAAAATAAGCGCATATAATAAAAATCACGGCTTCATGCCGCGCGTTATTCTGCTCAGGGGCAGGGGAGCGTTCTGCTTCGGCGAGAGCGAGAAGCGCGCAGCGACTGCCGAGATGCTCTTTGAAGATGCGGCGGATATCGCCGTGTATTCGCGCTCGTTCGGCGGTGCGTCGCACATGACGGAAGAGCTCACGGATTTCATCACAAATTGGGAAGTTGAAGCCTACAGAAGCTCGCAGAACGGCTGAAAAAACGTATTTGAGACGGCAAAGTGAAATCTGTTTTAATTTTTCGTGAAATATTGCCCGTAAAGCTTGAAATACCTACTCAAATAAGTTAAAATATTAACAAATAAAAAGAGCTCAGAAGAGCCGGAGACTATGTGGTCTCTCAATAGATATGGGGGAAAAAGAATGTCAGTCAGACTTAACACCTCGTTTGTCGGCGAGGCGGCGGATGCCGCTAAACTCTCGGCTATTCAGCCGGAGATAACCGCCGCGCATGAAAAGCTTCATAACGGCACGGGCGCAGGCAATGCGTTCCTCGGCTGGGTCGACCTTCCCGTCAACTATAACAAGGAAGAGTTCGCCAGAATAAAGGCCGCCGCAGAGAAGATAAAGAAGGATTCCGAGATACTTATAGTTATCGGCATCGGCGGATCTTACCTCGGTGCAAGAGCCGCTATCGAGTTCGTGAAGTCCCAGAAATATAACGATGTCGCTGCCGATACTCCGAAGATTTACTTCGCCGGCAACACAATCAGCTCCTCAACCCTTGCCGAGCTTATCGATATCTGCAAGGATAAGGACTTCTCCGTCAATGTTATCTCAAAGTCCGGAACGACCACCGAGCCCGCGCTCGCGTTCCGTATTTTCAGAGACCTGCTCATCAAAAAGTACGGCAAGGACGGCGCAAAGGGCCGCATCTATGCCACTACCGATAAATCAAAGGGCGCGCTTCGCAATATGTCCGACGAAGAGGGCTATGAGACTTTCGTAGTTCCCGATAATGTCGGCGGCAGATATTCCGTGCTCACCGCAGTCGGCCTGCTTCCGATAGCGGTCGCCGGAATCGATATCGACGCACTTATGAAGGGCGCCGCAGACGCGAGAGAGCAGTATATGTCGCCCGAACTTGACAAGAACGACTGCTATCGCTATGCCGCTATCCGCAACATTCTCTACAGAAGCGGCAAGAAGATCGAAATGATGGCCGCCTATGAGCCGGACTACACCATGATGTGCGAGTGGTTCAAGCAGCTTTTCGGCGAGAGCGAGGGCAAGGAGCACAAGGGAATCTTCCCGGCTTCGGCAATATTCTCGACCGACCTCCACTCTCTCGGCCAGTACATACAGCAGGGCGAACGCTCGCTGTTCGAGACCGTTGTCACATTTGCTCAGCCTAAGCGCGATCTTGTTATCGAGGCTACCGCTGACAATGAGGACGGACTCAACTTCCTCGCAGGCAAGCATATGTCCGAGGTCAACCGCAAGGCGTTCGAGGGAACGGTTCTTGCGCATACCGACGGCGGCGTGCCCAACATCCTCCTCGATGTCGACAAGATGGATGAGTACAATCTCGGCTGGCTCATCTACTTCCTCGAGAAGGCATGCGGAATTTCCGGCTATGTCCTCGGAGTCAATCCGTTCGACCAGCCCGGCGTTGAAAGTTATAAGCTCAATATGTTCGCACTCATGGGCAAGCCCGGATATGAGGAGCGCCGTGCTGAGCTTGAGAACAGAATAAATTTTTAGGAGGAATTCTTAAATGGTTTCTTTGATTACAGGACGCAAAGGATCGGGCAAGACAAAACGTCTCATCGAGCAGGTCAACAAGGCTGTTGAAGCTTCCAGCGGCAACGTTGTCTGCGTTGAGAAAGAAAGGCTTCTGACTTACGATATCAACTATCGTGCGAGACTCATCGAGACTGATTTCTACAAGGTCAGCGGCTACAAGGCGTTTTACGGCTTCCTCAGCGGTATCTGCGCAGGTGACCACGATATTACCGATATCCTCATCGACGCAACTCTGCGCATCGGCGGCAGAGATTATGATGAGCTTGCAGTTTTCCTTGAGAAGGTCAAGGAGCTGAGCGATATCACCGAGAAGAACTTTGTCTTCACCGTTTCGGCTGACGATGAGGAGCTTCCCGAGAAGATTTTTGACTTCTGCCAGAAACTTTAAGAGAAAAAAGTCTAAAAAACTGAAGTTTTTATTGACAAAACCCGCGCAGGAAGATATAATACTTTCTGCGCGGATTTAAGTAACCGCAAGGTGAATGCTATGTTTATTGAGTTAGAACCCATTTTCAATAATATCGGCGCGTCCGTTCCGTTTGATTATGAGATGGACATGTCCGATGAGGAGTTCTGGGCGGGCAAACCTTTTCAGAAGGCAGTGCGCGTCAAAGGCGAGGCGGTCAACCGCGCCGGCATAGTCTGCATCGAGGCTCAGGCGACGGTTGAAGTGTTTACGGACTGCGACCGTTGCGCTTCATCGATAGACCGCGTTTTCGACATTCCCGTTTCGCACACTCTCGTGACCTCGCTCAACGATGAGGAGAACGACGAGCTGATTCTTGTTGAGGATATGCATTTTGAGCTTGATCCTCTTGTGCGGGAGGATATTTTCCTCACCCTGCCCAGCAAGATTCTGTGCAAAGAGGATTGCAAAGGCGTCTGCCAGTTCTGCGGCGCCAACCTCAATGAAGGCCAATGCAGCTGCAAAAAGCCCGTAGACCCGCGTCTCGAGGCTCTCAAACAGCTTTTGGATAATTAGAAGGATTTTTTCCACATTCAATGCACTAGTATTAAGGAGGTGCTCAACATGGCGGTACCCAAGAGAAGAGTATCAAGCGCAAGACGAGACAAGAGACGTTCCAACGTTTGGAAGATGGACGCTCCCGAGCTCGTTAAGTGCCCGCAGTGCGGGGAGTACAAGAGACCCCACAGAATATGCCCCGAGTGCGGCTATTACAACGGCAAGCAAGTGATTAAGAAGGACGCGTGAGCCCTTTGAAACACACGCAAGTCAAATATGACTCGTAAAGCGGCCGGTATCGGCGGCTTAAAGCGTTAACTGCTAAGCTGAGGTTCCGCCTCGGCTGTGCTTCGTACAAGTCATGAATGCGGAGAGGTAGAGGAGGATGAGCCTTCTCTGCCTTTTTGATTTTTATAAGCGTAAATGCTGCTTATAATAATCCCAAAACTTTGAAAGGAAGCGGTATCGGCGAAAGCCGTTTGCCGCGCGGTCATAAATATGTCAAAACCGGTTGTTGCAATCGTCGGCAGACCCAATGTCGGCAAATCGACCCTGTTCAACAAGCTCGTCGGAGCGCGTCTGAGCATAGTCGACGATACCCCCGGCGTCACCCGCGACAGAATCTACGGAGACTGTGAGTGGGGCAGCAGAACGCTGCTGCTTGTCGATACGGGCGGCATTGAGCCCTATTCGGACGATATAATTTTAAAGCAGATGCGCCGCCAGGCTCAGCTGGCTATCGACAGCGCGGATGTTATAATTCTCGTCACTGATGTGCGCTCCGGCGTTGTCTCGACCGACAGCGAGGTCGCGTCCATGCTCCAGAAGAGCGGCAAGCCGATAGTTCTCTGTGTCAACAAGTGCGACACCGTCGGCGAACCTCCCGCGGAGTACTATGAATTTTATAATCTCGGTCTCGGCGATCCTATAGCCGTTTCGTCCGTCCACGGAATGGGCACGGGCGATCTGCTCGACGCCGTCTGCGAGCATCTGCCGCCCGCCGACGAAGAGGAAGAAGAGGACGACACCATCAAGGTAGCCGTTATCGGCAAGCCCAATGTCGGCAAGTCGTCGCTCGTCAACGCCATTTTGGGCGAGGACAGAATGATAGTCTCCGATATCGCGGGCACTACCCGCGACGCAACGGATTCTTATGTGGAAAATGAATACGGCAAGTTTGTCTTTATAGATACCGCAGGTCTGCGCAGAAAGAGCCGCGTCTATGACGCTATCGAAAAATATTCCGTCATAAGAGCAAGAATGGCTGTTGAACGCGCGCAGGTATGTGTTATAATGATAGATGCGGTGGAGGGCTTCACCGAGCAGGATTCCAAAGTCGCGGGTATCGCGCACGAGCTCGGCAAGGCTTGCATAATCGCAGTCAACAAGTGGGATGCCGTCGAAAAGGACGGCAAGACCATGGACTCTTACCGCAAGAAGCTGATGAACGACTTCTCGTTTATGTCCTACGCCCCGATAATCTTTATCTCGGCAAAAACGGGACTCAGGCTCGACAGAATGTTTGAGCTCATCAAATATGTTGACGATCAGAACGCCATGCGTATCTCGACCGGCCGCCTCAACGACCTGCTCGCCGATGCCACGGCGCGCGTCCAGCCGCCGACAGATAAGGGCAGAAGACTCAAGATATTCTATATGACCCAGGCTTCGACCCGTCCGCCGACATTCGTCTGCTTCGTCAACCGCAAGGATCTGTTCCATTACAGCTATCAGCGATATATCGACAATCAGATTCGCTCCGTATTCGGTCTTGAGGGCACCCCGACGCGTATGATAATCAGAGAAAGGGAATCAAACAAGAAATGATAGTTCTCGGTATCGATCCCGGATATGCAATCGTCGGCTGCGGCGTTGTGGAATATAAAAACAACCACTTCACCATGCTCGATTACGGCGCGGTGACAACGCCCGCAGGGATGCCGTTCAACATCCGCCTCGAGCGCATATATGACGGCGTGTCGGAGCTTATGGAGAAGTATAAGCCAGAAGCGATGTCGATAGAAAAACTTTTCTATAATAATAACGCGAAAACGGTTATCGATGTCAGCCAGGCGAGGGGAGTTCTTGTCCTCGCCGCGCAGAAGCACCGTATCCCGATTTTTGAGTATACACCCCTGCAGGTCAAACAGAGCGTCGTCGGCTACGGACGCGCCGAAAAGAAACAGGTGCAGGAGATGACGAGGATAATCCTCAATCTTGATAAGATTCCGAAGCCCGACGATGCCGCCGATGCGCTCGCTATGGCGGTCTGCCACTGCCATTGCAGCGGCTCCGTCATGGGCAGACTCAACACAAGCATATAAAGGAGAGCAGTATGTTTTACAGTATCACGGGTCGGGTAGTCCATACCGATGCGACGAGCGTCGCGGTCAGCTGCGGCGGAGTTGCGTTTAATTGCAGCGCCACGGCGAACACCCTGAGAAATATAGGCGCCATAGGCGATACGGTCACGCTCTATACGTATCTAAACGTCCGCGAGGATGCGCTCGATATGTTCGGCTTCTATGATAAGGATGAGCTTGATTGCTTCAAACTGCTCATAAATGTTACCGGCGTCGGCCCGAAAGCCGCCCTTGCGATACTCTCTCAGCTGACTCCGAACAGGCTCGCCGTCTGTGTCGCCTCGGGTGATACAAAGGCGATAACCGCGGCTCAGGGCGTGGGAGCAAAGCTCGCTCAGAGAGTCGTGCTTGAACTTAAAGATAAACTGAAATCATATATATCTTCCGAAAACCGCGAGGAGCTCGCCGCGATAAACGCCGCCGCGTCGTCGAGCGCAGGCGAGGAAGCGGTCGATGCCCTCGTCATGCTCGGCTATACAAAGACCGAAGCGGCTTCGGCGGTCGGCAGGCTCGATCAGTCGCTGTCGTCCGAAGAACTGATAAAACAGGCTCTGCGCCTTATTTCAAAGAATATATAATGAGAGAAAGGAGACGGCTCTATGGATATGGATACTGAAAACCGCATAGTTACCCCCGATCTCTCGCCTGAGGATACCGACCTTGAGTTTTCCCTGCGCCCGCGCCAGCTGACCGATTATATCGGCCAGGATAAGGCGAAAGAGAACCTCTCGGTCTATATTGAGGCCGCCCGCCGCAGAGGCGACTGCCTCGACCATGTTCTGCTTTACGGCCCTCCCGGACTCGGCAAAACGACCCTCGCGGGCATAATAGCGAATGAAATGAACGTCAATCTCCGCGTGACCTCGGGCCCCGCGATAGAGAAGCCCGGCGACCTTGCCGCACTGCTGACGAACCTCAATGACGGAGATGTGCTCTTCGTCGATGAGATTCACCGTCTGTCGCGCTCGGTCGAAGAGGTGCTCTATCCCGCCATGGAGGACAGCGCGATAGATATAATTATCGGCAAAGGCCCCTCGGCGCGTTCGATAAGGCTCGACCTGCCGCATTTCACCCTCGTCGGCGCAACGACGAGAGCGGGTCAGCTCAGCGCGCCCCTGCGCGACCGCTTCGGCGTTATTCTCCGCCTTGAGATGTATACGCCCGAGCAGCTCTCGCAGATAGTCACGCGCTCCGCAGGAATCCTCGGCATCGAGATGGATCCGAGCGGCGCAAGTGAGATAGCCTCGCGCTCGCGCGGCACTCCGCGAATCGCAAACAGATTCTTGAAGCGCGTGCGCGACTTCGCCCAGGTCATGGGCGACGGCGTAATAACCCGCGAAACAGCCTCAATGGCGCTCGACCGCATGGAGGTCGATGCCCTCGGGCTTGATTCGATAGACAGACTTGTCCTCACTACGATGATAAGAAACTACAACGGCGGTCCCGTGGGACTTGAGACGATAGCCGCGGCAGTCGGCGAAGAGGCGATAACGATTGAGGATGTCTATGAACCTTACCTCATGCAGATCGGCTTCCTCAGCAGAACTCCGCGCGGACGCATGGTCACTCCCGCCGCTTACAGGCATCTCGGCATAGCAATGCCGGGTCAACAGCAGTTCGATATCTGATAATTGGAGGTTTAGTTATGGGAAGACTTTTTGGAACAGACGGCGCAAGAGGCGTTGCAAACAGCGAGCTTACTTGCGAACTCGCCATGAAAATCGGCAGAGCTACCGCCATGGTGCTCACCGACAGCACGCATAAAAGACCTCGCGTGCTTATAGGCATGGATACCCGCGCATCATCGGAGATGCTTGAGGCCGCCATCAGCGCAGGTCTTTGCTCCGTCGGCGCAGATGTTCTGCTCCTCGGCGTCGTGCCGACCCCGGCAGTGGCGTTCCTTGTTCAGAAATATCAGTACGATGCGGGCATAATGATTTCCGCCTCGCACAACCCCTGCGAATATAACGGCATAAAGATATTCAAGTCCGACGGATATAAGCTCCCTGACGCGCTCGAGGAGGAAATCGAGGCGATAATCCTCGATGAGACCGTCGTTCCGCCCGTCAAAATAGGCGGCGATGTCGGCAGAATCACAACTTCCGAAATGCCGATTTTCGATTATATAACCCACCTGTGCTCGACCGTTGATTACAGGTTCAACAACATGAAGATAGCCCTCGACTGCGCCAACGGCTCTTCGAGCATAACTGCTCCCGAGTTCTTCATGCAGATGGGCGCCGAGTGCGATGTGCTCTCAAACAAGCCGGACGGCGTCAATATCAATGACAACTGCGGCTCGACTCACCTCGAGAATCTTCAGAAATATGTCGTTGAGCACGGACTTATGGCAGGCTTCGCATTCGACGGCGACGCCGACAGACTCCTTGCAGTCGATGAAAACGGCGATGTCGTTGACGGCGATAAGATAATCGCCATCTGCGCCAAGGATATGAAAGAGCGCGGTGAGCTCGACGGCGACGCGGCAGTTGTCACCGTCATGAGCAACATGGGCTTCCACAAGTTCTGCGCCGACAATGATATTCACTGTGAGATAACGAAGGTCGGCGACCGCTATGTCCTCGAGCGTATGCTCGAAAAGGGCTATGCGATAGGCGGCGAGCAGTCCGGACATGTCATTTTCCTGCATCATTCGACCACCGGTGACGGCGAAGTGACCGCCGCTCAGGTGCTCCAGACCATGAAGCGCACCGGAAAGTCGCTCTCCGAGCTTGCAAAGTGCATGGAGGTCTATCCGCAGGTGCTCAAGAACGTCAGAGTCTCCAACATCGGCAAGGTGCGTTTTTCAAGCGATGAGGAGATAAAGAAAGCCATAGCCAAGGCTGAGGCTGAGCTCGGCGAGGACGGACGCGTGCTCGTCAGGGTGTCCGGTACCGAGCCGCTCGTCAGAGTCATGCTCGAGGGCAAGGATGAAAAGCTTATCGAAAAGCTCTGCGACGAGATTGCCGAGGTTGTCAGAGAGAGACTTATATAACAGGAGCGCGGAACCCCGCGCCGGAGAGGAAAAGATATGCGCGTTGCCGATAAATGGAAGGATTATGAGCTGCTCGACTGCTCTTCGGGTCAGAGGCTCGAACGCTGGGGAGATGTCATACTTATAAGACCCGATCCCCAGGTCATCTGGAAAACAGAAAAGACCCATCCGCTCTGGTATAAGGCGCACGCAGTCTATAACCGTTCATCTTCGGGCGGCGGAAAGTGGGATATCAGAAGAAAGATTCCCGATGCGTGGAAGATAAAATACGGCGATCTCTCGTTTATGGTCAAACCCATGGGCTTCAAGCATACTGGCGTTTTCCCGGAGCAGGCAGTTAACTGGGATATGACCGCCGAGATAATCAGAAAAGAGCGCAGACCTCTGCGCGTGCTGAATCTTTTCGCCTATACGGGCGCTGCGACGATTTCGGCGCTCAACGCCGGCGCGCATGTCACCCATGTCGATGCCTCAAAGGGCATGGTCGCCTGGGCGAAGGAGAATGCCGCAGTCAGCGGCCTTGCAAATGAGCCCGTGCGCTGGCTCGTTGACGACTGCATGAAGTTTGTCGAGCGCGAGATACGCCGCGGCAACAAATACGATATTATTATCATGGATCCGCCGTCTTACGGAAGAGGACCGGGCGGCGAGGTCTGGAAGCTTGAGGATGCGGTTTATGACTTTGCGTCGCTGTGTACCGCCGTGCTCTCGGACGATCCCGTTATGGTGCTCATCAACTCTTACACAACGGGACTTTCTGCGTCCGTCATGCAGTATATACTCGGCAGTACAGTGTCGCCGCTGTTCGGCGGCAAGGTGACCTCCGATGAGATAGGTCTGCCCGTCACAGCCTCGGGGCTCGTTCTGCCCTGCGGCGCAAGCGCAGTGTGGAGAAGATAAAAATGAGCGAGAAGTTTATTGAATTTAAAAATGTAACTTATACCTATGAGCCGGAGGAGCAAGGCGAAGCCAAGCCCTCTCCGGCACTTTGCAATATAGACCTCACCGTCAACCGCGGCGAATTTGTCGCGGTTCTCGGCCATAACGGCTCCGGAAAGAGCACCCTTGCAAAGCTGACGAATGCTATTTTAGTGCCCGAGAGCGGCACAGTTACCGTTGACGGCATCGACACTTCGGATGAGGACAGGCTCACGGATATCCGCCGCAAGGTCGGCATGGTGTTCCAGAATCCCGATAACCAGATAGTTGCGACTATTGTCGAGGACGATGTGGCGTTCGGACCCGAAAATCTCGGCGTAGCCCCCGATGAGATACGCCGCAGGGTCGACGATGCCCTCAAGGCGGTCGGAATGTATGACTACCGCCTGCGCGAGCCGCATAAGCTCTCCGGCGGCCAGAAACAGCGCGTGGCTATCGCCGGCATAATTGCCATGCAGACGGGCTGCATCGTGCTCGATGAACCTACGGCGATGCTCGACCCGCGCGGCAGGCGCGAAGTATTTGACACAGTCCGCCGCTTGAACCGCGAGATGGGCATAACCGTCCTTTTTGTTACGCATTTCATGGACGAGGCAGTCAAGGCTGACCGCGTCATAATTATAGATTCCGGGCGACTTTGCCTCGACGGCACGCCGCGCGAGGTGTTTTCGCAGACCGATGTCCTGCGCCGCTGCGGACTCGATGTGCCGCAGAGCACCGAGCTGTGCCACCGTCTGATCGAAAAGGGGATAGACCTGCCCGGCGATATCCTTGACGCCGACGAGTGCGTCGAGGCGCTTTCAAAAATAATGGAGGTGAGTCGATGACAGTGCTTGAAACAGAAAATCTCACCCACTATTATGAAAACGGCATGGCTGGAGCCGTCGCCGCTATCGAGAATATAAACGTGAAGTTTGAAAAGGGCGAAATAGTCGGAATAATCGGTCATACCGGCTCCGGTAAGAGCACCCTTCTTCAGCATCTCAACGGACTTCTGAAGCCCGATTCCGGCAGAGTTCTGCTCTGCGGCGAGGATATCAATAAAGACAAGCGCACCCTGCGCGCCGCAAGGTTCAGGGTTGGGCTTTGCTTCCAGTATCCGGAGTATCAGCTTTTTGAAGAGACTGTTTATAAAGATATCTCGTTCGGGCCGAAAAATATGGGACTCGACAGCGCGGAGATTGACCGCCGCGTGCGCCGCGCCGCCGAATTTGTCGGACTTAGCGAAGAGCATCTGAAAAAATCTCCCTTCGATCTTTCGGGCGGCGAAAAACGCCGCGCCGCAATAGCGGGCGTTATGGCGATGGAGCCCGAAGTGCTCATTCTCGATGAGCCTACCGCGGGACTCGACCCGCGCGGCAGAGAGGTCATTCTCTCGCTTGTCCGCACTTATCGCGATCAGACGGGGAGCACCGTTATCCTCGTTTCCCACAGCATGGAGGATGTCGCCAAGACCGCCGACAAAGTCCTGGTGCTCAACCATTCCCATGTCGCGATGTTCGGCACTGTGCCCGAGGTCTATTCCCGCACGGACGAGCTTGAGGAGATGGGACTCACCGTTCCGCAGATAACAAAAATATTCAGAGCGCTGCATGACAGGGGCTTTGATGTCTCTCCGTCCGTGTTTACGGTAAGTCAGGGCGCGGACGAGCTCATGCGCTATTTTGAGGGGAGGGGAATGGTATGATAAGCGATATCACTATCGGTCAGTATTATTCCGGCACCTCCGTCATCCACCGCATGGATGCGCGTATGAAATTTGTGCTCACAATGGCGCTTATAGTCATTCTCTTCGTGTGCAGGAATTTCTATTCCCTCGCGCTCGGACTCGTTTTCGTCGTGGCAACTCTCCTGCTTTCAAAAGTCCCGATGAAGATGATGTGGCGCAGCATAAAGCCGCTCGTTATTCTTATGCTCTTCACCGCCGTTATCAATGTCTTTTATAATCGCGGCGGCGAGACGCTCGTCTCATTTTGGAAAATAACCATAACGACCACAGGCGTTTATACCGCGATATTCACTACCGTGCGTATAATCCTGCTCGTTGTCGTCAGCTCGCTGCTGACTTATACAACCACGCCCACTATGCTCACCGACGCTTTGGAGCGTCTGCTCTCGCCTTTGAAAGTGATAAAAGTGCCGGTGCATACTCTCGCCATGATAATGACGCTCGCTCTGCGCTTTATCCCCGTGCTTATCGAGGAGATCGAGCGCATAATGAACGCGCAGAAAGCGCGCGGAGCGGATCTTGAAACAGGCGGACTTATAAAGCGCGCCAAGGCACTCATACCGATATTGATTCCGCTGTTTATCTCGTCGTTCCGCCGCGCATATGAGCTGGCATTCGCCATGGAGTGCCGCTGCTACACCGGCGGCGAGGGCAGAACACGCATGAAGCAGATGAAGCTCGCCGCGCGCGATTTTGTCGCCCTCGGTGTCACAGCCGCTCTGCTCGCGGCCGTAATAGTCCTCAATCATTATCTCGGGCATCTTATCTGATCGGAGTGAAGGCTTTGAAGAATCTGCTCTTTACCCTGCGCTATGACGGCACGGATTATCACGGCTGGCAGGTGCAGGAAAATGCGAATACGGTTCAGCAGACCTTTCAGGATGCCGCCGAGCGTATCTGCGGAGTCCGCGACAATGTCATAGGCTGTTCGCGCACGGATTCCGGCGTCCACGCCGATATGTATTGCTGCAATATGCGCACCGAATCGTCTCTTTCGCCCGAGAAGTGGAAGAGCGCGATGAACGGAGTTCTGCCGCACGATATCGCTGTGACCGACTGCCGCGAAGTGCCGTTTAAGTTTCACGCGCGCTATGACTGCTCCGGCAAGCGATATGTCTACAGAATCTGGAACGCGCAGGAGCGCAATCCTTTTATCTCGAGATATTCTTATCACTATAAATATCCGCTCGACGCTGATTTTCTGAACCGTCAGGCGTCGCAGATGCTCGGAACCCACGATTTTTCGGCGTTCTGCGCGGCGGGTGCCAGCACGGTCGACAATGTCCGCACATTGACCCGCGCCGAGGTCGTGCGCCGCGGCGACGAAGTGCTGATGTACTTCGAGGCGGACGGCTTTCTCTATAATATGGTCAGAATAATGGTCGGTACGCTCCTTGATATTTCGAGGGGCAGGATAGCGGCAGATTCGCTGCCTGATATAATTTCATCGCTCAGCAGAGACAGAGCGGGGGCGACTGCGCCTGCCTGCGGACTCTGCCTTGAGCAGGTTTTCTATAACGGCAAAGACTAAAAAAACGGGGGTGCGGCAAGTTGGCAGAGAAAAAGGGCAAGAAGAAAAACAGCGCAAAGAAGCTCATAAGTGGACTCTTTGCGAAGAAAAAGACGAATAAACCCACACAAAACGGCAGGAAGAAAACAAAAAATTCCAAGCGCGAGACGATAATAATTGTTATATTGACTCTGCTTGCGGTCGGCGCGGTCGTGTTCTTCGCCGCGCGTTCGTTCGGCGGCATGAAGTATAACGATGTCGAGGATTCGGCAAAGCAGCTGATATCAGCGTCCGGCACGGGAGCGGGATATCCATATAAAATGAGCTCGGCTGATGTGCTCGATATGACGCCGTTCAAGTCGAATATCGCCCTGCTGACCCGCGATTCCGTCGTTGTGCTCAATTCCTCCGCCAAAGAGGTCGCGCGCCTTGAACATAACTATTCCGACCCGGATATGGCGGTCTATAAAGGCAGAGCGCTGGTCTATGACCGCACATCCGGCGATTTCACTTTGATGAATTCAAGCAAGATTCTGGGCGACGGCAACACAGGCTCACCCATTTATACCGCCGCCATGGGCAAAGACGGCACAATAGCGTTCTCGCTCAAAACCTCCGCAGCCCAGAGCGAGCTGTGCGTATATAATCACAAGTTAGAAAAGATATTTGCATGGGAGTGTGCACAGGAGAAGATATTTGATATCTCGATAGCCCCCAACGGCAAGAGCGCCGCGCTGATACTCGTCGGCTCCGAAAACGCCGTTACATATTCGCGCCTTGTCGTGCTGAATTTCAAAAAAGATAATCCGGTAGTCACCGACATAAAATATGACAACACATTGCTCTTCGATGTCATATATAATTCGAGTACAAGCATAATAGCCTATTCGACCGATTTCAAAACGACTGTGACAAAAAAAGGCCACAAAGAGGATTACTCTTTCAGCAGCAACACTCTGGCTCACGAGTCCGCGTCGGATTCGGGCAGAAGCGCCGTCGTGCTCTATGAATATGCCAACGAAGAGAAGTCGAAGGTCGTGGCTTTCGACAGGCGCTCAAAGCTTCTGTTCGAGCGCAGCTTCGACAAGAAAATTTATGCGTTCACCTGCACCGATAAATATGTCGCCGTGCTGTTTGACGACGGCGTTGAACTGATATCTTCAAGCGGTGAGACCGCAAAGACCGTCTCCGCCGGCAAAAACGGCAAAAGGGTCATCTGCGCGGGCAGCGACGTGTATGTACAATATGCGTCAAATATCACAAAAAATTAACAACCGCTTAATAATAAAAGGTTTGCCACTGTGCATAGCGTGTGATATAATTGAAAAAACAGCGAACAGGGGGGATAAGTCTTGGATTTTATAGTCGATTTTTTAATAGTTGCAGTGTTTGCGCTGTGCATTTTCGTCGGCGTCAAAAACGGGCTTATCCGCTCTATTATAGGACTTGTCGTGGTCGCTGCGGCGGCTGCACTCGCCGTATGGCTGAGCGAACCCGTCGCAAGCGGTATATATGACCTGTTCATAAAAAAGAGCCTTGAAACTGCCGTGGCGGCTCAGCTGCCCGATATGTCCTCGGCTCAGCTCACCTCGCAGAATGTGCAGGAAGTTATATCTTCTCTGCCCGCCGCCATTGTCAAAGCGGCTCAGAGCATGGGCGTTGATATCGCCGCGATATCCGAAAAGGCGGGCTCTGTCGATCTGAGCGCGTCGAATATCGCCGCCGAAATCTGCGACAGCGTCGCGAAGCCTATCGCTGTCGCCGTGCTCAAAGTTTTGAGTTTCGCCGTCATTTTCTTTGTCTGCGACTTCTTTCTTCAGATTGCCGCCAAGGCTGTCTGCAAGCTGTTTGAACTGCCCGTTATCCGCTCCGTCAACCGCACTCTCGGCGGTGTTTTCGGGGCTTTGAAGGGCGTGTTCGTCGCCGTGTTTGCCTGCCTGCTGCTCGATGCCGCCGCGTCCTTTGCGCCCGGCACGCAGTTCGCCTCGGCAGTCGGCGCATCCAAACTCGTGAGTTTGATCGTTTCAACCGATATATTTTCGCGGCTGATAACGGTTTGATATTTCCGTCCCCGCACAGGGAGGAACATATTTGAGGAGGATAACTATGGTAAAAAATCTGTTTAAGGGCTGTCTGACTGTCCCGAATCTGCTCTCGCTTATAAGAATCTTTCTTATACCCGCATTCGCCGTGCTCTATTATAAAGGTCATATCGGCTGGGCAGTGCTCATGCTCGCGCTTTCCGGCATCAGCGATTTCCTTGACGGAAAAATCGCCCGCCGCTTCAATCAGGTCAGCGAGCTCGGCAAGATACTCGATCCCGTTGCAGATAAGCTGACTCAGATAACGATCGCAGTCATGCTCTACATAGCTTTCCGCAGCTGCAACGATCAGCTGATGGTCGCTTTCAGCTGGGTATTCCTCGTGTTCCTCGCCAAAGAGGCGGTCATGGTTATCGGCGGAGCTATAATGATAGCCTGCGGCATCAAGCCCGGCGCGGCCGAGATATACGGCAAGGTCGCAACCTTCGTGTTCTATCTCGTTATGCTCGTCATAATCGGCTTCGGCCCCGAGATAGGCGCGTTCAGAAATTATTGGACTCTGCCCGACCCCGTTCTCATGGTACTTGTCATAATTTCGGCAATACTTACTATAGTTGCTTTCGCAAGCTATATGCCCGCGACCTACAGACAGGTGAAAGAAAAGCACCAGAGCAGAATGGAAGCAAAGGGCAAAAAATAATAATCGGAATCCGCAAATGAACCGTGTCAGCGGTGTTTAATCATATGCGTTCCGATAAAAGTCAAATCAGAATCCCGGAGATTATTTAAATGAAAAAGATGATGTGTTCCAGGTGCGGCAAACGCCCTGCAATGTTCTTCATAACCAAGGTCGAGGGCAACGAGACCAAGCAGGAAGGACTCTGCATGAAATGCGCCATGGAAATGAATATAGGTCCCATAAAACAGATAATGGAGAGCATGGGCATCTCGGAGGACGAGGTGGATTCCGTCAGCGACCAGTTCGATGAGCTGTTCGGCGAGGACGGAACAGGCTTCATGCCCGGCGGCGCGGGAACTCTTCCTTTCATGAACCAGTCCGAGCAGGACGATGATGAAGAGGACGAGGACTCCGACGGCGAGGATGAGATCGACGATGGCGACAGCGACGATAACAAACCCCAGGTCGGTCCGTTCGGCATCCCCGTTATCAACGCCAAGGGTCCGAGCGAAAAGAAAAAGGGCAAGAAGAAAAAGGGGAGAAAGTTCCTCTCGCTCTATTGTACGGATCTCACGGAAAAAGCCCGCGAGGGTAAAATAGACCGCATCATCGGACGCGATAACGAGATTTACCGCGCGGTGCAGATCCTCTGCCGCCGCTCGAAGAACAACCCCTGCCTTATCGGCGAACCCGGCGTCGGCAAGACCGCTATAGCCGAGGGACTTGCCCTGCGTATAGCAAACGGCGAAGTTCCCGCGAAGCTCGCCAAAAAAGAGATACACCTGCTCGACCTCACCGCTCTTGTCGCCGGCACTCAGTTCAGAGGTCAGTTCGAGAGCCGTATAAAGGGTCTTATAGACGAGGTCAAAAAAGAGGGCAATATAATCCTGTTCATCGATGAGGTGCATAACCTCGTCGGCACAGGCGATGCGGAGGGCTCGATGAACGCCGCGAATATCCTGAAGCCCGCCCTTTCGAGAGGCGAGATACAGATAATCGGCGCAACGACCTTCACCGAATACAGAAAATATATCGAGAAGGATGCCGCCCTTGAGCGTCGCCTTCAGCCGATAAAAGTCGAGGAGCCGTCGATAGAGGAGACCTATCAGATGCTCGTCGGCATCAAGGACTATTACGAAAATTTCCACAAGGTCACTATAAGCGACTCGCTCGTCCACAGAGCGGTTGTGCTCTCTGAGCGCTATATAAATGACCGCTTCCTGCCCGATAAGGCTATCGACCTGCTCGATGAGGCATGCACTTGCGCGAACCTCAGAAACAAGAGCATCAGCGATCTCGAGACCGCCGAGGACGACCTCAAGCTCCTCAACGACCGCCAGCAGGCGATGATGGAGGAGACCGAGAATACCGACTACGAGGGTCTGCTCAAAGTCAAGAGCAGTATCGCCGCCAAAGAGAAAGATATCGAAGCGCTGAAGCCTCTCGCCGCCGACAATGCGGTGACTGAGAGTGACATCGCCAGAGTTATCCAGCTCTGGACAGGCATACCCGCAAATAAGATAATGGAGAGCGACCTTACCCGCCTTGCCGATATGGAACAGCATCTCAAAGCGAAGCTTATCGGTCAGGATGAGGCAGTTGAACTCGTCTGCGCCGCGATAAAGCGCGGCAGAGTGCAGATTAATCCGCGCCGCCGTCCGTCGTCGTTTATCTTCGTTGGACCGACCGGAGTCGGCAAGACCGAGCTTGTAAAACTGCTCTCTCAGGAGCTGTTCAACACTCCCGAGACGCTTATCCGCCTTGATATGTCTGAGTTTATGGAGAAGCACTCCGTCTCGCGTATCATCGGCTCGCCGCCCGGCTATGTCGGCTATGACGAGGCGGGTCAGCTGACCGAAAAAGTCCGCAGAAAGCCCTATTCAGTCATACTCTTCGACGAGATAGAGAAAGCGCATCCCGATGTTATGAATATCCTGCTCCAGATACTTGACGAGGGCAGAATAACCGATGCGCAGGGCAGAACAGTGAGCTTTGAAAACACGATAATCATCATGACCTCCAACGCCGGCAGCGAACGCCGCGAGGGTGTCATGGGCTTTGCAAAGAATCAGAACGACGCCAATAAAGAAAAGGCGCTCAAGGCACTCAGAGAGTTCCTGCGCCCGGAGTTTATCGGCAGAGTTGACGAGATAGTTGTCTTTAACGACCTGACCCCGGAGAATCTCGAGCAGATATCGAATCTCATGCTCACCGAGCTTGTCGAGCCTCTGCGCGACAAGGGCATCGCGTTCTCGTGGGATGAGAGCGTGCCGAAGCTTATCGCCTCGATGTCCGAGGGCGGTCTGCGCGGAGCGCGCGACCTGAGGAACAATATCAGGCGGCAGGTTGAGGATAAGATAGCCAACGCTATTGTTGACCACGCTTCGTCTCCGCTGAGCGAAGTCCGCGCTCTTGTCGAGGACGGAAAAGTAGTTATCGACGCAAAATGATAATCGGGGACTGTCCGCGCGGCAGTCCCTTGTTTTATAAAAGTGAGGAGTATTATGGATATTTGTTTTATCTTCGCGCGGAATACCCGCGGTGAGCGTTATGAAAAAGCATATGTGGAGGCGGCAAAATGAAAATTCTGACTTCATCGCAGATGTTCTCTGCGGAGCAGGCGCAGGTCAACAGGGGAATGAGCTTTACCCGCCTTATGGAAAACGCCGGCAGCGCTTGCGCAAGGGAGATAAGAGAGCGCTTTGCATCTCTTGAACAGTCGCGCGGGCTCATATGCGTCCTCTGCGGAAAGGGCAAAAACGGCGGCGACGGCTTTGTTATCGCACGCAAGCTCGCCCTCGCAGGCTTCAATGTTGCCGTTGTCGAGGCGTTCGGCGAGCCTACCGCCGAGGACTCGATACTCATGCGCGAAAAGGCTGTCGAAACAGGGCTCGTTCCGGAGTTCTTCTGGGGAGAGGAAAACGCTAAAAATTCAATCGAATCTGCTGCCGTGATAGTCGATGCCGTGTTCGGCACGGGCTATAAATACAGAGAGGACGAGCGGGTGAGAGCGGTCTTTGAGGCTGTCAACGCTTCGCCCGCAAAAGTCGTTTCAATCGATGTCCCGAGCGGACTCGAAAGCAACAACGGCGATGTGCCGGGCAGCTGCATAAAAGCGGATATCACAATAGCCGTGTCGTGCATGAAGCCCGTCCACATATTAAAACCCGCGCGCGTGCTCTGCGGCGAAATAATAACCGTCGCAATAGGCATCGATGACGATATAATCGACGGCATTGAGGACGATACCCTCGCCGTGCTGACTCCCGCCCAGGCGAAAAAGATATTCCCGCGCCGTGACCTTATGGCGAATAAAGGCACATTCGGGCGCGCTCTGAGTATCTGCGGCAGCCGCAATATGCAGGGTGCGGCGGTGCTTGCCGCCTCGTCGGCGCTTAGATGCGGAGCGGGTCTTGTAACTGCCGCGTTTCCTGATGCCGCCTATAACGCGATAGCCCCGAAGCTCACGGAATCATTGCTTCTGCCCCTGCCGTCAAACGAGGCGGGAACTTTCTCGTCCGGCGCGATACCCGCGCTGCTCGAACAGGCTGAAAAATCCTCGGCTGTGCTCGTCGGATGCGGTCTCGGACTCAATCTCCATACGAAAGAACTCGTCTCGGCGCTCGTACAGAACTGCACAAAGCCCATGATTATAGATGCCGACGGCATAAATGCGCTCGCCGCAAATATAGATATACTGAAAAATATCAAAGCTCCCGTTATCCTCACTCCGCACCCCGGCGAGATGTCCCGCCTTACCGGCATGAGCATCGCCGATATCGAGCGGGACAGGGTGAATGTCGCCCGCCGCTTCGCCGATGAATACGGCGTTGTGCTCCTGCTCAAGGGCGCGAGCACGGTAATAGTCGGCGCGGGCAGGCGTGACGCATATATCAACGTCACCGGCAATCAGGGTATGGCAAAGGGCGGCAGCGGAGATATGCTCTCGGGCATCATTCTCGCGCTCCTCGCTCAGGGCGTGTATCCGCTTGATGCGGCGGTGCTCGGCGCATATATCCACGGTGCCGCCGGAGATGCCGCGGCGCGCGAACTGTCGCTCTCGTCGATGCTCGCCTCCGACTGCATAGCCGCTCTGCCGCGCGTGCTGCGAACCCTGGAGAGGTAACGGACAATTGGAGTGATAGTTTGAAACGAATTTTTCCGTTTATCTTAAGCTTGCTGCTTGTTTTGTCTCTCTTCGGATGCAAAAACGCACCTTTGAAAAACAGCAAAGACCGGCCGCCGGATATCCCGACTGCGTTCACAGCCGATTTGTATATCATAAACGGCGAGCGCGAGTATGAGGCAAAGTACGATCAGACTTCGCTCACCGAAGCTCAGCTTGAGTTCACATCCCCGGCAACCGTTCGCGGATTGAAAGTGAAGCTCAGCGGCTCGACCTGCACATTCAGCTACGGCAATCTGACTTTTTCTGCGGATCTCTCATCCCTGCCGCAGAGCGGGGTGGGCGAGCTGATAACAAAAACGCTCAAAACTTCGTCCGACACGGCGAATACACAGACCGTACATATGGGCGACGCGTGGGAGACGAAAGGCACCGTCTCGGGCGTGGATTTCACTCTGCGCCGCAGCGATAACGGCTTGCCGCAGAGCCTCGAAATACCGAAAGCCCTGCTGACTGCGGAGTTTCGCAATGTCTCACCCAAATAAAAACAGGACATATAATGGACTGACTTGAAATTTTTGCTCCCCGAATAACAAGTTAATGTTTAATCGCGCTTTTGTCAGGCAAAAATACTCTTGCCGGACAATAAAAACGGAGAGTGATTAAAAATGACAGTAAAACGGGGAGATATATACTACGCTGATCTGAGTCCCGTCGTCGGCTCCGAGCAGGGCGGGATAAGACCCGTGCTGATAGTTCAGAACGATGTCGGCAATCGCTTCAGCCCGACGGTCATAGCCGCGGCGATAACCAGCCAGAAGTATAAGACCAACCTTCCCACTCATATAAGAGTCAATGCGGACGGCTGCGGACTTGCCAAGGATTCGATAGTCCTGCTCGAGCAGGTGCGCACGCTCGACAAAAAGCGTCTTAAGGAAAAAATGGGCGCGCTCGGCGGGGCGGATATGGGCAGGGTGGATCAGGCTCTTTCCGTCAGCCTCGGAATCAGAGAAACGGATGTCTAACATAGAAACGGATATCGGCCGGGAGAGAGCTTCTCTTCCGGCTCGCTTTCTCTGTGAACCAAACAAATTAATCAGCCTTTATATGGCGCGACGACCTCGATGACCCGATGCCGCATGAGCGGAACAAAATCTTTTCAATATCGCTTCTGCTCCGCTCCATTTTTCCCGTTCTCCAAATCCTTCTGCCGTCCCGCTGAAAATATTAAAAAAAGCTTCCCAAAACTTCAAAAAAAGTCAAAAAGGTATTGGAACTTTTGCCCAAATCTATTATAATATAATTCGTATGCACTATCATTTCTTGAATTGGAGAACTACAGGAGAGAAGTATGGGTAAATATTCCGTTTCACTCAAAAAAGTAGTGGAAGATAATTCACTCGGGATACTTTATGCGCCCAAGCCCGTCGAGGATGTCTATGTCACATCGCAGGATGTCAACCGCCCCGGGCTTATGCTCGCAGGCTACAGCGCGTATTTCGATGCCGAGCGTATCCAGTTCCTCGGCCTCGCCGAGATGAACTATATTTCGAGCCTCGATGAGGATGCCGCCGCGGCGAGCATGGAGCGGCTGATGGCGACCGAGCCCGTCGCCGTCGTTATCACCCGTTCGCTCGAGTGCCCGGATAAGCTGCGCGAATATGCGCAGAAATATTCTGTGCCGATCCTGACAAGCCCGGATTCCACTTCCGGCTGTATGTCAACTCTTATATCATATCTGGGCGTCGAGCTCGCCCAGCGCATCACGCGCCACGGCGTGCTTGTCGAAGTCAGCGGCGAGGGTGTCCTGATCCTCGGTGACAGCGGCGTCGGCAAGAGCGAGACTGCCCTTGAGCTTATAAAGCGCGGTCACCGACTGATAGCGGATGACGCGGTCGAGATTCGCCGCGTCTCTTCGAGAACGCTCGTCGGCAGTGCACCGGATAATATACGCCACTTTATCGAGCTGCGCGGCGTCGGCATAATAAACGCCCGCAGGATATTCGGTATGGGCGCTGTCAAAATGACCGAGAAAATCGATATGGTCGTTCAGCTCGAGCCGTGGGATAACGAAAAGGTCTATGACCGCCTCGGCCTCGATAACGAGTATGTCGAGATACTCGGCATAAATATTCCGCTGACCGTCGTTCCGGTCAAACCCGGACGAAACCTTTCGATAATAATCGAAGCGGCGGCGATGAATAACAGGCAAAAGAAAATGGGCTATAATGCGGCGCGCGAGTTGCTGCATTCGCTCGGCATGACGGATGATATAGTTCCCGAGAAGAAGGAACTTGAAGTCTGGCATGATTTCTGATATAAAAAGACAGGGAAAGAGAAACTGTCTATCTGGAGGTAAAAAAATGTACAGAGTAGGAGTCGATCTCGGCGGCACGAATATCGTTGCCGGCGTCATCAATGAAGAAATGAAAATCATCGGCAGAGGCAAGCTCAAGACAAATTGCCCCCGCGCGGCGGAAGCCATTCTTGAAGATGTTGCCAAGGCTGTCGAGGCTGCTGTTATAGATGCGGGCATCACCATGAACGATGTTGTCAGCGTAGGTATTGGAACCCCCGGCTCGGTCAACAAGAAGAACGGCGTTATCGAATATGCGAATAACCTCGCTTTCGATAATGTTCCCGCGCGCGATATCCTTGAGTCGAGACTCAAGAAGACTATCTATCTCGACAACGACGCGAACTGCGCCGCGCTCGGCGAAGCAAAGGCGGGCGCAGGCAAGGGTGTCAACAGCTTTGTCGCCATCACTCTCGGAACCGGAGTCGGCAGCGGTATTGTCATAGACGGCAAGCTCGTCACCGGCGTCAACGATGCCGCGGGCGAGATGGGACATATGGTCATCGTCTCGGACGGCGAAGCCTGCACCTGCGGACGCAGAGGCTGCTGGGAGAGCTATTCTTCCGCCACCGCGCTTATCCGCCAGACTAAAGATGCCATGCGCCACGATCCCTATACCGCCATGTGGGATCTCGTCGGTAACAATATCAGCCGCGTCAACGGCAGAACTTCTTTTGATGCCATGCGTGCAGGCGACGAGACTGCTAAAAAAGTCGTCAATCAGTATATTTTCTATCTCGCAACCGGCATAACGAATGTCGTCAATGCCCTTCAGCCCGATATGATCTGCATCGGCGGCGGCATCGGCCATGAAAAAGAGAATCTGCTCGTTCCGCTGAGAAAGATGGTCGAGCGCGAGAGATACAGCATCCATGCAAAGGTTCAGACTCAGATAATCTCTGCCGAACTCGGCAACGACGCCGGACTTATCGGCGCCGCTCTGCTCGACAGATAAATAAACGCCGCCCGTGCGGCCGACATATTGGAGATATTATGAATAATATCGAAGCGTTGGAAAAATACGCCCTCTCGCTCGAATGCAGTGCCGAGCGCGGAGTGTCAATGAAAAATTATACGAGCTTTAAAGTCGGCGGCCCCGCCGAGCTGTTCCTCTCTCCCGAGGACGCCGGGCAGACCGCCAAGCTTGTTCGTTTCTGCGAAAAAGAGGATATCCCGGTGTTCGTCCTCGGTAAGGGCAGCAATGTCCTCGTCAGCGACAAGGGCATAAAGGGCGCCGTTATATTCACCGGCAAGCAGTGCGGGATAACCCTGACCGATGAAAACACCGTTCGCGCCCAGAGCGGCGCGAGCCTCGCTCAGCTTTGCTCCTTTGCGCTCGAAAATTCGCTCTCGGGTCTCGAGTTTGCCTATGGCATACCCGGAACCGTCGGCGGCGCGGTGTTCATGAACGCAGGAGCTTACGGCGGCGAGATGAAGGATGTGCTCATAAACAGCGAATATGTTTCGCCCGACGGAACTTCCGGCGAGCTTGACAACGAGGCTATGCAGCTCTCTTATCGCCACAGCGCATATGAGGACAGCGGCCTTGTCATAACCGCCGCCTCCGTTCGCCTGACTCCCGGCGACCCGGAGCAGATAAAAAATACCATGCACGATATCATTTCCCGCCGCAGGGATAAGCAGCCGCTTGAATATCCCAGCGCGGGCAGCACATTCAAGCGCCCCGAGGGTCATTTTGCAGGCGCACTCATTGAACAGTGTGGACTCAAGGGTGTCAGCGTCGGCGGCGCGCAGGTCAGCGAGAAGCACGCGGGATTCATAATCAACCGCGGCGGCGCTACCGCGTCCGATATTCTCAACCTTATTAAGCACGTCCAAGCGCGCGTCAAGGCTCAAACAGGCGTAACGCTCGAAACGGAGATCAGACTCATCGGCTGATTTTATAGGAGAAAATAAAATGGAGATCACTATCGTTACCGGACTTTCCGGAGCAGGAAAATCGAGAGTTGTTGATGCGCTTGAAGACATAGGCTATTTCTGCGTGGATAATATGCCGCCGAAGCTTATGCCGACTTTCGCGCAGCTTCTGCTCAATTCCCGCGAAAAAAGAGAAAAGGTCGCCATTGTTACCGATATCCGCGTCGGTGCGTCGTTCGGCGATCTGTTCAACGCCATCGTCGAGCTCAAGGAGCTCAAGTGCGACACAAAGCTTCTGTTTATCGATGCCTCCGACGATGTGCTTATCCGCCGCTATAAAGAGACAAGGCGCAAGCACCCTCTGCTCGATAAATATAACGGCTCGATAAACGATGCCCTCGCTGCAGAGCGCAGCATTCTCGAGCCTGCGAAGAGCATCGCCGACTATGTTATCGACAGCTCGCATATGACCCCGACAGATTGCAAGAACCGCATCTGCGAGATGTTTCTTGACAATCCCGGCAACGCTCTCAAAGTTCACTGCGTGTCTTTCGGCTTCAAATACGGCATCCCGAACGATTCCGATCTGATGTTCGATGTGCGCTGTCTGCCGAATCCTTTTTATGTCGAGGAGCTAAAACAGCACACCGGGCTTGAAGACCCCGTCAGGGACTATGTGCTCAAGTGGGACGAGGCGAGGGGACTCGAAGCGAAGCTCTGCGACCTGCTCGATTATCTTATCCCGCTTTATCGCAAAGAGGGCAAGAGCCAGCTGGTCATTTCCGTCGGCTGCACCGGCGGCAGGCACCGCTCGGTCGTCTTTGCGGAATTGCTGAAAGCTCATCTTGAAAAAATCGGCTGCATCGCGACCGTTCAGCACCGCGATATGAAAAAATAGGAGGAAAAACCGTGTCGTTCTCATCGGATGTCAAGCAGGAGCTCGCGCAGGTGCCTGTGCTTTCGGATTGCTGCGCGCAGGCAAGAGCCTACGGAATGCTGCTCTTCGGCAGAATGTTTTCCGTCTCCGAGATATCCTTTGTCACCGAGAACGAGAATATCGCGAAGCTCTACTGCGATGTTATAAAAGAGCTTTTTGATATTACTCCGTCCGTCTCGTCGGGCGTGTCAAAATACACGGTTTCTGTTGCCGACGAAGCGGACAGAAAACGAATCCTCGAATTTTTCGGCCACAGCGAAAGCGACATTTCTTTGCGCATCAACAGGGCGAACCTCCCCGAAGACTGCTGCTTCGGCGCGTTTTTGCGCGGCGTTTTCATCGCCTGCGGAACAATAAGCTCGCCCGAGAAAAACTATCATCTTGAGTTTTCCGTCTCGTATAAAAAGCTCTGCAACGATTTGATTCAGCTGCTTGACGAGGTCGGCTTTGCCCCGAAATATGTCAAGAGAAAGTCGAGCCATATCGTCTATTTCAAAGTCAGCGAGAAGATAGAGGAGTTCTTGACCCTCATCGGCGCGATGAACTCGACGCTCGAGCTTATGGGAATCAAGATGCATAAAGATATGGTCAACCATGTCAACAGGCGCGTCAATTTTGAAAATGCCAATTTGAGCCGCACTGTCGATGCCGCGATAGTGCAGGTTGAAGCGATAGAAAAAATAGAAAGAACCGTCGGACTCGAGAGCCTGCCTGTGCCGCTCGCCGAAATGGCGAAACTGAGGCGGGACAACCCCGAAGTGAGTCTGAGCGAGCTTGCGGATATGACTGATCCGCCGCTCACGCGCTCGGGTGTTAATCACAGGCTCAAACGCCTCGTTGAAATCGCCGGCGGCATAGGGGGCTGACCCCGCGGAGAAGAGCTATGTCATTTACACACCTTCATCTTCATACCGAATACAGCCTGCTTGACGGCGCGTGCCGCATCGAGCAGCTTATGGACGAAGTGCAGCGCCTCGGTCAGACGAGCGTTGCCGTGACCGACCACGGCGTTATGTACGGCGTCATCGACTTTTACCGCGCGGCGAAAAAGCGCGGGATAAAGCCGATAATCGGCTGCGAGGTGTATATGGCGGCGCGCACCCGCTTTGACAAAGTCCACGCCCTCGACTCCGAGCGCTATCATCTGATACTGCTCTGCGAAAATGAAACAGGATATAAGAATCTGATAAAGCTTGTGTCGGAGGGATTCGTCACGGGCTTTTATACAAAACCGCGAATAGACCGTGAGCTCCTCGAAAAATATCACGAGGGTCTTATTGCACTTTCTGCGTGCCTCGCGGGCGAAATCCCGCGCGCCCTGCTCAGCGGCGACTACGAGGGCGCGAAGAAAAAAGCCCTCTGGTATCGCTCCGTCATGGGCGAAAACAACTTCTTCCTCGAGATTCAGGATCACGGCCTGCCCGAGCAGAGGCGTATAATCCCGATGCTCGCCCAGCTGTCGAGGGAGACGGGGATTCCGCTCGTCGCCACGAACGATGTCCACTATATCTCCAAAGAGGATGCCGAGATGCAGCAGGTGCTCATCTGCATCCAAACGAACCATACCCTCGGCGAGGATACCGGCATGGAATTTCAGACGCAGGAGTTCTATTTAAAGAGCGAGCAGGAGATGCTCTCGCTCTTTCCGGACTATGCCGACGCGGTCGAGCGGACTTCGGAGATAGCCGAGCGGTGCAATGTCGAGTTTGAGTTCGGCAAAACAAAGCTCCCGCATTTTGAAGTGCCGGGCAATCAGGACCACTTTGAGTATCTTAAAAATATGGCGCAGGAGGGGATGCGCCGCCGCTACGGCGAGAATATCCCGGAGGAGTATCAGAAGCGCCTCGACTACGAGCTCTCGGTTATCAGCCGCATGGGCTATGTCGACTATTATCTGATAGTCCACGATTTCATAAATCATGCGCGAAGCCGCAATATCCCCGTGGGCCCCGGCAGAGGTTCGGGAGCGGGCAGTATAACCGCCTATGCTATCGGTATAACCGGCATCGACCCGATGAAATACAGCCTGCTGTTCGAGCGCTTTCTCAATCCCGAGCGCGTCAGCATGCCCGATTTCGATGTCGATTTCTGCTACGAACGCCGAAGCGAAGTTATAGACTATGTTATTGAAAAATACGGCTCCGACCATGTCGCGCAGATAGTGACCTTCGGCACCATGGCTGCGCGCGCCGCAGTGCGCGATGTCGGCAGAGTGCTCGGTATGCCTTATAACGATGTCGATACCGTCGCGAAGCTCATCCCGCGCGAACTCGGCATAACGATAGACAAGGCACTCAAATCGTCAGATCTCCGCACCCTCTATGAAAACGACGAGAATGTCCGCAGACTTATTGACCTCTCGCGCAAAGTCGAGGGTATGCCGCGCCACGCCTCGACCCATGCGGCGGGCGTAGTTATAACCCGCGACACGGTCGAGAGCTATGTGCCCCTCGCACGAAACGACGAGTCGATAGTCACGCAGTTTACCATGACCACCCTCGAGGAGCTCGGACTGCTGAAGATAGATTTTCTCGGTCTGCGCACTTTAACAGTTATAGACTACGCAAAGCGCAGCATAAAAAAACGCATCCCGGATTTCTCCGAGGATATGATAGATTACGAGGACGAAGAAGTGTTCAAAATGCTCTCGTCCGGCAAAACGGAGGGCGTGTTCCAGTTTGAATCCGCGGGTATGCGAAGCGTGCTCATGGGTCTCAAGCCGCAGAGCATAGAAGATCTGATAGCTGTTATCTCGCTCTATAGACCGGGTCCCATGGACTCGATACCTACATATATCGCGAACCGCCACGACTCGTCGAAAATACGCTACAAGACCCCGATGCTCGAGGGTATACTCAAGGTCACCTACGGCTGTATGATTTATCAGGAGCAGGTTATGGAGATATTCCGCACCCTTGCGGGCTACTCCTACGGCCGGGCGGATATAGTCCGCCGCGCCATGTCGAAAAAGAAGCACGATGTCATGGAGCGCGAACGCCATAATTTCATATACGGACTCGTCAATGAGGACGGTACGGTCGAGTGCGAGGGCGCGGTGAAGCGCGGAGTTGACGAAAAGACCGCGAATGATATCTTTAATGATATGTCCTCATTCGCGTCCTATGCGTTCAACAAATCCCACGCCGCCGCCTATGCCTTTGTCGCCTATACAACGGCGTGGCTCAAGTGCCATTATCCCTGCGAGTTCATGGCGGCTCTCATCAGCAGTGTGCTCGATGATACGCCGAAAGTTGCCGAATATATCGCGGAGTGCTCGCGCCTCGGTATCGGGGTTGTGCCGCCCCATGTCAATGTCAGCTCCGAGCGTTTCACTCCAAAGGACGGGAAGATATACTTCGGCCTGCTCGCCGTGAGAAATGTCGGTGCGGGCTTTATAAGAGAGATTGAACGCGAGCGCGAAACAGGCGGGGAGTTCAAATCCTTCTATTCGTTCTGCAAGCGTATGCAGGATAAGGAGTTCAACAAACGCGCGGTCGAGAGCCTCATAAAATGCGGTGCGCTCGACGGACTCGGCGCGAATCGCCGCCAGATGCTCTACGCTTTCCCGGAGATATCGGCTCAGCTCGAGAACGACCGCCGCCGCAATATCGATGGCCAGCTCGGCTTCTTCGATGCCGCCCCGAGCGAAGCGCCGCAGGGCGAATATAAAATGCCGACCCTCGAAGAGATGGACAAGCGCGAATTGCTAAGACTCGAAAAAGAGATGACCGGACTCTACCTCATGGGTCACCCCATGGCGGAATACGAACAGCTCGCCGAGCGCCTCGGCTGCGCCAATACGGCGGATCTCCGTAACGCCGATGAGGTCGGCGGCATATATAAAGATGAGTCGCGTGTTGATCTTCTCTGCATAATAACGAATGTCAGAAAAAAGATAACAAAAAATAACACCACAATGGCTTTTATAACGGCGGAGGATGTGTTCGGCTCAATAGAAGTCATAGTGTTCCCGAAAATATATGAGCGCCAGACTCAGCTCTTTACCGAGGGCAATGTAATTCTTATCCACGGCAGACTCAGCGTGCGCGAGGACGAGGAGGCAAAGCTCGTCTGCGAGTCGGCGGAGCCGTGTCCGCCTGCGGACACGAAGAGAAAAGTCTCCGAGCAGGTGAGACAGGCTTCAAATGCTGTCACTCAGCCGCAGAAAAAGGCCGCAAAAACGCCCGGACTCTTCCTGCGCTTTGCGGGTGAAAATTGTCCCGAGATCGAGCGGGCTCAGAGAGTTCTCGACTTCTTTGACGGCAATAAGACAGTGTATTTCTACTATTGCGACACGAAAAAATATATCCGTCAGCCATATTCTCACAACGCGGATGTCAACGCGCCGATGCTCAAGGAGCTCAGGCGGATCCTCGGCGAAGAGAATGTTATTTATATCGATGACAGGCAGGGAGGACAGTGAAAATGAAGAATATAAACCCGCAGAAAAGCAACAGCCTGACAATAGACATCTGCAAGTTCCTCGGGGCGTATATGGTCGTCGCGATACATACGACGCCGTGGAATCTTTTTGGCACTGGAGCGTTCAATACGGTGTATCTGAATTTTATCTACTGCGCCGTGCCCTGTTTCTTCATGGCGTCGGGCTATCTGCTCGCCGGGCGTATGGAATGGCCGCTTACGGCAAAGGATAATCTTCCGAAGGTCGCCCATGCGTTTTTCAAAATGCTCAAGCTCTATCTGCTTTGGTCGCTCGCTTATCTGCCCCTTGCGATATTCGATTACAGGCGCTCGGGTTTTGGCGTTCGCGAAGCGGCGATAAGATATATAAAAGGACTCGTTTTCAGCGGCGAACATTACGGTTCGTGGATGCTCTGGTATATGATCTCGGCAATATATGCGCTCGGGATTATTTATCTTCTCTTAAAAATAAAAGTCAACCCCTGGGCAATAACCGCGCTCGGACTTGTGTTCATTCTCTGCGGAGCGGCTCTCGATATGCTCTCCGGCACGACGAACGATATCTCGCCCGCGATAAACTTTATCAGAAAGCTCATGTGGGCGACTACCGGCAACGGAAAGGTGTTCCGCGGTCTGTTCTATATTTCGTTCGGCATGCTGCTCACGAAGATAAAAATACCCGTGTGGGCGGATGTTTTGATCACTCTCTGCGGCTTCGCCGGGTGCGTGGCGTTCAATAAATATACCGGATTTTTTGTTATTCTCTGCGCCGTCGGACTTTTCGGAATAATAATATCCGTGAAAGTGCCGTATGTTTCGGACAGAAAAATACTCAGACGCGCGAGCATGATAATATATTTCATGCATCTTTATGTCTATATGATTCTCGTGCTGCGCTTCGGACTGCACAGCGGAAAACGGGCATTTTTAATAGTTGCCCTGATAACAACGGCGATCGCTTTTGCATATATTGCAATTTGCGACCTCATAAAACGAAAAAATGCGGTAAAATGCAAAGAAAAAGCTTAATTTTGCAGAAAAAGTGTATTTTTATTTGACTTTGATTCGATAAAAGTGTATTATATAAAAACAGTGTTTACTAATTAACAGGAATAAGATCATAAACAACGACGGAGGAATGACGATGAAGAGCATAGCAGTGCTTACAAGCGGCGGAGACGCGCCGGGTATGAATCCCGCTGTACGCGCAGTCGTGCGTACGGCCTGTCAGAGAGGTATCAAAGTTTACGGTGTTGACAGAGGATACACCGGACTTATAAACGGCGATATACATGAGATGAACCTCCGCTCCGTGTCCGATATAATCACGAGAGGCGGCACGATTCTCTATTCCGCAAGATGCCCCGAGTTCAAGACCGAAGAGGGACTTCAGAAAGCTGTTGCAACCTGCAAAAAGTTCGGCATCGACGGCATGGTCATCATCGGCGGCGATGGCTCGTTCAGAGGCGCAAGGGATCTTTCTCTGCGTGGCATTCCGTGTATCGGACTGCCCGGAACTATCGACAACGATATCTCCTGCACCGATTATACAATAGGTTATGACACCTGCCTTAACACCATCGTTCAGATGGTCGACCGCATCCGCGACACTTCCGAGTCTCACGACCGCTGCACGGTCGTCGAGGTCATGGGACGCGGCGCAGGTTATCTCGCACTTGAAGCGGGCATCGCTGTCGGCGCAACGTCGATAATCGTGCCCGAGGTCGAGTACGATATCGAGCGCGATGTTATTGCGCGCATCCGCGAGTTCCAGAAGACCGGCAAGAAACACTTTATAGTTATCGTTGCCGAGGGCGTCGGCGGAACCGCTGAGATAGCAAAGAAAATCGAAGCCGAGACCGGCGTCGAGTCGAGAGCAACCATTCTCGGCCATGTCCAGCGCGGCGGCTCGCCGACTGCGAGAGACAGGATAATGGCAAGCCAGATGGGCTCGCGCGCCGTTGACCTGCTCACTCAGGGTATAGGCAACAGAGTTGTCGGCATAAGAGACAACAAGATAGTCGATTTCGATATCTTCGAGGCTCTCAAAATGACCAAGACCATAGATATGAAAGACTATGAGCTTGCGCACGAAATCTCCATATAAAGGTGTAATATGAGCATAGAAAAACTGATTTCTTTAAGACAGCAGATAATCAAAAAAGACTTCAGTCGGATGAATGATATGCAGCTTGAAGCGGTCCTTTCTACCAAAGGACCGCTTTTGGTACTTGCGGGAGCGGGCAGCGGAAAAACCACCGTGCTCGTCAACCGTATCGTCAACCTCGTCAAATACGGCGAGGCTTATTATTCCTCTGACTTTTCCCGCCCGATACGCGAGGGCGACGAGGCGCTGCTTGAAAATTATCTCGCAGGCGACACGAGCCTTTTCGAGGCGGAGGATCTTTTGAGCGTCCGTCCCGCGAAGCCGTGGCAGATTCTCGCGATAACCTTCACAAATAAAGCCGCAGGCGAGCTCAAGGAGCGTATCTGCAAGGCTCTCGGCGAAGACGGCAACGATGTCTGGGCGAGCACATTCCACTCGACCTGCGCCAAGATTCTGCGCCGCCACGCCGACGAGATAGGCTATACGCACAATTTCACTATCTATGACTCGGACGATTCGAAGCGCGCCGCCAAGGAGTGCATAAAGCGCCTCGGATATGACGAGAAGATGATTCCCGTCAAGTCCGTACTTGCCGAGATAAGCCGCGCCAAGGACGAGCTGATTACCCCCGCCGAGTTCATTTCGACGAACCAGGCGGATATACGCCTGAAGAAGATAGGCGAGGTCTATGAGGAATATCAGAAGTTCCTCAAGGCGGCGGACGCCATGGATTTTGACGATCTGATAGTCAACATGGTGAAGCTCCTCAAGACGAACAAGGAGACCCGCGAATACTATCAGAACCGCTTCAAATACATAATGGTCGATGAGTATCAGGATACGAACCACGCGCAGTATGTGCTCACCGCACTTCTCGCGGCGGGGCACGAGAATATCTGCGTCGTCGGCGATGACGATCAGAGTATCTACCGCTTCCGTGGCGCAACTATCGAAAACATCCTTAGCTTTGAAAAGCAGTATAAAAATGCAAAGGTCATTCGCCTCGAGCAGAACTACCGCTCGACCCAGACGATACTCGATGCCGCCAACGCCGTTATCGCGAACAACGAACAGCGAAAGGGCAAAAATCTCTGGACAGATAACGGGCAGGGCGCGAAAATTGAGTTCTATGTCGCCGAGGACGAGATGGCAGAGAGCCGCCATGTTGCCGATACGATTGTCTCCAATGTCGCCGACGGCGAGGAGTGGAACGACCACGCGGTGCTCTATAGAATGAACGCGCAGTCGAACCTTATCGAGCAGTCATTCATCAGAAGCGGCATACCGTACAGAATGATCGGCGGACACAGATTCTATGATCGCAAAGAGATAAAGGACGCCATGGCGTATCTCTATGTCGTCAACAACACGGCGGACGAGATAAGGCTCAGAAGAATAATCAACGAGCCCAAACGCGGAATCGGCGAGACTTCGCTCAATGCTGTTTTTGAGATAGCGAACGGACTCGGCGTTGAGCCGTTTGAGGTCATACGCTCGGCGGATCAGTATGCGAAGCTTTCGCGTGCTGCTTCAAAGCTCATGGCGTTCGGCAAGCTCATCGACTCGTTCCGCGAGAAGATGGAGATTATGCCCCTCGCCGATTTACTCGGCGTGATACTCGACGAGACGGGCTATACGCTCTCGCTCGCCAACGAGCCCGAAAAATATCAGGAGCGCGTGGCGAACCTGGCGGAGCTCGGAAACAACATACGCCGCTACTGCGAGGAAAACCCCGAGGGCGACCTCAATGGCTTCCTGCAGGAGACCGCGCTGCTCACGGATATAGATAACTACAACGCCCAGACCCAGGCGGTCGTCATGATGACGATACACTCCGCCAAGGGACTCGAATTCCCGAATGTGTTTATCGTCGGCATGGAGGAGGGAATATTCCCCGGAATGCAGACGATACTCTATGAGCCGGAGAATATCGAGGAGGAGCGCAGACTCGCCTATGTCGCGATAACGCGCGCGAAGAAGAAGCTTTATATCTCCAGCGCATCAACGCGAATGCTCTACGGCATGACGAACCGCAACCGCCCGTCGAGATTCGTTGAAGAGATACCCGAGGAGCTGCTCGATAAAAAGGGCGCAAGACCGATGTTTTATCAGACCCACGGCATCCCGCAGCAGCGTTCTGCAGGGCAGGGGAGCTCGTCGAGAGGATTTTCAAAGATTTCATCTCAGTCACCCGCAAGAGCGGCGAATTCAATCCCGTCGAAGCCCGCTTACAGCTTCTCCGCTTCGTCCGGCTTCTCCGGCGCGGGCGCGAAGAAACCCGCCGCCGCGGCGCAGAGCTATTCCGTCGGCGAGACGGTCAAGCATAAAGCATACGGCACGGGCGTGATACTCAGTATGCAGAAAATGGCGAACGATACCATGCTCGAGATAGCCTTTGAAAAAGTCGGCACAAAGAAGATAATGGCGAACTACGCCAAGCTTGAAAAAGTATAAAAATTATAATAAACCCCGGTCAGTGCATTTGATTCTGCACTGACCGGGGTTCTTTTTTTATAGGTACTTATGCGAGTGTTGAATGCGAGCAGCCTTATTTTTTGGCAACCGACGACTTGAACATTATCTTCGCCTCGAATATTCTCTCGTCCGAGCAGTCGAACGATGCCTGTCCGCCGTATTTTTGAATTATCTTGCTTATGCGCGCCGCCCTCTCGCTGTTCTTTATGTCCGGCGAGCCGTCCACGCTGTGGCGGACGTTGAGCACGACATATGCCTCGTTGAAGCTGCCGATGCTCATGTCGATAAAGCGCTCTTCTGATTTTTCGGCGGATTTGTATGCCCCGTTGAGGATGTTGTCGAGTAATATTGTGAGGTCGCTGTCCGAAAGAAAAGAAAAATCGATGCTGCGCACATCGCAGTTGAATTTTATCTCCGAATTTGCGCACAGATGCGCGTATCTGCTGATTATGACATTCGCGAGCTTGTTGCTGCTGAACTGCTTCACCGCGCCCATCGCGCCGCTGTTGTATATCGAGTCGATGTAGCTGTTTATGCGGTCGTTTTCTCCGTTTTGCGAGAGCTGCTTTATCGTGCGGAGATGCCCCTTTATGTCGTGGATAATAATGTCGCGCAGGTCGTATTGATGCTCAAGCTCCGCATAGTATTCCGCGTTCAGCTTCTGCCGCTGTTCTTCGAGAAGCGTTTCGGTGGAGTTCGAGATTTTGCAGACCAATTTTCTGTGCGCCATGCAAACTGCGGATATCGCCAGCGGAAGAATGACCGATATCAGCGTTAAAACCAGGTTGCTCCCCGGGAAAAATGCAAAGCCCGCGATCATCGCGGCGCAGACCAAAGAGAGCATAGACACCAGCACCGAATAGACGATCATGTCGTCTTTGTGCCTTGACACTGCATATGAAAATGTAAAATACAGCGCGCTCGCCGATATGCCAAGCAATATCATTCCGTTTCCGGGCGGCTCGTGGCCGATGATTTTCGGCAGACCGAACATTATTATAAACGCTGACATCGCGGCGAGCACTTCGAGCAGTAAGCAATGGATCAGCGCCTGCTTTATTCCCGCACGGTATATTATGAGCGCGGCACAGAGATTGCTGATAAAGAGCAGGGTTATGTTGAGCGCGGCAAGCCCCGCGAAGCTTACGGCGAATTGGACGGCAGCAGCCGCCGCAAAGAATCCACAGACTGCGGCAATCGGACATTTTGTTTCAAACCGCCTTGAAAAATAGCAGTACGCGGCAAATTGTCCGAAAGCGCAGGCAATCAATTTACACACAGTGTCCATCATATACCTCCCGCAAAGTTAAAAAATGCCTTTCTGAAGGCGGGGTATTTGCGCTGGGACATATATACGCTTACCGTTTCGCCGTCGCCTTTTCTGAGCGTGACGCTGTCTTTTGAAAAGTCGATGACGTTTTGCAGATTGACTATGTAGCTCGCGTGGGAATAGACAAAGCAGTCCGGCTGACCGGTCTTTGCTATCCAGTCCTTTAGCCTGACTCCCGTCGCATATTCGGAGTCTTTCGTCACGAGCAGTGCGCCGTAGCGCCTGTTTTCGATATAGAGAATGTCTTTTGTCTTTATCTTTTTGACAATGTCGTGTGTTTCGAGAATTATCGTCTTGCTCAGCGTGCGGTATTCCTGAACAGCGTCAAAGAGGTTCTTGTTGAAGCGATTGACATCAACAGGCTTCGAGAGATATCTGAAAACATGGATGCGCATCGCGTCGTCGAGATATCGCTGAAACGAGGTCAGGACGATAATCAGCACATCTGGATTCTGCTTCTTGAGCTCGACCGCGAGTTCGAGTCCGCTCATTTCCGGCATCTCGATATCAATAAAAGCGATGTCATATTTGTGCTTGTTTTCGAGAATGAATTTTCCCGACTGGCGGCAGTCTATATTGAAGCTGACAGTGTTCACTTTTTCCCATGCGCACAGCAGTTTTTTAACCTGTTCAACTATTTCCGCGCTGTCGTCGCAGACAAGTATATCTATCAAAAGAATCACGCTCCCGCAAATATTATACCACATTTTGTCGAAAAAGCAAACAGAAAAATAAAAAATGTCATCAGCGATTATTTTTTACTGTTTGCCGGTCACCGCTTGAATTGAGTTTTGCGACCTCAGCAAATTAAACTCACGAAAAACATCGTTTTCGCCCCAAAATCGCATCACTTTTGCAAAAATTCACACTTCCGGCGGCAAATGCGCTAAAATAGTGTTGACCTCTGAAAAGAGCATGAATTTGAAATCTATTGAACAAGTCCAGTAAAAACGGACAATAGAAAAAAGAGGCCTCCTATGATAC